>Ga0207696_1000071_pt1 | contig 225219 bp, 177 predicted proteins | sample KBSS54metaG_FD_184403 | JGI IMG/M metagenome (GOLD analysis project Ga0207696, IMG submission 184403) | Switchgrass rhizosphere microbial communities from Kellogg Biological Station, Michigan, USA - KBS S5-4 metaG (SPAdes) (version 2) | ecosystem: Host-associated > Plants > Roots > Rhizosphere... | reverse complement strand
CATCCCGAACTCAGAAGTGAAACGATGCATCGCCGATGGTAGTGTGGGGTTTCCCCATGTGAGAGTAGGTCATCGTCAAGATTAAATTCCGAAACCCCAATTGCGAAAGCAGTTGGGGTTTTGTTTTTTAGTAGAAGTCACCGATTTTGCTGGCACGTTACCGTGTTGACGGGCCAGATACAGAATTTCTTGACGACCATAGAGCGTTGGAACCACCTGATCCCATCCCGAACTCAGAAGTGAAACGATGCATCGCCGATGGTAGTGTGGGGTTTCCCCATGTGAGAGTAGGTCATCGTCAAGATTAAATTCCAGAACCCCTGTCTGCTAACGCAGACAGGGGTTTTGTCGTTTCAGGGCTCCCAAAACTCAGGCCGCTTTGCGAGCCTTGCTGATGCGCCGGGCCTGCCACTTGCGCCACCAGATGTAGACGCCAGTCCCTGACAGCCCCGCGATCACAACACCCAATACCGCGATGATCACTTGCCCGGTGAAGCCGATGATCCGTCCACCATGTATCGGTAACTGCAATCGATAAAACCGCTCCCCCAATGTCCCTTCTCCAGCTATTTCCTGTCCTAATAATCGTCCGTCCGTGCCGTGAAAGAACAACCAGGATTTTCCATGCGCTTGAGTGTCATGTTGCCCGAATCCTGCGCCGTAGAAGTTGTACTCAAAGCTGTAATACAACTCCCCGATCGCCGCTGTCAGTCCTAACCTCTTCCCCTCGACCAATGCCCTTTCGTACGCCTGTTGATAACTCAACTGTGTCACCCCCAACTCAGATGGAGGCATTCGCCCTCGAGCCTCATAAACGCTCGGCTCGATCGGTGAAAGCAGCGACACCGCCGGTTTGAAGACCTGACTGGGCAAGTTCATCGCGACACTGCTGACCGCAATCGGTAGCAACAACAACCACAGCCACAATCCACTGGCCCGATGCAGATCGAAGTTGAGTCGATAAACGTGGCCGCCCTTGATCTTCCAGGCCGCCGACCACTTTTTCCAGAACGGCTTGCCACGAGGAAACGTCAGCCACAGCGCGATGAAACAATCGATCACCCAGGCGCTGGCAACCAGCCCCATCAACCACAAACCCCAGTTTCCGGGCAGCGTCAGGTTGTAATGAAACTCAAGAATGAACGGAATGAAGTTCTCCCGGGAAAAGCAGCACTCGCCCCAGTAACGTTGGCCCTTCTGCTCGGTACTCACCGGGTCGAGATAGAACACCTGATTGCGCTCATCGAACGGTTTGCCGGTCGCCGGATCATTACGCGGTACCGCCGCCAACATGGCGGTATGCCCCGTCTCCTGCGGATACTCCATGTACCAGACCTGCAACTTCGGATGCGTGGTTTGCACCACGTCGACCAAGGCCCCGGGAGGCAATCGTTGCCCCTCAAATGAGGCTGCATAAAACTGCGGATTCAGCCACTCATCCAGCTCATGATTGAACGCAAGAATGCTTCCGGTGATCCCGGCCAGCAGCAAAAACACCGCTGTTGCCAGCCCGATATAGCGATGCAACAACACCAACAATGCGCGCATGAGAATTTCCCCACAGAAGCGACAAAGCCAGCCCCTGAAAATAGGGGCTGGCTTTTTTATGCACAAGGCAAAGGTTTAGAACTGGTAGCTGACCGTGGCGGCGACGTTGCGCTCTTCGCCCATGTAGCAGAAGTTCAGACTCGCGCAGGAGGCTACGTAGGATTCATTGGTCAGGTTGTTCGCGTTCAGGCGCACGTCGACGCCCTTCAAGCCGACCTTGCCCAGGTCATAACCGATGGATGCGTCGAACAAGGTGTAGGAAGGCACCTTCAGCGTGTTTTCCGCATCCGCCCAGCTGTAACCGACATAACGCACACCACCGCCCAGGCGCAGGCCGTCGAGTGCCGCACTGTCGAATTTGTAGTCCGCCCACAACGACGCCATGTGCCGCGGTGCCTGAGTCGGCGAGTTGCCTTTGTTCTCGATCACATCGGTCGGCGTGCTCAAGGTGCTGACCATCGACTTCGAGTACTCGATATCGGTGAAGGTGTAGCTGCCGAGTACTTTCAGGTTGTCGGTCAACTGCATGTGCGCTTCCAGTTCCAGCCCTTGCGAACGAACAGCGCCTACCGCGCGGTAGAAGTTTTCCTGCGGCAGTTTGGTCGCCAGATTTTCTTGATCAATGCGGAACAGCGAGGCTGTGAACAGGTTGTCGGTGCCCGGCGGTTGATACTTCAGGCCGACTTCCCATTGCGTCCCGTCAGTTGGCGGCAGAGGATTACCGGCGCTGTCGGCATACGAGTTCGGGTTAAACGACTCGGAGTAGCTGATGTACGGCGCCAGGCCGTTATCGAACAGATACAACGCACCAGCGCGGCCGGTCAGTTTGGTGCGGCGGTCGTTGATTTCCGTGCCCACCGGACGGCCCGCTTCGGCGATACGGTTCTCATCCGACGTCTCGACCCAGTCCTGACGCAGACCCAGCGAAAACCGCCATTGATCCATCTCGATCAGGTCTTGCAGGTAGACCCCGGTCTGCTCCAGGCGGCGCAGGTAACTTGTGTCGCCGTACATATCGATCGCCGAATTGCCGTAGACCGGGTTGAACGCATTGATCGGCGCCAGACCGCCGCTGGTCCAGTCGACCACCGTTTTGCGCCGCTGATAGTCCGCACCCATCAACACGGTGTGCTTGGTAGCTCCGGTGAAGAATTCGGCCTGCAGCATGTTGTCGACGATGAACGCATGCAGACGTTCATCGCCGCCGGTGTAATAGCGGTTCAGTTCGTTGCTGGTTGGTGTCGTCCAGCCGTAGGCGTAGACCTGATCCATGTTCACTTTGGAGTCGAGGTAACGGAAATTCTGTCGCGCTGTGAAGACATCGTTGAAGCGATGTTCGAACTGATAGCCGAACGATTGCTGATCCCGCGAGTAGCCATCAATCCCCGGCTCGCCCTCGAAGAAGTGCGGCGAGATGCGATTGCCGTTGCGCTGATGAATCGTCCCGTCCGCCGGCACGCCACCGTGGTAGCCGCCATCCGGATCGTGCTGCAGATACGCCTGCAGCGTCAGCGAGGTGTCTTCAGTGAAATCGATACTCAGCGTCGGAGCGAGGGCGAAGCGTTTTTCCTTGTTGTGGTCGAATTGTGTGTCGGACTGATCCGTCAAACCGGTCAGACGATAGGCAATGCGCTTGTCGTCATCGACTGGGCCGCTGAAGTCAAAACCGACCCCGCGCTGACCTTGGGTACCGACCGTGGCCTGAACCTGATGATAGGCCTCGTACAACGGCTTTTTGCTGGTCAGCGCCACCAGGCCACCGGGCGAACTGCGGCCATACAAGACCGACGACGGGCCTTTGAGAATATCCACGCGCTCGAGGAAATACGGATCGACCTGCATGGTGCTGTAGGTCCCGCTGTCGCCCATCGACTTGAGGCCGTCGAGGTAGATGTTATCCACCGAGCCATCGTTGAAGCCGCGCATCGCCACATAGTCGTAGCGATGGGTCGCCCCGTAAGGGTTGGTCAGCACGCCGGGGGTATAGCGCATCGCCTGAGAGACGGTCTGTGAACCTTGGTCGTCCATTTGCTCGCGGGTGACCACGGACACGCTTTGCGAAGTTTCCAGCAACGCAGTACTGGTCTTGGTGGCGATCTGGCTGTGGGTGGCGTTGTAGCCTTCCATACTGCCGAGTGCGTTGCCGAGGGCGAAACCTTTGATATCGGTGGTTGGCAGTGCCAGCGCATCGGTTTCACTGACAGGACGCAGGACGTAGCTGCTGCCGTCCTGGCTGACTGCTTCCAGGCCCGAACCGCTGAGCAAATGGCTCAACGCCTGATCAGTTGAATATTCGCCCTGTACGCCCGGAGACTGTTGTCCCTGCGTTTGCTGCGGAGTCATCGCCAGGGTAATGCCGGCCTGACGGGCAAACTGGTTCAGCGCTTCGCCCAGCGGGCCGGCGCCGATGCTGTAGCGATGACTGCTCGCTTCACTGGCAGGGGCGGCGACGCTCAGGCCGGGCAGCGCACCGGCACCCAGAACGGTGGACAGCAGGGCGGCGCGAACGGCGTGGCGCAGCAGGCCCGATTCGGCAGTGAAATTCAGCGGTTTCTTACAGGTGAGGCGGACAGTCATTGTCGGTTTCCGTGGCAAGTCGCAAAGGCTGAGTTGAAGTGCTTACTGACCAAGCCGGACTTGTCGCGAAAACCCGCCAAAATAATTTCAGGCCACCGCCTCGAGTGTGACCCACCATCGGGTGCGATAACGCAATTGCACTGGCAGGGTCTGCGGCAGGATGGCCAGCAGCGTGTCGGTGTCCTCCAGGCGGAACACTCCGGACAGGCGCAAGTCCGCCACCTGCGGCGCGCACGTCACAAAGCCCTGACGATAACGCCCGACTTCATTGAGGAAATCGCCCAGGCGCATATTGCGGGTCACAATCAAACCATCGGCCCACGCGCCCACGTCCATATCCAGTGGCGGGGCCGGGCGCACCTGATGGTGATCGATCAGGTAGGTCTGCCCGGCGAGCGCCTCGAAGGAGGTTGCGCCGCTGCGAATGGCGACGCTCCCTGAGCTGACGGTAAGCCTTGTGCAATCGCTGTCCTGACGCAGGATGAAGCGGGCTTTTATCGGTTCATAAATGCCATGACGACTTTGCACGCGAAGTGGCCGGTTGAACGTCGCGCCTTCATCGTTACCGCCGCAGGTAACGATGATTTCCCCGCGAGTGAGTTTGATCAGCCGTTGTTGCGCGGTGTAGTCCAGATCCACTGCGCTGGCAGTGTTCAGCTCGATCCGCGTGCCGTCGGGCAACTGGAACCCGCGACGCTCGCCGGTCGCCGTCGCGTAATCAGCGCGCCACTGCTGCCAGACGGAGGTGTCCTTGGCCAGCCACGCCGCGGAGCCCATCAGCACCGCGCCAGACAGCAGCTTCAAGGCTTGTCGCCGCCCCAGCCCTTGCGCACTGTTTTCCAGCGTATTGAACGCCACCTGGGCGCCGGGCACGGCGCGCAGGTTATGGCTCAGTTCGGCCTGCAGCGACTGCACGCGCTGCCAGGCCAGTTCATGTTCATGATGTTCGGCGCGCCACGCGTCGCACTGATGACTCAGGCGCGCATTGCCATGGTTGTTGCGCAGCCGCAGCAACCAGTGGATGGCTTGCTTGACCACCTGTTGCTGCGGCTCGGCGCGGCGCCCGACTGAGTTGTTATCCACAGGCATCAGGCTTCGTACCGCAACACGTAACAGTGATACAGCCCATCGGCGACGTAACGTTCGACTGAGCGCAGCGACAAGCCCATCTGCGCGGCAATCTGCCTGTGGGTCAAACCTTCGCACTGCGCCAGCAGAAACGCCTGACGCACTTTCGGTCGCAAGCCTTCAAGCATGCGCGCGATGCTCTCGAGCAACTCGATTACCAAGGCGCGGGTTTCGGCGCTTGGGGTTTCGGCTTCGGGCAAATGGGCGATGGTTTCGAGATAGGCGCGTTCGATTTCTTCACGACGCCAATGATCGATCACCAGGCCACGGGCGATGGTGCGTAAAAATGCGCGAGGCGCCTTGAGTTCCAGGCGTTCGCTGCGCTGCAACAGGCGGACGAAGGTGTCCTGAGCCAGATCTGCGGCATCCGCGGCATTGCCCAGCCGCGCCCGCAGCCAGGCGTTGAGCCAGCCGTGATGACTCCTGTAAAGCGCCTGCACTGCAAACTCAGGTGAGGACATGAACGCGACAGCCCGAACGTCACAAATGATAATTAGTCGCATTTTTATCAGGGGCTGCGAATTTTGCAACCTCTGCTCGGAGATCCAGCAAAAAAACTTCGTGGCGAACGCTCTGGCACGCCGTTCGGCGGGAATCTGACAGAAATGCAGGCCATTTCCCACGCAGCCCTAAGATTTCCGTGAATGGTGCCGACAGACTGGTGAGACATGCGTGCACCAAAGTAGAGCGGCCGTCAGAACGCCGCCTGCGCTGTACATGGAATGTTGCATCCCGGAACGCATCCCCACTTTTGCATAAGAAGTCCCATGAAATGAATCTCAAGTTCAGCCATAAAATCCTGTTGGCCGCCTCGGGCGTCGTGGTCCTGGCTTTCGCTTTGTTCACCCTCTACAACGACTATCTGCAGCGCAACACCATTGCCCAGAATCTCCAGTCGTCCGTGCAGCAGGCCGGCGATCTGACCGCCAGCAGCGTGCAGAACTGGATGAGCGGGCGAATTCTGGTGCTGGAAAACCTCGCGCAGAACGTTGCCCATCAGGGCAAGGACGCCGACTTCCCGGGGCTGGTCGATCAACCGGCCTTCACCTCGAACTTCCAGTTCACCTACGTCGGTCAGGCCAACGGAGTGTTCACCCAGCGGCCTGACGCGAAGATGCCCGACGGCTACGACCCGCGTCAGCGCCCTTGGTACAAGCAGGCCGTGGTCGCCGACAAAACCATGCTGACGCCGCCATACATGGCGGCGGTCGGTGGTCTGGTCGTGACCATCGCCATGCCGGTGAAAAAGAATGGCGAACTGCTGGGTGTGGTCGGCGGTGACCTGAGCCTGGAAACCCTGGTGAAGATCATCAACTCGGTGGACTTCGGTGGCCTCGGTCACGCGTTCCTGGTCAGCGGTGACGGTCAGGTGATCGTCAGCCCGGACAAAGACCAGGTGATGAAGAACCTCAAGGACATCTACCCGAATTCCGGTGTGCGCATCGAGAAGGGCAACCAGAACGTGGTGCTCAACGGCCAGGAACGCATCCTGTCGTTCACCCCGGTCAGCGGTTTGCCGAATGCCGACTGGTACATCGGGCTGTCGATCGATCGTGACAAGGCCTACGCCGCCCTCAGCCAGTTCCGTACTTCGGCGCTGATCGCGATGTTCGTCGCGGTCGCGGCGATTGCGCTGCTGCTGAGCCTGCTGATCAACGTCCTGATGCGTCCGCTGACCACCATGGGCCGCGCGATGCAGGACATCGCTCAAGGCGAAGGCGACCTGACCCGGCGTCTGGTCGTGGCAGGCAAGGATGAGTTCGCCGAACTGGGCAGCGCGTTCAACCAGTTCGTCGAGCGCATTCACGCGTCGATTTCCGAAGTGTCGTCGGCCACCCGTCACGTGCACGACCTGTCGCAACGGGTAATGGCCTCGTCCAACGCCTCGATCATCGGTTCCGACGAACAAAGCGCGCGCACCAACAGCGTGGCTGCCGCGATCAATCAGTTGGGCGCCGCCACTCAGGAAATCGCCCGCAACGCCGCCGATGCGTCGCAGCACGCCAGCGGCGCCAGCGAGCAGGCCGATGACGGTCGTCAGGTGGTCGAGCAGACCATTCAGGCGATGACCGAGCTGTCGCAGAAGATCAGCCTGTCATGCACCCAGATCGAAACCCTGAATGCCAGCACCGACAACATCGGCCACATCCTCGATGTGATCAAAGGCATCTCGCAACAGACCAACCTGCTGGCGCTCAACGCGGCCATCGAAGCGGCCCGTGCCGGTGAAGCCGGACGCGGTTTTGCGGTGGTGGCGGACGAAGTGCGCAACCTCGCCCATCGCACCCAGGAATCGGCGGAAGAGATCCACAAGATGATCACCTCCTTGCAGGTCGGTTCGCGTGAAGCGGTGACCACCATGAACGCCAGTCAGGCGTCCAGCGAAGAGAGCGTGGAAGTGGCCAATCAGGCCGGTCTGCGCCTGGTCAGCGTGACCCAGCGCATCGGCGAAATCGACGGCATGAACCAGTCGGTGGCCGCTGCAACCGAAGAGCAGACCGCGGTGGTGGAAACCCTCAACGTCGACGTCAACCAGATCAACCTGCTGAACCAGCAGAGCGTGGCCAACCTCAATGAAACGTTGAAGGATTGTGATGCGTTGTCGCAGCAGGCGAATCGGTTGAAGCAGTTGGTCGACAGCTTCAAGATCTGACGTCAAGCAGACCGCGTTATCGTTCATCGCGGGCAAGCCCGCTCCCACAGGATTTCTGGCGAACACAACATCTGTGACCGACCTGGAACCTGTGGGAGCTGGCTTGCCAGCGATAGCGGCGGTGCAATCACCGGTAAACTGAAGCCTTATACGAACAGCTTCAGCACATTCCCCATCGCATCATCGGCAAACCCCTGCACGAAATCCTTGAACCCCGGCAGCGCTTCCTCCCCACCTGAAGCCGGCTCGGCAATGATCGTCCAGGTCGCCCGCGACTTCCCCGCTCCCAATGATTCCACGTTCATCGCCGCCCACAGATTGGCCACACCCAAGGTGTTGTAGATCGTGGTCCAGGTCATGGCCCGTGCCTGCTCATCGCGTGAGTTGAGTTGCTCGACCACCACGTTGCCGTCCTTGAAGAACTTCTTGCGCAGCGACGACACGCCGTCGCCGGTCATTTCGATGTGCGACAGCGCCGGGATGAAGCGGTCGAAGCCAGCGAAATTGCCGACCACCGTCCAGACCTGCGCCGCGTCCGCCGGCACTTCAACCGACGACACAACGTGGCAGCCGTGCGGGTTTTTGATCAGGGTGTCGGGTTGCAGATTGCTCATGGTGTTACTCCTTTTTGATGAACTAGATGAAGTTGATCTGTTTCAGGTAATCGCAGCCGCGACGTAGCAGCGCCGGGGATTTTTCCGGGTAGTGCGCGCCCATCTGTTGCACGCCGGCTTCAGCGTTGGCGTGGCCGATCAGGGAGATGTCGCCGATGTCTTCCTCGAAGCCGTTGAGGTAGAAACCGAGCACGCCGAACAGCGCGTTGTCGGCGTCGACCCGGCCCAGTTGCTGCTGCCAGTCGGCGACGCTGACCAGCGAGAACTCGCTGCCGGTTTCGCGGAACGAAGCGACGTAGGCGTCCCAACTCAGCGGCTCGGGGTTGTGCAGGTTGAACACCGCGCGCTCGGTCGAATAACGGCTGGCGTGGAAGGCGATGAAACGCGCTAGAAAGTCCACCGGCATCAGGTCGAAATTCAGCGCAAAGGCCGGCACCTGACCGAGCTGGATCGAGCCCTTGAGCATCAGCATCAAACGGTTTTTGTGCGGCTGACAGACGCCGCTCAGGCTGTTGAAACTGATGTTGCCGGGGCGATACAGGTTGACCCACACCCCACGCTCGCGCGCCCGTTCAAGGATGCGTTCGCCGACCCACTTCGACAGGTTGTAGCCGTTGCGGATGTAGATTGGCGGGGTCGGTGCGGCGGGCAATTCGAGCACTCGGCCTTCGCCGTCGACGGTGCTGGAAGCGGACAGCGTCGAGACAAAGTTGAAGACCTTTTTGCTGCGCCCTTCACACAGGCGCAGCAGCTCGAAAATCGGCTCGACGTTATCCGCGGCCAGCGACTCGTAATCGAGCACGTGATTGACGTTGGCGGCGTTGTGCACCAGCGCGCCGAACTCGCGATCCAGGCGCTGATAATCGTCGTCGGCCAGGCCAAGTTGCGGGCGGGTGAGGTCCGCGGAGTAGATCCGCACCCGGCTCAAATCGAGATGCTCGAGACGGTTCTCACGCAGCGCCTGAGCAAAACGCTGCGCCGCCGTTTGCCCGCCGCCGTCACGCACCAGACAGGCTACTTCGCTGGCGCCCCAACCGAGCAGCGCTTCGACGATGTGCACGCCGACAAAGCTGTTGGCGCCGGTGACGATCACCTTGTGCACATCGCCCAGGCGACTGATCGGCAGCGGCTCGATGTTCAGCGCACGCTCGGCGTCGGCCATGGCCTGGGCGCTGAGCACCGCGCTGTCATCGGTACCGCGCACCAGCGTCGCGAGTTTGCTGATGGTTGGCAGTTCGATGAAGCGGTTGATCGAGATGCTGCGCCCGAACTCCTCACGCAAGCGCAGTAACATCCGCGACAGCAGAATCGAATGCCCACCGAGATTGAAGAAGCTTTCGTCGGTGGAAATATCGCTGCTCGGCAGCTCCAGCAGTTCCGCCCAGATCTCCAGCAGCAGCGCTTCGTCAGCGTTTGCCGGCAGGCATTTCGGGCCGCTGTCTTGCACGCTAACCGGCAGCTCCAGCAACGCTTTGCGGTCGACCTTGCCGTTGCTGGCGAACGGCATCTGCGCCAGTTCAGTCCATGCCACCGGTTGCATGTAGTCCGGCAGAAACTGCAGAGCATGCGCCTTCAATGCATCGCGAGCGGCGTCCGATTGCGGCTGCGCAAGGAACGCCAGAATCCGCCGCTGACTGTCGATCACCACCGCCACTTGGCGGTACAACTGGCTCTCGCGCAGGCAGCGCTCGATCTCTTCCGGTTCGACCCGGAAACCACGGATCTTTACCTGATTGTCGCGCCGTCCGCACAGCTCGATACCGTGTTCGCCCCACTTGGCCATGTCGCCACTGCGGTAGGCGCGCAAGCTCTCACCGTGCGGCAGTTGCAGGGTCAGATAACGCTCCGCGGTCTGCTGCGGATTGTTCAAGTAGCCGAGGCAAACGCCGGGGCCGACGATGAACAATTCGCCGACGGTGTTCTCCGGCACCGGTTGCAACTCGTCATCGAGAATCAGCACCTGACTGTTGGCAATCGGCGCGCCGAGGGTGCGGTTGCTGTCACCCGGCTTGAGCTGGCGAGCGGTAATCAGCACCGTCGCTTCGGTGGGGCCGTAGAGGTTGTGCAGCTTGCCCTGGCGGGTCAATTGCTCGATGACGAAGGGCTCGCAGACGTCGCCGCCGGTCATCACCTCGACACCTTGCAGTTGCTCCAGCGGCAGGATGCTCAGCAGTGCCGGCGGCAGGAACGCGTGGGTCAGTTGCCGGCGGCGGATCAGCGCCACCAGTTGCAGCGGATCGCGGCGCTGGGTGTCATCCGGTACCACCAGTTCGGCGCCCTGCAGCAGCGTCGGAAAGATATCGATCAGCGACGAGTCGAAGCTCAGTGAAGAGAACTGCAACACCCGGCTTTCAGCGCGCAATTGCACGTAATCGGCGTACCACGCGGTAAAGTGCGCGAGGTTCGCCTGGCTCAGCAGCACGCCCTTTGGATGGCCGGTGGTGCCGGAGGTGTAGAGCGCCATGCACGGTGCTTCAAGCGTCGGCCGCTGACGCATCAACGGTTGGCTGAGATCCGCGTCGGCACTGTCGATATGACTGACATCCAACCCGGGCATCGACTCACCGAGCGGATGCTCGCCGTCGTGCAGCAACAACACCGCGCCGGCGTTTTGCAGGATGTATTGCTGGCGCTGCAACGGATGGCCCGGCTCCAGCGGCAGATACACTGCGCCACTGCCGAGCACCGCCAGAATCGAGGCGAACAGCGCCGGGCTTTTCGGCTGGCAGATACCCACGACCCACGGCTGCGGATGCTGCTCTAGCAGTGGCTGCAGACGTTGCTGGATCGCACGGCTGTGCGCGTGCAACTGGCGGTAGCTGAGCGAGTGCTCGGCCAGGTGCAGCGCCGGTCGCTCGGCGTGTTCGATCAGGCTGCGTTGCAGGCGTTCGATCAACGGCGTCTGCGCCTGTTGCAACAATGCCGGATGCGTCGTGGCGTTGAGGCGATGGACGTAAGCCAGACTGTCGAGAAACGACAGGTCCTCCACCTGTTCAAAGTCCAGCGCCGTGGCGGGCATTGCCTGCTGGAAGTACCCGGCATCGCGGGAGAAGCGGCTGACCAGCAGCGCGACTTCGTCGACCAACTGCGTCAGCACTCGCTGGCGCAATGCCTGACCGTTGCCGGACGGCTCCTCGCCAATCGGCACGCGGCTGATCATTGACGAGCCGAGGAAGCACAGCAGGTCGAGCGTCGGTAAACCGCCAAGGCGCTGCGCAGCGATACCCAGGCGCAGATGCAAGTGCGGGATGGCGCAGAAATCACCGGCGCCGATGAAGCCATCGTCGATGATCAGGTCTACCGGCGATTGCGCCGCGCCGCTGCGCCGCAAGGAGTGACCGTGTTGTTCGAGTTCCTGCGCCAGGTCGGTCATGGCCTGGCTGGCGCCAATCAATAAAATGTCGAGACGTCTCATGTCGGCCTCCTCATCAAACCAGATAGTCACGCAGGGCGTGCTGCACGCAGGGCGTGTCGAGCAGCGAGCTGTTGTGGAAAAAGCGCACGATGTTGCCCACCAGCGGATGGTGGCGATTGATCGGGAAGGCCAGCCCGGCCATCTCATCCTTGAGCGAGCGGCGCACTGCCTCGCTGACCGGCAAGGCGTCGATCAGGCGCAGATCGAAGGACTTCTGGATGTCGTTGGTCAGGTAATGGCCGATGAATACCGGCAGGATCTGCGCAATGGTTTCCCGATCCGCGTCATTGGCGGTGTGCCAATAGATGCGCACCATGCGCGCCCAGAAACTGGAGTGCCGGCCCTCGTCGAGCAGGTGATCGGCCATCAGCCCTTTGATCGACGGCTTGACCGTGTCGTCCCGGGCGAACGCGGCGACGTCGCCGGTCACGGTGTTCTCGGCGATGGCCACGCAGATCAGTTCCACCGCGCTGCGCAGGTGCTCGGGCGCCAGTGCCACAGCGGCAGGAATCGCCCGACTCAGTTCGATTTCAGTGGGCAGTTCGATCGGCTCGATGCCGGTCATGGCCACGGTCTGCTGCATGAAGTCCATCGCCACCAGTGCGTGGTAATCCTCGTCCACCACCACCGTCATGGCGTCGTAGCGACAGGCGAACGGGAAGGGTACGGCGAAGCGATTCTTGGCGATGGCGCGGGCGGTCTGGTCGACGATTTCGGTTTCGAAAATCACCACGTCGTTGATGAATTTGTACAACGTCTGCACCAGGGCGAAATCACGCTGCTGCGGGCACTCACGCAGGAAGGTTTCGCTGAGCACCAGGGGCTGTCGGCTCAGCGGATAGATCAGGCGCTCATCGTCTTCCAGAACACGCCGTGGCCGGGTGCGGATAGTGGCGCGGGTTTCCCAGGCGTCGGCGAAGGATTGGTAGTCGGCGGCGTTCATCGGGCCACCTCCGCCAAGGGCTCGCGCATGCTCAGACGCAGGCCGTCCCACAGGGCGATGCGGCTATCCACCGCCGCGATGGCGCTGGCGTAGACTTCGGCCTCACGCTGCGGATCACCGTCGACCAGGCGCTCCAGCAGTTGCTCTGCCGCCGGGCCGTGATCTTCGGAGTCGACCTCGATGTGGCGCTCCAGGTAATAGCGAAAGGTGGGTGCCTGTTCGATGCCGATCCCCCAGTCATCGAGGATGCGCTGGAACATCGTCGGGATCACGCTCTCACGGCCATGCAGGAACGCGGCGGCGACGCTGTGGCCTGGCGCATGCAGCGCTGTGTTCAGCGTCTCGCGCACAAATTTCGCCGCTGCCGGATCAACCTCAACGCTTTGCAGGGCGACGTCGTAACTCACGCCTTCCTGTTGCAGCGCGACAAACCGTTCGACCGCCGTGGTGCTCGCACCGACTTCGCGCATCGCGTCCAGGTACAGTTCGAAATGGCTGTAATGGCCGTGGGCGGGACGATCATCCGACTCTTCGCCAAGCACGATCTCGTTGATCAGCCGCGCAGCATGCGGATCGCGTGGCGGTAACCATGGCAGCCGTGTACAGGTCAGTTCCTGTTGCAGGCGCTTGGTCAACGACATGAAATCCCACACGGCGAAGACGTGGGATTCCATGAACCGGCGCAGTACCGATAACGAATCGATCTCGGTAAAGATCGGGTGAACGCTCAATTGCGCTTTTTTCAGGGCGAGTTGTTCTTTAGTTGGCATCATGGCGAACCTCGGTGTTATTGGAATAGAGGGATTGCTCGTTCAGTGCATCAACACGGACTTGATAAGTTTGAAATGTTTTATATTCGCGAACGCGGGCCTCATTCGGATTAATGAAAGTTTGAAAAGTGCATGAAAGGCTCTCGGCCAGGCGTTGGTGAATATTTACCAAGGCTATTGGCTGACTGCAGAGCTGCGCCGTGTTTGCGGGGGTAACCCTGCTCGGCGAGGAAAAGCTAATACATCGTCAAATAACTTAACAAGTTTATTTTGAATTATTTTTAGTTGTATGTTTTTCAAGTATGAGTCGGCCCGGTAAAACTTTTTGTTTAAGTTTTACTTGGGCGTAGTTGCTCCTTTCGGCAAATAATGGCCAAAATTGAAGACAAGAGTGAATGCCTCACTCAAAGCAACTTCAAGAAGCGGAAATTGAATGTGATGTATAGGAATGAAAGTGGGCCGGAAACGGCGCCGTAACTTCCCTTTTTCCCGTGGCAAGGCTCCTTCCGTAGGTTCCTGGTGCGGGGACTGCGCCGGCGGTGCGGCGCGTCGCCCGTTCTTCATGGGGTGGCCGTTAAAGAGTGCGGGTAAATTGGCGGGACGGCTATGACCGATTCGTCCGCGCCGAGCCGCAATGGCGGGCTTGCGAGCGCTGGGAGGTTAGAGCGAACACGCGGATCCGCCACCAGGTTTGCGGAGGATCGGGGAGAGGATTTGTAAGCGGGTTATTCGCCGGTCAGGCGCGAAGGCCTGAGACCGGCGTGAAGGGTGTCAGCGCACGGCCTTGCGGTTTTGTCCGGCGGGACTGGCGAGGAACCGGGTGATCACGTCGACGCCACGGTTGAGGTGATGTGTGAGCAACTTCACCGACAGCTCGACATCGCGCGCGATCACGGCCTGAAGCATGGCGCGGTGATCTTCCTGGGAGAGTTTGCCCAGGCCCATGGCTTCGAGGTTGAAACGCAGAAAGCGCTCCTCCTCGTTGAGGCCGTCTTCGACCAGCCGCAGCAGACGCTTATTCGGTGCCTTGCTGTACAGGGCCATGTGGAACAGACGGTTGAGCCGACCGATTTCGCTGTAGTCGTGCTGGGTTTCGAGTTCTTCGATATAGCCGGCGGCGTGTGCATGATCGGCGCTGGTCAGCAGCGGGATCGACTGGCGCATGGCTTCGGATTCGAGGAGGATCCGCAACTCGTAGGTTTCGGTGGCGTCGCCCTGAATCAGCGGCGCTACAACGGCGCCCTTGTGGGTGGTGACGCTCAGCAGTTCCTGCGCTTCGAGCTGGCGCAGAGCCTCGCGCACCGGCATGCGGCTGACCCCGAACAGGTCGGCCAGGTCCTGCTGGCGCAGGGCGGTGCCGCACGGCAAGCGACCGTCAAGGATCGCCGAGCGCAGGGTCTCTTCGATGATCGAGCGGGCAAGGTGTGCGGGAATCGGCCCATCGACTTTGATGCTGTGCAGCGGTTTGGGCTTCTGTGTCACAACTACTCACCCTGAATGACCACGGAATTTGGATCCAAAGACACTAGTGATTGCTCTACAGGTTGTCAAACCATGTAAAGGATTGCTGTCCTCTGTGAAGTTTAGCGCGATGGCGATGATCTCATGGTGCCATTGTTTTTTGCCGGGCTAAGCTTCACCATCAAACGCTTTCCTTCCTGCCCCCTGGAAACCTGCTGTGGCGGTACGTTTCGCGATCCCCCGGACTCTGCGCTGGCTAGGCTGCGCACTGTTGCTGGCCGGCGTCATGCTGGGCGGCCTGCATGCCGATTGGGATTTTTCCGCGATCAGCCGCAAGGCTACGGCGCTCTACGGCCCGTTGGGTGCCGGGCAGCAGCGGATCGATGCCTGGCAAAACCTGCTGGCCACGCAGAAACAGGTCAGCGAGATGGAAAAGCTGAAAGTGGTGAACCTGTTTTTCAACAAACAGGTGCGTTATGTAGAAGATATCGATCTGTGGGGGCAGGTCGATTATTGGGAGACGCCCATCGAAGCGTTGTGGAAAGGCGCCGGCGATTGCGAAGACTACGCGATCGCCAAGTATTTCAGCCTGCGCCATCTCGGGGTCTCCAGTGACAAGCTGCGCATCACCTACGTCAAGGCACTGCGCCAGAATCGCGCACACATGGTGCTGACTTACTACGCCACCCCCGATGCCATGCCGCTGGTGCTCGACAGCCTGATCGATCCGATTCAGCCTGCGTCCCAGCGAACCGACTTGCTGCCCGTCTACTCTTTCAATGCTGAAGGTCTGTACCTGCCGGGAGCCAAGGGCAACAAGAAGGTCGGTGACACCAAACGCCTGTCGCGCTGGCAGGATGTGCTGAAGAAAATGCAGGCCGAAGGTTTCCCGGTCGAAACGACTAACTAGGAGCACGCGCTCAGATGTCTTTGTTCAAACAGCTGTTGATCGCTATCTGTCTGTTCCTGGTGGTTGCCTTCACCGGCAGCTTCATGGTCAGTCTGGAGAGCTCGCGCACCCAGTACGTCAACCAGCTGCGCTCCCATGCCCAGGACGCCGCCACGGCGCTGGCGTTGTCGCTGACGCCGAATATCGACGACCCGGCGATGGTCGAGCTGCTGGTCAGCTCGATTTTCGACAGCGGCTATTACGCGAGCATCCGCGTGGTCGATCTCAAGACCGACCAGACCATTGTCGAGCGCAGCGGGATTCCGGCGGTGAGCAATGTGCCTGACTGGTTCGTCAAACTGATCGGCCTGGAGCCGGCCGGTGGCGACGCGCTGGTCAGCCGTGGCTGGGAGCAGGCGGCGCGGGTCGAGGTGGTCAGTCACCCGATGTTTGCCGTGGCCAAGCTGTGGCAGAGCGCGTTGGGCAGCCTCGGCTGGCTGCTGCTGTGCGGCGCGGTCAGTGCAGTGCTCGGCGCGTTGCTGTTGCGCCGGCAATTGCGCCCGCTGGATTACATGGTCAAACAGTCCCACGCCATCGCCCGCCGCGAATTCCTCAGCCTGCCGGAGTTGCCGCGTACCCCGGAACTGCGGCGCGTGGTGCAGGCGATGAACCAGATGGTCGAGAAGCTCAAGGCGCTGTTCCAGGAGCAGGCCGAGCGCAGCGAAAAACTGCGTGCCGAGTCTTATCAGGACAACCTCACGGGGCTGGCCAACCGGCGCTATTTCGAGATGCAGCTGCATAACCGCGTGAGCAACCCGGAGCAGGCCAGTTCCGGTTATCTGCTGCTGTTGCGGGTCAAGGATCTGGCCGGGCTCAATCAGCGTCTGGGCGGTCAGCGCACCGATGAATTGTTGAAAGCCGTCGGCGAGCAACTGTCCCGCGAATGCGCCAAATACCCGGAAACCCAAAACCTCGTCACCCGGATTCGTGGCGGTGAATTCGCCGTGCTGGCACCGGGACTGGTGCGCGAAGAAGCGCTGCAACTGGCGCAGAACCTCGACAGCGCGCTGAGCAGCCTGCACGCCACTGGCGCAACCGATGTGCCGGCCGTGGCTTCCATTGGCCTAGCCCCGTTTGCCCACGGCGATTCACCGCAAGCAGTACTGACCCTGGGCGATCAGGCGCTGGCGCAGGCCGAGGGGCAGGGCGAGCAGAACTGGGCGTGCATCGATCAGAGCCTGGTGGCGGACGTCGGTGATGATCACCACGCCTGGCATCGCTTGCTTGATCAGGCGCTGAATCAGCAGCGTTTCGAACTGTATTTCCAACCGGTGGTGGCCGCCCAGGACACGCAATTGGTGCTGCATTACAAAGTGCTTTCGCGCTTGCTGGATGAACAGGGCCAGACCATCCCGGCCGGGCGTTTCCTGCCGTGGCTCGAGCGTTTTGGCTGGACCGCGCGACTGGACCGTCTGATGCTCGAACGCGTGCTGGAGCAGATGAAAGGGCACGAAGATTCGCTGGCGCTGAACCTGTCTTCGGCAACCCTGGCCGATCCACAAGCGCTGAACAAAGTGTTCGAGATTCTGCGCGCACACTCCGACCTCGGCGAGCGCCTGACGCTGGAGATCGGCGAGGAGCAATTGCCGGAGCAAGCGGTGCTGGAGCAGTTGACCCGGCGCCTGCGTGAACTCGGTTTCTCTCTGAGTCTGCAGCGCTTTGGTGGACGCTTCAGCATGATCGGCAACCTGGCGCGGCTGGGGCTGGCGTACCTGAAGATCGATGGCAGTTACATTCGCGCGATCGATCAGGAGAGCGACAAGCGCCTGTTCATCGAGGCGATCCAGCGTGCGGCGCACAGCATCGACCTGCCATTGATTGCCGAGCGGGTGGAGACCGAAGGGGAGTTGTCGGTGATTCGCGAGATGGGCTTGTATGGGGTGCAGGGGCAGTTGTTTGGTGAGCCCACGCCCTGGAAGTGAATCTTGGTAAGGCGGTGTCAGTGATGCCGTCTTCGCGAGCAGGCTCGCTCCCACATTGGAATGCATTTCAAATGTGGGAGCGAGCCTGCTCGCGAAGGGGCCAGATCATTCAACGAATATGCGGGATCAGATAAGCCCACCTTCATCATCATCGATCAACTGGCTCAACCCGCCCAATGCCTCACGCGCCTGGGTGCGGTCCATCAACTTGGCCTGCGCCGCCGGCGGCAGGTCGGTGACGCGGATCACGCCCTTCTGGGTCAGCACCTGAATCAGGTCGTCGAGTACCCGGATCATTTCCAGGTCGCTCTGCTTGAGCTGTTTCAGGCTGGTTTCCACCACTTCATTGGCGAACCAGGCCTGGATTTCATGGCTGTCGGCCGGCAGCGTTTCCGTGGCCTCGGCGTAGGCCGCGGCTTCCACGCGAATCAACAGACCTTGCGCATCGCGTTGCACGTAAAACATTGAGCATCCCTCAGAAAGATCCAGCGTCATGCTGTCAGCAGCATAGGCCAACTGCGCGCGAGTATGCGGGGTGGCGACGAAATCGTCACCGCCGAGTTAGCCGCAAACGTGACGGTCGCCCCAAGGGGCGGCCGTTTTGTTCACGCATCAGCTGTTGTTGTGGTCGACCTTGATGGTCGGATCGCTGCCGGCAATCAGGTTGTGAATGTTGGCGCTCGACCAGTTGTTGCCTTCCAGTTTGATCGTCACGTCCGGCGTGGCGGCTGCCGCGTCGCCGGAGTTGAACTTGCCCGCCGAGCTGACTTGCAGCGACGACGTGCCATCAACCGTGGTGATCTTCAGGAAGTTGTCGATGGTGCTGCCGGTTTCACCCTGCAACAGATCGCGCAGGTCGATGCGGTCACCTTCGTTGGCGTTGAAGTCCTTGATCACGTCATTGCCGGTGTCGCCTGCTTTCCAGACGAAGGTGTCGGCACCGGAACCACCGATCAGGATATCGTTGCCCTGGCCACCGATCAGCGTGTCGTTGCCGGTGCCGCCGAGCAGGATGTCATTGCCCTTGCCGCCGTCGAGCAGGTCGTTGCCGCCCGAGCCGAACAGGATGTCATTGCCTGCGCCACCCAGCAGCGTGTCGTTGCCGTCATGTGCGCCGGACACATCGAACGCCTGATAGTGCTCGGTGATGTACTGGTGCACGTTGCTGGTGGTGACCTTGCTGACGTCGACCCCGGTCTGCTGCGCCACGAACGCCTGCATCGCCTGATAACCCTCGCCGGCAATGCCGTTGAAGCTCACCAGGTCGCCGAACAGGATGTCGTTGCCGTCGCCACCGCTGACGGTGTCGTTGCCCGGCATCGTCGCTTCGGTGTGGCCGATGATCGAGTTGGCCAGATCCTTCGGATCGATGTTGGTCTGCGGCGAGTGATCCGAGTCATACGGTTTCAGGTCGTTGAGGCTGACACCGCTGTTGATACCGATGGCTTCGACATTCGAAAGGCCGCTGAGCAAGGCGAAGCTGCTGGTCGAGTTGTCTGTGGTGGCCGAGCTGGTGCTGCTGCCGCTGCCCGCCAGGCTCGACAGCTCATAGGTACCATCACCCTGAGCGTGAACCGTGCCCAGGTTGGTGGTGGTCCAGCCACGGCCAGTGTAGGTCTGCAACTGGGCATAACCGCTGGCGGTGATGCTCAGGTAATGCGTGTTGTCGATGTACGTGCTGAAGGTATCGCCCAGCTTGTAGTTGCTGGTTGTCACCACACTGTCGAACTTCACGTTGCCGTACAGCGTCGGGTTGGTCTGCTCGCCGCTCTGGTAGTAGGTCGGCTGGCCGTCGGTGATGAAGTAGGTGAGGTTCTTCGCCCCGGTGTTGGCCAGCGCTTCCGTGCTCTGGAAGAAGTTGGCCGTGGTCTTGAACACGTCCTCGTAGTTGGTGCCGCCGCCGGACGCCATCGAGTCGAGCACGGCTTTGAGCTTGGTCAGCGCGTTCGGGTCGTTGAGGTTCACCGACACCGACTTGTTGACCTGGGTATCGAAGTCCGCCAGGAAGATGTTCACCGTGCCCGAGTTGCTGCCGCCCAGGCTCTGCTTGAGGGTGTTGAACACCGATGTCAGCGAGTCCTTGGCCGCGTTGATCGACGAGGTGCTCATGCTGCCCGAGCTGTCGACCATGAACGCGATGTTGTAGTTGGTGCCCGGCACCACGGTCAGACCACCGATGTCGGCGACCATGATGTCGTTGCCATCGGTACCGTTGAAGGTGTCGTCGCCAGAGGTACCAACCACCGCGTTGTACACCGCGGGCACCACGGTGACCGGAATCGTCGCGGTGCTGCTGGCCGAACCGCCGACCATTTCAGTGGAGGTCGAGGTCACGGTCAGGTTGAACTGGCCGTTGTAGTAGGTCGGCGGGGTTACGGTCAGGCTGCCCAGGTTCCAGCCGGTGACGTTGGCTTCGCCGTTGCTCGCGGTGACTGTGAAGGTGTGACCGTTGCCGTCGGAGAGAACCGAGCCGACCGGCGCGCCGCTGATCTTCACGCTCAGGGTTTCCGAGCCGTCGGTGTCGGTCAGCGCGGTGTTGATCGCCGACAGTTTCACCGTGGTGCCTTCGGCGCCAGTGTTGAGCTTGTAGCCGTCGTAATAGCCTTCGCCGTTGGTGCCGTGCAGGTCGGAGACGGTCACACCGGAATTCACCAGATCCTGCACCCCGGTGTAGATCGGCACGCCGGCGCTGCTCAGGTCGATTGGCGTGCTGCCGTTGACCGACAGGTTCACGTCATAGCTGCCCGGGCCGCTCTGGTTGTGGTGGTAGATGTCCAGGGTGTAGTAGCCGCTGGTGGTCGGGGTGAACGAACCGCTGATCGCGCCGCCCGCGCCCCAGGTACCCGACGCCACGCTCTTGCCGCCAATGGTGATCAGCAGGCTGTCGTCAGCCACGCCGCTGAAGCTGTAGGTCTTGCCGGCTTCCAGATAGATCAGGCCCGAGGTTTTCGACGCAGTGCCGGCGGTCACACTGCCGTCGGACTGCACGTTGGTCACGTTGGTGCTGGAGTTCGGGGTGCCAGCGCCGTCGATCACGTTTTTCAACGTGGTCGAGTCAGCGCCGTTGCCGCTGGTGCCCAGGCCCGACAGGCCGGTCCAGACTTCCTTGACCAGTCCGGTGGACTTCACGCTGTTGTCGGCCACGCTCACGGTCGGCGCATCCGCCACTGGCGTGATGTCGATCTTCACGGTGCCGGTGTTGCCCAGCAGTTGGCCGTCGGTTGGCTGGAACTTGATCTGTGCGTAGTCGGCCTGGTTGTTGCCCATACCGGTGCCGCCGTAACCGTTGACCCCCGACTCGTTGGCATCCGGCATGAAGCGCAGTTTGCCGGCGTCGATGTCAGCCTTGCTGAAGGTCTGGTTGTTGGCGACGTCTTTCCAGGTCGAACCGTCCAGATACTGCAGTTTGCCTTCGCCCGGCAGCTGGGTGATTTTGATGCCCAGGCTGCTGGCCGGGCTGTCCACGTCGGTCACACCGAAGGTCGACCAGCCGAGGATCAGCGGGGTGTCTTCGGTGCCGGTGACGTTGACTGGCGCGGCGACTGGCGCATCGTTGACCGCCACCACGTTGACCGTGGTGGTCGCGGTGTTGGAGTAGTTGCCGCCATCGGTCACGGTCACGGTGATGATCCGCGGCACGGTGCTCGGGTCTTCACTGCTGTTGGTGAAGCTGATGTTCTTGATCGCCTGCATGTAGTCGGCGAGCGTCGCGTTGCCCGACAAGGTCAGGGTCACGGTGCCGTTGGTGCTGTTGGCATTGATCGTGATGCCGTTGACGCTGTTGCCGAGGTTCAGTGCATCGCCGTCCTGACGGTTGGTCAGCACGATGGTCGCGCCGGTCAGCATGGTGCTGTCCGGGTCGGTGATCGTCAGGTCAGTGTCGGCAATCGACACGCCAGCGCCCGGGGTGTTTTCGGTGAACGTGACCTTGTAATCGGCACCGGTGGCGCCGCTGGAGTTGTTGGCATCGAGGTCGATGACCGGTGGCGCATCGTTGTCGATTATCGAGGTGCTGACGCTGCCGTTGGTGCTGCTGACGGCCAGGTTCTCGAAGTTGCCGCCGGTGGCCGAGTCGATCTTGACCACGAAGTTCTCGGTGCCTTCGGTGATCTTGTCATCGATGGTCGCGACGTTGAACTGCGCGCTGCTGGCGCCCGCCGGGATCTTCACGGTGTACACGCCAGTGAAGTCCGAACCGTCGGCAGCGGTGCCGCTGTAGACGATTTTCAGGGTCACGTCGGTTTGCGCCGGGTGGGTCAGGCTGACGGTGTAGCTGGCGGTCTGGCCTTCGGTTACCGAGGTGCTGCCGGTGATGCTGACGGTGGTGGTGTCGATGGTATCGGCGACGTTGGTCACGGCCGGTGTCGTGCTCGGTACCAGGTTCTCGAAGTTGCCACCGCTGGCGTTGGTGATGGTCGCCTGCACGCTGCCGGCGTCTTTGTAGACGTCGTCAGCCGGAGCGGGAACGGTCACGGTGCCAGTGGTTTTACCGGCGTCGATGGTGATCACCGAACCGTTGCTCAGGGTCACGGTCACCGGCGAGCCGGCGGCGTTGCTCAGGGTCGCGGTGTAGGTGATCTGGCCGCCCTCGTTCACCGCCGGGGTCGCGGACAGCGACAGGCTGGTGGTGTCGATGGTGTCGGTCACGGTGGTGCTGACCGGGGTTTTGTCGGCTACCAGATTTTCGTAGTTGCCGCCGCTGACGTTGGTGATCGCATTGGTCAACGGTGCGTGGCCGGTCAACACGTCGTTCGGCGCAGTGGTGGTCACGGTGCCGGTGGTTTTGCCGATGTCGATGGTGATCGTCTGGCCGTTGGACAGGGTCACGACAACTGGCGAGCCAGTCACAGGCGCACCGACAGTGGCGGTGTAGGTGACAGTGCCACCCTCGGCCACAGCACCCGTTGCGGTGAGTTTCACGCCCGTGGTGTCGATGGTGTCGGTGACGCTGGTCACGGCTGGTGTGGTGCTCGACACCAGGTTTTCGAAGTTACCGCCGGTGGCAGTCTTGATCGTGGCCTGCACGGTGCCGGCGTCTTTGTAGACGTCATCGGCTGGTGCAGGAAAAGTCACGGTTCCAGTGGTTTTGCCCGCGTCGATAGTGATGACTGCACCGTTGCTCAACGTTACGGTCACTGGCGAGCCAGCGGCGTTGGTCAGGGTTGCGGTGTAAACGATCGAGCCACCTTCGGCCACGGTGCCGGTCGCGGACAACGACAGATTGGTGGTGTCGACGGTGTCGGTCACGGTGGTGCTGACCGGAGTCTTGTCGGCAACCAGATTCTCGTAGTTGCCGCCGCTCACGTTGGTGATTGCGTTGGTCAACGGCGCGTGACCGGTCAGCGCATCGTTCGGTGCGGTGGTGGTTACGGTGCCGGTGGTTTTGCCGATGTCGATGGTGATGGTCTGGCCGTTGGACAGAGTCACCACGACTGGCGAACCTGTGACTGGCGCACCGACGGTGGCGGTGTAGACGACGTTGCCGCCTTCAGCCGCTGTACCGGTGGCAGACAACTTCACGGTAGTGGTGTCGATGGTATCGGTGACGCTGGTCACGGCCGGTACGGTGCTTGGTACCAGGTTTTCGAAGTTGCCGCCGCTGGCATTGGTGATGGTTGCCTGCACGGTGCCGGCGTCTTTGTAGACGTCATCAGCCGGGGCAGGAACGGTCACGGTGCCAGTAGTTTTACCGGCGTCGATGGTGATCACTGCGCCGTTGCTCAGGGTCACGGTCACTGGCGAACCAGCGGCGTTGGTCAGGGTGGCGGTGTAAATGATCGAACCGCCCTCGGCGACCGTATTAGTGGCGCTCAGGGATAGGTTGGTGGTGTCGACAGTGTCGGTCACGGTGGTGCTGACCGGGGTCTTGTCGGCCACAAGGTTTTCGTAGTTGCCGCCGGTCACGTTAGTGATCGAGTTGGTCAACGGCGCGTGACCGGTCAGCGCATCGTTCGGTGCGATGCTGGTCACGGTGCCGGTGGTTTTGCCGATGTCGATGGTGATGGTCTGACCGTTGGCCAGGGTCACGATGACAGGCGAGCCGGTAACTGGCGCACCAACGGTAGCGGTGTAAGTGACTGTGCCACCTTCGGCCACGGTGCCCGTGGCGGTGAGTTTCACGCCAGTGGTATCGATGGTGTCGGTGACGTTGGTCACTGCTGGCGTGGTGCTTGGTACCAGGTTCTCGAAGCTGCCACCGGTCGCGGTTTTGATCGTTGCCTGAACAGTGCCGGCGTCTTTGTAGACGTCGTCGGCCGGGGCAGGGACGGTGACGGTACCGGTGGTTTTACCGGCGTCGATGGTGATGACTGCACCGTTGCTCAGCGTCACGGTCACTGGCGAACCAGCGGCGTTGGTCAGCGTTGCGGTGTAAACAATCGAGCCACCCTCGGCCACGGTGCCGGTCGCGCTCAGGGACAGGTTGGTGGTGTCGATGGTGTCGGTCACGGTGGTGCTGACCGGAGTCTTGTCGGCGACGAGGTTCTCGTAGTTGCCGCCGCTGACGTTGGTGATGGCGTTGGTCAGTGGCGCATGACCGGTCAACACGTCGTTCGGTGCGGTGGTGGTCACGGTGCCGGTGGTTTTGCCGACTTCGATGGTGATGTTCTGGCCGTTGGCCAGAGTCACGGTCACTGGCGAACCGGTTACCGGTGCACCAACGGTCGCGGTGTAGGTGACGGTACCACCTTCAGCAGCAGACTCGGTCGCGGTCAGTTTGACCGTGGTGGTGTCGATGGTGTCGGTGACGCTGGTCACGGCCGGGGTGTTGCTGGTCACCAGGTTTTCGAAATTGCCGCCAGTCGCGGTCTTGATCGTGGCCTCAACGGTGCCGGCGTCTTTGTAGACGTCATCCGCTGGAGCCGGAACGGTCACGGTGCCGGTGGTTTTGCCCGCGTCGATGGTGATCACGGCGCCGTTGCTCAACGTCACGGTAACCGGCGAACCGGCAGCGTTGGTCAGCGTCGCGGTGTAAACGATCGAGCCGCCTTCGGCCACGGTACCGGTCGCGGACAGCGACAGGTTGGTGGTGTCGACGGTATCGGTGACCGTGGTATTGACCGGGGTCTTGTCGGCAACGAGGTTTTCGTAGTTGCCACCGCTGACGTTGGTGATCGCGTTGGTCAGCGGTGCGTGGCCGGTCAGCGCATCGTTCGGTGCGGTGGTAGTGACGGTGCCGGTGGTTTTACCCACTTCGATAGTGATGTTCTGACCGTTGGCCAGAGTGACGGTCACCGGCGAACCAGTTACCGGTGCACCGACGGTTGCGGTGTAGGTGACGGTGCCACCCTCAGCCGCAGACTCGGTCGCGGTCAGTTTGACCGTGGTGGTGTCGATGGTGTCGGTGACCTGAGTCACAGCCGGCACGGTGCTCGGTACCAGGTTTTCGAAGTTGCCACCGGTAGCGTTGGTGATCGTTGCCTGAACGGTGCCGGCGTCTTTGTAGACGTCATCGGCAGGTGCCGGAACGGTCACGGTGCCAGTGGTTTTACCGGCTTCGATGGTGATCACAGCGCCGTTCGACAGGGTCACGGTGACTGGCGAGCCAGCCGCGTTGGTCAAGGTCGCGGTGTAGATGATCGAACCACCCTCGGCGACCGAGTTGGTTGCGCTCAGCGACAGGTTGGTGGTGTCGACAGTGTCGGTCACAGTGGTGCTGACTGGCGTTTTGTCAGCCACCAGACTCTCGTAATTACCGCCGGTCACGCCAGTGATCGCGTTGGTCAGAGGAGCATGACCGGTCAGTGCATCGTTCGGTGCGGTGGTAGATACAGTGCCGGTGGTCTTGCCGACTTCGATGGTGATGGTCTGGCCGTTGGCCAACGTCACTACGACCGGCGAACCGGTCACTGGGGCACCGACAGTCGCGGTGTAGGTGACGGTACCGCCTTCAGCGGCAGACTCGGTCGCGGTCAGTTTCACCGTGGTGGTGTCGATGGTATCGGTAACGTTGGTGACGGCCGGAACAGTGCTTGGCACCAGGTTCTCGAAGTTGCCACCGGTAGCGCTGGAAATGGTTGCTTCGACTTTACCCGCGTCCTTGTACACGTCGTCAGCCGGAGCTGGAACGGTCACGGTGCCGGTGGTTTTGCCAGCCTCGATGGTGATCACGGCGCCGTTGCTCAACGTCACGGTGACTGGCGAGCCAGCGGCGTTGGTCAGGGTCGCGGTGTAAACGATCGAGCCACCTTCGGCCACGGTACCGGTCGCGGACAGCGACAGGTTGGTGGTGTCGACGGTGTCGGTGACGTTAGTGCTGACCGGGGTTTTGTCAGCCACGAGGTTTTCGTAATTGCCACCGGTGACGTCGGTGATCGCGTTGGTCAGAGGAGCATGACCGGTCAATGCATCATTAGGCGCAGTGGTAGTCACGGTGCCAGTGGTTTTACCCACCTCAATGGTGATGTTTTGACCGTTTGCCAAGGTCACGACCACAGGCGAACCGGTCACTGGCGCGCCGACGGTTGCGGTATAGGTGACGGTGCCACCTTCGGCCACTGAGGTATCGGCAGTCAGTTTGACGGTCGAGGTGTCGATCGTGTCGGTGACTTCGGTGACAGCCGGCACGGTACTTGGCACCAGGTTCTCGAAGTTGCCACCGGTGGCGGTGGAAATGGTCGCTTCGACTTTGCCCGCGTCTTTGTAGACGTCATCGGCAGGCGCCGGAACGGTTACGGTGCCAGTGGTTTTGCCGGCGTCGATAGTGATTACGGCGCCGTTGCTCAATGTCACGGTGACAGGTGAGCCTGCAGCGTTGGTCAGGGTTGCGGTGTAGACGATCGAGCCGCCTTCAGCGACGGTGCCAGTGGCACTGAGCGACAGGTTGGTGGTGTCGACGGTATCGGTGACATTGGTCGAAACCGGCGTTTTATCCGCCACGAGGTTTTCGTAGTTACCGCCGCTCACGTCGGTGATGGCGTTGGTCAGTGGCGCATGTCCGGTCAACGCATCGTTCGGCGCGGTGGTGGTCACGGTGCCTGTGGTCTTGCCGACTTCGATGGTGATGTTCTGACCGTTGGCCAGGGTCACGACCACAGGCGAGCCGGTTACCGGAGCAGCGACGGTGGCGGTGTAGGTGACGGTGCCACCTTCAGCAGCGGACTCGGTCGCGGTCAGTTTGACCGTGGTGGTGTCGATGGTGTCGGTAACGTTGGTGACGGCCGGAACGGTGCTTGGCACCAAGTTCTCGAAGTTGCCACCGGTAGCGCTGGAAATGGTCGCTTCGACTTTGCCGGCATCTTTGTACACGTCATCGGCTGGCGCCGGAACGGTCACGGTTCCAGAGGTTTTACCGGCGTCGATGGTGATCACTGCGCCGTTGCTCAACGTCACGGTAACCGGTGAGCCGGCAGCGTTGGTCAGCGTCGCGGTGTAGACGATCGAGCCACCCTCGGCCACGGTGCCGGTCGCACTGAGCGACAGATTGGTGGTGTCGACGGTGTCGGTGACATTGGTCGAAACCGGCGTTTTATCCGCCACGAGGTTTTCGTAGTTACCGCCGCTCACGTCGGTGATGGCGTTGGTCAGCGGCGCGTGGCCGGTCAACGCATCGTTCGGCGCAGTGGTAGTCACGGTGCCAGTGGTTTTACCCACTTCGATGGTGATGTTCTGACCATTGGCCAAGGTCACCACGACCGGCGAGCCAGTCACTGGCGCGCCGACAGTCGCGGTGTAAGTGACGGTGCCACCTTCCGCAGCCGATTCGGTCGCGGTCAGTTTGACCGTGGTGGTATCGATGGTGTCGGTCACGTTGGTGACGGCCGGAACGGTGCTAGGCACCAGGTTCTCGAAGTTGCCACCGGTAGCGCTGGAAATGGTTGCTTCGACTTTACCCGCGTCTTTGTACACGTCGTCAGCCGGAGCTGGAACGGTTACGGTGCCCGACGTTTTACCGGCTTCGATGGTGATCACCGCGCCGTTGGACAGGGTCACGGTCACCGGCGTCCCGGCCGGATTGGTCAGGGTCGCGGTGTAAACAATCGAACCACCCTCGGCCACCGAGTCGCTGGCGGTCAGGTTCAGGTTGGTGGTGTCGACGGTGTCCGACACCGAGGTGTTCGCCGGTGTCTTGTCGGCCACCAGGTTCTCATAGTTGCCGCCGGCAACCTTGTCGATGGCGACGCTCAGCGAGCTGCCGCCCGCCAATGGGCTGTTCGGCGCAACGAAATTCACGCTGCCGGTGGTCTCACCGACGGCGATGGTGATGGTCTGGCCGTTGGACAGAGTGACCACAACTGGCGAGCCGGTTACCGGTGCGGTCACGCTCGCGGTGTAGACCACGGTCTCGCCTTCGGCGACGTTGGCGGTGGCGGTCAACGACACGGTGGAGGTGTCGATGGTGTCGTTGACGGTGGTCACGGCCGGGGTGTTGCTGGTCACCAGGTTTTCGAAGTCGCCACCGGTCGCGCCCTTGATGGTCGCCTCAACGGTGCCGGCGTCCTTGTAGACGTCATCCTTCGGCGCATCGACGGTCACGGTGCCGGTAGTTTTGCCGGCGTCGATGGTGATCACCGCGCCATTGCTCAAGGTCACGGTCACCGGAGTGCCGGCGGCGTTGGTCAGGGTGGCGGTGTAGGTGATCTGCCCGCCTTCGTTCACCGCCGGGGTCGCGCTCAGCGACAGGTTGGTGGTGTCGACGGTGTCGGTCACGGTGGTGCTGACCGGCGTTTTGTCGGCGACGAGGTTTTCGTAGTTGCCGCCGCTGACATTGGTGATCGAGTTGTTCAGCGGCTCATGACCGTTCAGCGCATCGTTCGGAGCGGTGGTCGTCACGGTGCCGGTGGTCTTGCCGATGTCGATGGTGATGGTCTGACCGTTGGCCAGGGTCACAACAACAGGTGCGCCAGTCACTGGAGCGCCAACAGTCGCGGTGTAAGTGACAGTGCCGCCTTCAGCCACCGAAGTATCGGCGGTCAGCTTCACGGTCGAGGTATCGATGGTGTCGGTGACTTCGGTGACGGCCGGAACGGTGCTCGGCACCAGGTTCTCGAAGTTGCCGCCCGCAGCATCCTTGATCGTGACTTCGACCTTGCCGGCGTCTTTGTAGACGTCATCGGCAGGTGCTGGAACGGTCACGGTGCCGGTGGTTTTACCCGCGTCGATGGTGATCACGGCGCCGTTGCTCAGGGTCACGGTGACCGGCGAGCCGGCAGCATTGGTCAACGTCGCGGTGTAAACGATCGAACCGCCCTCAGCCACGGTACCGGTCGCGCTCAGCGACAGGTTGGTGGTGTCGACGGTATCGGTCACGGTGGTGCTGACCGGGGTTTTGTCGGCAACCAGATTCTCGTAGTTGCCGCCGCTCACGTCGGTGATGGCGTTAGTCAGCGGCGCATGACCGTTCAACGCATCGTTCGGTGCGGTGGTGGTCACGGTGCCGGTGGTCTTGCCGACTTCGATGGTGATGTTCTGACCGTTGGCCAGGGTCACGACCACAGGCGAGCCGGTTACCGGAGCACCGACAGTGGCGGTGTAGGTGACGGTGCCACCTTCAGCAGCGGACTCGGTTGCGGTCAGTTTCACCGACGTGGTGTCGATGGTGTCAGTGACTTCAGTCACTGCCGGAACAGTGCTCGGAACGAGGTTCTCGAAGTTGCCGCCGGTTGCACCGTTGATGGTGACTTCGACTTTGCCGGCATCTTTGTAGACGTCATCGGCAGGCGCTGGAACGGTCACGGTGCCGGTAGTTTTACCGGCTTCGATAGTGATCACCGAGCCGTTGCTCAGGGTCACGGTGACTGGCGAGCCGGCAGCGTTGGTCAGGGTCGCGGTGTAGGTGATCGAACCACCCTCGGCGACCGAGTTGGTGGCGCTGAGCGACAGATTCGTCGTGTCCACGGTGTCAGTGACGGTGGTGCTGACCGGGGTTTTGTCAGCGACCAGATTTTCGTAGTTGCCACCGGTGACGCCGGTAATCGAGTTGGTCAGCGGTTCGTGACCGTTCAGCGCATCGTTTGGCGCAGTGGTGGTCACGGTGCCGGTGGTTTTGCCGACTTCGATGGTGATGTTCTGACCGTTGGCCAGGGTCACGACCACAGGCGAGCCGGTGACTGGTGCGCCAACGGTAGCGGTGTAGGTGACGGTGCCACCTTCAGCGACCGAAGTATCGGCCGTGAGTTTCACGGTCGAGGTGTCAATGGTGTCGGTGACTTCGGTGACGGCTGGAACCGTGCTCGGCACCAGGTTCTCGAAATTGCCGCCTGCGGCGTCTTTGATCGTAACTTCAACCTTGCCAGCGTCCTTGTAGACGTCATCGGCTGGTGCTGGAACGGTCACGGTGCCGGTAGTTTTACCTGCTTCAATGGTGATCACCGAGCCGTTCGACAGGGTCACGGTCACCGGCGTACCGGCCGGATTGGTCAAGGTCGCGGTGTAAACGATCGAACCACCTTCGGCAACGGAGCCAGTGGCGCTCAACGTCAGGTCGGTGGTGTCGACGGTGTCGGTAACGGTGGTCGAAACCGGAGTTTTGTCAGCGACCAGATTTTCGTAGTTGCCACCGGTGACGCCGGTAATCGAGTTGGTCAGCGGTTCGTGACCGTTCAGCGCATCGTTTGGCGCGGTGGTGGTCACGGTGCCGGTGGTTTTGCCCACTTCGATGGTGATGTTCTGACCATTGGCCAAGGTCACCACGACTGGCGAACCGGTGACCGGTGCGCCGACGGTGGCGGTGTAAGTGACAGTCCCGCCTTCAGCTACCGAAGTGTCGGCGGTGAGTTTGACCGTCGACGTATCGATGGTATCGGTCACTTCGGTAACAGCCGGAACGGTGCTCGGCACCAGGTTCTCGAAATTGCCGCCTGCGGCGTCTTTGATCGTGACTTCAACCTTGCCAGCGTCTTTGTAAACGTCATCGGCTGGTGCTGGAACGGTCACGGTGCCGGTAGTTTTACCGGCTTCGATAGTGATCACCGAGCCGTTGGACAAGGTCACGGTCACCGGCGTACCGGCCGGATTGGTCAGGGTCGCGGTGTAGACGATCGAACCGCCTTCCGCCACGGTGCCGGTCGCAGTCAGCGACAGGTTGGTGGTGTCGACGGTGTCGGTGACGCTGGTCGAAACCGGGGTTTTATCCGCTACAAGATTCTCGTAGTTGCCGCCGCTCACGTCAGTGATCGCGTTGGTCAGTGGCTCGTGACCGTTCAACGCATCGTTCGGCGCGGTGGTGGTCACGGTGCCAGTGGTCTTGCCGACTTCGATGGTGATGTTCTGGCCATTGGCCAAGGTGACAACAATCGGCGAGCCGGTTACCGGTGCGCCGACGGTGGCGGTGTAAGTGACAGTCCCGCCTTCAGCTACCGAAGTGTCGGCGGTGAGTTTGACCGTCGACGTATCGATGGTATCGGTAACTTCGGTAACAGCCGGAACGGTGCTCGGCACCAGGTTCTCGAAATTGCCGCCTGCGGCGTCTTTGATCGTGACTTCAACCTTGCCAGCGTCTTTGTAAACGTCATCGGCTGGTGCTGGAACGGTCACGGTGCCGGTAGTTTTACCGGCTTCGATAGTGATCACCGAGCCGTTGGACAAGGTCACGGTCACCGGCGTACCGGCCGGATTGGTCAGGGTCGCGGTGTAGACGATCGAACCGCCTTCCGCCACGGTGCCGGTCGCAGTCAGCGACAGGTTGGTGGTGTCGACGGTGTCGGTGACGCTGGTCGAAACCGGGGTTTTATCCGCTACAAGATTCTCGTAGTTGCCGCCGCTCACGTCAGTGATCGCGTTGGTCAGTGGCTCGTGACCGTTCAACGCATCGTTCGGCGCGGTGGTGGTCACGGTGCCAGTGGTCTTGCCGAGTTCGATAGTGATGGTCTGGCCGTTGGCCAGAGTCACGACAACCGGCGAGCCAGTCACCGGCGCACCAACCGTAGCGGTGTAAGTGACAGTGCCGCCTTCAGCGACCGAAGTATCAGCGGTCAGTTTGACGGTCGAAGTATCGATGGTGTCAGTGACTTCGGTGACAGCTGGAACGGTGCTCGGAACAAGGTTCTCGAAATTGCCACCGCTGGTTCCGGTAATGCTGACTTCGACCTTGCCGGCATCTTTGTAGACGTCATCGGCAGGCGCCGGAACGGTCACGGTTCCGGTGGTTTTGCCGGCTTCGATGGTGATGACGGAGCCATTGCTCAGGGTCACAGTCACCGGGGTGCCGGCCGGGTTGGTCAGGGTCGCGGTGTAGACAATCGAACCGCCTTCAGCGACGGAGCCAGTGGCGCTCAACGTCAGGTTGGTGGTGTCGACGGTGTCGGTCACGGTGGTGCTGACCGGCGTCTTGTCGGCGACCAGATTTTCGTAGTTGCCACCGCTCACGCCAGTGATCGAGTTGCTCAGCGGCGCCTGGCCGTTCAGCACATCGTTCGGTGCGGTGGTGGTCACGGTGCCGGTGGTTTTACCCACTTCGATGGTGATGGACTGACCGTTGGCCAGAGTCACGACAACCGGCGAGCCAGTCACAGGCGCACCAACGGTCGCGGTGTAAGTGACGGTGCCACCCTCGGCGACCGAGGTATCGGCGGACAGTTTGACCGTCGAGGTGTCGATGGTATCGGTCACTTCGGTGACCGCAGGGACAGTGCTTGGCACCAGATTTTCGAAGTTGCCGCCGGTTGCACCGTTGATGGTGACTTCGACCTTGCCGGCGTCTTTGTATACGTCATCCGCAGGCGCCGGAACCGTCACGGTGCCGGTGGTTTTACCGGCTTCGATGGTGATCACGGCGCCGTTGCTCAGGGTCACGGTGACCGGCGAGCCGGCAGCATTGGTCAACGTCGCGGTGTATTCGATCGAGCCGCCCTCGGCCACGCTGCCGGTCGCCGTCAGCGACAGGTTGGTGGTGTCGACGGTATCGGTAACGGTGGTCGAAACCGGGGTTTTGTCGGCGACGAGGTTTTCGTAGTTACCGCCACTGACATTGGTGATGGCGTTGGTCAGCGGTGGGTTGCCGGTCAACGCATCGTTCGGCGCGGTGGTGGTCACGGTGCCGGTGGTTTTGCCGACTTCGATGGTGATGGTCTGACCGTTGGCCAGGGTCACGACAACCGGCGAACCGGTCACAGGTGCACCGACGGTGGCGGTGTAAGTGACGGTGCCGCCTTCAGCGACCGAAGTATCGGCAGTCAGTTTGACGGTCGAGGTATCGATGGTGTCAGTGACTTCGGTAACAGCCGGAACGGTGCTCGGCACCAGATTCTCGAAATTGCCGCCGGTAGTGCCGGTGATGCTGACTTCGACTTTGCCAGCGTCTTTATAGACGTCATCTGCAGGTGCGGGAACGGTCACGGTGCCAGTGGTTTTGCCGGCGTCGATGGTGATGACGGAGCCGTTGCTCAACGTCACGGTCACCGGGGTACCGGCCGGGTTGGTCAGGGTGGCGGTGTAAACGATCGAGCCGCCTTCAGCAACGGTGCCGGTGGCACTCAGCGACAGGTTGGTGGTGTCGATGGAGTCGGTGACGGTGGTGGTCGCCGGCGTGGTGTTCGGCACCAGATTCTCGAAGTTACCGCCGGTCGCACCGGTAATCGTGGTGCTGACGGTGCCGCCGTTGTTATAGACGTCGTTCGGCGCGGTCGGCACGTTGACGGTGCCAGTGGTCTGGCCGGCTTCGATGGTGATGGTCGAGCCGTTGGACAGGGTGACGGTGACCGGCGTCTGTGCCGGATTGGTCAGGGTCGCGGTGTAGGTGATCTGGCCACCTTCGACCACGGTGCCCGTGGCGGTCAGGGTCAGGCCGGTGGTGTCGCGCGAATCGACGATGTTCGTCACGGCTGGCGTCGTGTTCGGCACCAGGTTCTCGAAGTTGCCGCCGGTGGCACCGGTGATGGTGGTGCTGACGGTGCTGCCGTTGTTATAGACGTCGTTCGGCGCAGTTGGCACGTTGACGGTGCCGGTGGTCTGGCCGGCTTCGATGGTGATGGTCGAACCGTTGGACAGGGTGACGGTGACCGGCGTCTGTGCCGGGTTGGTCAGGGTCGCGGTGTAGGTGATCTGACCGCCTTCGGTGACGCTGTTGCCAGCAGTCAGGGTGACGGTGGTGGTGTCGATGGTATCGGTGACCTGAGTCGTCGCCGGGGTGGTCGGCGGGGTCACGGTAATGCCGTTGCCGCCGGTGGTGCCGGTGACGGTGACGTTGATCTGGGTCGGGTCGTTATAAACGGTGTCGTTCGGTGCCAGCGGCACGTTGACAGTGCCGGTGGTGGAGCCGGCCGGAATCACGATCACCGAGCCGTTGGACAGGGTGATGGTCAGGTCGGTCAGCGGCGCCTGGGTCAGGGTCGCGGTGTACACCAGCACGCCGCCGGCTTCGGTGATGGTCGGCGTGGCGCTGAGGCTCAGGGTCGATTCACGCAGGGCGTTGGTGGTGGTGTCGGTGGTCTGGCCACCGGTGATGTTCTGTGCCGCTTGTGCACCGGCGTTGATGCCCGCGGTCGGGAAGCCGATGGTCGGATCGACGCGGCCGGCGGTGGCGTCGAGCATCACGAAACTGTGGCCGCCGCCTGCCGCGCCGCCAGTGCCTGCGGCGGTGGCGCCGGCAGCGGTGGCTTCAAGGGCGGTGGTCGGGTCGGCACCGGCGGCGATGGCCTGCTGCAGCTCGGCTACAGACGGCGCGGCCTGCGCGGTGGCCTCGGCCAGGTCAGTGCTGGAGTCGGGCGCGTTGGCGCTCCACTGGGTTTCACGGCCCAGGTCCAGGGTGCGGCCATCCGCCAGTTCCAGCGACACGGCGCCGGAGAGGCCGGTATCGATCTGGTCGCCGACGAACAGGCGATCGCCTTCAACGAGCACGCGGCGTACACCCTCGGGGGAGACCACGAATACCTGACCGACAATGCTTTTGACGATGGCAACAACACTGCTCATTGAAGACTCTCCGGGTGTCACGTTCAGTTGACTTCCATAGCCTGATGGCTTCGGCGCCGATTCAGTCTGGACGTACTTTAAAAATTTGCGAATCAAGATTGACGCTGTTCTTCGTCAATAATTTGGCTAGATTCTTTCGCTATTAACTTTATGCCAAACTATTGACCTTCTGGGTGCCATCCTAAACAATCGCCCCACTAATGTCACATTGATATTTCCGCGGCGACCTGTCCCTCAGCGTGTGATCCAGTTCCTATTTTGAACTTTCCGACATACGGTCATTCCGGTTGCCAATCATCCGACGCAGCAGCACGTTTTGCTGTGATTCAAGACAAGAAGTCCTGGGAAATCTTTACCATGCGTTTGCACTTGTTCAAGGCTCTACCGTTCGCCCTCGCCGCCTCTTTCGTCCAAGCACAATCCTTACCAGAAGCCATGCAACAGGCACTGGATGTCCATCCGGAAATCCAGGCGGGGGTCAACAGTCGTTTGGCCGCGGATTATCAGTTAAAGGCAGCCAAAGGTGGATACCTGCCCAAGGTCGATCTGCTGGGCGGTTATGGCCGTGAGGGCACTGACAGCGTGACCACCCGCGCCAACGGTGGCGGCAACCACTGGGAAACTTTGAACCGCAGCGAGTCAAGTTTACGTCTCTCGCAAATGGTTTTTGACGGTTTTGCCACGTCCAGCGAAGTCGGGCGTCAACAAGCCACCGTCAACTCCCGCGCCTACTCGCTGCTCGGCACTTCCGAGCGCACCGCGCTGACCGTCGCCCAGGTTTACCTGGACGTGCTGACCCGCCGCGAATTCGTGCGTCTGGCCGAAGAGAACCTCAAGAGCCACCAACGCATTTACGATCAGATCCAGCTACGCACCCAGCGCGGCGTCGGCAGCGGCGCTGACCTCGATCAGGCTGAAGCGCGGATGGCTCAGGCCCGCAACAACCTGATCACCGAACAGACCAACCTCGCCGACTCCGAGACCAACTTCCTCAGTGCCGTCGGCCAGATGCCTGACCAGTTGGAGCGCCCGGCGCCGTTCATGGCGATGATGCCGGCCAACCTCAATGAAGCCCGTACGCAGATGCTGGAAAACAGCCCGATCCTGCGCTCGGCCGAGTCCGATATCGCCGCTGCCGAGAAGCAGTACGAAACCGCCAAGTCGACGTTCTACCCACGTTTCGACGCCGAGCTGGGTCGCACTGCCGATAACGATCTCGACGGTCAGAACGGCCACAACAACGAGTGGCAGGCGATGCTGCGCATGCGCTTCAACCTGTACTCCGGCGGCAGCAACAAGGCCGATCTGGAATCCAAGTCGTACCTGTCGAACCAGGCGCTGGACATCCGCAACAACGCCCTGCGTCAGTTGAACGAAGAACTGGGCCTGGCCTGGAACGCCCTGAACAACGCCAATGCGCAGGTGCCGATCGCTCAGCAGTACGTTGATCACAGCACCGCCGTGCGTACCGCCTACCAGCGTCAGTTCAGCCTCGGCGAGCGCACCCTGCTCGATTTGCTCGACAGCGAAAACGAGTTGTTCACCGCTTCGCGCCGTCTGGCCGAGATCAAGAACATTCAGTTATTTACTCAGTATCGAATCAAGGCGACCATGGGCGAGTTGCTCAAGAGCCAGGGAGTGGTCGCACCATTGGCATCCGTCGTGCAGAACGATGTGAAGCCGAAGGTCCAACTGCCCGGTATGAATTGAGCAGAACCTTCATTGTTCAATTGTTAGCCAAGAGTGCCGAGCGTGGAATCAGAAGTCAGTCGAGTTCAACTCATTCATGATCCGCGCGCGATGCACGACGATCCGTTACTGGATGGTCTGCTCGCTCTATGCATGTTGCACCAGAAGCCGGCCAGTGCCGCGATGCTGACCACTGGCCTGCCGTTGCCCAAGCAGCGCCTGAGTGTCGAGTTGCTGCCCCGCGCAGCGGCTCGCGCCGGGCTGCAGGGTCGGGTGCTGCAACGCAAGCTGGAAGAGATTCCGGCGATTGCCATGCCGGCGCTGTTGCTGCTCAAGGATGGCCGCAGCGCCGTCCTGCTCGGCTGGCAAGGTGACAACGAAGCCCGGGTGCTGCTCAGCGAAAGCGACGGCGGCGAATCGGTGGTCAGTCGCGAACTGCTGGCTGACGACTACACCGGCAAAGTGTTCTTCGCCCAGCCGCAGCACAAATTCGACGTCAACCACGGCACGCTGATCCCGCGTGCGCGCTCGTGGTTCCGCGACACCCTCAAGCGCTCGCGCTGGCTGTACGCCGATGCGATCGCCGCGAGTTTCCTGATCAACATCATCGCCATGGCCGCACCGCTGTTCGTGATGAACGTCTACGACCGCGTGGTGCCGAACCAGGCCGAAGCGACCCTGTGGGTGCTGGCGCTGGGCATCACCGGTGCCTACATTTTCGATCTGATTCTCAAGAGCCTGCGCAGCCTGTGCCTGGATCTGGCCGGCAAGAAAACCGACCTGATCATCTCCGCGACGCTGTTCGAGCGGATCGTCGGCATGGCCATGAAGTACCGCCCGGCGCGGGTCGGCAGCTTCGCGCAGAACATCCATGAGTTTCAGAGCCTGCGCGACTTCCTCGCCTCGCTGACCCTGACCAGCCTGATCGACCTGCCGTTCACCATCCTGATCTTCATCGTCATCGCGATTCTCGGCGGGCATCTGGTGTGGATTCCGGTGCTGGCGTTCCCGATTGCGCTATTGATCGGCTATGCGTTGCAAAAGCCGCTGGTAGCGACCATGGAACGCACCATGGCGCTCGGCGCCGAGCGTCAGTCGAGCCTGATCGAAACCCTCGCCGGCCTCGATGCAGTCAAGGTCAACAACGCCGAAAGCGAACGCCAGTACCAGTGGGAACAGACCATCGGCACCCTCAGCCGCCTCGAACTGCGGGTGAAAATGCTCTCCGGTCTGGCGATGAATATCACCCTGCTGATCCAGCAACTGGCCGGGGTGATCATGATCGTCTTCGGCGTGTACCAGATCATCGCCGGCAACCTGAGCATGGGCGGTCTGATTGCCTGCTACATGCTCAGTGGCCGTGCGCTCAGCCCGCTGGCGTCGCTGTCCGGTCTGTTGACCCGCTACCAGCAGGCACGGGTAACCATGACTTCCGTCGACCAGATGATGGAGCTGCCGCAGGAGCGCAATTTCGAAGAACGTCCGCTGAGCCGCAAGGTGTTGCAGGGCGCGATCGAGTGCCGTCAGTTGAACTTCACCTACCCGGAGCAACAGAACCCGGCGCTGAAGAACATCAACCTGGTGATTCGTCCCGGCGAGAAGATCGGCATCATCGGTCGCAGCGGTTCGGGCAAAAGCTCACTGGCGAAACTGCTGGTGGGCCTGTATCAGCCGGACGACGGCGCATTGCTGGTGGACGGCGTGGACATCCGCCAGATCGACGTCAGCGAGCTGCGCTACAACATCGGCTACGTGCCGCAAGACATCCAGCTGCTGGCCGGCACCCTGCGTGACAATCTGGTCTCCGGCGCGCGCTATGTAGAAGACGAGCTGGTACTGCAAGCCGCCGAACTGGCCGGCGTGCACGAATTCGCCCGCCTGCACCCGCAGGGTTATGAGCTGCAAGTCGGCGAGCGTGGGCAGAACCTGTCCGGTGGCCAACGGCAGAACGTTGCTCTGGCGCGGGCGCTGCTGCTCAACCCGCCGATCCTGCTGCTCGACGAACCGACCAGCGCCATGGACAACACCGGCGAAGAACGCCTCAAGCAGCGTCTGGCCGCCGTCGTTGAAAACAAGACCGTGGTGCTGGTGACGCACCGGGCCTCGCTGCTGTCGCTGGTCGACCGCCTGCTGGTGGTCGACCGTGGACAGATTCTCGCCGATGGCCCGAAAGCCGCCGTGATGGAAGCGTTGAAGAAGGGGCAGATCAGTGTTGCTTAAGTCGGGTGTCAAAGAGTCGATCCGTCGCTACTTCAAGGGTTCTGCCTCGCTGCAGGGCCAGCCGCTGCCGGAGGTCAATAAGGCGCTGATCGAGGACGCCCCGCGCGTCGTGCGCCTGACCATCTGGGCAATCATCGGCTTCTTCCTGTTCCTGCTGCTGTGGGCCAACTTCGCCGTGATCGACGAAGTGACCAAGGGCGACGGCAAGGCGATTCCGTCGTCGAAGATCCAGAAAATCCAGAACCTTGAGGGCGGGATTGTCTCGGAAATGTTCGTCAAGGAAGGTCAGATCGTCGAGGCCGGCGCACCGCTGATTCGTCTGGACGACACGCGATTTGCTTCCAACGTCGGCGAAACCGAGGCTGATCGGCTGTCTATGCTGCTGCGCGTCGAGCGTCTGAGCGCCGAGGTCGATGACCGTCCGCTGAATTTCCCGGAAGACGTGCTCAAAGCCGTGCCGGGTCAGGCGAAAAGCGAAGAATCGTTGTACATCAGCCGGCGTCAGCAACTGCACGACGAGATCGGTGGTTTGCAGGAGCAGTTGATCCAGCGTCAGCAAGAGCTGCGCGAGTTCAGCTCCAAACAGGCGCAATACCGCCAGCAACTGGGCCTGCAACGTCAGGAAATCAACATGTCCGAGCCGCTGGTGGCGCAGGGCGCGGTGTCACCTGTTGAAGTGCTGCGGCTCAAGCGTGCCGAAGTCGAAACCCGTGGTCAGCTCGACGCCACCACGTTGGCGATCCCGCGCGCCGAATCGGCCATCAAGGAAGTCCAGCGCAAGATCGACGAGACTCGCGGCAAATTTCGCAGCGATGCGCTGACCCAGCTCAACGAAGCCCGCACCGACCTGAACAAGGCCCAGGCCACCGGCAAGGCGCTGGAAGACCGGGTCAGCCGGACGCTGGTCACCTCGCCGGTACGCGGCATCGTCAACAAGTTGCTGGTCAACACCATCGGCGGTGTTATTCAGCCGGGCAGCGACATGGTGGAAATCGTGCCGCTGGATGACACCTTGCTGGTCGAAGCCAAGATCCGTCCGCAGGACATTGCGTTCCTGCATCCGGGGCAGGAAGCGATCGTCAAATTCACCGCGTACGACTACACCATTTATGGCGGGCTGAAAGCCAAACTGGAGCAGATCGGTGCCGACACCATCACCGACGAAGACAAGAAAACCACCTACTACATCATCAAGGTGCGCACCGAGCGCAGCCACCTGGGCACTGATGAAAAGCCGCTGCTGATCATTCCGGGGATGGTGGCGTCGGTGGATATCATCACCGGCAAGAAATCGGTGTTGAGTTATCTGCTCAAACCGATCATCCGGGCGCGGGCCGAGGCACTGCACGAGCGTTAGATTTGCAGCGCGGCTGATGGCCTCTTCGCGAGCAGGCTCGCTCCCACATTGGATCTTTGTTAAGCACTCATTTTGTGTTCACCAACGAACCCCTGTGGGAGCGAGCCTGCTCGCGAAGGCGTCAGCGGGAATAACACACTCCTGTCAGTAAGTGACACAAACCGTCACTCACCATCCAGTCCATTCCTCACCATCCGCCATATCGTTATTCATTAACGGTATTTAATTTCCAGTTCTTATAGCTTTAAAGTCATCCACCTGCGTACCTGCCGACCAATCGGCGCGCCGCACGACCTGAACCAACACGCAATCCAGCGTGAGTGTCTGATCGACGTGCGCGCCTGTGAGCGCGCCGTGCGTGGGAGATTGAAAGATGTCCGCAGCTACTGCCACCCCAAGCGCCGCGACTGCCGCGCCGCAAACCTTTGAAATTCGTCCGTTCAGCGGTGCCGTCGGTGCCGAGATCATCGGCCTGGACCTGACCCGGCCGGTCAACGATCAGGACTTCGCGCGCATTCATCGTGCGCACCTGGATCACCACGTGGTGGTGTTCCGCGATCAGCGCATCACCCCGCAACAGCAGATCGATTTCAGCCGTCGCTTCGGCGTGTTGCAGATTCACGTGCTCAAGCAGTTCCTGCTGGCCAATCACCCGGAAATCCTCATCGTTTCCAACATCGTCGAGAACGGCCAGAACATCGGCCTCGGCGATGCCGGCAAGTTCTGGCACTCCGACCTTTCCTATAAAGAGCTGCCGAGTCTCGGCTCGATGCTGCACGCCCAGGAGTTGCCGTCCGAGGGCGGCGACACCCTGTTCGCCGACATGCACAAAGCCTGGGACAACCTGCCCGAGGCGCTGCGCAAAGCCGTGGAAGGCCGCTCTGCCGCGCATTCCTACACCGCGCGCTACAGCGAAACCAAATTCGAAGGCAACTGGCGTCCGACCCTGACCCCGGAACAACTGGCGCAGGTCGCCGAAGTGGTGCATCCGATCGTCCGTACCCACCCGGAAAACGGCCGCAAGGCGTTGTTCGTCAGCGAAGGCTTCACCACCCGCATCGTCGGTCTGCCGGAGGACGAGAGCCAACAACTGCTCGCCGAGCTCTACGCCCACAGCGTGCTGCCGCAAAACATTTACCGCCACCAGTGGCAGCCCCACGACATGGTGTTCTGGGACAACCGTTCGCTGATCCACCTCGCCGCCGGCTGCCCAGCGCACCTGCGCCGCAAGCTGTATCGCACGACCATTCAGGGCGACGCGCCTTTCTGATTTGCCGGAGATTCGATCATGTCCAAACGTCTTCCATTCGCACCGCTGGCGGCGGCCATCGGCCTGGGTTTCAGCCTGCTTGCCGGCAGCCTGGTGGCGCCGACCGTGGCCCACGCCGAAGGTGAAATCCGCATCGCCGAACAGTTCGGGATTGTCTATTTATTGCTCAATGTGGTGCGCGATCAGGGCCTGATCGAAAAGTACGGCAAGCAGCAAGGCCTCGACATCAAGGTCGACTGGACGCAGCTCTCGGGTGGCGCGGCGGTCAACGATGCGCTGTTGTCCGGTTCCATCGACATTGCCGGCGCCGGCGTCGGCCCGCTGTTGACCATCTGGGATCGCACCCACGGCAAGCAGAACGTCAAGGCAGTCGCCTCGCTCGGCAACTTCCCGTACTACCTGGTGAGCAACAATCCCAAGGTCAAAACCATTGCCGATTTCACCGAGAAGGACCGCATTGCGGTGCCGGCGGTGGGCGTTTCGGTGCAGTCGCGTTTCCTGCAATACGCGGCGGCCAAACAGTGGGGTGACAAGGAATTCAATCGCCTCGACAAGTACACCATCGCCGTGCCGCACCCGGATGCGACCGCTGCGCTGATTGCCGGCGGCACCGAGCTGACCGGGCATTTCTCCAACCCACCGTTCCAGGATCAGGCGCTGCAGAACCCGAACGTGCACGTGGTGCTCAACTCCTACGACATCCTCGGCCCGAACTCGCCAACCGTGCTGTTCGCCACCGAGAAATTCCGCAACGACAACCCGAAAACCTACAAAGCCTTCGTCGAAGCACTGACCGAAGCCGCGCAATTTGCGCAGAACGATAAGGGCGCGGCGGCGGACACTTACATCCGCGTGACCAAGGCCAAGATCGACCGCGCCGAGCTGCTGAAAATCATCGACAACCCGCAATTCGAATTCAGCGTCACGCCGAAAAATACCTATCCACTGGCCGAATTCCTCTACCGCGTCGGTGCGATCAAGAACAAACCGGAATCGTGGAAGGACTACTTCTTCCAGGACGCCAAACCGCTGCAGGGGAGCTGATCGAGATGAATGCCCCTTTGCAAGGCCACGCGGCCAGCAACCCGGTCGCCAGTACGCAAGCGCTGCTGGCGGTGGATAACGTCAGCCTCGAATACCGCACCCCGCAGCGGGTGGTGCGAGCTACCCATCAGGTCAGTTTCGAAATTGATCCGGCGGATCGCTTCGTGCTGCTTGGCCCGTCCGGCTGCGGCAAGTCGACTTTGCTCAAGGCGGCCGCCGGTTTCATTGCGCCGAGCGAAGGCGAGATTCGCCTGCAAGGTCAGCGGGTCGATGGACCCGGTCCGGACCGGATCGTGGTGTTCCAGGAATTCGATCAACTGCCGCCGTGGAAAACCGTCAAACAGAACGTGATGTTTCCGCTGCTGGCCTCGCGAACCTTGAACAAAAAAGACGCCGAAGAACGTGCATTGCACTATCTGGAAAAAGTCGGACTGGCGGCATTCGCCGACGCCTATCCCCACACCTTGTCCGGCGGCATGAAGGCGCGGGTGGCGATTGCCCGGGCGTTGGCGATGCAGCCGAAAATCCTTCTGATGGACGAGCCGTTCGCCGCGCTGGACGCGCTGACCCGGCGCAAGATGCAGGAAGAATTGCTGCTGCTCTGGGAGGAGGTGCGCTTCACCTTGCTGTTCGTCACTCACTCGATTGAAGAGGCGCTGGTGGTCGGCAATCGCATCCTGCTGCTGTCGCCACATCCGGGGCGGGTGCGCGCTGAAGTGCACAGCCATCAATACGATCTGCAAAGCCTCGGCGGCGTAGCGTTTCAGGAATCGGCGCGGCGCATTCACCGTTTGCTGTTCGATGAAGGCCAGTCGCCGGAAACCGAGCGTGACCATGACTTCAACGACATTCGTATCGCTTATTGAGCGTTCTGGAGGGATTGCCCGATGAGCCAACCATCGTCTGTACGACAAGAGTTTGAAACGGTCCTTGAACCACTGACCAGCGTGCCGCTTGAGCGCGAATTGCCGTTGGCGCAACGCCTGTGGCAACAGGGCTGGCTGCGTAAGAGCCTGATCCTGATTCTGCTGGCGATCCTCTGGGAAGTGATCGCCCGGGTGCAGAACAACGACCTGTTGCTGCCGAGCTTTCTGCAGACCGGCCATGCGCTGTACGACGGCCTGCTCAGCGGCGAGCTGCTGGGCAAGGTGTGGATATCGCTGGTGGTGCTGATCAAGGGCTATCTGATCGGCATCGTGCTGGCGTTCGCCCTGACCACGCTGGCGGTGTCGACCCAGTTCGGTCGCGACTTGCTGAGCACCCTGACCTCAATGTTCAATCCGCTGCCGGCAATTGCCTTGCTGCCGCTGGCCTTGCTCTGGTTCGGGCTGGGGCAGAACAGTCTGATTTTCGTGCTGGTGCATTCAGTGCTGTGGGCGCTGGCGTTGAACACCTACGCCGGTTTTCTCGGTGTCTCGGAAACCCTGCGCATGGCTGGGCGTAATTACGGGCTGAAGGGCATGCGTTTTGTGCTGTTCATCCTGATCCCGGCAGCGCTGCCGTCGATCCTCGCCGGGCTGAAAATCGGCTGGGCGTTTGCCTGGCGCACGCTGATCGCCGCCGAACTGGTATTCGGTGCCACCAGTGGCAAGGGCGGGTTGGGCTGGTACATCTTCCAGAATCGCAACGAGCTGTACACCGACAAGGTGTTTGCCGGGTTGGCGGTGGTGATCCTGATCGGGTTGTTGGTGGAGAATCTGGTGTTCGATACGCTGGAGCGAGTGACGGTGAAGCGTTGGGGCATGCAGCGCTGAGATTTGTGTTGGCAGGACCGGCGCCTTCGCGAGCAAGCCCGCTCCCACATTTTGGAATGCGTTCCCCTGTGGGAGCGGGCTTGCTCGCGAAGGCGTCCTTTCAGCCGCCGCCAAATTTGAAGGATGTTTGCTAGCATTGCACCCAGATCAATCCAGATCAGCCACGAGTGCTCAGCATGCAACTCCCGGATATGAATCTTCTGGTCGCCCTCGACGCTCTGCTCGACGAGGGCAGTGTGGTCGGCGCCGCGCGGCGGATGAACCTCAGCCCCGCCGCCATGAGCCGCACTCTGACGCGGATCCGCGAGGCGATCGGCGATCCGATCCTGGTGCGCGCCGGTCGTGGCTTGGTACCCACCCCAAAAGCCCTCGAATTGCGCGAGCAGGTGCGCGATGTCGTCGAGCAGGCGGCGCTGCTGTTTCGCTCCGCCGACAGCGTGGATCTGGGCACCCTGCGCCGGCGCTTCAGCATCCGCGCCAACGACTTTTTCATTGGCGTATATGGCGGCAAGCTGTTCGATACCCTCGACCAGCAGGCGCCACACTGCGAGTTGCGCTTCGTCCCCGAGGGCGATGGCGACGACGAAGCGCTGCGCGAAGGTCGGATTGATCTGAGTGTCAGCAACACCCGTCCGGTAACCCCGGAAGTCAAAGTGCAGAACCTGTTTTCCACGCATTTCGTCGGCCTGGTGCGAGAGGATCATCCACTGCTCGACGGCGAAATCACTGCTGAGCGCTATGCCGGTTACTCGCATATCAGCATGTCGCGCCGTGGCATTGCTCGCGGCCCCATCGACACCGCGTTGAACGCCTTGGGTCTGGAGCGGCGGGTGGCGGTGATTGCGCCAAGCTTCCACGCGGCGATGTTTGCCTTGCCCGATTCCGACCTGATCTTGCCGGTGCCCAAGGAAGCGTTGCTCAGCGTGCGCCGACTGGGCCTGAAGCTACGTTCGTTCAATCTGCCGATTCCGTTGCCGACGCTGATGCTGACTCAGGCCTGGCACCCGCGCTTCGACAAGGACCCGGCGCACCGCTGGCTGCGCGAAACGCTCAAGGCGTGTTGTGACGAGACGTGGCTGGCCACGCAACCCTGATACAAGCAGAGTCCGTGTGGGAGGGGGCTTGCTCCCGAAGGCGTCGTGTCAGGCACCGCACAGGTTGAATGATCCACCGCTTTCGCGAGCAAGCCCGCTCCCACATTGGATATTCATTGCTGCACTGAGCGCACTTATAACCTGCCAATAAGTCAATTTTCGTCAGCAGTAAGCCTTACTAAAATGCTCCGGTATTTTTCCTTCCGGAGTGTGTATCCATGACATCCCTGTCGGTTCCGGCGCCCATTGCTGCGGCCAGTCCGGCGACGGCGGCTGCGCCACCGGTGTTCGGGGCGCGGATCATCACCGGCCTGGTTGGTGTGCTGCTGGCGGTGCTGGTCTCGGGCCTCAACGAAATGGTGACCAAAGTCGCACTGGCCGACATTCGGGGCGCGCTGAACATCGGTTATGACGAAGGCACCTGGCTGGTGTCCTGCTACGCCGCGACCTCGGTGGCGGCGATGGCGTTCGCGCCGTGGTGCTCGGTGACCTTTTCGCTGCGCCGTTTCACCCTCTGCGCGATCAGCCTGTTCACGCTGCTCGGCGTGCTGTGCCCGTTCGCCCCGAATTACGAAAGCCTGCTGCTGATGCGCACCCTGCAAGGGCTGGCCGGCGGCGCGTTGCCGCCGATGCTGATGACCGTTGCGCTGCGCTTTCTGCCGGCCAATTTCAAACTCTATGGTCTGGCCGGTTATGCGCTGACGGCGACGTTCGGCCCGGGTCTCGGCACGCCGCTGGCTGGCTTATGGAGTGAATACGTCGGCTGGCAATGGACGTTCTGGCAAATCATCGTGCCGTGCCTGATTGCCATGGCAATGGTCGCTTGGGGGATTCCGCAGGATCCGCTGCGCCTGGAGCGCCTCAAGACCTTCAACTGGAAGGGCCTGCTGCTGGGCTTTCCGGCGATCTGCATGCTGGTGATCGGCTTGCTCCAGGGCAATCGGCTGGACTGGTTCGAGTCGAGCCTGATCTGCGGTTTGCTCGGCGCCGGTTCGCTGTTGCTGGTGGCGTTTCTGATCAATGAATGGTCGCAGCCGATTCCGTTTTTCAAGTTGCAGATGCTCGGCATCCGCAACCTGTCGTTTGCACTGATGACTCTGGCCGGGGTGCTGGTGGTGTTGCAGGCGGTGGTGTTGATTCCATCGAGCTATCTGGCGCAGATCCAGGGTTATCGCCCGGTGCAGACCGCGCCGATCATGCTGATCGCCGCGTTGCCGCAACTGATCGCGCTGCCGCTGGTGGCGGCGCTGTGCAACTTGCGCTGGGTCGATTGCCGCTGGGTGCTCGGCATCGGTTTGAGCATGTTGACCCTGTCCTGCCTGGGTGGATCGCTGCTGACCTCGGCATGGATTCGCGACAATTTCTACGTCCTGCAATGGCTGCAGATTTTCGGTCAGCCAATGTCGGTGCTGCCGCTGTTGATGCTCTCCACCGGCAGCATCCAGCCGCAGGACGGCCCGTTCGCTTCGGCGTGGTTCAACACGGTTAAAGGCTTGGCGGCGGTGATCGCCACCGGCGTCATCGAGGCGCTGACCACCGCGCGCCTGCATTTCCACTCGACCATGTTGATCGACAACCTCGGCAATTCACCGTTGGCCGATCGCAGCGATCCGGCCCTTGCCCATCGCCTGCACGAACAGGCCGTGGTGCTGACCTCTTCTGATCTCTATGTGTGCATGGCCGGCGTCGCGGTGGCGCTGATCCTACTGATTTTCTGGCTGCCGACGCGGATCTTTCCGCCCCGCGCGCCGACCTGATTGCTTCACTGATACCGAAGGTTTTTTATGACGACTCAAGCAAAGCAAAAACTCGCGGTGGCCGTGGCGGCCGCACTGGCGGTCGGCGTGTTGCTGTACCTGGCGATGCCGGGACTGTTCGGCAAGCGCACCCAGCAAAATACCAACGACGCGTTCGTTTCCGCCGACTTCACCTTGGTGGTGCCGCGCGTGGCCGGGTTCATCAAGGAAGTGCTGGTGGAAGACAACCAGCAGGTCAAGGCCGGGCAGTTGCTGGCGCTGATCGATGATCGCGATTTGCGCGCCGCCGCTGAAGCGGCCGATGCGCAAACCCTGGTCGCCCGCGCTCAACTGCAAAACGCCAAGGCCACGCTGGAGCGGCAGACCTCGGTGATCGCTCAGGCGCAGGCCTCGGTGGTCTCGGCCAAGGCAGAAATGGCCTTCGCCCAGCAGGAACTCAATCGCTACAACCACCTCGCCGGTGTAGGTGCCGGCACGGTGCAGAACGCGCAACAGGCCCGCACGCGCATTGATCAGGCGAGCGCTCGGCTCGACACCGCCAGCGCGAAACTGGCGGCAGAGCGCAAGCAGGTAGAGATTCTCACGGCGCAGCGCGATGCTGCCGAAGGCAATCTGAAGCATGCGCAAGCGGCGCTGGAAATCGCCAGTTTCGAGCTGTCGTATACGCGAATCACCGCGCCGCAGGACGGCATGGTCGGCGAGCGTGCGGTGCGCGTCGGCGCCTATGTGACGCCGGGCAGCAAGCTGCTGGCGGTGGTGCCGTTGCAGCAGGCGTATGTGGTCGCCAACTTTCAGGAAACCCAACTGACGGACGTGCAGCCGGGCCAGCACGTGCAGGTGCGCGTCGACAGCCTTGGTGGCGAGGCCTTGAGCGGTCGCGTCGAAAGCATCGCCCCGGCGACTGGCGTGACCTTCGCCGCTGTGAAGCCGGACAACGCCACCGGTAATTTCACCAAGGTCGTGCAGCGGATTCCGGTGAAGATCGTGCTTGAACCGGGTCAGCCGTTGGCCGAGCGTTTGCGTGTGGGCATGTCGGTGGAGGCGAGTATTGACACTCGCAGCTCGGCGGCGGAGCGCGAGGTGACTCAGCGATGAACAGCGTTGATAGAACTGACGCCTTCGCGAGCAAGCCCGCTCCCACCGGGGGAACGCATTACCCAATGTGGGAGCGGGCTTGCTCGCGAAGAGGCCAGTGGCAGCAACTCACCCTCGGTGCATTGCTCGCTATTGGCCTCAGCGCCTGCACCGTCGGCCCGGACTTCCGCAAGCCCGAAGCCACACAGATCGCCGACTGGGCCAAACCCGCCAAATCCGCCCCCAGCCAGGCTGTCAGCGAACCGCTGAACGAACGCTGGTGGGAGGTTTTTCACGACCCGCAACTCTCAGCTCTGACCCAGCGGGCGATGAACAGCAACCTCGATCTGCAACTGGCCAGCAGCCGCTTGCAACAAAGCCGTGCCGCGCGCCAGGTGATCACCGCGGATCGCTACCCGAACACCGCCGCTACCGGCAGCTACGCGCGTAAACGCAACAGTGGCGAAGGCCTGAATGACCCGTCCGGGCACAATGGCGATTCCGCCTTCAACCTGTGGGACGCCGGTTTCTCCGCGTCCTGGGAACTGGATTTCTGGGGCCGTGTACGCCGCGAAACCGAAGCCGCCGATGCCAACCTCGAAGTCGCCGAAAACGACCGTCGCGGTGTGCTTCTGGCGGTGCTCGCCGACACCGCGCAGAACTACATCCAGCTGCGCGGCGTGCAAAACACCCGCGCGGTCACCGAGCAGAACCTCGACGTCGCCCGGCACAGCCTCAAGCTTTCGCAACTGCGCCTGAGCGATGGTGTGGCAACCGATCTCGACGTCGCCGAAGCCGCCGCGCAGGTCGCGGCCATCGAATCGCGCCTGCCGGCCCTCGAGCAGCGTCAGTCGCAATTGATCAACGCGATCAGCCTGCTGATGGGCGAACCGCCGCAGGCCCTGGCCAAGGAGTTATCCACAGACGGCGCGGTGCCGCAGTCACCGCTGCAAGTCGCCATCGGCCTGCCGTCGCAGCTGGCCGAACGCCGGCCGGACATCCGGCAGGCCGAGGCGCGCCTGCATGCCGCCACCGCCAACATCGGCGTGGCCAAGGGCGATTTTTATCCGCGCATCACCCTGTCCGGCAACCTCGGCTCGCAAGCGATGCAACTGAGCGATTTCGGCTCCTGGGGCTCGCGCGCGTTCGGCATCGGCCCGCAATTGAGCCTGCCGCTGTTCGACGGCGGACGCCTGCGCGGCATGCTGCAACTGCGCGAAGCCCAGCAACAGGAAGCGGCCATCGCCTATCAGCAAACCGTGCTGAGCGCCTGGCATGAAATCGACGACCAACTGACGGCTTACAACGCCAGCCAACGCCGCCGCGACAGCCTCACCGAAGCCGTGCGGCAGAACCAGATCGCCCTGCGCACCGCACAACAGCAATACGTCGAAGGCGTGGTTGATTTCGTCAACGTCCTCACCGTTCAAGGCGCGTTGCTGGCGACTCAGGAGCAGTGGGTGGAAAGCTCGACCGGCGTTTCGCTGGCGATGGTCGGGTTGTACCGAGCGTTGGGCGGGGGCTGGGAGTCGGTGTATCCGGCGGGGGAGGTGGCGCGGCGCTGATGGCCTGAACTGGAAATGCCGAGGGCTGTTTGGGATTGGCCGGGGTGCCGGATGTCGTGAAAGCGCACACCGCCATCGACGGCTCTCCTGTGGCTGACCTAAAGTGACGGGCAGGTTCGGCTCCATCCGTTCGCGATATTCCGGCACAGCAAGAGGATGCAATGGCGGCACACAGAGAAACGCCGGTTGGCGACACGCAGGATCCGCGCGCGGTCCCGGGTGCATGGCTGGTGGCCTTGCGTCTGCTTCGCTGGGCCAGAGAGCACTGGTTGTTACCGATCATGCTGCTCGCGGCGGCGGTGCGTTTTTTCGACCTGACGGCGGCGGCGATCTGGTTCGACGAAGGCTCCAGCGTCCTGCTGAGCCAGTTTCCACTGGCCGAGATCTGGGGGCTAGCGGCCCACGACGTGCACCCACCGCTGTATTTCCTGCTGCTGCACGGCTGGATCGGGCTGTTCGGTGACGGCATCCTGTCCATTCGCTTGATGAGTGCGCTGCCGGGGATCATTACCGTCGGTCTCGGTGTGTGGCTGGTGGATCTGCTCGCCACCCGTCGCGCTGCGTTGCTGGCCGGGCTGTTGCTGGCGTTGTTGCCCACGGCCGTGCGCTACAGCCAGGAAGTGCGCATGTATTCGCTGCTCGGCATGTGGCTGATCGGCGCGACGATCGCGCTGGTCTACTGGGTGCGCCAGCCGCGTCGGCATCGCTATCTGGTGGCCTATGCGCTGCTGATGACGGCAGCGTTCTACACCCACTACTTCACCGTTCTGTGCGTGATCAGCCACTGGCTGTATCTGACAGCGGTGCGCGTGCAGCCGGGGTATCGGCTGCGGCATATTCAGCGTCCGGCCTGGTGGCTGGCCAACGTGAGCATCGCGTTGCTGTACATGCCGTGGGTGCCCAACCTGCTTGATCTGCTGCAGCACATCCCGGAACTCAAGGCCAGCAATGACATAGGCTGGGAAGATCCGGTGACCCTCAGCTCATTGCCATCGATGGTCTGGTCGTTGCTGATCCAGGACGACGGCATGACCTTGCCGGGGTGGCTGTTTTTGCTTTTGCCATTGGCGCTGATAGTCGTGATCGCTGTTGCCCTGCATCGTGATCGCAGCGTATTTCGCGGCAGCTTGTTGTTGCTGTGCTACAGCGTGATGCCGATTCTGCTGGTGTTTGGCGTGTCGTTCATCTCGCCGGTGTTCATCGAGCGGTATTTGACGGCCTATGCGTTGGGGTTGCCGATGCTGGTGGCGCTGGCGGTCGATCGGCTGTACATAGGCTCTCGCGTTCTGGCGCTGGCGATTCTGGTGCTGTTCGTCGGGGTCGAACTGGTGGGTGTGAAGAACAACGCCACGGTCGACAACAATGATCAGTTCAGCGTGCTGGTCGACTACGTCAATCGACACTTCACCGAGGGTGACCGGATCGTCACCAGCGACATGATGTGGTACCTCAGCTACATCTACTACAACCGCACTGACGCGCAGATCCGTCTGTATACGCCACCAGCGGCGGATGGGCGTTCCACGCGTCCCAATGCCTACGGATTTGGCACTTTGGTCGGCGAGGAGGTTTTCCTTGATCAGCTTGGCGACGTGTCCAAGGGCAGCACGCGGATGTGGTTGATCGGCACGCTGGATGAACCCGATGAGTTTGCCGCGTTGCCTGAAGGCTGGCAGCGGCAGAGCGATGTCCATGCAGGCGGCGCATTTGCACGTTTGTACGTGAGGGAGCCGAGCGCCGATAAACCGGGCGGGTGATCGCAGGCTCAGGATTTGCCCGACAAATCCGCCATCCCCTTGAGCAATTCGATCGGCAACGGAAAGACGATCGTCGAGCTCTTGTCGCCGGCAATCGAACTCAGGGTCTGCATGTAGCGCAATTGCATGGCACCGGGCTGGCGGCCGAGCATTTCGGCGGCTTGCATGAGTTTTTCCGAGGCCTGCAGTTCGCCTTCGGCGTGAATCACCTTGGCCCGGCGTTCGCGTTCGGCTTCGGCCTGTTTGGCAATCGCACGCACCATCGATTCATTGAGATCAACGTGCTTGATCTCGACGTTGGCGACCTTGATGCCCCAGGCGTCGGTCTGGGCGTCGAGCACCTGCTGGATGTCGATGTTCAACTGCTCGCGTTCGGCCAGCAGTTCATCCAGCTCATGTTTGCCGAGCACCGCGCGCAGGGTGGTCTGCGCCAGTTGGCTGGTGGCCGAGAGAAAGTCTTCGACCTGAATGATCGCCTTCTGCGGGTCGAGCACGCGGAAGTACAGCACCGCGTTGACCTTCACCGAGACGTTGTCGCGGGTGATCACGTCCTGCGGCGGCACGTCGAGGACCACGGTGCGCAGGTCGACCCGGACCATTTGCTGCACCACCGGAATCAGCAGGATCAGCCCCGGGCCCTTGACCTGCCAGAACCGTCCGAGCTGGAACACCACGCCGCGCTCGTACTCACGCAGGATGCGGAAGGTCGACCCGGCGAGGGCGATCACCAACAGCAGCAGTGCAACGAAACCGATTTGCAGACCCATGATCACTCTCCGTGTCGCACCGCGTCAGTCGCGGCGACTTTCAGCAGTAAACCCTTACGCCCGACCACTCGCACCGATTGCCCGGCGTGCAGCGGTGTCGTGCTGTGCACTTGCCAGTGTTCACCCTGCAATTGCACCCAGCCGTTATAGGCGTTTTGCGCTTGCACGGTGGTCACCGCCGTCACGCTGCCGACCAGCCCGGCATCGCCGCTGACGGCGTGGCGCGGGCGGGTTTTCAAGGCGCGGACGATCAATGCGATCAGCAGCAGGGCGCTGAGCAGGCCGAGGCCGATGATCATCGGCACCGGCAACTCGGCGTTGCCCAGAATCAGCGCGCCGATGACGAACATGATGATCCCGGCGAGGCCGATCACCCCGTAGTTGGGCAGCGCGGCTTCGGCGATCAGAAAGGCAATGCCAAGGGTGATCAGCCACAGGCCGACCGGATTGACCGCCGTCGGCAGGACATCAGCCGCGAGGGCTGAGCCGCTGGCCAGCAGTATCAGGAAAAACGTACAACATCGGTTGTTCACGTGACCCTCCGGGAGAGTCATGGGGTGTTTCCTTAAGTCTAGTTGAGCCTGACGTCGGATGAATTTTGATCAATAAGCGGATGTGTCCAATGAGCGGATTTCCCTTCATCAGCAACTGGCCGAACTAGACTCAGCAGAACAGGCACAACGTTCAGCGGGACACCGAGGTGCAGCATGCGTATGGCAAAAAAAGTGCAGAGCAGCCTGAACCGGGCGCATTGCGAATATGACATCGTGGCCCACCGCCACTCGGCCAGCAGTCTGGAAACCGCACGGGTTTCCGGGGTGCCCGCCGAACGCGTGGCCAAGTCAGTCATTCTCGACGACCACCACGGGCATTACCTGATGGCCGTGCTGCCGGCCAGCCGGCATCTGGACTTGAGTAAAGTGCGCATTCGCGGCGAATGGCAGATCACCCGGGAGAGCAACCTGGCGCATATCTTCGATGACTGCGAACGCGGCGCGGTGCCGCCGCTCGGTGATTCCTACGGCCTGGACATGGTCATCGACCCGCTGTTGACCCGGCAGAAAGACATCTACCTGGAAGCCGGCAACCACAATTACCTGCTGCACATGAGCATGCCCGAGTTTCTGAAAATGGTGCCGCATGCCGAGGTGCGGGAGTTGAGTCATTAGGTTCTGTAGCGCTTTCGCGGACGCCTTCGCGAGCAAGCCCGCTCCCACAGGTTGATTGCGTACCCCTGTGGGAGCGAGCCTGCTCGCGAATGATCTCCCACCCACCGCATTTTTGAAGGAGTCTTCCATGGAGCAGCCAACCCACAGCCTGCCATCCCTGTTCGAGCAACTGGGACTGGACAGCGACCCGACCGGCATCGACCAATTCATCGCCACCCATTCACCACTCAAACCCGAGTTGCACCTCGCAGACGCGTTTTTCTGGAGCAAGAGCCAGGCGGATTTTTTGCGGGATGAGATTCTTGATGATGCGGATTGGGCGGAGGTGGTGGATCAGTTGAATGTGTTGTTGCGCAAGGGGCGGGAGGGATAACCATTATTTTGCGAACGGCCACATCTGTTTACGGTGCGCACGACCAACGGGCAGATTTGTTTCAAAACTTGACTGAAATTCCCCGTCAATGCGATATTGATAGTTAGCAAACTAACAGTGTGCATTTTCCCGTGCCGAATTCCCTCGACGCTCTCCAGATGAACATCAGCAGTGCCATGGTGGTGGCCGCCAGGCATTGGCGGAAGATCTGCCAGACCACGCTGGTCAACTATGGAATCTCCGAAGCCTGCGCCGTGCCATTGTTGATGATCGGGCGGTTGGGCGAGGGTGTGCGTCAGGTGCAGGTGGCGCAGGCGGCCGGGATGGAGAGTCCGTCGCTGGTGCGCCTGCTCGATCAGTTGTGCCACGCCGGCTACGTCTGCCGCACCGAAGATGCGCAGGATCGTCGGGCCAAGTGCCTGAGCCTGACCGACACCGGCCGTGAACTGGTGCAAGCGGTGGAGATCGAACTGGTGCGTCTGCGTCATGAAGTGCTCGAAGGCATCGACCAGAGTGATCTGGAGGCTACGCTTCGGGTACTGCGAGCTTTTGAGGCGGCCAATCCGCCTGTGGTGATCAATTCTTGAACGGTTTTTTCTCTGGCATCCCGCCTGCCCGCGACTGGTTCTACGGGGTCCGTACCTTTGCAGCGTCGATGATCGCGCTGTACATCGCCTTGCTCATGCAAATGCCGCGTCCGTACTGGGCGATGGCCACGGTGTACATTGTCTCCAGCCCGTTTCTCGGGCCGACCAGCTCCAAGGCGCTGTACCGCGCCATCGGTACCTTTCTCGGGGCGGCGGCGGCGGTGCTGTTCGTGCCGATGTTCGTGCAGAGTCCGTATGTGCTGGTGGTGGTGATTGCCTTGTGGACGGGGATCCTGTTGTTCCTGTCGCTGCACCTGCGTACCGCCAATAACTACGCACTGATGCTGGCCGGTTATACCTTGCCGCTGATCGCCCTGCCGACCGTAGATAATCCGCTGGCGGTGTGGGACGTGGCGGAAGCGCGTACCGAAGAGATTTTTCTCGGTATCGCCGTGGCGGCAGTGGTCGGCGCGATGTTCTGGCCGCGTCGCTTGGCGCCGGTGTTCAACGACGCAGTGGGCAAGTGGTTCGCCGACGCCACCACCTACAGCCTGAAGTTTCTCAGCCGCGACGTGCAGCCTGAACAGATCGCCACGCTGCGCATGGCCATGGTCGCCAATTTCAACAGCCTCGAATTGATGATCGGCCAGTTGCCCCACGAAGGCGCCCGGCCGCAAACCGTGCGCAACACCAAGGAACTGCGCGGGCGGATGATCCACCTGCTGCCGGTGATCGACGCTCTGGAAGATTCGCTCTACGCGCTTGAACGGCGCACACCGGAACTGGTGGAAAAGTTTGCCCCGCTGTTGACCGCGACCCAGCAATGGCTCGGTCATAACGACGCTGATCTGGCGCGTTGGCAGGCGCTCAAGGATCAGCTCCAGGCCCTGCAGCCAAGCTGCGAGGCGCTGGAAGATCGCAAGCAATTGCTGTTCTCCAACGCGATTTATCGCCTCGGCGAATTCATCGATCTGTGGCAGGACTGCCGCAGTTTGCAGGACGCGATTCTCTGCGAGCGCCAGGACAGCTGGCGCGCGGTTTACCGGCACTGGCGCCTCGGGCGGCTGACGCCATTTCTCGACCGCGGGATGATGCTGTATTCGGTGGCCTCGACCGTTCTGGCGATCATCGTCGCTTCGGTGCTGTGGATTCTGCTCGGCTGGCCGGACGGTGGCAGCGCGGTGATTCTGGCGGCGGTAGCGTGCAGTTTCTTCGCCTCGATGGACGACCCGGCACCGCAGATCTACCGGTTCTTTTTCTGGACCGGGATGTCGGTGCTGTTCGCCAGTCTCTATCTGTTTCTGATTCTGCCGAACCTGCACGATTTTCCGATGCTGGTACTGGCGTTTGCGGTTCCGTTCATCTGTGTCGGCACCCTGACGGTGCAGCCACGGTTCTTCCTCGGCATGCTCCTGACGCTGGTCAACACCTCGTCGTTCATCAGCATTCAGGGCGCCTACGACGCGGACTTCTTCGCCTTCGTGAACTCCAACCTGGCCGGCCCTCTGGGCCTGCTGTTCGCGTTCATCTGGACCCTGATCGCCCGCCCGTTCGGCGTCGAACTGGCCGCCAAACGTCTGACCCGCTTCAGCTGGAAAGACATCGTGCGCATGACCGAGCCGGCCAATCTGGCCGAACATCGACATCTGGGCGTGCAGTTGCTCGACCGTTTGATGCAGCACTTGCCGCGTCTGGCCATGACCGGCCAGGACACCGGGATTGCCATGCGTGAAGTGCGCGTCGGCTTGAACCTGCTCGATCTGCTGGCTTACACGCCACGGGTCACCGGCGCGCCGAAGGCCCTGCTGCAGCAAGTGGTGGCTGAGGTCGGCGAGTATTTTCGCGCGTGTCTGAAGGCCGGCGAACGCTTGCCGGCACCGAGTCCTTTATTGATGACCATGGATCGCGCCCGCCGTGCGCTCAAAGGCCACGGCGATGAAGAAACCCGGCTAAACCTGTTGCATGCCTTGAGCGGTTTGCGCCTGGCGCTGCTGCCCGGTGTGGAATTCGTCAGCACCAGCGATGCCGAAGAACCGCTGCCCGATGGAGCGCCCCTATGATCGGTGATCTGGATATCAGCGGGATTTTCCTGCCCACCCTGCTGGTGCTGATGGGCATCACCTATGTGTTGTTTTTGCTGGTGCATGGCGTGCTCACGCGCCTGCACTTTTACCGTCTGGTCTGGCACCGGGCATTGTTCAACGTGGCGCTCTACGCCGTGCTGCTGTACGGCGTGGACTCACTCAGTCGATACCTGATGACATGAAAAAACCGTTTCTGACTATCGGTCGCGTGGTCCTGACCCTGCTGATCGTGACTTTTGCCGTCGTCCTCGTCTGGCGCATGGTGATGTATTACATGTTTGCGCCGTGGACCCGCGACGGCCACATCCGCGCCGACATCATCCAGATCGCTCCGGACGTGTCCGGGCTGATCCAGCAGGTCGAGGTCAAGGACAACCAGTTGATCAAACGCGGCCAGGTGCTGTTCAGCATCGACCAGGACCGTTTCAAACTGGCTCTGCGTCAGGCTAAAGCGGCGGTCGCCGATCGCGAAGAAACCCTGGCCCAGGCGCAGCGCGAAGCCAAGCGAAACCGTGGCCTGGGCAACCTGGTGCCGGCCGAACAGCTGGAAGAAAGCCAGTCGAAAGTCGCCCGCGCGCAATCGGCGCTGGCCGAAGCGCTGGTGACGGTGGACAGCGCCCAGCTCAACCTGGATCGTTCGGTGATCCGCAGCCCGGTGGACGGCTACGTCAACGACCGCGCGCCGCGTGTGCAGGAATTCGTCACCGCCGGGCGGCCGGTGCTGTCGGTGGTGGACAGCAACTCGTTCCACATCGACGGCTATTTCGAAGAAACCAAACTCGACGGCATTCATGTCGGTCAGTCGGTGGATATCCGCGTGATCGGCGACAAAGCCAAGCTGCGCGGGCATGTTGAAAGCATTGTCGCCGGTATCGAAGACCGCGACCGCACCAGCGGCAACAACCTGCTGCCCAACGTCAACCCGGCGTTCAGCTGGGTGCGGCTGGCGCAGCGGATTCCGGTGCGCATCGCCTTTGACGAGGTGCCGGAAGACTTCCGCATGATCGCCGGGCGTACCGCTACCGTGTCGATCATCGACGACAAAACGCAGGAGCCCGCGCAATGAACAAGGCCCTGATGATCGCCGGGTTGGGCGTGATGCTCTCGGCCTGTCAGATGGTCGGGCCGGACTATCAGCTGCCCGCTGACGCGGCGGTGCAGCGCAAGGACTTTCAGGGCGAACTGGCGGTGGAGGGCAAACCGGTGGTGTCAGCGCCGGTACCGGCTGACTGGTGGCGACTGTATAAGGACCCGCGTCTGGATCAACTGGTGCAGCAGGCCATGGCGTCCAACACCGATTTGCGCGTAGCGGCGGCGAACCTTCAACGGGCTCGCGCGCAAGTCGATGAGGCCGAAGCGGCGGGTGGCTGGAGCGCAGGCGTGAAGATGGGCGCGCAGCGTTTGCAGGAATCCGGTCAGGCGTTCTTGCTGCCGGAAAAAGTCCCGGTCGACAACGTCGGCGATATTGGCATCAGCGCGTCTTATCAGTTCGATCTATGGGGCACCCTGCAACGCGGTATCGAAGGCGCGAAGGCTAACGCCGATGCGACTCAAGCAGCGGCTGACACCGCACGCATCACTTTGGTGGCCGACGTGGTTCGCGCCTACACCCAGGTCTGTGCGGCCAACGAAGAGCGGGAAATTGCCCAGCATTCTCTCGACCTGCAATCGCAGAGCACTACGCTGATCCAGCGCCTGCGCGATGCCGGGCGTGGTGATGAAACCCAGGTCACCCGTTCGCAAACCCAATTCAAGTCGTTGCGCGCCGACCTGCCGCGCTATGAGGCAGCGCGTCAGGCCGGGTTGTTCCGCCTGTCGATGCTGCTGGCCAAACCGGTCGAGCAATTGCCGGCCGGTACCGCCACTTGTGCCGAACTGCCGAAAATTGCCCAACTGGTGCCGGTGGGCGACGGTGCGGCACTGCTCAAGCGTCGTCCCGATATCCGTCAGGCGGAACGTCGCTTGGCGGCCTCGACAGCGGGCATCGGCGTCGCCACGGGCGAGCTGTATCCGGACATCAGCATCGGCGCGACCATCGGCACCGTCGGTCTTATTGACGACTTGGGCGATCCGTCGACCAACCGCTGGGGCTTCGGCCCGTCGTTGAGCTGGAAGGTGCCGACCAACGGCGCCCGTGCGCGGATCCGTGAAGCCGAGGCCAACACCCAGGCCGCACTGGCGCATTTCGACGGCGTGGTGCTCAACGCCATCCGCGAAACCCAGACCGGTCTGGCCCAATACAGCGCGCTGCTGCAACGCCGCGACGCCCTGGCCGATGCCGAGCAGTCGGCGAAACTGGCGGCGGACCAGACCCACCGCTTCTTCCAGGCTGGGCGCGAGTCGTTCCTGGCGGACCTGCAAGCGACCCGCACCTACACCGACGTCACTGCGCAACTGGCCGCCGCCAACACCCAGGTCGCCATGAGCCAGATCGATTTATTCCTCGCCCTTGGTGGCGGTTGGGAAAGCGGACGAACGCAAGCCTCAAGCGCCAGCAAACCCTGAAGCCGTTGCTATGCTTTGAAGTGTTGAAGGGGTGCCACGTGCAACGCACCCTTTCAGCGCACATTGCTAGCGCTGGTCTAGGGGAAACCAATAATGAAAAACCCTTACGCTCTCGGCTTCTGGTGCGCCCTGGTAGCGCTGGTGCTGCTATCGGCCACCTATTTCTACGGCATCATGCTGGCCCATCAGATCGACAAGGCCATGGTCTTCCTCGACAGCGCCACGGCGTTGATCGCGGTGATGGCAATTGTCGTCGTGGCCTGGGCGTCGATCCAGGTGCAGCGAGTCAAGAAAAGACAGCTTGAACAAGGCAAGACCCTGGTGCTGATCTGGGACACCAAAGTCGCCCTGCGCCGGGTCGAAACCGTGTTCGACCGCTACTTTTGGGGCAGCTACTGGCAGCCGGGACGCACCTTCGCCGAAGTCATGGGCGAACTGACCGGCACGCCGCTGGAAAAAAGCCTCGAAGCCCTGAAAAAACAGTGCCTGGAACTCGACAAGCAGATTGCCGATGAAGGCTGGCACTGGCTCAACAATGCCCGCGAACTGTCGGATGTCGCCACGGCCATGGCCCGCGAGCGCTATCAGCTGGATTTCTGTGACCCCCGGGCGGATGGGCCGGGCGGGGCGGTGATCGATCGCGACTTTGAAGTGCTGGTGTATACCTGGACGGCGCGGTTGAAGAGCTTCGATCATCAACTCGATGAGATCGAGGTTCAGTATTCCTGATCTTCTGGGAGTCCTCTGGCCCCATCGCTGGCAAGCCAGCTCCCACAGTTTTTGTGGTGTTCTCGGATTTTGTGAACACAACCAGTCCTGTGGGAGCTGGCTTGCCAGCGATAGCGTCCTCAAAAACACTGCAACTCTCCCCGCCTGTCAGCTGTCCACACTCCCCATAGACACTCTTTAACCTTTAAACATTGGGCCGCCTCGCGCTGCCAGTGCTAATCTCCACCGCTAATTTCAGCGGAGTCGAGCCGCGACCCGGTCACGGGTTCAGGGAAGACGACCACACTTACAGCCACGGACATTGATCAGGTCATTCATGAATAAATCAGCAGGCGTGCTTCTCGGGATTGTTGTTGCCATCGGTGCGATCAGCGCCGGCGGGGCCTGGTACACCGGGACCAAGATTGAAGGCGTACTGAACAACGCCGTCAGCAACGCCAACAAAGAGCTGCAGACCGCGATGGCCGGCTCCAATGGCACCGCGTCGCTGGAGCTGGTGTCGCTGGAGCGTCACACCTTCACCAGCACCGCGCACTACCGCCTCAAGGGCGAGGGCGAGATGTTCGGCGACCAGCCGGTCGAGTTGCTGTTCGTCGACCACATCGAGCACGGCCCGCTGCCGTTCTCGCGCCTGGTGTCGCTGAAGTGGCTGCCGGTCATGGCCACCAGCAATTACGAGCTGGAAAAGAGCCCGGCCACCGAAAAATGGTTTGCCGCCACCAAGGGCGCCGCGCCGCTTAAAGGTGTGACCAACATCGGCTACGACGAATCCACCACCAGCAGCTTGGAGTTGCTGCCGCTGGAAACCGCGCTGGACGAGCAGTCGAGCCTGAAATTCTCCGGCCTGACCATGAACATCTCCGCCAGTGCCCAAGCGCAGAAGGTCAAGGCTGACGGCTACATGGATAACCTGAAACTGGTCACCGTGTCGCAGGATCAGGCGCCGGTGCAGGTCGAACTCAACGGTCTGACCCTGGCCAGCAACCTTACCAAGAGCAGCTACGGCTACTACACCGGGGAAAACACCCTGGAGCTGACCAACAGCAAAACCACTTTCGGTCCCAAGCAGTCGGTACTCGGCGTGAAGAACTTCGAAATGAAGAACCTCACCGAAGAGAGCGGCAGCAATGCCTCGGGCCGCGCTGATTACAAGGTGGGTGAAGTCACCCTCAACGACAAGAAAATCGGTTCGGCCAACATGGCCATGAGCCTGAAGAACCTCGACATCCCGTCGACCATGTCGCTGATGCAGATCTACCAGACCAAATTGCAGCCGTACGAGAAGGAAGCGGCGGCCGCTGCCGAAGCCGGCCTGCCGGCACCGGAACTGAACCTGACCGAAGCCGAGTCGGCACAGGTCAAGGCTGACCTGCAGAAACTGCTGGCCGCCAGTCCACAGATCGCGCTGGAAAACCTGTCGCTGAAAACCGCCAACGGTGAAAGCCGTGCCAGTCTGGTGATAGACCTGACCAAGCCGCAATCGATGGATCTGCCGCCGGATCAACTGGGCAAACAGTTGGTCGCGCTGCTGGACCTGAACATTCAGGTGTCCAAGCCGATGCTGATCGATCTGCTCAGCGTGCAAGCGCAGCTCGACGGTCAGACTGACGCCAAAGCCATCGTCGACCAGGCCAGCGCCGGTGCCGACATGTTCTCCGGCATGGCCGTCGGTTCGCAGTTGGCGACCGTCGATGGCACCAACGTCGTGACCAAGCTGCATTACGCCGCCAATCAGGTGGAGTTCAACGGCCAGAAAATGACCGTTGAGCAGTTCGTCGGCTTCCTGATGAGCAAGTTCGCCGGCGTCACGCAAGTGCAGTAATCCTGCGTTCTAAATAACAACGCCCGGCCTCTGATCCACAGACGCCGGGCGTTTTGCTGTCTGGTGTGCGGGTTTTCGTCTGAGCCGGCGCCGCGATTCTGAACAATTATTGCGTTCTGGATATTCGACTACGCTTGCATGCAAGACTGCCTGACTAAGCTTGGCTGGGTCTCTTTTGACTCGGTCTCCGTTACGAATGGGCAAGGGGGGCATTGCGACCCGGCTGGCCATGTAAGGATGCTGACGAATGCCGCGTATTGATGTTCCTGTTTTACATCGTGGTTTACGCCCGTTGTTTCGCGTTGCGCTGTGCAGCCAGTTGCTCTGGCCGGCACTGGCGTTTGCCGATACGCCCTATGATCAGATGGTGCGTGATGCCCGTGCCGGGCAGACCACGCCTGCGCTGAACGTGCTGCGCCAGGTGCCACCGGGGCAATCGACCACCGGCCAGATCAGCGATCACCTGCAAATCGCCAGTTGGGCCGGCCTCGATGCCGAGGTGGTGCAGGTCTATGAGACCCAGGGCCGTGACCGGGTGCTGCCGGTGCAGGCACTGACCGCCACCGCACGCGCCTATCGCAACCTCAAGCGTTGGGAGCAGGCGACCCAGGTTTACAACAAGGCGCTGGCGCTGGAGCCGGACAACGCTGACCTGCAACTAGGGCTGGCGCTGACTCAGGCTGACTCAGGTAAACCCGACGAAGCCGTGACCCGCGCCAAGGCTCTGGTTGCCGCCAAACCGGATGACCCTTCGCGCCGCCTCGCACTGGGCTATGCCCTGACCCGCGCCGGCAAGCAGTACGACGCGCTGTTCGAATACGATCAGGCTTTCATCCGCGCCGGCAGCAAGCCGGAAGTCGCCCGTGAATACGTGGTCGCCCTGCAAAAGGCGCGGCTGCCGGAACCGGCGCTGCGCCTGGCCAATCAACGTCCGGGGTTGATTGACCCGGTCACCCTGCGCCGCCTCGAAGGTGATCTGGCTGCCGAACGCGTGCGTCTGGCCGAACTCGCCACCCGCAGCGAAAAAGAACGCTATGTGATCGCCGACCGCGCGCTGGCCGATTACGACAAGCTGCTCGCCACCTGGACCCCGGACGCCAGCGCCCACGATGACGTGATTCGCTGGCGCATCGACCGCATGGGCGCACTCAAGGCGCGGGCGCGCACCGCCGACGTGATCAATGAATATCAGAAGCTGCAAAGCGAAGGCGTGAAGATTCCGACCTACGCCTTGCGCTGGGTGGCGGCGTCGTATCTGGATCAGCGCCAGCCGGAAGTCTCCACTGACCTGTATCGCCAGGTGCTGTCGGCCCCCGACGCTGATGTCGGTGATCGTCTCGAAGACACCACCGCGTTGTACTACTCGCTGCTGGAAAGTGACCGCGCCGATGAAGCGCGCAAAGTCGCCGAGGATCTAGCCAAGACCCAGAAGCCGCGCGTCGAACTCAAGGGCTTGCCGATCGGCAACCCCAACGACGAATGGATGGACGCCCAGCAGCTCGCGGCGCAGGCCGGTACCTACGGTTCCGATCTGCCACACGGGGAGGAACGTCTGCAAACCCTCGTCGATCAGGCCCCGGGCAACCTCGGATTGCGTCTGGCCCAGGCCGATCTGTACCTGGCCCGACAGTGGCCACGCCGCGCCGAAAACCAGCTCAAGGAAACCGAGAGCATGGCCCCGCGCGACATGGGCCTGGAACTGGCTCAGGCGCGCACCGCGATGACCCTGCAGGAATGGCGGCAAATGGATGCGCTGACCGATGACGTGGTCGAGCGTTTCCCCGACAACCGCCAGGTGCAGCGCGCGGCCCGTGAGCGTGAAGTGCACGACATGTCCGAACTGCGCGTCGAAGCCTACGGTGGCAAGGCCAACGGAGGCGGCGGCAGCGGTGGTGCGGGCGCGGTCAGTGGCAGCCGCGATTTCGGCATCCAGAGCACCCTGTACAGCCCGCCGATTGATGAAGACTGGCGGGTGTTCGTCGGCGCCGGGTATGCCACCGGCGACTTCGCCGAAGGCACCGGTACCGACCGTTTCCAGCGCGTGGGCCTGGAACGTCGTACCCGCGACATGAGCCTGGAAGCCGAGGTCTCCAACCACAATTACGGTTACGGCGCCAAACAGGGCGCGCGGATCGCGATTGCCCGCGACATCAACGACCACTGGCAATACGGCGGCAGCTTCGCCTACCTGTCGGCCGAGACGCCGTTGCGTGCGCTCAACAGCGACATCAAGGCCAACGGCGGCAACGCGTTCATCCGCTGGCGCGCCAACGAGAGCCGCGAGTGGCGGCTGTCGGTCAGCCCGTCGCACTTCAGTGATGGCAACAACCGCCTCGAGGCCTTGCTCACCGGGCGCGAGGGTGTCTACAGCGCGCCGAACGTGCAGGTCGATGCCGGTCTGGAAGTCGGCACCAGCCACAACTCGAAATCCGATGACGTGCCGTACTTCAACCCGAAGTCGGACTTCAGCGTGATGCCGACGGTCAACGTCAACCATGTGCTCTATCACCGCTACGAAACCTCCTGGAGCCAGCAGTTCCAGGCCGGGGCGGGTACGTACAGCCAGCGTGATCACGGCACCGGCGGCATGGCGATGCTCGGCTACGGCCAGCGTTATGCCTGGAACGACGTGTTCGAGGTGGGCGGCTTGTTCAGTGTGATCAACCGGCCCTACGACGGTGATCGGGAGACCGATCTGCGTCTGCTCGTCGACCTCACTTTCCGCTTCTAGAAGAGTTTGAAGATGCCTTTGATGACGCGTTTCATCCTTCTGCTGGGAGTGCTGCTGATCAGCGCCTGCGCCCAGCAAGCCCCGGCTTTCGCGCCGCCGTCGCAACGTCCGCTGGCGGCCAGTGAAAAACCGTGGCCGAAAAACCACGTGTTGGGCATCGCCTATCACGACGTCGAAGATCGCGACCCCGATCAGGCCGTGGTGGCGGTGCGCACCGAGCGCATGATCGAGCAGCTCGCGTGGCTGCGCGAGAACGGCTACCAACCGGTCACCGTCGACCAGATCATGGCGGCGCGCAAGGGCGGCCCGGAACTGCCGGCCAAAGCGATCCTGCTCAGCTTCGACGACGGTTATTCGAGCTTCTATACCCGCGTGCTGCCAGTGCTGCGAGCCTACAACTGGCACGCTCTGCTGGCGCCGGTCGGCGTGTGGATCGACACCCCGCTCAATCAACCGGTGGATTTTGCCGGTGCACCCCGCGCACGCTCCGACTTCCTGACCTGGGATCAGGTGCGGGAAATCTCGCAATCGGGTCTGGTAGAAATCGCCGCGCACACCGACGCCAACCACAAAGGCGTTCTTGCCAACCCGCAGGGCAACCTGCAGCCGGCGGCGGCGACGCGTCGCTACGATCCGCTCACCAAACGCTACGAATCCGAAGAGGAGTTCCGTGCCCGGATACGCAATGACGTCGCGGCCATCTCGGAAAAAATCCGCAAGGTCACCGGCAAGAAACCGCGCATCTGGGTCTGGCCCTACGGTACGGCGGACGGCACTTCGCTGACCGTGGTCGGCGAGCAGGGCTACGAAATGGCCCTGACGCTGGATGACGGTCTGGACGCCCTCGACAACCTGATGAGCAGCCCGCGCTTTCTGGTCGCCTCCGATCCTGATGGCGAGCATTTCGCCAACAGCATTGTTGGCGTGCAGTCGGATTTCGCCATGCGTGTGGTGCACGTCGATCTCGACAACGTTTATGACCCGGATCCGGCGCAGCAGGAAATCAACCTTGGCAAGCTGATCCAGCGCATGGCCGACATGGGCGCCAACACCGTGTTCCTGCAGGCCTTCGCCGATCCGAAGGGCGACGGACTGGTGCACTCGCTGTACTTTCCCAACCGTCACCTGCCGGTGCGCGCCGACATCTTTGACCGCGTTGCCTGGCAACTGCGGACTCGGGCGCACGTGAAAGTGTTCGCGTGGATGCCGGTGCTGAGTTTCGGCCTCGATTCGAAGCTGCCGCGTGTTACGCGCTGGGATCCGAAGACCGGCAGCACCTCGGTCGATCCGGGCCAGTATCAACGCCTGTCGCCATTCGATCCGCAAGTACGGCGGATCATCGGTGAAATCTACGAAGACGTGGCGCGCCTGACCTCGGTCGACGGCATTCTCTATCACGACGACGCGGTGCTCTCGGACTTCGAAGACGCCAGCCCCGAGGCCCTGAAGGCGTATGCCGCGCACGGCTTGCCGGGGTCCATTGCGGCGCTTCGCGATGATCCGGCTGCGATGCAGCGCTGGACGCGGTTCAAGAGCCAATACCTGATCGACTTCACCAATGAGCTGACCGCCAAGGTGCGTGCGATCCGTGGCCCGCAAGTGCTGACCGCACGCAACATCTTCGCCGAGCCGGTGCTCAATCCCGAGAGCGAAGCCTGGTTTGCGCAGAACCTCGACGACTTCCTCGTGACCTACGACTGGACGGCGCCGATGGCCATGCCGCTGATGGAAAAACAGACCCAGGCGCAATCCGGCCCGTGGCTTGAAGAACTGGTGGCGAAGATCAAACAGCGCCCCGGTGCACTGGATCGCACAGTCTTCGAACTGCAGGCCCGCGACTGGACGAAAAAGGATCAGGCCGACATCGACGGCGCCCAATTGGCCGACTGGATGGGCCGGCTCAAGCGTCAGGGTGCGACCAGTTTCGGTTACTACCCGGACAACTTCCTCGACAACCTGCCGGACCTGAAAACCGTAAGGCCTGCGCTCTCCAACAAATGGAACCCATGACATGCTGGATAGACTGTTAGCCCTGCTTGTTCTGGCGCTCGTCCTCGGCGTGCCGCTGGGGTTGATCTTCCTGGTCACCGGGCAGTTCCTGATGGACTTCGTGTTCTTCTACCCGTTGTTCATGTCCGGGCTGTGGATTGCCGGCGGCCTGTATTTCTGGCTGCACTGGGAACGCCACTGGCCATGGAAGGACGACACTTTGCCGCCGCCACTGGAAGGCGAGCCGCTGATCTCGATCCTGATCCCTTGCTACAACGAAGGCGAAAACGCTGCCGACACGATTCACGCGGCGCTGGCCCAGCACTACCCGAACATCGAAGTCATCGCGATCAACGACGGCTCCAAGGACAACACCGCCGAAGTGCTCGACCGGCTCGCCCAGGAAGACCCACGCCTGCGGGTGCTGCATCTGGCAGAAAACCAGGGCAAGGCTGTGGCCCTGCGCATGGGTGCGATTGCTGCGCGCAGCGAATATCTGGTGTGCATCGACGGTGACGCGCTGCTGGCGCCGAACACGGCGGCCTATCTGGTGGCGCCGATGCTCGACAACGCGCGGCTTGGCGCAGTGACCGGCAACCCACGGATTCGCACACGTTCGACGCTGGTCGGGCGGGTGCAGGTCGGCGAGTTCTCGTCGATCATCGGTCTGATCAAGCGTACGCAACGGGTGTTCGGGCGGATCTTCACCGTGTCCGGGGTGATCGTCGCGTTTCGTCGTACCGCGTTGAACCGGGTCGGCTACTGGAGCCCGGACATGATCACCGAAGACATCGACATCAGCTGGAAGCTGCAACTCGATCACTGGAGCATCTTCTACGAGCCGCGCGCGCTGTGCTGGATCCTCATGCCGGAAACCCTGCGCGGTCTGTGGAAGCAGCGCCTGCGCTGGGCCCAGGGCGGTGCCGAGGTGCTGTTCAAGAACATTCGCGGGATCTGGCAGTACCGCCATCGTTACCTGTGGCCACTGCTGTTCGAGTACTGCCTGTCGACCGGTTGGGCCTTCACCTTCCTGCTGTCGGTGATCTTCTGGGGCGTCGGCAAGTTCGTGGTCATGCCGGAATCGATTGCCGTGCATCACCTGATGCCCCCGGCGTTCACCGGCCTGTTGCTGGCGTTCGTCTGCCTGGTGCAATTCGCGGTCAGCATCATCATCGACCGGCGCTATGAACCGGGTCTGGGCCGAACCATGTTCTGGGTGGTCTGGTATCCGATCGCGTTCTGGCTGGTCAGCCTGCTCACCACCTTGGTCAGTTTCCCCAAAGTGCTGTTTGGTCAACACCAGAAGCGTGCGCGTTGGGTCAGCCCTGACCGGGGTATCAAACCGGTCGGCGACGACGAAGAGGAGGTCATCAAATGAAAATCATCCGGACCCGGCAGCGGCCCTTCCTGGTGGTGGTCGATGTGGTCCTCACCGTACTGGCCTGGGTCGGCCTGCTGTTTCTGCTGATTCGCGGACTGTGGCCGTTGATCGAGACCCACGCCGGTGGGCCGCGCATCGATAATTCGGCATTCGAGGCTCTGGGTACGTTGCAGATCTACCTGTGGGTGGCGCTGGTCAACGCAGTGATCCTGATTGGTTGGGCGCGTTATCAGCAGCGCAAAAGCAGAAGCTTCGCCCAGCGTCGCCTGCCGGCACCGGTGGTCGATGATGAAGGGCTGACCAAAAGCTTTCGTTTGTGCGATGACCGCTTGCAGAAGCTGCGCACGCCCGGGGTGATGACCATCCACAACGATCAGGAAGGTGATATCAGCCACGTGGTGCTGAACTTTCGTCCACTGGCACCGACGGAATTGCCGCCACCGCTGGCGCCGCTGGAACACCCACGGGTGATCTTTCTGCACGCCGAGGATGACGCAAACCGTGATCCGATAAATCGGCCCACCTGAGTTTCCACATCGTCGAGCGTTCAGCTGCGAATCAGCCGCCAAGCCTCCTCCATGGTGAGCGGCTGCTTCATCCGTTCGGCCAGCATCGCCATGGCTCGCTCTTCCTCGCAAGCCACAGCGGCAACCACCACGCCGTTGTGGCCGAACAGGCCGATGAAGGGCGGATGCTCGGGTTCGCCCTTGAACTCGATTTCATCCCACTGACTGGCATGGCCAAGGTAGTCGTAGTTCCTGCCGAAGTGCCAGGTCCAGAAAAACGGCACATCCAGATAATGTTCATCGGCACCCAACATGTTGGCGGCAGCGATGCGTGCGTGCTGCTGGGCCAGGCGCCAGTGCTCGATGCGTTGCGGCTGGCCGCTCAGGGTGAACGTGGCGATATCGCCAATCGCCCATAGACCTTCGCAGACCCGCAGACCGGCATCAACGCGCAGTGACTGGTCTTTCTCCCTTGGCAGCGAAGCGAACGCTTCTGTGGCCGGATGAACGCCAACCCCCGCCAGCACCAGATCTGCCGAAACGCGCAAACCGTTGTCCAGCAGCACCGCCTCGACTTTGCCATCACCGGTGATTTCCCGGGCTTCGTGGTCGGTGATGAATTTCACCCCGTGTTTTTCGTGGAGCGCGCGGATCGCCTTGCCCACCGCTTCGCCGAACTGCGCGGTAAACGGGATGGCGTGGCGGGCAATGACCGTGACGTCGAGGCCGAACTGACGCAGGGCCGAGGCGCATTCGAGGGCGATAAAGCTGTCGCCGATGATCAGCGCCCGCTGCTCGGGGTTGGCGGTGCGCATGATCTGTTCGGCCTGGGCTTTCGAGCGCAGGACGAACACCTGCGGCAGGTCGGCGCCGGGCAGTTGCAGCGGATTGGGCTCGCCGCCGCTGGCGAGCACCGCGGCGTCGTAACCAAGGGTCTGGCCATCCTTCAAATGCAGGGTTTTCGTTGTTGCGTCGAGGGCCGAAATTTCGCCTTGCCGGCGTTCGATGCGCTGCTCCTTATAAAAGCTTTCATCGCGCAGCGGCGGGGTTTCCTGCGCCGACATCTCGCCGGCGAGGACGAATTTGCTCAGCACCGTGCGGTCGTAACCGGCCTCCGCTTCGCGGTCGAGCATGATGATCCGGCCGCCGAAACCTTTCTCCCGCAGAGCCGCCGCACATGCCGTGCCCGCTGCACCTGCGCCGACAATCACAAAGATGCGCGGATCATCGGCCGGAGGCGTGTGCGCATCCGGCAGCGGTTGATCATCGACCCAGACCTCATCGCCACGTAGTTCCATCGGATAACGCTTGAGACTGTCGAGGGCCGGTGGTTCGCACAACGCGCCGTCTTCGGCGCGAAACGCGGCTTTGTGCCACGGGCAGACCAGGCGTCCGTTGCACAACGCGCCGTCAGCCAATGGCGCGCCAGCGTGTGGACATTCGCCCTGAAATGCACGCAGTTGGCCATTGGCGTGGAGCAGGACAATCTTGCGCTCGCCGATTTCGACTTGCAGGCCACGGTCTTCGGGGACATCGGCGACACGGGCGACACGGTGCAGGCTCATGTTCGTGCTCCTGACAGGCATTTCTCTTACGAGTTTGCGCCGCCGTGCGAGGTTCAGCCAATTGCCACTGCCAAGGTACGAACGGTACAGCTATAGTTTGCAGGCCGACGAAGGCCCAACTGCACAAGGTACTCCCGGAATGACCCGATTGACCTCTCTCAACCCTTGGCTGGCGGCCGTCGCCGTCGCCCTTTGCGTGCAGTTTCCGGCGCAGGCGGCCGAGCGCTTTACCCTCGACATCCCCGGTGTCTCGGACAACCGTCTGTTCACCTCGGCCGCCGCGAGCGATGCGGCCGGTTGCGGTGGCAAGAACCAGTCCCCGGCGCTGGCCTGGAACGCCGGGCCTGCCGGCACCCTGAGCTATGCGATCATCATGCACGACCCGGACGGTCAGAAAGGTGCTGGCGTCGATCACTGGATTCACTACGGCATCAAGGCCACCACCCGGCAGATCCCGGCCGGCGTCGGCGCCAAATCCGCTCTCGAAGGCATGGGCGGTACCAACAGTAAAGGCACCACCCATTACATCGGGCCGTGCCCACCGGTTGGCGACAGCGCCCACCACTACATCATTCAGATTTATGCCCTGGATCTGGCCCCGGACGCCTTGCCCGCCGGCCTGACCCGCGCCGAACTGATGGACAAAATCAAAGGCCACGTACTGCGAAACAGCAGCGTGGTACGGCGTTATCACCGCTGAAAAAATTTTCAGCGGCGTTTAACCCGATCTGAAAGGGCTGCCCGTCTCAGTGGATGAATGGATCACTTTCATCCCGAGGTCAGCCCCCATGTCCCGCTCCCTGCCTTTTCTGCGACCCGTTGCCGTCGGTGTATTGTTGACCGTCGCCGGTTGCGGCGTGTCTTCCAATCCCGAATCGGCTGCCGTTCCGGCGCCAGCCCAGCCACAGGCATCGATTGAGCATGAAGCGCTCGCTGCCGACAGTGTGCTGCCCAAACGCAGCGCACGTGCGATGTCGATTGCCAGTTTCGCGGCGATGCCGGCCCCGGAAAGTTATCCACAAGGCTATCGCGACGAGCAGCGCGAGCAATATCAGGCCCTGGCCGATAATCCGATCCATAGCGTGGCCGAATCTCCGGTTTCGACCTTCAGCGCCGACGTCGATACCGGCGCCTACGCCAACGTCCGGCGTCTGCTCAATCAGGGACGCCTGCCTCCGGAAGGTGCGGTGCGGCTGGAAGAGATGGTCAATTACTTTCCCTACAACTATGCGCTGCCCAGCGATGGCTCGCCCTTCGGCGTAACCACCGAACTGGCCGTCACCCCGTGGAATCCGCACACCCGCCTTCTGCGCATCGGCATCAAGGCCTCCGACCGGGCTGTGGCGGAACTGGCTCCGGCGAATCTGGTGTTTCTGGTGGATGTGTCCGGCTCGATGGATCGCCGCGAAGGGCTGCCACTGGTCAAAAGCACATTGAAACTGCTGGTCGATCAGTTGCGCGAGGAGGATCGGGTGTCGCTGGTGGTGTATGCCGGCGAATCCCGCGTGGTGCTGCAGCCGACTTCCGGACGCGACAAGGCGAAAATTCGCACAGCCATCGAGCAATTGACCGCAAGCGGTTCAACCGCTGGCGCGTCGGGCATCGAACTGGCCTATCAAATGGCGCAGCAGGCGTTCATTCCCAAAGGCATCAACCGCATCCTGTTGGCCACCGACGGTGACTTCAACGTCGGCGTCAGCGACTTCGACAGCCTCAAGCAAATGGCTGTGGATAAACGCAAAACCGGGATATCCCTGACCACCCTGGGTTTCGGTGTGGATAACTACAATGAACACGTGATGGAGCAACTGGCCGACGCCGGCGACGGCAACTACGCCTACATCGACAACCTGCGCGAGGCGCGCAAAGTGCTGGTGGATCAACTCGGTTCGACCCTGGCGGTGGTGGCAAAAAACGTCAAATTGCAGGTGGAATTCAACCCGGCGCAGGTCAGTGAATATCGCCTGCTTGGCTACGAAAACCGCACCTTGAAGCGTGAGGATTTCAGCAATGACAAAGTCGATGCCGGTGAAGTCGGCGCAGGACACACGGTGACCGCGCTGTATGAAATTGTTCCGACAGGTGAGAAGGGCTGGCTGGAACCGCTGCGCTACGGTAAATCGGAGAAGGTGGTTGCTGCGAAGGATGGAGAATTGGCGATGCTGCGTGTGCGTTATCAACAGCCTGAAGGTGGGAAAAGTCTGCTGATCGAGCGGCCGATTGCCAATAAGGTCGCACTGGCCAGCGAGGACCTGCGTTTCGCGGCGGCGGTGGCGGCGTTTTCCCAGCAGCTCAAGGACGCTCGCTACACTGGCGACTTCGGCCTGAAAGACACCGAAGCACTAGCCCGTGGCGCTCGCGGCGACGACCGCTTCGGCTTGCGCAACGAGTTCGTGCAACTGGTGGAACTGGCGCAGAGCCTGCGCAGCTCAACCGCATCGAATACGCTGCCCACTGAGCGACGGATTGAATAGTGAGTCGTCTGAAAGGCTTCATCAGTCAGCTGTTTGCTTCACCAGACAGCCCGGCCGCCGGCAGCGATGAAACCCTGCTGGCGCGTTATCGCGAGGGCGACGGCGCGGCGTTCGAGATTCTGTACGCGCGCCATCGTCAGGGTTTGTATCGGTTTCTGCTTGGATTGAGCGGCAAACCGGAACTGGCTGACGAAGTGTTTCAGGACACCTGGCTGAGCCTGATCCGCAGCACCAGTCAGCCACAGGGCCGGGCGACGTTTCGTACATGGCTGTTCCAGATTGCGCGCAATCGGCTGATCGATCACTGGCGCAAACACGGCGCACATCAGCCGCTGCACGACAGCTACGACGAACAACTGCATGCGATTGGCGACGAGACCAATGATCCCGAACAATTACTGAACCTCAGCCGCGACAGCCAGCGCCTGGAAAGTGCTCTGCAAACCTTGCCTGCCGATCAGCGCGAAGTGTTCCTGCTGCGTGCCCACGGCGACCTCGACCTGGCACAAATCGCCAGCCTCACCGAAACACCGCTGGAAACCGTCAAGAGCCGCTTGCGCTACGCCCAGCAAAAACTGCGTCGGCTGCTGGCCGAGGAGGTAATGACATGACTGACGCCCGCCAGACACCCGAAGATCCCGTGATCAAACATGTGCGCGAACAGCACAACGTTGAACCGCCGGCGCACCTTGATGCGTTCATCCTCAATGCTGCTCACCGCGAAACACCCGTGTCCAAGCCAGGCCTGTGGCAACGCTGGCTGCGGGCCTGTCAGAAACCGCGTTGGCAGGTCGCATTCGCCAGCCTGGTCGGTGTGGCGCTGATGTTGTCGCTGGTGCAACGTGCGCCCGAGCCGCTGCCGCAATTTGACTACGCCCCTGCTGCCAAACCTGCTGCGCCACTGGCGCGCAAGCAAGCTCTTGAAGCTCAATCACTGCCCGCTCCGCCCGCTGCCGCCAAGTCCGCGCCGGCGCCGGCGCCGATGATGGAAATGGCCGAGCCGATGCAAAGCGACTCGATCAGCGCCGACCAAGCCAAACTCGGCAAACGCGCCGCCGCCCCGGCCAACGGCCTCGACACGCAACTGCGCGAAGTCCTGCGCCTGCGCGACTCCGGCCAGTCGCAAGCCGCAGACGCGCTGTACAACAACCTGCACAAACGCTACCCCGGCGTGGACCTCGACCTGCGACTCGAAAAAATCCGCCAGAACTGACCGCCTGTTCGCCCAGCCATTTGGCATTGCCCGGCAAAAACGCGCACTATCGGGCCATGGCTGAAGCGCTGGAGAACAAAGTGGCAGCAAAAATCGACCGCATCGCCCAACTCCTCAACTGCCCGCAGAAGGGCGAGGAGATGCGGCGCGCGATTACTGAGGCGCGCAAGGAATTTCTGCTGAACCAGTCGGAAGAAGACGTCGTGGAAGAAGACGAGGTTTTTGAGGAGGTTGGGGAAGAAGAGGAAGACGACGATTACGATGAGTTTGACTGGACGACGGAGTGACCGTCGTCGCATGAAACACTGCGCCCACAAAAAAGCCCCGGACCATCACAGTCCGGGGCTTTCTCGTTTAAATCAGTGGTGCACCAGGCGGGATTCGAACCCACGACCCCTGCCTTCGGAGGGCAGTACTCTATCCAGCTGAGCTACTGGTGCAGCGGGCGACATCATACCTAGGTCGGCTCGGGGCGTCCATGCCGGGTTTTGGCGGGTTTTGTCAGTGCGCGTGTCCGTAGAATCGCTGCATTCCTTAAAGCTGTAACGTCCTGCAAAACCCTCGCTTGGCGCTTTTTCCTGGCTGATCTATGGTTTGGCTGCGGCCGGGGCTTTTTGCTCGTTGATCTGAAAAAATCAGCAAACGCTGGGGTTTTGTTCTTTTTTTCGAACGACCTATTGTCCTTTACCCCCTTTGCTCCTACGATCCGTTTGAGATTTCAAACGCTCTTTGACGGGTGTGGATGCGCAGATGCTGTGAATAACGCACGATCGCTGCGCCTCACCCGGTAGATGATTTCCCTGACGGCAGCCTTGCGAGGCGCCTTTCTACAATCATAATTTTGCTCCGCGCAGGCCGCGGTGCTGTTAAGGAAAGCCGACATGCAGCTTAAAGATACCCAGTTGTTCCGCCAGCAAGCCTTCATTGATGGCGCTTGGGTCGATGCGGACAACGGTCAGACGATCAAGGTCAACAACCCGGCCACCGGCGAAATCCTCGGCACCGTGCCGAAAATGGGCGCTGCCGAAACCCGCCGCGCCATCGAAGCCGCTGACAAAGCGCTGCCGGCCTGGCGTGCACTGACCGCCAAGGAGCGTGCAGGCAAGCTGCGTCGCTGGTTCGAACTGATGATCGAGAACCAGGACGACCTCGCGCGCCTGATGACCCTCGAGCAAGGCAAGCCGCTGGCCGAAGCCAAGGGCGAAATCGTTTACGCCGCTTCGTTCATCGAGTGGTTCGCCGAAGAAGCCAAGCGTATCTACGGCGACGTGATCCCGGGCCACCAGCCGGACAAGCGCCTGATCGTGATCAAGCAGCCGATCGGCGTTACTGCTGCCATCACTCCGTGGAACTTCCCGGCGGCGATGATCACCCGTAAAGCCGGCCCTGCGCTGGCCGCCGGTTGCACCATGGTGCTCAAGCCGGCTTCGCAAACCCCATTCTCCGCCTTCGCTCTGGCTGAACTGGCGCAGCGCGCCGGCATCCCTAAAGGTGTGTTCAGCGTGGTCTCCGGCAGCGCCGGCGACATCGGCAGCGAACTGACCAGCAACCCGATCGTGCGCAAGCTGTCCTTCACCGGCTCGACCGAAATCGGCCGTCAGCTGATGTCGGAATGCGCCAAGGACATCAAGAAAGTCTCGCTGGAACTGGGCGGCAACGCGCCGTTCATCGTGTTCGACGACGCGGACCTGGATAAGGCCGTCGAAGGCGCGATCATTTCCAAATACCGCAACAATGGCCAGACCTGCGTCTGCGCCAACCGTCTGTACATTCAGGATTCGGTCTACGACGCGTTCGCCGAGAAGCTGAAAGTGGCGGTGGCCAAGCTGAAGATCGGCAACGGTCTGGAAGAAGGCACCACCACTGGCCCGCTGATCGACGAAAAAGCCGTGGCCAAGGTGCAAGAGCACATCGCTGACGCCGTGGCCAAAGGCGCCACCGTGCTGGCCGGTGGCAAGCCGATGGAAGGCAACTTCTTCGAGCCGACCATCCTGACCAACGTGCCGAAAAACGCGGCTGTCGCCAAGGAAGAAACCTTCGGCCCGCTGGCGCCGCTGTTCCGCTTCAAAGACGAAGCCGAAGTGATCGCCATGTCCAACGACACCGAGTTCGGTCTGGCGTCCTACTTCTACGCTCGTGACCTCGGTCGTGTGTTCCGTGTAGCGGAAGCCCTGGAATACGGCATGGTCGGCGTCAACACCGGGCTGATCTCCAACGAAGTCGCGCCGTTTGGCGGCATCAAGGCCTCGGGCCTGGGCCGTGAGGGCTCCAAGTACGGCATCGAAGATTACCTGGAAATCAAATACCTCTGCCTTGGCATCTAAGCCTCGGTAGAAGATCGCTGTAAACGCAAAGGGCACGAGAGCGCTGTCCCTTTGCGTCGTTTCAAACCGGAATTTTCTCTGCGGCCGGGAACGCCGTGGCAGTCGATCATCGCATGCTGCCACCGCCGATTCCTCCCGCTTAATCCTTGAACCACGCCGCCCGATGAGCGGTGAATGAGGACTGTAATGAGCAAGACTAACGCTGAACTGATGGCCCGTCGTACCGCAGCTGTTCCACGTGGTGTTGGCCAGATTCACCCGATCTTCGCTGAGTCGGCGAAGAACGCTACCGTGACTGACGTTGAAGGTCGTGAATTCATCGACTTCGCCGGCGGTATCGCTGTGCTGAACACCGGCCACGTGCACCCGAAAATCATCGCCGCCGTGACCGAACAGCTGAACAAGCTGACCCACACCTGCTTCCAGGTACTGGCCTACGAGCCGTACGTTGAGCTGTGCGAAAAGATCAACGCCAAGGTGCCAGGTGATTTCGCCAAGAAAACCCTGTTGGTCACCACCGGTTCCGAAGCCGTGGAAAACGCCGTGAAAATCGCCCGCGCCGCCACTGGCCGTGCCGGCGTGATCGCCTTCACCGGCGCTTACCACGGTCGCACCATGATGACCCTGGGCCTGACCGGTAAAGTCGTGCCTTACTCGGCCGGCATGGGCCTGATGCCAGGCGGCATCTTCCGCGCGCTGTACCCGAACGAACTGCACGGTGTAAGCATCGACGACTCGATCGCTTCCATCGAACGCATCTTCAAGAACGACGCCGAGCCGAAAGACATCGCCGCGATCATCATCGAGCCTGTGCAGGGTGAAGGTGGTTTCTACGTCGCGCCGAAAGAATTCATGAAGCGTCTGCGTGCCCTGTGCGACCAGCACGGCATCCTGCTGATCGCTGACGAAGTGCAGACCGGCGCTGGCCGTACCGGGACCTTCTTCGCCATGGAACAGATGGGCGTTGCTGCCGACCTGACCACTTTCGCCAAATCCATCGCTGGCGGCTTCCCGCTCGCCGGTGTCTGCGGCAAGGCCGAATACATGGACGCCATCGCTCCAGGCGGCCTGGGCGGCACCTACGCCGGTAGCCCGATCGCTTGCGCTGCGGCGCTGGCCGTGATGGAAGTGTTCGAAGAAGAGCAACTGCTGGACCGCTGCAAGGCTGTCGGCGAGCGTCTGGTAACCGGTTTGAAGGCCATCCAGGCCAAGTACCCGGTGATCGGCGAAGTGCGTGCGCTGGGCGCGATGATCGCGGTCGAGCTGTTCGAAAACGGCGACAGCCACAAGCCGAACCCGACCGCCGTTGCGGCTGTCGTGGCCAAGGCGCGCGACAAGGGCCTGATCCTGCTGTCCTGCGGCACCTACGGCAACGTGCTGCGCGTTCTCGTACCGCTGACCTCGCCGGACGAGCAACTGGACAAAGGTCTGGCGATCATCGAAGAGTGCTTCTCGGAGCTGTAAGCTCCGGCGCTGTGTGATCCGTTCGACAAAAAACCCGCTTCGGCGGGTTTTTTTATGCCCCTGATACACATCAAACGCTTTTGCGCTGTATCGATAGGCCAGCATTGGCTAAGGTTCAGGCATTGCAAGGGAGAGCGCGCATGACCGCCGTTGATTTACCCGCCGTACCCCGAGTGCTGATTGCCGAGGCCGATCCGTGGTCTCGTGACCTGCTTAAACAAGTGTTGCTCAACGTGCGCTGTGATGCGCGGCTGGACTTGTGTGCCGATGGCCAGCAAGCCATGTCGTTACTCAGCGAAGTGCCTTATGACCTGGCCATTGTCGATTGGGAGTTGCCCGGTATCGATGGCTTGAGCGTGCTGCGCAGCGTGCGCCAGCGCAAACGCAATCCGCCGCTGCCGTTCATTCTGATGAGCAGTCGCAACGACAGCGCCAGCGTGCGCGAAGCCATCCCGTTGGCCCCGACGGCCTATCTGACCAAACCGCTGAACATGGAAAGTCTGACCGAGCGGCTGCAGGGTTTGCTGCTGAATGCGGGTGAAGAGGTGTTCTGCGAAGTGCCGACGCTGGCGCCGGGCATGACCTTGTCGGTGTTCCTTGAGCGGCGTCGCGAGCAGGCCGACGGCGCGCCATTGATGACCGATGTGCAAGTGGCGGTCAAACGCAGCCTCAACCCCAATGGCCTCGACCTGAAGCTTCTGGAAGAAGAGATCCGCACCGATCCGCAGATCACCGCCGTGCTGATCGCGGCCGCCAACAGCGCGGCACAGCATCATGGCGCGGCGGTGCAGACCCTGGCGCAGGCGTTGCATCGCCTCGGCACCGGACAGAGCATGAACCTGATCCTCGGCCTGGCGCTCAAACGCAGCGCCAGACTCAGTGACCCGTGCCTGGCGGACTACGCCGAGCGCTACTGGGGGCTGTCGCTGCACACGGCGGAATACGCCCGCACCCTGGCGCGCCTGCTCGATCTGGATCAGGAACGTTGCTACTGCGCGGGCATGTTGCATCGTCTCGGTGATTTGGCCTTGCTGCGCTGTTTGCAGGAGTGGAAGCAGGCCGGTGGCGAGCTGGATGAGTGGGAGGAAGTCGGTGACGCGCTGGCGGAGTTTGGCGCGGCCTACGGTTCGGCGCTGCGTACACGCTGGCGCCTGCCGCTGGAGCTGCGCGAGTTGATTGCGTCGGTCTACCAGCTCGGTGGCGGGGTCTATTCCCGTGAGGCGCTGGTGATGAACATGGCGGCGCAGATGGCCCGTCTGACCGAGCATGAGGGCATTGAGGAGCTGGCCAGGAGTCGTACGGCGCGGCTGCTGAAGATCGGGCTGCCGGAGTTGATGCGGATGCGTAAGTAATCTGACTTTTCACAAAACCCTGTGGGAGCGGGCTTGCTCGCGAAGGCGGTGTATCAGCCAACATAAATGCTGAATGACCTACCGCCTTCGCGAGCAAGCCCGCTCCCACATTGGATATTCGGGTGGCTGAAATTCTGGATCAGGCAGAAATGATCCGGTTCTTGCCCTGCCGTTTTGCCTCGTACATGGCCGCATCTGCTCTGGCGAACAGGCTCTCGAGACTGTCGTCGCCATCCCTGAGGCTGGTCAGGCCCTGGCTGACGGTGATGCCGAATGTCTGCCCCTCGTGGTTGAAACTCAGGCGCTGAATCTCCTGCTGCAGCCGCTCGGCCACTTGCAGCGCCATGTCCGGTGCGCAACCGGGAAACACCGCAGCGAACTCCTCGCCGCCAATGCGCCCGAACAGATCGCCCCGGCGTAACGACCCACGTCCGCATTCGGCAATCCGTTGCAGCACGTTGTCACCCGCCGGGTGGCCGTAGCTGTCGTTGATCAGCTTGAAGTCATCGATGTCCAGCAGCAGGAAGGCCAGTGGTGCACCTTGCAGGCGCGCCTCTTCGAACTCGCGGTTGGCGCATTCGAAGAAATGGCGGCGGTTGCTGCTCTGGGTCAGTACGTCGGTGGTCGCCAGGCGATGCAACTCGGTTTCCATGTGCTTCTTGTCGGTGATGTCTTCGGCGATGCCGACGATGATCACCGGTTGCCCGGGTTCGTCCTGACGGTTGATGAAGCATTTGTCGCTGAGCCAGCGCACCTGACCGTCGGCGGCGATAATCCGGTACTCGCGGTCTTCCACAGCACCTTTTTGCAGCACTTCGGCAAGGCTGCGTTCGGCATAGTCGAGGTCGTCGGGGTAGATGCTGTCGCGCCACTGGTTGTAGTCGGCCAGCAACAGGCCTGCGGAGCGACCGAAAATCCGCTCGTAGGCAGGGCTGACATACAGCACCTGACGGGTTTCCCAATTGAATGCCCAGAGCACCGCGTTGACGCTCACCAGCAATGAACTGAACAGCTGTTCGCGCTCGCTCAACCGGGCGACTTCGCCTTGGGCGTGCATCAGCGCCATCAGGGTTTGCGCGGCCTCGGGCCACTGCGCAAGGGACGAGTCTTTTTGATTATTGTTGACCATCGGCACATATCTCAAAGGGCGTGCCGCGATTTCGACAACGGCCACAGTACAGCCCGCCGGGGTGGCGAAGTGTCTTTGAGATAGGGCTTTCGGTGCTAAGTTCCGCGCTTTTGTAGAGAGGAAGCCTGCTCCCGCCGGGCGGTAGAGATGACGCGTTTCAGCAATGAGAACGCGTCGACAAATTTGCGGTAGCTGCGCTACCTATCGGGGATGAATCCCCTCGCCACAGGGGATTCGTTCATGGCGGTCAGGCTGCGGCGGGGCGCAGCGAGTAGGTTTTCAGCTGGTCGGCGAATTCACGCAGGGACTGGATGCCGCTGGCTTCGGCCTCGTGCACCCATTCCTTGATGGCGGCGAGCATGTCGTGGCCATTGGCGCTGGTCTTGACCCAGATCTGCTGCAGGGCCAGGCGTTTTTCGTAAATGACCTTCAGCGCCTGGCTGTGCTCGAGCATGTTCTGGATGCGCAAGTGATGACGGTCTTCCAGCAGGCTGGTTTCCCGCGACAGCAGGCGCTTGGCCCGATGGAATTGATGGCGTACCGAATGATCGACCTTGTCCAGCTCCTGCTTGACCAGCGGGCCGATCACCAATTTGCGGTACTGGGCCATGATCTGGAAGCGGTTGTTGAGGATCGCCATGGCGGTATCCATGTCCATATGGCCCTTGCCTTCGACGCGGTGGGCAATCGGTGCCACACGCTGCACCTTGGCCAGACCGAAGAAGCTGAAGACCTTGATCCACGCCCAGCCGAGGTCGAACTCCCACTTCTTCACCGACAGCTTGGCCGAGTTGGGGTAGGTGTGATGGTTGTTGTGCAGTTCTTCGCCGCCGATCAGGATGCCCCACGGCACCAGATTGGTCGCCGCGTCGCGGCATTCGAAGTTGCGGTAGCCGATGGCGTGACCCAGACCGTTGACCACGCCGGCCGCCCAGACCGGGATCCACATCATCTGGATCGCCCAGATGGTGATGCCGATGGTGCCGAACAGCAGCAGGTCGATGACGCCCATGATCGCCACGCCCAGCAACGGGTAGCGGCTGTAGAGGTTGCGCTCGATCCAGTCTTCGGGGCAGTTCTTGCCGTAGATGCGCAGGGTCTCCGGGTTCTCGGCTTCGGCGCGATACAGCTCGGCGCCTTTGCGCAGCACGGTGGACAGACCCTTGATGACCGGGCTGTGCGGGTCATCTTCGGTTTCGCATTTGGCGTGGTGTTTGCGGTGGATGGCAGTCCACTCGCGGGTGTTCTGCGCCGTGGTCAGCCACAGCCAGAAACGGAAAAAGTGTTTCAGGCCGGCATTCAGCTCGAGCGAGCGATGGGCCGAGTAACGGTGCAGATAGACCGTGACGGCGACAATTGTCACGTGGGTCATCAGCAGGGTGACCGCGACCAGAGACCAGGCCGACAAGCCAAGAAAACCTTCGTACCACATAGGCTATAGGGCCCTCGATAAAGATAAAAACAGCCGTTGCATTATCACCAAGCACACAGATAAAACCAGTCGCCCTTTCAGATAAGAGTCGCTGGATGTTTCTTGACCTATAATTCCAACCTTTTTTGTAGGGACATGGACAGCCGAATGCCTGCCACTTACCGCGATGCCTTGCGTGCAGCGCTGCTTTACCTGTTGCTTGCTGTGGTCTGGCTGCAGGGAACTGGTTACTTATTGAACAGTTTCTTTGATGAGTCTGTCGATCTGCAGCGATGGCAACTGATCAACGGTTATGTCTGGGCTGCCGTCAGCGCTGGCCTGATTTTCCTGGCACGGGCCAGATTATGCGAATTTCTCGGCATTGGTGCGCGGCTACGCGAGCGTCAGTCTGACCGTGAACGCTTGCGTCAGGCGGCAGCCGTGTTCGATTGCACCCGCGAAGGGGTGCTGGTCACCAACCGTCAGGGCCTGATCGTGCACGTCAACCGTGCGTTCATGGAAATCACCGGCTACCAGTACGACGAAGTTCTCGGCCATCAGCCAAGCCTGTTCAAGTCCGGCCACCATCCGCCGGGCTTTTACCGGGCGATGTTCGCCACGCTGGAGAGCGAGGGCGAGTGGAGCGGTGAGATCTGGAACCGGCGCAAGAGCGGCGAGATTTATCCACAGTGGCAGACCATCCGCGTGATTCACGATGATCAGGGCCGGCTCAGTCACTACGTGGCGGTATTTTCCGACATCAGTGCGATCAAGGACTCCGAACACGAGCTCAAGCACCTCGCACACCACGACCCGCTGACCGACCTGCCCAATCGCCTGTTGTTCAGCGACCGCGCCGAGCAGGCGCTGGCCTCGGCGCAGATCCACAAGCGTGGCTGCGCCCTGCTGATGATCGATCTGGATCACTTCAAGATGATCAACGACAGCCTCGGGCACAACGTCGGCGATCGCCTGCTCAAAGCGGTGGCGGCGCGCCTGCAGGACCTGTTCGGCCCCGGGATTACCCTGGCACGGCTCGGCGGTGACGAATTCGCGGTGCTGGCGGAAAGTTGTCCACAACTGGTTCAGGCAGCGGCGCTGGCCCAGCGCATTCTCGATGCGCTGAAGGAACCGTTCAGCATCGAGCGGCATCAGCTGTTCATCAACGCCAGTATCGGTATCAGCCTGTTCCCCAGTGATGCATTGAGTGCCGATCAATTGCTGCGCAATGCCGACGCCGCGCTGTTCAAGGCCAAGAGCAGCGGGCGTAACGGCTACGCGCTGTACACCGAAGAGTTGACCGCCCATGCGCAGCAACGGGTCGAGATTGCCTTCGAGCTGCGTCGCGCGCTGGAGCAGCAGGAGCTGCGCGTCTATTACCAACCGGTTCACGATTTGCACAGCAGTCGGCTGATCGGCGTCGAAGCGCTGGTGCGCTGGGAGCATCCGCAGCGCGGTCTGGTGTCACCGGCGGAATTCATCCCGATCGCCGAGCGCACCGGGCTGATCGCCGAAATCGACGCCTGGGTGATGCGTCAGGCGTGTTCGCAGATGTGTCAATGGCAGCAGGCCGGGATTGTGTTGTCGTTTGTCGCGGTGAATGTGTCGTCGCGCCTGTTTGCCCGGCGTGAGCTGTATCAGCAGGTGGCGCAGGTGCTGCACGAGACCGGGCTGGATCCGGCGTATCTGGAGCTGGAAGTCACCGAAAGCGCGGTGATGGATGACCCGGAAGTGGCGCTGGAGCAGATGCATCGCTTGCGTGAATTGGGCATTCGCTTGGCCATCGATGACTTTGGCACCGGGTACTCGTCGTTGTTGCGGCTCAAGCGCTTGCCGGTGCAGAAGCTCAAGATCGATCAGGGTTTTGTCGCCGGTCTGCCGTGGGACGAGGACGACGCAGCCATCGTTCGCGTGATCGTCGCCCTGGCTCGCAGCATGGGCATGCAGGTGCATGCCGAAGGCATCGAGCAGGCCGAGCAGGCGGCGTTTCTGCTGGAGCAGGAATGTGATCTGGGGCAGGGGTACTGGTTTGGGCGGCCGGTGCCGGCGGGGGAGATTGATTGGGCGAAAGCCCCTGTTATCGGTTAACAGTCCTGTCATGGCTGACACAAAAACCTGTGGTGAGGGGATTCATCCCCGATGGGTCGCGCAGCGGCCCTGAGAAACAGGGACTGCTACGCAGTCCATCGGGGATGAATCCCTCACTACAAGGTTTCATACAGGCTTCAAACTCGTTGAACACCGCGCAAACCCTTGCCCTGTCAGATAATGTTTTCTAGTTATATAAACATTCTTAAATAGTCTTTTTAAGAATATCTGCGCCTCTCTTATATTGCTCCCACGCCGAACGCAGTGCCGCCCACTGCCAGGCACATCCCATTCAAAGGAGCAGCACCATGAGCGCATCCCTTCGCAGCGTTGACGGTCAGGACGAAACCACCATCTTGCGTGAAATCCAGAGCGCCCTGCGCGATCTGCGGTTTGGCGCGGTGGAGATCACTGTGCACAACGCCCAGGTCGTGCAGATCGAACGCAAAGAGAAATTCCGTTTGCAGCAGCCGGGTAACAAGCCGAGCTGAAAAAGATCGCAGCCTGCGCCAGCTTTTGCAGGGGGCTGTGCGCAAGCGCTGGCGCAGGCGGCGATCTTTGAATGAGCAACCCGATTCCAGCAACACATAAGAAAAAGCCACCACCAAGAATTCTAGGAGCTTTCACCATGTCGTCGATTCGCCGTTACGCTTTGGCCGCGCTGGCCAGTGCTGTATTTGCCGGTTCCGCGGTTGCCAAGGATTACGAACTGCTCAATGTGTCGTACGACCCGACGCGCGAGCTGTATCAGGACTACAACGCCGAATTCATCAAGTTCTGGCAGAAGGATCATGCCGGCGACACCGTGAAAATCCAGCAATCTCACGGCGGTTCGGGCAAGCAGGGCCGCGCGGTGATCGACGGTCTGCGCGCCGATGTCGTAACACTGGCACTGGCCGGCGACATCGATGAAATCGCCAAGCTCGGCAAGATCCTGCCGGCCGACTGGCAGAAGCGTCTGCCGGACGCGAGCACCCCGTACACCTCGACCATCGTGTTCCTGGTGCGCAAAGGCAACCCGAAAGGCATCAAGGACTGGGGCGATCTGATCAAGAACGACGTCTCGGTAATCACCCCGAACCCGAAAACCTCCGGCGGTGCGCGCTGGAACTTCCTCGCCGCGTGGGCCTATGGCCTGAAAGCCAACGGCGGCAGCGAAGAAAAAGCCAAAGAATACGTACAGACCCTGTTCAAGCACGTTCCCGTGCTGGACACCGGCGCCCGTGGCTCGACCATCACCTTCGTCAACAACGGTCAGGGTGACGTATTGCTGGCCTGGGAAAACGAAGCGTTTCTGGCACTGAAAGAAGATGGCGGCGCCGACAAGTTCGACATCGTCGTACCATCGCTGTCTATCCTCGCCGAACCACCGGTGGCGGTGGTCGACAAGAACGCCGAGAAGAAGGGCAACGAGCAGATCGCCGAAGCCTATCTCAAGCACCTGTACAGCCCGGCCGGTCAGGAGATCGCCGCGAAGAACTTCTACCGTCCACGCGACAAGGACGTGGCGGCGAAGTACGCCCAGCAGTTCCCGAAACTGGAACTGGTGACCATCGACAAGGACTTCGGCGGCTGGAAATCCGCCCAGCCGAAATTCTTCAACGACGGTGGCGTGTTCGACCAGATCTATCAGGCGCAGTAATCTGAATCAAAATGAGCCTGAAGTTCAGGCACTTGAGATGTGGGAGTGAGCTTTTGTGGTGAGGGGATTCATCCCCGATGGGTTGCGCAGCAGCCCCAATGCCGACCTTTGCGGTGGATCAAATCTACCGCGAGCTCTGGTTTTGGGGCAGCTACGCTGCCCATCGGGGATAAATCCCCTCACCACAGGGCTCGCTCCCACATTGATGCGTTTTAAACCAGGGACTTTTATGTCGCGTCGTATCTCCCCCGTCATACCCGGCTTCGGGCTGACGCTGGGCTACACCTTGGTGTACCTCAGCCTGATTGTGCTTATCCCGCTGGCGGCGATGTTCGTCCACGCCGCCCAACTCACCTGGGATCAGTTCTGGACGATCATCACCGCGCCACGCGTGCTGGCAGCGTTGAAGCTGAGCTTCGGCACCGCGCTGTGTGCGGCGATCATCAACGGCATCATCGGTACGCTATTGGCCTGGGTGCTGGTGCGCTACACGTTCCCGGGACGCAAGGTGATCGACGCGATGATCGACCTGCCGTTCGCCCTGCCGACGGCGGTGGCCGGTATTGCCCTGACCGCGCTGTACACCCCGACCGGCCTGGTCGGTCAGTTTGCCGCCGACCTTGGGTTCAAGATCGCCTACACCCCGTTGGGCATCACCCTCGCCCTGACTTTCGTGACCCTGCCGTTCGTGGTACGCACGGTGCAACCGGTGCTGGCTGACATTCCCCGTGAAGTCGAAGAAGCCGCCGCCTGCCTTGGCGCGAAACCGTTGCAGGTGTTTCGCCATATCCTCCTGCCAGCGCTGTTGCCCGCCTGGCTGACCGGTTTTGCCCTGGCGTTCGCCCGCGGTGTCGGTGAGTACGGCTCGGTGATTTTCATCGCCGGCAACATGCCGATGAAAACCGAGATCCTGCCGCTGCTGATCATGGTCAAACTCGACCAGTACGATTACACCGGCGCCACTTCCATCGGCGTGCTGATGCTGGTGGTCTCCTTCGTCCTGTTGCTGCTGATCAACCTGTTGCAGCGGCGCATCGAAACCCCATAAGGAGGCGCGAACCATGTCCCAATCGTCTATTGCGGCCGCGTCCTCGGCCAACGCTGCACGCCGTGGCAGTGCTACGTCACGGCGCGTGCTGATCGGTCTCGGCTGGCTGATCTTTTTCCTGTTTCTGGTACTGCCGCTGTTCATCGTGGTGTCGCAAGGTTTGAAGAATGGCCTCGGCGCATTCTTCACGGCGATCTTTGAACCGGACGCCTTGTCGGCGCTGAAACTCACGGTGATCGCCGTGCTGATTTCGGTGCCGCTGAACCTGGTGTTCGGGGTCAGCGCCGCATGGTGCGTGAGCAAGTATTCGTTCCGCGGCAAGAGCATGCTGGTGACGCTGATCGACCTGCCGTTCTCGGTGTCGCCGGTGATCGCAGGTCTCGTCTACGTGCTGATGTTCGGCGCTCAGGGCCTGTTCGGCCCGTGGCTGCAGGATCACGACATTCAGATCGTCTTCGCTCTGCCGGGCATCGTGCTGGCGACGATCTTCGTCACCGTGCCGTTCGTGGCCCGTGAGCTGATTCCGCTGATGCAGGAACAAGGCACGCAGGAAGAAGAAGCCGCGCGGCTGCTCGGCGCCAATGGCTGGCAGATGTTCTGGCATGTCACCGTCCCCAACATCAAGTGGGGTCTGATCTATGGCGTGGTGCTGTGTACCGCGCGGGCCATGGGTGAGTTCGGTGCGGTGTCGGTGGTTTCCGGGCACATTCGCGGGGTGACCAACACCTTGCCGCTGCACGTCGAGATCCTCTACAACGAATACAACCACGTGGCTGCGTTCGCCGTGGCGAGCCTGTTGCTGATCCTGGCGCTCTTCATCCTGCTGCTCAAGCAGTGGAGCGAAAACCGTATCAACCGCCTGCGCGCCAGCGCCGCGGAGGAATAATTCATGTCGATCGAAGTGCGTAACGTCAGCAAGAATTTCAATGCGTTCAAGGCGCTGGACAACATCAGCCTGGACATTCACAGCGGTGAACTGGTGGCGCTGCTTGGCCCGTCCGGTTGTGGCAAGACCACGCTGCTGCGGATCATCGCCGGCCTGGAAACCCCGGATCAGGGCAACATCGTGTTTCACGGCGAAGACGTCTCCGGCCACGACGTGCGTGATCGCAACGTCGGTTTCGTGTTCCAGCACTACGCGCTGTTCCGGCACATGACGGTATTCGACAACGTCGCGTTCGGCCTGCGCATGAAACCGAAAAACCAGCGCCCGAGTGAAAGCCAGATCGCGACCAAGGTCCACGAACTGCTGAACATGGTGCAGCTGGACTGGTTGTCGGATCGCTACCCGGAACAACTGTCCGGTGGTCAGCGTCAGCGTATCGCCCTCGCGCGCGCGTTGGCGGTTGAACCGAAGGTGCTGCTGCTCGACGAGCCGTTCGGCGCTCTCGACGCCAAGGTGCGTAAAGAGCTGCGTCGCTGGCTCGCGCGCCTGCACGAAGACATCAACCTGACCTCGGTGTTCGTGACCCACGACCAGGAAGAAGCGATGGAGGTCGCCGACCGCATCGTGGTGATGAACAAGGGCGTGATCGAGCAGATCGGCTCACCGGGCGACGTCTACGAAAACCCGGCCAGCGATTTCGTTTATCACTTCCTCGGCGACTCCAACCGCTTGCTGCTCAGCGACGACAACCATGTGCTGTTCCGTCCGCACGAAGTGTCGTTGTCCAAGCATGAACTGGAAGATCACCACGCCGCTGAAGTGCGTGATATTCGCCCGTTGGGTGCGACCACGCGAGTGACGTTGAAGGTGGAGGGGCAGACGGATCTGATCGAGGCTGAAGTGGTGAAGGATCACGACAGCCTGATCGGACTGGCCAAGGGTGAAACCCTGTTCTTCAAGCCGAAGGTCTGGCAGAAAGTCGCCAGTCTTTAAGATCAAAAGCTTCGCGAGCAGGCTCGCTCCCACAGGGAAATACATTCCATTGTGGGAGCGAGCCTGCTCGCGAAAGCGCTCTACACAGCCGCACGATTCGGATTGACCCGCACCACCCCCGCCCGCGCCTCGATCTGCTCTTTCAACTCATGGCGCATGCCGAGCAGGAACGCCACTTCGGCCACGACAAACAGCGGCCCGACAATCAGCCCGCTCACGTCATCGACGAACGCCGGTTTGCGCCCCTCATAGTGGTGCCCGACAAACTGGATCACCCAGCCAATCACAAACATCGCCAGCCCGCTGCTCAGCCAGACCATGGTGCTCTGCTGCGCCAGCGCATGCCCGGCCCAGACCGACAGGCCCATCAACAGGCTCATCAGCACGCCGAGCTTCAGTTCCAGGCGCAGGTAAAACCACGCCGACGCCAGCGCCAGCAGCACCGCCGGAGAGATCCACAAGCCGCCCAGTGACCATTCTGGTCGCGACAGCAACACCGCCACCGCCACCACGATCAGCGGAATGCCGATAAAGTGGCTGGCGATGTTGCGCGGGTCGCGGTGGTAGGCGGCGTATTGACTGAGATGGTCGACGAGGCTTTTCATTGTTGTTCCTCCTGTAGGGTGCGTGCAGCATGCCTCGGGTTCGGCGTTCGCTCTGTCAGGCAGGCGACAATTGGGAGTGATCATGGATAAGCGTTCACGGCTGCTGACCGGGCAATGGTTCAGTCATCTGCCAGCATCCTTTCAGGATAGTCTGCTGGCGGCGGCCCGGGAGCGGCGGCTGACGGCGGGGCAGCGCCTGTTCCAGCGCGGTGATCCGCCCTGCGGCCTGTACGCGGTGCTCCACGGCGCGATCCGAATCGGCGCGGTGAGCGAGCAGGGCAAGGAGGCGTTGCTGAGCCTGGTGGAGGCGCCGCACTGGTTCGGCGAAATCTGCCTGTTCGACGGCCAGCCACGCACTCATGATGCGTATGCGGTCGGGCCGTGCAGCCTGCTGAATATCCCGCAGGCCACGCTGCTGAAAATCCTCGACGAACAGCCGGTGTACTGGCGCCATCTGGCATTGCTGATGAGCCACAAACTGCGCCTGACCTTTATCAATCTCGAACAGTTGAGCCTGCTGCCGGCCCCGGCACGCCTGGCGCATCGCTTGCTGATGATCGCCGAGGGCTACGGTGAAATCGATGCGCCACGCCGGGTCCTGCAATTGCCCCAGGAGCAGCTGGCGTCGATGCTATCGCTGTCACGGCAGACCACCAACCAGATCCTCAAGGATCTGCAGGGGCAGGGGATTATCGGGTTGGGGTATGGCGAGATCGAGATTCTCGATGCCGAGCGATTGCGCGCGCTGGCCACAATTTGACGGGCACCTGAGATCCCCTGTGGGAGCGAGCCTGCTCGCGAAAGCGGTGGGTCATTCAACGGTGATGTCGAGTGAACCGACGCCTTCGCGAGCAGGCTCGCTCCCACATTTTTGATCTGTGTTGATTCAGGAGCCGCGATAGGTCGAGAAACCATAAGGGCTGAGCAGCAGCGGGATGTGGTAGTGCTGGTCAGTCTGCTTCACTTGGAAAATCACCGGAATCTCCGGGAAAAACGTCTCGCGCTTGTTCTTCTCGAAATACTCGCCGGTCTTGAACACCACCCGGTATTCGCCTGCCTCGAAAGGCTGTTTGGCCGGGAACAGTTCGGCGATGCGTCCCTGCTCGTTGGTGGTGCCTTGGGCCAGTGGCTGCCAGTTCTGGCCGACGTGTTTTTCCAGGGTCACGTTGACGCCCGGCGAGGGCAGGCCGTTTTCCAGGTTGAGCACGTGCACGCTCAGCGGGTTGCCGGCGGCCAGCGCCAGGCTGGAGAAGGCACTCAGGCCGAGTGCGGCGAAGGTCATGCGCAGGGTGGTCATGGTCAGTCTCCTTATTGGGAACGGGTGAAGGTCAGGCCGGCGTTTTCGGCGGCCTTGATCGCACAGTTTTCGTCCTGCTCGCCGCCGCCGGAGCCGGCCACGCCCATGGCGCCGACCAGTTCATCCGCGGCGAATAACGGGATCCCGCCGCCGAGCAACAGCAGCTCATCGAGGGTGTTGAGGTTGGCGGTTTCCGGATTGCTGCGGGCGCGCTCGGCGAACAGCCGGGTCGGGGTTTTCGTCGACAGCGCGGTGTAGGCCTTGCGCTGGCTGGCAGCGGTGTTGTGCGGGCCGATGCCGTCGCCGCGCAGGGTCACCAGCAAGTTGCCGCCACGGTCGAGCACCGATACCGTGGCGGTGCAATTGCTCAGCGCCGTGTCGGCCAGCAGGCGTGCGGTTTTCAGATCGAGGTCAGCGTGGCGCGGCAGTTCAGGGGCGGCGAAAACACTGACGCTGAGGCCGAGGGCGAGGCTCGCTGCAAGGTATTTGACGGTCATGGACAGGCTCCAAAAACGAAGGACATCACCTTAGCCGCCGCTCTTCGTCAGAACCCCGTCAGTCGGATTACAAGTTTGTAATGGGCAATCGGGCCGAAGGCGCCTAGCCTGTGTGCCTGATCAATCGAGGTGTGCCATGCGTTTGCTGGTCGTAGAAGATGAAGCCAAAACCGCGAATTTCCTGGCCAAGGGCCTGGGCGAGTCGGGTTTTGCCGTGGACGTGGCGCTCAATGGTCTCGATGGGCGCTATTTCATCGAGCAGCAGGAATATGACCTGATCATCCTCGACGTGATGCTGCCGGGCCTCAATGGCTGGCAGCTGCTGCAACTGATTCGCCAGCGCGGCGCCACCCCGGTGCTGTTCCTGACCGCCAAGGACGCCATCGAAGACCGCGTGCGCGGCCTCGAACTGGGCGCCGATGATTACCTGCTCAAACCCTTCGCCTTCGCCGAATTGCTCGCGCGGGTGCGCACCCTGCTGCGGCGTGGGCCGCTGCGCGAGGCCGAGTCCTACAGCATCGCCGACCTGGAAATCGACGTGCTACGGCGTCGGGTCAGTCGCGGCGGTCAGCGCATTGCCCTGACCAACAAGGAATTTGCCTTGCTGCAATTGCTCGCCAGCCGTCAGGGCGAAGTGCTGTCGCGCACGCTGATCGCCTCGCAGGTGTGGAATCTGAATTTCGACAGCGACACCAACATGGTCGAAGTTGCAGTGCGCCGCTTGCGGGCCAAGGTCGATGATCCGTACATGCCGAAACTGATCCACACCGTGCGCGGGGTCGGCTATCAGCTGGAGGCGCCCGACGATGCGGTCTAGGTCGATCGCCTGGCGTCTGGCGCTGGCGTTCGCCGTGGTTTGCGCGTTGGTGTTGAGTGCGATTGGTGTGTTTCTCTACCGCTCGCTCGACTCGGAAATCGCCTACCGCGACGACCTCGCGTTGCTCGGCCGTCTGGAGCAGGTGCGTGCCTTGCTCGCCGACAGTGACAGCCTCGGCGCCTTGCAGGCGCGGCCACGGCTGTACCAGAACATGCTCGGTAACCTCGACAGCCTGCTGTTGGTGCGGCGCGCCGATGGCTCGAACGTGATTGCGATCAACCCGCGCCAGCGCGACCTACCGCCATTGAACGCAATCGCACGCGAGCAAACGCCGCAGCGTCGCGACGTGCTGACCTGGCAGGCGCCGGACGGTGCCGAGCTGGCGCTGTTGTCCGGTGAAGCCCAAGGGCCGAACGGCGAACCGCTGACAGTGATCGCGGGCAAGGTACTGACCGAACGTGAACAGATGCTCGCCAGTTATCGCTTGCGCCTGTACCTGGCCGTCGGGCTTGGCGCGTTGCTGGCGTTCGCGCTGGGCCTGGTTTTGCTGCGCCGTGGTTTGCAACCGTTGCGCCAGTTAAGCGCGGCGGTGCGCGGCATTGATCTGCGCAGCCTAGACCAGCGTCTGCCCGCCAGTGGCACCCCCGCCGAACTGCTCGAACCGGTGCAGGCGCTCAACGGCATGCTCGCGCGGCTGGACGACAGCGTGCAGCGGCTGTCGCAGTTTTCTGCCGATCTGGCCCACGAGATCCGCACCCCGCTGCACACCTTGCTCGCCAGCAACGGCCAGGCGCTGAATCACCCGCGCAGCACGGCGGAGTATCAGGAGCTGCTGGCGTCGAACATGGAAGAGTTCGAACGCCTCAAACGCATGGCTGAAAATCTGATGTTCCTCGCCCGCGCCGAACAGGCGGAGCGCGCGCTCGACTTGCGCACGCTGGAATTGCACGAGGTCGGTAATGAATTGTGCGATTACTTCGAAGCGCTGGCGGACGACCGCAATATCCGTCTGGAAAATGCGCTGCACGGCGAACTGCTGGCCGACCAGCAACTGCTGCAACGCGCCCTCGGTAATCTGCTGGCCAACGCGGTGCGCCACGCCGATGAAGGATCGCTGATCAGCCTGCGTCGCCACGATGAGCCGGGCGTGTGCTGGTTACAGGTACACAACCACGGCCCGGTGATCGCGCCTGAACATCTGGGCAAACTGTTCGACCGCTTCTATCGCGTCGACCCTTCACGGGCGCAGCCTGGGGATTCCGGTGGGCTGGGGCTGGCGATTGTGCAGTCGATCATGCTGTTGCATGGCGGGCGGGTGCGGGTGAGCAGTGATGCGGAGGGCACGGTATTTGGGCTGGGTTTTGTGGTGAATTGAAGGACGCCTTCGCGAGCAGGCTCGCTCCCACATGTGAAACGCATTCCAAATGTGGGAGCGAGCCTGCTCGCGAAGACGTCGGAACTGACGACCCAACCCTGGGGTCAGTCAGCGCAACCCGTCGCGAAACTGCCCCGGCGTCATTCCCGTCCAGCGCTTGAACGCGCGGCTGAAGCTGCTGGTGTCGGCAAACCCCAGCAGGTAACTGACTTCACTCAACGAACACTGCGGATCGCGCAGGTGCAGCAGCGCGAGGTTTTCGCGGCTCTCGTTGAGCAGCGTGTCGAAGCGACAGCCCTCATCCGCCAGATGCCGTTGCAGGCTGCGCAAGCTCAGGTGCAAGGCCTGGGCGATGCGTTCGGCGCTAGGTTCGCCTTCAGGCAGTTGCTCTTCGATAGCGTCGCGCACCTTGCGCTCCCAGGTCAGCGGCTGGAGCTGGGCCAGGGTGCGTTTGAGCACCGCTTCGTTGTGTTCGGCCAGTTCCGGGTTGGCGTCGTCGAGGTGGCTGTCGAAGTCGGCGAGGGCGAACTCCAGGCGATCTTCGGCGCAGGAGAAATGCACCGGGGCGCGGAACACCTTGTGCCACTGATGCGCATCGGACGGTTCCGGGCGGCGCAGGTACACCGCCAGCGGCGCGTAATCGCGACCCAGGCGATTGCGGCAGGTACGCACGTAGATCGCGGCAAAGGCATCGATGGCTTCGAAGGCCGGCGCCGGATTGCCTGACGGAATTTTCAGACGAAACAGATAGCGGTCATCGCTGCGGCTCAGCTCCAGTTCCAGTGCATCGCTGACCACCGGGTGATAACGCACGATGCGCTCGAATACCTCACGCAGGCTGCCGCTGGCCACCAGCGCGTAACCCAGCGCATGGAACGTGGTCGGGCTGACGAACCGCGACACTCGCAGGCCGATCGCCGGATCGCCGCTGAACTGTACTGCCAGTTGCCACAGGCGCGTGGTGCCGGACAACGGATAACGCGCGTTCGGGTCGTCCATCAACTGCGGATCGAGTCCGGCCTGTTGGCACAGGCCGAGACTGTCCAGCCCCAGCGCATCGAGTTGCTTGCGCAAGGCACGGGTCCAGCTGGCGAGAGAGGTCGGTTCCTTCATGCTGATTGGCGCTTCCGGTCAACAGGTTGGCGTTCACGGCTACCATCAATAAAGCTTTCGCAGGGCAGGATGCGAACATCAATAACCAGAGGATGGAAGCATGGACCGTACTTCTGCAAGTCCCCAGCGACACAATGCTGCTCAGCGATCAGCGCATATTCGCGAAGTGGTGCTGGCCAAGGGCGTCGAGTTGCGTCAGCGCTATCCGATTTTGCAACACCAGGACGCCCTCGGCGCGGGGATTCTGGCCTTCGCCCTGGCCGGGATGATCGGTTCGGCGACGCTGTACATCACGGGTCACATGGCGTGGTGGGTATGCCTGTTGTTCAACGCGTTTTTCGCCTCCCTGACTCACGAGCTGGAGCACGACCTGATCCACAGCATGTATTTCCGCAAGCAGCGCGTGCCGCACAACCTGATGATGGGCCTGGTTTGGCTGGCGCGGCCGAGCACGATCAACCCGTGGATCCGCCGCCATCTGCACCTCAACCACCACAAGGTCTCCGGCACTGAAACCGACATGGAGGAGCGGGCGATCACCAACGGCGAGCCTTGGGGTCTTGCGCGCTTGCTGATGGTCGGCGACAACGTGATGTCGGCGTTCATCCGCATGCTGCGGGCCAAGACCTGGGCGCACAAATTCAACATCATCAAACGTACCCTGAAGGTTTACGCGCCGCTGGCGCTGGTGCATTGGGGCGCGTGGTATGTGTTTCTCGGTTTTCATGCGGCGAATGGCATCGCCTACCTCATGGGTTCGCAGATTGAATGGTCGGCGACCACGCTGTCGGTGATGCAGGTGATCGACATCGCGGCGGTGGTGATCATCGGTCCGAACGTGCTGCGCACCTTTTGCCTGCACTTCATCAGCTCGAACATGCATTACTACGGCGACATCGAGGCGGGCAACGTGCTGCAGCAATGCCAGGTGTTGAACCCGTGGTGGTTGTGGCCGTTGCAGGCGTTCTGCTTCAACTTTGGCAGCAGTCACGGGATTCATCATTTTGTGGTGAAAGAACCGTTTTACATCCGGCAGATGACCGTGCCGGTGGCGCACAAGGTGATGCGCGAGATGGGCGTGCGGTTCAATGATTTCGGCACGTTCGGGCGGGCGAACCGGTTTGTTCGCAGGGATGAATTGGTGCCGGAAGAGGTGCGCACTGCCCGGGCTTGATGGGTGAGTGTGAAGGCCTATTCGCGAGCAGGCTCGCTCCCACACTGGATCGTATTCGCAAATCCAGTTTGTGGGAGCGAGCCTGCTCGCGAAAGCGATCTATCAGGCAACCTCAATCCGGCTGAAACGGCGAAGCACTCAAAATTACCCCGGCCTCCTCCACATATTTCTGCCAATGCCCAATCAAGGTGCTGAGCTTGTCCGGCTGACTCGACGCCAGATCATGAATTTCCCCCGGATCGCTGCTCAGGTCATACAGCTGCCAGGTCGCCGGCCCCACCGGCCCGGGGATCCACACGGCTTTCCACGAGCCTTGGCGAATTGCCCGGCGGCCAAACAATTCCCAACCGGTGACGGTGTGCTCGTCATGCACCTGCGCCGTCTCGCCGGACAAAAAGCCCAGCCATGATTTACCGCGCAGCGGCGCCACCGGTTTGCCGTGCCATTGCTTGCCCGGATGGCGCACGCCGGCCAGATCGAGAATCGTCGGAGTGATGTCCATCACCGTGCCAAAGCCGTGGCTGATCTGCCCTTTGATCGGCAGTTGCGGATAGTGCAGCAGCGCCGGTACGCGAATCCCGCCTTCGGTGGTGAACGCCTTGAACAGCCGTGACGGCGCCGTCGCCACCTGCGCCCAGCTCGGCCCGTACCAGACGTAGGAATTGGCGCGGCCGATGTTGTCGAGGCTGTTGTCGTAATGCTGATTGAGGTAAGTCAGCAGTTCCGGGCCGAACTTGGGGAACGCTTCCAGCAGCGCGCCTTCGGCGCCGTTATCGGACATGAACAGGATGAAGGTGTTATCGAGTTGGCCCTGCTGGCGCAGGTAATCGACCACCCGGCCGATGTTCCAGTCCATGCGCTCGACCATGGCCGCGTAGACCTCCATGGCCCGCGCAGAAATCTGTCGCTGCTCAGCGCTCAGCGCAGCCCATTGCGTGTTCAGTTGAATCAACGGATGCGGCTCGACATCCGGTTCGATCAGCCCCAGCGCCTTGATTTTTTCCAGGCGTTCCAGACGCAAGACTTCGGGCCCGGCGTCGTAGCGGCCACGGTATTTTTCGACGATGTCGGCCGGTGCCTGCAACGGCCAGTGCGGTGCGGAGAAGGGCAGATAAGCGAAGAATGGCCGGCTCTGATCGCGCTCCTTGAGGTACTGCAGCAGCTTGTCGCCGAAGGCATCCGACGAGTAGAAATCCTTGGGTAATTTGTCGATAAAGGTGTCGTCTTCGATGTACAGCGCCGGAGTCGATTTCAGCAGGCCAGGGGTGTGTTCATCGTAGGTCGGCTCGAAACCATAGTGGTTGGCCGCACCCGGCAGCAACGAAAACGAACGCTCGAAACCGCGGGCCTGCGGCGCCAGTTCAGCAGTCAGGCCGAGGTGCCATTTGCCGCTCATCAAGGTTTGATAACCGGCCTCGCGCAGCAGCTCGGGCAGGGCCACAACGCGGTCGTTGAGATAGCCTTCGTAACCCGGTTTGCCGATCAACTCCGGGGTCAGCGCTTCGGCCATGGTGCCGATGCCGGCGATGTGGTGGTCGGTGCCGGTCAGCAGCATCGAGCGGGTTGGCGAGCAGGTCGGCGCGGTGTGGAAATCGGTCAGGCGCAGGCCGTTATTGGCCAGGGCATCGAGGTTCGGCGTGGCGATTTCGCCACCGAAGGCGCCGATGTCGGAAAAGCCGAGATCGTCGGCCAGAATCACCAGAAAGTTGGGGCGTTGCGGCATCGAAAAGCTCCTCTCAGCAGGCAATGAACGACAGCGGCAGATCGCGGATCTGGACCGGCAGGCTCGGTTGGTAATGGTCGTCACTGGTCAGTTCGTGCAGCAGCTCTTCGCGCAACTGATGGAAGTCGAAACTGCTGCGCTGACGCGGGTGCGGCAAGGCGATGTCGACCACTTGCTTGATCCGTCCCGGACGCGGCTCCATCACCACCACGCGATCGGCGAGAAAGATCGCTTCTTCGACGTCGTGGGTGACGAGGATCGTGGTGATTTTCGCCCGGTCGCGGATCGCCAGCAGCTCGTCCTGCATTTGCTGACGGGTCAACGCATCGAGCGCGCCGAACGGTTCGTCGAGCAGCAGAATCCGTGGGCTGGCGACCAGTCCGCGAGCAATCGCCACGCGCTGGGCCATGCCGCCGGAGAGCTGGTGCGGATAGGCGCGGGTGAAATCGCGCAGGCCGACCAGATCGATGAAATCGTTGATGCGCTGCTGCTTTTCGGCGGTGCTCAGTGGCTCGTTGACCAGGCCCAGACCGATGTTGTCGGCCACGGTCAGCCACGGGAACAGCCGATGCTCCTGAAACACGATGCCGCGCTCGCCGCCGATGCCGCTGACCGCTTTGCCATCGACGCTGATCTGCCCGCGAAACTGCGTATCCAGACCCACCAGCAAACGCAGCAAGGTGGACTTGCCGCAACCGCTGGACCCGACGATGGCGACAAATTCGCCCTCGGCGATGTCGAGGTTGAATTCGCGAATCGCCTCCAGTTCGAAACCGTCGACGTCGAAGGATTTGCCTACGTGGGTGAAGCTGACAATCGGTGCGTTCATGCGTGTCTCCAGCGAGTAGCGCGAATTTCCAGGCGTTGGCCGATGAGGTTGAGCAGGGCGCCGGTGAGGCCGACCAGCAGCATCCCGGCCATGATCAGGTCCATACGCAGCAGTTGTTGGGCGCCGATCATCTGGCTGCCGATGCCGCCGTTGGACGGCATGAAATATTCGGCGCCGATGGTGCCGAGCCAGGCGTAGATCAGACTCAGGCGCAGCCCGGCGAAAATCCCCGGCGCCGCACCCGGCAGCACCAGACGACGCAGGCGCTGGCCGAGGCTCAGGCGCAGCACCTGCGCGGCTTCGTTGAGTTGTGGCGAGAGGTTGGCGACGCTGCGCTGGGTGGCGATGAACAGCGGGAAAAACGCGGCGAGGGCGACGAACACCCACTTCGCCAATTCACCCAATCCGAACCACGCGGTGAGCAGCGGCACCCAGGCGAAAATCGCGATCTGGCGAATGGCGGCGAGAGTCGGGCCGAGCAGCCGTTCGCTGGTGCGCGACAGACCCAGCAACAGGCCGAGGGCGAAACCGAGTCCGCCGCCCAGCAGCAACCCGCCAAGGGTACGACCGAGGCTCAAGGCCATGCCGCTGATCAGCGTGCCGTCGAGCAGACCGTTCCTGGTCGTTTCCAGTACCGCCAGCGGGCTGACCAGGATGTTCGCATCGACCCACTGCTGATCGCTCGCCACTTGCCAGACGCCAATCAGGCTCAGGGGCAACAGCCACGGTTGCAGCCTCTGCCAGCCTTGATAGTGCGGGCCACGGCGGATTTCCGCAGTCGCCGGGTGCGGCCAGTGCACCAGTTTGCGGTCGAGAAAACCGATGCCGCGATCCATCGCTACACCGAGCACACCGATGACCACGATGCACACGAACACGATGTCGAGCATGAACAGTTGCCGTGCCCAGACCATCAGGTAGCCGATGCCTTCGCTGGACGCCAACAGCTCCACCGCCAGCAATGAAGTCCAGCCGGCGGCCAGGGCCAGACGCACGCCGGCCATGAACGCCGGCAGCGCGGCAGGCAACACCAGGCGCCGGATCAGCAAGTACGACGGCAGGCGCAGTACGGCGGCAGCTTCGCGCAGTTTCGGTTGCGCATCACGAACGCCGACCAGGGTGTGCAGGGTCACCGGCACCACGATGGCCTTGATCAGCACCACCAGTTTCAGCACTTCGCCGATGCCGAAAAACACCATGAACAGCGGAATCCACGCCAGCGTCGGTACCTGTGCCAGACCGGCGAACGTCGGGAAGACCAGGCGTTCGAGGCGACGGCTGAAGCCCAGCGCGGCACCCAGCAGCGCACCAGCTGAGATCCCTGCCAGCAAGCCCCAGAGCAGACGTTGCAGGCTGATCCACAAATGACTCCACAACTCGCCCTGGGACAGCTCGATGGCGCTGTTCCACACCAGCGATGGCGCCGGCAGGATCTGCTCGCTCATCCATTGATTGCGTGCGGCCAGCCACCACAGGGCGAACAGGCTGATCGGCAGCAACCACGGCAAAACGCGTTGGTTGAGGCTTGGCCACACCCGTCGACTTTTCAGGGGCGGCGCGGGCAGCGGCAGGCTGAGCAGGGAATCACGGGCCATGGGTGACCTCCGTTGTCGGGTTGCATGGCGAACCGCTGTGCCTGTGTGGGAGTGGGCTTGCTCACGAAGACGGAGTGTCAGGCACCGATGATGGTGAATGACACGGCCTCTGCGCGAGCAAGCCCGCTCCCACAATTGGCTAGCGGTGTATGCAAAATCGATCTATAAAAATTCAAATCAATTCTATTGAGAGATAAGCCAGACCATTTAAGGCTTGCAGCGCGACGCGCATCCAATGCATTCGAAGAATATTTTCGATGCTGTTAATGCATACGCCGCTGCAGCCCGCGTGATTTCACGCTTAGCGCTAAAGGCTATAAAAATGTGAATTTATAGTATTTAAGCGAAGGTCATGCTTCGGCCTACTTTCGGCTCCTCAACGCCTGTCGTGATCTAGGAGCCGTACCCATGAACCGTCCCTTCAAACGAGTCTTCAGTCTGTTTGCCATTCCGGCACTGGCGGGCCTGCTGGCGTTTAACGCGCAGGCTGACGAACTCAAGGAAATCAGGATCGCCGTGCCTGACCTGAGCGCCGGCACCCAGCACAGCGGCGGCGGTGTGGTGGACGTGCTGCGTGACCAGCAGATCTTCGAAAAAGCCTTCGCCGATCAGGGCATCAAGATTCAGTGGAGCTTCTTCAAGGGTGCCGGGCCGGTGATCAACGAAGCGTTTGCCAATGGTCAGGTCGATCTGGCATATCTGGGCGACCTTGCGGCGATCATCGGCAAGTCCAATGGCCTCGACACGCGTTTGCTCAGCGCCAGTGCGCGTGGGGTGAAACAGTATCTGGGCGTGGTGCCGGGGTCGGGGATCAAGACCCTGCAGGATCTGAAAGGCAAGCGCGTGGCGATCTTCCGTGGCACCGCCACGCAGTTGTCGTTTGATGCGGCGCTGGCCAGTCAGGGCTTGAGCGAGAAGGATCTGAAAGTGATCAATCTCGACTTCAGCGGGGCGGTCGCGGCATTGGCGGCGAAACAGATTGACGCGTCGTGGGGCAGTTCAGGGCTGACGGCGCTGCAAGCCAAGGGGCTGGCGGAATTGCCGCTCAATACCAAGGATCTGGGTGGCGCCGGCAGTGTGCAGTCAGTGCTGGTCGGCACCGGCAAGTTTGTCGACGGGCACCCGGAGGTCGTGGCCAAACTGCTGAAGGCGCAGCAGCAGGCGGTGGAGTGGCTGACCCAGGACAGCAACAAGGACGCTTATGTGCAACTGGTGTCGGGGCTGGCGAGTTATCCACCGGTGATCCTGACCCAGGACCTTCAGGATCAGAAACTCAGCGAAGTGTTCCCGTCGACGCTGGACCCGGTGTTCCTCGGCAAGTTGCAGGACTCGGTAGACCTGGCGGCGCAGCAGAAGCTGATTCGCAAGCCGTTCAAGGTCAGTGATTGGGTGGCGCCTGAACTGGCGGCGGCCAAGCTCTGAATCTCCAGTGTCTGGACGGGCCTTTTCGCGAGCAAGCCCGCTCCCACAGGGATCTTCAGTGAACACAGATTTTGTATTCACAACGATCCCCTGTGGGAGCGGGCTTGCTCGCGAAGGCGTCCTCAAACCGCGACACTGATTGCCTGTTTATCCACCGCCACCAACGTCTCGATCATCGCTCTTGCTGCCGGCGACAAGCGAAATCCTGTGCGACTGACAATCCCGCAGCGCGCGTTCATGCTCTCCAGATTCTGCGGCAGATTGCGCCAGTGCAGCAGCGCCAGTGAACCCTGGGCAATGTCCTCGTAAAACGCTTCTTCCGTACCGATGCCGATGGCATTCGATTGCAGCACCACTTTCACCAGCGCCGGGAAATGCTCGGTCTCGATGGTCGGGGAAAAATCGATCCGGCCGCTGAGGTTCGCCAGCAGTTTGCGAATCCCTGGCGGGATCAGCGTGGTCGCCAGCGGGTAGTCGAACATGTCGTTGGTCGACAGGCTTTCCTTGGCCAGCAGCGGATGCCCGGGTCGGCAGAAAAACACCCCGCGCTTGGGCGTCAGGGCCTGGGTCTGGAAGTTCGGGTCGGCTTCGAAGTGGCGGATGTCGGCGATGAAGAATTCGATCTCTTCACGGCTCAGCGCACGGCTGAGTTTTTCCCAGTTATCCACCTGAAAACAGGTGCGCACTTTCGGGTGCGCGTTGATGAATTGCGCCACCGCGTCCGGCACCAGTTTCACCGCCGGGGCCGGGCCGCAGCCGAAGTGCAGTTCTCCGGCATCGAGCTTGGTCATCTGCGTCACTTCCGCGCTGAGCAGCGCCGCGCCTTGCACCAGGGTCAGGGCGTGTTGCAGCACCACCTGGCCTTCGGGTGTCGGGCGCAGATCCTTGTTGCCGCGATCCACCAGCACGCAGCCAAACTCCTGCTCCAGCCCTTGAATGCTGCGGCTGAACGCCGGTTGAGTGATGCCCATCGCGTCCGCCGCACGGACAAAACTGCGGTGTTCGTTGAGGGCGATGAAGTAGCGCAACTGGCGAAGATCCATATGCTTTTCCGGCATCCTAAAAATAGCTCGAAGGCATTTGCGACGAGGGTTGCTTGAGGTTTTAAATGCAAGCTCTTATTCCGTCAACGAAGCATGTGAATATCTATTAGATGTAAATGGAATATAGATAGAGCGATGTTTCGCTGCCGCCTAACCGCAAGCAGTCGATGAGGGTCTACCCATGAGCAATGCCGCACTCGCTGTAAAACCTGCTGTCCACGCGTTGGAAATCCATCCGGTGGCCGGCCGTATCGGCGCCGAGATTCGTGGCGTGCACCTGTCCGGTGAACTGGACGCCGCCACGGTCGAAGCCATTCAGCAAGCGCTGATCCAGTACAAGGTGGTGTTCTTCCGCGAGCAGACCCAGCTCGACGATCAGCGTCAGGAAGCCTTCGCGCATCTGCTCGGCGAGCCCGTGGCGCATCCGACCGTACCGGTGCGCGACGGCACACGTTATCTGCTGGAACTGGACGGCGCCGAGGGCCAGCGCGCCAACTCCTGGCACACCGACGTGACCTTCGTCGACGCCTACCCCAAAGCCTCGATCCTGCGCTCGGTGGTGGCCCCGGCCTTCGGTGGCGACACCCTGTGGGCCAACACCGCGACCGCCTACAACGAACTGCCGAGCGAGCTGCGCGAGCTGGCGGACAAACTGGTCGCCGTGCACAGCAACGAGTACGACTACGCCGGGGCCAAGCCAGACGTGTCGGCGGAGAAGTTGGAGCGCTATCGCAAGGTCTTCACTTCGACCGTCTACGAGACCGAGCATCCGGTGGTGCGTGTGCATCCGATCAGCGGCGAGAAGAGCTTGCTGCTGGGGCACTTCGTCAAGCGCATCAAGGGTTATTCGCAAGCCGATTCGGCGCACCTGTTCGGCTTGTTGCAGAGCCATGTGATTCGTCAGGAAAACACCGTGCGCTGGCGCTGGAAAGCGGGCGATGTGGCGATCTGGGACAACCGGTCGACGCAGCATTATGCGATTGATGATTACGGCACTCAGGATCGCATCGTGCGGCGGGTGACGCTCAAGGGGGAAGTGCCGGTCGGGGCTTCGGGACAGCGTAGTCAAACCATCAAAGGGCTTGATATCGGCGGCGTTTGATCGGGCCTTTTCGCGAGCAGGCTCGCTCCCACAGTGAAATGCGTTGAGCACAATGGATGTGAACAACATATGGCCCTGTGGGAGCGAGCCTGCTCGCGAAGCTTTTAATTCACCAAACTCCAATCTGAACGACCTTCTCGCTCTCCGGCTCGCCATAGCGAAACCGCTGCCCACGCAAATCAATCTCCTGATGACTGATCGTGGTCCGCCGCTTCAAGCCGCGTACCCATTCAAACAGATACCCCGCATGCTCCTCGCGCACCGCCGCGTAGGCCGGATCCTCACCCAGATCGCGCAGCTCCTGCGGATCATTCAACAGGTCAAACAGTTGCGGCCGGAAGCCATCGTACGCCAGGTATTTCCAGCGCTCGCTGCGCACCATGGTCATGCGGCAACGGTCGATCGGTTGGCCAAGTCGCTCGCGTGCCGGAGCTTGAAAGGCGTAGTCGTATTCGCTGATGGCGTAGCGGCGCCACTCGGGATTTTCGCCGTGCAACAGCGGGATTAGCGAGCGGCCTTCCAGCCGATGCTCGGCGCCCGGCAATCCCAGAGCCTGGAGAAACGTCGGCAATGCATCGATTGTTTCCGCCAGCCGCTCATCCACCGTGCCCCGAGTGATGTCCGCCGCCGCACGCGGGTCGCGCACGATCAACGGCACGCCCACCGCTTGCTCGAGCAAAAACTCCTTCTCGCCCAGCCAGTGGTCGCCCAAAAAGTCGCCGTGATCGCTGGTGAACACGATCAACGTGTCATCCCAACGTCCGTTGCTCTGCAGAAAATCGAACAGCCGCCCGAGCTGATCATCCACTTGCTTGATCAGGCCCATGTAGGTCGGGATTACGTTCAATCGTACTGAATCACGGGAGAAGTTGAGGCTTTCCTCATGCTGGCGAAACGCCGTGTATACGGGGTGTTTGCTGGCTTCGGAGGGCGTCGCGCGGACCGCTTCGAGAATCGATTTCGTACTGTACAAGGCGTGGTATGGCGCCGGTACGATGTAGGGCCAGTGCGGTTTGATGTAGGAGAGGTGTAAACACCAGGATTTCTCACCTTGCTCGGTGATGAAGTCGATGGCTCGATTTGTAGTGTAGACAGTCTCTGAGAACTGCTCGGGAATTCGCGCTGGCAAATGCGCATGACGCATCTGCCAGCCGCTGAGGATTTCGCCGTTCTCGCCTTCGGCGGCGTTGGCCCAGTCGTGCCAGGGGTTGCGCCCGTCGAAGCCCTGCTCGCGCAGGTAATGGGTGTAGGGCGCGGATTCGCGTTTGTCGTCGAACAACGGGTCGTCGGGGAAGATCCCGTCGTGGCGAAAATAGGGTTCGAAGCCGACCTCGTTGAGCACCTCGGCCTGCGCGCTGTCCGGGTTGATCGCCAGACGCTGCAGGGCATCGACATTGGCCGTGGCGTGGGTCTTGCCGACCAGCGCGGTGCGAATGCCGTGAGGGCGCAGGTAATCGCCGATCGTCAGTTCTTCCAGCGGCAACGGCACGGCGTTCCACGCGACCTGATGGCTGCTGACGTAGCGCCCGGTGTAGGCCGACATCCGCGACGGGCCGCAGATCGTGCCCTGGGTGTAAGCGCGGCTGAAGCGCACGCCAGCGGCGGCCAGGCGATCGATGTTCGGCGTGTGCAGATGCGGATGACCGTAACAGGACAGGTAATCGCGGCGCAGCTGATCGCACATGATGTACAGCACATTGCGCACAGGGTTTTGCGGATTGGACATGAGATTCACCGGTCAGAAAGACAGGCGAGGGTTGTCGCTTTCGGCGGGGGTGTTCGGCAAGTGCATTTGGGGAATGGGTTTTATGCGGGGATTGCATTGGCGCCTGTAACGGCCTCTTCGCGAGCAGGCTCGCTCCCACAGTGGATTGTGGTGAGCGCAGAATTTGTGATCGACGCTAACTCTGTGGGAGCGAGCCTGCTCGCGAAGGCGGTGGATCAGACTGCAAAATTCTCCAGCGAACACACCTCCTCATCCACCGCATCAATCGCCTTGATCTGCTCAATCATCGCCTCGGCCAGCGGCGACAAGCGATACCCCGCCCGACTGACAATCCCGTAGCGGGTGTACAGCTCTTCCAGATCATCCGCCAAACCCTCGATCCGCACACACACCAGCTCACCCTTGGCCTGATGCAGCGCATCGGAATACGCCCCGACAATGCCGATCGCATCCGAACGCAGCACCACGCTGAGCAGGCTCGAGCTGTTTTCGCATTCCACATTCGGCGTGAAATCCGGGCGGCCGCTGAGGTCGACGATGACCTTGCGCAAGTTCGGCGGACGAATGCTCACTGCCAGTGGATAGCTCATCAATTGCTCGGCCGAAACCCGTTCAAATGCCGCTAACGGATGCCCGGCACGGCAACAGAAATGCCATTTGCGCGGCCGCAAGCGGTACGTCAGGTAATCCGGATCGGCCTCGAAGTGTCGAGTGTCGGCGACGAAGAATTCGAATTCCTCACTGAGCAGGCGTTTGCTCAGGCTCTGCCAGTCATCGACCTGAAATTGCACCCGCGCTTTCGGATAGCGGCCGATGAATGCGCCGATCGCGCGCGGGATCAATCCGGCTGCCGGCGCCGGGCCGCAACCGAAGCGCAGCTCGCCGGCTTCCAGACCATTGAACTGACTGATCTCGTTGGCCATCTGCTGCGCGCCGCTGACCAGTCGCCGTGCATGTTCGAGCAGCACCTGGCCCTGCTTGGTCGGCGGCAGATCCTTGCGCCCGCGATCGACCAGCTGACAGCCGACGCTGTGTTCCAGCGCCTGAATGCTGCGGCTGAACGCCGACTGCGACAGGTTCACCGCCTGCGCGCCGGCGACGAAGCTGCGTTGTTCGGCGAGGGCGATGAAGTGACGAAGTTGGCGCAAGTCGATATGCATTTTTCACATAAAAAATATCCGGGAAATGCATTGGATATGCATTAGGTCGACTCCTTATAAAGGCAATCTCTTATGCAGTAAATATTTGTAAATCCATAAATAAATAACCGAAAAGAATATGCAGCGCTGAAGATGTCTGTGTGTTTTTTGACCAGGAGCCGCGCCATGAGTCCGTTGAACCTTGCGTCACCCTTAACGCCACGACGGCTCAAACGCCTGCCTCTGGCCCTGTTGCTGGCGGGGAGCGCCAGCTGGACTCACAGCTACGCCGCTGAGGCCGAAGCACCGCCACCGGCGCCGGCCGGCAAACCGGCGGCCAACAGCTCGCAGCTGGAAACCGTGACCGTCACCACGCGCCGGCGCGAAGAAAGTTCGCAAGACGTGCCGACGCCGATGAGCGTGGTCAGCGGGCAGAATCTGGAGACGCAGCGCGTCTACCGCATCCAGGATCTTCAGCAACTGGTGCCGAGCGTCAACGTCGCCTACATGCACGCGCGCCAGTCCAGCGTGTCGATTCGTGGCCTGGGCAACAACCCGGCGAGCGACGGCCTGGAAGGCAGCGTCGGTCTGTACATCGATAACGTGTATCTGGGCCGTCCGGGGATGGCGGTGTTCGACCTGATGGACATCGAACAGCTCGAAGTCCTGCGCGGGCCGCAGGGCACGCTGTTCGGCAAGAACACCACCGCCGGGGTGATCAACATCAGCACACGCGCACCGACGTTCACCCCTGAGCGCAGCATCGAAACCTCGTTCGGCGAGGACGGTTATTTCCAGACCAAGGGCACCATTTCCGGGCCGATCAACGATGAACTGGCCGGACGTTTTTCGGCCTATCGCACCCGTAGCGATGGCGACATCAAGAACGAATACAACGGTCATGAGCTGAACGGTGGCTCGCGCGATGGCTTCCGTGCGCAGTTGCTGTTCAAGCCCAACGAAGACTTCAACCTGCGCTGGATCGGCGATTACAACGAAGAGGACTCCAGCGCCGGCACCCGCGTGCTGTACAACACCGGGCCGACCATCAACGGCGTCAATCTCTACCAATCGCGGGCCAATGCCGCCGGCGCGACGCTGGTCAACGGCTCGCACCGCAAGGTCAATCTGGACAACGACCAGCACGTCACCGTGCATCAGGGCGGCACATCGGTGGAGGCCAACTGGACGCTGCCGAGCGATTTCACCCTGACCTCGATCAGCTCGTATCGCTTCTGGAATTTCACTCCGGCCAACGACGACGGTCTCAACGTTGCGGCGACCTACAATGCCGGGGTTTCGGTCGAAGACAAACAGTACTCGCAAGAATTCCGCCTGGCCTCGCCCAAGGGCGAGTTCTTCGATTACGTGGTGGGCGCGTACTACTTCGGCTCGGATCTGGACAACAAATCCTTCGCCTATTACGGCCCGCAAGCCGACATCTGGAACGGCACGCCACGCGGTGCGCTGGCCAACGTCGGCAGCGTCGGCAACGGCCACATCAAGACCGACAGTTTCGCGCTGTTCGCCCAAGGCACCTGGCACCTCACTGAGCGCCTGGACTTCACCGCCGGGGTGCGCGGCACCTATGAAGAGAAGAACGCCTGGGTCACTCGCGATGCGCCGGTCGGTGGCGCCACTGTCACCGGCGCAGCGGCCACGGCACGCCGCGGACGCACTGGCGCCTACGATTCCGGCGATCTCAATCAGTACAGTTCCAGCCCCTCTGGGTTGCTCAACCTCAGCTATCGCTTCACCGATGATCTGCTCGGTTACGCCACGCTGTCCCACGGCGAAAAATCCGGTGGGGTGAACCTCGCAGTGGGTTCGGCGCCAACCGCCGGCGCCGACTCGCTGCTGATCGGCACCGAACGCGCGAACAACGCCGAACTCGGTTTCAAAAGCACCTTGTGGGACCGGCGTCTGCAGCTCAACGCCAACGTTTTCTGGACTCAGGTCAACGCCTATCAGACCAACGCCTACGACGACCTCAACCGCGTGCAATACCTGACCAACGCCGGCTCGGTGCGCTCGCGCGGCGTCGAATTTGAAAGCACGGTGATCCCGTTGCGCGGCCTGACCCTGAACTTCAACGGCTCGTACAACGACGTCAGCTACCTCTCGTACAAAGATGCACCGTGCCCGCCGGAAGTCAGCCAGGCACCGAGCGCACCGGCGTCCTGCGACCTCAGCGGGCACCAGGTGGTCGGCGCGTCGAAATGGATCGGCAACGCCAACGGCAAATACGAATGGAATCTGGCCAACGGTCTGCAACCCTACGTCACCGGCAGCTACGCGTTCCGCTCCAAAGCGGTGGGCACGGTCGAAGATTCCGACTACGGGCAGATCCCGAGCTACGCGGTGGTCAACCTGTCCACCGGTCTGCGCGGCGATTTCAATCAGGGCCAGTGGGACGTTTCGCTGTGGCTGAAAAACGCCTTCGACAAGACCTATTACACGACCCTGTGGACCGGCGGCAACGGCGGTTATGAAGGCCTGCTCGGTACGCCGCGCACCCTCGGCGTTACCGGTCGCTACGACTTCTGATCTGTCATTCAAGGAGCTGCATCATGTTGCCAGGCAAAACCGCTTTAGCGCTGTTGTTATCCGGCGCAGCGTTGAGTACCTCGGTGTTCGCCGCACCCAGCGTGTACCCGACCGGCGTCACCCGCTACGACCCGAACAAGGCGTTCAACCAATACGTGATTTTCAGTGGTGCCGACAAGCAGACGCACCTGATCGACATGAACGGCAACGAGGTGAAAACCTGGCCGCAGGCGGGGTTTCCGTCGGCGATCATCGACCCGCAACTGGTCGGCGGCGAGCGCGGGCATGTGCTGTTGCAACTGAGCGACAAGGATCCGGGCAAGCTCGGCTCCGCCGGTAACGGCCTGGGCAATCAGAGCGTCGGCGAGCTGGACTGGAACGGCAAAGTGGTCTGGCAGTGGGGCGACAAGGCGCCCGGCGGCGCAGCGCAGCAACACCATGATCAGCGGCGCCTGAGCAACGGCAACACCGTGGTGCTGGCGAACAAGGTGCACAAGGTCAAAGGCTTCAAAGTGCCCGAGGTGATCGACGATGCGATCTACGAAGTCAGCCCCGACGGGCAGGTGAAATGGCAGTGGCTGGCCTCGGAACACCTCAACGAATTCGGCTTCACCCAGGAGCAACTGAAGCTGGTGCGCGCCAGCGACAACCCGGATTACCTGCACATCAACAACCTCAGCGTGGTCGGGCCGAACAAGTGGTTCGATGCCGGGGACAAGCGCTTCAATCCAGATAACCTGTTGCTCGATTCACGCAACGCCAACTTCATCGCGATCATCGACAAACACAGCGGCAAAGTGGTCTGGCGCCTCGGCCCGAACCTGCCGCTGATCAACCCGAAAACCGCACAGAAACTGCCGCGTCCGGTGGATCAATTTGTCGGCCAGCACGACGCGCACATCATCCCTGCCGGGCTGCCCGGTGCGGGCAACCTGCTGGTGTTCGACAACCAGGGTTCGGCGGGGTATCCGAACGTCACCCTCGGGCTTATTTCCGGCTCGCGAGTGCTGGAAATCGACCCGCAGAAAAATGAAATCGTCTGGCAGTACAGCGCGGCGAATTCGAAGCAGCCGGGGTGGGCGTTCTATAGCTCGTTCATCAGCAGCGCGCGACGTTTGCCCAACGGCAATACGCTGATCGACGAAGGCATGAACGGGCGCTTTTTCCAGGTCACGGCCGGCGGCGAAAACGTCTGGGAATACGTCAGTCCTTATCTGGGTAAAGCACCGGGCAGCGACGCGATCAGCAACTGGGTCTATCGGGCGTTGCCCGTGAGTTACGACTGGGTGCCGAAGGGTACGCCGCGCTCCGAGACCGCCGTGATTGCCCCGATATCGGCAGTGCAGCAGACCAGTGCCAGTCGTTAGTTGAAATGGAATTAATGCTCGAGTGAATCGCGATAAGTTATGTGCGAGATGAATAGTGCTTATTGCAATTTCGTTGAAAAGTCGCGTGGACAATAAGTGAATGGCCAACCATCCTGAGTGTCGTGAGTTTCCAGGAGGGAACTTGCTCTCATCGGAAGACACTTATCCAACGATAAAGGAAATCACGTTATGTCGAGCATTAATGGAACTTATGTAAACGCTAACGCTGGCGCCAAACTGACGATTACCGATGGCAACGACTCCAACGGCACCTTCAGCGGCAAGTTGAACCAGAACGGCGTGAACTACGACATCGCTTACGGGCATTACCATTTCCAGAACAGCACCGGGCAGCCTACGATCATCACCTTCGCGGCTCTGAATGACGGCACGGGTTATCAATCCTGGGCGCTGTTCTCGCCGGATCACACCTATTCGAAAGTTCGTGCGGCGGGTTCGCGCACCAACTTTGATGGTGATGTTGTTAGTCTGGCTGGAGAGTTTGTTAAACAGTAATTTTGTGTCACAAAAAAGCCGTCATGCTATTGAGCCTGGCGGCTTTTTTCTTACATGAAATAAGTCATTTTCATGTTGGTTGCGCTTCCTATGGATGACAGCGTTTGCTGGCGTCTGATTCTAAGCTCGAGGTGAACTCAATCATTCGAGCAGGACGCTTACATGCAAAACGCGCTTTATTCCAACACCCTCGATGGGCCCTCTCTGACCATTGTCGATTCCGATGACCGCACCGGGGTCTTCGGCGGCACGTTGCATCACCAAGGCATCAACTACGGCATTGTCAGTGGCCGTTATGCCAGCCTCAACGGCTACCAGCCGCCAACCGTGGTCACGCTGATTGCCAATAACCAGGATCACGGTTATTTCGCCCTGACCCTGTTCTCGCCAAGTCGCGGCACTCACGAACTGCAGGGGCACTGCGTGCGCGTTACCTATGACGGCGTGGTCAGCAGCCTGCCGGGCGACTTCGTTCGCCACGCATGAGGCGCAGCCAGCGCCAGATTTCTTCTCAAACACAAGCAAGGATGCTGCACATGTCCACGATCAATGGCGTTTATCGTCATGAACCTTCAGATACAACCTTGACCCTGACCGAGGGCGATGACCGCACCGGCAGTTTCACCGGCACGTTGTCCGTGTCCGGCACCGATTACCCGATCGCATTTGGCAATTTTCATTTCAGGCATGGCTTTTCAACAGGCCCGGTCGCTATCTCTTTCAATACGCTGACGGCCGATGGCACGGCGCAAGCCTGGGTGATGTTCTCGCCCGATCAGGCCTACACACGCTTGCGGGCACTGGGCAGCGCGGCGGACATGATGGGCAACATCGGGTTGAATGGCCTGGAATTCATCCGGCAAAACCGCTGAAGAAGCGCGAAATGAGCGGGTTTCGCATGCCTTCGCCGAATAATTTTCATGCTTGAAAAGCATTGTAAATTCAGCCCTCGGCGCCAGCCCTTGCAGGCCGTGGCTTCGCGACAATCTACGAAAACCTATATTCGTTAAAAATCTAAACACATCGATAAAAGTTACTTTCGGAGATAAGCGATTGCTCCAATGATTCACCCAACGACCGGTCGCCCGGGGGATGTTTGCGGCGACCTGTCGGGTACTTCGCAAAAAGACCGCAGGGAGTGAATCAATGGGCAATGTCCAGACCGCCGCCAGCGCACAGGAATTGCTGTGGCGTCAGACGCCGAGTGGCGAACTGGTCGATCTCGGCCGGCCGCATCGTGTGCCGCTGGGGCAGCTGCGTTTGCAGCGTGCGCCCAAGGGCATTCTGAGCCGCCGTGAAACCATTCTGCTCGGCGTGCTGGCGCTGCTGGTGCACGGCGCGGTGATCTATTGGATCAACCAGCATCCGACGCCGCCGTTGCCAATCGTGCCGCCGGAAATTCCGCCGATGACCATCGAGTTTTCGCGGCCGGCGCCACCCGCGCCGCCGGTGGTCGAACCGCCGCCACCGGCACCGGTCGTGGAGCCACCGCCACCGGTTGAAGACGAGTTGGCCGTAAAGCCGCCGCCCAAACCGATTCCCAAGCCCAAGCCGAAACCGGTGGCCAAACCGGTTCCGAAACCAGCACCGAAAGCTGTTGAACAACCACCCGCGCCGCCACAACCGGCAGCTCCGGTTGCCGCCCCGGCGCCACCTGCACCACCGGCCCCGGCGCCCGTGACGCCGGCTTCGGCCAACGCCGCGTATTTGAAGAATCCGGCGCCGGAATATCCGTCGCTGGCCCAGCGTCGCGGTTGGGAAGGCACGGTGATGTTAAGGGTGCACGTGTTGGCCAATGGCAAACCGGGCGAGATCCAGATTCAGAAAAGCAGTGGTCGGCAACAGCTCGACGATGCGGCACTCAATGCCGTCAAGCAGTGGAGCTTCGTGCCGGCCAAGCAGGGTGATGTCGCCCAGGACGGCTGGGTCAGCGTGCCCATCGATTTCAAGATTCATTAAACCGAAACCTATTCGCGCTAAATGTTTACACGAGGGAATACATCATGACGTTACTGGCCTCTCCACTGGAATCCATCGAAAGCGCGGTGATCTGGCTGCTGGTGGTTTTTTCCGTTGCCACCTGGGGACTGGCGCTGCTCAAGGCTGTGCAGTTCGGTCGTCTGAAGGCGCAGGATCGCAAGTTTCATAAACGCTTCTGGGCGGCCTCGAGTCTGGATTCCGCCGCTGAGTTGAGCGAAACCCAGCCCGGTGCTGCGGCACGAGTCGCTCAGGCCGGGTACGCGGCGATTCAGGTGGGTGAGGCGCCGCAGGCCAATGACCTGAGCCAGGCGATCAACCATCAGGATCGTCTCGAACGGGCCTTGCGCCAGCAGATCGTCCGCGAACGGCGTTCGCTGGAAACCGGTCTGGCGGTAGTCGCGAGTATTGGTAGTACGTCGCCGTTCATTGGTTTGTTCGGCACGGTGTGGGGAATCATGGAGGCGTTGAAAGGCATCAGCGCGGCAGGCTCGGCGAGCCTGGAAACCGTCGCAGGTCCGATTGGCGCGGCACTGGTCGCCACTGGTGTGGGGATCGCCGTCGCGGTGCCGGCGGTGCTGGTTTACAACTACTTTTTGCGTCGTCTGAAACTGACGGCGGCGGACCTGGATGACTTCGCCCATGACTTCTACAGCCTGGCGCAAAAGAGCTCGTTTCGCGTGCTGATCCACCCGACGGCGCACAAGGTCGTGGCACCGGGCAACGCGACAAAAGTGAAGGAGGCGTCCTGACATGGCCTTCTCCACGCAAGACAGCGACGAGGTGCTGAGCGAGATCAACGTGACACCGCTGGTGGACGTGATGCTGGTGCTGCTGGTGGTGTTTATCGTCACCGCGCCGCTGCTGACCAATGCGATCCCGATCAACCTGCCGAAGACCGAAGCGGTGGCGCCGGTCGAGCAGAAAGACCCGCTGGTGGTGAGCATCGACGGCACCGGCAAACTGTTTATCAACAAGGATGAAATCCAGCCGGACTTGCTGGAATTCAACCTCAAGTCGGCCAAGGCCAAGGACCCGGAAGTGCGCGTGCAATTGCAGGCCGACGACGGGGTGAACTACGGCGAAGTGGCGCGGGCCATGGCTTCGATCGAGCGGGCGGGGATTACCAAATTGTCGGTGATCACCGCGCGGTAACAGGATTTACGTTTTTCCGGGGCCGTCTCCTTGGCAGGGTGCGGCCCTTTTTTTATTCCGCAAAACCAGCCACCCCACCGACCTATTGTGGGAGCGGGCTTGCTCGCGAATGCGGTGGCTCAGCCAACATCTATGTCGATGCAGCTGATGCTTTCGCGAGCAAGCCCGCTCCCACAGGTTTGCATTTAATATTCTTTTCGAGTCTTAATAAATAGCTTCTTATTCCTTAACGAATATAAATCCCGTCCCTATACTCGATCAGGAACAGACACGACGCAGGAGAGCTCCCCATGCGCAACGAATCAATCCGCTACCTGATTGTGCCGGGCTGGCAAGGATCGCCAGAAGATCATTGGCAAACCCACTGGCAGAACAGTCTGCCCAACAGCGCACGCGTGGAGCAGGCCGACTGGCTGACGCCGCGCCGTGAAGACTGGGTCGCGGCGCTGGCCGAAGCGATTGCTGCCGACAGCACGCCGGTGATCCTGATTGCTCACAGCCTGGGTTGCATCACCGTTGCACATTGGGCGGCTACCGCGCCTGTGCAATACCTGCGTCAGGTGCGCGGTGCGTTGCTGGTGGCGCCGGCGGATGTCGAGCGTCCGGCCTGCGCGCCTGCACTGCGCAATTTCGCCCCGATCCCCACCGACTTGCTGCCGTTCCCCAGTCAGGTGGTCAGTTCCGACAACGACGCCGCCGTCAGCGCCCCGCGTGCCCTGGAGCTGGCGCGCAACTGGGGCGCCGAGGCGGGAATTCTTGCCGGGGCGGGGCACATCAACGTCAAGTCCGGGCATCAGCGTTGGGAGCAGGGTTTCGCTTATCTGTATCGCCTGCAAAACCGTATGGAACACCACGCCCGGCGTCGCGCTTGAACCTTTTTCTTTTCTGAACGCCCCCGTCTGCCGGCGGTTCTGGGCGGGAGTCTGCCATGAGTTTCGAAACGTTCGGTCAGCCGTTGCTGACCTTTCCCGATGCGGAAAAAAGTCCCCTGAGCATTCGCGCCAAGGCGCTGGTGTTCGTCGATCCGCGCTCTCGCAAGTTGCGCGAAGAGCTGGAACACCTGGCGCCGCGTGCCATCTCGGTGCTTATTCGCGGCGAGACCGGCACCGGTAAAGAGTTGCTCGCCCGTCACATCCACCGAGCCAGTGATCGCAGCGGCCTGTTCGTCTCGGTCAACTGCGGTGCGATCAGCCCGACCTACGCCGATGCCGAACTGTTCGGCTATGCCGCCGGCAGTTACACCGGTTCGGCAAGCAGTCGCGCCGGCTGGTTCGGTTCGGCCAACGGCGGCACTTTATATCTGGACGAGATTGGCGACTTGCCGCTGCCGATCCAGATCAAACTGCTCGCCGCCCTGGAAAATCACGAAGTCACCCGCGTCGGCGCGCATCAGCCAAGCCCGGTGGATGTGCGGCTGGTGGCGGCAACCAGCATTGATCTGGCGCAAGCGGTGGACGCGGGGAAATTTCACGAACGGCTCTATCACTACCTCAGCGAAGGTCAGCTGGAATTGCCGGCCCTGCGTGAGCGAATCGGCGACATCCTGTCGCTGGCGGAGTATTTCCTCGGCATCTACAGCCAGCGCCTGGATCTGCCGGTGCCGTTGATCAGCGAAGCGGCGCAACACCTGTTGGAGCGCCACAGCTGGCCGGGCAACACCCGCGAGCTGGAAAACGTCATTCACTTTGCGCTGTTGGTCAGCACTGGCGACGAAATCCTGCCGGAGCACCTGAACCTGCCCGAGGTGTCTGGGCCGCAGCTTCAGATCGAACGACTGGTAGCACAAATCAATATTGGCGGTAGCGTTGACGAACGTAAGGCTTTGAAAGATCTGCTGATTGGTTTGAGCCAGCAGTTGTAGCCGTTCGGTTCTGTATGAACGAAATGGAATATCAAAGTGAATAAACGTTATTGTGCGGGAATAAAAAATCCCGGTATTGTCCGCTTCACGCCAGAGATAGCACTTCACTGGCACTCGTATTAATAGCCGTCGCCATTCGCGACCGTGATTCTCGATAAGGACACTGCATGAAAAAGGTTCTGTTGTTTACCGCATTGGCGGCTGCTCTGACTGCTTCCCTGGCCCAGGCCGGCGAGAAACTGGTGGTGGCGGCGACTCCGGTGCCGCACGCGGAAATTCTCGAGCTGATCAAACCGACCCTGGCCAAAGAAGGCGTGGATCTGGAAATCAAGGTCTTCACCGACTACGTGCAGCCGAACGTGCAGGTTGGCGAGAAGCGTCTGGATGCCAACTACTTCCAGACCAAGCCTTACCTGGACAGCTTCAACGCCGGCAAATACAAGGACGACAAGTCCAAGTACCTGGTGACCGTGCAAGGCGTCCACGTTGAACCCTTCGGTGGCTACTCGAGCAAGTACAAGAAACTGGCTGATCTGCCAGACGGCGCGACCATCGCCATCCCGAACGAAGGCAGCAACAGCGGCCGTGCGCTGATCCTGCTGCAGAAGGCTGGCCTGATCGAACTGAAAGATCCGAAAAACGCCTTGGCGACCCCGAAAGACATCGCCAAGAACCCGCACAACTTCAAGTTCAAGGAACTGGAATCGGCCCTGCTGCCACGCGTCCTGAAGGAAGTTGATCTGGACATGATCAACACCAACTACGCGCTGGAAGCCAAGTTGAACCCGACCAAGGATGCGCTGGTGATCGAAGGCGCTGATTCGCCTTACGTGAACTTCCTGGTAGCCCGTGAGGACAACAAGAACAGCGACGCCATCAAGAAACTCGCCGCTGCCCTGACCAGCCCGGAAGTCAAAGCGTTCATCGAGAAGAAGTACAACGGCGCGGTATTGCCGGCGTTCTGATCCGACGCGTGAACCACCCCTTCAAGGTATGAAAACGCCGATGGCCAGCGATGGTCATCGGCGTTTTTGTGCGTGCGTTGAAAAGCCCCTCACCCTAGCCCTCTCCCAAAGGCAGAGGGGACTGATTGGGGGATGCTGTAGAAGTACACCGACGTGAAAGTTTTCTGCCGAATCCATAATCGACTCGATCTTTCAGGTCGATGTTAATCGCCAGACACTGCGGTCGGCCCCCTCTCCCTCGGGGAGAGGGCTGGGGTGAGGGTGCTGTTGATCCTGACCTCAGGTTACCTGAGCCTTCAACGCCCGGCGCAACGCCACGAGCAATTTCACGATGTCCTGCGGATCCAGTCGCTGCGGCACTTTTACGTCCATGTTGTCTTCCTTGTAATGGTTTGGCCGGGGGAGTCTGGCCAAAAGCTGTTCGTCCTTGGAGGGCTTTCATGCAAAAAAGATCCTTCCTACAGCGCAAGGGAAAATAGCCTTCTTATTCCTTCCCGGCAAACCCACAGGATAGTTTTTTGCGTGATATCAATATGCTTTAACGGTATTTAAATTCTTGTTTTTATACCTATAAAGTCAGCGCCTGCCGGACAGTTACCCGCTGTCCATGGACTGCATGACCGTCGCTTACCGAGCGACGTCCAGGATGCTTCATGACTTTCGATTACGCCTTTATCCTCAGTACCCTGCCGGCCTTTCTCAAGGCTGTGGGCGTGACGCTGCAAGTCGGGTTCATCGCCATCGGCACGTCGCTGCTGGTGGCGCTGCTCAACGCGACGATCCTGGTGTTCCGCACACCGTACCTGCAAAAACTGGTGGGCCTTTATGTGGAACTGGCGCGCAACACGCCGCTGCTGATTCAACTGTTCTTCGTCTACTTCGCCTTGCCGGCCATCGGCATCCAGGTTTCCGGATTCACCGCGGCAATCATCACCATGACTTTCCTTGGCGGCGCCTATCTCACCGAAGTGCTGCGCGCCGGCGTCGATGCGGTACCGCAGGCGCAACTGGAATCGGGGCGCTCCATCGGCCTGTCCCACGGCCAGTTGCTGCGCTACGTGATCCTGCCGCAGGCGGGGATTCTCAGCCTGCCGTCGCTGTTCGCCAATTTCATTTTCCTGCTCAAGGAAACCACCGTGGTCTCGGCGGTGGCGGTGCCGGAAATCCTCTACACCACCAAAAGCTACATCGCGCTCTACTACAAAACCTACGAAATGCTCGCCGTGCTGACGCTGATCTGCGTGCTGTTGTTCTTGCCGCTGTCGCTGTTGCTCAGCCGTCTGGAAAGGAGGCTCCAGCATGGCCAGTTCGGGTCTTGAGCTGCTCTGGGTGTCGTTGCCGCAACTGGCAAAAGGCGCCGGGCAAACCTTGTCGATTTCGTTCCTGAGCATCGCCATCAGCACCGTTGGCGGCGTGCTCTACGGCGTATTGCGCACGCTCAATGTGGCGTGGCTGAACGCGATCCTGCGGATCTATCTGGAACTGTTCCGGGCGATCCCGGTGCTGGTCTGGCTATACCTGCTGTTTTTCGGCCTGCCGATTTTCTTCGGCCTGAGCCTGCCGAGCTTCTGGTGCGCGGTGCTGGTGCTGTCGCTGTGGGGTGCCAGCGAGGTTGGCGAAGTAGCGCGCGGTGCGTTGCATTCTTTGCCGCGCGGGCAGCGTGAAGCAGGGTTGTCGATCGGTCTCAATGCGGCGCAACTCTATGGCTACGTGCTGCTGCCGCAGGCGCTGAAACGCATGACGCCGCCGACCATCAACGTCTACACGCGAATCATCAAGACCAGCTCGCTGGCGGTGCTGATTGGCGTGGTCGATGTGATCAAGGTCGGCCAGCAGATCATCGAGCGCACTTACGAATCGGTGCTGATCTACGGCGCGCTGTTTCTGTTTTTCTTTTTCATCTGCTACCCGCTCTCGGCCGCTTCGCGCGTGCTGGAGCGGCGCTGGACGCAAGCATGAGCGCATTGGTCGAGTTTCAGGGTTTCAACAAATTCTACGGCGAGCAGCAGGTGCTCAAGGGCATCGACCTGCAAGTGCGCAGCGGCGAAGTGATCGTCATCCTCGGCCCCAGCGGTTGTGGCAAAAGCACGCTGCTGCGTTGCCTCAATGGTCTGGAAGAAGCCCACAGCGGCAGCCTGAAGTTTGTCGGCCGCGAGCTGCTGGACAAGGCCACCGACTGGCGCGAAGTGCGTCAGCAGATCGGCATGGTGTTCCAGAGTTATCACCTGTTCCCGCACATGAGCGTGCTCGACAATTTGCTGCTCGGCCCGCTCAAGGTGCAAAAGCGCCAGCGCCGTGAAGCGCAGCAGCAAGCCGAAGCCTTGCTCGAACGGGTGGGCCTGGCGGACAAGCGCGATGCGTTTCCACGCCAGCTCTCCGGCGGCCAGCAGCAACGCATCGCCATCGTCCGCTCGTTGTGCATGAACCCGCGGGTCATGCTCTTTGATGAAGTCACTGCCGCGCTTGATCCAGAGATGGTCAAGGAAGTGCTGCAAGTGATTCAGGGCTTGGCCCGCGAGGGCATGACCCTGCTGATCGTCACCCACGAAATGGCCTTCGCCCGCGCGGTGGCCGACCGCATCGTGTTCATGGATGCCGGGCGCATCCTTGAGCAGAACCCGCCCGAGATTTTCTTTACGAACCCGCAAACCGCACGCGCGCAGCAGTTTCTGGAGAAGTTCTCCTTCGTTGCAACACTGCCTGAAACGAATCCGACAAAGGAACTGGAACCGCTATGAAAACTGCCAAGTCATCCCTGTTTTTACTGCCGCTGCTGGGGCTCGCGCTGCTCGCTGGCTGCAACAAATCCGAAGAACCGGCCAAGCCGAAAGTCGCCAGCGAAAGCACCGCGCCGGCCAGCTATCTGGACAAGATCAAGGCCCGCGACAAACTGATCGTCGGCGTATTCACCGACAAGCCACCGTTCGGCTTCGTCGATGAGGCCGGGCGCTACGTCGGCTTCGACACCGACATCGGTCGGCGCTTCGCCAAGGATCTGTTGGGCGATGAGAACAAGGTCGAGTTCGTGGCCGTGGAACCGGCGAGCCGCATTCCGTTCCTGCAGAGCGACAAGGTCGACCTGATCCTCGCCAACATGACCGTGACCCCGGAGCGCAAGGAGGCGGTGGAATTCACCAACCCGAACCTCAAGGTCGCGGTGCAGGCACTGGTACCGCAAGGCAGCTCGGTGAAAAAACTCGATGACCTGGCGACCCGCACCACCATCGTCACCACCGGCACGACTGCAGACATCTGGCTGACCAAGAATCATCCGGACTGGAAACTGCTGAAGTTCGAGAAAAATTCCGAGTCGTTGCAAGCACTGGCCAACGGGCGCGGCGATGCCTACGCGCAGGACAATCTGGTGCTGTTCAGCTGGGCCAAGCAGAACCCGGGCTACCGCGTGCTGGACGAAAAACTCGGCGCAGAAGCACCGATTGCGCCGGCAGTGAAGAAGGGCAACGTCGAGCTGCGTGACTGGGTGAATACCGAACTGGCCAAGTTGGGTGAAGAGAAATACCTGCTCAAGCTCTATGACCAATATGTGCGTAAAGAGCTGAGCGATGACACTAAGCCTGAGAGTGTGATTGTCGAGGGTGGCAAGTGGCAGGGGTGATTGGCCGTTAAATCTGCGCTGACCTGAAGGCCCTCTTCGCGAGCAAGCCCGCTCCCACAGGGGTACGCATTCCAACTGTGGGAGCGAGCTTGCTCGCGAAAGGGCTCGCTCAGGTGCCGCTCAATCCGGCCAGTTCCACGCCGGCTCATCCAGCACCCGCTGCCCGACAATTCCGGTCTGCCCCAGCGTCTTCTCCAGCACGATGCAGTTGCATTCGGGATCTTCCTGCAACGCCGAAATCAACCGTCGCGCATGGGACACCACCCAGACCTGACACGCCTGCGAAGCGCGAATGATCAAGCGCGCCAGCGCCGGCAACAGATCCGGATGCAGACTGGTTTCCGGTTCGTTGAGCACCATCAATGACGGCGGGCGTGGCGTCAGCAGCGCGGCGATCAGCAACAGATAACGCAGGGTGCCGTCCGACAGCTCCGCCGCCGACAGTGGCCGCAGCAACCCCTCCTGAAAGAACTCGATGGCAAAGCGTCCGCCGGCCAGCGGTGCGATGTTCAGTCTTGCGCCGGGAAACGCGTCGCTGATCGCCGCCTGCAACGCCTCGGGGTCGCCGATTTCATTGATGGTCTGCAGGGCTGCGGCGAGGTCGCGACCGTCGTGGTGCAGCACCGGCGTACGCGTACCCAGTTGCGGTTGGCGCACCGGGGCGTCGGCGTCGCTGCGAAAGTGATCGTAGAAGCGCCAGCGGCGAATGAACTCGCGCATCTGGAACACTTCCGGCGAACTGCGCAGGCTGCCGATCTGATCGAACAGACTGTCGAAATTCGGCGTGTGCTGTGCCAGCACGTCCCAGCTGCGGCCTTCGCGGGCGCGAATCATCGGGCCGTTGCGATCCACCAGCAGGCTGGCCGGACGATAGAGCGGTCCGGCCCAGATGCATTCGCGTTTGATCTGCGGATCGAGACTGAAGCGCGAGGGGCTGGGATGAGTGTCCCCCGGCAGCATGAAATGTCCGTTGGAGTCGGGCAATCCGAGGCTGATCGAATAGCTGAAATCCTCGCCGGCAAACCCCAGGCGCAGACGTTTGACGCCCTGACGCACCGTCGGCTCGACCGCCACTTCGCCGTTGCGCATGCGCCGGCTGATGGTTTCCGGGCCGGCCCAGAACGTCGAATCCAGCCCGCCCTCGCGGGCCAGTGCATTGACCACGCCGCCCTGGGCGGTCTCCGCCAGCAGGCGCAAGGCCCGATAGAGATTGGACTTGCCGCTGCCGTTGGGGCCGGTGATCAGGTTCAGCCGGCCCAGCGGAATCACCAGTTTGTTGATCGAGCGGTAATTGGCCACCGCGAGGGTCTTGAGCATGAAAATCCTTCTCTTGAGGCGACCATTGTAGGAGCTGCCGAAGGCTGCGATCTTTTGATCTTGCTTTTGTAAAGTCAAAAGATCGCAGTCTGCGGCAGCTCCTACAGGGGAAATATGGAGATCACGCAGGCGAACGTTGAACCCTGTTCTAAGCTCACAGTCGTATCGTCACTTGCACGTTCGTACACAGGAAGGAGTCTGCATGGCGAGTCCCGGATTGAAAACAGTTGTCGTGCTGAGCCTGCTCACGTTGCTGACCGCTTGCGGCAAGAAAGAAGCCCCGGCGGAGTACCTGCCACGGGTCTTTGTGCAAGAGGTCAAACCGGCGGACTATGCCGCTGCCGTGACTCTCACCGGTGACGTGCAGGCGCGGGTGCAGACCGAACTGTCGTTCCGGGTCGGTGGCAAGATCATTCAGCGCATGGTCGATGTCGGCGACCGGGTCAGCGCCAAACAGGTACTGGCCAAGCTCGATCCCAAGGATTTGCAGACCAACGTCGATTCCGCGCAAGCCCAGGTCATCGCCGAACAGGCGCGGGTCAAGCAGAGTGCGGCGGCGTTCGTGCGTCAGCAGAAGCTGCTGCCCAAGGGCTACACCAGCCAGAGCGAATTCGATTCCGCACAAGCCGCCTTGCGCAGCAGCCAGAGCGCCCTGAGCGCGGCGCAAGCGCAACTGGCCAATGCCAAGGATCAACTCAGTTACACCTCGCTGATCGCTGACGCCCCCGGCATCATCACTGAGCGCCAGGCTGAAGTCGGCCAGGTGGTCCAGGCCACCGCGCCGATTTTCAAACTGGCCCGCGATGGTGATCGTGACGCGGTGTTCAACGTTTATGAGTCGTTGCTGGCTGAGCGCCCGGCGGAGCGTTCGATTGTCGTCAGCCTGCTCGACAACCCCGCGATCAAGACCACCGGCACGGTGCGTGAAATCACCCCGGCGGTGTCGGCGCAGTCCGGCACGGTGCAAGTCAAGGTCACCCTCGACAGCCTGCCACAGGGCATGCAGCTCGGCTCGGTGGTCAGCGCCACGGCCAAGGGCAGCGGCAAGTCGGCGGTGGAATTGCCGTGGTCGGCGCTGACCAAAAACATCAGCGATCCGGCGGTGTGGATGGTTGACGACAAGGGCGAAGCGCAGCTGCACAACGTCACCGTCAGCCGCTACCTGATCGGCAAGGTCATCATCAGCGACGGCCTCAAGGGCGGTGAGAAAGTGATTGTCGCGGGTGGGCAACTGCTGCACCCGGGCATGAAAGTCGAAATCGCCGAAAACACCTACGAAGGTCTGCAACCGGGAGCGCAGCCATGAAGCGTCTGGGGCTGTTGTCCATTGGTGTGCTGCTGGCCGCCTGCTCGAAAAGCGAGCCACCGCCGGAGCCGGTTCGGCCGGTATTGTCGATCAAGGTACAGGCGCTGAACGAGGAAACCCTCGGGCGTTTCGCCGGCAGCATTCAGGCGCGTTACGAGAGCAACACCGGGTTCCGTGTCGGCGGGCGCATTGCCAGTCGCAACGTCGATGTCGGCGCCGAGGTGCAAAAGGGTACGCTGCTGGCGACCCTCGACCCGTCCGATCAGCAGAACCAGTTGCGTTCGGCCCAAGGCGACCTGGCCAAGGTCCAGGCGCAACTGATCAACGCCCAGGCCAATGCCCGTCGGCAGCAGGCGCTGTTCGATCGCGGGGTTGGCGCGCAGGCGCAACTGGACATCGCCACCACCGACCTGAAAACCACCCAGGCCTCGCTCGATCAGGCGCGGGCGGCGGTTAACCAGAGCCAGGATCAACTCGCTTACACCGAATTGCGCGCCGACCACAAAGCCGTGGTCACCGCGTGGAATGCCGAGGCCGGGCAAGTGGTGACAGCAGGTCAGCAAGTGGTGACTCTGGCGCAACCGGACATCAAGGAAGCGGTGATCGATCTGCCGGACACGCTGGTCGATGAAATTCCTTCCGACGTGGTGTTTCTGGTGGCCGGGCAACTCGACCCGAGCATCAACACCACCGCAACCATTCGCGAAATCGAACCGCAGGCCCAAAGCGCCACGCGCACCCGCCGCGCGCGGCTGACCCTGGCCAACACGCCGGAGGGTTTCCGTCTCGGCACGGCGATCAGCGTGACCCTCAGTTCGGCGATCAAGCCGCGCATCGAATTGCCTGCCACCGCCCTGCAGGAAGCCGACGGCAAGACCCGCATCTGGGTGATCGACACCCAAAGCAAAACCGTCGCGCCCCGTGACGTCAGCGTGATCAGGCGTACCGACGGCACGGTGGTGCTGGCCGGCGGAGTCAAATCCGGCGAGCAGGTGGTCACCGCAGGCGTCAACAGTCTCAAACCCGGACAAGCCGTGAAACTCGACGAGGACAGTCAATGAAAGGCTCTTTCAATCTCTCCGAATGGGCCCTCAAGCATCAGTCGTTCGTCTGGTATCTGATGTTCGTCGCGCTGCTGATGGGGGTGTTTTCGTACTTCAATCTGGGCCGCGAAGAAGACCCTTCGTTCACCATCAAGACCATGGTGATCCAGACCAAATGGCCGGGCGCGACCCAGGAGGAAACCCTCAAGCAGGTCACCGACCGCATCGAGAAAAAACTCGAGGAGCTCGACTCCCTCGACTACGTGAAAAGCTACACGCGCCCGGGCGAATCAACGGTTTACGTGTACCTGCGCGACACCACCAGCGCCAAGGACATTCCAGAGATCTGGTACCAGGTGCGCAAGAAGATCGATGACATTCGCGGCCAGTTTCCCCAGGGCATTCAAGGCCCCGGGTTCAACGACGAGTTTGGCGATGTGTACGGTTCGGTCTACGCGTTTACCGCCGACGGCCTGACCATGCGCCAGTTGCGCGATTACGTGGAGCAGGCCCGCGCCGAGATCCGCAACGTCCCGGGGCTGGGCAAGATCGAAATGATCGGCCAGCAGGACGAAGTGATTTACCTGAACTTCTCCACCCGCAAACTCGCCGCGCTGGGCATCGACCAGCGTCAGGTGGTGCAGAGCCTGCAATCGCAGAACGCCGTGACCCCGGCGGGGGTGATCGAGGCCGGCCCGGAGCGCATTTCGGTGCGCACCTCGGGGCAGTTCGCTTCGGAGAAGGATCTGGCCGAGGTCAATCTCAAGCTCAATGACCGCTTCTATCGTCTGGCCGATGTCGCCGACATCAGTCGCGGTTACGTCGACCCGGCCACGCCGGAATTCCGTTTCGACGGCAAGCCGGCAATCGGTCTGGCGATTGCCATGCAGAAGGGCGGTAACGTCCAGGAGTTCGGCAAGGCGCTGCACCAGCGGATCGACCAGATCACCGCTGATTTGCCGGTTGGCGTCGGCGTCCATACGGTGTCCGATCAGGCCGTGGTGGTGGAAGAGGCGGTCGGCGGTTTCACCAGTGCGCTGTTCGAAGCGGTGGTGATCGTGCTGGTGGTCAGCTTCATCAGCCTCGGCGTGCGCGCCGGGCTGGTGGTGGCGTGCTCGATTCCGCTGGTGCTGGCGATGGTCTTCGTGTTCATGGAATACAGCGGCATCACCATGCAGCGGATTTCCCTCGGCGCGCTGATCATCGCCCTCGGCCTGCTGGTGGACGACGCGATGATCACTGTGGAGATGATGGTTACACGCCTGGAAATGGGTGAGACCAAGGAACAGGCGGCGACGTTCGCCTACACCTCGACGGCGTTCCCGATGCTTACCGGTACGCTGGTGACTGTCGCCGGTTTCGTGCCCATCGGCCTCAACGCCAGCTCCGCCGGCGAGTACACCTTCACCCTGTTTGCGGTGATCGCGGTGGCGATGCTGGTGTCGTGGGTGGTGGCGGTATTCTTTGCGCCGGTGATCGGCGTGCACATCCTCAGCACCAACGTGAAGCCCCATGAAGCCGAGCCGGGCCGCATCGGTCGGGCGTTCAACGGTGGTTTGCTGTGGTGCATGCGCAATCGTTGGTGGGCGATCGGCATCACCGTGCTGCTGTTTGTGCTGGCGGTGTTCTGCATGCGCTTTGTGCAGAATCAGTTCTTCCCTTCGTCGGATCGCCCGGAAATTCTCGTCGACCTGAACCTGCCGCAAAACGCCTCGATCGACGAAACCCGCAAGGCCGTGGACAAGCTCGAAGCCACGCTCAAGGGCGATCCGGACATCGTGCGCTGGAGCACCTACATCGGTCAGGGTGCGATCCGTTTCTACCTGCCGCTCGACCAGCAATTGCAGAACCCGTACTACGCGCAACTGGTGATCGTCAGCAAGGATTTCGAGGCCCGTGAGGCGCTGAGCCAACGCCTGCGCGAGCGTTTGCACAAAGACTTCGTCGGCATCGGCAGTTACGTGCAGGCGCTGGAAATGGGCCCGCCGGTGGGACGTCCGATTCAGTATCGGGTCAGCGGCAAGGACATCGATCAGGTGCGCAAGCACGCCATCGATCTGGCGACCGAGCTGGACAAGAACGAACACATCGGCGAGATCATTTACGACTGGAACGAGCCGGGCAAAGTCCTGCGCATCGACATCGCCCAGGACAAGGCGCGTCAGCTCGGGCTGTCCTCGGAAGATGTGGCGAAGTTGATGAACAGCATCGTCAGCGGCTCGCCGTTGACCCAGGTCAACGACGACATTTACCTGATCAACGTGGTCGGCCGGGCGGTGAACTCGGAACGCGGCACGCCGGAAACCCTGCAGAACCTGCAGATCGTCACACCCAACGGCACGTCGATTCCGCTGCTGGCCTTCGCCACCGTGCGGTATGAGCTTGAGCAGCCGCTGGTGTGGCGTCGCGACCGTTTGCCGACCATCACCATCAAGGCTTCGGTGCGTGACGAGATCCAGCCGACCGACCTGGTGAAACTGCTCAAGCCGTCGATCGATGCCTTCGCTGAAAAACTGCCGGTCGGCTACAAAGTCGCCACCGGCGGTACGGTCGAGGAAAGCGGCAAGGCCCAGGGACCGATCGCCAAGGTGCTGCCGTTGATGCTGTTTTTGATGGCGACCTTCCTGATGATCCAGCTGCACAGCGTGCAGAAGATGTTCCTGGTGGCGAGTGTCGCGCCGCTGGGGCTGATCGGCGTGGTGCTGGCGCTGGTGCCCACCGGTACGCCGATGGGCTTCGTGGCGATTCTCGGGATTCTGGCGCTGATCGGCATCATCATCCGCAACTCGGTGATTCTGGTGACGCAGATCGATGAGTTCGAGCGCAACGGCTCTGCGCCATGGGATGCGGTGGTGGAAGCGACTGAGCACCGCCGCCGACCAATCCTGCTGACCGCGGCGGCGGCGAGCATGGGCATGATCCCGATTGCCCGGGAAGTGTTCTGGGGGCCGATGGCCTACGCGATGATTGGCGGGATCGTGGTGGCGACGTTGCTGACCCTGCTGTTTTTGCCGGCGCTGTATGTGGCCTGGTACAAGATTCGCGAACCGCAGAAAGAGACCCGCTAAAAGCGAGTGCTGCGCACTCTATTCGCGAGCAAGCCCGCTCCCACAGGAGGTACGCATTCCAACTGTGGGAGCGGGCTTGCTCGCGAAGGCGTCAGAACTGACTACGCAGATTTACGCCAGACACTGGCCAGCCAAGGCTGCTGCTCGCGCGGCAATCCCGCCGGCCGGTAGTAATGCTCCAGCTCGACAAACCCCGCTGCCGTCAGCAACCCGCGCCACGCCTCCAGGTCGTGATATGAGCCATAACGCGGCCCGTTCCAGCCCTCACGGTTATCCCCGCGAGGATTGGAACTGAACAACACCCCGCCCGGTTTCAGCGTGCCATGCAACTGCTTGAGCACTCGCGGCAATTCCTGCAACGGCACATGAAACAGCACCGCATTGGCGAAGATCCCGTCGAAGCGTTCGGCCGGCAGATCGAGCTTCAGAAAGTCCTGACACCACACCTCGCAGCCACTGTCTTCGCGGGCCATCTGCGCAAATTTTTCCGCGCCGTCGAGGCCGACCGCGACATGGCCCAGGCGGGTGAACGTCTGCAAGTCGCGTCCCGGGCCGCAGCCAAAATCGAGAAGGGTGAACGGCGCAGTGCCGTGGATATGCCGTAGCAGCGCGTCGATGTTCTGGCTGACATCGTGGTCGCGGGTGCCTTCGCGGAAGTCTTCGGCCACCGCGTTGTAGTGGCCGAGGGTGGTGGCGGTGATCTGTTCCAGATCGGAGGGCGTTTGCTTCATGGTCGAGGGCTGCGCGGGCAATGAGGATTTGCCGAATATACGCCATCAGGTCTGGGGCTGCTGCGCAGCCATTCGCGAGCAGGCTCGCTCCCACAGGGGAACGCATTCCAATTGTGGGAGCGAGCCTGCTCGCGAAAGCGGTTTCAAAAGCGTCGAATGAGCCCTGCTGAAATCAGCGCTTGTTCAGGCCCCGTGCCAGACGATCTCCACCCAACTGAATCACCGCCACCAACGCCACCAGCAACACAATCACCGTCAGCATGATCTGGCTGTCAAAGCGCTGATAACCGTAGCGGTAAGCGATGTCGCCGAGGCCGCCGGCACCAATCGCCCCGGCCATGGCTGACGAGTTGATCATCGTCACCAGCGTAATCGTGAACCCGCCGACGATCCCCGGCAGCGCTTCAGGCAACAGCACATGCCAGACGATGTGCCAGCGTCGGCAGCCCATGGCCTGCGCCGCCTCGATCAAGCCGTGATCGACCTCACGCAGACTCACTTCGGCAATCCGCGCAAAGAACGGCGTCGCGGCGATGGTCAGCGGCACCACCGCCGCCCACACACCGTACGTGGTGCCGACAATCAGCCGGGTGAATGGAATCAGCGCGACCATCAGAATCAGAAACGGGATCGAGCGGAACAGATTCACGAACGCGCCCAGCGCCCGGTTGAGCAGCGGCGCCTGATAGATCCCGCCCTTGTCGCTGGTGACCAGAATCACCGCCATCGGGATCCCCACCAGCAACGCGATCAGCGACGACACGCCGACCATCAGGAAGGTGTCGATAAAGCCCTGCAGCAAACGATCAAACCACATAACCCGATACCTCCACTCGTTGCGCCCACTGCCCGGCGCGCTCGCGCAATTGTTCGGCGCTCAGGGCCGAGCCGCTGACCGCCAGTAACAGTTGTCCCAGCGCGTGGCCCTGAATCCGCTCAACGCCGCCCTGCAGCAACTTCACGCGTCCACCGAGGGCGGCGAACAGCGCCGCCAGATCCGGCTCGTCGGCGGCACTGCCAGTGAACTGCAAACGCAGCACCACCGCCGCGCCCGGGGAGGGTGGCTGAGCATGCAGACGGCTTTGCAATTCTTCCGGCAGTGCGTGTTGCAGCGGCGCGAGCAAGGTCTGGCTGACCTCGTGCTGCGGATTGCCGAACACTTCCCAGACCGGGCCTTGCTCGACGATCCGCCCGTGTTCCAGGACCACCACGCGGTCGCAGATTTCGCGGATCACCGCCATTTCATGGGTGATCAACACGATGGTCAGGCCGAGGCGTCGGTTGATCTCGCGCAGCAGGCCGAGGATCGACTGAGTGGTCTCGGGATCGAGCGCCGAAGTGGCCTCGTCGCACAGCAGAATGTCCGGGTCATGCACCAATGCGCGGGCGATGCCGACACGCTGCTTCTGCCCGCCGGAAAGCTGCGCCGGATAGGCCTTGTGCTTGGCTTGCAAGCCGACCAGTTCGAGCAGTTCACGCACCTTCTGCTCACGTTGCGGCTTCGGCACGCCCGCGACTTTCAGCGGCAGTTCGACGTTCTGCCATACAGTCTTGGCTGACATCAGGTTGAAGTGCTGGAAGATCATGCCGATGCGTCGGCGCAGGGCGACCAGCCGGTCTTCATCGAACTCGCCGATGTCGACCTGATCGATCAGCACCCGCCCCGCAGTCGGTTGTTCCAGACGATTGATCGTGCGGAGCAGCGACGACTTGCCGGCGCCGCTGCGCCCGATGATGCCGAACACCTCGCCGCGCTGGATCGCCAGATCGATGCCTTGCAGGGCCGCCACCGGGCCTTGTCGACCTTCGTAGGTTTTACCCAGGCCGATGAAGCGCACGTGGGCGCGATTCAGCTCGGGATGCAGTTCGGTTTTTTCAGCATTTTCTGGCTCTGGAATCTCCAGTCGCCGTTGGATCGCGGCCGTCATGTTCAGCTTTCCCAACCGGCCTGATACAGCTTGCCGTGAGCTTTATCCAGCGCGGCGCGAACGGCCGGCGAGTGCTGGTAGATGTCGACGAATTTGATTAGGCGCGGGTCGTCTTTGCTCTTGGGCTGGATGACGAACTGGATCACGTATTCCTTGTGGTCGAGACCGTCGAACAGCAGCGCCGAACCGGCGTCAAAAGTCTTCGCCAGACGGATGTAGGCCGGGTAGCCCTGGACCAGATCGGCGTCATCGTAGGCGCGCACCAGTTGCACGGCTTCGACTTGCAGGATCTTGATCTTCTTCGGGTTGGCGACGATGTCGTCTTCGGTGGCCTTGTAGCCGACCCCCGGTTTCAGGGTGATCAGACCGGCCTTGGCCAACAGTTGCAGACCGCGACCGCTGTTGATCGGGTCGTTGGCGATGGCGACGCTGGCGCCCTCAGGCAACTCGTCGAAGCTTTTGTATTTTTTCGAATAGAGGCCGACGTTGTTGATGATCCCCGGGGCGAACGGCACCAGGTCAAAACCGGAGGCGGCCTTGGCGTTTTCGAGGAACGGGATGTGCTGGAAGTAATTCACATCGATGTCGCCGGCAGCGAGGCTGACGTTTGGTGCGATCCAGTCGGTGAACTCCACCAGCTCGACTTTCAGGCCTTGTTTGGAGGCCTCTTCGACGGCGGCTTCCAGTGGAATGGCGAAGGCGGCGGTGGTGCCGATTTTAAGGGGGGCATCGGCGGCGAACACCGCCGAACTGAACAGGCCGAAGGCCAGGGCCAGTGCTTTGACTGGGTGGGACAGGAATTTCTGGGTCATGGTGTGGTTTCCAGTCAGTGCATGAATTTTGTGGTGTCTGGTCGGGCCTCATCGCGAGCAGGCTCACTCCTACATTTGGAATGCGTTCCCCTGTAGGAGTGAGCCTGCTCGCGATGCTTTTAGCGGCGGTATGAAGAGCCGGTGTGTTGCTCAGGCAAATGCGCCTCACCGTGGAACAACTTCTCGCGCAAGCTGCCGCTCTCATACGCGGTCTTGTACGACCCGCGCCGCTGCAGCTCCGGAATCACCAGCTCAATGAAATCGACATAGCTTTCCGGGGTCACGATGCGCGTCAGGTTGAAGCCGTCCAGCCCGGTTTCAGCGATCCACGCTTCCAGTTCATCCGCCACTTGCTCAGGCGAGCCGACCACGGTGATGTAGCGGCCACCGAGGGCGTGCTGCTCGAGCAATTTGCGTCGGGTCCAGTCGTTGTTCTGCAGATTTTTGGTGGCGGACTGGATGGCATTGCTCTTGACGTACTGGATCGGTTCGTCGATTTCGTATTGGGAAAAATCGATCCCGGTGGACGCCGAGAAATGCGCGACGCCGGCCTCGGCGCTGGCATAACTCAGGTACTCGGCGTGCTTGGCCCACGCGGCCTCTTCGGTCGCGCCGACGATCACGTTGAGGCCCATGAACACCTTGATGTCCTCGGGATTGCGTCCGGCTTCGACGGCGCTGGCGCGGACCTTGTCCACCTGCACTTTGGTCGACGGTTTGTTCTGGCCGCTGATGAACACGCATTCGGCGTGACGCCCGGCGAACAGCAAACCGCGGTCCGAACTGCCGGCCTGGAACAGCACCGGTGTGCGCTGCGGCGACGGCTCGCAGAGGTGATAACCCTCGACCTGATAGAACTCGCCGTGGTGTTCGACCTTGTGCACCTTCTCCGGCTGCGCATAGATGCGCTGCTCACGGTCATTGAGCACCGCGCCGTTTTCCCAACTGCCTTCCCAGAGTTTGTAGAGCACTTCGAGGTACTCGTCGGCCTGATCGTAGCGCCGGTCATGCTCGACCTGTTCGCGCAGGCCCATGGCCTTGGCGGCGCTGTCGAGGTAACCGGTGACGATGTTCCAGCCGACCCTCCCACGACTCAGATGATCGAGCGACGACATGCGACGGGCGAACAGATAGGGCGGTTCGTAGGTGAGGTTGGCGGTGAGGCCGAAGCCGAGATTTTTCGTCACGGCGGCCATTGCCGACACCAGCAGCAACGGGTCGTTGACCGGCAACTGGATCGACTCTTTGAGCGTGACGTCCACCGAGTTCTGGTAGACGTCGTACACGCCGACGATGTCGGCGATGAACAGTCCGTCGAACAAACCGCGCTCCAGCAACTGCGCCAGCTCGGTCCAGTACTCGATGGTGTTGTAGCGCGTCGACGTGTCGCGCGGATGCGTCCACAGGCCGTGGTTGATGTGGCCGATGCAGTTCATGTTGAACGCGTTGAGCAGGATCTTTTTCTTGCTCATCAGATAGTGCCCCGCAGTGGCGGCTTTTCATCGTTGAGGTAGTAATTGCCCACCGCGTGATACTTCCAGCGCACCGGGTCGTGCAGGGTGTGCACCCGGGCGTTGCGCCAGTGACGGTCGAGGCCGTGCTCGATCAGGGTGGCCTGACTGCCGGCCAGTTCGAACAGCGTGCTGCCGGCGGCAAGCGAGATTTCGGTGCTGATGGCGCGCGCTTCGGCGACGGCAATCGAGGCGGCAGCGACGGTTTCGGCATTGGTCTCGGCCTGGGCCTTGTCGAGGAATTCGCCGGAGCGTTCCAGCAGTGCTTCGGTGGCGTGCAGACGAATGCTCAAGTGGCCGAAGCTCTTCAGGGTCAGAGGGTCTTCGGTGGCCTTGTCGTTACCGGAGTCGATCCACGGACGGGTCTTGCTGCGCACGAAGTGCAGGGCATCTTCATAAGCGGCGCGAGCGATGCCAGTGTCGATGGCGGCGTGAAGGATCTGCGCCAGCGGGCCGACCGTGGTCGGACGCTCGAAGGCACTCTGGAACGGGATCACGTCCTCGGCGGCAACGTAGACGTCTTCGAACACCACGGATCCGCTGCCGGTGGTGCGCTGACCGAAACCACTCCAGTCGTCGATCACCGTGAGGCCTTTGCTGTCACGCGGGACGAAGGCCAGTTGCTGCACGCCATTTTCATCGACCACGGAGGTCGGGATACGCTGCGCGTAGATCGCGCCGGTCGCGTAAAACTTGCGCCCGTTGATGCGATAGCCGTCGCCGTCACGCTTGAGGCTGGTGACGCGGTCGTGGGCGGTTTTGGTGCCCAGTTCCGCCAGGGCGTTGCCGAAACGTTGACCGGCCAGCACCTCGGCGTACAGCCGCTGTTTCTGCTCGTGGCTGCCGTTAACGCGCAGCACTTCGAGGGCGTAGAAATGGTTCTGCGGAATCTGTCCGAGGGAGCCGTCGGCCTGAGCGATCAGGGCGATGACTTTGGCCAGGGTCACGTTGGACACGCCGGCGCCACCATACTCCTTGGGCACGCTGATGCCCCACAGGCCAGAGCGGGAAAATACGTCGAGTTCCGGCAGTGGCAGGCGGCGTTCACGGTCGCGCACGGCACTGTCGCGTTTGAAATCTTCGGCCAGGTCGTTGGCGACAATCAGGGCTTGCTCATCGCTGGTGATGACCGCGACGGGGTGAGAATAAGTCATATGCTTCTCCAGATGTCTGGTCGTTAAATCCAGGAATGGCGAGCCGGTAGAGTGCCGTTGAGGCGATAGGCGCCGACCGCGTGATATTTCCAGCGCACCGGATCGTGCAGGGTGTGCACCCGGGCGTTGCGCCAGTGGCGGTCGAGGTTGAATTCAGCGAGGGTCGCGCGGCTGCCGGCCAGTTCGAAAAGCTTCTCGCTGGCGAGCAAGGAAATCTCGGTAGTCAGCACTTTGGCTTCGGCCACCGCAATCGAAGCGCGGGCGGCGGACTCGGCGGTCAGCGGCGCGGCATGGACTTGGTCGAGCACTTTGCCGGCCTTGCGCAACAGTGCTTCAGCCGCGTGCAGTTCGATTTTCAGTTTGCCGATGTCGGCGATCACGTAGAGGTCATCGCTGGCGCGCTCGACCTTCGCGTCGATCCAGGGCCGCGCGCGAGTTTTGACGAACTCGATGGCATCGTCGATGGCGCCACGGGCGATGCCGGCGTCGATGGCCGCCTGAATCAGCTGCGACACGGCGCCTTGAGTGTTTGGCTTCTCGTTGATTTTCCAGTTATCGACGACCAGGCTCGACTCGACGCGCACGTTGTTCAGCAGAATCGTGCCGCTGGCGGTGGTGCGCTGACCGAAGCCCGACCAGTCATCAACGATGCGCAGGCCCGGGGTACCACGGCGGACGAAGGCCAGCACTTGTTTGCCGTCGTCATTGAGCGCCTTGACCGCCACCCAGTGCGCGAACAGCGCGCCGGTGGAGTAGAACTTCTGGCCATTGATCACGTAGTCATCGCCGTCGGCGGTGATACGCGCTTTCAATTCCAGGGTGTTTTTGGTGCCGCGCTCAGGACCCGCATTGCCGATGCGCCAACCTTCCAGAACACTCTGGAACAGCTGTTTTTTCTGCGCTTCGGTGGCGCTGCCGAGTACCAGATTGATGATGCCGAACTGGTTCTGCGGGATCTGTCCCAGCGCCGGATCGGCCGCGGAAATGATCGCGAACACTTCGGCCAATGTGACGAATGAAACCTGTGGGCCACCGTATTCGCGCGGGATGGCAATGCTGCCGAGGCCGCTGCGGGTGAACTGTTCGATTTCCGACCATGGCAGCTTGCGCTGGCGGTCGCGCTTGGCGGCCTGCGCGCGGGCGACTTGCGCCAGTTCGTGGGCAGCCTTGATGGCTTGGGCGTCGTTGCGCAAAACCTGCGCGGGCAACAACAGTGGGGCGATGTCCAGATCAGACTGGAGATTTGCGTCTGCCAGACTGGACATCAGTGCCGCTCCTTGGCTGCACGCAATGCCCTGGCGATCTGCACTGGGGTGATTGTGTTCCGGACCATACTACTTACCTCACATCTCATGAAAAACGCCGCAAAAGTGCGGCGAACGAAAGAATGTCCGGTGGTCCGGTTCATATACCCTAAGCGTGTATAAATATTAAATAAACTAACTTTTAGGAATATGTATAGAAGGGGCGGTGGTCGGGTTGGTTAACAGGCTCTCAGCCGTGGCAATACAACCTGTGGTGAGGGGATTCATCCCCGACAGGCCGCGCAGCGGCCTTTTCTGAGTCATAAAAAACGGGATTGCTTCGCAGTCCATCGGGGCGGTGCGACGTTTCGCTAAATCACCTCACTACAAAGCCCCATGAGCACAGGAATGCGGCATCAATCCTTGGTCGATTCAGCAGCCTTCAGCGCTTGGCGCAGCGGCACCTTCAGATAAGGATTCACGCAACCGATCTTCAGCGTCCGGGGCGGCGCCCAGCGTGAGTTGTTGCCCACCCAGTCGATGACGCAGTAGGTCACGTCCAGGCGCAGATCCTCACCGCCCTCGACGATCACTGCCGGTGGCACCCAGACCTGAATCGGCAGGCCAACATCGGCAGCGGTGATCCGGGCCAGGTCCATACGCACGTCGCCCCAGCGCAAGGTGATGGCGTCGTCCTCGGCCATGTTCAGGTAGGGTTCGATGGTCAGCGGCACGCCGCGTTTGATCTGATTGGGGTTCACGCCCTGGCGGCGGATGGTGTCGGGCAGCGTGACGGGCGCCAGTTGCTGATTCTCGTCACCGCAGAGCGGCGAAGGCTGGCCGCCAGGGCAGTCGAGCTTGACCTGAACCCGCGTTGCCGCAGACAACGCCGGTCCCTGACCGATCTGCATCACTCGATAGTGAATCCGTGCAGTGCCACTGGCGATAAAGCTTTCCGGCACCCGCAGGCTGATCGAGGCGCCGACGTCTTCGCTGGTCAAGGTTCGCGAGGCGACGTAGCAGTTGTTCCAGAACAGTTCGATCAGATCACCGGCGTCCATGCCGGAGTAGGGCAGGACATCGATCAGCAAATGCGCGGCAGCGGTCAGATTGATGGCGTTTTTGGATGCGGACGCCAGATTCGGCGCTGCCAGTTCGGGGGCGTGCGAAGTGCGGGTCATCGGGTTCTCTCCTTGAAGTCTTGCAGCGAATTCCGTTTCTTGAAATAACAAAAGGCGTGATGAATCGGTAATACAACCGTGAACTTTGTTCGGGCTGAGTAAGCGTTGATTCAACTAATGGGTGCCGGTTGGCGACTAGATAAGAGCGTGCCGGAAAGAGTGTCAATAGAGTGCCTTAGTTAATCTGTGAATTACCGATTAATCAGAAGCGTCCTACGCTGACGAGGCATCCTGCCTAGCGGTGATGGCGAATGGAACTACGGTTTTTCGCGAGTTTTGCGATTTTTGTGCCGGTCGATTTAGATCATTTCACAGGCACGAAAGCGCGCCGCAGATTACTTGTATCTGTTGCAGAACATATATGTATTGTTTTGACAGGTTTAAACTGGAGGGATTTGGAAGTTTTCAGGCGGGGCAAGTAAAACTTCCGTCCATGGAAGTTGATGACTCAAGACAATAAGTATCTCAGGCGTGATTCAGGAACTTGCTGAGAAACTGTTTGGTGCGTTCTTCTTTCGGGTTGGCAAACAACGCCTTGGCTTCGCCTTGCTCGACGATCACGCCCTTGTCGAAAAACACTACACGGTTGGCCACGTCGCGGGCGAAACCCATTTCGTGGGTGACGATGACCATGGTGCGTTTTTCTTCAGCGAGACCGCGAATGGTCGCCAGTACTTCGCCCACCAGTTCCGGGTCGAGGGCCGAAGTCGGCTCGTCGAACAGGATCACTTCCGGCTCCATCGCCAGCGCCCGGGCAATCGCCACGCGCTGTTGCTGACCGCCGGACAGACGACGCGGATACGCATCTTCCTTGCCGGCCAGACCGACCTTGGCCAGCAGCTTCATGCCCAGGGCAACGGCTTGCTCGCGCGGCATCTTCTTGACCACGATCGGCCCTTCGATGACGTTTTCCAGTGCGGTGCGGTGGGGGAACAGGTTGAAGTTCTGGAACACGAAACCCACGTGCTGGCGCAGGTTGCGCACCAGACTCTGCTGCTGACTCAGCGGGCGGCGGGTATCAATCTCGATATCGCCGACCTTGATCCGGCCGCTGGTGGGCTCCTCAAGGAAGTTCAGGCAGCGCAGGAACGTGGTTTTACCCGAACCGCTGGGGCCGATGATGGCCACGACCTCGCCTTCCTTCACCTCAAGGTCGATGCCTTTGAGCACCTCTTGACCCTTGAACTGCTTTGTCAGTTTTTCCACGACAATCATGGGGTCAGGACTCCTGGTCATGCCGATTGGCCCGCTCTTCCAGCTTGTTCTGCAGGTGCGACAGCACCGTGGCCAGAATCCAGTAGATCAGCGCGGCGGCAAGATACATGGTGAAGACTTCGAAAGTCCGGGCGGTAATCAGTTGCGCCTGACGGAACAGTTCCGGCACCTGAATGGTGGCGGCCAGTGCCGTGTCCTTGACCAGCGAAATGAAGCTGTTGCCCAGCGGCGGCAGTGCCGTGCGCATGGCCTGCGGCAGAATGGCCCGGCGCAAGGTTTGCGCGCGGGTCATGCCGATGCTTGCGGCGGCTTCCCACTGGCCGCGCTCGATCGAACCGATTGCCGCACGGAGGATTTCACAGGCGTAGGCAGCCATGTTCAGCGAGAAGCCGATCAGCGCCGCTGGCAGTGGATCCAGTTCCAGACCCAATTGCGGCAAGCCGTAATAGATCACGAACAGTTGCACCAGCAACGGCGTGCCGCGAAAGAACGACACGTAGATGCGGGCAATCCAGCTCACCAGTTTGAAGCGCGACAGGCGCATCAAGGCCAGGCCGAAGCCCAGCAGCAAGCCGAAGAACATGCCGCCCAGACTGAGGATGACCGTGTAATACGCGCCCTTGAGCAGAAAGGGCGCGGAGTCCAGTGCGAGTTGGAAAGCTTCTTCCATTATTGGGTGACGTCAGCGTTGAAGTATTTCTTCGACAGCTTCTCAAGGGTACCGTCGGCACGCAGCTCGTCGAGAGCCTTGTTCACCGCAGCCAGCAGCTCAGGCTCGCCTTTGCGCAGGGCGATACCGGATTCCTGACGGGAGAACGCTTCACCGGCAGCCACGGTTTTCGGGGCTTTCTTGGCGTATTCAAGTGCAGCCAGACGGTCGATCAGGATGGCGTCGGTGCGGCCGTTGTTCAGGTCGGCGAACTTGGTCGGATCATCGTCGTAGGTACGCACGTCAGCGCCCGGCACGTTGGCGCGGACCCACTGTTCGTAGTTGGTGCCCAGGCCGACACCGACTTTCTTGCCGGACAGGTCGGCGGCAGTCTTGATGTTCAACTTGGCTTCCTTGTCCTTCAGCACCAGCGCCTGAATCCCGGAAACGGTGTACGGCTCGGAGAAGTCATACTTCTTCTTGCGTTCGTCGGAGATGGTCACTTGGTTGACCACGACGTCGAGACGTTTGGATTCCAGTGCAGCGAGGATACCGTCCCACTTGGTTGGCTGAATCTTGGCTTTGACGCCGAGTTTCTGCGCCAGGGCTTCGGAGAGTTCGACTTCGAAACCGGACAGTTTGCCGTTCTCGTCAACGAAGCTGAACGGTGGATAAGTGCCTTCCAGGCCGACGTTGATAACGCCTTTGTCCTTGATCTGTTGCAGCTGCTCACCGGCGGTTGCCTGGCCGATCAGGCCGGCGCTCAGTGCAAGGCCCAGCGAACCTACCAGCAGATTGCGACGTAGTGCGGAAAAATTCATGACAAGCCCCTGTGTTTTCTTATGGAAGACGCTTAAGGAAGGTTGGCGAATCCGGGAATTGAACGACTGCGTTATCGTGCCCTAAAGCAGCTTATGCGTCTTGCCCGAAATTCGCCTGCGGCGAGACTATAAGATGTCTGCTTTAGACTTGAAAATACTTAATGATCTTTCTGTTATTCCAGTTTCGAATATATGTGATCAATTGTGGCGAGGGGATTTATCCCCGATGGGGCGCGAAGCGGCCCTCTCTTCTGACTTGAAGAGCAGGGGACTGCTGCGCAGTCCAACGGGGATAAATCCCCTCACCACAGAAATTCTTGCAGCTGGGAGGATCAGCTTGTCAGCGAATCCTTGTAGGCAAACAACGCCGGCGCCCCACCGGTATGCAGGAAGATGATCGGGCCCTCGTCGAAACGCTGGCGGCCGATCCCGTCGAGCAACCCGGCCATGGCCTTGCCGGTGTATACCGGGTCGAGCAGCACCGCGTCCTGACTGGCCAACAGTTTCACCGCCGCCAGTGTCCCGGCATTCGGTTCGCCGTAACGCGGGCCGAAGTATTCGTCCCACAACTCGACCTTGAAGTTCACTGGTAATTTCACGCCCAGCAGCTCCGCCGTGCGCTCGGCCAGACCCTGCACTTTCGGGCGTTGGTCTTCTTCACTGCGCGATACCGTTACGCCGATCACTGGCAAATGCGGCAGTGCTTCGCTCAAGGCCAATGCCAGACCGCTGTGGGTCCCGGCGCTGCCCGAGGCCAGCACCACGGCGGCGAAATTCAGGCCGGTGTCCTTGATCTGCTCCGCCAGTTCGAGACCGGCACGTACGTAGCCCAATGCACCGAGGGCATTCGAGCCACCGATCGGCACCAGATACGGTTTCTTGCCATTGCTGCGCAGGCGCACGGCGAGTGCGGCCAGTTGTTCGTCGGCGTTGTCGAGGTTGTCCACCAGCTCGACCTTGGTGTCGAACAGATCGAGCAACAGGCGGTTGCCGTTGCCGGTGTAATTGCTGTCGTCGGTGCCTAGCGGATTCTCCAGCAACGCCACGCAACCCAGGCCGAGCTTGGCCGCCAATGCGGCGGTCTGGCGTACGTGATTCGATTGCAAGGCGCCGGCGGTGATCAGCGTGTCGGCGCCCTGAGCGAGGGCATCGGCGGCGAGATATTCGAGTTTGCGCAGCTTGTTGCCGCCCATGGCCAGCGGCGTCAGGTCATCGCGTTTGATGTACACATCGCGGCCCAGCCAGGCGGACAGGCGTTCGAGTTTTTCCAGTGGCGTGGGTTGGCCGAGCAGGTCGAGACGGTTAAAGCGATCCAGCTGTTGTTTGATCATGAGCCCGTACTGGCGGAGGAAGATGACAGGACTATAGGCAGGCCGTTTTAGCGGGGCAACCGTGAATTGCTTATAGCCAAATGTGCTTAGGCCAGCACTATCGGTTCTTAATTCGCCCTCACGGGCATGCCGTAAAGTAGTCGCCGTTGACGCGGCCAGACCGTCCGGCCGCCCGTGAGGAGTCTTTACCGTGAGCGAGCGTTCCAGCCATTGGCAATTGCAGACCATCGTCAGCCAACTGCGTACCGCGCGGGATCAGTGGCGTACCCAGAATGGCCGGGCCAGCGGCGAGCAGGGTGGCCGTGAATTACCGTCTCGCGCGGCGATGGCCGAGATTCTCGAAGCGCTGTGTGGCGCGTTGTTCCCGATGCGGCTGGGGCCGGTGGACCTGCGTGAGGAAAGTGAGGACTTCTATGTCGGCCACACCCTCGATACCTCATTGAATGCCTTGCTGGCGCAGGCGCGGCTGGAGTTGCGTTACGTCGCACGGCACAGCGCTCAAGGTGATGCTGATGTCGAAGCTCAGGCGATCCGTATCATTCAGGATTTTGCCCTGGCCTTGCCGGGCCTGCGCAGCCTGCTCGACACCGACGTGCTGGCCGCCTATCACGGTGACCCGGCGGCACGCAGCGTCGATGAAGTGTTGCTGTGCTATCCGGGGATTCTGGCGGTGATTCACCATCGCCTGGCGCACCATTTGTATCGCGCCGGGTTGCCGTTGCTGGCGCGAATCAGCGCGGAGATTGCACACTCGGCCACCGGCATCGATATCCATCCGGGCGCGCAGATCGGCCGCAGCTTTTTCATTGATCACGGTACCGGTGTGGTGATCGGCGAGACCGCGATCATCGGCGAGCGGGTGCGGATCTATCAGGCCGTGACTCTGGGCGCCAAGCGCTTCCCGGCGGATGAAGACGGGCAGTTGCGGAAGGGCCATCCACGCCATCCGATTGTCGAGGACGACGTGGTGATTTATGCCGGCGCGACGATTCTGGGACGGATCACTATCGGCCAGGGGTCGACCATCGGCGGTAATGTGTGGCTGACGCGCAGCGTGCCGGCGGGGAGCAACCTGACTCAGGCCAATCTGCAGCATGATGACGGGACGCAGAAGTAAGTTCCTGAATCTGCGTTGCCGCGTCAGGCCTCTTCGCGAGCAGGCTCGCTCCCACACTGGAATGCGTTTCAAATGTGGGAGCGAGCCTGCTCGCGAATGGTTTTTTGGGTCAGACCGAGATAATGGCATTCAGCCAATTCTCCATTGAACGAATCCCCTCAAACCCGCGTCATACCCCTCCTTGGGCTACTGTAGGAAAACTACCGCCTGGCCCTGCGATTAGTCCTTACCACCCTATCCATGTTTAACTTGAACGTTCATTCAAGTTAAACCGGTGGTTCGCTGCCCGCTCACAACAGGAGGCTTGCCTTTGCTGAGTCCGATCATTTCAGCCACGTTTCAACCCCTCGAGGTGCACGTTTCATGAGTGCATCGTCTACCCCCGCCAGCGGTCTGGTGCGCATGAATCCGCCGGTGTTCTACTTCGCCGCGACGGTGATTCTGCTGTTTGGTCTGGTTGTCATCGCCATGCCGGAGCAGGCAGGAGCCTGGTTGCTCGCTGCGCAAAACTGGGCGGCCAACACGGTCGGCTGGTACTACATGCTCGCGATGACCCTGTATCTGGTCTTCGTGGTGGTCACCGCGTTATCGGGCTACGGCAAGATAAAACTCGGTGCCGACCACGACGAACCCGAGTTCAGTTACCTGTCCTGGGCCGGCATGCTGTTCGCCGCCGGGATCAGCATCACGCTGTTTTTCTTTTGCGTATCCGAGCCACTGACGCACCTGGCCCAACCGCCGCAAGGCGAGGCCGGCACCGCCGATGCGGCGCGGCAGGCGATGCAGATTCTGTTTCTGCACTGGGGCCTGCACGGCTGGGGCGTGTTCGCCTTCGTCGGCATGGCGCTGGCCTATTTCGCCTACCGGCATAACCTGCCGCTGGCCTTGCGTTCGGCCCTGTACCCGCTGATCGGCAAGCGCATCAACGGCCCCATCGGCTACGCGGTGGACGGCTTCGGCATCATCGCCACGGTGTTCGGTCTGGGCGCCGACATGGGCTTCGGCGTATTGCACCTCAATTCCGGTCTGGACTACCTGTTCGGCATCGCTCACACCCAGTGGATTCAGGTCGGCCTGATCACGTTGATGATGGGTGCGGCGATCATCGTCGCCGTGTCGGGTGTGGACAAGGGTGTGCGGGTGATGTCCGACATCAACATGCTGCTGGCCTGTGCGCTGCTGCTGTTCGTGTTGTTCGCCGGACCCACCCAGCACCTGCTCAACACCTTGATCCAGAACCTCGGCGATTACCTCGGCGCGTTGCCGATGAAGAGTTTCGACCTCTATGCCTACGACAAACCGAGCGACTGGCTCGGTGGCTGGACCGTGTTCTACTGGGCCTGGTGGATCGCATGGTCGCCGTTCGTGGGCCTGTTCATCGCGCGGATTTCCCGTGGTCGGACCATCCGCGAATTCGTCTTCGGCGTGCTGTTGATTCCGCTCGGTTTCACCCTGGCGTGGATGTCGATTTTCGGCAACAGCGCCATCGATCAGGTGCTCAACCACGGCATGTCGGCGCTGGGCATGTCGGCCCTCGACAATCCGTCGATGAGCCTTTACCTGCTGCTGGAAACCTACCCGTGGAGCAAGACTGTCATCGCGGTGACGGTGTTCATCAGCTTCGTGTTTTTCGTCACTTCCGCCGACTCCGGCACCGTGGTGCTCTCGACCCTGTCGGCCAAGGGCGGCAACCCGGACGAAGACGGGCCGAAATGGCTGAGAGTGTTCTGGGGCGCGATGACCGCTTTGATCACCAGTGCGCTGCTGTTCTCCGGCAGCATCGATGCGCTGAAATCGGCGGTGGTGCTGACCTCGTTGCCGTTCTCGATGATTTTGCTGCTGATGATGTGGGGCCTGCACAAGGCGTTCTATCTGGAGTCGCAGAAGCAGATCGCGCAACTGCATTCGCTGGCACCGGTCTCCGGTTCGCGGCGAGGCACGGGCGGCTGGCGCCAACGTCTCAGTCAGGCGGTGCACTTCCCGTCACGCGACGAGGTGTACCGCTTCATGGACACCACGGTGCGCCCGGCGATTGAAGAAGTGACGGCGGTATTTGTCGAGAAGGGTCTGAACGTGGTCACCCAGCCGGACCCGGCGCACGACAACATCAGCCTGGAAATCGGCCACGGTGAGCAGCATCCGTTCATCTACCAGGTGCAGATGCGCGGCTATTTCACGCCGTCGTTTGCTCGGGGTGGCATGGGGTCCAAGCAACTCAACAACCGCCGCTATTACCGCGCTGAAGTGCACTTGAGCGAGGGCAGTCAGGACTACGATCTGGTCGGCTACACCAAAGAGCAGATCATCAACGACATCCTCGACCAGTACGAACGCCACATGCAGTTCCTGCATCTGGTGCGTTGATCGGCAACTGAGCGCCGGGACGTTTCACGACTCGGCGCTCAGCACCATGAACAACACCATCGCCGCCATCGGCACCCCGAACACCGCACTGCCCACCGCGATCTCCGAACCCAGCGGCTGCCCGGCATGCACCACCCCCACCGCACCATTGATCACCGTCAACGCCAGCCACAGCGCGGCGAAGCTGTAGGCCAGGGTCTGCCGGCTGAAGCCAATGCGCTCGCCGATGTAGAGCATCAGGGCGAGCAGGACCAGGCCGAAGAAGATGATGATGGCGGTGTGCATAGGCGTGCCTGCGGGTCATGCGGTGCCTGATCGGACGCCTTCGCGGGTAAGCCCGCTCCCACAGTGATCTCGGTCATTCACAGATTCTGCGTACAACCAAGATCCTGTGGGAGCGGGCTTGCTCGCGAAAGGGCCACCTCGGTGTCATTTAGAGCATAGACAAGTCAGCCCACAACCATACGAGCCAACCCTTCTCGATCGACATATTTCGCGACTCATTCAAATGTATCTGGACGAGAAGGCCCTTTCTCGCTGGCCCGCGTCTGCCGTTGGTCGAACCAATAATCGGGTGTTTGTTCACTCAGCTAATATTTATCCGAGTGTGTATTGTGTGTATCAATCGGTTGTCCACGCCCTAGAGTGACCAGCTCTTGCTGTCGAAAAGGGCGAAGGAAATGCGTAGTCGGGAAATGATCAGGATGATCGAGGAGGATGGTTGGTATCTGGTTGCAGTGAAGGGTAGTCACCATCAGTACAAGCATCCGCGCAAGCCGGGTCGGGTGACGATCAAGCATCCGGATTCAGACCTTCCCAAAGGGACGATCAACAGCATTTTGAAACAGGCGGGGTTGAAATGAAGCCCGTTATTGGAAGTGAAAGTCCTGTTATGGACACGTCAGAGGAAGGATTCACGTTTATGAAATTCCCGGTCGTTTTGCACAAGGATGCCGACTCGGACTACGGAGTGATTGTCCCGGATGTACCGGGGTGCTTCTCCGCAGGGAGCACGGTAGCCGAAGCTTTTGAAAACACTCAGGAGGCTCTGGCCCTGCACTATGAGGGGCTGGTGGCTGATGGTGCACCGTTGCCTCGAGTTCAGGATATTGATGCACATCTCGACAACCCGGATTACGCGGGTGGAATCTGGGGTGTTGTCGACTTTGATATCACGCCCTATTTCGGCAAGTCGGTACGCTTCAACGCCACGCTGCCCGAGCAACTGCTGGAGCGTATTGATCAAACAGTCCGGCGTGATCAACGCTACAGTTCCCGCTCCGGATTTCTGGCCGCAGCTGCGTTACGCGAATTGTCGGCATGACGAACAACCTGTAGGGGCTGCCGCAGGCATGTATGTCAGGTGCTCTCGCGCTCGATCACGTTGCACTGCAACAGATTCAGGCGCTGCACATCATCGCTCGGCAACACCCCAAGGCTTTCCAATACCCGCGTTGCCGCCAGTACGCCAATCTCCAGTGCCGGGGGTTTGATCGTGCTCAGGCTCGGCAACAGCATCTCGGCGAACGGGTAATCGCCGAAGCCGAGCACGGCGCAGTCTTCGGGGATCTTGATGCCTGCGCGTTGCCCGGCGAGCAAGCCGCCGGCGGCGAGGTTGTCGTTGGCGAAGATGATCGCGTCGGGGCGCGGGGAGGCGTTCATCAGCGCTTCCATCGCTTGCTTGCCGGCTTCGAACGGCGCGCGGTCGGCGTCCGGGGCGAATACCCACGGTTGCAGTCCGAACTCGCGAACGGTGGCAGCGTAACCGTCGCGACGTTCGAGGGCACTGAGGTCACCGGGGGCGCTGTTCTGTACGAAGGCGATGCGGCGATAGCCTTTGTCGTGCAGATAACGTGCAGCGGTCACGCCGACTTCATAGTGCGAAAAGCCGATCTGCATCGGCTCGCGATCCGGCTGGTAATCCCAGGTTTCGATCACCGGAATGTCCGCTTCGGCGATCATCTTTTCCGTGCCCGAACTATGGAAATGACTGGTCAGCACTAACGCGGCCGGCGACCAGCCAAGAAACGCGCGCACGGCGTTTTCTTCCTGCTCGGTACTGAAGTAACTCGATGCCAGCAGCAGTTGGTAACCGTGGCGGCTGAGGGTGTCGCTGAAGCCCTGAATGGTGTTGGCAAAGATCGGCCCGGAGATGTTCGGAATCACCATGCCGACGATTTTTCCTCGCGCCGAGGCCAGGCCACCGGCCACCAGATTCGGCACATAACCCAGCTCGGCGACCACCGCTGCAATGCGCTCGCGGCGCTCCGGCGAGACCGATTCCGGCTGATTGAAATAGCGCGACACGGTAATCGCCGAAACGCCAGCCTCGCGCGCCACTGCATTCAGGGTCACGCGTCCGGCGCCACGGCGTTTGCGGGGCTTTTCCTGGGTCAAGGCTCGATCCTTCTTAAAAACCAAAACGCATATAAAAGTAATTTTTCAGTATTGGACGCTCTATGTCGAGCTTGCCAATACTGGCGATGTTAGCGCTAACAAGGCGCATTGTCTGCTACTCGCTCGAGCGAATGCCCAAGACACCGATTCAGGCGCTGTCGTCGCAGAACGGCAGCGGTTCAGGGCCAATTTCGAGCGGGCAACCATGCACAATATTCCTGGGGCGACACACAAACTGGCGCAGTCGATTCGCGCCGCTGGCTGGATTTTCACCGGGCTGGCGGTGTTGCCGCTGCCCGATGCTTTTGCCGCCGACAGCAGCGATCAAGAGCCGACCCTCAAGTCCGTCACGGTCACCGCCACCCGCCGTGAAGAGTCGCTGCAGAAGGTGCCGGTGGCAGTCTCGGTGATCGACGGCGAACAACTGGAACGCGACAACCGCAACGGCGTGGCGAGCATCGTCCAGCAAGTGCCGTCGCTGAATTTCCGTACCGGTGCGTCGAACAAGGACACCTCGTTGTTTGTGCGAGGCGTCGGCACGATTTCCACCTCGCCCGGCGTCGAGCCAACAGTGGCCACGGTGATCGATGGCGTGGTCTATGCGCGTCCCGGTCAATCGACCCTTGACCTGCTGGATCTGGAGCGCGTCGAAGTGCTGCGCGGCCCGCAGGGCACACTGTTCGGCAAGAATGCCTCGGCCGGTGTGCTCAACATCACCAGCAAGGCGCCGACCAACGAGACCCACGGTTACATCGACCAGTCGTACTACAGCGGCAACGAAAGCCGCACCCGCTTCGGCATTGGCGGCAGCCTGATTCCGGATACGTTGAAGGGCTCGATCGGCACCCTGGTCAGCAGCTACGACGGCAACGTCGACAACAAATACAACGGCCAGGAGGTCAACGGCTACAACCATCGCGGCGTGCGCGGCAAACTCGAGTTCACCCCGAACGACGATGTGACCTTCACCCTGATCGCCGACTACATGCAGTCCCACGACGACAGCCCCAACGGCGTGGTCAGCAAGTCGCTGACCCCGGCATTCGCCAACGCGCTGAGCCCGGTCTATGCCAGCAGCCACAACCGCGACATCAACACCGACACCCGCAGCCATGTCGAGGACACCAACAAAGGCCTGTCCGGCCAGCTCGACTGGCAACTGGGCGATTACACCCTGACCTCGATCACCGCGTGGCGCGGCTGGGACAACACGCAGTATCAGGATGGCGATCGGCTGAGCACGATCACTGCAGCGTTCCCCGGCACCGCCGACAAAGGCGATCTGGCCTTCGATCAGTACTCGCAGGAGCTGCGCCTGGCCTCGCCGAAAGGTGAGTTCCTCGAATACGTTGGCGGTCTGTTCTACATGCACGGCAAGGACGACGAGACCTATCAGCGCACCTTGACCACCACCACGCGCACCGATCGTGGCGTCGCCGATTACAGCACCACCAGCGACAGCTACGCCGCGTTCGGCGAAGCCACGCTGAACTTCACCTCGGACTTGCGTGGCATCGCCGGCCTGCGCTACACCCACGACGATCTGGAATACGATCACCGCCGCGTCTCGACCTCGGCGACCACAGTCAGCGGCATCCAGCCGGCCACCAGCAGTTCCGGTTCGGTGGACGAGGACGGCTGGTCCGGCCGGCTCGGCGTGCAGTACGACCTCAGCGATGCGGTCACCACGTATCTGACCTATTCGCGTGGCTACAAAGGCCCGGCGTACAACGTGTTCTTCAACATGCAGCCGCGTGACACCGAGGCGCTGAAACCGGAAACCTCCAACACCTGGGAGGCGGGGATCAAAGCGACGAGCTGGAACAACCGGCTGACCACCAACCTCGCGGTGTTCCACAGCGATTACGACAACTATCAGGCGAACTTTTTCGACACCGTCGCCGGGCAAGTGGTGACGCGCCTGATCAACGCCGGCAGCGTCAGCACCGAAGGCGTCGAACTCGATTACGCCTTGCAGGCGACCCAGCAGCTGAAGTTCTCCGGGGCGTTGGCCTACACCCGCGCGCGCATCGACCAATTCAGCTGCCCGGCGGGCGCTGCAGCCTCGTGCAACGTCAATGGCAAGCCACTGCCGTTCAGCCCGGACTGGAAAAGCTACGTGCGTGCCGACTACACGATTCCGCTGGACAACGGCCTCGATATCGAACTCGGCACCGACTATAGCTGGCAGAGCGAGGTGCAGTACGACATTAGCCAGAACGCCGACACCAAACAGGGTGCCTACGGCATCTGGAACGCCAGCGTCGCACTCGCCGATTACAGCAACGGCTGGCGCGTGGCGCTGCTGGGCAAGAATCTCGCCGACAAGTCCTACTCACCGTTGCTGGCCAGCGGCGGCAGCTACATCTACCGCGCCGTGCCACGGGATGATGAACGCTACTTCGGCGTGCAACTGCGCAAGGATTTCTGAGATGAGCAGACAGCTGAAACTCGGCGCCTTTCTCATGGCCACCGGGCACCACGTCGCCGCGTGGCGTCACCCGCAGGTACCGGCGAATGCCGGTCTGGATTTCGCCCACTACAAGCGTCTGGCGCAGATTGCCGAGGCGGCGAAGTTCGACACGCTGTTCGTCGCCGACAGTGTGGCCGCGCCGACGCAGGACATCGCCAGCCGCATGGCGCGCTCCGATCACTTCGAACCGCTGACCTTGCTCTCGGCTCTGAGCGCGGTGACCGAGCGCATCGGCCTGATCGCCACGGCGACCACCAGCTACAACGAGCCGTACCACGTGGCGCGTAAATTCGCTTCGCTCGATCATCTGTCGGGCGGCCGTGCCGGGTGGAATCTGGTGACCTCGGACAACGCTGCCGAGGCACTGAATTTTGGTCGCGACGAACACATCGGCCACGCCGAACGCTACAGCCGTGCCCGCGAGTTTCATCAGGTGGTCACCGGGCTGTGGGACAGTTGGGAAGACGATGCCTTTGTCCGCGACAAGGCCAGCGGCGCCTATTACGCCCCGTCGAAGTTGCACGTGCTGGATCACGTCGGTGAGCATTTTCGGGTAAAAGGCCCGCTGAATGTGGCGCGCTCGCCGCAGGGGCAACCGGTAATTGTGCAGGCCGGTTCATCCGAAACCGGGCGTGAGCTGGCGGCACAGACCGCTGAGGTGGTGTTCACCGCGCAGACTTCGCTGGCCGGCGCACAGGCGTTCTACGCCGACCTCAAGGGCCGCCTGGCCAAGTACGGACGCAGTGCCGATTCGCTGAAAATCATGCCCGGGGTGTTTGTTGTCGTCGGGCAGACAGAAGCCGAAGCGCAGGAAAAATGTGAAACGTTTCAGCAATTGGTCGAGCCGGAGGTTGGCGTGGCGTTGCTTGGGCGTATGCTGGGCAACTTCGACTTGTCGAAGTACCCGCTGGACGGCCCGCTACCGGATTTGCCGCTGACCGACAGCGGCCAGCAGAGCCGGCAGAAATTGCTGACGGAACTGGCAGGGCGGGAGAATCTGACCCTCGCCGAATTGGGCCGCAAGATTGCCGGTGGGCGCGGGCATTACAGCCTGATCGGCACCCCGGCGCAGATCGCCGACCGTTTGCAGGAGTGGTTCGAACAGGGCGCGGCGGATGGCTTCAATGTGCTGGTACCGCACTTGCCGGGCGGGCTCGAAGACTTCGCTAATGGCGTGGTCCCGGAACTGCAGCGACGTGGGCTGTTCAGAACCGAGTATGAGGGCCGGACCTTGCGCGAAAACCTGGGGCTTGCCCGACCCGGCAATAGATTTGTGTAGCACCCTTCGCGAGCAAGCTCGCTCCCACATTTGGAATGCATTTACCTGTGGGAGCGAGCTTGCTCGCGAAGATGTCGACACCCATTTCAAGACAGACAAGAGAGGATTCGATGACTTACACCGCTGCCGAAAACCGCTACGACTCCATCCCTTACCGCCGCGTCGGCCGCAGCGGTCTGGTGCTGCCGGCGCTGTCGCTGGGCCTGTGGCACAACTTCGGCGACAGCACGCCGATCGACACCCAGCGCGCCTTGCTGCGCACCGCGTTCGACCTGGGCATCAACCACTTCGACCTGGCCAACAATTACGGCCCGCCGTACGGCAGCGCCGAGATCAATTTCGGTCGCCTGCTGCGCGAAGACTTCAAGCAGTACCGCGATGAACTGATTATCTCGAGCAAGGCCGGTTGGGACATGTGGCCCGGCCCTTATGGCCAGGGCGGCGGCTCGCGTAAATACGTGCTGGCCAGTCTGGACCAGAGCCTGCAGCGCCTCGGTCTGGACTATGTGGATATCTTCTATTCGCACCGCTTCGACCCGGACACCCCGCTGGAAGAAACCGCCAGCGCCCTCGCCACCGCCGTGCAACAGGGCAAGGCGCTGTACATCGGCATCTCGTCGTACTCCGGGGTGAAAACCCGCGAGATCGCTGCGCTGCTCAAGGAATGGAAAGTGCCGCTGCTGATTCATCAGCCGGCGTACAACCTGCTCAATCGCTGGGTGGAGAAAGACCTGCTCGACACCACCGACGAGCTCGGCACTGGCGTGATCGCCTTCACCCCGCTGGCGCAAGGTCTGCTGACCGACAAGTACCTCAACGGCGTGCCGGCGGATGCGCGGGTCAATCGTCCGGGTGGCGGTTCGCTGCAGGCTTCGCACTTGTCCGAGGCCAACATTGCCCACGTGCGCGCGTTGAACGAGATCGCCAAACGTCGCGGCCAGAGCCTGGCGCAACTGGCACTGGCCTGGACCCTGCGTGATCCGCGAGTGACCTCGGCGCTGATCGGCGCGAGCCGGCCGGAGCAGATCATCGAGAACGTCGGGGCGTTGAAGAATCTGAGTTTCAGTGCTGAGGAACTGGCGGAGATCGACCGGTTTGCCCAGGAGGGCGGGATCAATCTTTGGGAGAAGCCGTCGACCGCTGAATAAGTGACTGGCGCCGAATTATTCGGCGCCTGCTTTGACGCCTTCGCAAGCAAGCCCGCTCCCACAGGGTTCCAGTCGTACACAAAGTCTGTGAACGGTGCTGTACCTGTGGGAGCGGGCTTGCCCGCGAAGGGGCCAGTTCAGACAACGAGGAAATCGGGTCTTATCTGAAGAACGGCACATCCCCCAACACCGTAGCCCGCTGCATCACCCGTCGTGCCGGACGGTAATCATCCACCGCGTAATGTTGGGTCACGCGGTTGTCCCAGAACGCAATATCGTCCTGCTGCCAGCGCCAGCGAATGGTGAATTCCGGCCGGGTTGCGTGGGCGAACAGGAACTTCAGTATCGCCTCGCTTTCGGTGTCCGACAGCTCGTTGATCTTCGAGGTAAAGCCTTCGTTGACGAACAACGAACGGCGTCCGCTGACCGGATGGGTGCGGATTACCGGGTGTGACAACGGTGGGTTCTTGCGTCGTGCCTCTTCCCACTGTGCCAGCGCTTCCGGCGTATTGCCGTAGCGTTCCAGCGGAAACGAGCGAGTGAAATCGTGAGTTGCAGTCAACCCTTCGAGCAAGGTTTTCATCGGCGCCGACAGTGCTTCGTAAGCGGCAATCCCGCTGGCCCACAACGTATCGCCGCCGAACTCCGGCAACAGCTTGGCGCTGAGCACCGCGCCCATCGCCGGGGTCGGCAGGAAGGTCACGTCGGTGTGCCAGATCGCGTTGTCGCGCACATCGGTGACGGCGGTGTCGAGGATCAGCACTTCGGGCTGCTCCGGCACGTTCGGGTAGATCGGATGAATGTGCAGGTCGCCGAAGTACGCGGCGAAACGTGCCTGTTGCGAAGGCTCGATCGGCTGGTTGCGGAAGAACAGCACCTGGTACTTGAGCAGCGCCTGCTCGATGGCGTCGCGCTGTTCCAGGTTCAACGGCTGGCTGACGTCGACGCCGCTGATCTGCGCGCCGAGGGCCGAGCTTAATGGGGTGATGGTCAGGCTGCTCATGGTCTTTCTCTTCGAATTCGGAGTGTCATGCTTTTGTGGGAGCGAGCCTGCTCGCGAATGCTGAGTGTCAGGCGACAGTGCGGTGACTGATCCGACGCTTTCGCGAGCAGGCTCGCTCCCACAGGGGGCACATGAAATTTGTCAGTGGGTTTGGCCGTGCCACGGCACCAGTTTGCGCTGCAGGGCGCGCAGGCCCATTTCCATGGCGAAGGCGATCAGGGCGATCACCAGAATCCCCAGCACTACCACATCGGTGACCAGAAATTGCGCGGCCGATTGCACCATGAACCCCAAACCGCTGGTGGCGGCGATCAGTTCGGCGGCGACCAGGGTCGACCAGCCAACGCCCAGACCAATGCGCACACCGGTGAGAATGTCCGGCAGGGCGCTCGGCAAAATCACATGGCGGATCAGTTGTGCGCGAGTGGCACCGAGCGACTGCGCAGCGCGCAATTTTGCCGGGTCTACAGTGTGCACACCGGTGGCTGTTGCGATGGCGATCGGCGCAAAAATCGCCAGGTAGATCAGCAGCACTTTCGACAACTCGCCGATGCCACACCAGATCACGATCAGCGGCAGATAAGCCAATGGCGGAATCGGCCGGTAGAACTCGATCAACGGATCAAGCACACCACGGGCAATACGGTTGGCGCCGATGGCGATGCCCACCGGCACCGCGGTCAGAATCGCGAAGCCGAGACCCAGACCGATGCGGCTCAGGCTCGCGCCCAAGTGCTGCCACAGGGTGGAATCCATGTAACCGGTAGTCGCCAGCAACCAGCCCTTTTGCAGCACGGCGGACGGTGGTGGCAGGAACAGCGGTTCGATCAAACCGCTGGCGGTCACCGCCCACCAGATCACCAGCAACGCGAACAGGGTCAGCAGGCTGATCCACCGCGTGCTGAGGCTGCGGCGCACGGGAATCACCACTGAAGGGCTTTTCACTGCCGGGGCGGAAACGTCGTAACTGCTCATGCGCGCTCCTGCCGTTGTACGGCGCTGCGTTGCGAGAACACTTTGCTCAGCACGTGCTCGCGGGTTTCGATAAAACGCGGGTCGGATTTGATCGCCCGCGCCGACTCACCGGCAGCGTAGCGTTGACCGAAATCCAGATGCAGACGCTCGACGATCTGCCCCGGATTCGGCGCCAGCAGAATCAGGTCAGTGGCGAGGAATACCGCTTCTTCGATGTCGTGGGTAATCAGGAACACCGGTTTTGCAGTGCGCTGCCAGACTTGCAGCAACAGCTCCTGCATCTGCTCGCGGGTGAATGCGTCGAGGGCGCCGAAAGGTTCGTCCATCAGCAGCACGCGCGGGTCGGCGGCGAGGGCGCGGGCCAGGCCGACGCGCTGTTTCTGGCCGCCGGAGAGTTGCCAGATTCGGCGGTGTTCAAAACCTGTGAGGTCGACCAGCGCAAGCATCTCGCGGGCGCGCTGTTCGCGTTTGTCCTTGGCAACGCCGGCCAGTTCCAGACCGAAAGCGACGTTGGCCAGCACGTCCTGCCACGGCAGCAGGGCGTCATCCTGGAACACCACGCCACGCTCGGCGCTCGGGCCTTTGACCGGCACGCCGTCGAGGGTGATGCGCCCGGCGCTGGGTTCGACGAAGCCGGCAATCAGGTTCAACAGCGAAGTCTTGCCACTGCCGGACGGGCCGAGGGCGACCAGCAATTGCTGAGGCCCGAGGGTCAGGGAAATGTCCGCCAGTACCGGTTCCGGGCTGCCGGGATACTGTGCGCTGATGCGCTCCAGCTGTAGCAAGGCCATCGCAGTGAACTCCCGATCAGTTGGTGATGTATTTGGCGCTGACGTACGGCGCGTAGTCCGGCAGTACGGCTTCGACCTTGCCTTGCTCCTTGAGGAACGCGGCGGTGTCGGTAATGGCTTTGGTGGTCGGCGCGCCGAGGCTGATCACCTGATCAGCCGCCAGCGGGTAGACGTTGCCCTGCAGCAGCAATGGAATGTCGCTGGCCTTGGCACCGGAGAGCTTCACCAGCTTGTCGACGTGTGACTGGTCGGCGAGCCAGGCTTGTGGATCCTTGCGGTAATCGGCGTAGGCGTCGAGGGTGACCTTGGCGAACGCGGTGACGATTTCCGGGTGTTTCTCGGCGAAGTCTTTGCGCACGATCCAGGCATCGAAGGTCGGCGCGCCGAACTTGGCCAGTTCGCCGGAAGTGATCAGCACTTTACCGTTTTCCTTGGCCACGCCAAGTGCCGGATCCCACACGTAAGTGGCGTCGATATCACCGCGTTTCCACGCGGCGATGATCGCTGGCGGGGCGAGGTTGAGCACGGTGACTTTCGACGGATCGATGTTCCAGTGCTTCAACGCCGCGAGCAGGCTGTAGTGACCGGTGGACACGAACGGCACGGCGATTTTCTTGCCGACCAGATCCTGCGGGGTCTTGATCCCGGAACCGTCGCGAGCGACCAGTGCTTCGGCGGCGCCGATCTGGGTGGCGATGAGGAAAGTTTCCACCGGAACCTTGCGGGTGATCGCAGCGGTCAACGGGCTGGAACCGAGGTAGCCGATCTGCACGTCACCGGAAGCGATGGCAGCGATGATGTCGGCGCCGTTGTCGAACTTGCGCCAGCTGATGTCGGCCTTGGTGGCTTTTTCGTAGGCGCCATCGGCCTGGGCGACTTTCGCCGGGTCGACGGTGGTCTGGTAGGCGACGGTGAGGTCGGCGGCCTGCGCCAGAAAGCTCGCAGCAGCCAACGAGGCCACGGCCAGCAGGCGAAGCGGGAAATTCATTTTCATGGGGGGAGTGCTCCAAATCAGGCGACCGACGATCGGCGTGAAAGGAGACTAAATGATCTAAGAATCTAAAAATAAATAACTTTTTAGACTTAGCTTATGAGCGGAAAAATCTAAGCCTGGCCGCTGCGCGGTCATTCGCGAGCAAGCTCGCTCCCACAGGAGATTGCAATCTAATGTGGGAGCGAGCCTGCTCGCGAAAAGGTTCGAAGAGCCTTCTGATGTCAGTTGCTGATCGCCAGAATGCTCGCCTGATACGACCCGACAAACACATCGAAATCACCGACCTCGTTCTGCTCCAGCTCCGCCTGTTGCGCCAGCGAAGAACGCGCCAGCTCCTCAAACTTCGCCTGTTCATCCGCCGCCAATGGCTCGCTGCGGAAGAACTCGGCATGCGCCTGACTCTGGCGCAGGGAGAATTGCGCGAAGCTTTCCTTGTGCTCGGCCATGGTCGCCAGCACTTGGGCCGATGGGGTCAGGGACGAATCCTTGACCTTGGCCAGTTGCGCGTCGAGCGCCTTGCTGTGTGCGTCGCCGCCATGGCTCTGATCGAGCAATGCCGCCAGCGGTGCGATTTTTTCCAGCAGATCGGCTGCCCAAACCTTCAATTCGACCGCTTCACCGTCGCGCTGCAATTGCAGGCCCGGACGGCGACCTTCCTTGACCACGCTGAGGAAGTTCGAAGTGGCATTGCCGCACGAAGTGTTGGTCAGCAGCGGACTGTCGTTCAGCGCGCAATACAGCAGGAACGCGTCGAGGAAGCGCGATTCGGTGACGTCGATGCCCATCGGCAGGAACGGGTTGATATCCAGGCAACGCACTTCGACGTACTGAATGCCCCGGGCCATCAGCGCCTGGATCGGCCGCTCGCCGGTGTAGGTCACGCGTTTCGGGCGGATGTTGGAGTAGTACTCGTTTTCGATCTGCAGGATGTTGGTGTTGAGCTGTACCCACTCGCCATCCTGGTGCGTGCCGACTTCCACGTACGGCGGGTATGGCGTGGCCACGGCCTTGCGCAGGCTGTCGGTGTAGCTCGCCAGATCGTTGTAGCACGGCGTCAGGCCGGCTTGGGCGTTGCTCTGGTAACCGAGGTCGCTCATGCGCAGGCTGGTGGCGTACGGCAGGTACAGGGTGTCCGGGTCCAGTTGTTCCAACTGGTGCGAACGACCGCGCAGGAAGCCTGCGTCCAGCGCTGGCGACGCACCGAACAGGTACATCAGCAGCCAGCTGTAGCGGCGGAAGTTGCGGATCAGCGCGATGTAGGACGACGACTGGAAATCGCGGTCGGTGCCGACGAAACCTTCGGCTTCGCGCAGCAGCGGCCAGAGCTTTTCCGGCAGGGAAAAGTTGTAGTGAATCCCGGCGATGCACTGCATGGTCTTGCCGTACCGCAGGGCCAGGCCCTTGCGGTAAACGTACTTGAGCTGACCGATGTTGGAGGTGCCGTAATAGGCGATCGGGATGTCTTCCTCGGCCGGCAACGGGCACGGCATCGATGGACTCCACAGGTACTCGTTGCCGAGCTTGCTGTAGGCAAAGCGATGAATCTTGTCCAGGCTCGCCAGCGTATCGGCCGGATCGGGCAGGGCGGGGGTGATGAATTCCAGCAGCGACTCGGAATAGTCGGTGGTGATCTGTTCATTGGTCAGCGCGGAACCCAAGGCTTCCGGGTGCGGCGTTTGCGCCAGACGACCTTCACTGGTCACGCGCAGGCATTCACGTTCGATACCGTGGAGGCACTGTTCGAGCAGAGAGAGGTTGGCGCGCTCGCCGAGCAGAGCCAGGCGGCGGTTGAGAAGTTCGCTCAATTTGGATTCCTTCACGCGTCAGTCGCCCCAATATGGGGGTGGGCAGGACGGTCTACAAGGGTGAAGTTGAAACTGGCGTTTTCGCCTGGTTTTGTAGCGGCAGGCCATTTGCCGGTCAGTCAAGAACTGCACAATCCCTGTGGGAGCGAGCCTGCTCGCGAAGAGGGTATTGCAGCCAACATCACCGTCGACTGACACACCGTCTTCGCGAGCAGGCTCGCTCCCACAGGATTCGTTGCGCCGAAATTAACTCAAAATGATGAACAACATCTACAGGACAGCGAACGTGCCTTGCGCTTTTGCGACCAGTTTGTCGCCCTGCATCACGTCGGCCTCGACCACCAGCGTGCGGCGGCCCGGGTGGATCACCCGCGCCGTGCACAGCACCTCGCCGTCGGATACGGCGCGGATGTAGTTGATCTTGCACTCGATGGTCGCGCTCTGCTGATCGAAGCCGTGGGTGCTGGAACAGGCCAGCCCCATGGCGATATCGACCAGACTGAACAGCGCGCCACCGTGCAATTTGCCGCCGCGATTGCGCAGTTGCGGTTCCAGCACCAGGGCGACTTGCGCCACCCCGGTTTCCAGGCTGTGCAGGCGGCAGCCCAACAGCTTGAAAAACGCGCTCTCGACGAGCCCGGCCGGAATCTCCATCAGCGTTTCTTCAACTGCTTGGCGTTGGCGAACAGTGAAGCCATGGCGTTGTTCACCGGCGCCGCTGCGGGCGTTTCCTTGCGCGGCGTGTTGCCCGAAGACTGGCGCGGTGCCGAGCCCGGACGCGAACCACGGGCACCGTCGATCTTCTCGCCCGGGGTGTCGCTCATGCGCATCGACAGACCGACGCGTTTGCGCGGGATATCGACTTCCATGACCTTCACTTTCACCACGTCACCGGCCTTCACTGCTTCGCGTGGGTCCTTGATGAACTTCTCCGACAGCGCCGAGATGTGCACCAGGCCGTCCTGATGCACGCCGATGTCGACGAATGCGCCAAACGCGGTCACGTTGGTGACGACGCCTTCGAGGATCATCCCCAGTTGCAGGTCTTTCAGGTCTTCGACGCCTTCCTGGAACTCTGCGGTCTTGAACTCCGGACGCGGGTCGCGACCGGGTTTTTCCAGTTCTTGCAGGATGTCGGTGACGGTCGGCAGACCGAAGGTCTCGTCGGTGAACTTCTTCGGGTCCAGACGCTTGAGGAACGCGGCGTCGCCGATCAGCGAGCGAATGTCGCGGTCGGTTTCAGCGGCGATGCGCTGTACCAGCGGATAGGCTTCCGGGTGAACGGCCGAGGAATCGAGCGGGTTGTCGCCATTCATCACGCGCAGGAAGCCTGCGGCCTGTTCGAAGGTTTTCTCGCCCAGACGCGCAACTTTTTTCAGTGCCGCACGGGTTTTGAAGGCGCCGTGCTCGTCACGGTGAGCGACGATGTTCTGCGCCAAGGTCGCGTTGAGGCCGGAGATCCGCGCCAGCAAGGCCACCGAGGCGGTGTTCACATCGACGCCGACGGCGTTTACGCAGTCCTCGACCACCGCATCCAGACCACGCGCCAGTTTCAACTGCGACACGTCGTGCTGGTACTGGCCGACACCGATGGATTTCGGATCGATCTTCACCAGTTCGGCCAGTGGATCCTGCAGACGACGGGCGATGGACACCGCGCCACGGATCGACACGTCCAGATCCGGGAATTCCTTGGCAGCCAGTTCCGACGCCGAGTACACCGATGCACCGGCCTCGGAGACCATGACCTTGGTCATCTTCATTGCTGGGTATTTTTTGATCAGCTCGATCGCCAGTTTGTCGGTTTCGCGGCTGGCGGTGCCGTTGCCGATGGCGATCAGGTCAACCGAGTGCTTGGCGCACAGGGCGGCCAGAATCGCGATGGTCTGATCCCACTTGTTGTGCGGCACGTGCGGGTAAACCGTGGCGTGATCGAGCAGCTTGCCGGTGGAGTCGACCACCGCAACCTTGCAGCCGGTACGCAGGCCCGGGTCGAGGCCCAGGGTGGCGCGCGGGCCGGCCGGCGCGGCCAGCAGCAGGTCGTGCAGGTTGTGGGCGAAGACGTTGATCGCCTCGGTTTCGGCGCCGTCGCGCAGCTCGCCGAGCAGGTCGGTTTCCAGGTGCGTGTAGAGCTTGACCTTCCAGGTCCAGCGCACCACTTCACCGAGCCATTTGTCGGCCGGGCGGTTCTGATTCTGGATGCCGAATTGCTGGCCGATCATGCCCTCGCACGGGTGCATGGTGCCCGGCAGTTCGTCGCCGACTTTCAGTGCGGAGCTGAGGATGCCTTCGTTGCGGCCACGAAAAATCGCCAGTGCACGGTGCGACGGCATGCTTTTCAGCGGTTCGTCGTGTTCGAAGTAGTCGCGGAACTTCGCGCCTTCTTCTTCCTTGCCGGCGATCACGCGGGCGCTGATGGTCGCTTCCTGCTTTAGGAAGTTGCGCAGCTTCTCCAGCAGGCTGGCGTCTTCGGCGAAGCGCTCCATCAGGATGTACTTGGCGCCTTCCAGCGCAGCCTTGACGTCGGCTACGCCTTTTTCGGCGTCGACGAAGCGTGCGGCTTCGGTTTCTGGCGTCAGGTTCGGGTCGTTGAACAGGCCGTCGGCCAGCTCGCCGAGGCCGGCTTCCAGGGCAATCTGGCCCTTGGTGCGGCGCTTCTGCTTGTACGGCAGGTACAAGTCTTCGAGGCGGGTCTTGGTGTCGGCGAGCTTGATGTCGCGCTCGAGGGCAGGGGTGAGTTTGCCCTGCTCCTGGATGCTGGCGAGGATGCTGATGCGCCGTTCGTCGAGTTCTCGCAGGTAGCGCAGACGCTCTTCCAGATGACGCAACTGGGTGTCATCGAGGCTGCCGGTGACTTCTTTCCGGTAACGGGCGATGAAGGGAACGGTAGAGCCTTCATCGAGTAGCGCGACGGCCGCTTCGACCTGTTGCGGGCGTACGCCGAGTTCCTCGGCGATGCGGCTGTTGATGCTGTCCATAAAACCACCTGACATATTGTGAAAGCAGGCTCGCAGGCACGGAAATAAAGGCCCGGAGTCTGGTTGAGCGGCTAGAAAATTGCCGCTGCCTGGGTCAAAAGGCACCCCATTGACCCGTGAAATCGAATAATTACTGCGCAGGCCCGGAAAATATCGCGGCCACCTGCGGTAACGATTCAGACGTTGCCTGGCACAAAACGCCGCGCATTATAACCAGCGTTCTGTCATTCGGGGGTGTAGCAGTCTGTAGGTAGAAACCCCGGTTTTCTGGCAGTGAAGGAAAAATCTGCTAACAATGCACACGGTGCGTATAACGGCAGCTACGCCATAATGCGCGCCGAGCTAAAAGGAGCATCCAATGAGCAGCACTGCAAACAATGCTGAAGGCGAAAAAATTCTAATTGTTGACGACGATCCGGGGCTGAGCAGCCTGCTGGAACGTTTCTTCGTCAGCAAGGGCTACCGTGCCCGTGCCGTACCGAACACCGAGCAAATGGACCGTCTGCTGTCGCGTGAAGTGTTCAATCTGGTCGTCCTCGACCTGATGCTGCCGGGCGAAGACGGCCTGACCGCATGCCGTCGCCTGCGGGCGGCGAACAATCAGATTCCGATCATCATGCTCACCGCCAAGGGCGATGAAATGAGCCGCATCAAAGGCCTGGAACTGGGCGCCGATGACTACCTGGCCAAGCCGTTCAACCCGGACGAGCTGATGGCTCGGGTCAAAGCCGTTCTGCGGCGTCAGGCCGCACCGGTGCCGGGCGCGCCGGGCAGCGAAGACGAAAACGTCACCTTCGGTGATTACGTGCTGTCGCTGGCCACCCGCGAGCTGAAACGTGGCGAAGAAGTGCACATGCTCACCACCGGTGAGTTTGCGGTACTCAAGGCTTTGGTGATGAACGCTCGTCAGCCGCTTACCCGCGACAAGCTGATGAACCTGGCCCGTGGCCGCGAGTGGGATGCGCTGGAGCGCTCCATCGACGTGCAGATTTCCCGTCTGCGCCGGATGATCGAACCGGATCCGTCGAAACCGCGCTACATCCAGACGGTCTGGGGCGTGGGCTACGTGTTCGTACCGGATGGCGCCGCCACCAAGTGATCGGCGATTTGTAGGAGCGGGTCTGCGCATCGGGTTGATCGACCCTCTACGCAGACTCGCAATCCGCAATATGCGAGCATGGCTCGCTCCTGCAAGTGTGTAACGGTTATCGATGAAAACCCCCGTCTGGTTCCCCCAAAGTTTTTTCTCCCGCACCCTTTGGCTGGTGCTCATCGTCGTGCTGTTTTCCAAGGCGCTGACCCTGGTTTATCTGTTGATGAACGAGGACGTGCTGGTGGATCGCCAATACAGCCACGGCGTCGCCCTGACGCTGCGCGCCTATTGGGCCGCCGATGAAGAAAACCGCGCGAAGATCGCCGATGCCGCGACCCTGATCCGGGTGGTCGGCGCCGGAGTGCCGGAGGGCGAGCAGCACTGGCCGTACAGTGAAATCTATCAGCGGCAGATGCAGGCGGAGCTGGGCGCCGACACCGAAGTGCGTTTGCGCATGCACTCGCCGCCGGCGCTGTGGGTGCGTGCGCCAAGCCTCGGCGACGGTTGGCTGAAAGTGCCGCTGTACCCGCATCCGCTGCGCGGGCAGAAAATCTGGAACGTACTCGGCTGGTTCCTCGCCATCGGTTTGCTGTCCACCGCCTCTGCATGGATTTTCGTCAGTCAGCTCAACCAGCCGTTGAAACGTCTGGTATATGCCGCGCGGCAACTCGGTCAGGGTCGCAGCGTGCGCCTGCCGATCAGCGACACACCCAGTGAGATGACCGAGGTGTATCGCGCCTTCAACCAGATGGCCGAAGACGTCGAACAGGCCGGTCGCGAGCGCGAGCTGATGCTGGCCGGGGTCTCCCATGATTTGCGCACGCCGCTGACCCGCTTGCGTCTGTCGCTGGAGCTGATGGGTGATCGCAACGATCTGACCGATGACATGGTGCGCGACATCGAAGACATGGACGCGATTCTCGACCAGTTCCTCGCGTTCATTCGCGACGGTCGTGACGAGTCGGTGGAGGAAGTGGACCTGAGCGATCTGGTGCGTGAGGTGGCCGCGCCGTACAACCAGAGCGAAGAGAAAGTGCGTCTGCGTCTGGAACCGATCCAGCCGTTTCCGTTGCGTCGAGTGTCGATGAAACGCCTGCTGAACAACCTGATCGGCAACGCCCTGAACCATGCCGGTAGCGGCGTCGAGGTCGCGGCTTATGTGTCCGGTGACACCAGCGCGCCGTACGTGGTGTTGAGCGTGATGGACCGGGGGGCGGGGATCGATCCGTCGGAGCTTGAGGCGATCTTCAACCCGTTCACCCGTGGCGACCGTGCCCGGGGCGGGAAAGGTACCGGGCTGGGGTTGGCGATCGTGAAGCGGATTGCTTCGATGCATGGCGGCAATGTCGAGTTGCGCAACCGCTCCGGGGGCGGACTAGAAGCGCGGGTGCGGTTGCCATTGGGGTTGATGTTGCCGCGGGATGCGGTCTGACAGTCGGGATATTCAGCGGGGCTGATGGCCCCTTCGCGAGCAAGCCCGCTCCCACAGGGGAACGTATTCCAAAATGTGGGAGCGGGCTTGCTCGCGAAGGCGGCCTGTCAGCCGCCACATTTTAAACGGATCAGCCTTTGCCTTTGGTCCGGGTCATGTTCGGCCCGCCATTCTTCTCAAGGTGTTCGATGATGATCCCGGCCACGTTCTTGCCGGTGGTGGTCTCGATCCCTTCCAGGCCCGGCGACGAGTTCACTTCCATCACCAGCGGCCCGTGGTTCGAACGCAGGATATCCACACCCGCCACGGCCAGCCCCATGACCTTGGCCGCGCGCAACGCGGTCATGCGTTCTTCCGGGGTGATCTTGATCAGGCTGGCGCTGCCGCCTCGGTGCAGGTTGGAGCGGAATTCCCCAGGCTTGGCCTGACGCTTCATGGCTGCGATCACCTTGTCGCCGACCACGAAGCAGCGGATGTCGGCACCGCCGGCTTCCTTGATGTATTCCTGGACCATGATGTTCTGCTTCAGGCCCATGAACGCTTCGATCACCGACTCGGCGGCCGTGGCGGTTTCGCACAGCACCACGCCGATGCCTTGGGTGCCTTCCAGCACCTTGATTACCAGCGGCGCGCCGTTGACCATGTCGATCAGGTCGGGAATGTCATCCGGTGAGTGAGCGAAGCCGGTGACCGGCAGGCCGATGCCACGACGCGACAGCAGTTGCAGCGAACGCAATTTGTCCCGCGAGCGGGCGATGGCCACCGATTCGTTGAGCGGAAACACCCCCATCATTTCGAACTGGCGCAACACGGCGCAACCGTAGAACGTCACCGACGCACCGATCCGCGGGATTACCGCATCGAACCCTTCCAGCGGCTTGCCGCGATAGTGGATCTGCGGCTTGTGGCTGGCGATGTTCATGTAGGCGCGCAAAGTGTCGATCACCACCATTTCATGCCCGCGCTCGGTGCCGGCCTCGACCAGACGACGGGTGGAATACAGACGCGGATTCCGCGACAGCACAGCGATCTTCATGCAACACCTGTGGAGGAGGTAGATACCGGGAACACCGGCTTGTCTTGTACATATTTGATGCCCGGATTGACCACCAGTTGGCCATCGATCAGGGCTTTGGAACCGAGCAACAGGCGATAGCGCATGGACTTGCGACAGGCGAGGGTGAACTCGACTGCCCAGACCCGATCACCGAGGGCCAGGGTGGTGCTGATCACATAGCGCACCTGCGCCTGGCCGTTGGAGCTTTTGATGGTTTTGCGCGTCACCAGCGGTGCTTCGCAGCGCCGGTGACGCAACTGCACCACCGTGCCCAGGTGCGCGGTGAAACGCACCCACTTCTCGCCGTCGCGTTCGAACGGCTCGATGTCGGTGGCATGCAGGCTGGAGGTGCTGGCGCCGGTATCGATTTTCGCCCGCAGGCCGGCGACTCCCAGATCAGGGAGCGCCACCCACTCGCGCAGACCGACAACGGTCAAATGGTCAAATGTCTTCAAAGGTGCTCAACCGGCAGAAACCGCTCGGGCCGCGTGCGGCCGAATTCGCGGTATTCACGCAGAATAAGGGTTAAAAGGCGACAGATATCTACGGCCCGGATCGCCGACCCCTCAAGCAGGTGTCGGCTGGTGTGCATTGTAATCCGGGACGGGGTCATTCATGGCACGACAGAAACGGTAGTACAGTTCATCAATATTTCAGAATGAGGAAATTCCATGGCACAAAAAAGCGAAGAGGACGACAAGGTCCGTCTCGACAAGTGGTTGTGGGCGGCGCGCTTTTATAAAACCCGGGCCTTGGCCAAAGCGGCCATCGAGAGTGGCAAGGTGCATTGCCGAGGCGACCGCTGCAAGCCTGGCAAAGAGCCACGCATTGGCGATGAATTCGAGATTCGTACCGGCTTTGAAGAGCGCACGGTGAGGGTTGAAGCCTTGTCGATCGTACGTCGCGGCGCACCCGAGGCGCAGACGCTGTATACCGAGACCGAGGCGAGTATTGCCAAACGTGAAGCGGCTGCGGCGATGCGCAAGGCCGGGGCATTAGGTGTGAGTACCGACGGCAAACCGAGCAAGAAGCAGCGGCGGGATCTGTTTAAATTTCGTGGCAGCAGCAACGAGTAGTGTGCGACGAACACACTTGTGGCGAGGGAGCTTGCTCCCGCTGGAGGCCGAAGGACTCCCTATCCAGTCGATCATGTATTTCAAAGTACAACCGAGTCGACTGGTTCAGTGCCTGCTACGCAGCCAAGCGGGAGCAAGCTCCCTCACCGCAGGTGTGTGCAAACTGTCAGTTCGCGGCAGACACCACACTCATCCGCGAAACCAGCGGCAGCTTGCCCAGTAAAGCGAAAACCGGCGCAGTCACCTTCAGCCAGAAGTTGGCGGCGTGATAGGCAAACGGCGTGTAGTAACCCCAGCCCAACGCCCACACTGCCAGCAGCATGCCGCCGATGTAATCGTCCTGGCCCCAATGCGCGCCGGCTACCAGACGTGGCAGCATGAACAGCAACGCCAGGCCCCAGATCGTCAGGAACTGGCCGACTGAGCGACTGAACACGCCCATGAACAGCGCCCAGATCAGCAACACCGAAGCGTGGTCACCGGGGAAGCTCTGGCTCGAGCGATCCTTCAGCTCCCAGGCTTTTTCCAGATGCGGGAAATAGTCGCTCAGGTGCACCGCGCCTTCCAGCACCATCGATGGGCTGCTGTGCTGCCAGTCCATGTAGTCGGCGAATTTGGAAAACAGCGCGCGAATCACCACCATCAGCAGCAGAATCGAGAAAAAACCGAAGAAGGCGCGACGTACATCAATCGCCTTGAACACCCAGTCGCCCTTGATCAGCAGCGTCAGCAGAATCAGTCCGACGACAATGTCGAACGGACGCAGACTTGCAATTGCCCAGATGTGGAGCCATATGGGGTTGCTGGCCAGTGGTGCATTGAGCGAGCGGAACAGCCACTCGTCGAAAATCACACACAGCATCTGGCCCGTAGGCCATAACCAGAAAGCCAGTAGCGCTAATGGCACTATGTTGCACAGAACCAGCCGGCCGAGGTTCCACCTTGATTGGAACAAACCCGGATTGTTCATAAAATGCCTCCCGTGGCTGAACATTTCGCACCAAACGGGTGCGGAGAAGCGCGGGATTTTCATCTTTTGTAACCTTTTTGTCATCAATTCAGATACCCAGACCTATGACCGACCTACCGGATACCGACTACACCCAACGCTTCATCTTCGATGACAGCGACACTCGCGGCGAACTGGTGGCGCTGGAACGCAGCTACGCCGAAGTTCTCGCCAAGCACCCGTACCCGGAGCCGGTCGCGCAATTGCTGGGCGAACTGATGGCGGCCGCCTCGCTGCTGGTGGGCACCCTGAAGTTCGTCGGCTTGCTGATTTTGCAGGCACGCTCCGAAGGGCCGATTCCGCTGCTGATGATCGAATGCTCCAGCGAGCGCGAGATCCGTGGCCTGGCGCGTTATAACGCCGAGCAGATCGCCGCGGACGCGACCCTTGCCGACCTGATGCCGGGCGGTGACCTGACCCTGACCGTCGACCCGACGATCGGCCAGCGTTACCAGGGTATCGTCGACCTCGATGGTGAAACCCTGTCCGAGTGCTTCACCAATTATTTCGTCATGTCGCAACAGGTCGGCACCCGCTTCAAGCTGTTCGCCGACGGCCGCCGTGCTCGCGGAATGCTACTGCAGCAACTGCCGGCCGACCGCCTGAAAGACGAAGAAGAGCGCGCCGAAAGCTGGCAGCACATCACCGCCCTGGCCAGCACCCTGACCGCCGATGAATTGCTCAGCCTGGACAACGAAACTGTCCTGCATCGCCTCTACCACGAAGAGCAGGTGCGCCTGTTCGATGTACAGAACCTGCGCTTCCGTTGCAGCTGCTCGCGGGAACGCTCGGGCAATGCACTGGTCAGTCTGGGTCTGGAAGATGCGCAGGCACTGGTGGCTGAACGCGGTGGCGAAGTCGAGATCGATTGCCAGTTCTGCAACCAGCGTTACCTGTTCGATGCGGCCGATATTGCTCAATTGTTTGCTGGCGCAGGCGTCGACACGCCGTCAGATACCCGGCACTAAAACGGTTCAGCGCAGGTAAATTCACTGCGTAACGACGGAATTTCGCCGTTACGACGGGAGGACCCTACTCTTTTTGGGCTTTTCTGGCATAATCCGGCCCACTTTTTTCGCGGTAGTAGTGCACGACTTTCTACTACAAAACGTTTGGAGCACACTCGGCCACTGGCCGACGGGGAACCTCATGACGCAAGCCAATAACGCCGTGTACACCGATCTGAGTGTTGATGATCTGGTAAAAGAAGCCCTGCAACGCGGTGAGGGCGAGCTTGCCGATACCGGCGCTCTGGTAGTCCGCACCGGTCATCGCACCGGCCGTTCGCCAGTCGATCGTTTCATCGTTGAAGAGCCTTCCACCCAGGCCGCTATCGCCTGGGGCCCGATCAACCGCAAGTTCCCGGCCGACAAGTTCGACGCGCTGTGGGCTCGTGTCGAGGCGTTCAACAACGCGCAAGAGCACTTTGTTTCCCACGTGCATGTAGGTGCGGCTGAAGATCACTACCTGGCCGTCAAAATGACCACCCAGACTGCCTGGCAGAACCTGTTCGGTCGTTGCCTGTTCATCAACCCGGCCCAGTACAACCCGGCCGGTCGTGACGAGTGGCAAGTGCTCAACGTGGCCAACTTCGAGTGCGTGCCTGAGCGTGACGGCACCAACTCCGACGGTTGCGTGATCATCAACTTCGCGCAGAAGAAAGTGCTGATCGCCGGTATGCGTTACGCCGGTGAAATGAAGAAAGCCATGTTCTCCGTGCAGAACTTCCTGCTGCCGGCCGCTGACGTGCTGCCAATGCACTGCGCTGCCAACATCGGCGAAGAAGGCGACGTGACCCTGTTCTTCGGTCTGTCGGGCACCGGTAAAACCACCCTGTCCGCCGACGAGAGCCGTTACCTGATCGGTGACGACGAACACGGCTGGGGCGAAGGCGTTGTCTTCAACATCGAAGGCGGCTGCTATGCCAAGTGCATCGACCTGTCCGAGAAGAACGAGCCGGTCATCTGGAAAGCCATCAAGCACGGCGCAGTCCTGGAAAACGTGGTCATCGACGACGCCAAGCATGCCGACTACGCCGATGTCAGCCTGACCCAGAACAGCCGCGCGGCCTACCCGCTGGAGCACGTTGCCAAGCGTTCCGAGAAGAACCTGGGCGGCGAGCCAAACGCGGTGATCTTCCTGACCTGCGACCTGACCGGCGTGTTGCCGCCAGTGTCGATCCTCAACGAAGAACAAGCGGCCTACCACTTCCTGTCCGGCTACACCGCGCTGGTGGGCTCGACTGAAATGGGTTCGGGCAGCGGCATCAAGTCGACCTTCTCCACCTGCTTTGGCGCACCGTTCTTCCCGCGTCCGGCTGGCGAATACGCTGAACTACTGATCAAGCGCATCCGCGGCTTCGGCTCCAAGGTCTACCTGGTCAACACCGGCTGGACCGGCGGCGGCTACGGCGTCGGCAAACGCTTCAACATCCCGACCACCCGTGCGGTGATCGCGGCGATCCAGAGCGGCGCGCTGATCGGTGCAGCCACTGAACACCTGGACACCATCAACCTCGACGTGCCACTGGCCGTACCGGGCGTTGAAACCAACCTGCTCAACCCACGCAACACCTGGGCTGACAAGGCTGCGTACGACGAAGCGGCCAAGGCGCTGGCCGGTCTGTTCATCGAGAACTTCAAGAAGTTCGAAGTGAGCGACGCGATCAAGGCTGCGGGTCCTAAGTTGTAAAATTGGTTGCAGTAATGAGAAAGCCGCCTCTAGGGGCGGCTTTTTTGTGGGTGACGGTTTAGCTGTCGTTATCGGCTTGACTGCCATTATTCCCGCAGAATTTGGGGTAAACGGCCAGAATAATGCCACTTAAGGGAGGAGTGGCCCGCCAATACAGTTCTCGAAGATATCTTCAAGTCCACGATAGTCACATGCAACCGCATCAACATTTGCCGAAATCCAAGCGTCTTCCTTGATCAGCCACCAATCAACCGTAAAGCCCGCATTGATGATGATCTGCTCAAAAGGATGCGCTGAGCACGCCCGTTACCTTCGCGAAAAGGATGAATGACATTCAAGTCGCCATAGGTTTCGGCGATAGCCACGACGAGCTCTTCTTTGTTCAGTCCCACGAACCATGCATTACGTTCCATGGCGCGAAATATTTTCTCTGCCTCTGGGAGAATTCTTTCTGCGGTGCAGAAAAAGGTATCCCCCTTCTGAATGTTGACTGTTCGCGGCTGCCCGGCCCAGTCGTAGACATCGCAAAACAGAGTTCTATGGATATGTTGAAAAAGGGTTAGATCATATGGAGGGGGAAGAAGACGAAATCGACTGATAGCGATCTCTGATAGTTCTCGCTCTGCTTTCTGCAGTTCTTCTTCACAGCGAATATTGAGCAAGTTACGCAGGACATCACTTCCAGGATAGCAGTAGGGGTCTTGCCCGACCCCGTACTTGTCCACCATTAGCGTGTGTTCTGACGGTATTTTTCGATGACTGATTCCCGTGATGGAAGCGGTCTATCAGCATCGCTACGATTGGTATCGAACCCTTCTAGACGCAGGCTCGCCAAGTAGTTAGACCGACGTACTTTTTCGTAATAAGCCTGCTTTTGCTGGAACGTCAATTTGCTCATGGCATGGGCCTCTTGGTGCAGGATTACAGTGTAGCGCAATCGTGTGGACGGATTGGTTGGGATTTTCGATGCTTGCACGAGTGTTGCTCATCTGTCTCAGGTTAGGCGTGAGAGCGACCGGAAGACTGTCAGCCTCAGAGCGGTGCTTTCCAGCCGAGCATCTGCTGCTGCGCGACCTGCAGCAGGTCACAGCCATCCTGCGTCAGCAGATAGAGGGCGTGGGTGATATGGGGGATGTCTTCGACGTCGGCTTGTTTGAAACTGAGGCAGTAGAGGGTTTTCAGCAGGTCGCTGGAGGCGCGCAGGCGTTGGACGGCGCATTCGAGGATGTCTTGCGGGTTGGCCGTTGTGTCGATGATCAGGGGCTTGGTGTCGGTGAGGTTGGATTCGAGTGAGCGGTAGCGATCAGCGGGTAATTGATTCCATGTTTTCATTTTGTTGATCCTCAAATGCTTCAAGTGAAGCCACCACATCGTGACCAAGCGACAGGAGGCGACTGTGTTCGGGTTGGTCAACCGGTGAGGATCGTGCACAGACCCGGCACACCCGAAGGTGTCCCAAACACAGCCACCATAAAACTGCAGGCAATTGAGTGCCGGCAGCATACAGCGGACGCGTCTTCACGATCCATTCAGGTGACCAAGCCCGAGCCGCTGATTTGCCAGCGACAGTTACGACTATAGATTTGTGATCTCAAGCCGCGATAGGCGACAAAGAGTCGTGGCGTATAGGAACGGGATGAAGATTGCATCGGACGTTCCTACCGATTTTTAATCGTTTTTCAACGTAAATGCTGATACGCCGAAATATCCAGCAAGCTGGTTGCCAGGCCGGTCGCCGACTTGTAGATCTCGCCCTTCACGCTGGTGAACGGTACACCTTTGCTGCCCAGCGAAACGTAGCGCTCGCCTTGGTCCAGCTCGGTGAAGTAGGTGTAGGAATGTTTGTGCATCAGTGTGTATTTGGCTTCGTCGCGTGCGATGCCGTTGGTGAGGTTTTCCAGATCGGCCTGGGTCAGATTCAACGTTTTTTGCAGTTGCACGCCCCAGCGTTTGAGGCAGGTTTCGGCGAGGTGGCGCACGATGCGTCCGGGCTCGGACAGCGCTTTCAGATCACTGGCGCCGGTCGGGACGCCGCCGCTGCTGGTGGCATTGCCGGCCATGGTGGCGTGGCGGCCAGCCATAGGATAGATGTAGGTTTTAGTGCCGGTAGCGGTCTGTGGGATGACGCAGCTGAAACCTTTGGAGCGTTCGTCACGAGCATAGAACGCTACATACTCTTTGACATTGCCCGCGAGTTTGACGCGCTCTTCCTGAAAGTTACCAATGCCTGGCACGGGATCAAGCGCAAAGATATTGACCGGGATGTTTTTCAGCAGACTGTCCTTGAACATTGCATTGGCCAACATATGGCAACTGATGCCGCCCCGGCTCCAACCGACGAGATTGACTTGAGTCGGAATAACACCATCCTTGCGGTGGGTTTTGATGATTCCTTCCTGTAATTGCTGCTGGGTAATGCTGCGATTACCGTAATTATATTTGCGCCAGAACCAGGAACCCTCGACTTTTACATCTTCGATAGGAATGCCGGCAGCTTTCAGGCGATTGTATTCGGCTTCAGTCAGTTGCTCGCGTTGCCAGTCGCACTTGCCCTTGATGATATTGAGCGCATGCAACACGTTTTCTTCCCAGCCCTTGCCGAACAAGGTGCCGCTCATGCCGTATTCCTTGGTCTTGGTGAATAGATCGTCGGCCTGCAGGTTGCCGCTGCCGGGGCCATCGACCACGATCCACTCGGCAAACTCGTAACCCGTATGATTGGCAGCCAAGGTGGAAATCAGTTCACCGTTCCAGAAGTTTTCGTGGGTGACGTCGAATTTATTGGAACCAGTTCCGCAAAAAAATATAGTTAAAACAGTCATTGTGTTGCTCTCGGTTAAAGTAAGAGCCAACAACTTAGGTCTTTTCTAGCTGTTTATTAAAGCCTTCTGTTGTTTCTGGATTTTAGTTGTTTTCAGTGTCGGTCTGGTTGTTGGGGTTTGTGTTTTGCTACTTCGAGCAAGTCGCAGCCATCCTGCACTAATAAATAAAGAGCATTGACGATGTTAGGTATATCTTTCACGTCGGCCTGTTTGAAACATAAACAGTAAAGGGTTTCCAGCAGATCGCTGGCGGCACGCAGTCGCTGGTCAGCGGCATCAAGCAGATCGCGATGGCTGGACTGAGTGTCGATGACCAATACGGGATTTTCGTTGTAGCAAGTCTTCAAAGGGCGATAGCGGGTAATCATGGTGAGGCTTGTCCTTTACAAAGGCACTCGGGCGGGGCTGATTCAGTGGTCAGTCGCGCCGGCCACTATAGAAGTGCGTGGCGAGCACTCACAAGAGCGCCGCAATGGACGCCGTTCGTAGGGGATTTTCCGAGGGCCGGGCATATGCCCTACAAGGTTTTGCGGTTTTTTCGGGGTGAAACCCCTAGCGCAGAAATTTCCCACAGGATTCACAGGCGTTTCTTGGCAGATCTATGTATGGTGCGCGCCAGAATCTGTAGGACGTTTCCAAACGTCCGATACGCGCTTAAAGGGAATTGAGTATGCAGTGGCTACGTATGGCCTCGATTTTATTGCTGTGGGCCAGTGGTTGCCGTTTGGCCATGGCGTCTGGTGTCGGCAACAGCTGGACGTTTGCCGACCTCGAACGCACCGGTTGGCCCGATGCGCTCTCCAGCCAGACTGGCATCGATACCGCCTCGCGCGCCGAGGTGTTGATGTTCGGCAGGGCCTTGCTCGCCAGTGAAGCGCTGGACGAGGCAGGGCTGGAGCAGCGACTGGGTGTGCCGCATGTGCAGCTCAAGTCGATCAGGCAGGTGCGTGACGGTCTGTGGGATCGTTTGCTGAGCACCTATCGCAACGCCAGCGTTGACTGTGACGGGCAGCCGTTCTGCCCGCGCGTGCGCAGTGTTGCGGAACTGCGGCAATTGGCGGCGGCCTTCACCGGTGACATCAGCCCGGCTCATGCGTTGTGGGCGAGCAAGAGCCAAGGCGTGCATGAGCAGGTGTTGAACGAGCAACTGCGAGTGGCGGTTTTGCGGCCCTGAACGGGTAAGGTTGTATCGCTGTTTTGTGCCCCTTCGCGAGCAGGCTCGCTCCTGCAGTGGACCGAGTTGTCTGCGCTATTGGCTGTATCATCCCGTATTGAATTGACCCCGGCCTTTTCTCGACTCGCTGCGATCGCTCGCTAGGCTGTTGGCATCACAGCGGTCAACGGAGTGACAGCGCATGCACAACACCCTGGAACAGGTTTTCGGTTATCCACAGTTTCGACCCGGGCAGGAAGCCGCGATCAGCGCGGTACTGGCCGGGCGCTCGGCGGCAGCGATTTTCCCCACCGGGTCTGGCAAGTCGCTGTGCTATCAAGTACCGGCACTGTTGCTGCCACATCTGACCCTGGTGGTCTCGCCACTGTTGGCGTTGATGCAGGATCAACTGGCATTCCTCAAGCGTCACGGCATCAGTGCCGGCAGCATCGATTCGGCACAAAGCCGCGATGACGCCAATGATGTGATGGCCCGCGCCCGTTCGGGTGAATTGAAGATCTTGATGATCTCGGTGGAGCGCCTGAAGAACGAGCGTTTTCGCAATTTTTTGCAGCAGGTGCCGATCTCGCTGCTGGTGATTGACGAGGCGCACTGCATCTCGGAGTGGGGCCACAACTTCCGCCCCGACTACCTGAAGCTGCCGGACTATCAATGCCAGTTCAACATCCCGCAAACGCTGCTGCTGACCGCCACGGCGACGCCGAAGGTCATCGCCGACATGCAAGCCAAATTCGCCATCGCTGCCGAAGATGTTGTGACCACCGGTTTCTATCGCCCAAACCTCAATCTGCTGGTGGAACCGGTGCGTGGCCAGGACAAGCGCCGGCGGCTGGTGGAGTGGATGAGCGAGCGCGCGAGCCAGCCGAGCATCGTCTACGTCACGCTGCAGAAAACCGCCGAGCACATCGCCGAACATCTGGGGCGCAACGGCATACAGGCCGAGGCTTATCACGCCGGGTTGCCCAACGATCAGCGCGAGGCGATCCAGAAGCGCTTCATGGCCGGGCAGTCCAATTGCATAGTCGCAACCATTGCGTTCGGCATGGGCATCGACAAGAGCGATATCCGCAACGTGGTGCATTTCGACCTGCCGAAATCCATCGAGAACTACAGTCAGGAAATCGGGCGCGCCGGACGGGACGGACAGCCGTCGGATTGCCTGGTGCTGGCCAACCGCGACAGCCTCAACGTGCTGGAAAATTTCGTCTACGGCGATACCCCGGAGCGCGAGGGGATACGTTGTGTGCTGGAGGAAATGCAGGCTGCCGCAGCTGAAGGACAGTGGGAGTTTCTGCTCGGGCCGTTGGCGGATCAGAGCAACATTCGCACGCTGCCGCTGAAGACGTTGTTGGTGCAAATGGAGCTGCGCGGCCTGATTGCTCCGCGCTATGCCTATTACGCCGAGTACCGTTTCAAATACCTGCTGGAGCCGGAAGCGTTGCTTGAGCGTTTCGAGGGAGAGCGCAGGGAGTTTGTCGCGGCCATCATTCACACCTCCAGCCGCGCACGTACCTGGGCCACGGTGAATTTCGAGGCGATGTACACGCAGTATTCGGCTGAGCGCAATCGGGTGGTGACGGCGCTGGATTATTTTCAGGAGAAGGGCTGGGTCGAGCTTGAGAGCAAGCAGATGACCGAGGTCTACAACGTGCTGCACAGCGATTTCGACAGCGCTGTGCTGAGTGCCGAGTTGCACGAGTACTTCACCCGGCATGAACAGACTGAAGTCGCGCGGATTCACGCCATGCTCGAACTGTTCGCCACTGAGCGCTGCCTGGGTTATCGCCTGGCCGAGTACTTCGGCGACCACAATGCGCCCGAGCACTGCGGGCACTGTTCGGTGTGCCACGGTGATGTCGCGCGGCTTCCGGCACCTCCCGAGTTGCCAGCGCTTGTGGATAAGAACTTCGCGGCGTCGTGCGGTGATTTTATCCACAGGCACGAACAGCACACCGGCCATGTGCCGACGGCGGAGCGCCTGACGCGTTTTCTGTGCGGGATCAGCGTGCCGCTGTTTACCAAGTTGAAGGCGCGGACGATCTCGGGGTATGCGGCGCTGGAGCAATATCCGTACGCGGAAGTCCGCAGTTGGGCTGACAATCATCTGCTCGAGTAAATACAAACCCTGTGGGAGCGTGTGATGCCATGGCGGCCTGTATCCATGCGCTGAATGTCGCTCATCACGGTAATAAACTTCAAAAACGCCCGGTGCCTGACTATGGTGAAGGCTGTCTTCGGATCGCCAACAAGAGAACAACATGAGCCAGACATCCTTCGATATTCAGCAAGCTGCCGTGATCGGCGCGGGCACCATGGGCCGCGGTATTGTCATGTGCCTGGCCAATGCCGGCATCGCCGTGCAGTGGGTCGATAACAATCCACAGATGCTCGAACAGGCGCTGGGCACCGTGGCGCAGACTTATGCACACAACGTGCGCCAGGGCCGGATCGATCAGGTCGAAGCGGATGCACGTCTTGCCCGCATCAGCGCGGCGGCGGATTACCCGGCAATCCGTAATGTCGATCTGGTGATCGAAGCGGTGTACGAAAACCTCGCGCTCAAGCAGAAGATCTTTCGCGAACTGGATGGCCTGCTCAAGCCTGAGGCGTTGTTGGCGACCAACACCTCGGCACTGGATATTGATGCGATTGCCGCTGCAACAAAACGTCCATCGCAAGTGCTCGGCCTGCATTTCTTCAGCCCCGCGCACATCATGAAACTGCTGGAAATCGTTCGCGGGGCGCAGACTTCACCGGCGGTATTGGAAGCCGCACTTACTCTGGGCAAGCGCATGGGCAAGGTCAGTGTGGTGTCGGGCAACTGCCACGGTTTTATCGGCAATCGCATGTTGCATCCGTATGTACTGGAGGCGCGCAAGATGCTGCTCGAGGGCGCTTATCCACAGCAGGTCGATACGGTTTTGCAGGGCTTCGGTTTCGCCATGGGACCGTTCCGCATGTATGACGTCGTGGGCATTGATCTGGAATGGCGCGCGCGCGAATTGGCCGGCAAGGGGCAGGATGCGCCAGAGGTTCAGGTCGACAACCGCTTGTGCGAGATGGGCCGATTCGGGCAGAAATCCGGCAACGGTTACTACCACTACGAGCCGGGCAGTCGTCAGGCAGAGCATGATCCCGAGGTCGATGCGCTGATATTGAGCGTTAGCGAAGGCCTCGGCTTTCAGCGCCGCGAGATTGGGTCCGAGGAAATCCTCGAGCGCTGCCTTCTGGCGCTGGTCAACGAGGGCGCGAAAATTCTGCAGGAAGGCATTGCCGAATCGGCGCATGACATCGATCAGGTGTACCTCAATGGCTACGGCTTCCCGGCGGACAGAGGCGGCCCGATGGCCTGGGCGGACGATCAGGGGCTGGCGGACATTCACAAGCGCTTGCTGGCGCTGGAGACGCGACAGGGCGATCAATGGCGGCCGGCCCCACTGATTGGCGAGCTGGCGGCGCGAGGCAAAGGTTTTTACCTTTAGACTGGACAGATAACTCAAGGAGTCGATACCGATGTCCAGCACCATGGCGCAACGCGCCGATTACCCGCATTTCCAGCCGATCACCACCCGCTGGCACGACAACGATGCTTATGGCCACATCAACAACGTCACCTACTACAGCTTTTTCGATACTGCCGTGAACACTTACCTGATTCAGGTCGGTGGCCTGGATATCCACGACGGCGAGGTAGTGGGTTTTGTCGTGAGTTCATCTTGCGATTATTTCGCCTCGATCGCGTTCCCGGACCTGATCGAGATCGGTCTGCGGGTTGGCAAGCTGGGTAACAGTTCGGTGCAATATGAACTGGCGGTGTTCAAGGTCGGTGAAAGCGAGGCGTGTGCGGCGGGGCGTTTTGTCCATGTATTCGTGGACCGGACGAGCAATCAGCCGGTGCCGATTCCAGGTAGATTGCGTGACGCGCTGGAGCGTCTGGTGGTTTGAACCAGAGCAAAAAAAATCGCAGCCCTTGGGCTGCGATTTTTGCTTTCGCGCTTAACGCAACGGATTAGTCGCGATAGTAGCGGTGATGCTTGCGGTGGCCATAAGCGTGGCCACGGCCAGGGTGACGGTCGCGATAGTAGCGACGGTCGTCACGGCCGCGATCGTAATGACGACCCTCGTCATTGCTCTGGTTACCCATGTAGTTGCCCAGCGCGCCACCGGCTCCGCCACCTGCTGCGGCACCGATCAGGCTGCCGGTGGTACCGCCCATGCTGCGGCCGACCACGTTACCGCCGGCTGCGCCCAACGCACCGCCAATGGCCGCTTCGCCACGGCTGTGTTTGTTGGCGCCGACCGCGCTACCACCCGCGCCGCCCAGGGCTGCGCCAATGGTTGAACCTGTGCTGCCGCCTAAAGACTGACCGACGACCGAGCCAAGAACCCCGCCCAATGCGCCGCCCACACCTGCTTCGGTGGTGCCTCCGGCAGAAGCGAAGCCACTGACCAGGCCAAGGGACAACAAGAGAATCGAGGAGAACTTCATAGAGGAGCCTCAAAGGGATGACGGCGCCGATCCTGAGGCTGTGTAACAAGGCTGACAATCGAAATCCGACGAATAACACGACTTGTATACAATTATGCAAGTTGCTGTTTTGTATGCGGAACTTAAGCGATTTTCGCCGGTCTTTAGCTACTTCGGACAGGCCGCTTTTGTGAAAAAGCGGCCTTTTTTGTGGCCGTTGGAAGGGTGCAGGGTACAAAGATTTTTGTTGAATGTGCCACCGCTTTCGCGAGCAAGCCCGCTCCCACATTTGAAACGCATTCCAATGTGGGAACGGGCTTGCTCGCGAAGGGGTCAGTCCAGGCAACGCTTTACGCAGATTTGGCCATGATCAACCCAGTCTCACTCGCCGCCTCCAGCCGGATAGCAATGAACTTCGATGTCGGCGTATGGCTGCCATCCCCGGTGCTTTCCAGCGGCACCAGCGGATTCACTTCCGGGTAGTAAGCCGCTGCCTGACCCGCCGGAATATCAAACGCCAGCAAGGTAAAGCCCTTCACCCGACGCTCACGGCCATCGTCCCAGATCGACACGATGTCGGCCTTCTGCCCCGGGCGGAAGCCCAGACGAATGATGTCGGCCTCGTTGGCGAACAGCACATCGCGCTGACCCTTGACCCCACGATAGCGGTCGTCGAGGCCATAGATCGTGGTGTTGTACTGGTCGTGGGAGCGCATCGATTGCAGGATCAGATCCGGCAGTTGCCCGGTGGCGCGGGTACGCTCGTGCACCAGATCCTTGGGCAGCATGTTCGCGCGGAAATTGGCCCGGCCCGACGGGGTGTTCCACTTGCGTGCACCGGCACTGTTGCCGAGGTAGAAACCGCCCGGGTTCTTGACCTTCTCGTTGAAGTCCTTGAAGCCCGGAATGGTATCGGCGATCAGGTCGCGGATGCGCCGGTAATCGGCCACCAGCCAGTTCCAGTCCACCGGTTTGCTGCCCAGCGTGGCGGCGGCGATGCCGGCGATGATCGCCGGTTCCGAGCGCATCTGGTTCGACAGCGGCTGCAACTGGCCGTTGGACGCGTGAACCATGCTGAACGAGTCTTCCACGGTGACCGCTTGCGGGCCTTCGGCCTGGATATCGATGTCGGTTCGACCCAGGCACGGCAGGATCAGTGCGTCCTTACCATGGGCCAGATGGCTGCGGTTGAGCTTGGTGCTGATCTGCACAGTCAGGTCGCAATTGCTCAGCGCCGCGAAGGTACGCGGGCTGTCCGGTGTGGCCTGGGCGAAGTTGCCGCCCAGACCGATGAAGACCTTGGCGCGGCCCTCGGCCATCGCGTGGATCGCTTCGACCACGTTGTGCCCGTTGTCACGCGGCACCTTGAACTGGAAACGCCGCTCAAGAGAATCGAGGAACGCCACTGGCGGACGCTCGTTGATACCCATGGTGCGGTCGCCCTGCACGTTGCTGTGACCGCGCACTGGACACAGGCCGGCGCCGGGTTTGCCGACGTTGCCGCGCAGCAACATCAGGTTGGCGATTTCCTGGATAGTCGGCACCGAATGGCGATGCTGAGTGATACCCATCGCCCAGCACATGATGACGTTCTTGCCTTTGGCGTACATGCGCGCCGCTTGCTCGATCTCCACCAGAGTCAGGCCGGACTGCGCGACGATCTGCTCCCACGGCGTGTCATCGACCACGCCCAGATACTCCAACACGTTGGTGCTGTGCGCATTGAGGAAGTCGTGATCGAACACCGCAGGTTCACCGGCCTTCTGCGCATCGCGTTCCCACTGCAAGAGGAACTTGGCCATGCCGCGCAGCACCGCCATGTCGCCGCCCAGTGCCGGACGGAAGTACGCGGTGTTGGTCGGTTTGTCGCCATTGGTGAGCATTTCCAGCGGGTGCTGTGGATGCTGGAAACGTTCCAGACCGCGCTCTTTCAGCGGGTTGATGCACACCACTTGTGCGCCACGCTTCACGGCTTCGCGCAACGGTTCGAGCATCCGTGGGTGGTTGGTGCCGGGGTTCTGGCCCCAGACGAAAATCGCATCGGCGTGTTCGAAGTCGTCGAAGGTGACCGTGCCTTTACCGACGCCAACGCTCTGCGCCAACGCCACACCGCTGGCCTCGTGGCACATGTTCGAGCAGTCCGGGAAGTTGTTGGTGCCGTAGGCGCGCACGAACAGCTGATACAGGTACGCCGCTTCGTTGCTGGCACGGCCCGAGGTGTAGAACTCGGCTTGATCCGGACTCGACAGCGCTTGCAGGTGTTTGCCGATCATTGCAAAGGCATCGTCCCAGGCGATGGGTTTGTAGCGGTCGGTCTCGGCGTCGTAGACCATCGGCTCGGTCAGGCGGCCCTGGTATTCAAGCCAGTAGTCGCTTTGCTCCAGCAACGACGTGACGCTGTGTTTGGCGAAGAATTTGCTGTCCACCCGACGCTTGGTCGCTTCCCAGTTCACCGCTTTGGCGCCGTTTTCGCAGAACTTGACCATGCCGCTTTCCGGCGAATCGCCCCAGGCGCAGCCCGGGCAGTCGAAGCCGCCATTCTGGTTGGTCTTGAGCATCATTCGCAGGTTTTTCAACGCGTTATCGCTGGTCAACCAGGCTTGGGCCACGCTGATCAGCGCACCCCAGCCGCCGGCTGCACCTTTGTAAGGTTTGTAGCGCGGGACAGGTTTCTGGTCGGCTTGATGATGTTGGCTCACGCTTGATTCTCCATCGCTGGGCTGTAGACCCGCGGCGCATTCTTCTGCGGCAGGTGGATGAGATTGAGGTTGTGGCGACGGGCCCATTGCACGGCAAGGCCCGTGGGCGCGGACAGGCTGACCAGAGTCTGGATGCCGGCGCGTAAAACTTTCTGGATCAATTCGAGACTGCAACGGCTGGTGACAATCGCCAGGCCGCCTTCGGTGGAAATCTTCTGGCGGATCAGCCCGCCAATCAGTTTGTCGAGGGCGTTGTGCCGGCCGATGTCTTCACGGCCCAGCAGCAATTCACCGCTGGCGTTCATGAACACCGCCGCGTGTACCGCGCCGCAGTGCTGACCGAGCGGCTGGAACGCGCCGATGCGCTGGCGCAGGCCGTCGAGCCAGGCAGCGGGCGGTAACGGTGCACCTGGCAGGACGTTCAGATCGGGCAACGCTTGCTCGACGGCTTCAACGCCGCACAGCCCGCAACCGCTGGTGCCGGCCAGTTGCCGGCGCTGCTGCTTGAGGTTCCAGAACGCGCGGTTGGCGATGGTCACCTGCGCGTATTGCGCCGAGCCCGCGCCGGTCAGTTGCAGGTCATAAATGTCGCTGGCGTCTTCGATGATGCCGCTGCCAAGGCTGAAACCGACGATGAAGTCTTCCAGATCGCTCGGCGTCACCAGCATCACCGCCTGACTGATGCCGTTGTAGGCAATCGCCAACGCAACTTCCTCGGCGAGCGCGGTGCTGGCCGATTCCACAAGGGGCAGATCGCTGTAGCTGTAGGTCTGGCTGGCGGCGGGCGCGGGCGTTTCGAGTGCAGGCGCCGCGCAAGTTGGGCGCTTGGCGTTCATGGCATCACCGACGGATTGATCAACGCTAAGACTAGGCGCGGCAACTTGTCGCGTCTAATCGGTACTGTCGATCTATTGATAGATGGCGTCGATCAAGCGGCTGCCGGGTCATTGGTCGGCCCGGAACCGGGTTGGTCTGGTGTGGTCTAGGCTTGGACGTCTGGAATCCCAATCAAGGAGTGTGCGCTATGAGTCTGTTGAGCTTTGTGAAAGAGGCCGGTGAAAAGCTGATCGACCTGCTGACCCCAGGTAATGCCAATGCCAGCGAACAGTTGAAGGAACATATCAGCAAGGTCGGGTTGGGCAACCCGAATGTTCAGGCAACCGTGGACGGTGACAAGGTGACGGTCACCGGTGAAGTTGCAAGTCAGGAGGAGAAGGAAAAAATTCTGCTGGCGGTGGGTAACATCGAAGGCGTGGGCAGTGTTGATGATCAGATCACCGTGACCGGGCCGGTTGTGGCTGCCGCACGTTTTGTCGTGGTGAAAAAAGGCGACACCCTCAGTGCGATTTCCCTCGCGGTGTATGGCAACGCCAATCAGTACAACAAGATCTTTGAGGCCAACAAACCAATGCTCAAGGATGTAAACAAAATCTACCCGGGCCAAACCCTGCGTATCCCGGAGTAACTCACAACCCCTGTAGGAGCTGCCGAAGGCTGCGATCTGTTGATCTTGCTTCTTAAAATCAAAGATCGCAGCCTTCGGCAGCTCCTACAGGAAATCAGAGACCCCGCATCAAATCGCGGTAGTCTTCAACCGCCGCAAACTCAGCCGTGTCCTTCGGCCCCTTGCGGCTATCCGGCTCTTTCACCGCCAACAAATGCGTCACACCAAATTCCCGCGCACTACGCAGAATCGGCAACGTATCGTCGATGAACAGACTGCGTGCCGGATCAAAATCGATATCCGCCTGCAAGGCATCCCAGAACTGCGGACTCTCTTTGGGGAAACCGTAATCGTGCGAGCTGATCAGCCGTTCGAAATACGGCGCCAGTTCGATCCGCTCCAGTTTCAGTGAGAGCGAATCGCGGTGGGCGTTGGTGATCATGATCACCCGTTTGCCGGCTTTTTTGATCGCCTGCAGAAAGGTGTCGGCATCCGGGCGCAGCGCGATCAGGTGCGCGGTTTCCAGTTTCAGCTCGCGCACCGAGAGCTTCAGTTCGGCACTCCAGAAATCCAGGCAGTACCACTGCAGTTGCCCGGCATGGCGCTCGAACAGCGGCTGCAACTCCATGTCGGCCATGGCCCGGCTCACCCCGTGCAGTTCGGCGTAGCGTTGCGGCAGGTGTTCCAGCCAGAAATGGTTGTCGAAGTGCAGATCCAGCAACGTACCGTCCATGTCCAGCAGGACGGTATCGATGTCAGACCACGGTAAAGAAGGCATGGCAACGTCTCGAGCGGTAGAAAGATATCCGACACAAACAATCGGGAAAGCCGCGTTATAGTAGCGCGTTCACGCCAAGGAGCTTTGCATGCGCCAGAAACCCACTGTACTCGCCCGCGAGATTGTCGCCACCAGTCGTCTGTTTTGCGTCGAAGAACTGAAGCTGCGTTTTTCCAATGGCGTGGAGCGCACCTACGAGCGTCTGGTCGGCAAAGGCGCGGGTTATGGCGCGGTGATGATTGTGGCGATGTTCGACAGCGAACACGCGGTGCTGGTCGAGGAATACTGCGGCGGCACCGACGAATACGAACTGTCCCTGCCCAAAGGCCTGATCGAGCCGGGCGAGGATGTACTGGCAGCGGCCGAGCGCGAGCTCAAGGAAGAGGCCGGTTTCGGTGCGCGCCAACTGGAGCATCTGACCGAGTTGTCGCTGTCGCCCGGTTACATGAGCCAAAAGATCCAGGTGGTGCTGGCCACCGATTTGTACGAGGAGCGTCTGGAGGGCGACGAGCCGGAGCCGATGCGCGTCGACAAGGTCAACCTGCGTGAACTGGCGGCGCTGGCGCAAAACCCGCAATTTACCGAAGGCCGTGCCCTGGCGGCGCTGTATCTGGCGCGTGATCTGCTGACGCAGCGCGGGTTCTTTCAGTCATGAGTGAGATGTCGATGAAGTTTTCCCATCCTTTGATGGCGCCAGTGGTTGAGCTGGCATTGCAGGCTGGCGAGGCGATTCTGCCGTTCTGGCGCTCTGGCGTGGAGGTCACCGCCAAGTCCGATGATTCACCGGTGACCGCAGCGGACATGGCCGCGCACCATGTCATCGTCGCCGGGCTGACCGCGCTGGACTCCAGTATTCCGATTCTGTCCGAGGAAGACGCCAACATTCCGCAGAGCGTGCGCGCCGGGTGGCAGCGCTGGTGGCTGGTGGATCCGCTGGATGGCACCAAGGAGTTCATCAGCGGCAGTGAAGAATTTACCGTGAACATCGCCCTCATCGAAAACGGGCGGGTGGTGTTTGGCGTGGTGACGATGCCGACCAATGGCCGATTCTATGTCGGCGGAGCCGGTCTCGGCGCGTGGCGTGGGGACAACGGTGGTTCGCCGGTGGCGATTGAGGTGCGTGAGGTGCTCGCGCCCGGTGAAGCGTTCACCGTGGTGGCGAGCCGTCGACACTCCAGTCCGGAGCAGGAACGTCTGCTCGCCGGTTTGAGCACCAGTCTGGGCGAGTTGCAACTGGCAAACATCGGCAGTTCGTTGAAGTTTTGTCTGCTTGCCGAAGGAGCGGCGGATTGCTACCCAAGACTGGCGCCGACGTCGCAATGGGACACCGCTGCGGCGCAGGGCGTGCTCGAAGGTGCTGGCGGCGAAGTGTTGGATCTGCAGGGCGAAGCGTTCTGTTATCCGGCGCGGGAATCACTGCTCAATGCGTTCTTTCTGGCGTTGCCGGCGAAAGCGGCGTGGCGTTCAAGACTGTTGGAGCTGGCTCGCTCCTGAGTCCTGCACATCGCATTGTAGTGAGGGGATTTATCCCCGATGGGCCGCGTAGCGGCCCCACTCTACGTACGACATGAATTGCGACTGCTGCGCAGTCGATCGGGGATAAATCCCCTCGCCACAAATGATCGCTGCATCACGAAGACTCAGCGGTGCAGAACGTATTGCCCGCTGAACGTCACTGCATTCTCATCACTGCCGGCGTTGACGATTCGCGTATTGAGCGTCAACCGTGCGCGCCCATAACGCTGATACATCGCCAGAAACTTCTTCCAGACCGCCGCTTCCGGTGGCGGACAAATCGCTGTGGCATCACCGGTCACGGGCAGCGGATAACTGATCTGGCCTTCCTGAATCACGATGTGCCCGCCGTCGATGCCTTCTTCTTTCAGGCGCAGATGCAGCCAGCCCCAACCCGCCAGCACCGCGCCGCAGTAGAGACTGCCGCCGAACATGGTGCTTTTGTGATTGACGTTCGGCTCCAGCGGCAAGTGCAAACTCAACTGCTGCTCGTGCCAGGCGAGGACCTTGAGGCCCATCTCGCGGGTCAGGGGAATGTCGTGATGCAGCACCGATTCCAGATAGTGACTGTCGCGGCTCATTCGGCTTCGTCTCCATGGGCGTTACTGTCGGCGAAATTCAAGCCGTGCTTGCGCAGTTTGTCGTGCAGGGTCTTGCGCGGAATACCCAGGGCTTCGGCGAGGCTGCGCACCGAACTGTGCGAGCGCGCCAGCTCGGCGGCAATCAACGACTTCTCGAAGTTTTCCACTTGCTCGCTCAGGCCACCACTGATGACTTCCACAGCGGTGCCGCCGCCTTCACTTCCACTGTTATCCAGCGCCAGTTCCAGACCGAGGGCGAAGCGCTCGGCAGCGTTCTGCAGTTCGCGCACATTGCCCGGCCAGGTGTGGCGCAACAGCAAGGCGCGTTGGGCCGGCTGCAGTTCATGCGGTGGCAAGCCATGCCGGGCGCTGGCTTCGTCGGCGTAATGCTGGAACAGCACCAGCGCATCTTCGCCGCGTTCGCGCAGTGGCGGAATGCGCAGCGGTGCAACGTTCAATCGATAGTACAAGTCGGCGCGAAAACGCCCTTGATCGGCAGCCTGACGCAGGTCTTCCTTGGTCGCGGCGATGACGCGGATGTCCAGCGGGATCAACTGATTGCCACCCAGACGTTCGACCACGCGCTCTTGCAGCATGCGCAGCAGTTTCACCTGCACGTCCATGCTCATGCTTTCGATTTCATCGAGGAACAGCGTGCCGCCGTTGGCGAATTCGAACTTGCCGATCCGGCGTTTCTGCGCGCCGGTAAACGCGCCCGGCTCATGCCCGAACAACTCACTTTCGACCACCGATTCGGCCAGCGCCCCGGCGTTGATCGCCACGAACGGGCCGTTGCGCCGGCTCGACAAATCGTGCAGCGCACGGGCCACGACCTCTTTGCCAGCGCCGGTTTCACCGAGGATCAGCACATCCGCCTTGGTCGCCGCCAGCGCGCCGATCTGCTCGCGCAGGCGCAGCATCGGCGCCGAGTGGCCGACCAGTCGCGCGCTCAGTTCGTTGCGATCGCTCAGGGCCAGACGCAAGCTGCGGTTGTCCAGTACCAGCCGGCGCAGGGCCAAGGCGCGGCGCACGCTGTCGAGCAGCGCGTCACTGGCGAACGGTTTTTCCAGAAAGTCATAGGCGCCGGCACGCATCGCCTGCACCGCCAACGGCACGTCGCCGTGGCCGGTGATCAGCAGCACCGGCAGCTCCGGATCCTGAGCGTGCAATTCGCTTAATAGCTCCAGGCCGTCCATGCCCGGCATGCGGATGTCGCTGACCACCACCCCGGGCCAGTCACGCTCCAGTTGCCCGGCCAGACCTTTGGCTTCGGACAGCGGAAGGATTTTCAGTCCGGCCAGGTCCAGGGTCTGGCCGAGGGCCTGACGCAGGTGCGGATCGTCATCGATCAACACCACCTGAATGCGATTGTCGATGGTCATGCACTTCGATCCTCGGACGGTTGCAGGCTGACCCCGGGCGCGCCGGCACGCAGCCGCAGGGTGATCAAGGCGCCACCTTGCTTGTGGTTGGCGAACGACAGTTCACCGCCGAAGGCGCGCATCAGGGTTTCACAGATGGCCAGCCCCAGGCCAAGGCCCTGAGTGCGGGTCTTGGTGGTGTAGAAGGGCTCGCTGGCGCGGCCGAGGGCTTCCATGCAGAAACCCGGACCGTTGTCGCGAATGTACAGATTGACGCCCTCGACGGTGGATTCGGCACTCAGCCACAGTTTGCGCGGCGGGCCTTTTTCGGTCAGCGCATCGAGGGCGTTGGCCAGCAGATTGCCGAGCACCTGACGCAAACGGGTTTCCCCGGCCTCGACCCACAGCGTGGCGGCGGGCAGATCGCGGATCAGTTCGACTTCCATGCTGCGGCGCCGTTTGGCCAGCAATGCCAGCGCATCGTCCAGCGCCGGTTGCAGGGCCACGCTTTCCGGGGCATGGCGGTCGCGGCGGGCGAAGGCGCGCAGGTGGGCGATGATCGAGGCCATGCGCCCGGTCAGTTCGCTGATCAGTTTGAGGTTGCCGCGAGCATCGTCGGTGCGTTGATGATCGAGCAGTACTTCGGCGTTTTCCGCATAGCTGCGAATCGCCGCCAGCGGCTGATTGAGTTCGTGGCTGATACTCGCCGACATCGTGCCCAGCGCCGAGAGTTTGCCAGCCTGCACCAGATCGTCCTGAGCGCGCACCAGTTCCTGCTGGGCCTGTTCGCGCTCCAGCACTTCCTGCTTGAGTCGGCGGTTGAGGCCTTCCAGATCGCTGGTCCGCTCGGCCACCCGACCTTCCAGTTCACGACGGGCCTTGGCTTCAAAGGCGATGCGTTCCAGATAATGCCGACGGCGCTGCATCATCAGCCCGAGCAACAGCATCACCACCAACAGCGTGGCGCCGCCGATCGCCACCACGGTGCGCACCGGACGATCGATCAGCGTGCGCGGAGCGAGGATGCTGACGCTCCAGCCGGTTTCGGCGATATCGACGGTTTGGGTCAGCCAGGCGCTGTCGCTGAGGTTCAGCGGACGTGGCTCGCGGGTCGGATAAGGCAGGATGGCGGTGATTGCCGAGCGCTCGGTGTCGCTCAAAATGCGGGTTGAACGAAAGCGCCATTCCGGGCGCGAGGTGAGAATCACCACGCCGTTGTGGTCGGTCACCAACAGTTGTTCCGGGGTTTTGCCCCACAGGCTTTCGGTGTGATCGAGGTCGACTTTGATCACCAGCACGCCGATGATTTTTTCGCCGTTGCGCACTGCGGCGGCGAAGAAATAACCGCGTTTGGCCGAAGTGGTGCCGAGGCCGAAGAAACGCCCCAGACGCCCAGCCATGGCTTCGCTGAAATACGGACGGAAAGCGAAATTGCGCCCGACAAAGCTGTCATGTTTGTCCCAGTTCGACGCCGCCAGGGTCTGGCCGCTGGTGTCCATCAGGTACATGACTTCGGCGCCAGTTTGTGCGGCAATGTTTTTCAGCAGGCGGTTGGCATTGCCCTGGGTGACGCCGTCGTCCGGCGCCCCGAGCACGGCGCGCAGGGCCGGCAGGTCGCCGAGAATCTGCGGCAACACTTCATAACGGTGCAGGGTGCCCAGCAGGTTGGCGACGTAGAGGTCGAGGGTCTGGCGGTTTTGCCCGGCCAATTCGCTGCGGTAATAGCGCTCGGCCAGATGCTCAAGCGGCCATAGCAGCGGCGCCAGACACAGCGCCAGCAGGGCGAGGCTGCGCCAGCGGGGTCTGCGGGGAAGGGTAGGTTTCATGAGCCGGATGCGCCTGAGTGAACAGGCGCATTATGCCTAGGCTCAGGCGAAGACGTCAGCGTCCTTGAGCAGCGCGCCGACCTGATCCTTGGCCGACAGCTTCGGCGCTTCGTCCAGTTGCCAGTCGATGCCCAGAGCCGGGTCGTCCCAGCGAATGCTGCGTTCGGACGATGGATCGTAGTAGTTGGTAGTCTTGTAGAGGAATTCGGCGAACTCGCTCAGCACCACGAAACCATGGGCAAAGCCTTCCGGAACCCACAGTTGACGGTGGTTCTCGGCCGACAGGCGTACAGCAACCCACTTGCCGAAGTGCGGCGAGCTGCGACGGATGTCCACGGCTACATCGAGCACTTCGCCGGCGGTCACCCGAACCAGTTTGCCCTGGGTATTTTGCAGCTGGTAATGCAGGCCGCGCAGCACGCCTTTCTGCGAGCGCGAATGGTTGTCTTGAACAAACCGGGTGTCGAGCCCCGTCGCATCCTGGAACGCCTTGGCGTTGAAACTCTCGTAGAAGAAGCCGCGCTCGTCACCAAATACCTTGGGTTCGATGATCAGAACACCGGGCAGATCGGTGGTGATTACATTCATGAGGTTTTTTCCAGATAGGGGTGAATGGCCGACATTCTTGCGCAAAGTGCCGGCGGATGCGAGCGCTTGAATATCTCCGGTCGGGGGTTGCGCATCCACTGCAGCAATGGCGATATAGGCACCTGATAAAATCTCAGGGGTCGTCCCATGCCGCTCTCCACGTTGATTCATCGCGCCAGTTTGCCCAGCCCGCAGGTTTCTGAAGCGCAGGCCCGACAGTGGTTGGCCGAGCATTACGGGCTCAGCGGCACGCTACAGGCGCTGGGCAGTCAGCAGGACCTGAATTATCGGGTCGACAGTGAGCGTGGGCGCTTTGTCCTGAAAATCTGCCGCGGCGATTATGCACTTGTGGAGTTGCAGGCTCAGCATGCAGGCCTCAAGTACCTTGCCGAGCACTCGTCGGTGCACGTGCCCAGAGTGATCCCGGCCAGTAATGGTGAGGATCTGCTATCGCTGGAAACCGACGGCGAGCCGGTGCACGTGCGGTTGCTGGACTACATCGAGGGTCAGTCGCTGACTCATCTTGAGCATTTGGGCCATGACGTGGTGGCTGGATTCGGTCAGTTGTGTGGCGAGATGGATCTGGCACTGGCCGGCTTCGATCACCCGGGCCTGCAGCGCACGCTGCAATGGGACGCGCGCCACGCCAGTGCGCTGATCAGCCACCTGCTGCCGGTGATTCGGGATGAGCGCCAGCGCGGCTTGATCGCGCAAGCCGCCGAACAGGCTGAGCTGCGCTTGCAGCCGTTGCAGGACAAGCTGCCGGTGCAGGCGATCCACATGGACATCACCGACGATAACGCTGTCTGGCAACGCGATGCCAAGCGTCATTGGCAATTGCAGGGCGTGATCGACTTCGGTGATCTGGTGCGCACCTGGCGTATCACCGATCTGTCGGTGACGTGCGCGGCGCTGCTGCACCATGCCGGCGGTGATCCGTTTGTGATTCTGCCGGCGGTGCAGGCCTATCACGCGGTCAATCCACTGCAACATGAGGAATTGCTGGCGTTGTGGCCGTTGATCGTGGCGCGGGCGGCGGTGCTGGTGCTCAGTGGCGAGCAACAGGTCAGCATCGATCCGGGCAATATCTACAGCCGTGACAATCTTGGCCACGAATGGGAAATTTTCCACGTGGCCACTTCTGTACCCTTGGCGCTGATGGAAGCGGCGATCCTCACGTCTGTCGGCCAGTCTCTTCCAGCCATCGGCAGTGAAGGCTTCGCACCGCTGCTGCCGGAGTTGGTCGGGCGCGAATTTGCGCTGATCGACCTTGGCGTCCTGAGTCCGCATTTCGAGGCGGGCAACTGGGAGCAGGAGGGTATCGATCAACGACTGCTCACTGAAGCCGCGGCCGCGCATGGCCTGGCGGCCAGTCGTTACGGGCAATATCGCTTGTCGCAGACGCGAGTAGACAGTGCCGTCGAACCGGAGACGTTCCCGCTGCACGTTGAGTTGCGCGTGCCGCAGGGCTCGGCGGTGGAAGCGCCGTTTGCCGGTGTGCTGCATCACGCGGCGGATGGTGTGTTGCAACTCGACGGACCGCAGCTCAGCGTGCGGCTGAGGGGCGTGAGCGCCTCGCTGCACAGCGGCGCGGCGCTGGTCAAAGGTCAGGTGCTGGGTGCGGTCAGAGGCCCGTTGATTGTGCAGGTGAGCCGCGTTGCATCGCTGGATGCGCCGTTGTTCTGCAGCCCTTCGCGCGCTGCGGCGTGGCAGGCGTTGTGCCCGTCGCCGGCAGCACTGCTGGGGCTGTCCTGCGATGCCGAGCCGGAGCTGGACGCCAAAACCTTGCTCGAACGGCGCGACGCCAGTTTCGCCCGCACGCAAAAACATTATTACGTCGACCCGCCGCGCATCGAGCGTGGCTGGCGCAATCACCTGATCGACATGCAGGGCCGTTCCTATCTCGACATGCTCAACAACGTTGCAGTGCTCGGCCATGGTCATCCGCGCATGGCCCAAGTGGCGGCGCGACAGTGGTCGTTGCTCAACACCAACTCGCGCTTCAACTATGCAGCCGTGGCGCAGTTTTCCGAACGCTTGCTGAAGCTGGCGCCGGAAGGCATGGACCGGGTGTTTCTGGTCAACAGCGGCAGCGAAGCCAACGACCTGGCGATCCGTCTGGCGTGGGCCTACAGCGGCGGGCGCGACATGCTCAGCGTGCTGGAGGCTTATCACGGCTGGACGGTCGGGGCCGATGCGGTGTCGACCTCGGTTGCCGACAACCCGCGCGCGCTGGAAAGCCGCCCGGACTGGGTGCACCCGGTGACCGCGCCGAATACCTACCGTGGCGAGTTTCGCGGCCTCGATTCGGCGCCTGACTATGTACGCAGCGTCGAAGCGCAACTGGCGCATATCGCCGCGCAGGATCGCCAATTGGCCGGTTTCATCTGTGAACCGGTGTACGGCAACGCCGGCGGGATTTCCCTGCCGCCCGGTTATCTGAAGCAGGTTTACGCATTGGTGCGGGCCCAGGGCGGGGTGTGCATCGCCGACGAAGTCCAGGTCGGTTACGGGCGCATGGGTCACTTTTTCTGGGGCTTCGAAGAGCAGGGCGTGGTGCCGGACATCATCACCATGGCCAAGGGCATGGGCAACGGCCAGCCGCTCGGCGCCGTTATTACGCGTCGGGAAATCGCCGAGGCGCTGGAAGCTGAAGGCTATTTCTTCTCGTCGGCCGGCGGCAGTCCGGTGAGCTGCCAGGTCGGTATGGCGGTGCTGGATGTGATGGAAGAAGAAAAGCTCTGGGAAAACGCCCAGGTGGTTGGCGGGCATTTCAAGACGCGGCTGGAGGCGTTGATCGATAAACACCCGCTGGTGGGCGCGGTACATGGTTCCGGGTTCTATCTGGGGGTGGAGCTGATCCGCAACCGCGAGACGCTGGAGCCGGCCACCGAGGAGACCACGTTGTTGTGCGATCGCCTGCGCGAGCTGGGGATCTTCATGCAACCGACCGGGGATGACCTGAACATTCTCAAGATCAAACCGCCGATGGTCACCTCGCGGCGCAGCGTCGACTTCTTTGTCGACATGCTGGATCGCGTGCTTGAGGAAGGTCTCTAAACCAGACCCTGTAGGAGCTGCCGCAGGCTGCGATCTTTTGATCTGGCTTTACAAAATCAAAAGATCGCAGCCTGCGGCAGCTCCTACAGAGATTCAGATTTATATCGATAATAGTTGTGTGATTTTAGATGTCTGGATGTTTGTTAGCTTTTAATGCCGATATTTATCGGTTATAAAGTCGCCATCGCTTTGCAAACCTTCGACGGTTCCCTGGAGTCCTGATCCGATGACCACTTTGAAAAGTACCCCGCGTGACGATGGCTTCTACATGCCGGCCGAGTGGGCGCCGCAGACCCAGACCTGGATGATCTGGCCTGAGCGTCCGGATAACTGGCGCCTGGGTGGCAAGCCGGCGCAGGCCGCGCACGTTGCAGTGGCCAAGGCCATCGCCCGTTTTGAACCGGTGACGGTTGCCGTGTCGGCCGGTCAGTACGAAAACGCCCGTGCGCGCCTCGATGTGCCGAATATCCGTGTGGTCGAGATGTCCAGCGATGACGCCTGGGTGCGTGACACCGGCCCGACGTTCGTCATCAACAACAGCGGCGAAGTGCGCGGTGTGAACTGGGACTTCAACTCATGGGGTGGTTTTGAAGGCGGTCTGTATTCGCCGTGGAATCGTGATTCGCAGGTCGGTGGCAAGATTCTCGAAATCGAGCGCAGCCCGCGTTATCGCACCGAAGGTTTCGTGCTGGAAGGCGGCTCGATTCACGTCGACGGCGAAGGCACGCTGATCACTACCGAAGAGTGCCTGCTCAATCACAACCGCAACCCGCACCTGGGCCGCGAAGAGATCGAAGCGGTGCTGCGCGACAATCTGTCTGTGGATAAGATCATCTGGCTGCCGGATGGTCTGTTCAACGACGAAACCGACGGTCATGTGGATAACTTCTGCTGCTACGTGCGCCCGGGCGAAGTGCTGCTGGCGTGGACCGACGATCCGCAGGATCCGAACTACCCGCGCTGCCAGGCGGCGATGAACGTGCTGCAAAGCAGCACCGACGCCAAGGGGCGCCCGTTCACGGTGCACAAGATGCCGATTCCGGGGCCGCTGTACGCGACCGAAGAGGAGTGCGCCGGTGTCGATCCGGTCGACGGTACGCAGGAGCGCAACCCTTCCGTGCGCCTGGCCGGTTCCTACGTGAACTTCCTGATCGTCAACGGCGGCATCATCGCGCCAAGCTTCGACGATCCGATGGACGCGCCTGCGCGGGAAATCCTGCAGAAGCTGTTCCCGCAACACGAAGTGGTGATGGTGCCGGGCCGTGAACTGTTACTGGGCGGCGGCAATATCCACTGCCTTACCCAACAACAGCCAGCCCCGCACAAAGAGTGAGTTGAGACGTAACAGCTTGAGTTGATTCATAAATCGGCCAGGCAAAGATTAGCTTGCTACACATTCAAACAAGCCCGCGGCCCTGTTGGACCGCGGGCTTGTTTGTATCCGCCTGTCGACAAATCGGAAACCTTGGCATAGCTCTTGTATCGGACAAAGTGCACTAGGGAGAGGGGGGAACTTCAACAGTTCTGTCATATACCTTGGATAACTTAGCCGCTCACGAACGGGGAGAGAGCGCTGAAATGAACGCCGAAGTGAACGTAGTCAGCGAGCGGACTTTGCATCCCATGGCCGTCAACGGCGAATCGCTCCAGATTGTCGCGCACTTTTTGAAGTCCAATGGAACGCGTCAGATCAGGGAACCTGATCCGCGCCGGATGATGATCGAGCGCTACCCCGCTGGCCTGTTCAGCGAGGCCGAACTGGAAGCGTTATGGGCTGTGATGGAAGGATAAGAAAAACAGCAGGGATTGGTAAAAGCGCTGCCGGGATGGCGGCGCTTTTTTATGCACGATGGAAACCATTGCGAACATTGAACCTGTGGGAGGGGGCTTGCTCCCGAATGCGGTAAGTCAGTGACGATGATGTTGCCTGATTCGACGCCTTCGGGAGCAAGCCCCCTCCCACAGGATTTGTGTGAAATCAGAAGCTGTAAGTACCGGTCATCACCACGCTGCGCGGTGCGCCTGGCTGGATCTGATATTGGCTGGTGGCCGAAGCGTAATACTCGCGGTCGGTGATGTTGTTCAGTGCCGCGCGCAAGTCCCAGTCCTTGAAACGATAGCCGACCAGCGCATCCCAGCGGCCGTAACCCGGCAGCACGGTGGTGTTGGCGTTGTCGGCATAACGCTGGCCGACCAGGGTCAGACCGGTTTCGCCGTACCAGCCCATCTCCGGTTTCCAGGTCAGAAACAGGCTGCCGTTGTGTTTGGCCACGTTGTTGACGCGTTTACCTTCCAGGCCGTTGTTATCCTTTTCGATGGTGGTGTCCTGCACGCCGACGCCACCGCGCATGTACCAGTTGCCGACCAATTTGCCGGTGGCGGTCAGCTCCACACCCCGTGAGCGCTGAAGACCGGTCATGACGGTCAGGGTCGGATCGTTCGGGTCGCTGGTGCGGCGGTTGTAGAGTTCCAGGTCGTAGACCGCCAGGGTGGTGCTCAAGCGATCATCCAGCCAGTCGCTTTTCACGCCGATTTCTTTCTGTTTGGTCAGCTCCGGACTCAAGTCGTTGCTATTGCCGGCAGCCCCCGGGGTGATGCCGATCAGGCCGCCGCCAACGGGCGAGAAAGTCTTCGACCACGAGGCATAGAACGAATGATTCTGCAGTGGCGTCCAGACAATCCCGAAGCGCGGGCTGGTGCTGTGGCTGTCACGATCCTCAGTGAGGTTCTTGAGCTGGTTGGTCGACTCGATATCGAACGTGTCGTAGCGCAAGCCGGCCAGCAGTTGCCATTGATCGTTCAGACGCAACTGATCCTGCACGTACACCGCGCGGCTTTCGACTTCGGTGTGGCTGTCGCTGAACACCTGCATGCTGCCGGTGTGACGGAGCTCGCGGTTGGGGTTGAACAGGTCAAGTGATGGCACCGGTTGTGCGCCTGGGGTCTTGCCAGTCGCGGCGTTGTACAACTTCGGATCACGGCGCTGGCTGCCGATCTCGACGCCGGTCAGCAGGCGATGCTCAAGACCAAAGGTATCGAAACCGCCTTCCAGCTCAAGGTTGTTGTAGACGTTGCGGGTGGTCAGATCCTGCTGCCAGTGCTGGCGCGCGACCTTGTTGGTTTTCGGATCGAAGCTGGTCAGGTAGGTGTTGTCGAAATCGCTGTCGAGCTTGAACACGCCGAGGGTCTGGCGCAGCTGCCAGTTGTCGTTGATCTCGTAGGTGAGTTTCGAGCGCAGGGACTGCGCCTTGTCGTCGATGAAATCGTGATCGTTGCCGTAGGTGGTGTCGCGACCGACATCCGCCGGGCGGCCATTCACACCGGGAATGCCGCGATCCGGTGTGCGGTTGTAGCGGCTGTATTCGTATTGCACCAGCCAGTTCAAGTCTGGGGTCAGTTGCCAGCTCATCGACGGCGCGAACAGCTGGCGGTTGCCGCTGACGCCGTCGCGGAAGCTGTTTTCATCCATGTTGCCCATGTTCAGGCGCAGGCTGAGGTTTTCGCTGGGGTCGGTGCTGAGGTCGGCGTACAGGCTGCGCAGGTCGTCGCTGCCGCCTTGGGCTTCGATGGTCGAACGACGGCCGAACTCGGGCAGCTTGCTCACGCGGTTGACGATCCCGCCCTGGCTGCCACGGCCGTAAAGTACCGCCGCCGGACCTTTGAGCACTTCGACCCGCTCGATGTTGTGCAGGTCGCGCTTGTACTGGCTGTCGTCGCGAATGCCGTCCAGATAGAAGTCGTTGCTGGCGTCGAAGCCGCGGATACGCAGACTGTCGAAGCGCGTGTCGGCGCTGCTGCTGACGTTGGGAATCCCGCTCAGGGCGTCACCGATGTCATTGGTGCCGTAGTCGGCGACGTTCGCGGTCTTGATCGAGTCGATGGCCTGCGGCACGTAACGCACCGGGGTCGAGGTGCGGGTCGCAGTGCTGCTGATTTTGACGCGCGGGTCCTCGGCTTGTGCTTCGGCGCTGATCGCGGTGGCAGGCAGTTCGGTGGCGGAGTAAGCAAAACCGCTGGACAGAAAGGCAGACAATCCAAGGGTGACAGGCGTGAGGCGGAACGGGGCAGGCATGGAAAAGCGCATCCGAAAGGGTAAGGAAATTCAAACGCGCGAATGGTAATGCTTTGCATTTGCTCCCGTAATTTATTCCTGAGAAGTTCCCCTGTCAGATTGTTTCAATTTATGTCGATTTCGATACATCCTGACTGGTCGATCCATTCGACCGATTCTCGAAACAGTCTGAGAGCCATTCCGGCGTTTTTCCCCAACACGCGTAGGAATAGTCTGCCGGCATCGAATTTTTCTACTTTGCTGCCGGAGTTCTCCCATGATCCTTCATTACATCTACGACCCGTTGTGCGGCTGGTGCTACGGCGCCAAACCGCTGGTGCAAGCGGCGCAGCAAGTGTTGCCGGTCGTTGTCCATGCGGGCGGAATGATGAGCGGCGCGAATCGCCAGCGCGTTTCGCCGCAACTGCGTGATTACGTCATGCCCCACGACCGGCGCATTGCCGAATACACCGGACAACCCTTTGGCGAAGCGTATTTCGAAGGTCTGCTGCGTGATCAATCGGCGGTTTTCGATTCGACGCCGCCGATCGCGGCGGTGATGGCGGCAGAGTCCATCGACGGTCGCGGTTTGCAGATGCTCGGACGTTTGCAGACGGCGCATTACGTGGAAGGACGGCGGATTGCCGATGAATCCGTACTTTTCGAACTCGCCCGGGAGTTGGGCTACAGCGAGGACACCTTTGCGGCTGCGTTTAAATCCGTTGATACGACAGCGCATGTAAAAGCCAGCCGCGAACTCTTGGCACAACTGGGCGGCCAGGGATTTCCGACGTTGGCGCTTGAGCGGGACGGGCAGTTCACCTTGATCGACATCAGCCCATGGCTTGGCAAACCACAGGCTTTCGCCGACTGGTTGGGGCAAGCGGTGGTCGCGGTTGAGCCGGGGCAATCCGCCGCGCAATGCGGTATCGACGGCTGTGCGTAATCGAACTGGATTCACTGGCTGAGCGTATTTCCGAGCAATGCGCTATCGCAAAATTTACGATTCTTAGACGATTTTTACCTATTTAAAGACGATTCTTGAAATTGACACATTATTGAGGGCGCGGCTACGATTCGGCCCAACGCCTGTGGCCAACCGCCATGACTCAAAAATAATAAAAGGGCCCGACACGGTTTTGCCGTGGGCGGGTCTTTTTGTTTCGGGGTGAAAAAAGAGTGCAATAGCGCCGTTTCAGCCGTTCGACACAGCGCGTTTCAACCCGTAATAAGGAAAACAAAATGTTGAACAAGCGAATCAGTCTGATCGCACTGGGGATGTTGAGTGCCACTTCGGCAATGGCTGACGGCCAGGCCGAGTCCAAGGGTTTTGTTGAAGACAGCAGCCTGAAAGTGCTGCTGCGCAATGCCTACATCAATCGTGATTACAAAGACGGCAACCCGGACAAAGCCGAGTGGGGCCAAGCGGCCATCGGTACGTTTTCGTCCGGTTTCACCCAAGGCACCGTGGGTGTGGGTGTGGATGCTTTCGGTCTGTATGCACTGCGTCTGGATGGCGGCAAGGGCCGCAGCGGCGCCGGTGGTATCGACTTCTTCAAACAGGGTGACAGCGGCAATGCGGCTGACGACCTGTCCAAGGGTGGCGCTGCGGTCAAATTCCGCGTGTCCAACACCGTGCTGACCTACGGCGACCAGATGCCGGCCCTGCCGGTGCTGAACTACGACAACTCGCGTCTGCTGCCGGAAAGCTACACCGGTACCTTGATCACCTCCAAAGAGATCAAAGGCTTGCAACTGGACGCCGGTCGTTTCACCGCCGAATCGCGTAAAAGCGCTGAAGGCCGTGACAGCGGTGGTCTGAAGTCGATCAACGTGTTGGGCGGTAGCTACCAGTTCACCGAACAGTTCAAGGCGGCGTTGTACGCTTCCGACGTTGAAGACGTCATGAAGAAGCAGTACGTGAACGCCAACTACGTGTTCCCGATCGATAAGGATCAGTCCCTGACCCTGGACTTCAACGGCTATCGCACCAAGCTCGACAAGTCTTATGCCGACATCAAGAACACCGGCGGCCAGGACAACAAGATCTGGAGCCTGGCGGCCACATTCGCCACCGGCCCGCACTCGTTCACCGTGGCGCACCAGCGCAGTACCGGTGACAGCAACCTGGGTTATCCGTACGGCGGTTATCAGAACGATGGTCGTCGTCAGGGCGACGGTGGCAACACCATTTACCTGGCCAACTCGTACTGGTCGGACTTCAACGCTGAAGACGAGCGCAGCTGGCAACTGGGCTACGGCCTGGACTTCGGTGCCTTTGGCGTACCTGGCCTGAGCTACAACTTTGCTTACGTGCGTGGCGACAACATCACCACCGACACCAGCAGTGGCGGCACCGAGCGTGAGATCTTCAACCAGGTCAAATACGTCGTACAAAGCGGTCCGGCGAAAGACCTTAGCGTGAAACTGCGCAGCTCGATTCTGCGCGTGTCGCAGAAATCCGCCGACTACAACAGCAGCGGCAACGAAGTGCGTGTGTTCGTGGACTACCCGATCAACATCTTCTGATGAACGATCCGGTGTAAGAAACATGAGAAAACCCCGACTGGCTCGGGGTTTTTTTTCGACGTCTTTTTCGCAAAAACCGTAAAAAACCCGTGTTTTTGTCACGTAAAAGTTGTTTTGAAGCGTCTTCAAGTACCGTTTCAAGCAGGGCTTTAAATGCCTGAAATTCTTTCTCATGGACGCAAATTCTCCACCTAATAGATTAGGCCGCTCAACGCAGCGGAGAATTTGGTAATGATCGTTTTGAACAGAGAAGTGGGCGAATCGCTACGGCGCGACAAATATGTCAACGTCCAGGGTGGTGACTTCAATCTCTACGGTCATTTTGCCGACTTCGTCAGACTGACCAAAAGTTGGGAAAACATGGAGCCAGACAGTTACTACGGTCAGGCCGAAGCCGGCATGCGTTACCGTCGTTACAGCGACTTTGAGTACAACCCGAAAACACGTGAATTGAAGCAACTCGAGCATCGCGCGTACGTGCAGTCGAAAGAGAACAACGCCTACGTGGGCGGTGTTGTGCGGCACTTTCAGGACTTCTCTGATGAAGTGATCACTTCGCCGGTAATGCGCAGCCTGATCGACACCGATTTTGAAGTGTACAAAAGCGTGTTGCCGGAAGAATTGCACGATGAGATTTGGCAGTGCCAGATTCATCAGATCCGCATCGAGATCAAACCCGGCAAGCAACTGGAAATCACCCCGGAAGGGATTCACTGCGACGGCTATCCGTTCAGTGGTGTGCACTTCTGGGGGCGCAACAACGTCGAGGGCGCGGAAAGCCGTTTGTACGATGTTCACGAGCATCAACTGGCGTCGACCACCTACAAGGAAATCCTCGACACCACGTACTTTCTTGATCGCGACATGCGCCATTACGTGACTCCGGCGCGCAACACCCACACGCATGCCATGGCGTACCGGCAGATTCTGGCGATTTCCTTCTCGCGGCCCGGGACCGCTTTCGACATTGTTCGCTAATCAGATCACCCCAATCGATGGCGTCGAGTGCTCGACGCCGGTGGTGCTGCGACGCGCCACCGCCAAGGACGCGCAGCGCATGGAGCGCTTCTTCCGGCAGTTCGACGAAGTGTCGTTCTGCGAATGGCAGGACGCCAAATGCCTGCGCGGTGTATTGATCCAGAAGACCACCACGGCCTATCTGGCCTTCGACGTCGAAGGCGAAATCGTCGGTGCGGTGCTCGGCGGCATGCTCGGTAGTCGCGGCACCATCAACCACTTGGCGGTCAGCCCACGCTATCGCAGTCAGGGCGTCGGCCAGCGGTTGGTGGAAGCGGCGTCATCCGACATGAAACGGGTCGGTGTATTACGGATGTTTCTGTTCGTCGACGATGCTAACCTCGCGGGCAAGCGATTCTGGACTGCCCAGGGTTTTTGCGAACCCCACGGCGAGCGGACATTTGAGAGGGATCTATGAATGAAACGTCCGGCAGTGCGCCGCTGATGGCTGCTCATCAGCCATCGCGCACGTTTGCCGAAGCCAGCCCGGTGGTGGCCGGTTACTTCACGGTGTCGTTCGTGTTCGGGCTGATGGCGGTCAACGCCGGGCTGCCGATGTGGCTGCCGGTGGCGATGTGCTTGTTCGTCTACGCCGGCGCTTCGCAATTCGCTGCACTGGCGCTGATCTCCAGCGGCGCTTCGCTGACCACCATCGTGCTGACCACCTTCCTGATCAATGCGCGGCACATGCTGATGTCGGTGTACATGGCCAAGGCCTTGCGCGCATTGGGGCTCAGCCGCATGGAGCGCTGGGCTTACGCCGGTGGCCTGACCGACGAGTCCTTCGCGTTCCACAGCGTCAAACTGGGCACCGGCGCGCCGGTCAACATTCGTTACCTGATCGGCTTCAACCTGTTCTGCCACACCTCTTGGGTGCTGGGCGGATTGTTGGGCGCTGTCTGCGCGCAATATGCATCGCACCTGATCAAATATCAGCTCGACTACGCACTGACCGCGATGATGCTCTACGTGCTGGTGTCGCTGTGCAACACCCGCAACAAACTCATCGCCGCCGCGGCTGCCGTCGTCTGCATGGGCGCGCTGAGCCTGGTCGGTACTTCGCCGTTCAACGTTTTCATCTCCACGTTCGTGGGCTGCGGAGTGGGTGTATGCCTGACCAAACGTTCCTGATTCTGGTGGTCGCGCTGATGATGGCGGTGACCTTCCTGCCACGCGCGCTGCCGCTGCAAGTCAACACCGAGCACTGGCCGCCGTTCGTTGCGCGGGCGCTGGAATACCTGCCGGTGGCGATCGTCGCTGCGATCAGCCTGACACCCTTGTTGATCAAGGATCAGCACCTACAGCTCGATCGCCCGGAATTTTATGCAGCCATTCCGACGTTGCTATGTGCGTATTTCAGCAAAAACCTCTTTCTCAGTGTGGCGGTTGGGACGGCTGCGTACATTGCGCTCGGCTCGTTCATGTAGCGGCAGATCGACCACGTCATTCAGGGCCTGCCCCGACAGGTTCGGGTTGTTCACCGCCAGACGCACTTCGAGGAAGTCCTCGAATCCGGGGAAAATCGTCAGGCCGTTCTTTTGCGCGGCCTCACGAGAAACCATGCCCACTGCGTCCATCTGCGTGATCAAGGACAGCGTCAGAGTTTCACTGCAGGAATAGACCATGCGCTGACCGTTCTCGTGATTGCCCAGTCCGGCGTCGAGAAAACGCAGGAAGCTGTGGGAATACGGACAATCTTCCGCAGGACGCACCTGAAACTTGTTGCCCAGCAATGTCAGTGGATCGTTTTCCTGCCCGCAATGCGCACCGACCACCTGCACCTGCACATCCGGCAAAACAATGCTCGGCAAACCCGGCCGCTGCGGGCCGATCAGCACCGCAAGATCAAAGTCTTCATTCTTCAGCTTGCTGAGGTTCTCCATCGACTCGGCGTAGCTGAATTCCATCTGGTAATCGGGAAACACCTCAATCAGGCGTCCGATCATTCGCCGGTTGAAGTCAGACGACAACGTGTTGTTCAACGCAACCTTCAATGTGCGCTGGCCGGGCACCTTGAGCGCCTCGACCTTTTCTTCCATCTGTCGCGTGGCAATCAGCACTTTGTCCATGTAGGGCGTCAACTCAGTGCCTTGCGGCGTCAGCGTCAGCCCTTTGTTGGAACGTCGAAACAAGCGGAAACCGAACTGCTCTTCGACCTTGTTCAACTGCGCGGCCAGGGCCTGCACAGTCAGGCACGAATGCTCGGCTGCGGCCGACAACGAGCCGGTCTGCACGATGCGCATGAGGTTGCGTAAGGTTCTGCTATCCATGGGTAATGCCCTCTGAAGTGGGCTGGGTATTGTTGTTTACGAGACTGCCGATCCGGCGTCATATGCCGGCTATATTCCAGCACCTGAGCATAGTTGTCGCGGGTTTAGTAGCGAATTGATGTCCCCGCCGATGGCTGGAAGCTGACACAGGATCGGGATTTTTGATGACGTGGGGGTGATTGGGGTCAAGAAAAGTGCCCGATTCGGACGAGTCGGGCATTTTTTTACGTCTCGGGACTACAGCTTTTTTGAATGTTTCCCACACCGAAACGCCACTGTTTTGCACCGTTGTCGGAAGCCTCCTATAGAAAAGAGCGAACGGGCTTATTTACCGCCGAAGCACAAGTGACTGAAATATCAGGTAGTTATTTTCGGGACTTCTAGTCCGAGGCCATGGATTTCCAGGCAATGCCGGCATCCGCGAAGCTAGCGAGTCGATGCCATGAGTTTGCAGGGGAGCAGGGCGTTACCCGATCAAAAAAACTGGAAATATCTGGGCCTGCCGGATATTCGCGATATTGACCCCGGCCTTCTGATTTCTGCGGTTAGAGAGCTGCCAGGTGAACTGAGTCTTAATGCAGCGTGGGAGCAGGTTGCCAGAGGCTTCGGACTTGATCATGGTCTTGATGCTGTTCTGATCGAAACGCCATATGTGCCGATTTTGGTGAAGCGCGAGCATTTGCTTCATACGGTGGAAAAGCGCCCGAATGCCCGTGAGCGGTTCACCGAATTTGCGCGAGATACCCTGACGAGGCCGTTAGAGATATGGCGGGTTTCCTACGATGACGCCTCGTTTCGACTCTCTTTCATCGGTGCTTACAACGCGAGATACCAAATGCTGGTGGTGGTTCATGTTGAGCGCGGCAACGTACTCTGGAATTTCATGAATTGTGACAAGAAAGGCTTGAACAAGCATCGGCATGGTGAGCTGTTGTATCGACGTTACCGGTAGCTCAAACGAAAAAGGGCAGCCTTCTCAGGCTGCCCTTCACATGAATGTTGCTTGATATTGTGCTCCCTCAAGCAGGGGAGAAGAGGTCTCACCCGAGCGCTGATTTTCAGGTCATCAACGGGGTTCCTAACGCCGACTATTGCCACCTGAAGGCAGTCGGTTTCGCGCTCTTGAGCCGGATTCTCTGCCACCGAGCATTGAGATGTCAACCTGGGTTTTGAGGATTTTCATTCGTATACGAATAACTCTATTGAAAATATTCATATCTGTACTACGCTCAGCTTGCGGACCTGCGAAGAAGGACAATCATGCCTACCTCATCCCCAGCCCTCACCCCGCGTGAACAACTCGACGTCCCCGAAGCCGGGCGCGTCGCGCTGAAGTTCTTCTTCAACCTCATGGAACGCTGGGGCTGCAACGCCGAGCAGCAGCGCACGCTGCTGGGCGGCGTCGGCAACACCACGTTCTACAAGTACAAACACCTGCCGCCGAACATTCGCCTGCCACACGACACGCTGGAGCGTATCTCGTACCTGATGGGCATTCACAAGGCATTGAGCATCATCTTCAGCAACAGCCGCGAGCGCGCCTACACATGGGTCAGCAGCCCGAACACGGCGGCGCCATTCAATGGCCGGACCGCGCTGGATTACATGCTGGCGGGGAGGGTGGTCGATATCGCCGACGTGCGCCGCTACCTCGACGGGGTGCGCGGTTGAAGGCCCCGCCACTGGCCGATCCGCAATGGCCCAAGGCCTACCGGATCGTCAACAGCAGCTTCCCGCCGATTGCACTATTTGAAGACGTGCTCGACCCCGAAGACCTGGAAATCGCCTACGCGCTGGAAGCGCTGACCAACGATCGCCTGATCGAACAGGCCGGCGTCCTCGCCCGCGTGCGTCCCGAAGACCGGCTCTCCGGCCCCGGTTCAACCCCGGTGATGGCGGCGTTTACCCACATCGGCAAAAGCAGCCGCTTCACCGATGGCACCTTCGGCGTCTACTACGCCGCCAGCAGCCAGGCCGCGGCCATCGCCGAAACCTGCTATCACCAGGAGCGTTTCCTCGCGGCCACCAACGAAGCGGACCTTGAGTTGACCATGCGTACTTACGTCAATCATGTGGTTAAGCCGCTGCACGATGTTCGTGATGGTTTTGCACATTTGCATCAACCCGATCCGGAAGCCTACGGCCCATCCCAGGCATTTGCCCGACAACTGCGCGAGTCTGAATCGTGGGGGATGCTCTACAACAGCGTTCGCCTGCCGGGCCACGAATGTGTCGCCGCTTTCCGGCCGCCAGCGGTGTCGATTCCGAAGCAGGGCAAACATCTGCGTTATGTGTGGAGTGCGAGTCAACGCAGGATTTCGTTTGTGTTTGAGATCAGTCAGGTTTGAAGCGCGATCTTATTCGACAGCCTGCTCGTAGCCGACCTGAGCAACCGAATGAGAAAACTCATTAATGCTCAATGAATTGGAACAATTCCGGAGGGATTTGCTGGAATCTGTACGTCAGATGAAGGCCGGTAAAGCTGTACGTGTAACCAAGGTGCCGCGCCCCGCACTGGCAGAAGCACATCCCTCGATAACGAGCCATCCAGATCAATGACGATTTGGGGCTTCACAGGCTTGAGGCAGTGTGGACGTAATGTGGACGTACCAGAAACAACAAAGCCCCTGCATTTCTGCAGGGGCTTCGTTTTGTATGGTGCCGGCACCAGACGAACGGTAGCATTCGGCGCGGCTAGGTTTTCTGCGGGTCTGGAATTCGGTGGAAAATTTGGCGTACCCCAACTAGTAACTATAAATAAATCAGCTAGTTATGGCACTCAGTGGAATCGAACTGGGGCTTCACTGACGAGTAGCAATTTATTCAAATTGAGCCTGACCTGAAGCCTGAGCTCGCTAGCGCGTCCTAGGGTGAGCACCGCCTCAGAGCTCTGTCATCAATGCTTCAATTATTTTGTCGTGCCTTAGCTGAATCGCGTCCTTTCCCCAAAGCTGCTTATTGGCGACGAACGTGGCTATTTCTCGCTGCTGTGCGTTGTGTGTGTAGGTAGCCAGTTTCCTGGCAAATACGATATTTCCCACGGCACAGTTATGGGATTTGGAAAGCAGTAGGTAATTGCCGAGGCAGTTCAGATATTCAGAGGTGAACGTTTCATCGTATTCATCGTATCCGTGGGGCATGCCTGCGGGTTCACTCGTAGGTGCAATGTGATAATTTTTTGAAGAGAAAAATGGGGCTGAAAGTAATTAAGTGCATACAGTAAAGGTGTGCTCAATACACTGATGGTTAGTGAAGTGCCGAGTGAGGTCTTCGGAGATTAGAAGACCTCAAATCCCTCTTCGAGGTTTATAGAAATTAGTTGCCTTAATCATCACTCGGCGGAAACGAGGGAATGAAAATGTTTGGCGCTAAGTCATTTTCATCATACGGATCAACAGTTAACCAGTCGGTTATAACTGGAGGTATACCTGCGGTTGGATTAGCCCTCCAGTAATCTCGCCAATGATTATAACGATCACTCAGCGGTTTGACGTTGTCCTCGTCAAAAATAGTGGATATTAGCTCTTGAATCTGATGAGCGCCGGGTGCTTCTGGGGATATATTTCGGCCGAACATTTCAGCAGTGTTAATAAGCGCTGTTGTTTCACTCAAAGTAGTGTAGAACTCAACCCTGTTTTTTTCCGTTAACTCTGCTATTGGAAGGTATGCCACTAGCTGAAGTGGAACTGCCAGCGCTTGAGGTCTGGGTTTTCCCTCTTGCATGAAGGATGGGTCGATATCTGCTATTACAACTGCTTGTTCTGTCTGCCCCAAGGCATCGTTAGGGTTGTTGTAATAAATACCCTTAGACCAGCCTGCGTAGGGAGTTATTAGGTCATGGAAAATTGATTTTTTTGCATTGTTCCAACTTTCTCTGCCAATGAAGCAACTTCCACCGATTGCTTGTTTCTTGCAAGCGGCATTGCAAAAAACTGTTGTTGCACCGCCAGATAGCAAAGTGGCTTGCCCAAATATCCAATAGTCTGCTGATCTGGAAGTCATTGCAGGTACAATGATGATAGATCTCCTACTATCGCCATCTCCCGATAGGCCTAGGTAGGCTGACATAGATATCAAATCTTCGATCAAGATGGCTTCTGCACTTTCATTTGATATCGTGTGTCCGAATTTAACGGCCAGTTTTTGTAGCTCGGCAGCTAAAGCTCTGTAGTTAACTGGACTCATTGGAAGGAAAAGCTCAGAACATATAAACTCCGTGCTATATAGTAGATGTCTCAGTTGCTTAGAATACTCCAGAATTTCCTCAGGTTTAATTTCGCTATCAAATGCTGTTCTGGCGCCATCACTATCACGTCTCCTGATTTCAGAAAGTAGGGAGTTCGGTGAAAATAGAGGAGCTAAAGGCTCTAACAGTGGCGAGAAAACTTCAGATGCTGCAAGTGATGAGTATTTTTTTCTGCGTGAGAATGTGCAAGCCAACCGGTCCCCGTTACTCAGGTTCAACGGAGCAATAAGCGTTAATATAGAGCTGTGTTCTCCCGAAAGGTATGTTTTAGGTTTTTCTGGTGGCAAAGTGGAAAAAGTTTTCAGGTGATCTGAAAGTCCCAGGATACCGTCATGAACTTCCGCGAACCCTGGATCTGTTGTGTTGCCATATAATTTGTATGTTCCGGCCAGCACGGCAGGCATTCCTGGCTTTCTTTTAATTTGTTCTCTAAGCCACTTGATCGTGTCTGGCCTTACTGAATACTCTGGTAGTACTAGTAAGTCCACGCCAAAGCTCTTACAAGAAGACAGTGCCTCTAATAAAAATTTTCGTCTGCGAAGCTCGTAGTGACTAACAGATGAAGATCCAGTTTTATTGGGTGGAAGCTCTTTGTTCCAATCTTTGGAGTCTACTATTGGGTGGCGATAGGTATCATTTACTACCCATTGCATGATTGCTATTCGAATATGTCCTGGCGAACGCTGTCGGCGCGGTTCCCATACCCTTTCTTGAATAGAACGCCATTCTTTTCGAGTCTTATTATCCGACTTCCTTGTCTTGGATGAAATATTATTAATGTCATCGGATGATACAAAAGCGTTACTTGGCGATAAACGCTCCAAGCCCTCTTGAGTAGCAATCTTGGCATCGATAAGCTCCGAAGTGTGATCCACTGGCTTAGCGTTCGAGCCAAGAGTGGAGGAATACTCTTCAAACGATGATTGAGATGAGTCTTTAATTTCGCTCTCAAGAGCGGTACGTTGGGGGATGGGAATTAAAAGCTTGCTAAGTTTTTCATCTCGTGCACTGATCAATAAGAGATTGTCATTGCAATCAAAGGTTTCTTGCCAGATGCTCAGAAGTTTGGAACCTTGTTGTATACGTTCAGGTTTTACTCCGCTTGATAGTGCGATCTGCCAACGAGAAATAGACCATTCTTCGCCAGATATAGTTGTGAAGCTATTTTCGGAGGAATTGAATTTCCAAGAGCCTACAGCTTTCTCTATGTTTAATTTTAAATTTGACTCTATAACTGAAAAACAATTAATTGCTTCAAGCACCCCTGGGTCGGCCCATGAAGAAAACGCATTATCGCAACTAAATTCAAATGGCCAGTCTGGATCAAGAGTAGCTTGATCATGATCACTTTTTATAGGTGTCTCGGAAAGGAGGATGGCTAGCTTTCCAATTTTATTTTTTGTTTCTATATCCCACTCGCGTTCTAAGGGCAGCTTTCGGTGTTCACCAAATAGTCCTACCCTCCCTGAAACCAAAACTAACCAACCCAAGGGTGTTATTTGGGTGAATGCTGACTCCGAGGCATTGGCTTTAACTTGTTTAATAAAATATTCATTTAGGAAAGGAATTGAATCCTCTGCCTGATCCAGCAAAAATCCGTTCTCTGTGATTTTCCACGTTTGAGTAAGCTCTCCTTCAGCGGGGTAAGGCCAATGATCTTCGCCTAAAGCCTGAATTATAAAAGCGAGCTCCCGCGCCCATGAGGAAATCGCAGCTATTTTACAACCCACAATGAGGGCGGATAAACTGCTTGCCTGCAAGGGGACTGAACGTTGTGCGTTTATTAGTTTAGAAAAACGCTCAGAGAGTTTGAAATAAGATGCAGGAATGATTCTATCGGTTGCTAGTAAGTTCTCGTCGTCACTATCTGCTAATTCTGCCCCCCAGCTGGTAGGCATTACGTTTATGACTTTTAGAGCAACTTTTTCGATGTAATGAGAGAAAAGTCCTTGTGAAAATGGATATATATTTCCGGACAGGCGAATATGCATTGCTGCTGTTTCGGCCTCACTGGATATAACATATGCAATCTCTTCAGACAGCTCCCCACCTACAGGAAAACCACGAAGAAGTTCTAGAGATCTAGCAACAGTTGCAGGTAGATGATCTTCATTCTCTAGCGGGCTTAGAACTTGATCTTTGAAATAAGTGCCGCGTAGCTTACGTAATACGTTCCTGAGTAAGTGAGTTGCCGGCTCTAGTAGTTCTTGCTTGTTAGCTGTATCTGCGGTTTTTTGGCCGAGTTCAGCAAATGTATCAATGTCACGACGAAACCCAGAAAGCTCTGATAAAAATACGCCTGTACGCCAATATCGGCCATATTGTTCAGGTACCTCTATGGTTCTCAGTCCACGTGAACCCTCTCTAACGAAGGCAAGTCCATCAAGGGATAACGCGGGGTAGCTCGGAGTGAACAAAGAAATTGTTAAAACGCTTTCATCGTTGTGATCAGGTCTGTTGTTGGTGACTAAATATGGCCAAGCAGGTACATATTCTAGCTGGCTGGAAGATGAGGTTTTATTTATTCTAGCGATCGCTTCGTATGCATCTGCTATCCACTTTAACTTCGAGGCATCGATATCAAAGACCGGCGGAGAGCTTGGAGTCCAAAAGTTGTTATTTTCTTTTAGTTCTGCTTCAAAAATTTCCAGTTTTCCAACTTGTACTATGGCTTTCCAATTCGGTCGAAATTCAAGTGCGGAGGTGTCTGCTGTTGACACTTTAAAGGTCGGATTTTGAATACTCTCTGCATCTGCATTAAGTGATGGAAGAGTAACCCACCATATTTTTGAAATTTTTACCCAACTCGACTCGCTCGACCGATCAGAATAAAGAAGTAGGCCATGTGCTGGGATGCCTGGGAGAGGAGGGAAAGGTATTTTCGTCTCGCCATTTTGCAGTAAATGATGCCGATTAACTAATAGATGCGCCAAGGCTTCTCTAGGAGTGATCGCAGCAAATGTTTGTAATGCCAGAAGTATAACTTCTCCAGATGGATCATGATCATCACTGGCATGCTCGTCATTATCGCAGGAAGGAAGAAGACATTTAAGAATTGAAAGGTAATTATCATTGTCTAGGACGAAGGCACTTGACGGATTTTGAGACTTTTGTGATATTAGATTTAGCTCTTGTGCAAAATCCGCAAGGGGATCGGGCCCATTAGCTCCCGAGTTTATAGCCAAACAAACTATTGCTTTATGTAGCCACAAAAAAGCATCACGCAGCAGATTCCACTCTCCTAAAGGGTCACCAGATACTGTTAATCCTGTAATATTGCGGCCATTAGTTTCCGTATCTGTGATAATAGCCCTCTTGAGGGAGATTCTGAATGGTGCGTTCTGTTTCTCTATAATACTTAACGCAAGCGAATCAGTTTTAGAAGTCTGTATTAACTGATTTGATAGTTGACTAGCCATCCATTGAATACAAATGATTCTTTGCACAAACATACGTTTGAGTTGGTGTGTACCTTGCCCCCATCCCTCAGGGCATTGATCAGAACTGGTTGAGTAAAATGGCTCAAAAAAACTCGACTCACAGGCAACTCTGGCTAGGCTAATAATGCCTTGTTGTCGAGCATTAGATTCGCTAGAGTCGAAACCGTAATCGATCTTGTTTGCTCGCTCTAATAAACTTTGTAACCCTTCCAATGCGTAAAATGATGGGTCGTCCCAAGGTAAATCCTTGTTTAACTCGAAGGGTGAATTTTGACAAACGCTATTCCAAATTTCCCAATAAACACCAATAACATTTGTGTTGTTTGCATTGTGACAAATAATCGCCGAAATGTACCATGTCCAGCGCGCTGCTTTACTAAGCTCCGAAGGCCTGAGGTCGCTAGCTCTGAGGGCAGTAAAAAGCTGATTTTTTATTATTTCAGGTGATGCCTGATATAAACGTGGGTCTCTCAATAGCTCCAGTGAACTTTGCCGAGTTATTTGCTGCTCTTGCCACGCGCCCCAGCCATATTCGAAATCTTCAATTTCGAATACTTCCGTTTCTTCGCGCGGTCCTGATACGGCTAAAGCACGCCCAGAAGTTAGCTCATCTAAGAAATCTTGAGCACTCATTGGTGCAAAACTTTCTTTTGGAACCATTTCCAGTCCCAGTGAACTGGTTACGTCTTCGACAACAGCTCTGAGCACGTTCAGGATATCGAGGCTGTCGCTAATAATTACGACGTCATCAACGTAACGCGCATACCCTGCACGTGACTGCCCTTCATAGTTGTACTCTTTGAGCTTACTCCTTATTTTTGAATCCAGTTTGAAAAGTAAACTGTTACCTAACCATGCCGATAAAACTGGGCCTTGGGGGATTCCTCGCTCACGATCAGATTTTTTTGACTCTCCTGTATCTGGGTGATAGAAGTAAAATCCAAAACTTTGATCTACAAGAAAATCTACCACAGCTCGATTACGTTCACCTATAAAACCCTTAGGTTGGAATAGAGGAGCAAAATGTTCGGAACTATCCAAGTTTGCAAAGGCGGAGCTTATGCATTCTTGAAGCATACTTTTCATTACAGAGCGTTTTATATTGTCATAATAACGCTTTAAATCAAGTCGGACCATGTGTACTTGATTCATTCCTTTGCCTTGCGAAAGGAGCGATGCTATGAATTCCTTCCAGCAATCAAAGTAAGGTCGAAATATTCCTCCCGATGATGGTGGGTGTCGACCTTCTAGAACATCCATATCAATTTGATAGGCGAAGCTTAGTGTTTCTTCAAAGGATGAGCCATTAGGTTCTCCCGTGGTTTTTTGCTTATCCAGGCTCCGGTAGTAACGAACTGCTGGGATAAATTCGCTAAATTGTAGATCTGTACCGTCGTCTAGTTGTTCAGATAGCAACTCATTAATAATATATTGTTGGGCTATCAAGTCTTCTGGGCAGGGCATCGACTTCAGTCGCGGTTCAGTCTTGCCAAATCCACGTGAAACATGAACAGCGTCAAAAGGCTCGATAGGTTGAAACTGATTTTGCTTTAAGCGCGATGCAATTCCTTCATTAAACGTTGTCGCAGCTAATGACAGCCTACGCCAAGCGGCTATATCCGAAAGAACTTCCCCCTTATTAGCGCCAGATTGGGCTAACTCTCTCGCTAAATTTAATTTCAGAGCAGCGTTTTGGTCTGGATAAATATGATAATTAGTTTTTTCTTTGAGTTTTTTCGGTTCGCTATAACTGGCTAGTTCTTGTATCCAAGTTTTTTCTTCACTTAGCGGCGAGCCATTTATAACGAGAAGCTTTCTTGGAAAACCTTGGGATACGGCTGATAGATACTGTCCTACTCGAAATTTCGCCCCGGCGGGTATTGAACTCCAAGCGTTGTCATCCAGGATGGAAGAAGGCGAGATTTTTAATTTTTCTGATATGAGTGCGAGAGCCGCAGGATGCGTAGATCGATTGAGAAAGACCTCAGCTTCATCTATGTGCTTGTAGTTGCTCAGCAGTTCGTCAGGGTCTTTCGCAGTCAATAATTCGCTGGGAATATCTTCATCGAGAACCCAAATAAATGAAATCTCAACTCGAAGTTGAGTATCCTTATTTAAAATTTTCTCTATAGATATAGCTGAACCTTTAAGGCCAGCTTGATCGCGGTCTAAAAATATTCTTAAATGAAGTGGAGAAACTTCTGGGAGGGTGTTGGCGAGGTCGATTATAATTTGTGCTTGATGTTCAGAAAGACTTGAGCCTAAGATCGCTACTGCTGCGTACCCTAACTCTTCAAGTCTCAGACAGTCCAATAAACCTTCGCAAATATAGAGGGTGGGCTGCTTGTTGTCCTTGATAAGGAGTTTTATTCTAGAAAAAGCTTCGTGAGACCGATACAATATACTAGATTTGGGTAGCCTAGGAGAATATAAGTACTTTGGTGATCGTGACCCCTCTTTTGTTTTGCGGCCTGCAAAGCCTACAAGTTGGTTATGTTCGTCTCGTATCGGAAATATTACTCGCTCATCGTAAAAGAAGTCTCTATACGAATCACCTAAGTTTAAATTTTGGACTCGCTCCTGAACTAGTTCTGAGGTTTCTCGTCTTATCAGTCCATTGGACTCGAACTGTTCGAGAGTGGCTCTGAATGCTCCATAGTTGTTTTTATTTTTTTCTATTTCTCGCGATAATGTTCTTGGAGGTGCTAGATAAATTTCTGCGATTGTGCTTGTGGATAGTGTAAGCTTTCTGAGGGTTAGCCAATTCTCAAGCTCTTTGCTTGAATTGGTTTTATATATTTTTAGTGCGCTTTCTAAGGTTTTGAAGTCAATATTAATCTTTGAGGATTCGTTTTTCTCGGAAGGCGACAAATTGTTTTTGGGTTTTGTTCTGAAAGTTTGCTTTGAAATAGTGTAGCCGTAAGTTTCCGCCAGCCATTTCACAGCAGTAGTAAAATCTACATTTTTGACATTTTGTACAAACTTAAATATGTCTCCGTGAGCGTGGCAAGAAAAACAGTGGTAATGGGATCTATCGCTTGAAGTTTTTTTATATAACTGCATTGAGGGATTTTTTTCGTTATGCTCAATACATAAAGATACCGATTTATCACCAACCCTCTTGACCGATAATCCCAGGCGTTCAGCAAGCTCATCAATTTCCACATTGTCAGCCAATTGCTGGATCAATTGGTGAAATTCATTCCTTGAAATTTTGTTATTCATGTTGAATTCGCATTTATGTAGATGATGGCAAAACTGTATCATTTTTTTAGGATGGCTGCATGGGAGTTGAAATACAGTTTCAATTTTTTAACTGGGTTTCCGTCCTGAGATGTATAAATTGGAGTCGTGTGTTTAGCGGATTCAGTAAACCTCAGGTCTTGTGATAGGCTGACTCTATTGATATTCCTCCATGTTCTTTATTTTTAATTCAAGGCTAAATGAAGTATTAAGCGATACTAGGAGTGAGTCATAGATTGGGCGAGTATAGGCGAAATTTTTATCGCACCTATTTAACAAAATGACGATAGTGGAATATCTACTATAAAATAGGGTTTTTGTTTTTTGAAAAAATTCGTTCTACCTCGTCACGCAAGGGGCGAAAGAAGAATTTCCTCCCGAGTAGAACTAAGCATTCGTGTTCTGGGTCTAGTAGTTTGAATATTTTACCAGTGGGGTCGTCAGCCAATGTATGTGAATCAATAATAGGAGTAGGAAAAAAGTAACCAGCATCATTTGATATGACATATGTGTCTAGCTTTTCATCAAAGTGCTCCCAAGCGTTTCGAAGTTCTCTATCTGCTAAAGGTGAATTGTCAGCTATTTTATAATGCTTCCGTAGCTTTTCTCCTCGCGCTAGTCTAAGCGCGTGTTGACTATTCTTTTTTCCACTGGGCGATGGCCAGAAATAACGAGATAGTGCTCCGATGTGACCGACAGCATCTTGAACCGAGCTTATTAAAGATGCTGCGTCTGCGACATGTTCGATTAGATGGTCGTACAACTCAAACGCTGCCAAGGCCCGCTCGGCGGAATAGGATATTGACAGTGCATAAAATGAAATATGCATAGGCTGAATGCCGCCACACATGTCTAGAGTTAACTTTGCTCTCTGTTCTAACTCTTCTGGATCTAGTTCACTCATGTGAGCAACCCTTGTATGTATAGCTATTATGCTAGTCAGCAAGCAACCGCCTAGCAGTTGGACTCAAGTAGGGAATGTCTCGGCGGTAGCCGTAATGTCATAAAATAGTACTTGTAGCAAGATAACAAGTGACCTTTTGACCATCACATCGAACGGACATTTGGTACTAGTAACGCACGTGTGATGGCATAAGGCAACTGCAGAAAAGGAGGGTTTACTATCGTCCACTTTTGCTGCTTGCGACCCTTAGGAAAAACGCTCGAGTACTTTTTTGGTTATGGTTGAGAGCAACGCTGACGAAAGGTAGGACGTTGAAGCTAGGAGGGTGTATCTGGTGAGGGCCTATTTCCGAAAGTCGCGTTCAGTCTCGAGTGATGCTTGAGACCATGATCTTCCTAGTCGTAGGGCTATCAACTGAATCGTCAACCGGTAGTAGTAACGAGTTGAGCCTTTACAGCTTTGTAAGTAATGGTTCAGTACCCACACTAGGTACTTTCTCTGCCATCTCCACGGGTTATCCTTCCGCCAGCGACCCACAATCGCTGCTTGAATAATCTTGGCCTGACGAATATGTCGCGTCCTGGTCGCATGCGATCCGGTGAGCACGCCACTAAGGAAAAGCTCCATATCGAACGGCTTGGTCATTTTCGTCCCCCGATGTAGGCAGAAACGACATCGATTCGGCCATGCCCGAGTTCGTGGCTGATCTGCTGGCGGGCGACTTTGTCGAGATTGGGATCCCGTTGATAGCAATCGCCGCCGTTGATTGGGGCTGGGTAGCCAGTGATTTGTTCATAGCGCTCACAGGCATAGGCCGCTCTCAGTTCGTGAAAGCCTTTTAGCCGATGCTGATGTAGAACGTCGCGGACGGGCCGAACGGTCTCACGGATAAAGTCGGCATAGGTTTCGTCGCGAGCAAGAAGATTACGACTTTTATTCGGTGATACTACTTGGGCGAACTCTAACGCAGATCGTATCTGGTCGTTCACGGTGATCCAGCGGGGAACGGATGCCCCAGACCGACCGCCTTTGGTCCCCTCTTGAATGTTGATCTTCCCAATTTGCCTAGCTTCACGTTGCAGCCTTGGCAGGTCTGCCAAAATGGCCTCGCGCAGGCGAATTCCGGTTTCACGGGCTAGATACAGAATGGCAGCGACTCGATATTGCTGTTGGTCGCTGAGCGCCTCAACAACCCGCTCAATTTGCGCTCTGTCCTGGCCCTGCGGAGCCGCGCTGCGAACGCCCGAGCGCTGCATGCCTAATGCGCTACTCGGACTCGGTACTCTGACGTATTGATCACCGCGAAGCGCTGCCATTGTTCGGTTAACGCTGGACAGTCGGTTCTGCGCGGTGGCGATGCTCAGGTCACCTTGTTTGACCTGTTGGCGTAGGTGATTGGCATATTGCAGTAAGGTCGGTCTGTCTATCAGCCGAGCATCGTTGTAACCCGGTCCCTCTTCGGATCGGCACCACCGCACGAACGCCTGCCAGCGATCGCAATGCGCCTTGACCGTACCGTAATGCCCACTGCCAAACAGGTCTTTCAAAGCCTGCGGCCCGGCATAGCTCAGTTGCCGGCCATAACCAAAATTGCGGCCATCTCGCTTGCCCACCAGTGCCATGATCAAACTCCTCTCGAAGCCAAACCGTTGAAACCTTCCCCCACGTCATCCCGCCAAAAATGTTGAGTGTTATCAGGGATCAAGGCCCCTGCGACCTGTGAGGGTTGTCCACTAACGCGGGACTGACGGCTCTTTACGACCGTGAGCTTGGGCATCTCATGATCTGGCCTCCTGAACACTTCCGAAGAAGTGGGCGGGTGGAGGCTGCTCTGGCTGACGAAACCGACGCCGCGAGATCCTGAGTCGGGTGAAGGCAGCGATGCGATGACCGGGGCGTGCCTGACTGTCAGTCAGGTGCAGTCCATCCGTAGGCTGCGGCACCATCATCTGCATCGCTGTTGCTGGTGACTTCGGTGTTTGTCACGCCGATTGTCACGAGGAGAAATGCCGCAATGCCTTGTACGAGGTGGGCTGCAGCAGTGGTAGGAGCGCCCGTCTCTTTCCGGGAGAAAGAGACGGGCGCAGGTTGGCGCAAGGAAATGGCCAAGCGGATAGGTTGCTGCAGGGCAGCTATGAAAGGGGGTGAGTTGCCGCAGTGGGCACACCGGTAAAAGTAGGCATCCATCACATCGCTGTGACCGTGCGAGCCGCCGGACGCTAATCGCACTTTGGGTGAACCACCACGGTGTGGCGTAGCCTCAAAGGTTCTGGCTACCTGGGTTGCTGTCAACGACAGCGCTTTGCCCGATCTTTTCTACGCCTGTGGATAATTTGGGTCAAGGCTCGAATTTTCGGGAATTCTGCGGCTGTGGATGAAATTATCCAACGGTGGAAATCTGTGGTTTTCCACAGACAGTTTGCGTGGGATTTAGATTTTTTAAATGAGGTCCATCCAAGCAGGGCGGCTTTGCAGCCCCGCTTGGATGGACCCGCGTAGAAGGGCGGACTGCGGTGATCTCATTGGCTTACCCACGTTTGGATGCGCCACGGCTATTTTGTAGGGCGGTAATGTTGTCGCCGACCGGGTGAGCGAATTCGTGGGGCGTCACATGCCCATGGCGGTTGGCGTCGATGTAGTTGCTCCACCACGCCATGATCAGCCTGCGCTGTTCGAGGAATTCGGCCTTGTGGATATAAGCGGCGCGCACGCGGTTGCGTTCCTTGTGACTCATTTGTCTTTCGATGGCAGCGTCGGTCCATAACCCGGACTCTAGTAAGGCGCTACAGGCCATGGTCCTGAAGCCGTGGCCGCACACGTCCTTGCTGGTGTCATAGCCGACGTTGCGGAGCATGGTGTTCACTGTGTTCTCGGACATGGGCTTCCAGTACTTGTGGTCGCCCGGTAGCACCAACTCTGAAAAGCGACTGAGGCTGCGCAGGCGCTCCAGTATTTCGATGACCTGCGGCGATAACGGAACCATTTGAATGTCGCCGTTCATCTTGGTCCCGCGTGTGGAGTTGCGTACCCCTTCAATCGGTGCGCGAGTATCGGGGATTTCCCACATGGCGCGTTGGAGGTCGAACTCACTCCATCGAGCGAAGCGCAGCTCGCTGGAGCGGACAAATACATGCAACGTCAACAGGACGGCGAGGCGCGTCAGCTCGCGGCCGTTGTAGTTGTCGATACGGTGTAGCAGTTCGGGTAGGCGGTTGAGGGAGAGGGCCGGGCGATGGATTGTGCGCGGCGCGTGAATCGAGCCTGCCAGATCCAGTGCAGGATTCATGGTGATCTGCCGAGCCCTTTTTGCCCCGCGCATGATGGTGGATAAGTAATTCTGTACCCTTAACGCCACATCCATGGTGCCGCGTTCCTTGATGCGCTGGGTGATCTCTAGCAGGTCGTGGGTATCGAGTTCAGCGATGGGTCGTTGGCCGATTAGCGGGAAGACGTGGGTGCGTAGTCGGCTCATTACGGTTTTCGCGTGTCCTTCGGTCCAGCGGCGGGACATATCAGCGTGCCACTCCAGGGCGACGGTTTCGAAAAGCAGTGCCGCCCGCTGGGCTACGATCTTGGCCTTCTTCTTTTCTTCCATTGGGTCGAGGTTGTCGAGCAGCAACGCCTTGGCTTCGTCTCGCTTACGTCGTGCGACGGAAAGGGTAACTATGGGGTAATTGCCGATGATGAGCGTACCTTCCTTGCCGTTGGGCTTGGTGTACTTCAAGCGCCAGGTCTTCACGCCATTGGGTTTGACGAAAAGGTACATGCCGCCACCGTCGAACAGTTTGTAGGCGCGCTCGCGGGTTTTGGCCGTGCGGCATTGCAGGTCGCTGAGAGGGATCGCTAGACGGGGCATAGGGGTACGCGCTCCTGACCGGAAAATCGCAGTACCCCTAACATACCCTCGGGGAAGGGGGATTTTGTTGGATCCCGACAGAGGGTCCTGGAACGAAAAAACCCGCCAAAGGGCGGGTTTTCGGGGCTTCCAGAGCATTCAGTAGAATGCAATGGAGCCTAATGTGGTGCCGGCACCAGGAGTCGAACCCGGGACCTACTGATTACAAGTCAGTTGCTCTACCAACTGAGCTATACCGGCGTGTGGGCGACGATTATAGCGATTGGGTTGGTTCTGTAAACCCCTGAATTCAGACTATTTTTACGCAGGCGCTGGATCAGGCTTGGCGTGAGCGGTGTCGCCGAGTTTTTAGCCGCAAAACCGAGGTGCTACGCGATCAAACCAGAATGAGCGTGAGGGCAGGATTTCTGCACCGTTCAAGCACCCATTTCACCCGTTTATGTCGTTTTGATTGGAAGCTTATGCACAACGGATCGACGCAACTGCAGTATTGCAGGGGATTTTGTGGACACGTTCTCATTTTGTGCGCAAATCCCTGTTTTACAGGTTTTTTATCAATATGAACAAAAAATGACCAATGCTGTTTAAGCGGTCTAACGGCCGTGAATATTGGATCCACGGGAAAACCATCAACAGAGTTATCCACAGGCTGTAAAGATTTCAAGCGCGCTCGGCCAGCAGCATGAAATTACGCGGAGTCAGCGGTGCGTCGCAGAAGGTGCCGAGGCGTACGACGTATCCCTGTTCGGCGAGGAAAATGGCTCGATCAAGATTCAGCCAAAGCTCCAGCGGTCGTCGGAACAGTCCGCGCAGTAATTCCAGGTTGCGAACTTCGGCCAACCGCTGCCAACCGGCGGCTTCCAGTGCCTGCCAGTCTGGCGTTCCGATTGTGGATAACTCTTTCAGCGCTGCCAGGTCGCGGCAGTAATCGGCGAAGGGTTTTTCCAGCCAGGCGCTGGGCAGGGACGGGGTGGGCAGGTATTCGTCTACTCCGCGCACTTGTCGTTGCAGCAGATCAAAGGCCAAACGTCGGGCCATGGAGGTGTCGCGCTGACGTCGGACCCGTGCACCGGCGGTGACGGTTTCGCTCATGGGCAGTGCCAGATCTTCAAGCGAGAGTTGTAGGGCGGATCGCATGCCGGCGCAGGACAAGGCCTGATACTCGCTGCGATCGATCCGGTTGTAGCAGCACGGGGCGATGGCCATCTGCTGACATCCGGCCGCGCTCGCCAGTTGCATCAAGCGCACATGCAGATCGCCGCAGGCGTGCAGGGCGACCGTGGTGTGCTGAGCACTTATAACGCTCGCTGCGTCTGCCGCCAGTACATCCTGCTCGACATGCAGGGCGTGCAAATGACGGCGCTGACTTAATGCCTGACCACTGGCGACCAACGCCGGATCGTATTCGATACAAGTCAGTTGTTGCCCCGTACCCAACAGGCGTCGGCCCAGATGTCCCTTGCCGGAACACCAGTCCAGCCAGTGCGTCGGCTGCGAGGCAAAAGACAAACGACTGGCGAACGCCTCGATCTGCTGCCACTTTCGCCCCGGCACATCGACATTCAATCGATGGCCTGGGGTTTCCAGCGCATGTTCCGGCAACTCTCCGACGGCGCTCAGCTCAGCCGACAACGCCGCCAATGAAGCGAACGGCTCCGGGGCATCGGCGAGATCGGCGGGATGATTATGTGCACGCTCTGCATCTTCCAGCGATCGTCCGCGTAGCCACGAAGCCAATTCGGGGTAGGCGGTTTCCCATGGAAGCGAAAGATAGGTGAACGGACGAGGTTTCCACAGCGCCTGATGCTCAATCAGAAAAGCATCCAGCGCAGTGAAGCGGGCGAGTAGGTCCTCGCCCGTCAGCACGTGGGAAGTATCAACGCCCTTGGCAGGCATCGACCCGCAACCAGCGCTCCAGCAGCTTGAAGCCGCGCACCAGCACGTAGGACATCAGCAGATAGAACACGCCGGCGGCGAAGAAGATTTCCACCGGCAGGTAGGTGCGGGCAATGATCGTGCGGGCCATGCCGGTCAGTTCCAGCAGGGTCACGGTACTCGCCAGCGCGCTGGCCTTGAGCATCAGGATCACTTCATTGCTGTAGGCCGGCAGGCCGATGCGCGCCGCTCGCGGCAGCATGATGTAGAACATTGCCTTGGGTTTGGACATGCCCAATGCCCGCGCCGCCTCGATTTCGCCGGGCGGAATCGCCTGGATCGCGCCGCGCAGAATCTCGGCGATGTACGCCGCCGTGTGCAGGGTCATGGTTGCGGTAGTACACCAGAACGGATCGCGCAGGTAAGGCCACAGCGCGCTGTTACGCACTGCATCGAACTGCGCCAGGCCGTAATAGACGAGGAACAGTTGCACCAGCAGCGGCGTGCCACGGAAAAAGAAGATGTAGGCGTAGGGCAAAGCGCGCACGTACCACAGCTTCGAGGAGCGGGCGATGCCCAGCGGAATGGCCAGCAACAGGCCGGCAATCACGGCAATCGCCACCAGCTCCAGGGTCAGGGTCGCGCCCTGCGCCAGTTTTGGCAGCCATTTGATGATCACTTCCCAGTTCATGAAGCGCTCCTCGCAAAGCCGCGAGCGGCGCGTTTTTCCAGGAAGTGCATGCCGGTCATCGCCAGCACCGTCAGGCCGAGGTACATGACCGCCGCCACCAGATAGAAGGTGAACGGTTGTTTCGATACGGTCACGCCGATTTGTGCGTGACGCATGATTTCTTCCAGACCGATCACCGAGACCAGCGCGGTGTCTTTCATCAGGATCATGAACAGGTTGCCCAGGCCGGGCAGGGCGATGCGCCACATCTGCGGCATGATCAGCTTGGTGAAGATCCGCCATTTCGACAGTCCCAGCGCCACGCCCGCTTCGCGATGGCCTTTGGGAATGGCAAGGATCGCGCCGCGGAACACTTCCGTGGCGTAGGCGCCGAAGCACAGGCCCAGCGCAATCACGCCGGCGGCGAAGGCGCTGAGTTGCAGATCGGGATTGCCGAAAAACTCACCGAGGCTGCGCATCAGGTTGACCGTACCGAAGTAGATCAACAGCACCCAGAGCAATTCCGGGACGCCACGCACCAGCGTCGAATAAGTGCCGCCAAGCCATTGCAGCGGCTTGTACGGGGAAGTCTTGGCCAAGGCGCCGAGCAGACCGAGCACCAGTCCCAGGCACAGGGCCGTCAGCGCCAGTTTGACGGTCATCAGCGCACCGGCGGCGAGGGCCGGGCCGAATCCGTAGAGGTCGATAATCATGGATTTCTTTTCAAATCGCGGCAGGCAAGGCCGGGAGCCGGCGCCGTCGGATCACGGTGCCGGTCCCGCAGGTCAGATCAATAGATGCTGAACGGGAAGTACTTGTCGTTGATCTTCTTGTAGGTACCGTCAGCGACGATTTCCTTCAGCGCGGCATTCAGCTTCTCACGCAGCGGATCACCTTTACGCACCGCGATGCCGATCTTGTCGCTTTCCACGACCGCGTCGCCCTTGAACTCATAGTTCTTGCCGGCGTCGCTTTTCAGCCAGTCGTAGTTGGCGTACTTGTCGGCCAGGATGGCGTCGACACGACCGGAGGTCAGGTCCAGGTAGGCGTTTTCCTGGGTGTCGTAGAGTTTGACTTCGATATCGCTACCGTAGGTGTCCTCCAGCCAGGTACCGGCGAGCGTTGCGCGCTGGGTGCCGATGATCTTGCCTTTGAGCGAATCCTTGTCGGTTTTGAAGTCTTTATCTTTCGGTGCGATGAACTGCAGCTTGTTCGAGTAGTACGGGTCAGTGAAATCCACCGCGCCCTTGCGTTCTTCGGTGATCGACAGCGAGGAGACCAGGAAGTCGAACTTCTTGGCGTTCAGCGCAGGGATGATGCCGTCCCAGTCGGAGGTAACCACGCTGCACTCGACTTTCATCTTGGCGCACAGGGCGTCGCCGATGTCTTTGTCGAAGCCGACCACGTTGCCGCTGGCGTCTTTATTGTTGAACGGCGGGTACGCCGCTTCGATGCCCATCTTCAGGGTCTCGGCCATGGCTCCGGCGCTGAACGCGAGGGTGACGGCGGCGGCCAGGAAGACCTTTTTAAAATTCTGCATGCATGTTGCTCCGTTAGCGGTTGCTGGACATGAATTGTTTGCAGCGCGCCGAAAGCGGGTTTTCGAACACCTGCTGAGGCGATCCTTGCTCTTCCACCAGCCCCTGGTGGAGGAACACCACTTCGCTGGAGACCTGACGGGCAAAGCCCATTTCGTGGGTCACCAACAACATGGTGCGGCCTTCTTCGGCCAGTGCGCGGATGACACTAAGTACTTCCTGAACCATTTCCGGGTCAAGGGCGGAGGTGGGCTCGTCGAACAGAATCACCTTCGGCTGCATCGCCAGCGTGCGGGCGATCGCCGCGCGTTGTTGCTGACCGCCGGACAGTTGCGATGGGTAGGCGTGGCGCTTGTCGGCGATACCGACCTTGGCCAGCAGCGCTTCGGCGACTTCGATCGCCTCGGCCTTGCTCTGGCCGAGCACGCGGCGCGGGGCTTCGATGATGTTGTCGAGCACGCTCATGTGCGGCCACAGATTAAAGTTTTGAAATACAAAACCTATCTCGGAACGCAGGCGGTTGATCTGTTTGCCATCAGCGGCAACCAGTTCGCCATTCTTGGCGGGCTTGAGCTTGAGTTCTTCCCCGGCCACCAGAATCTGACCCTGGTGCGGGTTCTCCAACAGGTTGATGCAACGCAGGAACGTGGACTTGCCGGAACCGGAGGAACCGAGGATCGAGATCACATCGCCGTCGCGGGCGGTCAGCGAGATACCTTTGAGCACCTCAAGCTGTCCGTAGCGTTTGTGCAAGTTGCGGATTTCAAGCGCGGGCGTGGCCTCAGCCATGTGCGTTCCTCATATATGTTGCGCTCCTGCTGTTGGCGGGCCTTCCTGGCGAGGCGGCCAAGCTAGCATAGCGTTTCAATGGCAGCCAACAGCGCTACGGGCGGTAAGCGGATGGCGTGTGGCAGGTTGTCGCATCGGCACAGCAGACTGTCGCCCCATCAACAACCGAACGGGTGTTTGATCGTGCAAACCCGTGGGCGTCGCGTAAAAAAAGGCGCGATGTTGCCAGCTTTGGCGGGGTGTTGGAAGCGCTATCCGGCCGAACGTTCCTGAATCGCCCTTTTATTGTGCATCCCACACTTTTTCAGTGTGTTTCTGGTGCGCTGAATCGTATGAAAAGTGAGTCGCAGGGTAACGCTCTGGCGAATTGCCATTCATTCCAATGACTTGCGATGACTGTCCGGTCTCGCTGAAAACCGCGGCCCAGAAGAGTTTGAAACATTTTGGCGCATTTATTGCGTGCAGAATCTGGAACGCCCTGTTGGTTTCTTTTTACGAGAAGGAAAACCAGACAGGACGGACGCAATCGCTTTCCTCGCAAAGGTAGTTCCGATGAGCAGTACCCCAAGCTCCAATGGCCTCGAACAGGGGCTCAAACCGCGTCATGTGACCATGTTGTCGATCGCCGGTGTTATCGGCGCAGGTCTGTTCGTTGGCTCCGGCCACGCGATCGCTGCCGCCGGCCCCGCTGTGCTGCTGGCCTACGCCGCCGCCGGTACCCTGGTGGTGCTGGTGATGCGCATGCTCGGTGAGATGGCTGTCGCTTCGCCCGACACCGGCTCGTTCTCGACATACGCCGACCGTGCCATCGGGCACTGGGCCGGTTTCACCATCGGCTGGTTGTACTGGTGGTTCTGGGTGTTGGTGATTCCACTGGAAGCCAACGCCGCCGCGACCATTCTCCATGCCTGGTTCCCGGGGATCGAGATCTGGGCGTTTGCACTGATCATCACCATGCTGCTGACGGTCACCAACCTGTTCAGCGTGAAAAACTACGGTGAATTCGAATTCTGGTTTGCCTTGATCAAAGTCCTGGCGATCATCGGCTTCATCGCGCTGGGTCTTGCGGCCGTTTTCGGCTTCCTGCCGAACAGCCAGGTCAGCGGTGTTTCGCACCTGTTTGATTCCGGCGGCTTCCTGCCAAACGGCATGGGCGCGGTGCTGGGTGCAATCCTGACCACCATGTTCTCGTTCATGGGTACCGAAATCGTGACCATCGCGGCTGCGGAATCGAAGAACCCGGGCAAGCAGATTTCCAAGGCCACCAACTCGGTGATCTGGCGGATCGGCCTGTTCTACCTCGTATCGATCTTCATCGTTGTGGCCCTGGTACCGTGGAACGATCCTACGCTGGCCAACCTCGGTTCCTACCAGACCGTGCTTGAGCGCATGGGCATTCCGAACGCGAAAATGATCGTCGACATCGTGGTTCTGGTCGCGGTCACCAGTTGCCTGAACTCGGCGCTGTACACCTCGTCGCGCATGCTGTTCTCCCTCGGCAAGCGCGGTGATGCACCGGCGATGTCGACTCGGGTCAACAAAAGCGGTACACCTTACTGGGCCGTCATGCTGTCGACCGGCGCGGCGTTCCTCTGCACCTTCGCCAACTATGTGGCCCCGGCTGCCGTGTTCGAATTCCTGCTGGCCAGCTCCGGCGCCATCGCGCTGCTGGTGTACCTGGTAATCGCGTTCTCGCAACTGCGCATGCGTAAACAACGCATGGCCCGCGGCGAGAAAATCGTCTTCAGCATGTGGCTGTTCCCGGGCCTGACCTACGCGGTGATCATCTTCATTGTCGCCGCCCTGACCATCATGCTGTTCCAGGAAGCCCACCGCGTGGAAATCCTCGCAACCGGCCTACTGAGCCTCATGGTAGTCGCCGCCGGCCTGCTGGTGGCACGCCGTCGCAAGCTGGAAAACCGTGGTGCGGTGGTGTTGAACTGATCCGCAACGCGTAATGCAAAACGGCCGCTGTCAGTGATGACGAGCGGCCGTTTTTGTTTATGCGCGGGGTTTATTCGCCCTTGTCTTCCTGGGTGTCCAGCGACTTGCCGTAAGTATCCAGCGCAATCCCGAAATCGGTGATGAACTGTGGCTCGGTCAGCCAGGCCTGGGCGGTTTCGATGTCCATGCCGTCGGCCCACATGCGGTAGTCGATCAGCATGTCGGCGGCCAGGTGAGTGGCGGCCATGCCTTCGTTCTCGGCATTTTCCATATCCAGCAGCTCTGGATGGTCAACGATGATGAACGCCAGTTCGCGCAGCAGGGTCAGCAGCATTTCGTTGCGGCTGACGGCTTCGGCTTCGCGCATTTTGCTGAACATCGCCAGGGTGTATTCCGGGATCGGCTCGTCCAGATGTCCGAGGCTGTCGTCCTGGTCCAGCGGCTTACGGCCGACCATGCGGATGTGTTTGGCTTTGGCCTTGGCGCGTTTGGCGCGTTTCTGTTGCTTGTTCAGAGATGCCATGGGAACTCAGTTCTTCTGTTGGGTTTGTGCGGCGATCGCGTCGGACGCCGCCACATAGTCGGCCTGGAAGGCCGGGGATTCGATCCACGCCAGGGCGCCGGCTTCGTCGGTTTCCTGGGACCACTGGCGATACTCGATCAGCGCGGCGAGGATGAAATCCATCGCGCCTTCTTCGCCTTCCTGCTCGTAGACCAGTTCCAGCAGCGGGTCTTCGAGGAACGCGGTGCACATGGCTTGCTGGCTGATCTTCTCGGCGTCGATCATTTTCTTGAACAGCTCGGTCAGGTCCACCGACTCGAAGTCGATGCGGTCATCGTTCGGGTCCAGTTCGACCGGCGCCTCGGCGCGTTTGGTGCGGTTCTGCTTGGCCTTGGTCTTGGCCCGGGCGGCGCGTTTTTGCTGCTTGTTGGCGGAGGCCATGGTGTGTTCCGTCGTACGTTGAAAGGGCTTAGCTGCGTGGCACTGGCCATCCGGGTGTGTCGGGGGCCAGCTCGCCGGTTTGCAGCCAGGTCAGAGCAATGGGCCATAGTGTGGCTTGGTATGCGCTGCGAAAAAAGGCGAAATGTCCGACTTGTTGTTCGCCGATGTCCTGCGGCTCGATGCGCAAGTGGGTTTTGTGCGCATGACTGAAGTAGCCGAGCAGGCGTTCGATGGCCGGGATCGTGCCGTACGGGTCGTCGCTGATGCTGATCGCCAAGGTCTTTGCGCGGACATTGGCGAAGGGCAGGCGACCGCTTGCTTTCAGCAGTCGGCGGCCGCTCGGACGCTGCTCGTAGCGCGCGGCAGGCGTGCTCCAGTCGCGTACGACGCCTGCTGGCGTATCCTCGAGCCAGCCGAGGCGTTTGCCCGGGAAATAGCCACAGAGCCGCGTCAGCAGCGGCATCAGCAAATGCCATTTACCAAACATGCGCCAGCGCTGTGCCGGCGCATAGTCGCGCCAGTAAGCGAACTGCGCGCCGACTGTCACCAGTCGACGAATGACCTGCCCGGACTCGCCGAGCCCAGCCGCGCAACCGCCGAAACTGTGGCCGACCACATCGATTGGCTGGCCGGTGAATTCCCGTTGAGCGCGCTTGAGCATCGCTTCGAAATCCAGCGCGCCCCAATCGGTCCATGAAGCCTCAAGGCCTTTCAGGGTTGCAGGACGCGATTCGCCGATGCCTCGGTAGTCGTAGGTGATCACGTCGAAGCCGTTGGTGAATAGGTAATCGGCGAAGCGTGAATAGTGTCGGCAGCGTACCGAGGTGGCAGCGTTGATGATGACCACCGGGCGTTGCGGGTCAGGCAGGGTGTGCCGCCAGGTGAAACCGTCGAGCACAAAGCCATCGGCGGCGACTTCCTTGAATGCCTCACCTTGTTTGCCTGTCAACGCCGGTGACAGTGACTGCATGTCTTGCGTTGCTGGCGCATCCTGACAGCTCATCGCTTTCGACCCTTTCGAGGAGCTGTCAACAATAGCCTTCGCGCCACACGGGAACAATCCGCCGTTTCTATTCAGCGGATTGCAGGAGCAGGCGTTCTTCGATCAGAGCCTGTTCCCGATTGAGTTCGGCGCGCAGCTCTTCCTCACTCGGCAGTATGGTTTTGTAACTGCTGGCGAACAGTTGCTCATTGCCCTTGAGCATTGAGTAACGCGCGACCGAGTCATTGCTCTCTGCACACAGAATGATCCCGACTGTTGGCTTGTCGCCTTCGCTGCGCTTGAGTTCGTCGTACATGCGCACGTACATGTCCATTTGTCCGACGTCGCGAGCGCTGAGCTTGCCGCGCTTGAGGTCAATGATCACGAAGCATTTGAGTACGTAGTTGTAGAACACCAGGTCGATGTACAGATCGTCACCATCGGTGCTGATGCGTTGTTGTCGAGCGACAAAGGAAAAGCCTTTGCCAAGTTCCAGGAGAAAGCCCTGCAGGTGGTCGATTAGAGCCTGTTCGAGACGACTCTCCCTGACTTTGCCAGCCGACGGTAGCCCAAGGAATTCAAGCATGACGGGATCACGTATGAACTCGCGCGGATGGGGTTTCATGGCTGCAATGTTGGTGGTGGCTTCTTCGATCACATCGGCCTTGTCCCGACTCATCAACAGTCGCTCGTAGTAGAGCGTATTGATCTGGCGATCAAGGGCGCGGCTGGACCAGTTCAGGTTGGCAGATTCTTCCATGTACCAATGACGAGCCTTGTCACTGGTGACGCCCAAAAGCCGCCGATAGTGTGTCCAACTCAATTCGGAACGCACTGCGTTCCAAATGGGAAACAACTGATAAAAACTCCGCATATAGCGCAGATTTCGATCATCAAACCCCCTCCCGAACTGCGCCGTCAGATCCTTTGCCAACAAGGCCAGCAACCGCTTGCCATACCCCGCCCGCTGCGCCCCTTGCTGTTCAAACTCGACAATATGCCGGCCGATCTGCCAACAGGTCTGGACTTGAATCGTATCAACCGCACGCAGCACTTTTTGCCGCGCCTGGCGGATCAGTTCGCCCAACTCTCCCAGCAATGAATCGATTTTCGGGTCTTGCGCATCATCAGGTTTTAACGGGTTCATCGAGTCTTCCGCGTCATTGGAAACAGACGCAAAAGCATGCCGGGATTCACCGCTCGGCGATGTCGGGCGAGCCTGTGAAGTCAGCAGGAAGGCGGGATGGGTAGTGCAGGACGTTGCCGGCAAAAGGCGTATTGATAGCAATGGTCTGTAGTCCATTTCGTACATGCGCCAAGTACCAATCAATCTAAAACAAGCCTTGCGGTGCCAAATCTAAAAAAGGGTAACGATTGGGTTCTTCAGAACCCGGGAGTCGCCATCATGAAAAACATTCGTTCATTCATGCTGCCGCTCGCTGCTGTCGGTTGGCTGCTGTTGCCTGGCATGTCCCAGGCCGCCAACCTGGATCCGGTCGACAGTGCCGGCGTGCAAGTCCAGCAACAACAGCAAAACGGCATCAACTACCTGTCCGGCGGGATCGGCCTGGACGAGTCAAAAGCCATTCAGCAAGCCTCTGGCTACAACCTGCACATGACGTTCGCGGTGGGCGCGCAAGACCAGTACACCGCTGATGTCGATGTGGTGATTCAAAAGTCGCCGGGGCAAACCGTGCTGACTCTCACCCAAACGGGGCCGCTGGTGTACGTGCAACTGCCACCCGGTAAGTACACCGTGGTCGCCACGCGCAATGGCGAAACACGGCGTGACGTGACAGACGTTGGCAGCGGCACTGCACGCAATCTGGTGTTCCACTGGAATGACGCTGGATAACCTCGGGTGCATTGAGGAATCGAGGCGCGGGTATCCCGCGCCTTCCTTTATCCCCGCGTACGCTGGGACTTCTGCTTGTCGCCGGGTTCGCGCGCCATTCGGTGAATCCATAATCCGATCCAGCCGACGGCTATCAGAAACAGGGTGCCGACGCACTGCGACACGATCTCGAACCAAAACATTCGGGGTTGCAGCGCGAGGGTGTAGGTATGGCGTGGGCCCGATCGGTTCCAGGTGGTGATGGAGCCGCTGATCAAGCTGTGGATGATCAGATAAGTCGACGCGGCGATGAGGAAGGCGATCAGTACGCCGACCAGCACCGTCAGCCAGAATGCCACCCGGCTCTGGCGATAGGGTGGCGGATGGGGCAGGGGGACGCGGGTTCTTTTCTGGTTCATCGAGCGGATGACCCTCTTCCTTAAGGTGCGGCCAAAGTAGCGCGGATCGCCTTTGTTCGAAACCCGTCGCGCATTTGCGCAGCCCAGAAAAAAGACTGGATTGAGCCGCCATCAAATCGCAGGCATAAAAAAACCCTGAATCTTGCGATTCAGGGTTTTCGGTATTTGGTGCCCAGAGACGGAATCGAACCGCCGACACGGGGATTTTCAATCCCCTGCTCTACCGACTGAGCTATCTGGGCAACGGGGCGCATTAAA
>Ga0207696_1000067_pt1 | contig 228478 bp, 200 predicted proteins | sample KBSS54metaG_FD_184403 | JGI IMG/M metagenome (GOLD analysis project Ga0207696, IMG submission 184403) | Switchgrass rhizosphere microbial communities from Kellogg Biological Station, Michigan, USA - KBS S5-4 metaG (SPAdes) (version 2) | ecosystem: Host-associated > Plants > Roots > Rhizosphere... | reverse complement strand
TCACATTTTAACAAGAAATCCAGCTGGCGAGAAAGTGGTGGGTGATGACGGGATCGAACCGCCGACCCCCTCCTTGTAAGGGAGGTGCTCTCCCAGCTGAGCTAATCACCCACTTCTCAATTTCTTGTTTTACACGGCGGAGACTACATAAAGTAGTTGGTGGGTGATGACGGGTTCGAACCGCCGACCCCCTCCTTGTAAGGGAGGTGCTCTCCCAGCTGAGCTAATCACCCCCGCTGTGTGGAGTCGCATTATAGGGAGAGTTGAAAATGAGTCAACGCATTTTCTAAAGAAATTGTCCGTTCGTCGTAAATTTAAACAAAACGATCGCAAAACAGTCCGTGCGGCATGATTTGTATACGAAAATGGCAAAGCGTAATGTTCCAACCTGAACAACATTGAGGAATCAGACCACGGTGATAGAATACGAGCCTGATAATCTTCCCTGGATTTGCCGGTTGTCGGCATCTTTATAAACGTAAGGCCATTTCATGAAAATCAAAACTCGCTTCGCGCCAAGCCCGACAGGCTACCTGCACGTCGGCGGTGCGCGTACTGCTCTTTATTCCTGGCTTTTTGCACGCAACCATGGCGGTGAGTTTGTGCTGCGTATTGAAGACACCGATCTCGAACGCTCCACTCCGGAAGCTATTGAAGCCATTATGGATGGCATGAACTGGCTGAATCTGGAATGGGATGAAGGCCCGTACTTCCAGACCAAACGTTTTGATCGCTACAACGCGGTGATTGATGAAATGCTGGAAGCAGGCACCGCATATAAATGCTACTGCTCTAAAGAGCGTCTGGACGCGCTGCGAGAAGAGCAGATGGCGAACGGTGAGAAGCCGCGTTACGACGGCCGCTGCCGCCACGGCCACGAGCATCACGCTGCTGATGAACCTTGCGTGGTACGTTTTGCCAACCCGCAGGACGGTTCCGTTATTTTTGACGACCAGATCCGTGGGCCGATCGAATTCAGCAACCAGGAGCTGGATGATTTGATCATTCGCCGTACCGACGGTTCCCCGACCTACAACTTCTGCGTTGTTGTCGACGACTGGGATATGGAAATCACCCACGTTATTCGTGGGGAAGACCATATCAACAACACTCCGCGTCAGATCAATATCCTGAAAGCGCTGAACGCGCCGGTGCCAGTGTACGCACACGTATCAATGATCAACGGTGACGATGGTAAAAAACTCTCCAAACGTCACGGTGCGGTCAGCGTTATGCAATACCGCGACGACGGTTACCTGCCGGAAGCGCTGCTGAACTATCTGGTGCGTCTGGGCTGGTCCAGTGGCGATCAGGAAATTTTCACCCGTGAAGAGATGATCAAACTGTTCTCCCTCGGTGCGGTGAGCAAGTCTGCGAGTGCGTTTAACACTGAAAAACTGCAGTGGCTGAACCATCACTATATTAATGCGCTGGCGCCGGAATATGTAGCAACCCATCTGCAATGGCACATTGAGCAGGAAAATATCGATACCCGCGTAGGCCCGCAGCTGTCAGAGCTGGTTAAACTGCTCGGTGAGCGCTGCAAAACGCTGAAAGAGATGGCGCAGAGCTGCCGCTACTTCTACGAAGACTTTGCCGAGTTCGACGCTGATGCAGCGAAGAAACACCTGCGCCCGGTTGCGCGTCAGCCGCTGGAAGTGGTTCGCGACAAGCTGGCTGCGATTAGCGAGTGGACGGCAGAAAACGTGCACCATGCGATTCAGGCAACGGCTGATGAGCTGGAAGTTGGTATGGGTAAAGTCGGGATGCCGCTGCGCGTAGCCGTTACCGGCGCGGGTCAGTCCCCGGCGTTAGACGTTACGGTGCATGCGATTGGTAAATCCCGCAGCATTGAGCGTATTAATAAAGCGCTGGCGTTTATTGCTGAGCGTGAAAGCCAGCAATAAGACCGATTGACCGATGAAACAACGGCAGGAGCGTATCCTGCCGTTTTTTTTGCCTGTTATTCAGACTCATCAATACCCAAACGAGTAAGAAAAGTGCGAATACCTTCGCGCGAAATATACATCGCCAGCTTTTCTTGTTCCGTTGGGGACATGTTGTCCAGTGCGCTAATTATCTGGCGACACGCGTGGCTGCGTACTACGTGGGTGTATTCTGCCAGCGGTTCTTCAGCCTGATAAACTTCAGGGACTTTGCGAAAAGCGGGAATATTGAGCAGAAACGCGCGGACGCTGGAGTCAATATGAATCAGTCTTGCACGACCACCTTTAACGCCGGGAAACTTTTCGGTAGTCCAGTTTTGTTCTCTGATCCAACGATTGACGGTTTGTTTGGCAACCCCGAGACATTCCGCCAGCTCTTCGGTCGTCATTTTGCTGCGTAATTTTTTCATATTATTTGTTTTCGCGGATCCCTAAACGCTGTAATAAACCCGTAATGCCTTCACGCAGGATCAGTGAGGTAAACATTTTCTGTTCTGTCGGCGTCATTTCTTTGGCGAGCCTAATCAGCAGCGCTTCAACAGAGGTATCGCCGGATATCGATAAGTTATCTGACAAACCTTCGGCTGAACGCTCAGCGCTGCGAATGTATTCACGAACTTGTTCGGTGACGTGAACCAGCCGGGCTTTACCGCCCTGAACGCCTGGTTTTGGTGATGTCGCCCAACCTTCTTTGCGTACCCATTTATTGATGGTCTGTCGGCTGTATCCGGTCAGATTAGCAAGTTCTTCTGGCGTCATCCGTTCCTTGAACATAACGATTCCCTGAATAGTCGTGGGGTTAATTAGTGGTTCATTTTATAGCACCATTTTAGTAGAAACCGTGACGCGTTTAACTACTGAATGCGAGTTGTTACGCAATGTTCTTCATTTGACTGCTTTTTCAGCGATTGAATTCTATGAGTTAATTTTGCCGTTGACACACGCGAAGGGAATTCATATGATGCCGCCCGTCAACTCGACAAGCTTTACGTAATGGGGCTATAGCTCAGCTGGGAGAGCGCTTGCATGGCATGCAAGAGGTCAGCGGTTCGATCCCGCTTAGCTCCACCAAATTTAATCCCAATGAATTTGGTACGTACGTAAAAGCATCGTGGGGCTATAGCTCAGCTGGGAGAGCGCTTGCATGGCATGCAAGAGGTCAGCGGTTCGATCCCGCTTAGCTCCACCAAAATTTAAACCCTCGCTGAAAAGCGGGGGTTTTTTGTTTCTGCATCCTGCCAGTTCTTACTCTTTATCTCTTTGGTTTGCTGAATCGCAGGCATAAAAAAACCGGGGAGAATATGAATCTCCCCGGTCTTATCACTGCGACGTTGTCTTACGCTTACAGCACCAGTGCGGCGATAGATGCGGACAGTACGCTCACCAGCGTAGAGCCGTACACCAGCTTCAGACCAAAGCGAGAAACCACGTTACCTTGCTCTTCGTTCAGGCCTTTAATCGCACCGGCGATAATACCGATGGAAGAGAAGTTAGCGAAGGAAACCAGGAACACGGACAGGATGCCTTCTGCGCGCGGGGAGAGCGTAGCGGCGATTTTCTGCAGATCCATCATCGCAACGAATTCGTTGGAAACCAGTTTAGTTGCCATGATACTGCCTACCTGCAGCGCTTCGCTGGACGGCACACCCATTACCCATGCAACCGGGTAGAAGATGTAACCCAGGATGCCCTGGAAGGAGATGCTGTAGCCAAACCAACCGGTCACGGTGGCGAACAGGGCGTTCAGGGCAGCGATCAGTGCGATGAAACCAATCAGCATCGCCGCAACGATAATTGCCACTTTGAAACCAGCCAGAATGTATTCACCCAGCATTTCGAAGAAACTCTGGCCTTCGTGCAGGTTAGACATCTGGATATTTTCTTCGCTGGCATCAACGCGGTAAGGGTTGATCAGCGACAGCACGATAAAGGTGCTGAACATGTTCAGAACCAGCGCCGCAACCACGTATTTCGGCTCAAGCATGGTCATGTACGCGCCGACGATAGACATGGAAACGGTCGACATTGCCGTTGCAGCCATGGTGTACATACGGTTGCGAGACATTTTGCCGAGAATATCTTTATAGGCGATAAAGTTCTCAGACTGACCCAGGATCAGAGAGCTGACGGCGTTGAAGGATTCCAGTTTGCCCATACCGTTTACTTTGGATAACAGGAAACCAATCGCGCGGATGATTACCGGCAGTACGCGGATATGTTGCAAAATACCGATCAGGGCGGAGATGAAGACGATCGGGCAAAGCACTTTCAGGAAGAAGAATGCCAGGCCTTTATCGTTCATGCTACCGAAGACAAAGTTAGTCCCTTCATTAGCAAACCCGAGCAGTTTCTCAAACATCTCGGAGAAGCCTCTCACGAAGCCCAGACCGACATCAGAGTTCAGGAAGAACCATGCCAGTAACACTTCGATAACAAGCAATTGAATAACATAACGAATGCGGATTTTTTTACGGTCACTGCTTACCAGCAGTGCGAGTACCGCAACCACGGCAAGGGCCAGGACAAAATGAAGAACGCGGTCCATATTTGCTCCAAATATGAGGCAGGTTTAGTTTTCGTGCACATTCTATGTAACAACCATAAAGAAAACGAGATCAAACACACACTATAATAAGGACCTGTGACGAGATTCAAAATTAGTGATCGGTGATACACTTCCGTTATGTTTAGTATGGAAGTGAAAAGTTATGTCATTGTGCTATTCTCATAACAATAATTAAACATCTCGCCGGTATTTCCAGAATCCTTATCGATCCATAGACAAACGCTATCAGAGAAATCAACGTCACCCATTAAAATGAATTTGATAATCATTCTCAGTAGGCGTAGCTTGAAACATAGCAAAGGCTATGTTTCTGAGGCACTAAAATGACTAACGATCGCGTTGAGAGTAGCAGTGGGCGGGCAGCGCGCAAGTTGAAGCTCGCATTAATGGGACCTGCGTTCATCGCGGCGATCGGTTATATCGATCCGGGTAACTTCGCCACCAATATCCAGGCAGGGGCCAGCTTTGGTTATCAATTGCTGTGGGTGGTGGTCTGGGCAAACCTGATGGCGATGTTGATTCAGGTGCTGTCGGCAAAACTCGGCATTGCTACGGGGAAAAACCTGGCGGAGCAAATTCGCGATCATTATCCTCGCCCGGTGGTGTGGTTCTACTGGGTGCAGGCAGAAATTATCGCTATGGCAACAGACCTTGCTGAGTTTATTGGCGCTGCGATTGGCTTCAAACTGATCCTCGGCGTTTCCTTATTGCAAGGGGCCGTACTCACCGGTATCGCGACGTTCTTAATTCTGATGCTGCAGCGTCGCGGTCAAAAACCGCTGGAAAAGGTGATTGGCGGCCTGCTGCTGTTTGTGGCCGCGGCTTACATTGTGGAGCTGGTTTTTTCCCAACCGAACTTTGCGCAGCTTAGTAAGGGAATGGTGATCCCAAGCCTGCCTAATTCCGAAGCGGTGTTCCTGGCCGCTGGGGTGCTCGGGGCGACTATCATGCCGCACGTCATTTATCTGCACTCTTCCTTAACTCAGCATTTGCACGGCGGAACACGCCAACAACGCTATGCGGCCACTAAATGGGATGTGGCTATCGCCATGACGATTGCCGGATTTGTCAATCTGGCGATGATGGCGACGGCTGCCGCTGCATTTCATTTTAGCGGGCATACCGGTATTGCCGATCTCGATCAGGCGTATCTGACCCTTGAACCGTTGTTGAGTCACGCTGCAGCGACGGTGTTTGGTTTAAGCCTGGTGGCTGCGGGACTCTCTTCTACCGTGGTCGGTACGCTGGCGGGGCAGGTGGTGATGCAAGGGTTTATCCGTTTTCACATTCCGCTATGGGTACGCCGTACCGTCACCATGATGCCATCATTTATTGTGATTCTGATGGGATTGGATCCGACCCGTATTCTGGTGATGAGTCAGGTGTTGCTCAGTTTTGGTATCGCGCTGGCGCTGGTGCCGCTGCTGATCTTCACCAGCGACAGTAAGCTGATGGGGGATCTGGTCAATCGTCGTTGCGTTAAACAGATTGGCTGGGTCATTGTGATACTGGTCGTGGCGCTCAATCTCTGGCTACTGGCTGGCACGGCGATGGGGCTATAATCAACCGTGACTCGCGACGGGTCACGGTTTTAATTGAGGTTTTCCTCTATTATGTGCCCTGCATAATTAACTGGCAGGCGTTCATGAATCACTTTGATCTCTCTTTCCTGAAATATCTCCAGGACAACAGTCCGCTCCCCGTTGAAGAGGCCGTCGAGCGTTTCGGTAAAACGCTCTCCACGCTAAAACGGACAATGAAAGAGCTCAATGAACTTCTGCCAGAAAATGTCCAGCTACATCAGGATAATCAGTTTATTACCACCCGGATTGGCTACAGCGAATACCGACAGTTTTTAGCGCGCGTCCAGTTTAATCGCTATATCACTACGGCAGAAGAGAGGGTGAAGGATCTCTTTGTGGCGCTCTGTTTGCACGATGTGGTGAATAAAAATGATTATTACAAAAAATTTTATGTCAGTGCGGGAACGGTAAAAAATGATAATCCCGTCATGATGAGCCTGGTGCAGGAACGCGATCTGATTGTGCAAAGTATCCCGCGTAAGGGCTCCCGGCTTGCGGGGGATGAGTTCCAGCTGCGGCTGGCGGCGTGCATGACGATACTAAAAACGGTCGAAATTGGTGAGGATCACCGACTTATCGCCCACCAGGCCAATGAGCCGACAGGCCGTTCAATTGCCGAACAGTTTCTTCATCAGTGTGCTGCACAGATAAACCAGGCGGCAGACTATTACGAAGAGAAAATCAGTCCGGTCATCGCCCTGGGATATAACGGCAGAAAATACTTACTGGTCTATCTTAGCCTTGCCCTGCACCGTATCCGCAGGGGACACAGAATTACGGAGAGTTCGGCGGCTGAGTTTTTGACAACCTTTCCTTATGGCGTATTACCTGATGCGGATGAAAATATCTGTCTGGATCTGCTGATTGCTTCACTGACGTTTACTCATCGCCCCTTCACATTATACGACGCCCGGCTGGTCTCTTACGTTAAGCGCACCTGTCACGCTTTAGCCGGATGTCTGGAAAACACCATTCACAATCAGCACGCCTGGTTTGCGGAGATTTATAATTTTATCTATGCCGCCATCATCCAGAATAAATTTCATCTCTGGTTCGATGATAAAAAGCTCCATGATGTCCAGCGACGCTATCCTGAGCTATGGGATCATGTCCAGTATGCGGTGAAGGAGATTGAACATCACTGGCAAACGACCTTTTCTGCTATTCACCTGGCAACCCTGGTGCTGATTATCAAAAAGTATGCGCTCAAAAATCGGGTTATTGGCGATAAGAAAAAGCGGGTCATTATTGTGACGAACTCGTCAGAGAGTAAGGTCGGCTATTTTAAAGAGATGCTTTTCTCCCGCTTCCATATTGAAATCCCCGCCTGCATCAACATCAATGAGATTGCGCGGCTTCAGCAGCTCGAATTCGACCTGCTGATTACCTTTACAAACAAGATATCGAGTCATCTCCGCTACGCAGGGCTGGATTATGTCAAAGTGAATTTCTGGCTCACGCAGGACGATCTCCTGTTATTACGCGAAAATGGACTTCCCTCCGCGCGCAAAAAAATACCTGCTGAGGACTTTATTCAGCAGGTTCAGGGAATGAGCCAGGAGGCGTTAAAAATTTTTCTTGATACGCATTACAGTGATATTTTTATTTAGCCAGAGGTTGCGAAACGCCACGACACCAGACGGCTTCCAGGTTTAACTCTGCACCCAACACGAGAATATCGGCATCTTTTCCTGACGTCAGGCTGCCTTTTCTCGCGTCAACACCCGCCAGGATAGCCGGATTAAGGCAGGCAATCTGCGCGGCTGAAACCCAGCCTTTTTCCAGCCTGTCGACCACATTTTTCACGGAGTCCAGAAAGCTCATCTCCAGTTTGCACACTTCGGACCATTCCGTGGGTGAAACCGTTCGGGTCTTTCCGCTGTGGTCGGTGATTTCAAGACAATGATTGTGAATGCGAAACGTCTCCTGGCGCAGGTAATGGTGGAATTCTGATCCTTCGGGAAAATCCACATATCCCAGACAATCGCTGACCATGACCAACCGGCGATCTTTTTTCAACCGATAGAGAATGTCGAACACTTCTGGTCGCAACGTAATCCCGCTCTGCTTTGCCACCTCGGCATACGTATTCTGATGGTACATCAGCGCCCCCACCACGCCAGGCTCCCGGTGATGCAGCCCGCGCATGGCGCTAAATGCATGGGTAAAGTGGGTTAAACCGGCTTCAATAGCGAGAGTGGTTTCATCAAAGGTGGCGTCGGTATGACCGGCTGACACGGTGACGCCTGACTGGCGTAAATAGCGGATTAGCGCCAGGGCGCCCGGCAGTTCAGGTGCGAGCGTCATCAGACGGATATTTCCCCTCGCGGCGTGCTGATAGCGTTTGAATCCTTCGATACCGGGTGGTTGAATCGCGTCCTTGCTCTGCATTCCGCTGTATGCAGGGTTAATAAAGGGGCCTTCCATATGAATACCCACCGCTTCGGCACCATCTTCCGCTTTTGCGTCTGCAATCCAGTCTGCGGCGGTGGAAAGACTCTCCAGCAAGAACGTTTCCGACTGGGTGGCTGATGTTGCAAGCCACGCGGTAACCCCGGCGTTAACCAGATCCCGGCTCATCGCCTGCAAAGAACGGCGTTCACCTCTCCAGGCAAACGACCCTCTCCCCCAGCCGTGAACGTGAATATCCACAAAACCGGGCATCAGCATGGCATGGCGATAATCGACGATTTTTCCGCGTGGCGTACTGTCGAGGCCAGAAATACGTCCGCTTTCAATATGCAGATAGCCGCTTTCGATTCCATTCGGGGTGACAATGCGTTCACTTGCCAGAGAAAGCAGGGGATCAGCCATTGTCTTTCTCCCATACGCGAGCGGCCGTTTCCTCGGCGATTTCTGCGCAAAGGCCGATGTAGTGAGCAGGATCCAGCAGCGTATTAATTTCTGAGTCGCTAAAGTGCTGGCGAATAAGAGGGTCATCACGCAGCACATCAGCGTAGGGGATGCCTTCATGCGTGCTGCGCATTGCCAGTTGGTAGACGCGTTCATGTGCGGCATCTTTGCCCAGCCTTTCCACCAGCTGCATCATGATTTTTTCGCTATTAATAAGACCATGCGTTAACTGCACATTCTGGCGCATACGCCCAGGATTGATGACCAGCGTTCGCGTCAACTCTTCGGCTCGCATCACAATCTCAGCCATTAGCTCCATACTCTCCTGGATATTACCGTCAAAGATAAAGTAAGCGGAGCTGTCTGCTTCGAAGGGACGTGGGCTGACATACAGGCAGGAGGTCATTACTGAGTACAATTTCTGCGCGTTGGCGATGATCCCCTTCGCCAGTTTAGGATTCACTTTTTGCGGCATGGTGCTGCTGCCAACGGTGCCTTTAGTGAAGGCTTCTGAAACTTCGGCAAACTCTTCACTTGAGGTCTGATAAACCTCTTCGGCTATTTTGTGTAACGTCGTCGCCAGCAGGCACAAATTACTGATGTATTCAGTGCGGTAAATGCGCGAGTTGCGGGAGGGAATCGCCATTGAATGCATTCCCAGCTTTTGGGCAACGCTATCCTGAACCCGGCGGCCGGTTTCACCGGTTGCGTGGAAGGCGCCCACGGCTCCCCCCATCATCACGGTAAAGACGCGTTTTTCCGCTTCCCGCATGCGCTGCTGGGCGCTCAGTAACTCATCAATCCACACCGCGGCTTTATAGCCCCAGGTGATGGGCAGCGCGTGCTTACCGTGGGTACGTCCGGCCATAATCGTTGCTTTATGGTCAGATGCCATCTTTGCCAGGTTACGCAGAATATCGTCCACAAAACCCTGCATGATGGTATCGAACTGCTTTGCCAGATAAAGCTGTGCTGTTTGCTGAATATTCTGCGTGGTGACGCCGTAATGCACGTATTTGCCGCTTTCACTGTCACAGGCTTTGACCAGCACTTTGATGACCGGAACGAAGCCGTGACCAATCTCGCGCAGCAGGCGTTCCATTTCCGTCAGGTCAATCTTATCCACGTGGCAGTTAGCGGTAATATTGACTGCGGCGCTGGCGGGGATCATGCCGTGTCCGGCCTGTGCCTGAGCCAGGGCGGCTTCAACATCGAGCCATGACTGTACCCGCGCTGGCTGCGCGAGCAGAGATTTCATTCCTCGATCGTCGATCGTTTTGCTTTTTGAATCATACAGTGCACGCATTACTATCTCCTTGAATTTATTTCGCACCGACGAGGCGGTCGTCTACCGCGTTACGGACAAATTCTACGTGTGGGCCGAATACCACATGAACATGGTTGCTGGAGGGGATAAAGGTTCCCAGCGAGCCAGATTCTTTAAGAATGGCCATGTCCATTTTTTTCTGATCTTTCAAATCAATACGTAACCGTGAAACGCAGTTTTCAACGCGCTTGATATTGTCTGTCCCGCCCAGCCCCTGAATCACCAGTTCGGCGACTTTGTCGTACTCTTTATTGTTCAGTAAGGTGCTGTCAGCGATTTCACTCTCGCGGCCTGGGGTCTTAATATCAAATTTACCGATCGCGAAGCGGAAGACGAAATAGAAGACAACAAAGTTAATCACGCCGAGGATAATTAAATTAATCCATTGGGTGTGTTCATACATCAAACCGAAAATACCAAAATCAAAAATGGTGCCGCGAATATAGCCGATGGAGACTTCCAGTAATTGCAGTGGAATGGTCAATAAGCCACAGAGTACCGCATAGACAATAAAGAGTTTTGGCGCGATAAACAGGAAGGAGAACTCCAGCGGTTCGGTAATATTCCCCAGCATGGCGGTCAGCACCACGGTCAGGATCATCCCTTTGGCAAATTTCTTATTCTTGAAATAGGCCATGTGGTACATCGCCAGACCAATCGCCGGAACGCGGAACAGCGTCGTGAGCATTTGTGATGAGGCAAGATAGCTGGTGAGCGTCGGCATATACTCTTTCCAGGCCGGATGGGTGGGACCAAGCTCAAACAGGATTTTATTGATAGCGGGCAAAATACCGACATAGGTCTGCCCGTCAATCAGGTACGTACCGCCTGCCGCGGTGAAACGCACGGTGGAACTGAGGACGTGGTGTAGGCCAAACGGGATCAGCAGGCGATTGAGCGTCATATAAATACCTGCACCAATGTTGGGTGCCATCATTATTGTTGATATGGCGCGCATACCTGCGGTAAACAGATCCCAGATAAAAGGAATGATCAAGCCGACGGGAATGGAAAAAGCAATGGCTAAGATCGCGACGGATTTTTTACCGCTGAAAAAGGCGAAAGCGAGAGGTAATTGCAGCCGGTAAAAACGGTCGGTTATTTTAGCTGCCAGCAGCCCGGCAATAATACCGCCCAGCGCTTCGATTTTCAGCGTCTGAATACCTAATACCATTCCCTGTCCGACGAAAGCCATATCCTCTTTCGCCAGCGTACCCGCCAGCTTAAGATGCACATGCATGGCGATAAGCAGAGTCAGGTAAGCCACGACGGATGCAAATACAGCAATCCCTTTTTCTTTTTTAGACATACCGTAGGCGACACCCATCGCGAACAGTAAAGGAATATTATTAAAAACGACGCTGCTGATTAATCCCAGAGAAGAGAGAATCGCTCTGAAAATTTCATTGCCCAGAAAGGGGAGTTTATCAATCATATAGCTCTGCCCTAACGCAGCGCTAATTCCCATGACCATCCCCACAGGCGCCAGTACGGCGATCGGTAATAATAGCGATCGACCGAATGTCTGAATTTCATTCTTAAAATTAGCATTCATAAGTTAATCCTGACGTGAATTCTCTTGAGGATAAGATACGTTCAGGAGATTTTTGCTCAAGGGCAAATAGTGAAAAATAAAAAGCGCAGGATTTGACCATAAAAAAGCAGCCTGCAGGCTAATGCTGGTCACTTAAGGATTGATTAGCTGCAAAGGTATTTTTTATTAAAGCGAAACGGATTGAACTGAAAGTCAGCGTACTGAAGCGATCCGAAGGAAGACGACATAAGGCGAATGGATCACGAAGTGACGATTTTTCCTGCCGGAAGCCTGGGTGGCAAGGGAGACGGTGAGCCTCCCTTGCCCGTTACGGGAATGAGGGGTTCAGAGAAACAATGAACATACGGTGAACGGAACCCTTTGCCATTGTTAAAAATTATCTGTTATCGCAGGTTCCTTTTCTTAATGACGATGCCCGTGACCGCCGCGCCCACGACCGCGATGGTCGTCACGGTCATTCCAGCCTTCTCGATAGCCGCGTTCATAAGCTTTGCGTTTATCCCAGCCACGATGGTAGCCGTTGTCATGACGCCACCAGCGGTTTTTGCGCCACTCATAGTTATGGTGCCAGTAATCCCGGTCGCGCCAGCGGCCGCCATCCCAGTAGTTACCGTAATTATCGCGATCGCCAATTTGCAATTTTATTGATGGCAGCAGGGTGATTTCGCCAGCGTTCGCGGCCAGCGGTGTAAAAGCCATTAAGACTGCCGCCAGAATCAGTGACCTGAACATGTTTTCTCTCCTTCACGATCGAGCCGTAGCCGGCCTGTTAACGTAATATTACGGGGCAGTAAAGCCCCGTTTCATCGCCACAACTCTTAAATCGCAAGTGAGAGCACTTTTTGTTAATAAATGTGTCTTTATTTCAACCGACTCAGAATGGCATCAATCTCCGCGCACTCTTCAGGCGTAAAGTGACGGTTTGCCAGCATGCCGACGGCATCTTCAATTTGCGCCGGTTTACTGGCGCCAATCAGCACAGACGTAACTTTGTCTTCCCGAAGAACCCACGCGAGCGCCATCTGAGAAAGCTTTTGTCCCCGTCGCTCTGCTAGTGCGTTCAGCGCTCGAACTTTTTCCAGTTTTTGTGGGGTGATCTGGTCCGGATTCAGAAAACGGCTGGTGCTTGCGGCGCGAGAATCCGCCGGAATACCGTTCAGATAGCGGTCGGTTAACTGCCCGCCAGCCAGCGGTGAGAAGGCGATACTACCGACGCCTTTTTCCTGTAAAAGCGACAGCAGGCTCTCTTCGACCCAACGCTCAAACATAGAATATTTGGGCTGATGAATAAGGCATGGCGTACCTAAATCGTCGAGTATTTCAATCGCTTGTCTGGCAAGTTCAGCCGGATAGTTAGAGAGGCCTACGTACAGCGCTTTGCCCTGACGGACGATATGATCCAGTGCGCGCATGGTTTCTCTGAGCGGTGTTTCAGGGTCGGGGCGATGGTGGTAGAAGATATCGACATACTCCAGCCCCAGACGCTTCAGGCTTTGATCGAGGCTGGCAATCAGGTATTTGCGTGAACCCCAGTCCCCGTAAGGGCCTTCCCACATGGTGTAACCCGCTTTGGTGGAGATGATCAGCTCATCTCGCCACGGTAAAAAATCTTCCTGCAGGATGCGACCAAAATTTCGCTCCGCTGAACCCGGCGGTGGACCATAGTTATTCGCCAGATCAAAATGGGTGATCCCCAGATCGAATGCACGCTGTAACAGCGCCCGACTGTTCTCGACCTGCGTGGTATCACCAAAATTGTGCCACAACCCCAGTGATACAATCGGGAGCTTGAGGCCGCTCTGACCGCAGCGGCGGTACTCCATTGTCTGATAACGATTTTCAGCAGCCTGATAAGCCATATAGCCTCCTGTCAGATAAGGTGTGACTTTGAGTGTATACGTTTACACAAGGCCAGCTGCAATTAAATTTAGGGATGAAAACTGTACATCTTGCTTTCCACCCCCTTCACAGCGACTTTCCTGGACAGTCATCACAGTTCTTCGATACTCAACATGAGGTTACCGTCAGAAGGAAAGCTGTCATGCAAACCCCGTATTCCGTTGCTGATTATCTGCTGGACAGGCTGGCAGGCTGTGGTGTTGGCCATCTCTTTGGTGTGCCTGGCGATTATAATTTGCAGTTTCTTGATCACGTGATTGAACATCCCAGCGTACGTTGGGTCGGGTGTGCGAACGAGTTGAATGCGGCTTATGCTGCGGATGGCTATGCCCGGGTATCCGGGGTGGGGGCGCTGCTCACCACGTTTGGCGTGGGTGAGTTAAGCGCGATTAACGGTATCGCGGGAAGTTATGCGGAATATGTTCCTGTTTTGCATATTGTTGGCGCGCCCTGTCGCGGTGCCCAACGTCGTGGGGAGTTGATGCATCACACCCTTGGGGACGGTGATTTTCAGCATTTTTATCGTATGCAGCAGGCGGTGACGACGGCCAGCGCAGTGCTGGATGAACAAAACGCCTGTTATGAAATTGACCGCGTGCTGCGAACAATGCTCATCGAACGCAGACCGGGCTATCTGATGTTACCTGCTGATGTGGCAAAACAGCGGACCACGCCGCCGAATGACATCCTGATTGTTCCTCTGAGCGAGCCAGAAAGCAGTGTGGCAGAAGCGTTTCGCTACCATGCCCGCGAGCGGTTACTGGACAGCCCGCGCGTAGCGCTTCTGGCAGACGTTCTCGCGCAACGCTTTGGCCTGCAGCCGGTATTGCAACGCTGGATGGCGGAAACGCCGATGGCCCACGCCACGTTGTTGATGGGCAAAGGGCTATTCGATGAGCGCCATCCGGCGTTTGTCGGCACCTACAGCGCTGGAGCCAGCAGCGACTATGTACGTCAGGCGATAGAAGATGCCGACACGATAGTATGTGTTGGCACACAATTTGTTGACACTTTGACCGCCGGGTTTACGCAACAGTTACCACAGGAGCGCACGATTGAGGTGCAGCCACATGCCTCACGGATTGGAAACCGTTGGTTTAACGTCCCGATGGAGCAGGCGGTAACCACCTTGCGGGAGCTGTGTCTGGAGATGTCCTTTTCACTGCCGCCAGAACGCCCGCCAGTTAGGCGTATTCAGGTTGAGAAGGGACCTTTGACGCAGGAAAATTTCTGGCATACGGTGCAGCAATATCTGGCGCCCAATGACATTATCCTCGTCGACCAGGGGACCGCTGCATTTGGCGCGGCTGCGCTCACGCTACCCGGTGGAGCGGAGGTGCTGGTTCAGCCGCTGTGGGGGTCTATCGGCTACGCGCTCCCGGCTGCATTTGGCGCGCAAACCGCCTGCCCGGACCGCCGGGTGATCCTGATTATTGGCGATGGTGCGGCGCAGCTCACCATTCAGGAACTGGGCTCTATGCTCAGAGACGGGCAATCTCCCGTAATTTTGCTGCTAAATAATGACGGCTATACCGTGGAGCGGGCCATACATGGGGCAAATCAGCGCTATAACGATATCGCTGCCTGGAACTGGACGCAGGTGCCGCAGGCGTTTCGTCGTGAATGTCAGGCAGAGTGCTGGCGTGTGGAGCAGGCGGTACAACTGGAAGAAGTGCTGGCCCGTTTGTCCCATCCGCAACGATTGTCGTTAATTGAGGTGGTACTACCGAAAGCCGATCTTCCTGAGCTATTGCGCACGGTGACCCGTGCGCTGGAAACGCGTAACGGAGGCTAACTACTTATCGGTGCGCTCGGCGACCATCATCGGTTTGCCCGCCAGCAGCAGCCAGGCGGGCAGCATGACGATGCACAGCAGCGGCAGCAGGGTGGAATCTGGCACCACCACTGCTGCCATAAACAGGCTCAGCCAGGCGTCACGGGTGACGACCAGCACCAGTCCAAGAATCGCGCAGGAGACGGTAATGGCCGCTGGCACCGCTTCAACGTGGGCGTGCAGCATCAGGCCAAGCGCGACCCCAACGAATACTGCCGGGAAAATTCGCCCGCCGCGAAAACCACTCGCAGCTGCAACCACTAATGCCGCCAATTTGATCACGGCGAGCATGAAATAATCCGATGCTCCCAGCGTCTGGCTAAATGCCATTTGCTGCATTTCGTCCAGTCCTTTAAACAAGGTAAGCGGTCCGCCGATAACGCCTAAAATGCCGAGGATTAAGCCGCCAGCCCCAAGAATCAGGACCGGGTGTTTCAATCGATGCATTAAATGGTGTAAACGCGGCAGACACCAGACAGCCACCATCCCGGCGGCAATGGCGATGGCGGCAACGACCGCACCGCTGAGGATATCGATCACGTGCATCTGCGTGTAGTGCGCGATGGGCAGTGAAAAATGGGGGTGAAAAAACAGACTGGTGGTCAGCGAGCCCGCGGCGGCGGCCATTAACGGTGCAAACAGGCGATCCCATAAGGGAACATTGTCCGAGCTATTCAGCGTTTGTGAAAAGACCAGCGCGGCGGCAACGGGGGTGCCAAATAGCGCGCCGATGGTGCCGGCAGAGGCGAGGATGGTCCAGTCCAGCTTAGCAATGCGGGGAAACATACGGCTGCCGAGCGCCACAGCCAGTGCGATATTCACGGTCATGATCGGGTGTTCCGGACCCAAACTGACGCCACCCGCCAGGCCGAGGATGAGCGCTGCCAGCAAGCCCGGAATTGCTGAGGTGGGGACCGGCATTCCAATTAACGGCTCACAGGCAGGATCCGGTCCCGCGTGACCCTGGCTGTAGCGAATAACTAACCCGACCATGATCCCCGTGAGCGTCAGCATGCCGATAATCCACAGCGGAGAGTCCTGGGCAATACCGATGCTAACGGGCAGGCGTTCCCACAAAAATTGCTGTAAAACGGACGCCACTTTCATCACAACGATCAACACCAGGCTGGAGGCAATACCAATAATTAGCGCAGGAGTTGATAGCAAGAGCATCGTTCTGGCTCGTGGATGAAGCATATTCTATTCCTTAAAACAGAGTCATAGACATAGTTTGCACAGCCTGCGCAACCGCATCGCTGCAAATGGTGCTGAAACGATAAAGTAATTATGTGATCTGGATCGATTTTCCACGGGCATCAGCCTTCAGGGCGTTGTTGTTATGCCCCCATGAATTTACAGTGTGGCAAAGATTTATTCTGACTTTAGCGGAGCAGTGGAAGAATGACAAAATATGCTTTAGTAGGTGATGTTGGCGGCACCAACGCGCGTCTTGCTCTGTGCGACATTGCCAGCGGCGAGATTTCGCAGGCAAAAACCTATTCCGGGCTGGATTACCCAAGCCTCGAGGCGGTAGTACGCGTATACCTGGATGAGCATAGCGTCAGCGTCGAGGATGGTTGTATTGCCATTGCCTGTCCGATAACCGGTGACTGGGTGGCAATGACCAACCATACCTGGGCATTCTCTATTGCTGAGATGAAAAAAAATCTGGGCTTCAGCCATCTGGAAATCATCAATGATTTCACCGCCGTGTCGATGGCGATCCCGATGCTGAAGAAAGAGCATTTGATCCAGTTTGGCGGTGCGGAACCTGTTGAAGGCAAACCGATTGCTGTCTATGGCGCAGGTACCGGACTCGGCGTGGCGCATTTGGTGCATGTAGATAAACGCTGGGTGAGCTTGCCTGGTGAAGGCGGTCACGTGGATTTTGCGCCTAACAGCGAAGAAGAAGGGATTATCCTTGAGGTCCTGCGTGCGGAAATTGGTCACGTTTCCGCAGAGCGCGTACTGTCAGGTCCGGGGCTGGTTAATCTGTATCGCGCCATCGTCAAATCAGATGGGCGCCTGCCGGAAAATCTGCAGCCGAAGGATATCACCGGGCGTGCGCTGGCTGATTCCTGTATCGACTGTCGTCGCGCGCTGTCGCTGTTCTGCGTCATCATGGGGCGTTTTGGCGGCGATCTGGCGTTAACGCTGGGCACGTTTGGCGGTGTGTACATCGCTGGCGGCATCGTACCGCGCTTCCTCGACTTCTTTAAAGCTTCGGGTTTCCGTGGTGGTTTTGAAGATAAGGGGCGTTTTAAAGCCTACGTACAGGATATTCCGGTATATCTGATTGTGCATGATAACCCGGGCCTGCTTGGTTCCGGTGCGCATCTGCGCCAGACGCTGGGCCATATTTTGTAAGACCAACGCCGGACGGTGCACAGCGCTTATCCGGCTTACATATATCCCGCAAAACCGCGTTTATTACGCGGTTTTTTTATGCCTGCCGCCCGCCTTTCCGACCTTCGTCACATTTCCGAATGGCGGGATTATTTGTCCAGTAAAAGCATTATTTGTCTGATAACGGTCGTTACTTTCCCCGGACCATAATTTCACTCGTTAACTATTACGAGGAAATGATTATGAGCAAAAAACTGATTGCCGTTTGCGCGTGCCCAATGGGGCTGGCCCATACCTTTATGGCGGCTCAGGCGCTGGAAGAAGCCGCGGTTGAAGCGGGTTATGAAGTGAAAATTGAAACCCAGGGTGCGGACGGAATTCAAAATCGCCTGACGGCGCAGGATATCGCTGAGGCAACGTTGATCATCCATTCTGTTGCCGTTACTCCGGAAGATAACGAGCGTTTTGAGTCGCGTGACGTCTACGAAATTACGTTACAGGACGCGATAAAAAATGCAGCTGGCATCATCAAAGAGATCGAAGAGATGGTTGCCGCTGAACAACAATAATCATCGACAGGGAATTACGTATGGCCATTAAAAAACGCAGTGCAACCGTTGTGCCTGGCGCATCTGGTGCGGCAGCGGCAATAAAAAATCCACCGGCCTCCCACAATAGCTTCTGGGGCGAACTTCCGCAGCATGTGATGTCGGGTATTTCTCGCATGGTACCGACGTTAATTATGGGCGGGGTAATTCTCGCCTTCTCGCAACTGATCGCCTATAGCTGGCTCGATATTCCTGCTGACACCGGCATCATGGATGCACTGAACAGCGGAAAATTCAGCGGTTTTAATCTCTCATTACTGAAGTTTGCCTGGCTGTCGCAATCTTTTGGCGGCGTGCTGTTTGGTTTTGCTATTCCGATGTTTGCCGCGTTTGTCGCCAACTCTATCGGCGGTAAGCTGGCGTTTCCGGCGGGGTTCATTGGTGGACTGATGTCCACTCAGCCCACACAGATACTGAATTTTGACCCAGCGACGCTGCAATGGGCAACCAGTACCCCCGTCCCGTCAACCTTTATTGGCGCGCTGATTATCTCGATTGTCGCCGGGTATCTGGTGAAGTGGATGAACCAAAAAATCCAGTTGCCTGATTTCCTGCTGGCATTCAAAACCACCTTTTTACTGCCCATTCTTTCCGCGATCTTCGTCATGTTGGCGATGTATTACGTGATAACGCCGTTTGGCGGGTGGATCAACGGCGGAATTCGTTCTCTGCTGACGGCGGCTGGAGAGAAAGGCACGCTGATGTACGCGATGGGGATTTCTGCGGCAACGGCGATTGACCTCGGCGGTCCGATTAATAAAGCCGCAGGATTTGTCGCCTTCAGCTTTACTACCGATCACGTTCTGCCGGTAACCGCACGCTCTATTGCCATCGTGATTCCTCCAATTGGCCTCGGGTTGGCTACGCTTCTCGACCGGCGCTTAACTGGCAAACGCCTGTTCAACGCACAGCTCTACCCGCAAGGGAAAACGGCAATGTTCCTCGCGTTTATGGGCATCAGCGAAGGGGCGATCCCGTTTGCACTGGAAAGCCCCATCACGGCAATTCCATCCTATATGGTTGGCGCTATTGTCGGATCGACGGCTGCCGTCTGGCTGGGGGCGGTGCAGTGGTTCCCGGAATCGGCTATCTGGGCATGGCCGCTGGTCACTAACCTCGGCGTCTATATGGCGGGGATCCTGTTAGGTGCGGTGATTACGGCGCTGATGGTGGTGTTCCTGCGCAACATGATGTACCGCAAAGGCAAATTGCTGATTGAAAGCCTCTGATTAGAAGGATTGTGACCATGAGCTTACTTGCCTCGCTGCGTGACTGGCTAACGGCGCAACATCTCGATGCGATGCTGCTGTCATCGCGACAGAATAAACAGCCGCATATGGGGATCTCCAGCGGTTCAGGGTTTGTGTTTATCAGCCATCAAAGCGCGCATATCCTGGTCGACGCCCGTTACTACACCGATGTCGCTACGCGTACTCAGGGCTATCAGATCCATCTACTTGATGGCGCGCAGACGCTGTATTCACGGGTGAATCACATTATTGCTGACGAAAAGCTGCAGACGGTGGGATTTGAAGGCGAGCAGGTAAGCTGGAATACGGTGAATGGATGGTCGGGCAAACTGCGTGCCCGACTAGTGAGTGCCGTGCCGGATGTGCTCCGGCAGGTAAAAACGGCGCAGGAGATAGCCTGCATTCGCGAAGCCTGCCGGATAGCTGACCTTAGTGCTGAACATATTCGCCGCTTTATTCAACCTGGCCTCAGTGAGCGCGAAATCGCCGCTGAACTGGAGTGGTACATGCGCACGCTCGGTGCAGACAAACCCTCTTTTGACACCATTGTCGCCAGCGGCTGGCGCGGCGCGCTGCCGCACGGTAAAGCCAGCGACAAGCGTGTCGAGGCGGGTGAGTTCATCACGCTGGATTTTGGTGCGCAGTATCAGGGCTATTGTTCGGATATGACGAGAACCTTTCGCATCCCAGACGCAAACCAGCCAGCGCAAGAAAGCCCGCTGTTTTCCGTGTATCAGATTGTTCTGGCGGCGCAGCGCGCGGCGGTGGCGGCAATTCGACCAGGTCGGCGTTGCCATGAGGTTGACGCCGCAGCCAGGCAGGTCATTACGCAGGCGGGCTATGGTGACGAGTTTGGTCACAATACCGGACATGCTATCGGCATTGAGGTGCATGAAAATCCCCGTTTTTCCCCCACCGACGCGACGCTTCTGGCGGCTGGCATGCTGCTCACCGTTGAGCCGGGTATTTATCTGCCGGGGCAGGGAGGCGTGCGTATTGAGGACGTGGTGCTGGTTACGCCAGACGGCGGCGAGGTGCTCTACACCATGGCGAAGACTTTGTTACACACGGGAGAAGCGTAATGGACTTATCGCTACTGAAGGCGCTGAGTGAGGCGGACGCGATCGCCTCTTCAGAACAGGAAGTGCGGCAGATCCTGCTTGAAGAGGCGGATCGTCTGCATAAAGAGGTGCGCTTTGACGGCCTGGGATCGGTGCTGATCCGTCTGAATGAATCAACCGGTCCGAAGGTAATGATCTGCGCGCATATGGATGAAGTGGGATTTATCGTGCGCAGTATTTCCAGCGAAGGAGCGATCGACGTATTACCGGTGGGAAATGTGCGTATGGCGGCCAGGCAATTGCAGCCGGTGCGGATCACTACCCGTGAAGAGAGCAAAATTCCCGGTCTGCTCGACGGAGTGCGCAGCGGTAATGACGTCAGTGCGCTGCAGGTGGACATTGGCGCGCGGTCTTATGACGAGGTACTTCAGGCCGGCGTACGCCCTGGCGATCGCGTCACCTTTGACACGACGTTTCAGGTTTTGCCGCACCAGCGAGTCATGGGCAAAGCCTTTGATGATCGACTTGGATGTTATTTGCTGGTGGCGCTGCTGCGCGAATGGCATAACGCCATTCTCCCATGTGAGGTCTGGCTGGTGGCCAGTTCCAGTGAAGAAGTGGGACTGCGCGGAGGACAAACAGCAGCACGTGCGGTCGCCCCGGATGTGGCGATCGTGCTGGATACCGCCTGCTGGGCCAAAAACTTTGATCATGGTGCGGCCAACCATCGGCAGATTGGTAATGGCCCGATGCTGGTGTTAAGCGATAAATCGCTGATTGCCTCGCCAAAGCTGACGGCGTGGGTTGAAAGCGTGGCCACCGATGCGGGTATTACCCTGCAGCTTGACATGTTCAGTAACGGCGGCACTGACGGCGGGGCGGTGCACGTAAGCGGCACGGGGATCCCCACGGTTGTCATGGGGCCAGCTACGCGGCATGGACACTGCGCGGCGTCGATTGCCGACTGCCGTGACATCATCCAGACGCAGCAGTTGTTGTCGGCTCTTCTTTCACATCTTACGTGCGAAACCGTGGTTCATCTGACGGATTTCAGGTGCTGATTTCGCGCTAATCAGGAGTTGTTATGCTAACGATTCAATTTCTTTGCCCGCTACCCAATGGCCTGCATGCGCGTCCGGCGTGGGAGCTGAAAGAGCAGTGCAGCCAGTGGCAAAGTGAGGTGATATTTCTTAACCATCGCCAGAACGCCAGGGCTGATGCGAAAAGCTCGCTGGCGCTGATTGGCACCGGGACGCTGTTTAATGACAGTTGTAGCTTAACCATCACCGGTCGCGATGAAGAACAGGCCCGACGAGCGCTGGAGGAGTACCTCCTGCACCGGTTTATTGACAGCGACAGCGTTCAGCCGACGCCAGCGGAACTGGCGGCACATCCGTTGCCACGTTCGCTGATTCGCCTCAACCCAGACCTTCTTTATGGCACCGTGCTGGCAGGAGGCGTGGGGGCAGGTTCGCTCACGCTTTGGCAGAGCGATAATCTGGAAAGCTATCGCGCGATTGCGCCGAGTGCGGAAGACAATACCCGGCTGGAGCATAGTCTGGCGACGCTTGCCGAACAGCTCAATCAGCAACTGCGCGAACGTGAGGGTGAGAGTAAAACCATCCTCAGCGCCCATCTGTCTCTGATTCAGGACGACGAGTTTGCCGGGAATATTCGTCGCTTAATGCTGGAGCAGCATCTGGGGTTAGGGGCGGCGATTATCGCCAATATGGAGCAGGTGTGCGACAAGCTGTCGGCCTCCGGTAGCGATTACCTGCGCGAGCGCGTTAGCGATATCCGTGATATCAGCGAACAACTGCTGCATATTACCTGGCCTGAAAGACGTCCGCGCAATGCGCTGGTGCTGAATAAGCCGACGATTCTGGTCGCTGAGGATTTGACGCCCAGCCAGTTTTTAAGCCTCAATTTGCAGCATCTGTCAGGCATGATCCTGGAGAAAACAGGGCGTACATCGCATACCCTGATCCTCGCTCGCGCGTCGGCTATACCGGTGCTTAGCGGCTTGCCGCTGGAGGCCATTAGCCGCTATGCAGGGCAGCATGCGGTACTGGATGCCCGCTGTGGGGTACTGGCCATCAATCCAGACGATGCGGTTCGCGGTTATTACGCGATTGCGCAGAAGCTGGCCGATGAATGCCAGCGGCGGCAGGCGCTTGATGCCGCCCAGCCCGCGCTGACCAAAGATAATCAGCGTATTGACGTTGCAGCGAATATCGGTACCGCGCTGGAAGCGCCGGGGGCGTTTGCCAATGGCGCGGAAGGGATCGGGCTGTTTCGTACTGAAATGCTGTTTATGGACCGCGACAGCGCTCCCGACGAGCAGGAACAGTTTGAAGCCTACCAGCAGGTTTTATTGGCCGCGGGTGATAAGCCGGTAATCTTTCGCACCATGGATATTGGGGGGGATAAAAATATCCGTTACCTCAATATTCCGCAGGAAGATAATCCGTTCCTGGGCTATCGCGCGGTGCGAATTTATCCAGAGTTTGCCGGACTGTTTCGCACGCAGCTGCGCGCCATCTTACGTGCGGCAACCTTCGGCAATGCGCAACTGATGATCCCAATGGTGCACAGCCTTGACCAGATTTTGTGGGTAAAAAGCGAACTGCAAAAAGCGCTGGTGGCACTGAAAGCCGACGGTTTACGCCATGCTCCGACAATTTCATTGGGGATTATGGTTGAAGTGCCGTCGGTGTGTTACATCATCGACCATTTCTGCGATGAGGTGGATTTCTTCAGTATTGGTTCAAACGACATGACCCAGTACCTGTACGCCGTCGATCGTAATAACCCGCGCGTTTCGCCGTTGTACAACCCGATTACGCCGTCGTTCCTGCGAATGTTGCAGCAGATTGTCCGCGTGGCGCACGAACGCGGTAAATGGGTGGGCATTTGCGGCGAACTGGGGGGCGAAGGACGCTATTTACCGCTGCTACTGGGCTTAGGACTCGACGAGCTGAGCATGAGCAGTCCACGTATTCCGGCGGTGAAAAGTCAGCTTCGTCAACTGGAGGGCCAGGCATGCCGTGAACTCGCCATACGGGCCTGTGAGTGCCGTAGCGCTCAAGAGATAGAAGATCTGCTCAACCAGTTTGCACCGCAGAAAGACGTGCGTCCGCTGCTGGCGCGGGAGAATATCTTTGTTGGTGAATCTCTGAGTAACAAAGAGCAGGTGATTCAGTTTCTGTGCGGCAATCTTGGTGTTAATGGGCGAACTGAACATCCGTTTGAGCTGGAGGAAGATATTTGGCAGCGCGAAGAGATAGTCACCACTGCTGTCGGTTTTGGTGTGGCTATTCCTCACACTAAGTCCCAGTGGATCCGCCATTCCAGCATCAGTATTGCCCGGCTTTCTCATCCCGTTGACTGGCAGTCAGAGATGGGCGAAGTGGAACTGGTTATCATGCTGACGCTGGGGGCTGATGAAGGCATTAACCACGTGAAGGTCTTCTCGCAGCTGGCGCGTAAGCTGGTGAACAAGCCGTTCCGCCAGTCGTTGTTTGCCGCTGAAAATGCCGACAGTATTCTCGCGTTGTTGGAGGCGGAACTGACGTTTTAAGCTTCATTGAAAGAGCGCTCTCCAGCCTGCGACGAACTGGTTGCAGGCTGGATGAACGCGACCGGAAAGCGACATCATCAATGTGGCGCGTTTGGCACCGGCAGTTTCCCGGCTCTTAAGAGCGTCATTTCTTGCTTACAGAGCAGAACCACCGCCTGGCGAGCTTTAACACGGCGGGAGGTAAGGGCTCTTTTCACGGTCTGACGATCCGCACCTGATTCCAGCATCTGAAAACACATCAGGGAGAGTGCACGTCTGTTTTTCATCGCATATTCACTTTATTGAGTAAGCCTGCAGGGGGAGCTACATGCCGTTATTTTACAACGATGCAAATGGATATTACTAACCTGTTGGTGTTGTATCACTTAACGTGCTGACTGAAAACGTACGCTGTACTCTCCCGGCGTCAGGCCAAACTGACGCCGGAACAGGCGGCAGAAATAATTACTGTCCTGATACCCGCACCGCTGTGCGACTTCGCTAATCGACAGATGGTATTTCTGTAAGATGATGCGCGCCTTCGCCATTCTGACCCACCGCAGATACTCGACGAACCCCATGGTGCCGTGCTGGGCAAACACTTTTGACAGGTGGTTGGGCGTGATATTAAAAAACTGCGCTACGCTTTCCCGGGTCAGCGGTTGGGCATAGTTATCCTGCACCCAGTTACACATACTATGATAGAGAAATTCAGCGCGCGGACGCTCTGTGTCAGGGCGGGTATTCACCACGCTACGACACAGATGCAGCAGGCTAAGCACCAGCGGCTGAATAATATCCTGCGCCTGAGGAGAGCGGCTTAAATGGGTTAATGCGGTGAGCATCGCCTCGCCTTCGCCGCGCTGCGGATGTGGTAACTCAATACGGCGGATCGGACGTAACAGCGATGCCGTTCGATTATCGTAAAAAGAGAGCCCCAGCCAGGCCGGAGAAAACACCAGACTCAGTAGCATCACGGGTTTATCGCTACCGGGCAAATTCGCCGCTTTCGCCGGGATAAACAGCATGTCGCCTTCAGGCAGACTATACTGCTGTTTTTCCAGTTGATTACTGTATTCGCCACGCAGCACGATATCGAGGCGCGGAAGGTCAATACACAAACTGCCGGACGGTAACGTGCTGGGCTGGGACGCGAACCACACGCGGCCAAGACGCTGCGGGTTCAATACCAGGCCGCTGAACAGATCGGCGAAAAACTGTTGGTCTGCGGGGAGGCCTGGCTCTTTCATCGCTCTTTCTCTGCGCTATAAGTGCATTAACTGCCTGAACTCTTTCACTTTACTCCGACTCACCGGGATTTCAAATTCCAGATCTTTTAAGCGCAAAATGTAGGTGTTGTTAAACCAGGGTTCGATCTCGCGGATTTTATTCAGATTCACACAGAACGAGCGGTGGCAGCGGAAGAAATGCGAAGCAGGCAATTTGCTGCAAAATTCAGTGATGTTCATCGGCATCACGTACGATTCGCGCCGGGTGTAGACAAACGTCATCTTTTCATGGGCTTCTGCGTAGTAGATGTCGTTGATCGGGGTCACGATGATCCGCTCATCTTTGATCAGATTGATCGTATCGTTTTCGCGGGTCACCGGACTGGCAGGCGAGGTTCCCGTTTGCTGTTGCTGCCAGGCGGCTTCCAGCTTTTGCAGCATGCCGACGATGCGTGATTCCTGATACGGCTTCAGGATGTAGTCAAAGGCCTCCAGTTCAAAGGCTTCAACAGCGTGCTCTTTCCACGCGGTAATAAAGACAATAAAGGGCTTGTGCGCGAACTGGCTGATGTTTTGCGCCAACAGGACGCCATCCAGCGAGGGAATATTGATATCCAGAAAAATGGCGTCAACGCGGTTGTGCTGGAGGTATTTCAGCACGTCCAGACCGTCGTCAAATGTGCCGACAATCTCCATCTGGCTGTGCTCTTTTATCAGCCAGCTAAGTTCCTGTTGGGCCAGGAATTCATCTTCAACAATGATGACTTTCACGACTTCACTCCTGGTTAAAGCAACAATGTGGCCGGTGCGGCTGCGGGCGAGTGCTGATTAGGCACATAAAAGGCAATCTCTGTGCCTGGCTCCAGACGGCGGATATGGAGGCCCTCGCCGTAGAGCAGCTTAACGCGATGATGCACATTCAACAGACCAATTTTATTGCCCGGCATTTCATTGGATTCGACCCGTTCAATCACTTTTGGATCGATGCCGTGGCCCGTATCCCGCACGGCAATCCGTACCCGATTACCGCACTCCGCAACGCTGATGGTGACCACCCCTTTTCCTTTGCAGGGTTGAATCCCATGGACGATAGCGTTCTCTACCAGCGGCTGAATCAGCAGGCTGGGAATATAACAGCTTACCTCTTCATCGATATCATAAATAACCGTCAGCTTGTCGCCAAAACGGGCCTGTTCGATGGCGATGTAATCCTTGATTTGATACAGCTCTTTTTTGATGTCGATCTGCTCATCGTCTTTTAATTCAATATTATAGCGAAGATAGCGCGATAAATTAAAAATCAGCTGGCGCGCTGTGTCTGGATTCAGCCGCACCGACGATGAAATTGCGTTCAGGGCGTTAAACAGGAAATGGGGATTTATTTTACTTTGTAGCGCACGCAGCTCTGCCTTATTTGCCATTTCGCGTAGCTGCTCTGCCCGGGAGACTTCCAGCTGAGTCGAGATAATTTGCGACAGGCCGATGGCCATTTCTTGTAGCGAGGAGGTTATCTGGTGGGCGTGACAGTAGTAGATTTTTAGCGTACCGGTGACAACACCTTTCTCCCAAAGCGGAATCACCAGCATGGAGTGTATTTCCGGCGTACGGTGCGCTTCATCATTGTTTTTAATGATGATTTTTCCGTAATTGATCGCCTGTTGCGTAGTCGGACTGACGAAATCATCATTATCGCGGTAGTTAAGTTCACCCACGCCAACGTAGGCCAGCACGTGCTGGGTGTTGGTAATAGCGACGGCATCAGCATGGATATCATGGCGAATAATTTCGCACACCTGGCGAAGCGATTCGCTATTGACCTGGCGAAAAAGCGGCAGAGTTTTGTTGGCGATATCCAGAGCCAGCTTAGCCTGCTTCGCGGCGCTGGCTTCTTTCTCGCCTTCTACGCTTTGCACCAGCATGACGATAAAACCAATGCAGACACTACCAAGAATCATTGGGATGCCGATTTTCGAGACGATATCCAGCCCCAGTTCGGTGGTGGGCGCCCAGGCGACGACGAGGATCATGGTCAGAGATTCGCACAGCATTCCGCCTAAAATACCCGCACGCCAGTGTTGCGCTTTGGGGATCCTACGGTTGATCCAGCCGGCAATGCAGCCTGCCAGAATGCTGGTGATAAAGCAGGGCAGGGCGGTTACGCCGCCGATGTCGATCAGGTAGCGGTGGGTGCCCGCGATCAGGCCTGTAATGATACCGACCCAGGGACCGAACAGAATTCCCCCTGACATGACGGCGATAATACGTACGTTAACCAGTGAGCCTTCAACCGGTACGCCGGACCAGGTACTGAACAGGGCAAACATTGAGAAAATCGCGGTAACGGCGAGCAGCTCTTTCGGGGAGTGGGCTGACTTGTGCAACAGTTCGCGAAACAGGCGGATACGAATCAGGAAAAACAGACAGAACAGCATCAGCGCTGCCCGGTCGAATACCGCCAGCAGCATATTGAATATTTCGTGCACGGGTGACTCTTGCGCAAGGGTTAAACCTCTATGATAGGTAACCTGAGGCTGGATGACCAGCACCCGCGCAGCCTGTGGCTAATGGGGAAAAACCTTAGTGTTAAAAGGGGATTGTTGCATGATTGTTGTATTTACAATGCCTGTCCTGTCAACGGAGCGCGCAAAGTAATATGTTTAACAATAAAATGTTAAATGGTGGTAATTTTAAGCGGAGTGTGAAAAATTTTATTTCCTCATTTTTTCTGGATATTCCTCTTTTACCTCAATAAAAAATATTTTGTTTTGCCTCTCGACAGAAGGAAATTATTCAGGCTATTTTCTAAACGTGCCACCATCGTGGCAGCGTCGCTCGGACGGTCCGGGCGCTAACGTTAATCTGAGGATATTATGGCTGACTCCCGCCCTGAACGTCGCTTTACGCGTATTGATCGCCTTCCCCCTTACGTTTTTAACATTACTGCTGAGCTAAAGATGGCTGCGCGTCGGCGCGGCGAAGATATTATCGATTTCAGCATGGGGAACCCGGATGGGGCCACGCCTCCTCACATTGTCGAAAAACTCTGTACCGTGGCGCAGCGCCCGGATACGCACGGTTACTCCACCTCGCGCGGCATTCCGCGTCTGCGTCGGGCTATTTCCCGTTGGTACCAGGAACGCTATGACGTTGAGATCGATCCGGAATCCGAAGCGATTGTGACGATTGGCTCGAAAGAAGGATTGGCGCACCTGATGCTGGCCACGCTGGATCACGGCGATACGGTCCTCGTACCGAACCCGAGCTATCCGATCCATATTTATGGCGCGGTGATTGCCGGCGCGCAGGTACGCTCAGTGCCGCTGGTCGAAGGGGTCGATTTCTTTAATGAGCTGGAGCGCGCGATTCGCGAAAGCTACCCGAAACCGAAGATGATGATCTTAGGTTTTCCTTCCAACCCGACTGCGCAGTGCGTCGAGCTGGAGTTCTTCGAAAAAGTTGTGGCCCTGGCTAAACGCTATGACGTGCTGGTGGTTCATGACCTGGCCTATGCCGATATCGTCTACGATGGCTGGAAAGCGCCGTCGATTATGGAGGTACCGGGCGCTCGTGATGTCGCGGTGGAGTTTTTCACCCTATCGAAAAGCTACAACATGGCGGGCTGGCGTATCGGTTTTATGGTAGGTAACAAAACGCTGGTGAACGCGCTGGCTCGAATTAAGAGCTATCACGATTACGGAACCTTTACTCCGTTGCAGGTTGCAGCAATCGCCGCGCTGGAAGGCGATCAGCAGTGCGTGCGGGATATTGCTGAGCAATATAAACGTCGTCGAGATGTGCTGGTTAAGGGGCTGCATGAAGCCGGGTGGATGGTCGAGATGCCCAAGGCCTCGATGTACGTTTGGGCGAAAATCCCAGAGCAATACGCCGCGATGGGCTCACTTGAATTTGCCAAGAAACTGCTGAACGAGGCGAAGGTATGCGTTTCGCCGGGGATTGGTTTTGGTGATTATGGCGATACGCACGTGCGCTTTGCGTTAATTGAAAACCGCGACCGTACCCGCCAGGCGATCCGTGGCATCAAAGCAATGTTCCGCGCCGATGGCTTATTGCCTGCCAGTGCAAAATCGGCCACCGAAAGTACTGACTAACAACACGTTTCCCCAAAAGCAAACAGGAGCCATCAGGCTCCTGTTTTTTTGCTGCGTCTTTTAATTTAGATCATCAGGGCGAAAGTACCGGCCCAAACGATGACCATAAAAGAAATGCCCATAAAGAAATATTTCACTTTTCATCTCTCCGCGTACCTGAGGTACGTCTAAATGAACATATGCTAACCTGACAGAGAGCTGATGCACGCGTAAACGAAATGGAGAATTCCCTTCGTTTGCTTGTCTGCATCACCTCAGAATTCTGAGCTTTTATGCTCCAGACGGCGCTAATGTACGCCTAAAAATGAGGTGAGACAAGAGGCATTTTTTTATTTAATTTTAATAACTTACAAGTGTCGTGATTCGGCGACAGTTTAATTTCTATCGGTAATAAATTGCTATTGAGCGACGGAATGTTTACTCGGAGAATTCTCATATCTCCATGATGTTAATGCGGTTAATTTTTCGCGGAATGAGATTATGAAAAGGTTAAAAATGACCAGATTAATGATGTTAGCACTCGTTCTTACGCCAGTGACGTCGATGGCGGCCTCGCCGATGGCATTCAATTTCAGCTGCGCAAGTATTGGTGGTGTGAATAGTGATGGTAAAGGCAATATCTGGATTGATGGCACTAAGGCGACGGTAAAGGCCTTCAATGAAAATTACTGGGAAGCAAAAAGCGGTAACAATACCGTGTCTATCTCCCGTAAAGATGACGGGAATCCGGACGTTTCCTGGACCGGGCCTAATCGTAAGCACGGGATTTGCCTGCCTGAAGACAATATCGACTTTTCAGGGGCAAAGAAATCGACCAGCAACGGGCCTTCTTTTTCCTGTTCTGCGGTAGCAAAGGGCAGTATCGAGGAGGTTATCTGTCAAAGTCCTTCGCTCTCAGCCATGGATTTGGCATTGAACGGGGCCTACAAGCAGGCGCTGGTTAAATCGAGTAATAACCCGACGCTCAAAGCAGAGCAACGCGGCTGGGTGAAAGGGCGTAACGAATGCTGGAAAGAGCAGGATAAGCCAGCGTGTATAGCCCGTAACTACAATGAGCGAATGGCTGAATTACAGAACAAGTGGGGCGTGAAGTAATTCAGGCGCAGAAAAAAAGAAAGGCCTTTCGGCCTTTCTTTTTAGATGTACAACGAGGCTTCACCCATCGGGCGAGTTTTGAAGCGACGGTGGATCCAGAGATACTGCTCGGGTGCGCGCATGATCTCTTTTTCGATAATTTTGTTCATATACGCCGCTGCCTGGCTTTCATCTGTTGGATAACCTTCCATTTCTGGCGTGATGAACAGGCGGTAACCGGAGTTATCTGCTTTTCTCACCATGGTTACGGTCAGCATCGCTGCGCCCGATAACCGTGACAGCACGTAAGTACCGTTGGTGGTCGCGACGTTTTTGACTGCGAAGAAGGGGGCGAATGAACTCCCTTTACGACCGTAGTCCTGATCGGGGGCAAACCATACCGCTTCCCCTTTTTTCAGGGCGCCGACAATACCGCGCAGATTATTTCTGCCGATCATGGCCTTGTTGGAGCGCATACGACCGCGGGTTTGGATCCACTCCATCAACTTATTGTTGTGCGGGCGATAGGTTGCCATCATCGGTTGGCAAAGTCCCATTACGCGACCACCCAACTCGAGTGACATAAAGTGTACGCCTACCACCATCACGCCACGGTTTTGCATCTGTGCGCGTTTCAGGTTGTCCAGTCCTTCTACATCAAACCATTTGCGTACCCGGCGATCCGGCCAGAACCAGGCCATACCCGTTTCAAGCAGGGCCATGCCGAGTGAACGGAAGTTCTCATCGACCAGTTTGTCTCTTTCTTCTTGCGACAGATTTGGGAAACAGAGTTCGAGATTTTTATGAGCAATAGATTCACGGCGCTTTAAAAATGGACGAGCCAGCGTGCCTGTACGGGTACCAAGAAAACACAATACCGGATAGGGAAGTTGTACCAGTAACCAGAGCACACCGACGCCAAACCATGTGAGCCAGTAGCGCGGATGCAAAAACGCGCGTGAAAATTTACATTGGGGGAACATAAGCACCTGTTGTTGATACGAAATAGGTGTATCGCGAAGATTCTTTAGTCTGCCGCTTTACAGTCTGTACTGATCGTTAGGCCGCCATGAACGACATTGGTTCCTGTAAAGAGTGTAAAACTGAGTCAGGACAAAACCAGGAAGGGGCATGAATGATCGGACGCTCAATGTACACCCGAATATTAATGTCAGCCAGAAATAATTACTCAAGATGCGTAAATGTTTTTACGGCGATTAAGGTCAAAAATGAGTCGATATATAATGTGCTGTTTTTATGACGATTAAATAAACGGCTGTCGAATAAATTAGTAGTCAGCGATTGAGTGATTTTTGTAACGAAAATGTTGCTTAAATTGCGAACCATTGGGAATTGTCTTAGAATATAAACTCAAGGGAGTGTAAGGACTTACGTAAATTTTTACGGCAAACAGGAGGTATCGCTATGTTCTATTTTTGGATCTTTCTCGCGTTGAGCATTCTGAGCGTCAGTTGCTATATCTGGCAGGTTATGGGGGCTGCGGCGTCAATAAGTGCTTTTATCGGCATGGCCATACTCACGGCATTAATTTACGTTTTTACTATGCAGTTGACCAATGGTAACGAGATGGTTACCGGATTATTCCTTTTTCTTGCCCCAGCATGCGGTTTGATCATCCGCTTTATGGTGGGTTACGGTAAGCAATAAATTATCACGTTGAGCTATTTATGCTTTATCTGAATGTATTGAAGTGCCAGCATCGCTGGCACTTTTTGCGAGACTGAAATCGGCTACCGGGCATCAGCCAACTGGAGTGACGCTTCCTCTTGCTGAGCGTTTTTCCGCTGTTGTTCGAGCTCCAGCGCGCCGCGATGGGAGAGGTAGCAGAACAGGATGCAGCAGACAATCCCGCCCATCAACAGATAGAAGCCGCCATGCCATCCCATTTTATCGACCATCACGCCAAACAGGCTGGTTCCCAGCGATGCGCCAAAAATGTAGCTCATGAATCCGCGTAACCCTACCGCAGAACCTACTGCGAAGCTGGGGACGATTTCCATGGTCTGCACGGAGGCCAGGAACTGCGGAACATAAATCAGGCAACCCACGATGGCGGCAAAAATAGTGACCATCAGCAGCGATTCACTTTTCCAGTAACCGATCAGGCAGACGAAAATCAGCGCCATACAGATCATGGCCAGCGGCATGCGACGGCCTTTAAACAGTTTATCGGTGAGCCAACCCGCCAGTAATGTGGAAGGAATTGCCGCCCATTCGAAAAACAGAAAAGCTATGCTCATTTGCTCTTTCGAGAAATGTTTTTCGGTTAATAAATAAATTGGCAGCCAGCTAATCATACCAAAACGCACCATATAGACAAAAACGTCTACCAGTGAAACATACCAGGCATTTTTATTACGCAATACATAGGTGCAGAAGATCTGGAAGGCACTCATATTTTCTGGCGCCTGGACAGCGTGTCGGGAATTTAATACGACTTTTTCTTCCGGCATCATTTGTTCCAGAGCCGGTAAACCCTCCTGGCGTGGTGAACCTTTCCCCAGCATCAGCACAATAAAAGCAAACAGTACGGCAACACAGGCCGGAACAATATAGCTGGCGCTTTGCCAGTGTTCGCTCCCCAAAATGGCAAACGCGGCGCCAACAATCGGGGCGACAATACCACCGCCAACGTTGTGTGAGATATTCCAGAATGCGCCAACGCGTCCACGCTCTTTACGTGGAAACCAGTTAGCGATGGTAATAAATGAAGGGCCAACGCCCATCCCCTGAAACAAGCCGTTGAAAACGACCAGCGCGGCAAATATCCAGAATCCGGTACTGAACCCCAGGCCTACGTTGACGATAGCGCACAGGATCAGGCCGCATGCCATGAAGACTTTCGGGCTGGCCTTGTCTGCCAGACTGCTCATAATGCCTTTACTGATCCCATAGGCAATAAGCATGCAGCTGCTGAGTAAACCAATCTGCGTAGCGCTGAGATCCAGATGCTCCTTCAGGTATGGAGTCGAGAGCGTGAAGTTATTGCGCACAATATAGTACGCAAGATAGCCAAGAAATACGCTGAGTAATGCCTGAATGCGGTATCGGCCATAAGTTGCCTGGACTTTCTCCGCCGGGACTTTATTCGCCGCTGGTCCTGCCTTAAATATTGATAACATATCATCACCTAATTTTTTATTGATGTGAATATCAGGATTTTTCGCAGTGAAGAGTGAAATAGACGGCGAAGAAACTCAAGTTGATGAAATGTGTCACTATTGACTCAATTTTCGGGCGGCGTGGCAGATTTTGACTCTTTTTTAATAATGGATTTTCAATTCTATTCTTTCACGGGAATTTTTATCATCGGCGTGTGCGGATATTAACAAATTCAGGCTGCATTTTCGGGTATTCTTTACTGATGTCGTCACTTTCCGTTTGGGTATTCTACGAATAACCTTATTCTTCCCCCCAGCGGTGATAAACGGGTAAGTTTTGTCTCAATATTATTTTTTGTACATGTTGGTAATTATGAACGGGATCACAAACAGACTGTTGGGCCGGGGGCGTTTTTGGGCATTCTTGCTCTGTTTTATGTCGCTGTCGGCGAGCTGCCAGGTCCTGGGTAAAGAGCTGGTGATGGCGACCACCTTTTCCCCAGGGGCCACGGCCTGGATTATCCAGCGCTGGCAGACGGAGCCAGGGTCAGTGATGATTCGCACGTTAAACCGGACCAGCGGTTCGCTGGAACAGTTGCTGGATACTGCGAATGCGGAAAACGTCGATCTGATTTTGACCTCATCACCCATGCTGTTGCAGCATCTTCAGGAGCACCAGAAGCTGGCTCCTTTCGATAATGCACTGCCTGAAAGCCAGCGGCTGGTGCCAGACTCGATTCGCTCGACCTCCGTGGCTGTGGCGATATCAGGGTTTGGCCTGTTGATTAATCGTTCTGCGCTGGCGGCGCGGCATCTTCCGCCGCCTGCCGACTGGGGGGATTTAACGCAGCCTAAATATCAGAACGCGCTGTTGATGAGTAGCCCGTCGCGTTCCGATACCAACCACCTGATGGTTGAGTCGCTGCTGCAACAGAAAGGGTGGGAAGAGGGCTGGGCGACGCTGTTGGCCAGCGCCGGTAACCTGGTAACGATTTCATCACGCAGTTTTGGCGTGGCCGACAAAATTAAGAGCGGTCTGGGCGTGGCGGGGCCGGTTATTGATAACTATGCCAACCTGTTGCTTAACGATCCGCACCTTACTTTTACCTATTTCCCTCGCTCGGCGGTGTCACCCACCTATGTTGCCGTACTCAAGAATAGCCAGCACCCCAACGAAGCGCGTCGCTTTATCCGCTATCTGTTAAGCCCGGAAGGACAGCGGATCCTTGCGGATGCGAACACGGGGAAATATCCGGTCACGCAGCTCGCGCCTGATAACCCACGCGCCGCTCAGCAGGCTATTTTGATGAGCCAGCCCGCGCTTAATTATCGGCTGATCCTTAAGCGGCAACAGTTGGTGCAGCGGATGTTTGATACCGCCATCAGTTTCCGACTCGCGCAGCTGAAAGATGCCTGGCGGGCGCTATACAGTGCGGAAGCGCGCCTGAAACGCCCGCTACCCGAAATCAGAGCATTACTGACCAGCGTCCCGATAGACGCCAGAAGTAGTGAAGATGAGGCCTGGCTTGCGCAATTTGAGAATAAAAGCGTAGCCGAACAGCAGATGATGGAGTGGCAGCTCTGGTTTCTTAAAAATCAGCGTCAGGCGATATCCAAACTGGAAGAGTTAAAATGAAAGGTGGTTCGATACTGCAACGCCTGCGCCAGCTCAGCATCAGCAGCAGCCTGCGGGGAGCGTTTCTGACGGGCGCATTACTGACGTTGAGCGTAAGCTGCGTCAGTTTGTACTCCTGGCATGAGCAGAGCTCGCAGATACGTTATTCACTTGATGATTACTTCCCGCGCGTACATTCCGCTTTTTTGATAGAAGGAAATCTCAACCTGGTTGTGGATCAGCTTAATGAATTCCTGTTGGCCCCCAACACCACGGTGAGGCTGCAACTGCGCAATCAAATTATTTCTCATCTGGACAAAATTGAGGTGCTGAGCCGGGGATTACAATCGGCAGAACAGCAGCAGTTGGCGGTGATTTTGCAAGACAGTCGGGCGCTGATGGCGGAGCTGGACCGGGTGCTCTACAACATGTTCCTCGTGCGCGAAAAGGTGAGTGAACTCTCCGCGCGCATCGACTGGCTACATGATGATTTTACAACCGAGCTGAATTCGCTGGTGCAGGATTTTACCTGGCAGCAGGGGACGTTGCTGGATCAAATTGAGGCCAAAAACGGCGATGCGGCGCAGTATCTCAAACGTGCCAGAGAGGTACAAAACGAGCAGCAGCAGGTTTACACCCTGGCAAGAATTGAAAATCAGATCGTGGATGATTTACGCGACAGGCTCAATGAACTGAAGTCGGGTAGCGACGACGGAATGCTGGTGGAGAATCATATCCGCTATCTGGAGAACCTGAAGAAAACGGCGGATGAAAATATCCGTACCCTCGATGACTGGCCCAGTACTATCACCCTGCGGCAAACCATTGATGAGTTACTGGAAATCGGGATGATGAAAAATAAAATGCCCGATACCATGCGCGATTATGTCGCCGCGCAAAAAGCGCTCGTTGATGCCAACCATGCCAGAGAGGCAACGCTCGGGCGCTTTCGAACACTGCTTGAGGCGCAGTTGGGGAGTAGCCATCAGCAAATGCAGATGTTTAACCAGCGGCTGGAACAAATTGTTCGCGTCAGCGGTGGACTTATTCTGCTGGCGACGCTGCTGGCGCTACTTCTCGCCTGGGGGCTCAACCATTACTTTATTCGTTCGCGTCTGGTGAAGCGTTTTACCGCACTCAACCAGGCCGTGGTGCAAATTGGTCTTGGCAGAACGGATGCCACCATCCCGGTTTATGGGCGCGATGAGCTCGGGCGCATCGCAGGATTGCTGCGCCATACTCTGGGCCAGTTGAGTGCGCAAAAAAATCAGCTGGAGCAGGAAGTGACAGAGCGCAAGGAGATTGAGTCCGATCTCCGGGCAACGCAGGATGAACTGATCCAGACGGCAAAACTGGCAGTGGTTGGACAGACCATGACCACGCTGGCGCACGAGATTAACCAACCGCTGAATGCGCTGTCGATGTACCTGTTTACGGCGGGAAGGGCAATTGAACAAGGACAATCCGCTCAGGCCAGAAGTACATTAACCAAAGCGGAGGGGCTGATTACCCGTATTGATGCCATTATCCGTTCGCTGCATCAGTTTGCACGTCGGGCCGAGCCGGGCGCGCCTTTGCATCCGGTCGATCTGCGACAAACATTCAGCGCCGCCTGGGAACTGTTGGCCATGCGGCATAAGCCACAGCAGGGTACGCTGACGCTTCCAGCTCAGAGTGTATGGGTGACAGGTGATGAAGTGCGTATTCAGCAGGTGCTGGTAAACGTACTGGCAAATGCGCTGGATGCCAGTCCGACTGGCGCGCAAATAGAGGTTCACTGGCAGGCTGAGGGCAGCCGATTGTGCGTCTTTGTCTGTGATAACGGCCCCGGCTGGCCTGAGGCGTTATTGCCATCACTGTTAAAGCCGTTTACCACCAGTAAGGATGTGGGGCTCGGTATTGGCTTATCGATTTGTGTATCGTTAATGGGGCAAATGAACGGCGAACTGCGCCTGGCGTCGACACCGGGGCGTAATGCCTGCGTCGTTCTGCAATTTAATCTGACGGATGTAAACGATGTTGTGTGATGACTATTCTGTTCTGCTGATTGATGATGATGCCGATGTTCTCGACGCTTACACTCTGTTGCTTGAACAAGAGGGGTACCGTGTCTATGCATGCAATAACCCTTTTGATGCCCGAAACTGGCTGCAGGCCGACTGGCCGGGGATTGTTCTGAGCGACGTGTGTATGCCTGGCTGCAATGGAATAGACCTGATGACGTTGTTTCATCAGGATGATAATCAGCTCCCTATCCTGCTAATCACCGGGCATGGCGATGTCCCGATGGCGGTGGAGGCAGTAAAGAAAGGCGCATGGGACTTTCTGCAAAAACCGGTCGACCCCGGCAAACTGCTGTCTCTGGTAGAGGATGCGCTGCGTCAGAGACGATCCGTGATTGCCCGTCGCCATTATTGCCAGCAAAAGCTTCAGGTTGAACTGCTCGGCTACAGTGACTGGGTCAATCAGTATCGTCAACGTCTGCAACACCTGGCGGAAACGGATATTGCCGTCTGGTTTTATGGCGAGCCGGGAACGGGACGTATGACCGGAGCCCGGTATTTGCATCAGCTTGGGCGCAGCGCTGATGGGCCGTTTATCCGCGGTGAACTGACGCCCGGGAACGCGGGACTACTCAATGACCTTATTGCACAGGCGCAAGGAGGAACGCTGGTCCTGAGCCATCTTGAGTGCCTGACACGTGAACAGCAGCACCATCTGGTGCATCTGCAAAGCCTGGAGCGGCGTCCGTTTCGTCTGATAGGCATTGGTGACACATCGTTAGTGGAACTGGCTGCAACCAACCAGATTGTGGCCGAACTCTACTACTGTTTTGCGATGACGCAAATCGGTTGCCAGCCGTTGTCACAGCGTCCGGATGATATTGAGCCGCTGTTTCGTCATTACCTGCAGAAAGCCTGTCTGCGCCTGAACCATCCCGTGCCCGAGGTTGAAGGGGAGTTACTGAAAGGCATGCGGCGTCGCGTGTGGTTAAGTAATGTCCGGGAACTGGCGAATGCCGCCGAGCTTTTTGCCGTTGGGCTACTCCCGCTGGCTGAAACCGCGAATCCGCAACTGCATCTGCCTGAACCAACACCGCTCGATCGGCGGGTTGAAGAGTACGAGCGACAGATCATTACTGAAGCGCTAAATATTCATCAGGGGCGCATTAATGAAGTGGCGGAGTATTTACAAATCCCGCGTAAAAAATTGTATTTACGCATGAGAAAATACGGGCTGAGCAAAGAACACTATAAGTTTTAGTCGCCAGGATTGGGGGAGAAGGGACGTCGAGAGTATTTCGGTGGCGGCGTTGGCGTTCACCGAAATAGGCAACGGAAGTCCGGGTGATTATCTGGTTGTTTTTCTTACCACATCAAATCATCAGGGATGACAAAATCAGCATACGGATCGTCTTCGTCCTTCGCTTCCTGGCTCAGCTCGCAATTTAAAACAATATAACTTGCATCGCGCTGCGCAATCTTGTCGGCGACGACAGCCGGGATAATGGCGTATTCGCTATCGTTGCCGCTTTCAGCCGTCAGTCGGGCAATGGCCAGACGGCCCTTGATCAGCTGAGACTGAGTCACCTTATCAACATAGACTTTTTTGATCAGATTATTATCAGTAAAGTTGTAACCAATATCGCCACGGGTAATGGTGATTTTATTCATTTCAATCAGTTGCTTGATCTGCGCTTTATATTCTTTAGACAGCGCGGCCTGTTTCTGCTGTTCGCTGAGCTGCTTGTCGCGCTCAATTTGCGCTTTTTTATTCTCTTCAACCGCTTCTCTGGCTTCGCGAGCCTGAACGCGCGATTTCTTCGCCGTTCTTTGCACTTTGGCCACTTTTTTGCTGCTGACCAGACCTGCCTTAAGCATCTGTTCTTGTAGGGTAAGTTTTGTCATCGTCGCTTCTAATCCAATAAAATCGTTGTCAGGATTATAACCTTAACGTTCGGCGGGATGCCAGAAAATGGCCGTGCCACGACGGTTATCTCCAGTAGGCGTCACCGTTCTTTGTCTTACTCCCTTTCCGAATCGTGTTGATAGTTAACCCGTTTTTTAATAAGAAATAATATGCTAAATGATTTAACTAACTTGAGAATAGATATCATAAATATAAATATTCCAGTGATTTATCCTGATTGTCATAATCAAATAGAGTTATTTTGGCAGGTATTTAATCTAAAAAACAATCAGTTGTCTCTTGATCAAATTTAAAGTGCAGCCTCATTGCGCCGATAACCATAATGAAAATATGGACAATGGAGGGAAGTGGCATGTGGTGGGTTTATCGAATGCCGATGAAAATGAAGTTAATAATCGCGCTACAACCACTATTATTGGCGTTATGTTGGTTTGCTGGTTCAGGAATATTGACGCGCATTGAGACAGAACGGCAGATGGAAAATATTGCTCAACTGACAGCGCTCGCGCGTAGTGCCGGAAATGTGGTGCATGAGCTGCAAAAAGAACGGGGAATGAGCGTCGGATTTCTGGGGGCTGAAGGGAAGACGTTCAAAGATGAGTTAACCGCACAGCGGGCTTTAACCGATCGCGAGATCGAGGTCTTTGTGCGTTCACTGTCCGATACTGCATTGCCAGAAGGGGATGCCGCCAATTCTGTCACCACGTTTAAGAAAAACATTCTGTCGCTCGCCACCATCCGGGAAAACGTCACGCGATTGGGGCTTCCGGCCTCCGATGTCGTTAAGTTTTATACTAATGTCATTGCTGATGTGCTGAGTTTTGTGGGCAGGTTGGGACAGTTGACGGATTCAGGCGAGATGGCGAACGCATTCGCCGCCTACTACAACTTGCTGAATTTGAAAGAACAAGCAGGTATTGAACGCGCGCTGCTGTCAAATATCTTTTCTTCCGGTCATTTCGCCGAGGGGCAGTTACATCAACTCAGTGATGTCGTCAGTAAACAGAACGTCTGGCTGGCACAATCGTTGCGTCTGAGCCCACCGGAACAGGCAGCCATGCTGGAAAGCCGCTTACAGTCCACAGAAGCGTCAAAAGCCCTCTCATTACGCGAAACCGCGTTTAGTCATGCCGCGAACGGTGGATTTGATGTCGATCCTACTGTCTGGTTCAAGGTTCAAACCCAGCGTATTGAAGTGATGCGGCAGATAGAAGATGTGACGGCGAATCTTCTGTTAGCGAATGCGGAAAAACTCGCGCAGGATGCACGAAAAAACTGGCAAATATATATGATTGTCAGCTTGTTAGCGCTCCTGGCATCATTGGCGTTCGCAGGGGCTATCGCTATCAATATGCATCGTCAATTTAGTGACACGCTCCGCAAGATTGCGGGTATGAACGGCGATCTGACTCAACGACTGGCGACCCCGGGGAAAGATGAGCTTTCCTCACTTAATCGCGCCTATAACACGATGCTGGAAAGTATTCAGCATATCGTCCAGGAGATTAAACAAGGCTCCGTGGTTTTATCCGATGCCAGCAGCAGTATTACGGCGGGTAATCAGGACCTGGCCCAACGCACGGATGAACAGGCAGCATCAATAGTACAAGCGGTGGCCAGTATGGAACAGCTCTCCACGACGATTACGCAAACGGCAGACAATGCCCGCGAAGCGGAGCATCTGACAATCAGGCTGGAAAAAGAGGTCCGCCAGGCCAGTAACGTCGCCAGTGCGGCAAATCAAAGCATGGGGGATATTCGCTCTTCCAGTGAGAAAATCTCGAATATTGTGACCTCGATTGACGATATTTCGTTTCAGACTAACTTGCTGGCGCTGAATGCGGCAGTGGAAGCTGCACGGGCAGGAGAGATGGGCAGGGGGTTTGCGGTTGTCGCCAGTGAAGTGCGAAATCTTTCGCAGCGTTGTGCCAAAGAAGCTAATCAGATCCGCGAGCTGGTCGCGCAGAATATGGTAAAAATTAGTGAGGGTGTTGAGCGGGTTACGGCGTCCGCTACCGCGCTAGAAGCCGCGGCGGACAATACCACCAGCATGAAGCAATATATTGCGGATATCGCTCGTGTAGCGACGGAACAATCGCAAGGGGTAACTCAGATTAACCTGGCACTGCGACCTATGGAGCAGGTCACGCAGCAAAACGCGGCGTTGGTTTCTCAGGCCGCGAGCGACAGCCAGCGCCTGGACAATCTGTCTGTCACCATGAAGGATCTGGTCAATCGTTTTGTTGTCTGACCTGACGCCGTTTAACCGACCCGGACAACATACCGGGTCGGTTCATCCCCTGGCGGGGAAATAGTATTAACGATAAATGGCTACAACGGGTTTTCCGTCATCGCCTATGGTTCCCCGGTACATACCTTCAGAGTTGAAGGACATGGTGTAATTACCGGCTTTATCAAGCACAATTACTCCACCGCTGCCATTCAGCGCCTTAACTTCATCCAGAGCATTCTGCGCTGCGTCTTTTAAAGGGGTATTGCGGTATTTCACCTGGGCTGCAATGTTATACGCGGTCAGCGTGCGGATAAACATTTCTCCTGAGCCGGTTGCGGATACCGCCACGGTTTCATTGTCGGCATAATTTCCTGCGCCAATGATAGGTGAATCCCCCACACGTCCGTAACGTTTGTTGGTCATTCCGCCTGTAGACGTTCCGGCAGCGAGATTACCGTCTTTATCCAGAGCAACAGCGCCGACAGTGCCATATTTATAGTCATACATCATTGGATCAGCGAACAGGGCAGCGCTCTTTCCATCGTGATCAAGGAGCACTTTTTCTTTTTGGATTGCATTCTGTAATTGCTGCCAGCGAAAATCTGTTTTGAAATAAGCAGGATCAACGGTTGCGAGTCCCTGTTCTTTTGCAAAGGTATCCGCGCCTGTCGAGACCATGAGTACGTGCGGGCTTTGAGTCATAACGGCATACGCCGCATTAATTGGGTTTTTAACCGTGGTTACACCGGCAACGGCACCGGCTTTTCGGGTTTTCCCATCCATAATGGACGCATCCAGTTCATTGCGGCCATCGTGGGTAAACACGGCACCTTTACCTGCATTGAAGAGAGGAGAATCTTCCATCACATTAATCGCTTTCTGAACGGCTTCCAGGCTGCTACCGCCTTTATTCAGAACCGCATAACCTGCATTCAGAGCTTCAGTGAGTTTTTCTGTATACTGCTTTTCCTGTTCTGGTGTGATGGTATCTTTTGTAATGGTACCGGCACCACCATGGATCACCAGCCTTATCGGCGATTGCGCGTCTCCCCATGCGGGAGCTGTCAGTAAGGTACAAAGGGTCAAAGTAGCGATACTGGTCTTGATTCTGATCATATGAATAAATTCCTTTTTTCTGAGTGATGAATCATTTCCGATAATGTTTCTCATTACCGGTATTAATCAGCCTGTTTATGGAGAACTTATTCCTGACAAACTGGCTAAAGATTAATCATGGCTATACTTCAATAATCATAATTTTTGTTAATTGATTTTAGTCAAAATATATTTTTAATGATTGATTTATCAAAAAATGAAGCGTTTCCGCAGAAGTTTCTATCATTCCACTGACCATACTCGCAGGCTTCCGGTTGCAGTCTGTCGCTGGTAAAGTGAGCAACCAATACCGAGATGTGGCCAGAAGGGAATTCCGAGTGACCGAACGTATTGATTATCAGACTGAAAAATACAGCTTTACTGAGGCGACTGAAAGTTCCCGTCTGGCTGGCCAGTGGGCTGATGTTATTGCTGAATGTCGGGAAATGAAGGCGGGTCCGGAAGAGCGTCTGCGTATTGCTTTATTGAATGTGGACTATGTGACCAGCTTTGAGCTGCCTTTCCGTTTGTTATTACTCCGTACCCCGCAACTGATTGCCAGCGTTCGTGAAGAGCTACAGCTTAGTCAGAAAAACGTAATCTTTAACGGCAAACGCTTTGGTTGTGTTTACAGCCTGAAAGCGAGTCTCGGCGGGATACCGGATGAATTTCAGTACCGCCTGTCGCATCGTATTCGACGCATTAATCGTGCAGGTTCAAGCGAAGCGCCATATCAGCAAATTGCTAAAACGGTAAAAGCACCGCGTGAGCGTCTGAAGCTGGCACTGGAATCAGGTCTTGATGTCACTGCTTTGGACGGGCTTTTCTGGTTTGGTAGCCAACGTATTGCTGCTGACGTACTGAGGCTGAGAAAATCAGGGATGCGGATAGCTACTGAGCAGACAATGGTGTCCGACAATCTTACTGCAACGGTGAGGAATGTGCCGTTTTATCGCCTGGCTTAGGGATGAACTGACAGGTAAATGAAAGGATTTAGCCGGATGCATTTAATTAAAAGTGTCCCCTGCAGGAATGTGATTGCTGAATTAAGAATTTGATTTTTATGAATATATAAATACTTGAATTAAATTTCTATACACTAAGTTATACACATAAGAAAAAATAGTGCTTTTTATGTACTGGGTGTATTTTCCCCAGCCCAGCCCAGCCCAGCCCAGCCCAGCCCAGCCCAGCCCAGTCCGTTAATTTACAAATTGTTACATACTTTGTTCATCAAATTTCATCGTTATCAGCGATTAACAAGCACTGGCAAAGATTGTCACTCAGTAATATTCCCTAACATTCACTATTATTCACCATTCAAATTATTTGAATAAGTTTGAAAGTGTCATTCTTTACGTATTAATTCTTCTGTGCAAGTATATATACACCCAATAGAGACTAATTAAGTCTTAGTATAAATATCTAATGTGAAGGACATAGCCATGAGCTTATTGCCTCGGGAAAACGCACCCCAAAAAATATATAGACTTCTGAGAATATCAGAAGTGATTAATTTGACTGGCTTAGGTAAAACAAACAGGAAACACCCACAACTGTACGATGTGTACTGCTATTGCTCTAATGTGGAGTGCGGTCACTCGTTTGTGATGAATGTTGCTTTCTCCCATTCCGTTAGTCCAAGCGCGCTGAACGGGCAGGGGAGGGTTAAAGAGCTAATTGATGCCATTCCACCCGAGGAGCGGAGAAAGGCTTTAAAGTTGCTGCTGGCTGCGCAAAAGAATGGGTAAAGTATGCGTCGGGAATGGCCGATCCGTTCCCGGAACCAGACCACAGGATTTCAGTTTATACGAACATAAAATTATTATTTTTCAATTTGTTATGTTTTTCATGTTTCACAAACCTTCATAAAATCACACACCTAAAATTAATTATCCATTTAATATCATAGAGTTGCGTATTCAGGCCAAAGATACTACGGACAGTAAAACTGAAAAAAGCTGAATTTCTTTTCATTCTTTTCAGTTCCTGTCTCGCAGAGCATCCCCAGAACGGGCGCGGGCTGGTGATATCGTTTGTAATAAATCACAACTGAAAAATTTTAGTGATATGAAAACCGCAGGCGGGTGCGGTGTAGTGCGATTTTGGTCATTTGAGCGTTTTATAATGTTGAGGTATGATTCTTCATCAAAGGACGTGTCACTGATTTAGGAGGGAAAATTGTATATATATAAGTATCGAAGATTTGATGAAAATAGTTTGAATGCATTGAAGAATAATGAAATTTGGTTTTCTAGAGGTGCTAAGTTTAATGATCCTTTTGATTGCTCTTTAAATGTTCCTATTACATTAATGTCAATAACATCTATAAGAAAGTTTATTAACGTTAATAAGAATAACAGTCTATTATTGGAGTTGGCAAAAAATAATGATGATTTAATTGATTTTATAGTTAACCAACAAATTGAAAAGAATAGGGAATATATAGAGAAGAATAGTATTGAACGGACAGATCTTTATCCGGTTTATGAACTTGTAATGGCATCATTGTCAAGAGCATTTATATGTTGTTTTTCTCAGACTGCAACAAATTCTTTATTATGGTCTCATTATTCTAATTCACATACTGGATTTTGCCTAAGATTTAAGAAAGATGTGTTATTGAATGATTTGTCGTTATTTGATTATGGGGAGGTTAAATATACTAATGAACCAATAAACCTTATGGAAGGATTGTATGATAATAGCAATCCAGCTAGAAATATAATTTTTACGAAGGATGAAAACTGGAGATATGAACAGGAGTTTAGATTAGTTCATCAGGATGTGGCGAGAAATAATGAGGATGACTATAGAGTATGCAAATATTCTGATGAATCTATTGACTGCATTATACTGGGATATAAATCAAGCCCTGAGTGTTATCAAGAAATAAGAAAAATAATAAACGACAAAAAAATAATACTTAAAAAAATAGAACGTTCAAATTATGGGTTTAAATTATACGTGGGAACTGATAGATATTAAAGGTAACGAAATGAAAGTTTATAAATATAGAGGTGGGAATAAAAGTATTCTTAAGAGAGATCTGCGTAGTCTTTATAATAATGAAATTTATAGTGCGCCATTTAATTTATTGAACGATATCTTTGAAGCAAGATTTACAATAAATGAAAATCATTTTGCATTAAGTCAAATGCGATCTGTTATAAAAGAGCAAGATCTTAAAAAGATAAACGCATCGACTTTGAAAGTTTTACGGGAGTATGCCGATAATGTTAATGAATTTGGTATTTATTCATTGAGCAAAACGTTTGAAGATGAACTCCTTTGGGCTTATTACGCAGATTCTCATCGTGGATTTTGTCTTGAATATGAATTAGATGAACTAATGGAATACAGAATGAGGGATGAATTGGTCATTCCAGTTGACTATCAGGAAAAAATGCCTTGTATAACGGATATAGATCTTCTTGATTTCTTTGAAAGTAAGAAAATGGCAGGGAACTTGAATAGGAAGATGATAGGTACAAAATCTCTTCGATGGAAGCATGAGGATGAAGTTAGAATAGTTACAGGGCAATCAGGGTTGTATAAATATAAACCATCAAGTTTAAAATCAATATATTTCGGTTGTAGATGCGATTCTAGATTTATAAAACTTGTAATGAAAGTCTTATGTGGTCGTGGTTTAAAATACTATAAAATGTCTATGAAGGCGGATACTTATAAATTAGAAAGAAATAGATTGGAGGATTGTTACAAGGACCGGAGTTATAACAATAAAGTGCTTGCTACAGTCGAGAATGGTGTTCCATATATCTTCGAAGGTAATGAAAAATATGTTAAATACATTAATGTAGCAATAGATATTGTAAGGCGACTACCTGATTGCAAAAATATTTTTAATGCTGACTTGTCAGTCAATAAAGGTACTCCATCTAATCCGGTTGTATATGTTCAGTATGAGTCTATAGATGGAAGAATACAAAGGGAATATTATACTTTAAATATATTAGATGATTATTTTAGGAAGCAAAGTAAGTCGGAATAAAATTGCATCATCAATCTTCTTTTTTCAATATATTGCGCATGATTGTAAGTCCCTCGAATGGAATTCTTATCAACATGTGCAAGCTGCATTTCAATCCAGCTGCTTTCAAAACCATGTTCATGCAAAATAGTACTCATGGTATGCCTGAAGCCGTGACCCGTTAACCGACCATGATAGCCAAGCAGCTTTATCACTTTGTTGATACTGGCTTCGCTCATTGGTTTCCTGACGTCGTTTCGCCCAAGGAAAACGAGGCTGTAATTCCCAGTTATTTCTTGCAGCTTTTTCAGGATGCTGATCGCCTGAGTAGATAACGGAACCAGATGGGGGCGGCGTTTCTTCATCCGTTCTTTGGGGATCTCCCATAAGGCATTATCTAAATCAAACTCAGCCCATTCCGCTGCACGTAGTTCAATTGTGCGCACTCCGGTTAGCATCAACAGCTGCGTGGCGTATTTGGTGACTAAACTGCCCTGATAGTTATCCAGAGCATTTACGAACTCGGGCAACTCGCTTTCACTCAGGAACGGGAAGTGTTGAGTTTTAGGTTTGTTAAGTGCGATAGCTAAATCGGGTGCAAAATTATACTTTGCTCTGCCAGTGGCAACTGCATAACGAAGCACTTCACCACAACGGCGGCGGATCTTGCTGGTTTGCTCTAGCGCACCTCTTTTCTCTATTTTTTGCAGGACGGTTAGCAGTTCTAATGGTTCAATCTGCTCAATTGGGCGCTGGCCGATAAAAGGAAAAATATCCTTTTCCATACAATTGAGAACCTCTTTTGCATATCCCTCTGACCAGGTGGCTTTTTTCGATGAGTGCCACTCTCTGGCCACAGATTCAAAGCTGTTCTCATGAGCAAACTGCAAAGCAATCTTATTTGCCTTTCTGGCTTCACTTGGGTTGATCCCTTTAGCCAACATCGAACGGGCTTCATCACGTTTGGTACGTGCCTGTGCCAACGACACATCGCCATATACGCCGAAGGAAATCATCTTAGGCTTACCAGCAAAGCGATAGCGAAAACGCCAGCCTTTACTACCCGATGTGTCGATGAGGAGCGATAGCCCCATACCATCGTTAAGCGTATAGGGTTTGTCCTTCGGTTTTGCTCGTTTTATTTGGATGTCAGATAGCAGCATGTGTATAGAAAAAAGATCGAACTCAGTTATACACAATGTTATACGCAAAGATGTATAGATTCCATTAGAAATAATGGCACTTTGCTGGACAAGTAAAAGGAGATGAGTACAGTTAAAACAGTGGGTTATGGAATTAATTAGACTTAGTGAGAAGTGTCCATGGTGTCCCCTGCAGGAATCGAACCTGCAACTAGCCCTTAGGAGGGGCTCGTTATATCCATTTAACTAAGGGGACTTTGTTGGCGATTGATTTTGTTTGTTCACCGATTTGCAGATAGTACCGCCTTTAGCGGTTTAACATCAAGGTGTAAGTGCGTTTTTGTTCGCGTTTAGCTTTCTTGTTTTACGTTAAAACAGGCTTTGTTCACTTGCCAATGCGTACACATTGAGTACAGAATGCCTTATAAATTTGTGTACAGGATATAATGCATTGGCACTAAGCGACACTAAACTGCGCGGCCTTCATGGTAAGCCATATTCCGGCCCGACGGAGATCACCGACGGCGACGGCATGAGCGCGAGGGTTACCCCTACCGGCACAATCTCTTTCCAGTATCGTTACCGCTGGAACGGTAAGCCGGTGCGCCTTACCGTTGGGCGTTATCCGTCAACGTCCCTCAAAGAAGCCCGCGTGATCGTCGGCGAGATGCGCGCATTGTACATGAAGGGGGTTAATCCCAAAAACTATTTTGCCCGTAGCGACGGTGAACTGACATTAAAAGAATGCCTGGATCAGTGGTGGGATAAGTATGTCGCTGACCTGAAGCCCAACACGCAGACCCTGTACAAATCGGTTGTGTACAACACGATGTACACACAGTTCGAGGACGCGCCTGTAGCCAATATTCCGGTTTCGGCCTGGGTACGCTTTTTTGATAAACAAGAAAGTCTCAACAAAAAAAAGGCGCGCGTGCTTCTCCTGCAGCTGCGTTCCGTCGTTAACTGGTGTATCAGTCGCCAGCTAATTCCATCATGCGAATTGCTCAAACTCAGCGTAAAGAATATCGGTAAAAAACCAGATGAGGGTAGCCGCGTGCTTACCTATACGGAACTGGCAAAGGTCTGGATCGCGCTGGAGAACTCGAAAATAGTTTCATCCAACAAAGTGCTGCACCAGCTGCTGTTGCTATGGGGTGCCCGCCTTTCCGAACTGCGCCTCGCGACGGCCAGCGAATTCAACATGGAAGACCTGATATGGACGACGCCAAAAGAGCATTCAAAGATGGGGAACATCATTCGCCGTCCGATCTTCGACCAGGCGAAACCGTATATCGAACGGCTGCTTAATGCGGGGCATGATGTGTTATTCCCCGGGCAGGAACTGGATAAAGCTATTGATCGTTCATCGGCAAATTTGTACATGAAAAAGCTGAGGGAAAAGATCGAGATACCGGAGTGGCGAACGCACGACTTCCGGCGCTCACTGGTAACGAATTTATCTGGGGAAGGGGTTATGCCCCATGTCACCGAAAAGATGCTGGGGCATGAGCTGGGGGGAGTGATGGCGGTGTATAATAAACACGATTGGTTGGCAGAGCAGAAAGAGGCGTACGAACTGTATGCTGATAAGATTTTCTGGCACGTTAAACAGCTCGGTTAACACCTCCCTCGTTAATCCATTTTTCAACAGCCTGGCGACTGTAGCGCGACGGATGAGTAAGCACCGGTTCAGGAAAGCCGTGTTTTTTGCGCAGGTTGTACAAGGCGGTTCGTTTTTTCTGCAGTAACTCAGAGACTTCATTTTCGGTCATAAAGTCAGTAATCATAGTACGCCTCTCTTTTTCATGGCATCGAGCAGGATATCCTGCACCGTTCGTTTTGAGTTGCGCCGTTCCATCACCATTTCGTCCATGGTGTCGGCGGTGATAATGTGGTGAATGTACACCGGGCGGTTATGTCCGGCCTGAATTTGCCGGGTTGGCCCGATGCGTTCGATAATTTGCTGGTACTGCTCCAGATCCCACCAGTGCGAGAAAAACACCAGAATGTTGCCTCCGTCCTGCATGTTTAGGCCGTGGCCTGCGCTGGCGGGGTGAGCGAACAGAACCGGTATTTTTCCGGCGTTCCAGTCGCGCAGCGTCTGCGGATCCTGGTCGAGGTGGCGACCACGCGGGAACGCTTTAAGCAGGCGTGCAAGGTCGTGTTTCCAGTGGTAGGCCACAAGCACCGGTGCGCCAGCTGCTTCGGTCAGTATGCTGTCCAGCGCCTGCAGCTTGGCATCGTGCAGTTCTGACCAGCTTCCGGCGTCGTCGGTGTATACCGCGCCGCTGGCAATTTGCAGACACTTCACCGTCTTTGCCGCGGCGTTCGGCGCTTCGATACCCTCGCCGTTCAGCTCGAGGAACATTTCTTTTTCCATTTCGCGATACTGCTGGCGGGCTTTCGGTGGCATGTCCACGCGAATAACGTTATGGATGGGCTCTTTGATATCGAACCAGTCGGCGGCATCCAGCGAGATAGTGACGTCGGCCAGCGCCCGCTGTATCTCGTCCTGCGAATGAGCGAACGGCTCCAGCTTCGTCCAGCTCTGCCCCGGAAACTGTATTGAGTTGAACCAGCGGGAGGTAAACGCGCCGTAAGTTCGCCCGAGGCGCTGCCCCTGATCCACAAACCACGCTTGCCCCCACAAATCTACCAGGCCATTTGGCGCTGGCGTACCGGTAAGGTTCATCCAACGCCGTATGTGCTTATGTGCCACTTTGCCCAGCGCCGCCGCACGCTTACCACCCCCACGCAGCCGAAAGGATTTCAGCCGGGTGCTCTCGTCGGGAATGACGGTGCCGAAGGGCCAGCGGCCGCCGCCCAGTTCTTCCACCAGCCAGACCAGATTGTCGTAGTTGATGGTAAACACGCTCGCGTTGCTGTTCGCCAGCGCCGCAGCGCGCGCTTTGGCATTACCGACAATCGGCTGCACCTCGATATTGCGCAGATGCCCCCATTTCACCGCTTCATCAGGCCAGGTACTGGCAGCCACGCGCAGCGGCGCGAGAACCAGCGCGGGCCGCGTTTCTGCTCCTGCCATGAAGAGATCTTCCAGCGTGGTGAGCGTCGCCACTGTTTTACCCATACCCATACCCGCCCAGATGTTGCAGCGCTGAATGTCGATTTCGTGGTTGATGATTAGATCTTGGTATGGCCGAGGAGTGAAAATGTTAACCATGCTGCATCTCTTTTGTGTAAACTCAACAAATGTTTATGTGTTGGAATAAGTGAATGGATATTTTAGAAAAAGGAAAGTTATTATTGTTCGTGTTGTTTATTATGCCCGGGTTTATCAGCATGAAAATATATAGTCTTTTCCATCCCTCAGCTGATAGGGATACGTCCAAACTTCTTATTGATGTCGTTTCGTATAGCTGTATAAACTATGCATTTCTTATCGTTCCAATTTATGCTGTAGAAACTAATAATGTATATTCAACACATCCTTTTTTGTATTATTTATTTTTCTTTTTTGTTTTGATTGTCCTTCCTGTTGTTTTACCTTTACTCTTATTAGTAATCCGGCGTTGTCAATACATACGAAAATATCTGCCTCATCCAACAGGTCGACCGTGGGACTACTTCTTCTCTAAAAATCAATGTTGTTGGGTACTTGTAACTCTTAAATCAGGTAAAAAATATGGTGGTCTTTATGGATACGACTCTTTTGCTTCGGGTAGCCCTGAACCTGAGCAGATTTACCTAGAGAAGCATTGGGCTCTTGATGAAGATGGTGACTTTGATCATGAATTGCAGGATACCTTAGGTATAGTTATTTTAACTAGTGAAATAGAAAGCGTAGAATTTCTAAAGTTGAATCCCATAACCACACAGTAAGAGGTATGTATGGCAGCCCCCCAAAAACCAGTTGATCATGGATCTCGCTCCGGTAATGAAGGCTATCAACCGACCAGAAATCCTTCTTCTCCCCAGCAGCAAAATAATGGCTATCAGCCCCCAAGCCAGACTCAAACTACACAACACGTTGCCCCTCCGCCTAAAAAGCGCTGATAAAACGAGCCTCCAGAAGAGGCTCACAATATCCCCTCCAGATTTTTGCTATCCAGCACCACCACGGTGAAGCCCAGCGCGCGCAGACGTTCGTGCTCGCGAAGCTGGTCCGTGCGTGGTGGTTTTCCGGGCGCTTTGCATTCAACGAAAACGAGACGGCCGCCGGGTAGCAGAACAATGCGATCTGGTACCGAGCGGCGACCGGGTGACACGAACTTATAAGCGACCCCGCCAGCTTTCTTCACTTCGGCGACGAGGTACTTTTCTACAAGGCTTTCACGCTCATACGCCATCGCCCACAGCCTTACGCTTTTCGCGCATGTTCTGCATCAGGCAGAAATCATTCCGCCGTTCGCTCCAATCCTGATTAAGTTCGTTACGCGACTCCCGGTTAGCTTTCGCCCACACCTTCGCCGCGCGGTCATATTCTCCGGCCAGCTCAAGGCGTGCAGCTTCGCGCGCAGACCGGTAATACAGCGGACTGTCCCGATATTTAAATGACATAGGGATTATTCCTTACGGTAGTGATATGCCTCGAAGCCGCCAGCGTTCAGCGGGATATCGGGCGCCCATTCGGGGTTAGTGGAGAGCAGCGCGGAAAGCGCTTTATCGTTGAAATCATCAGTGTCCGGCGCTTCGCAAATAACCTCATCGTGTACCGTCAGCACAATGCTGTAACCGGCATCTTCGATCAGCGGCATGTTTCCGGCCAGAACGTCACGGGCAGCAGCCTGCGTGACGTTTTCCACCAGCTTTCCGCCGTAGGTTTTGAGCCGCTGCCATTTGCGCGAATAGGAGTTAATGCCCTGATAGGTGATATTCCCCTTCTCAATAGACGGGGACGGGTAGCACAGCGCTCGCCCGGACGGCAGTTGTATGCGCAGCCACGCACCATCGCGCCGGACTTTGAGATAACCGCAGTACAGCGTCTTTTTGGGTGTGGCGATAGCAGTGCGGACAGTGCGCTCGAGCTCGTACCAGAAATCGCAGGTCGCTGGGTGCGCCCGGCGCCACAGGCGCTTGAGCGAGTCACATGCGATGAATACACGCTCGGACAGGCCAAAGGTCGACTTACGTTTAACCGATTCGTCGTACCAGCTTTTCGCTTCGCGGATGACATCGCGTGGAATGTTCGGCAGTGCGGCGTTCGCCAGCTTGTCGAGATCGAGGCCGTAGACCAGGGCGAAGGTAAGGAACGCCGCAACGCCACCACCAAAGCCGAGGCCCAGCTCCATCACCTTGCCGATCTGACGCTGGTATTTATCAACATCATCCGGTGAGATATTGAAGGCGCGGGCGTAGGCCAGCTTATACAGGTCGGGTCCCCGACGTTTAAAATCCTTCACGGCGGCATCCCATATTGGAGCGCCGTTCTGGTCCAGAATCAAAGTGTCATAATCCCTGAACGCGTCCAGCTTCCATTGCTCGCCAGCAAGCCAGGCCAGTTTTCGCCCTTCGATATTCGACAGGTCGCTAACCACCAGCTTTTTGCCTTCCGGTGCCATGATGCAGCCGCGCAGCGCCGAGCTGGTCAGCTCCATGATGTTATCGAACAGCAGATCGGCGCACCCGGCTTTCAGCGCCTCGATTCCCTCGTCTATCTGGTCCTGCTTAAGTGAAGGGCGGGGCAGGTTCTGGGGCTGGAATAAGCGCCCGGCCCATCGCCCGGTTCGCGATGCGCCGCAGAACTGCAGCGTGCCGCGCAGACGGCCATCGCGGCTTACACCCTTCATCAGTGATTTGTACTTACTGGTGCTGGTAGTGCTGGCCTGGAGCCTGATGTGTAGCAGCTCCTTCACCGCAGACGGCAAATCAGGATCCGCGATGCGGCGTTCCAGTGTGCTACGCTGCATGTCCGGAAGGTCCACGCCGTAGGATTCAACAATGTGCTTTATCAGCGCATCGCGCTGCGTGGCCGCCTGCACTTCGCCGTCGGTCATCACCTGCGTGCGTTTTGCCAGACGTTTCTGCTCCAGGTCTACCGCCTCGATAGCTGCTTGCGCGAGCTGTACGTCCATGCAGACGCCGCGGTCGTTGATCTGCTGGTCACGATGCCAGAGCGCCAGCTCTGCCCCCTGATAATTCCACTTCGGCAGCCGTTTATAGACTTCGCGCATGGCTTCGATATCAAGGCCAGCATAAGCAACAAAGCGCCGCCATTCTTCCGGGTGGGTTTTGCTGGTGGCCCGGCGCAGTTTGCTGTTCTTCGGTCGTGGCTTGCAGAACAACTGGATCAGAGCTTTACCTTCCTTATCCTTTGCTTTGTCCTGCGGAACGCCGAGCACTTCGCAGAGTGCACCCAGCGCGCCGGGGAGACTGTGGGCTAACGCCTGCACCATAGTGTCGCGCCAGCGTGTGACCTCTGGTGCCAGCCGAGGGTGAGTGTGGCGCAGAACGGTACGGTCGAAATGTGAATTGTGGAAATAAAGCAGGGTATCGGGGTCACGAAGGGCGAACCACAACGGCTCGGGTATTGGCTCGCCAGCAGTCAGATCCCAGACACTGACGGGGCCGTCATCGATAGCCCAAGCGAATAGCATCACTTCCACGTTCTCAGCATAAGCGTGAGTACCGTTATTTATTGGCGTATCACAATATGTTTCCAGGTCGCCCCATAGTATATTTGGACAATTATTCATTGAATTACCTTAGGAGGATAGTATGGAGCCTATTGAGTGGGCTAAACTTTTCAACAGCAAAGAGTTTTGGGGAGCTGTGGGGGCAGGGATACCCATTATTGCTGCTTTGGCAAACTCATTTTATAAGATTGTTAAAGGTGATGGTGGTGGGCGCACTAGCAAAATCAACTGTATTAATGATTTGTTAAAAAATAACTCAGGGTATTTATCATATGAAGATAAAGTTTTCATGGCTAATAAAATTAATACTCTTGTAATGAGGCCTTATGCGAAATTTAACAACCCTGAATTTAGAAGGAAATATATTTATATTGAGAATCGCACAAGGGGTGAGTTAAAGCCAGTTCCGTGGAAGAGTTTAATTCAATTTATCGGAGTGTCAGAAGCGTCAAATAATTTTCAGTTGAATTATGAGACCAGTTCCTTTAAAAAAGCACGGATTTTCTTTAAGTTTGTTGGGCTTTTTTATATTTTGCTCCCTATTTATCAACTTGCTAGGGCAAGGTTTGATACAGAATATCTATCGCCTCTTGGTAGTTTTGGTATTCCTATTCTTATTTTCTTTTCCATTTTTTACGCAGTGTTTGCAATATTCATGTTTACACGAATTCCATTTGCAAAACGGTGTAAGGAAATAAATTTAGAGTTAAATAAAATAGATGCAACAAACTTTATAAGCCCTCCGGTTCAATGAGGGCTGTTTTGGTATTTAAATCAGCGCGTCGGCGTCAGCGCCTTCGCTGATGTCGTCAAAGTCGTCCGGTGCGGCAACACCGCCGCCAGCGAACGCGTCACCGTCGCGCAGGAACTGGACGCCACCCAGCGATGCGTTAACGCGTTTGCCGAAGTTGTTGTCCTGCGCCCAGATGTCGATCACCGCGTTGACGTAGCAACCGGCGTAAGGACGGCCATCAGCCTGGATTAGCGGAGAACGGTCGCGATCGATGACAGCCGGGCGTGCTTTGTTGGCAGCATTCAGGAAGAAGTTGCCCGGGAAGCCTTCGTATTCGGCTTTCTCGTCGCCGTCGTGCAGGCAGAGATTGAGTTTTTTCTCCAGTTGGTTGTAGATGGTTTCCCACTTCTCGCCCCATTTTTCCTTCGACACCTGCTTAAGCGTTTTGCGGATTTCTTCCAGTTGCGGGTGTTTCGGGTCCAGCAGGAAGACAGCAGAGAAGCGCGGATCGCCTTCGCCATTTACGGTTTTGGCTTCGAACAGGGATGGAAAGGCAAGGCGTACGTTTTGCAGTTTCAGTTTCATAGAGATACTTCCTTAATCAGATGAGATCTGCGGCGAGCGCATCGTCAGACACGTCGTCGAAATCGTTAACAGGGTTGATGGTGAGCGCTGGGCGCGGGTCAGATTCGGGGGCGACGGTGGGCTTACCGTCAGCGCGGGTGATCAGCGCTTCGACTTTCGGCCAGCGGCGTGGGCTGGCTTCTTTGATGAGTTTTTCAGCCTGTTCTGGTGTGATCACCGTATAGCTGTACATCTGTTCCTGCTTCAGTCTGAACGACTTCAGCAGTTCTTCGGCAGCAGTTGCATCGCTCCATTCTGGCCCGCCGGGTGGGGTGGTAACCAGCTTGAATCCGGGTACAGGTAAACCGGCGTTCAGGTCGTGGGCTACCCTTTCACGGATGGCATTGCAAAAGGATTCGATACGGCCAACCTGGCTGTATATTTCAGCGAGTTGTTCCGGTGTGAGCAAAGGTACACGCTCAAAAAGTTCAGTAAGAGGGAGCTCGAGCGGTGAGGCTATTACTTCGAAATCGTTCAGCACCTGGCTATGAACGTTCTGGCTTTCTTCATTCATAATATTTGAGTCCTGCTTACGGGCCCAGTCAGGGCGTTTAATAACTTCGACGCCTCTCCATTCATCTGACTGGCGGCATTGATGGTAGGTATTTAAATCCCGGTGGAATAACGCGAGGCCAGCGGCGCTGTCGGCAAGATCCAGTTCAAATACGCGAACGGGATAGCGGCCGCAGTCGATACTTTCACTTATGGCAAGAAACAAGAAGCTATGCGATTCACCGGTGGCCCGCAGTGCGCCTTCGCGGTACATGGCCTCCTGAACGTGATAGCGAAACTCTTCGACATGTCTGGCAAAACGGTCCATGTCTGCCACTTTCTTGACATCGACGATCATCCTGTAATCCGGCAGCCATTTATCAGGACGGATGCGGCAGAGTTCGCCCGTGGTTTCGTCATTCCAGTACATCGACGCTTCGCAATGCCCCTTGGTTTCCAGTAACCAGCGCGCTGTTGGGTGGGCCATTGCACTTGCACGCATCAGGCGTAGCTTTCTTCCTTCTTCCGCTGACATTACGGTTGCGCCGCGGTCTTCTACTTCCTTCAAAAAGGCTTCTTCGTCCGCTTTCCCCTGATTAGTACGACGGTTAAAAGGCGGGGCAATCATGAAGCGCTTATCGAACTCGTCAGGCTCTAACAGAAGACAATGCAGCGCAGTTCCCATATCGAGGGCCGCTTTTTTGTCTTCATCTTCTGGTGCGTCTTTTACCCAGTTTAAAAGTGCCGGGGTTTTTGCCAGCAGGTCGAGTTGTGATTTACTCACGCCGTCGCCGGCGTGGTAATCTTCATTGCTGATATCGAAATAAATACCTGGATTCATAATCAGCTCTCCAGCGCCTTTTCAGCCTGGGCGATGACGTCGGCCAGGTGCTCGTCAGCAACTTCGCCGAGCTTAGTCCCGCCAAAATTGCCCAGGATTGTTTTCGCTTCTTCCCGGTAACCACCTTTAGCCAGCTTAAGGATCAGGTTTTTGGCATCTTCACGCAGTGCAACAAAGTCAGGCTGGTCCGGGTTTGCTCCAGCTTTGTCCGCCGATTCTTTCAGTTGCAGATACTCAACCTTGTTAATCTCGACGGTCAGTTCATCTTCAAGGATTTCGTTCAGAGCGCCGAGGTCATCAACCATGCCAAAAGAATCACCAGCAGCATATTTCCAGTAGAACGGGCCTTTGCGTTCCTGCTGCTTGTCTTTACTGGCGCTGCCCTTTTTCGGCTTCACTTCATCGCGTCCGGCTGGCGGAGCATCAAGAAGGCGCTCGGCGAAAGCACGACGATCACCGATAGTTGGCAACTCATCCCAGAATTTCAGAATGTTGCGGGACAGGTCGAGCAGTGCGGGTTTAAGCAACTCTTTTGCGCGTTTGACGCCCTGCAATGCGCTGTCCAGCGCATCAATCTGGACCACACGCTGCTCGCCGGTTGCGTCGCGGTAATCAATGGCACGCTGCAGCATGGTCAGGCTGATGGGTTTTGCTACCGGGTAGAAAGTAGCCAGTGCGATAACATCGCTAAATGTCAGGTCATCCAGCGTCGGAACTGCACCGCCCGTTTCGGTCACGGTTTCGTGGTACGCCTGAACCTGTGCAGCGGAATCAGGGTGCATGACAACACCCGACGCCAGCGTGCTGATAAGACGTTCCAGCAGTTCGTTGTTACGGGTTACCAACTGGTTATTAAGTTCAAGACTGGTTTCTAAACTCATACTACGGTCCTCGCTACAAGGAGAATGAAGGTAATAGCCAGGCCGAACGCAGTAGCGAGGGCCAGACCGGTAATCAAATCGAAGTGTTTGCGGCGCCAGCGGAGCACATCGCGCCCCGTCAGCCGGTGGAGGTGTTCAGGTTTCATCGGTGGTGCTCCAAAAAAGAGCCCCTCTTGCGAGGGGCAAAGACTACACACAGCAATGCAATGAACTTAATGAAGCGCCTGACAGACGCTTGATAAGTTCACTTCGCCCCATCAACGGGGCGTTCCAAATTGCGTGACGTCTGGGCTTGTCGCGGTGTAGTCCTCTACGGGTTGGTTCGCCTTGCGTCCCCCGATTGCCTGCGATCCTTCGCGGCGCTATTTCGTTTTGCCAGGGCACTGCGATTTGCCTGTCACGCGGTTCTGTTTGTTAAAGAGCGTTATTACGTTTTGTTGTAATTGAAAATAACGCAATGTATTTATTTCGTCAATACGGAATGTAATTTATTTTGGTGCGGACGTAAAAAAGCCCGCGTTAGCGGGCTGATACTTGTGTAGCGCAGGGAATTAGATTGGAGCGTTAAGGTCGGTTATGTTGTCTATGAACCGGGAGGATTTTACAATAGCGGCTACAAAGTAAATTTTATCGACAGAAAAATCATCCATTGTTAACGGCGGGTGCTGCTGGTTGACGCTGATAAACTGGTAGGTGTTATCGCGATGGTAGCCCAACCGCTTAATCATGTTTTTACCGTCGGCTGTTCTGACAAAAACCTCATCGCCTGGGCATACCTGCGTCCTTGGTTCGATAACGACAAACTCACCAGAGTTGATACGCGGGAACATGCTATCCCCCTTAACTTTCACAGAGAAAGCATCGGGGTCAGAACTGTAAATGCGAAGCCAACCCTGTGAGACTTCCTGCATTTCAAACTCGCCATCAGCGCCCATCATAGCTTCACCAACAACGGGAACCAAACCATCCTTTGGCCTCCCTGCGTATTCAATTTCGTCCTGAGAAGTCTTGACGCTGCCGTCAGGGAGCAGGCTGATTTCATCGATATTTAGGGCTCGCATTATTCTTGCGATGTTCTCAATCCCAGGGTCGCGCTTTCCATTTAGCCAGTGCGCAACGCCGCCCTGAGTTAGACCCAGCATCTCCCCCAGTTTCTCTTGTGAGACACCGAGTTCTTTCATCTTGGCCTTAGCCACTTGATTCCATGTCGTTTTCATAACGCTATTATTACACCTCGTAATACTTTTGAAAGGTACGCAGTGTAATACTTGTTTGCTAAATTAATTACATATTGTATTTTGTATTCATTGGACCCCTACTTTTGAGGCCGGACATGAATAACTTAAAGAAACTTAGAAAGGAAGCAGGCATTTCCCAAGCTTCGCTAGCCGATGCGCTTGATGTATCACAGGGGGCAATTGCCCACTACGAAAAAGGGATACGCAAACTCAATGTTGAAAGTGCTAAAAAGATAATCGAGGCGCTTAACGACAATGGCGTTAGTTGCGCTTTTGAAGATGTCTTCCCAACACAAAAAGCCAATAAGGCGTAACCCATGCCAGAGAAAAAGATGTGGGGGGCGACGCCTGACGAGTGGTTCCACTTCGATCTGGTGCTGGGGCGTACAGACCAGCTGCTGCCGGTCGTGTGCAACCCGGGCGCGGCCATTTCCCCCGACAGTAAACTGAAAGCGCTTGGCAAGACACCGAGCCGCTACAACCGCGATCGCCTGGTCATCGGTATTGCTCAGTGGACTAATCACGTTACAACGGAGCATGACTTTGCCCGCTGGTCGAAAGAGCCGGATTACGGGATTTGCGTACGCACTGGTCATGGCTGGCTGGCGCTGGACTGCGACAGCGAAGATGAAGATATCCAGGCTGATATCAGCAAAACGCTGGTGCAGCTGCTGGGTGAGCTGCCGCCACGACGCTGGCGTGCCAACAGCAATAAATGTCTGTACCTGCTGGCCGTTGAGGGGGATTTCCGTAAGCGCATCCACCGCCTGGCGGGCGATATGGGAATTATCGAGCTTCTGGCGAACGGGCAGCAGTTCGTTGCCTGTGGCACACACAGCAGCGGCGCACGTATTGAATGGGACGGTGGTCTGCCGGACGAGCCGCCCGTAATGACTGCTGACGAGCTGGAATTTATCTGGGAGCGTCTGGCCTTTGTTTTGCCTGTGTCGGCCACCACCGAAGCGGGCACTACGAAGATGCGCGACCGCTCAACGTTCACGCCTGGCGCCACGGATGAAACGGCGGAGTATCTGGATGCAAACGGCTGGACGTTGCTTGATGGTGCAAACGGCGAGCGCTATATCCGCTGTCCGTTCGAGGATGGCCACAGTACCGGCGGTGACCCGACCAGTACGGTTTACTTCCCAGGCGGTACCGCAGGCTTTGAGCAGGGCCATTTCAAATGTCTGCACGCTAGTTGCGCACACCGCGACGACGGCGATTTCCTTAATGCCATCGGGATCCGCAACGACGATTTCGACGACCTGACCTGCACCGATATTGCAGAGCCTTTGCCGCTGCCGGCGTTCGAGCGTGACAAATGGGGGCGGATTGAGGCCACCATCAGCAACGCAGCCAAAGCAGTTGTGCGTCCTGACTTCGTGGACATCGATATTCGCTTCGACCAGTTCCGAGATGAAATCATGTTCGCCCCGGCGGGCTCCGGCCAGTGGCAGGCGTTCACTGATGCGGACTATGCGCGCCTGCGCATCACGATGGAAAAGCGCGGCTTTAAACCTGTCGGGCGCGAGCTCATACGCGACGTGGTGCTGCTGGCCGCTGACGAACAGCCGTTCGACTCGGCGACCACCTGGCTGAACGGGCTGGAATGGGACGGCGTGCCGCGTATCGAATCTTTCTACCATACGCACTTCGGTACCGCCGATACGCCATATACCCGCGCGGTGTCCATGTACATGTGGACGGCGCTGGCGGGCAGGGTGCTGGAGCCCGGCGTTAAGGCCGATATGGTGCCAATCCTCGTCGGGCCGCAGGGCTGCGGGAAGTCCTCCGGCGTGGAAGCGCTGAGCCCGGATCCTTCTTTCTTTACTGAAATCTCGTTCGCTGAGAAAGACGACGACCTCGCACGCAAGATGCGCGGGCGCCTGGTGGCGGAGATCGGCGAGCTGCGCGGCCTCAATACCAAAGAGCTCGAATCCATCAAAGCGTTTGTGACGCGTACGCATGAGAACTGGATCCCTAAATACCGTGAATTCGCTACCCAGTTCCCGCGTCGCCTGGTGTTTGTTGGTACCACCAACGAGGACGAATTCCTCGCTGACAAGACCGGTAACCGTCGCTGGCTACCCGTGGAGGTGTCGAAAGTCGACGTGAAAGCGATAAAAACAGACCTCCTTTTGCTCTGGGCTGAGGCCCGAGAGACGTTTAAGCGCCTCGGCGGTATCCAGTTCCGCGATGCCGAGCGGCTCGGTGCGAGCGTCCATGAGCAGTACACCATTAAGGACGCGTGGCTCGAAACGGTCGAGAAATGGCTCGACACGCCCGACCTGATGACTAACGACATTCCGCGAAATTGCGAATTTTTACGCGCTAGCGACGTGCTACGCGATGCGATTGGCTTAAATCCCAGCCACATCGGAAAACGCGAAGAAATGCGAATTAGTAATGTTTTGCAAAATTGCGGATATAAGCGCGTACAGCGTCGTGTCGACGGAAAAAAGATGAGGATCTTTGAGCCAGCGTCCCAACCTGCCCCAACCTCATAAACTAGGTTGGGACATTTAACTGATTGAATTTATTAGCTGTTCCCAACTGTCCCAACTGTCCCAACCTTATTACTAAGAACCCCATATATATATATAAGTCGATTGGGGGAAAGGTTAGAAAACAGATGGGACAGGTGGGGACAGGTTGGGACAGGCCGAACATGTAATTTATTGCGGGTAGCGATATGCAAACACGATTTGATTCCACCACGGCGATTAACGAGCGCCAGAAGCTCAATAAAATCGCACTCTATGCTCGCGTGCGCGCGCGTTTTGCGGGGTGATCTATGCCAGTAGTCGCAACGTTCAAAACAGACTGGTTCCGGGTGATTAACGACATCACGCGCAGCGGCATTCCCCTCCAGGAGATTGCCAGAGAACTCGACGTGTCGAAGTCTGCTATCATCGGATGGAAGCAGGGCGCAGCTCCAAACCACCACACAGGCGAAGCGTTGATAGATTTCTGGTGCTACGTAACACAACGCCCACGCTCCGAACTACCGGCGCAGGTCACATCCCGGCGTTTTGTTTACGCCTGGCGATCAAAGCGTCTGGCACCATGAAGACTTGCAAAAACAGGGCGTTCATCGGTTAAAAACGCTATGCAAAAACCGCCCTGTTTTATGCACGATTTATGCAGACCATTTTCACCACTTTCCCGTAGTAAACCGCAACAAATAACCCCTTCACTTATTTAACGTAATGAGTCCTTTTTTGACGGTGCGCGTAACGGACATTATGTTAAATAGCGCCGTTTTTTAACAAATTTTGCACACAGAAAGGCCGCTGTGATAGCGGCCAGAGAGTTAATCTTCGAGGGATGCTGAAAGCATGTTGATCGCTTCGGTGATTATCACTGACTGAGGCTTCCCTGTTCTTTCTGCCAGCTGAGCAATCAGCTCAATTGTTTCAACTGGCAGTTTGAATCCTTTCGGTCGTACGCCTCGCTTTGCGTCGCTTTTGCGCTGAATGTCGTTAGTTGACTGTGCCATAATTCAACCTTAGAATTGAGTTTAGGGTTGGAGGGGATTTCTCCCCTCCTCCTGACTGTCTTAGTAAGCCGCGAAACTTACAACTAAGAGCACAATCAGGATGATGACTAATTTCATCATAACCCTTTCCTCATGTTGGCCTCTGCTTCGGTAGGGGCCTTCCCGTTTCAGCGTCCTGCTGATGAAATCATTATAGGTGCACCTATAATTGATTGCAAGTACTTTTTGCAATTTTTAAGATAAATATTTTTCCAGCCTCGCTATAGCGCCCTCATTTGGTCAGGATTCCGACCGCGATCCCGTTCCACACTCACGGCTCCATCATCAACAGGAGCTGACACAATGGCACGACCGAAAAAAAACGTTGAAGTACCGGGGCAGGAGTCTGCGCCGCTGCCTGATGCGCCACGCGCTGACGATCAGACCGTTCAGCAACGCGTCGGTGAACTACTCGACGATGCTGCCCTCGCTGAACGTAATACGCTGCTGGAAACCATCAACGAGCAGGGCGCCACCATCATTGCCCGTTTTGAAGAACTGGGCTTTACCGACCTGGCAGACCAGCAACTTACCGACAATCTCGAATTCCTCCTGCTCGTCAAAAAAGCCACCACGGCGGCACCCGCTGCGCCGCACGGCTATGTGACGAACGAAGAGGGCAAACGCCAGCCGGTGACGGGTAAACCCGTTTTGACTGCGCACGGCTGGCACGTACCAGGTTAAGGGGGAGCGTTATGTGTGGAGGCGGAGCACCTAAGGTCGTTCAGACCGACCCGCAGGCCGAAGCGGATGCAGCTGCCGACGCAGCAGCGAAAGCGGCAAACGCAGATGCAGCAGCGCGGAAGAAGCGCAAGAAAGGCTCATCCCTTCTCGCCAGTGGCGCAGAGGGGGCGGCTGATTCAGGCAGCTCTCTGCTGTCTTCTGGTGCGCAGGCAGCGCAGCAGAAAAATACCCTGGGGGCGTAACTGATGGATGAACTCGCCGTTAAGCTGATTAAGCGTTCTGACACGCTGAAAGCCAACCGCCAGCAGCATGAAAGCGTCTGGCGCGAGTGCTATGACTACACCTATCCGCTGCGCGGCGCGGGATTCTCTGACGAACTGCTCGACGCTCAGAGCGCAAAACACAAGGTGGCGAAGCTACTGGATGGCACTGCCACCGATAGCGCCCGCATGCTGGCCTCTGCGCTTATGTCTGGTATGACCCCGGCGAATGCGCAGTGGCTGAATCTCAACAGCGAATCGCTGCCGGACGATGCGAAAGCCTGGCTGTCTGAGTGCGCCACGCTGGTGTGGGAAAATATCCACGCCTCTAATTTCGACGCCGAGGGCTATGAAGCAAATCTCGACGTAGTGTGCGTTGGCTGGTTCGTTCTGTACATCGACGAGGACCGCGAAGAGGGCGGCTACACCTTCCAGCAATGGCCGCTGGCGCAGTGTTATGTCACGTCCACCCGTAGGGATGGAATCGTGGACACGATATACCGCCGCTACCAGTTGACCGCAGAGCAGGCCATCAAAGAATTTGGCGCGGATAAGGTCAGCGAGAAGATCCGCGACGCGGCGAAAAAAAAGCCCGACGATAAATTCGATTTCCTGCACTGCATTTTCCCGCGCGAAACCTACATGGTCGATGCCCGTCTGGCGAAAAACATGCGCTATGCGTCGTACAACGTCGACGTGAGCAACAAGCAGGTGATGCGCGAATCGGGCTATCACGAATTCCCTTGCTGTGTCCCGCGCTGGATGAAGATCCCCGGCGGCTCCTACGGCATCGGCCCAGTGTACGACGCGCTGCCAGACTGCAAAGAGCTGAACGAAACCAAGCGCATGGAAAAAGCCGCGCAGGATCTCGCTATTTCTGGCATGTGGATTGCCGAAGACGACGGCGTACTCAACCCGCGCACGGTCAAGGTCGGCCCGCGTCGCATCATCGTGGCGAACAGCACCGACAGCATGAAACCGTTACTGACCGGTTCAGATTTCAGCGTGGCATTCACCGCTGAAGAACGCCTGCAGGCATCTATCCGTAAAATCATGATGGCCGACCAGCTACAGCCGCAGGACGGGCCAGCGATGACCGCCACAGAAGTGCACGTGCGCGTCGCACTCATTCGCCAGTTGCTCGGCCCGGTGTATGGGCGCTTTCAGGCTGAATACCTCCAGTTGCTGGTGGTGCGCTGCTTTGGCATCGCTTTCCGCGCTGGCATCTTCTCCCCGCCGCCGGAGAGCCTGCAGAACGCCAATTTCAACGTGCGATACATTTCGCCTCTGGCACGCGCCCAGAAGCTGGAGGACGTAACGGCAATCGAACGCCTCGGCGCGAACGTGGCAAATCTCGCCGGAATCAGCCAGGACGTTGTTGATCTCGTCGATACCGACGAAGCCACGCGCGTTGTGGCTGATGCGCTCGGCGTTCCGGCGAAAGTCATTCGTTCTTCCGATGTTGTGGCAGACCTGCGCGAACAGCGCCAGAAAGTAAAGCAGCAGGCCCAGCAACAGGCGCTGATTATGCAGGCGGGTAGCGAGGCGGCAGGCGCAGCAGGTCAAAGCGCTGGCGCAGCATTAGGCAGACAACTGGCGGGTGGCTGATGAGAATCAAACAGGCGGAACCTGCAGACTACAGGCGCATTTTCGAAGAAATGCCTGGTGGTTCTCAGGTGCTGGAAGAATTAACGCGCCGTTTCGGGCGCGCGGCGTACGTCCCTGGCGGTACCGAGGGCGACCGCGAAACGTGTTACAGGGCAGGGCAGCGATCCGTACTGGATTTCATCCTGCGCGAAATCAACAAGGCCGATGGAGTAGAAGACGATGTGGAAGCTTAAACACTTATTCATGAACGCTGAGCAGAGCGCAGAACAGCCAGGCGGTAACGGAGGTGGTGACGATGGCGGCAATAATCCGGGTACTGGCGAACCTTCTGGCAATTCTCTGCTCAGCACCGGCGCGGGCGAGCCGGGCGCGAATGATTGGTTACCGGAAAAATACCGTGTCAGCGGCGAAGATGGCGCGCTTAACGTTGAGCAATCGGCCCGTAAGTTGGCTGAGGCTCATGTCGCGCTTGAAAAACGGATGGGGAGCGTCGGTACGGCGCCGAAAACGTCAGATGAGTACGCGCCAAAGGTAGACGTCGAGGGGTTTAACTGGGAAGAGTTTAAAGCCGATCCACGTATGCAGAGTTTCATGAAGACCGCGCACGCCAAGGGCATCACCAATGACCAGATGAGTTTCATCATTGGTGAGTACGCACAGCGTGCACCTGAGTTGGTGGGCGGCGCTGCGCAACTGGATGCTGACAATGCAGCTACGCAACTGCGTGAAGTCTGGAAGACCGACGCGGATTTTAACAAAAACATTGGTCTTGCGTACCGCGCATTCAATCAGCTTGCTGACGATGCCGACAAAGGCCGCATGGATGAGATCGGCAACAACCCGATGGTTATTCGCATGCTGGCGAAAGTCGGCGCGGAAATGCAGGAGGACGCGCCAGCAGGTGGCGATATCAATCTGGAAGAACAGCAGGCCATTCGCGACCTGATGAAGTCTCCGGCGTATATGGACCCGAAACACGCCGATCACGAGCGGGTATCCGCCCAGGTCAAAGCGTATTACCAGAAGCGTTACGGCGATCAAACCGTAGCGTGACATATCACAAAGGCCAGCTTAATCGCTGGCTTTTTTCATTTGGTCGGGATTCCGACCGCGCACCTCGCTAACAATCTCACCACAACCAGCCCGGCGGGGACGCCGGATACCTGATTTTCCCGCAGTGCGTTAGCGCCAGTCGCACTGTGATATTTGGGCCGGGAAACCGACACCCCGCAAGGCGATAATTTTTGGAGTGATTGTTATGCCTTTTGATGCTAACAAAAACATGATCACCGCAGCGTTTGTAACGCAGTTTCATGATTCCTTTGAAATTGCCTCACAGCAGAAGGATTCCCGCCTGCAGGCTGCGGTAAACGATCGTGGAATGATTACCGGTGCGTCGTTCACCATCAATGACATGGGCACCATCGAAATGCAGCAGGTCACCACGCGTTTCGGTGACACCGTCTGGGATGTACCGGAAGCCGGTACCCGTAACGCACTGATGGCGGATTATGCCGTGTTCGTTCCGGTTGAGAAGCGCGACCTGCGTAAGCTGATCGCCGACCCGCAGGGACCGTATCTGCAACTCACCCTGGCAGCTGCCAACCGCAAAAAAGACGATGTTATCTACCGCGCGCTGCTCGATACCGTGCTGCGTAAAACTGAGCACAACGGCGCATACGCTCCGGTTGCTCTCCCGGCTGCTCAGAAAATCGTTGCGGGTGGTACGGGCATGACCAAAGCTAAGCTGATCGCCGCTAAAGCGATGTTCCGCCGTAACGAGTGTGACGAGCAGAACGGCGAAGAGCTGTACATGACGTACAACGCCGACATGCTGACGCAGATCCTCAGCGATACCACGCTGACTTCTGCTGACTTTATGGCGGTGAAAATGCTCCAGGAAGGTGCAGTGTCTTCCAAGTGGCTGGGCTTTAACTGGCTGGCTTACGAGAAGCTGGATTCTGTAACAGCGGAGAGTGTAACTACCAAAACCGCAGCTGCGTGGTGTAAATCCGCTGTGCATTTCGGTACCGGCGCTGAGTACAACGTCGATATTGGTCCGCGCCGCGATAAAAACAACACCATTCAGATCTCTGTCGATGCGTCCTATGGTGCAGGTCGTGCCAACGAATCGAAAGTTGTTGCTATCGACTTTGTTGCTTAATGCCGCTGGTGTGCTTGCCGGGGTATACCCCCGGCCTTTTTTCATCTGAGGCTCTGCCATGACTTCGAGTGTATCTATCTGCTCAAACGCACTTCTGGCGCTGGGTGCTCACCCGATAAATGATTTCGACGAAGATACGGATCATGCCCGTCTCTGCGCCAACCTTTACCCTACTGTGCGCAATAAATTACTCCGCGCACATCCGTGGAACTGCGCGATAAAACGCGTTGTACTTTCGCCCGTCAGTGCTGCGCCTGTATTTGGATACGGTTATCAGTTTTCTCTACCCGGTGACCTTATCCGCGTCCTGTCCGTCGGTGACCCGCGGGATGATATTGATTACCGGATTGAAGGCAGCCGGCTGCTTTCTAACGTCGATGTGATTCGGCTGCGCTATATCTTCCGTAACGAGGACGAGTCCACGTGGGATGCGGCGCTGGTGGATGTTGCCGAGATGATGATGCAGTCCAAACTGGCATATGCGGTGACCAGCTCCGCCAGCCTGCGCGATAGTCTGGTGCAGGAGGCTGCATTCCTGCTTAAACAGGCTAAAGCCGTTGACGGCCAGGAAGACCCGCCGGAAGAGCTTGGCGGCTACCCAACTTATGAGTCGAGGTTCTGAAATGCGCGCGAACCTAATCAAAACCAATTTCACCGCCGGGGAAGTCTCCCCGCGTCTTATGGGGCGTGTTGATATTGCCCGCTACGCCAACGGCGCGAAGATTATCGAAAACTCCGTGTGCGTGGTGCAGGGCGGTGTCGTTCGACGACCGGGTACGCGCTTTGCTGCTGCCGCTAAATATGGTGACCGGACTGCTCGACTGATCCCTTACGTCTTTAATCGCTCGCAGGCGTACATGCTCGAATTTGGCGATGGGTACCTGCGTATATACCAGAACGGTCGGCAGCTGGTAAATGACGACAATACCCCTTATGAAATCGCCAGCCCGTACACCGTCGATATGTTGTCTGAGGTGAATTACGTGCAGGGCGCTGACACGATGTTTTTAGTGCACCAGAGCGTTCCGCCGCACCGCTTACAGCGTAAGGGGCAAACTGATTGGGTACTGGAAGCCGCGCCGTTTATCGTTGAGCCATTCGACGAAATCCGCGACACGCCGGAAAAATGGTGTAAGCCATCGGTTAAAGAATTCGTCGGCTCAGAAATCACGCTGACGCTCAGTGATGCCGAACCCGCAGATGATGACGATACCCCCGCGTTTACTGGCACAGGCTGGGTATCGGAAGATGTTGGTTCGTACGTTCGCATTAACAGCGGTCTGGTGTTGATTAAGAGCATCACCAGCGCGCAGGTTGCAGTCGGTACTATCCGCACAGATTTAAGCGCGACGCAGGCAGCATCCCCCGGTGCATGGACGCGTGAGGATACTGTCTGGACGGAGGAATTTGGCTATCCCGGCGCGGTGACGTTGTACCAGCAGCGACTTGTCCTGGCGGGGTCACCCAAATACCCGCAAACAATCTGGTGGAGCGAAACGGGCGTTTACCTGTCTTTTGAGATTGGCACCGAGGATGATGATGCGATCAGCTTCACGCTGTCTTCTGACCAGCTCAACCCAATTGTGCATCTGGCGCAGATGAACACCTTGATTGCGCTCACCTACGGCGGCGAGTTTACGATCACCTCCGGCAACGATGCGGCGATTACACCTACAAATATTTCGGTGAAAAATCCGAGCCCGTACGGCTGCAATGGGATCCGCCCTGTGCGTGTCGGTACCGAAATCATGTTCGTACAGCGCGCCGGGCGCAAACTCTACGCTGTGGCGTACGACCCTGACAGTTTTGTTTCCTACTCAGCCAACGATATGACAGTGCTGGCCGAGCACATCACGTCCGGTGGCGTGCTGGACATGGCATACCAGCAACAACCTGACGCGTTTATCTGGATGGTCCGGGCTGATGGCGTTGCCGTCACTATGGCTATTGACCGTGCTCAGGACGTCATTGCCTGGTCTCGTCAGGTTACTGCTGGCGCGTTCGAGTCTGTGGCGACCATCCCGTCCGACACCGACGATGTGGTTTACGTCATTGTTCGTCGCGAGATTAACGGCCAGACCGTTCGTTATGTTGAAATATTCGACAGCACCCTGAATACCGATTCCGCAGTAACCGGCACCAGTAGCGCCGGTTCTGCCACGTGGTCTGGTCTTTCCCACCTTGAGGGGCAGACGGTTGACGTAGTTGCCGACGGTGCTGTTATGCCTGCGTACACAGTTTCCTCAGGCCAAATCACCCTCTCGCGCAAGGCTAAAAACGTAGAGATCGGCCTGCACTTCGAAAGCACGATCGAAACGCTTTCACCAGAGGTTCAGACCACGGAGGGTACCACGCAGAACGCGAAGAAGCGCACCAGCGAAGTGACGATGCGTTTTCTCGAAACCATTGGTGCAGAGTGCAACGGCCAGGTTATTCCGTTCCGCCGTTTCGGGCCCAAAATCCTCAACCAGCCTGCTCCGCTTTTCACTGGCGATCATTACTGGGGAAAACTCGGCTGGGAGCGAGGGGAAGACACCTTGACAATCCAGCAGCGCCAGCCGCTGCCATTCCATCTTCTTGCCATTATTTTCACATTCACCAGTAACGGGGGCTGACATGGTACGTAACGCTATCGCCGGTGATATTCCGGCGCTGATCGAGCTGGGGGCTCGGATGTATATCGAGTCCCGCTATTCGCAGAATTCACCATTCGACAAAGAAAAATGCGCAGAGCTCGCGCGCACTCTTATTTCATCACCTGCTGGCTGTCTGCTGGTGGCTGAAAAAGACGGTACTGTAATCGGCTGGCTGGCCGGAGGTATTGCTGAGCAGTGGTTCAGTCGCCAGCTTATGGCATTCGAATATGGATTGTTTGTCGCGCCTGAGCATCGCGGCGGCACTCCGGGCCCGCGTCTCGCGAAAGCATTTATCACATGGGCGGAAGAGCATGGCGCCGTGATCATAAACATGGGGATCACCACGGGCGTGCATGAAGAGCGCACGGGTGATTTGTATTCACGTCTCGGCCTGTCCCGTACCGGTCTGCTTTATTCCAAAGAGGTGTAACGATGTGTACCGGGTTAGAGGTGGCTGCAATTGGCGCGTCCGTTCTTGCTGCGGGTGGTGCTGTCTACAGCGGTCAGCAGCAAAAGAAAATGTCCAACTACCAGGCGGCACAGGCGGAAGCCGACGCAGAAGCCGCGCAGGCAGCTGCACGGGTAGAAGCTCATCGCATCCGCAAGGCGGGCAGGGCGCAGGCAGCCCAGGCGAATGCCGCGCTGGCAGCGTCTGGTGTTGACACTGGAGAAGGTACGGCGTTGCGTATTCAGTCCGGTATCGTGGGGGACGCAGAACAGGATGCGTACCAGACCATTTTGAATGGCGCGAATCAGAGCGCCAGGCTGAATTCACAGGCGCAGGCCGATCGCATCAGCGGAAAAAACGCGGCAATGGCAGGTTATATCGGCGCTGGTAGTTCGCTGCTCAGTGCTGGAGGTAAAGCCTACAGTGGCTGGAAGTCAGCTAAAGAGGGCAAATACGGACTTTATGCGGAGTAAAAACTGTGAGAATTCCAACGGGTAATTTTGGCAACGTAACGCCGCAGGCTAATCCGACGCGTATCAGTATCGGTAACGTAGGTCAGATTGGTAACTCTGTGGCTGGTCTGGGGGCAGCTCTGGGCCAGACAGTTGAAGATGTACAACGCGTGCAGGATAAAGCGGATGTGGCAGCAACACAGGCTATTCTTCTTGATCTCGATGCAAAGTCTGCTGATCGCTGGGAAAATCCGGAGACGGGTGCGCTGACTACCCGGCAGGGGTTTAAATCCTCCGGCGTTGGGCTGGACATGGGTAAATCTGATGCGTCTGATTATGAAGAGGCCAGAAAACGGGTACCGCCCAGTCAACTTAATTACTTCGATGCACAATGGAAGGCGGGACAAGTTCGCCGCGTCAGTACCTACAACGGTTTTGAGCGCTCGCAGACGGAACAGGCACAGCGCCAACAACTGGACGCCACTGTCAAATCGTCCGTTGAACAGGAAGCGGGAGCCTTTGACGATCCGCAGGCGGCGGGGCTTGCTCGCGGTGCGCGTAAGCATTCTATTGAACTGTACGGACAGGCACAGGGCTGGCCGCAGGAAACAATTAATCTGATGGTAGCAGAAGCCAACCAGCAGGCAGACCAGCAGCGGTTTTCCCGTTTCGCAGTAACCTATCCAGAACGTTGGCTAAGCGGAGATATTCCTGTAAGCAACTTTGGTGGGCTGGATATGCGCGCCATCGGCATTGTTGAGTCCGGCGGCAGGCATCTTAATCCCGACGGCAGCGTCATAACGTCACCGAAAGGTGCGCAGGGTAAATATCAGTTAATGCCGGACACGGGGAAAGAGCTCGCCGCAAAACGCGGTGTGGAATATAACCCCGCAGACGAAGAGCAGAATGCGCTGCTGGCGAGCGATTACGCTAACCAGTTGTATGGAAAATATGGCTCTGAAACGCTGGCCGGGGCCGCATATAACTGGGGCATGGGTAACGTCGATAAACTGATCGATAGAATGGGCGACCCGCGTAAGGGGGAAATTTCAGAGGCGGCGTTTATCAGTAAACTCCCGGCGGAAACCCGCGGCTGGCTGTCGCGGTACCGTAAAAATAAAACCGGGCTGGATCCGGTCGCAGTTAATAAAATCGACAATATTGCGGAATCGCAGATACGCGAACAACGCGCATACCTGCGTCAGCAGATAGATCCCATTCTTAACAATACTATGGTGCAGTTGTACAACGGCGAGGTACCCGATGCGATGCCGGATAAGGCGTCTATTATGTTTGCCTATGGTGAGCAGGGGGAAAAAGCCGTTAAGCAACTGGATATTGCCATTGATAACGCACGCACCTTTCAGGCTATCCAGTATGTTTCACCTGCAGAGCAGCAGGCCGAACTTGCGAAAATGAAGCCGCAGGCTAACGACCCTGATTACGCGCTGAAACTTGATGCTTACGGCAAGCTGGGCGTGTTGGTGCAAAAAAGTAATGAAGCCATTCAGGCACAGCGGGACGCCCGTCGTTTTAACGAGGCGTTGTCAATGGGGGAGAAGCTCGACCCGTTGAATAAATCCATGCAGAAAGCCGCCGATACGACCTATACCGCACAGAATTTCCGCATTAACGACGCCACCACGCACGACGGTATTGTGCAGCAGGTGGCGCAAACCGGCATTATTCCGTCACAGGTTACAACGCAGCTTTCTGCCATATCCCGCGCCCGCAGCGCGGAGACAGTGCGGCAGGGCGCAGAGCTGTTTAACCGCCTGTACGATACCGACCCTGCATCTGTCGGCGATATGCCTAAAGATATGCAGGGTTTTTATCTGACGGTAAAACAGCTTACCGATTCCGGTATGTCTTCTGATGCGGCTATCGAGCAGGCGCAGAACCTGACGTACAACCAGACTGATGCGCTTAAGGCACAACTGGCGTCCACGCAGCACACCAAAGAGTACAAAAAGGATCGTAGTAAGGCGATGGACTCTGCTGTCAGCAACATGGCGCAGTGGTTCCGCTGGGATCCTTCGGCGGATGACCAGACGCTGGAGGCTGCACGCTTCCGTAATGACTATCAGGCGCTGTATGACATTAACTATCGCACCACTGGCGGCAACGCAGATGCAGCGAAGAAAATGACCAACCAGCAGGTTGCCCGCACATGGAGCATCAGCGAAGTGAACGGCGGCGCTAAATTCATGAAGTACGCGCCAGAGGCGCTCTATAACTACGGTCCGTCTGGCTGGCAGGCTGCACAGTGGAAAGCCGAAAAAGAGCAACTGATGTACGGTGACCGCAAAGAGACGATAGTCACCAGTCCGACGCAGCTCGGGGTCACATCCGGTAGCGCGCCAGTTGTTGAGACAAAAACGCCTGAATCCCGAATCGGTGGTGAGCTGGAAATTACACCTGATGTGCTGACCGCGCGCCAGGGTGATTACGCCATTATGGTGCGGACGAAAGATAAAGACGGTATCGAGGCAGTTCAGCCATTTTACGATAAGCACGGTCGCCCCATGCGCTGGAAACCGTCGCTCGAAGAGTGGGAGCCTTATAAGAAAATGCAGCAGGAGCGCGAGCAGCGTGCGCAGGATGAACTCACGCGGGGGCAGGATATTCGCGGATTTAAAGACAAGCATCGCGCGCTGGATGAGCAGTACAAACGCCTGCATAACGAGCGCATGGGCAGGGTTAAAAATTACTTTTCGTGGAGCGCTGAATAATGCCTGTGTACACCACTCCTGATGAACTGAATAATGGATTTACCCCGTCGGGCAACGTGCTGGCCGAACCGACGGGGTTTGATGTTTCGTTGCCGGAAGGGACGAACCCTGAGCCGCAGCAGCCGGAGCCTTCCGTATGGGGTGCGGCCTTCCGCCAGAATAACCTGCTGGGTGGTCTGTTTCGCCCGGCTAAACAGTTTGAGACGGTTGAAGGGTATAACCCGTACACGGATAAAAACGAGTTACACGGGTATGAACCGTGGGGATCCACCTTTGCTGACTCCCGTTCGCCAGAGGAAACCGCCTGGCTGAAACAGCAGATTGATGACGAAAACGAAGACCGTCGGGTGCTGTCAGAGGCTGGCGGCGAAGGCGTGTTGGCCAGCATTGCAGCCGGGTTTGTTGATCCGGTGACTATTGCTTCGATGTTTATTCCAGGTGCGCAGGGCGGCGCGCTGGCACGCATTGGTTCTCAGGTTGCAATTGGCGCTACGGGTACGGCGCTGAGTGAGGTCGCACTTAATAACCAGCAGATTACCCGCACCTTCGGCGAGAGCGCCGCGCATGTTGCCGCCGGTGCGTTGATGAGCGGCATTTTTGCCAGTGCAGGGGTAATGCTCACACCCTCCGTGAAAAAGGCGGCAACCCGCGAGGTGGCGGATGCGCTGGACAACATGCGTGTTACATCACCAGTAGATACTGCTGCGGCTTCACTTCCGGAGGGCGGCAGCGTGGGCGCCGCACGGATCAGCGAAGCAACGCTCGAGGATTTAACCCCGGTATCTGGCGGTCCGGTGGGTAAACTGGCATGGAAGGCGGGTAGCTATCTGACGCCAATAACCCGTTTGATGGAATCGCCGTCAAAAACGGCAAGGCGTACGGCGCTGGAGCTGGCGGAAAACAACTTCACGCTGAAAGGCAATGCACGCGGTATTGAAACGCCGGTAGCGACTGAAACCCGCGTTCGTGGCTGGCGTCGTGAAGAGGCGGCGGTAGTCGTGACCAACAAACAGGCATACGCAAAATATAAAGCTGGTGGTGGCAACAAGAGTTTTGCCTTGTTCCGGGAGGACGTTGGCCATGCCATGCGTAGCGGCGATGTGCATGCTAATCCGGTAGTGCAGGAAACGGCGCAGGCCATGCGCACCGTTGTTAACCGTGTGAAGGTCGCACAACAAAAGCTGGGGCTGTTGCCTCCGGATGAAGAGCTGAAAGCCATCGGCCAGGAGAGCTACTTCCCGCGCGTCTACAAAGTCGGAAAAATTGCCAACGAGCGTGATAAGTTCCGCAATATGCTTGTCGACTGGTGGTCGCGCGGCGAGAAAACTATGTCACGCGAAGAGGCAGAAATAACAGCGGATGCCACCATTAACAAAATTGTGGGCGCAAAAATCCCGCAGGAATTCGCCAATGTGTTTACGGTCAAGTCAGCAAAAAGCACCAAAGGCAGAACACTGAGCGTACCCGATCGCCTGATGAAAGATTATCTGGAAAGCGACGCTAACTATGTCCTGCAGCGTCATATTCGCGAGGCGTCCGCAGAGGTTGAGCTTACCCGCACCTTTGGCAATAAGACGCTGGAAAAGCAGCTTAAGGATATTCAGGACGAATTCGACGCGTTGATGCGTCAGAATCCCAAAGACCAGGCGAAATTGGCGAAGGTCCGAGATAACGATATCCGCGATATCACAGCTTTGCGCGACCGCCTTGCGGGCACGTACGGTATGCCTGATGATCCGTCGTCCTTCTTTGTCCGCGCCGGGGCGTTCCTGCGTAGCGCTAACTTTGTCACCAAACTGGGGGGGATGACCGTATCGTCTATCCCGGATCTGGCACGCGGTATTATGGTCAATGGGTTTAAAAATACCATGCGCGGCTACGGCGCGTTAATTTCACGTTCACCCGCATTCAAGGCTAACCGTGCCGAGCAGCTGAAAATGGCCGTTGGGCTGGAAAGTATTCTGCATACCCGCGCAAGAGCGATGGGAGATCTGGTGAACAGCTCATCGCGTACCACAGCGGTTGAAGCCGGCATGGAACGCGTTACAGAAGTATTCGGCAAGCTCACGCTGATGGGACACTTTGACGATATGAACAAATCCGTTACGGGGATGGTGACCTCTGACGGCATTTTGTCCGGGGTGTTTACCGGTCGTCGTCTTGCCAAATTAGGTATTAATGACAACATGGCCGCCCGCGTCCGGGCTGAATTTAAGCGACATGGTGAGGTTATCGACGGTTGGCACATTGGTAATTTTGAAAAATGGGACGATCAGCACGTTGCCGGCATATTCCAGTCGGCGGTACTGAAGGACGTCAGCAATACCGTTATAACCCCCGGAATTGGCGATACGCCATTGTGGGCCAGTACGCAGCTTGGAAAAACTGTCTTCCAGTTTAAAACGTTTGCAACCTCATCCTATAATCGCTCCACCCTGGGTGGCCTTCAGGAAGGAACTGCACAATTTTACTATGGTGTTGCTTTCCAGCTTGGTCTCGGTGCGCTGACATACGTACTTAAGGAGACGGCCAACGGGCGCGATGTGGACTGGTCGCCGGAAAAACTGGTTATCGAGGGCGTTGACCGTTCCGGTATTCTTGGCCCGCTGATGGAATACAACAACATGGCGGAAAAGGCCAGTGGCGGTGTCGTCGGGCTTGGCCCCTTGCTGGGTACCGGCACGCAGTCGCGTTACGCCAGTCGTGGTTTCATCGGCTCTGCACTCGGCCCAACCTTCGGGCTGCTCGATAATGTTAGCGATGTGACCGCTGGCGTGCTGAATGGTGATTCTGGTGACCGTGTTCTGCACAACGTACGTACGCTGCTACCGGGAAATAACCTGTTCTGGATCGCGCCACTGATTAATCAGGTGGATCCCGGTATGCGATAGCTATTTCGAATTACATGATTCCGGAGAAATTCCAAACCCAAACATAAGGGATTCTCCTGAATCACTGTAATAATAGATCATTACTTTTTTATGTTCTTTCCTCGTTTCGTAGAATAGTCTTTCCTGTGATGACAGAGGATAAAAACCATCAGGCGTACAATACAATTTTTTTAGGCCTTCTTTTGTCGAGTTTATAGCGACTTCTGATGTAAGTTTTATAAAGTCCTCTGTGTAAACATTAGCGCCGTAGCTGAATACGGTTTTACTTCCTTCTACATAATTTTTATTAGATTCGCTGAAATCTGCATTTTCTTTGTACTTCCGTAGCCGCAATACCGACACATGAAGTTCGATTTTTTTACCATTGTCGATACCTGCAATGACTTTATAGTCGGTGTACTGATTGGTAATGGGTATACCCGGCCCTGATATAGGAACGATATATTCTGACCCATAAACTAAATCTGTGGAGGCAAAGGCCGTAAAGGGAAACATTATCAATAAAGGGAATAATATTCTCATTCTTATGTTCCTTGTGAAAGTCAGGATTCCGTCCGCAAAAAGCATACACCATAGCCCTGTATTCACTACAGGGCTTTTTTATGCATCAGGATTACAAAACACGCCTTACCGCGCTGAGCGACAAACTTACTGACGTGGTGCTGGAAGAGGCTGACCCCGAGAGCTGGGCCGGGGGTAACAAACGGATAGGCGAATTAACAAAACAGGAGCGTGGCGATCGGTACTGGGATAAGAAGAACGCGGCGGCATCGCTGACACTTCTGATTAAAGTTCATTCTCTTATCGGTATGCAGACGCGCGGCGGTACGCCTTCTGACAACCCCGGCCAGGATGATGAAGCCTTTGCGCTGGGCCAGCAGGTTTCTAAGGCTGAACGGGAAGCGGCCGCTATTATCGAGCGTCTGCAGAAAGGCAAAAAATGATTTCGTTCCTCGCCTTTTTTTTACTGTGGGCGGAGCGGATGAACTGGGACGTTCCGGACTGCCACTATCAGGCCTGCCACTGGCTGGAGCATCGCGGAAACCTCGCGGTGCTTCGCTGTTTCCGTGGTTTCGGTAAATCAACGGTCCTTGCGGTGTATAATGCCTGGCGGTACTACTGCGACCGCCAGTACCGTATTTTGCACCAGTCTGAATCTGATCCAACTGCATACAAAACCAGCCGCGATACACAGAACGTTTTGCGCAATCACCCACTGACTAAAGGCATGTTGCCTGACGGACTCGGTACCGTCGAGCAGTGGTGGGTAAATGGCGCACTGGATATGCGTAACGGCAGCATGTACGCCAAAGGCATTCTGTCTAACGTTACTTCTGCACGTGCCAACGAGTGCCAGAATGATGATGTGGAAGTTCCCCGCAATATCCAGACGCCGGAAGCGCGTGAAAAGCTGCGGTACCGCCTGAGCGAGCAGACCCACATCCTGATCCCCGGTGGACGAAAGCTGTACATCGGCACTCCTCACACGCACGACAGCCTTTATGATGAGGTCGAATCTATGGGCGCTGACTGTCTGACTATTAAGTTGTTTGATAAAGAAAAGCGCATCGAGACGAAAGACGCCACACAGCTGCGCTACGTCATTCCGTTCCGGCCGGAATACGTTTTTACGGGCATTCATAAAGCGGCGCGATTGCTGGTCGAGGATGTTGACTATAAGCTGACCAAAGACGGCGTGGAGTTCGCTGTAGTGCCAGATACGGTTATAGATTTCTACTCAGATTGCGCCTGGCCAGAGCGTTTCACCCGCGAAGAAATGGAGAACCGCCGAAAAGAAACTCGCACAATTAACGAGTGGGACAGCCAGTACCAGTTGCACAGTAAGCCCGTTGGTGACGTTCGTCTCGATCCTGAGCGTATCCGCGAGTACAACATCCATCCGGAAATACGCTACGCCAACCGCACTGCGTCAATGTGGCTAGGCAGCACACAAATTGTCGGTGCTGTGGCGTGGTGGGATGTGGCTACAGGCAAGGTGAAAGCGGACGCCTCGGCGTTTTCACTGATACTGACTGACGCGCGCGGCCATTTGTATTGGCATGTTTGCAAGGAGTTGACTGGCGAACTGGCAGAGTTTGACGATAACGACAAGATCACTGGCGGGCAGGTGTCGCAAATCAAAGAGCTGGTTATCAGATACCAGATCCCCGTTGTCTGTGTCGAGGTAAACGGACCCGGCAGCTTTGCGGGAAAATTGCTGCGGCAGGCGTTAAAAGGAACCGGCTGTGGCGTTCGGGAAGAGTTCAGCGTTACCAACAAACAGAAGCGCATACTTGACGCGTTCGAAGCGCCGTTGTCCTCTCGGTTCCTGTGGGCACATAGCTACGTGCTGGACGGTCCGATGTACGACCAGATGCGTGACTTCAACCCAGCGCTGACCAACCAGCCGGACGACTTCATTGATTCAGGGGCGGGCGCTGTCAGTGCAACGCCAGTACGAATAGGTAAAGTGGTCGGGATCCCGACCGGACAATCGCGCGAACATTGGCAGTTAAGTGACGGAGACCATGAGGTTGAAGTCGATTACTAACCCTGCCAGAGGTTACATGCCATGTCGGTACCGAATCAGACCCCCTATAATATTTATAACGCCAACGGTCTGACGACCGTTTTTCCCTTCGAGTTCTTCATCATCAGTGCCAGCGATATTCAGGTGACTGTCAACGGCAAGATTGCCCTGAGCGGCTTCAGCGTTTCCGGCGTGGGTAATACAAAGGGTGGAGATATTATTTTCAACACTCCTCCGGTGAAAGGATCAGTAATAATGCTGGAGCGCGTCGTACCAACCAGTCGCCTGACGGATTACCAGGATAACGGTGATTTACTTGCTGATACGGTGAATAAAGATTTTGATCGTCTTTGGATGGCGATGCAACGTGCATATACCTATCTGGGACTGGCTTTACAGCGACCTCTCCTTGGTGGGCCATTTGACGCGGAAGGTTTTCGGATTGCAAATGGTGGTGATCCGATAAACCCGCAGGATTTTACAACAAAAACATATATCGAAAATGTTGCGCTTGCTCGAGTGCTGCGGGTACCAGAAAAGTATATCAATGTGTTACCTTCCACAGCAGTACGTGCGGGGAAGCTCCTGGCCTTTAACGATCTGGGGAATCCTGTTTCCGTATTGCCTGCTACGGGTTCAGCAGAAGATATCATGCTCGAACTTGGTTCATCACACGGTGGTGAATATATCGGGATCGGAGATACAACAGTAGGCGAGATTCTGAGGCAAAAAGTTTACATCATTGTGATCACTGGTCAGTCAAATGCGGCGGGGGCAAACAGCGGTGGTCCAAATCCTGGAAACCCGAAAGTAAAAGTATGGAATCCACGTAATAGTTCGTGGGGGTCCAGTGATTTCACTCAAAACCCTTTTGCATATTCCAGCCCTGATGGTAACAAAGGCAACAACAATATCGCTCTGGCGTTTGCACATCGCCTGGTTGATGAGCATAAAGCCGATAAGGTTTACATCATCTACGATGCCGCTGGCGGTCGTCCGATTGAAGACTGGACTGCAGAAGGTGTTGATTCAGTCCGCTATGCTGCGATTAAAAGTAAAGTTGAAGCAGCGTTCATGTCACCTGAAATTATAGCCACAGGAAAAACTGATATTGATTTTCTGGTATTTGCACAGGGTGAAGAAAATGCCCTGACGGATACCGTAACGGATTATCGAACAAAACTTGCGACACTGGATAAACAATTTCGTGCAGAAAGCTGGATGTCTGATACCACACCGATGTTTATCATGGGTATGAGCGGATTACACATGCGCTACCAGATCTGGCAGGCGCAGGTTGACTACTGCGAAAATTACAATCGCAACTGCATTTATGTTAATTCAGCAGGATTGTTAACGCAGTATGAGGTTGACCAGACAGGGGATTATACGCACTGGCTGGGTAAATCGCTTTGGGAACATGGTTATTACCGCATCTGGCAGGCCTTACATGAGCGCGGTGTAACACACAGGCTGACGCTTCCTGCATTTTATTCGCGAGGTATTGGTGCCTGGAATGGTAATAATATTGCCATTGCAGGATTTAGTTCGCTGGTTAGCGCGGGTTCGACGACCAGTGATTTTCCAAAGAACGGGCCAGCGGCTTCGCATTCAATTCATTGGGGTTATCAATGTACAGCTGCAAATTATTCCCTTGCTGGCGGCTATCAGATCACAATGCAAACTGGCGCAAATTATTCTGTTTCCTGGGGACGCCTGAACACGTTCAGTGCAGTCGCGCAGTACTCATCTGCATTTGGATATGGCAACACGATTAATGCGCCTTATGCCTTTGCTGGTGGACGGGGACATACTATAGCGGATCCCTATTGCGCGGCACTCGGGGCTTTTTCTGAATACAAAACCTCACTCGAAGACCCAGTACGTTTTCAAGTGGGGACAGGAAAAGCGTCAGCCTCACCTAAAACCGGCTTTGCCGTCTTTGAATCAGGGCGCGCTCTGTTTTCAGGTAACATCGATTTCAGGACAGACAATGCTTTCTCTGTTGGAACGCCAAGCGCCCGCGCGTCAGTTATCTATGCGGGTACTGCAGCAATCAACACCTCTGATATAACGACGAAAAAATTACGTGGAGCGTTAACCGATGCTGAATTACGGGCATGGGCTAAAGTGCCGCCGACAATTTATCAGATACTGGAGTCACTGAACGAAAAAGGTGAGGACGCGCGGCTACACGCAGGGCTGATTGCACAGGATGTTGCAACGGCGTTTGAATCTGAGGGGCTGGATCCGCGCCGTTACGCTCTGTTTTGTGAAGATGAAACGTTTGAAGAGGTATTCGAACCACAGATTCAGACAGTCACTCGTCAGAAACGCGGGCCGGGTATTATCAGGGAAACAGGGGTTGTTGACGGTAAGGAAGTTACAGTGGAACGCGCTGTGGGTGATGCTCTCCAGTACACGGTAAAAGACAATGAACTTGTACCATTAATGGAAGAGATCGAAGAAAAAGTGATGGTTCCTGTTCGTAAATCGACAGGTACCCGACTTGGACTGCGCTATACAGAGTGCCTGATTTTTGAGGCTGCATATCAGCGTTCAGTTATCTCCAGTTTGGCAGCGCGCCTCGATCAAATGGATGAGAAAACAGGTTAATCTTCAATGGTCGGGATTCCGACCATGACCACCCTTTACCCTCTCTTGTGAATAATCACATTCCCTGTGGGGGTAAGGCATGAGGATGAACAACCATTCAGATATAGCGGCGGGAGCTTCCTATGTAACTTCTATTAGTAGTGGCGGTTACTGGCTGCTCCAGCTTCTCGACAAAGTAAGTCCAAGCCAGTGGGCTGCTATTGGTGTGCTGGCGAGTCTCTTTTTAGGGCTGGTTACCTACCTGACCAACCTGTATTTCAAAATCAAAGACGATCGTCGCAAAGAGACTCAAATGTATGCCCAGCAACAGGATTAAACTCAGCGCTGCTGTTCTGGGGCTGGTCCTTGCTGGTGCTCCTGCGTCGGTTATTCTCGATCAGTTCCTCAATGAGAAAGAGGGTAACAGTCTGACGGCGTATCGTGACGGTGGTGGGATCTGGACGATTTGCCGTGGCGCCACGATGGTTGATGGCAAGCCAGTAATGCAGGGCATGAGGCTGACGCAAGAAAAATGCGAACAGATAAATGTTATTGAGCGCAATAAGGCGCTGGCATGGGTTGAACGCAATATCAAAGTGCCACTGACCGAACCGCAGAAAGCAGGTATCGCGTCATTCTGCCCGTACAATATCGGCCCTGGTAAATGCTTTCCGTCCACTTTCTACAAGCGAATCAATGCTGGCGACCGTAAAGGTGCATGCGAAGCGATTCGCTGGTGGATCAAAGACGGTGGTCGCGATTGTCGTATCCGCTCCAATAATTGCTACGGGCAGGTTTCCCGTCGTGATCAGGAAAGTGCACTGACATGCTGGGGGATAGACCAGTGACCATTAAAGCGAAACTTTTAGGACTGAGCGTTCTGCTGGCGCTGTTCACCGGTGCATATTATGCCGGTTATCTGAAAGGCTGGTACGCGCACAGCGACAAGGTAAACAGCGAGTATAAGGCGAAGAGCAAAAAGGGTGAGAAGAGCGTCGCCACCGGCGAGCAGAAAGCGGCTACAGCCAGCGCCGAAGGAAAAGTGATTTACCGGACCATTTACCGCGATGTGGTGAAATATGTTAACGACCCGAATCATACTAAGTGCAATTTTGACAAGCACGCTGTGCAGCTGCGTCAGCGTGCCATCGACGCGGCCAACAATATCCCCGGATTTGATGAACCCGCCATGTAAAGCAAGTGATGCAGGACGGGATAGCGACGAAGATCTGCAGGCCGATACTCAAACAGCGGAGTGTGTACGGGAGCTGCGTACAAATATCTATCGCTGGCAGTCGTGGTATAAAGCCACATTATGATGTGTACATATTAGTGTACTTATTTTGATTTCTAATTAAATTTAATTTCAATTAAAACAATAAATTGCAATTTATTGATGTTATATCCATTTAACTAAGGGGACGAAGCGGCACGAGTATAGCGTTTTTTACTCACAACGGTAAGCCTCAGGCCGCCCAACTGCTCAAACCGTCACCATTCAAGCCTGTTTTTTCTGGTTTTTCTGCTTTTGCTCATTCCGCCTGGCTTGCAACCTGGCTTCTTCTTTGCGTTTATTGCTCATATCATTGCGGATCTGCGCGTGGCTCATCAGCGCGAAGATAAACGTCCCGCCACAGATATTCCCGGCGAGCGTAGGGAGAGCAAAGGGCCAGAAGAAATCACTCCAGTGCAGCGTACCATTAAAGACCAGATAGAGAATTTCCACCGAACCGACGACGATGTGCGTGGTATCGCCCAGCGCAATCAGCCAGGTCATCAGAATAATAACCACAATCTTTGCCGCACCGGCGGCGGGAAACATCCATACCATTGTGGCAATTAACCAGCCGGAAATGATGGCGTTGGAAAACATCTCCGTTGGCGTGTTTTTCATCACATCCATGCCGATTTTGACAAAAGCATCGCGGGTTTCTTCATCAAAAATCGGCATATGCTCAAACGCCCATGCCGCAACCCCGGTGCCAATAATATTACCTAGCAGAACCACACTCCACAGGCGCATCAGCAGGCCAAAATTGCCGAGCGTAGGGTTTTGCATTACCGGCAGGACGGCGGTGACGGTATTTTCGGTAAACAGTTGCTGGCGGGCCATAATGACAATTATAAAGCCGAAGGTATAACCGAGGTTCTCCAGCAAAAATCCCCCAGGCACACCTTCCAGTTGCACATGAAAAATTCCTTTAGCCAGTAGCGAGGCGCCCATCGACAGTCCCGCAGCGATGGCTGACCACAGTAGCGCCATCGCGTCGCGCTCCATTTCTTTCTCCCCATCCTGGCGGATATGTTCATGGATCGCCATGGCGCGGGAGGGGAGTCTGTCCTCATCGACCTCAATCTTTTTACCCTCTAGCTTTTCGTCACTGTCGACCTGAAGTTCGTCGCTGTGCCGATCAATCTTTTCGTTCTCAATGTCATTCATAGCCGAATCCTGAATTAGCACGTATTGCTAAAGCGTAGCGGCTTTTGTCCGAAAATCAGCGGGAGAAAGTCTGAGATAGCAAAAATGGTAACGTTAGTTTTTATTGGGGTAGCTAGAATAGAGCCGCCGCGGAGTGCGCATTACCAGGCTATGATCAAATCAGTAACACAGGGTATATAGACATCATTTGACGTGCTGTTACAATCGCTCACATCTAAACAGGCGGATACGTCATCGTTCCGTCATGGATGGCAATCAGCGATAGCCATAATACACAGGGAGACACTTATGAAGCTTCGCCTGTCGGCGCTTGCGCTGGGAACCACACTTTTGGTGGGGTGTGCGAGCTCTGGTACTGAACAGCAGGGGCGTTCGGACCCATTTGAAGGGTTCAACCGCACCATGTACAACTTCAACTTTAATGTTTTAGATCCATACGTTGTTCGACCGGTGGCAGTTGCCTGGCGTGATTATGTCCCGCAGCCGGCGCGTAACGGTTTGAGCAATTTTACCGGCAACCTTGAAGAGCCGGCCGTTATGGTCAACTACTTTCTACAAGGCGACCCCTATCAGGGGATGGTGCACTTCACCCGTTTCTTCCTGAACACCCTGTTAGGTATGGGCGGATTTATCGACGTGGCGGGTATGGCTAATCCGAAGTTACAGCGCGTTGAACCACACCGTTTTGGTAGTACGTTAGGCCACTATGACGTTGGTTATGGACCGTATATGCAGCTTCCATTCTACGGCAGCTTCACGCTGCGTGATGATGGCGGCGACATGGTGGATACGCTGTATCCGGTACTGTCCTGGCTGACCTGGCCGTTGTCGATAGGTAAATGGACGGTTGAAGGGATTGAAACCCGCGCGCAACTGCTTGATTCCGACGGTCTGCTGCGTCAATCTTCCGACCCTTACATCATGGTGCGAGAAGCTTACTTCCAGCGTCATGACTTTATTGCGAACGGTGGGAAACTCAAACCAGAAGAAAACCCGAACGCGAAAGATATTCAGGACGATTTAAAAGAGATCGATTCCGAGTAAGGAAGGATGAAAATAAAAAGGTGAGCTAAAAAGCTCACCTTTTTTATATCTAAAGAAAATCAGAATGCGTAGTTGAAGTTGGTACCGAACAGCCAGGCTTTACCTTCAGAATCGAAAGTATACGGGCCTTCTTTGACGGTCACTTTCTGGCCGTGCATATAAGAAACGCCTACGTCAATGGACGCGTCATCATTGAAGGCGTAAGTGGTACCCGCACTCAGCCACAGACGGTCCTGGTCCGGAATGGAGATGGAACGCTTGCTCGCAGGAACCGGGCTATCGTCATAGGCGATACCGGTACGGAAGGTCCAGCTTTTATCCATGTAATAAGTCGTACCCAGCGCGATGCGGTAAGAATCTTTGAACCCTTCTTCTTTATAGAACAGCGTCTGCCCGTTGGTGCCGGTTGCTTTCAGTTCCTGGAACTGACTCCAACTGGTGTAAGCCATGCTGTAGTGAATAGCCCACTGTGGTGCAACGCGGTTGTAACCCGACAGTTCCCACATTTCCGGTAGGTTAAGCGTCAGAGAACCTGGGACGGTGGCATTGGTGGTTCCCCAAGGGAACGCCGTGCCTGCGCCAGGTAACGCGTTGGCCTGGGTGCGGATGCCGCTCTTGTAATCGCCATCGAAGTCGATTTTGACTTCAGAACGATACGTTAAACCGTAGCGGTTATTTTTATCCAGCTCGTACAAAATACCAGCGTTCCAGCCGTAACCCCATTCGTCACCTTTCAGGCTGGCAATTTTCTGGCTGACTTTTGGCAATGCAGCAGTTTGTTCACCGGAATAACGCTCAATTTTTGCATCGGCATAGACGGCATTAAAACCAACGCCAAAGCTCCAGCTATCATTCAGACGGTAGGCACCGCTCAGGTTCAGGTTGACCGTTTTAAGATCGGTCTTCCCGCCGTATTCGCCGACGATGTAGTTATCGTTAAATTCGGTTGCCAGGCCATAGTTTGACGTGACAGAAGCCCCCCAACCAAACTGTTCGTTGATCGGCATTACGAAGTGAGCATTGGGAACCCACGCCGTAGGCGCGATGTTGTCCGCATCGGTGCTGCGACCGGTGTATGGCGATTTACCGGAAATATTCACGTCTGGATCGATATACACCGCACCCGCTGAAAAAGTAGGGCGGTCAAACATCATAATTAGCGCCGGGTTACGACTGGCGTTACCTGCATCATCTGCAATAGCGCCTTCACCCGAATATGCCCGGCCAAGGCCAGAGGAAGAAAATTCGTTTAACTGAAAGCCTGCAGACCAGGCCTGTGTGGAGATAATTGCCACTGCGACTGCGAGAGCAGACTTTGTAAACAGGGTTTTCTGGCTCATGACCATAACCTCATTGATTTATTTTTATACAAACAATGTTACATACCGTAACAGGAGCGCGAAGTGTAGGGTCTGAGGTACAACTTAGAAATCAGACCAGTGCCGAGAGTATAGGTCTGACCAGCTGAAATGTTGCAAGTATGTTTATAAATATTTTCAATTCTGATCTCGGAAACGCGATCCAGCTGGCAAAATTGCGGGTATGCACACTCACCTGTTTGGGTGATTTTTGTTTTAGATCATTTTTAAGTGTGATTTCGGTCACTTATCCCATTTCATACAATTAACGACTGGAGAGGCGAATAATGGGAGCGTAAAATATCCCCATCGTTTATCTGGCACCACAGGTGCGAATACAGAGGAAATCTACAATGAGTAAATGCAGTGCTGATGAAACCCCGGTTTGCTGCTGTATGGATGTTGGCACCATCATGGACAACTCCGATTGCACCGCGTCATACAGCCGTGTGTTCGCGAATCGTGCAGAGGCAGAAGAAACGCTGGCCGCTCTGACTGAGAAGGCGCGTGGCGTGGAATCTGAGCCTTGCCAAATCACCTCGACCTTTACTGAAGAGTCTGAAGGTGTGCGTCTGGATATCGACTTTGTTTTTGCCTGTGAAGCTGAAACGCTGATCTTCCAGCTGGGCCTGCGTTAATCCCTTCTTTAAAAGCCCTTGTTACCCGGTAGCAAGGGCTTTTTCGTCACTGTCAGTGATTATTCACTGTGTCATAGCTCCCACTTTCTTTTCTCCCTGCTTGGCTAAATGTAAAAAATTGGTTAAGACTGTGATCAGGTCAGACCACTTATTTTTATTTTTTACAGGGGAGTGTTATGAGTCAGGCTTTACCGCTGGTTACCCGCCAGGGCGATCGCATCGCCATCGTAAGCGGATTGCGTACGCCATTTGCCCGCCAGGCAACCGCGTTTCATGGCATTCCCGCCGTAGATTTGGGGAAAATGGTCGTTGGCGAGCTGCTGGCGCGCAGCGAAATTTCTGCTGATGTGATTGAGCAACTGGTCTTTGGCCAGGTGGTGCAAATGCCCGAAGCCCCAAATATTGCTCGTGAAATCGTGCTGGGAACCGGGATGAATGTGCACACCGATGCCTACAGCGTAAGCCGAGCCTGCGCCACCAGCTTCCAGGCGGTGGCGAATGTCGCGGAAAGCCTGATGGCGGGGACTATCCGCGCAGGAATTGCCGGCGGTGCGGACTCCTCGTCAGTTCTGCCTATTGGCGTTAGCAAAAAGTTGGCGCGGGTGCTGGTGGATGTCAATAAGGCCCGGACCACCGGTCAGCGTCTTAAACTTTTCTCCCGACTGCGCTTACGTGACCTGATGCCCGTACCGCCAGCCGTCGCCGAGTATTCCACCGGTTTACGCATGGGGGATACGGCCGAGCAAATGGCCAAAACTTATGGGATTACGCGAGAGCAACAGGATGCCCTGGCGCACCGTTCTCATCAGCGCGCCGCTCAGGCGTGGTCTGAAGGAAAACTGGCAGATGAGGTGATGACCACCTACGCGCCACCTTTCAAAGATCCTTTTTCAGAAGATAACAATATTCGCGGTAACTCTACGCTGGCCGATTACGCCAAACTGCGTCCGGCCTTTGACCGAAAGCACGGCACCGTTACCGCGGCGAACAGTACCCCGCTAACGGACGGCGCAGCCGCCGTGATTATGATGACGGAATCGCGTGCGAAAGAGTTGGGGCTGGTGCCGCTGGGATACCTGCGTAGTTTTGCCTTTACCGCCATCGATGTCTGGCAGGACATGCTGTTGGGGCCGGCGTGGTCAACGCCGCTTGCCCTGGAGAGAGCGGGTCTGACCATGGCTGATTTAACCCTGATCGATATGCATGAAGCATTTGCCGCACAAACGCTGGCGAATCTTCAACTGCTGGGTAGCGAACGTTTTGCCCGCGAAGTGCTGGGCAGGGCGCATGCCACGGGCGAGGTCGATGACAGTAAATTTAACGTGCTGGGCGGATCGATTGCCTATGGACACCCCTTCGCCGCCACCGGTGCTCGCATGATCACCCAAACCCTCCATGAGTTACGACGCCGTGGCGGTGGTTTTGGTTTAGTGACAGCCTGTGCTGCAGGTGGTCTGGGTGCGGCAATGGTTCTGGAGGCGGAATAATGGAAATGACATCGGCTTTTACACTAAACGTACGTCTGGATAACGTCGCTGTTGTCACCATTGATGTGCCCGGAGAGAAAATGAATACCCTGAAGGCGGAATTTGCCTCCCAGGTTCGGGTCATTCTGAAACAAATTCGCGATAACAAAGCATTACGCGGCGTGGTGTTCATTTCGGCGAAACCCGATAACTTCATTGCCGGGGCGGATATCAACATGATTGGTCGCTGTCGCAGCGCGCAGGAAGCTGAAACGCTGGCACGCCAGGGGCAGCAGATTATGGCGGAAATTAATGCCTTGCCGATCCCCGTAATCGCCGCAATTCATGGCGCCTGTCTCGGCGGTGGCCTGGAGATGGCGCTGGCTTGCCACAATCGTATTTGTACCGATGATGCTAAAACCGTACTGGGTTTACCGGAAGTGCAGCTTGGTCTGCTGCCCGGCTCTGGCGGTACCCAGCGGTTGCCCCGTCTGATTGGCGTCAGTACCGCGCTGGATATGATCCTCACCGGAAAACAACTACGCGCAAAACAGGCGCTGAAAGCGGGTTTAGTGGATGAAGTTGTACCGCATACCATTTTGCTGGAAGCGGCCGTAGAACTGACCAAAAAGGACAGTCCCGCACACCGAACTCTGCCGGTGCGAGAGCGTGTGCTAGCGGGGCCGCTGGGGCGGGCGCTGTTGTTCCGCATGGCCAGTAAAAAGACGGCGCAAAAAACGCAGGGCAACTACCCTGCAACAGAACGTATCCTTGAGGTCATCGAAACCGGCCTGGCGCAAGGCAGCAGCAGCGGTTACGACGCCGAAGCCCGCGCGTTTGGCGAACTGGCGATGACATCTCAGTCTCAGGCGCTGCGGCACATCTTTTTTGCCAACACCGATGTGAAAAAGGATCCCGGAAGTGATGTGAAGCCCGGCCCGCTAAACAGTGTAGGCATTTTGGGCGGCGGTCTGATGGGGGGCGGTATTGCCTATGTGACGGCCTGTAAAGGCGGCTTGCCAGTGCGTATCAAAGATATAAATGCCAAGGGAATCAACCACGCGCTGAAGTACAGCTGGGATCAGCTTGAAACGAAGGTTCGCCGCCGTCATATCAAAGCCAGCGAGCGTGATAAACAGCTGGCGCTGATTTCGGGATCAACCGATTACCGTGGCTTCGCTCATCGCGACCTGGTTATTGAAGCCGTATTTGAAGATCTGGCGTTAAAACAACAGATGGTGGCAGAAGTTGAGCAAAATTGCGCATCTCATACCATTTTTGCCTCTAACACCTCATCTTTGCCGATTGGCGATATTGCGGCAAACGCTGCCAGGCCTCAACAAGTAATTGGTTTGCACTTCTTTAGCCCGGTGGAAAAAATGCCGCTGGTCGAGGTTATCCCGCATGCCACGACCTCTGAGCAGACAATTGCCACAACCGTTAAACTGGCGAAAAAGCAGGGCAAAACGCCGATAGTGGTCAGAGATAAGGCCGGATTTTATGTTAACCGCATTTTAGCGCCATACATTAACGAAGCTATTCGTATGCTGACCGAAGGCGAGCGGGTTGAAGCCATTGACGCCGCGCTGGTTAAGTTTGGTTTTCCGGTCGGGCCAATCCAACTTTTGGATGAGGTCGGAATTGATACGGGCACTAAAATTATACCAGTGCTTGAGGCTGCATATGGAGAACGTTTTAGCGCGCCTGCAAATGTTGTTGCTTCAATTTTGAATGACGATCGCAAAGGTAGAAAAAATGGTCGGGGTTTCTATCTTTATGGAGCGAAAGGGCGTAAAAGCAAAAAACAGGTCGACCCTGCAATTTATACGCTTATTGGCGTCCAGGGGCAGGGCCGACTCACCGCCGCGCAGATCGCTGAGCGGTGCGTCATGTTAATGCTCAATGAAGCAGCACGCTGTTTCGATGAGAAGATTATCCGCAGCGCGCGTGATGGCGATATCGGCGCTGTATTTGGTATTGGTTTTCCGCCCTTCCTCGGCGGCCCGTTCCGGTATATGGATTCGCTCGGCGCGGGTGAAGTGGTTGCTGCTCTGCAACGACTGACCACGCAATACGGCTCGCGGTTTACGCCGTGTGAGCAGTTATTGCAGATGGCGGAACGCGGTGAAAGATTCTGGAGTAATGGGGAAACTGACCTGAATTCATGAGGTCAAAGGTAGGATGAATCCGCACTGAATGTATGGGTCGCGCTCAAATTGTAAACAGAGATTGACTATACTTACGCCGTTGAGGTAAAAAACAGCGTTTCATTCGGTGAATGGATAAGGCACAATGCCGGCCACCACATCGTTACCACGGTCAATAGGGGCTGTGGATAAAGGTGTCGGTGATTCTGGTTAACAAAAGCGGTGCAATATGCAAGTTTTTATCATGCGTCACGGCGACGCAGCCCTCGATGCCGCCAGTGATTCGGTTCGTCCCTTAACCTCCTGTGGTTGTGACGAATCTCGCCTGATGGCGAACTGGCTGAAAGGTCAAAAAGTGGATATCGAACGTGTTCTGGTGAGCCCGTTCCTACGAGCCGAACAAACGCTGGATGTGGTGGGGGAGTGTATGAACCTGCCAACCGGTGTGGATGTTTTGCCGGAGCTGACTCCCTGCGGCGATGTCGGTCTGGTCAGCGCCTATTTACAGGCTCTGGCCAATGAAGGTATCGCCACGGCGCTGGTCATCTCTCACTTACCTTTAGTGGGGTATCTGGTGTCTGAACTTTGCCCAGGCGAAACACCGCCGATGTTTACCACATCAGCGATTGCCAGCGTAACGCTTGATGAGAGCGGGAAGGGTACTTTTAACTGGCAGATGAGCCCGTGTAACCTGAAAATGGCAAAAGCGATTTAAAAAGCCTGGAATCGGATAAGGCACAGCCAACATCCGGAAAATCAAAGAGCCGCAAATGCGGCTCTTTCTGTTTTTCTGCATCAGGGAAGTTCGGGTGGTTGCCACTCTTCCACTTCAATCAGCAGCAGCAGCGCGGCGTCGCCACCGTACTCTTTTGGCGCTTGATGAAAGGCCATCACGTGCGGATGCTGCGCCAACCAGAGCGGTGTTTGCTGCTTAAGAATATGTTTTCCGTGGCCATGCATCACGCAGGCGCAAAACACATGCTCACGACGACAGGCGGCAATCAGCGCGCCTAACTCCTGTTTGGCCTGCTGCTGGGTCAGCCCGTGCAGATCGAGAAACAGCTCCGGGGAGTAATCGCCACGGCGCATTTTCTTCAGTTCGAAATGGCTGACGTCGGCACGCAGATATCTTACCGGGCCGTCCGTATTCAGCAGCGGCTGAAACTCGTCCGAGAAATAGTGACTGGCATCAGCTTGTTCCTGCAGCAGCCTTTTAACCGGAACCTCGGTAATTTTTTTACGTAGCGGTCGGTGAACAATGGTGTCCTGTTTAATTTTACGCGTGCCGGTCATCAGCTGGCGAAACAGCGTCTGATCCTCCTCGCTGAGCGATGTTTTCTTTTTCATTCGAGAGTCTCATCTTTTATTTTTCGTTAGTTTAACCCGACTCGGCGGGCATCCGATCGCTTAAAACGCAATTTTCGCGCTCAGGCCCTGTGTGAATGCTGATTTATCGCCGTCTTCGTGGCAAACTAGCCGCCGAAATTAATACGAGCATGCCCTGGAGGAATACGTGGATAAAATTTTCGTCGATGAAGCAGTGAGTGAACTGCATACCATTCAGGACATGTTGCGTTGGGCGGTCAGCCGTTTTAGCGCGGCGAACATCTGGTATGGCCATGGCACGGATAACCCATGGGACGAGGCCGTACAACTGGTGCTGCCGTCACTTTATCTGCCGCTGGATATTCCGGAAGATATGCGTACCGCGCGTCTGACTTCCAGCGAGCGCCATCGCATTGTTGAACGCGTGATTCGCCGCGTCAACGAGCGCATTCCGGTCGCTTATTTGACCAACAAAGCCTGGTTCTGCGGACATGAGTTTTATGTTGATGAACGCGTGCTGGTGCCACGTTCGCCGATTGGCGAGCTTATTAATAACCGCTTTGCGGGCCTTATCAATGAGCAGCCGCAGCATATCCTGGATATGTGTACCGGCAGCGGCTGTATTGCCATTGCCTGCGCCTATGCTTTCCCGGAGGCCGAAGTGGATGCGGTGGATATTTCCACAGACGCGCTGGCGGTGACCGAACACAATATTGAAGAGCACGGCCTGATCCATCATGTTACGCCGATCCGTTCCGATCTGTTCCGCGATCTGCTGAAAGTCCAGTATGACCTGATTGTGACCAATCCGCCGTATGTCGATGCGGAAGATATGTCCGATCTGCCAAACGAATATCGTCATGAACCTGAGCTGGGTCTGGCGTCCGGCAGCGATGGACTAAAACTTACCCGTCGCATTCTGGGTAACGCTCCGGACTACCTGTCAGATAACGGTATTCTGATTTGTGAAGTCGGAAACAGCATGGTACATCTGATAGAGCAATACCCGGATGTACCGTTCACCTGGCTGGAGTTCGACAACGGCGGTGAAGGTGTATTCATGCTGACCAAAGAGCAGTTAGTTGCTGCTCGCGAGCACTTCAGCATTTATAAAGACTAAATACACGCGCACATACACAACACTCATAACGGAGCCGTGATGGCAGGAAACACAATTGGGCAACTCTTTCGCGTAACCACTTTCGGTGAATCACACGGGCTGGCGCTCGGTTGTATTGTCGATGGTGTTCCGCCGGGCATTTCTCTGACAGAAGCTGACCTGCAGCACGATCTCGACAGACGCCGTCCTGGCACATCGCGCTACACTACGCAGCGTCGTGAGCCGGATCAGGTGAAAATCCTCTCCGGTGTGTTCGAGGGCGTTACCACCGGCACCAGCATTGGCCTGTTGATCGAAAATACCGATCAGCGTTCACAGGATTACGGCGCGATTAAGGACGTTTTTCGTCCAGGACACGCCGACTATACCTATGAGCAGAAATATGGCCTGCGTGACTACCGTGGCGGCGGACGCTCATCCGCACGTGAAACGGCGATGCGCGTTGCGGCCGGAGCGATTGCCAAAAAATATCTGGCGGAAAAGTTCGGCGTTGAAATTCGCGGCTGTCTGACGCAGATGGGTGATATTCCGCTGGAGATCAAAGACTGGTCCCAGGTGGAACTTAACCCGTTCTTTTGTCCAGATCCGGATAAACTCGAGGCGCTGGACGAACTGATGCGTGGGCTGAAGAAAGAGGGCGACTCCATCGGAGCGAAGGTGACCGTGGTTGCAAGCGGCGTACCAGCGGGTCTCGGCGAACCTGTATTTGACCGCCTGGATGCTGATATCGCTCACGCGCTGATGAGCATTAACGCCGTTAAAGGTGTTGAGATTGGCGACGGTTTTGACGTTGTTGCACTGCGCGGCAGCCAGAACCGTGATGAAATCACCAAAGAAGGTTTCCAGAGTAATCATGCGGGCGGCATTCTTGGTGGGATCAGCAGTGGGCAACAAATCATTGCTCATATGGCGCTGAAACCGACCTCCAGTATTACCGTTCCAGGGCGCACTATTAATCGCTTTGGTGAAGAAGTCGAAATGATCACCAAAGGTCGTCACGATCCGTGTGTTGGGATCCGCGCCGTGCCAATCGCCGAAGCGATGCTGGCAATCGTGTTGATGGATCACCTGCTGCGTCAGCGGGCGCAAAATGCGGACGTGAAGACCGATATTCCACGCTGGTAAGAGATGAAAAAAACGGCACTTGCGGCGCTGGCTCTGTTTGCCAGCACCGCCTGTCTGGCGGCGACGCCCTGGCAGAAAATTACCCATCCGGTTGCAGGCAGCGCGCAGTCTATCGGCGCGTTCTCCAATGGCTGTATTGTTGGCGCAGATACGCTGCCTGTACAGTCAGAACACTATCAGGTGATGCGCACCGATCAGCGCCGTTACTTTGGCCATCCGGATCTGGTGATGTTTATCCAGCGTCTGAGTAATCAGGCCAACAATCTGGGGCTGGGTACGGTGTTAATCGGCGATATGGGCATGCCGGCCGGTGGGCGATTCAATGGCGGTCACGCCAGCCACCAGACGGGACTGGATGTAGATATTTTCCTGCAATTACCGAAAACCCGCTGGACTCAGTCGCAACTGCTGCGGCCGCAGGCGTTAGATCTGGTCTCACAGGATGGCAAACGTGTCGTGCCGTCACTCTGGAAGCCGGAGATTTTCAGCCTGATCAGGCTGGCGGCAAAAGATAATGAAGTCACGCGTATTTTCGTGAATCCGGCGATTAAGCAGCAACTTTGTCTGGATGCAGGGACCGACAGGGACTGGTTGCGTAAAGTGCGGCCATGGTTCCAGCATCGTGCGCATATGCACGTACGGTTACGTTGTCCTGCCGACAGTCTTGAGTGCGAAGATCAACCGTTACCACCACCGGGTGACGGCTGCGGCGCGGAGCTGCAAAGCTGGTTCGAACCTCCGAAACCTGGAACCACCAAGCCTGAGAAGAAGACACCGCCGCCGTTGCCGCCTTCCTGCCAGGCGCTACTGGACGAGCATGTACTCTAATGGATCATTTTGCCTCTCTGTTTATGGTGTCGCCACTGCTGTTAGGTGTGCTTTTTTTCGTGGCGATGCTGGCAGGTTTTATTGATTCTCTGGCCGGAGGCGGTGGTTTACTCACTATCCCGGCATTGATGGCGGCCGGAATGCCACCCGCGCAAGCGCTGGCCACCAATAAGCTGCAGGCCTGTGGAGGATCTATCTCTTCCTCCCTCTATTTTATTCGCCGGGGCGTGGTTAATCTGGCGGATCAGAAGCTCAATATCTTCATGACTTTTATCGGCTCAATGAGCGGCGCGCTGTTGGTTCAGCACGTGCAGTCAGATATTCTGCGCCAGATCCTGCCGGTTCTGGTTATCTGTATTGGCCTTTACTTTCTGTTGATGCCGAAAGTGGGGGAGGAGGACCGACAGCGTCGGTTGCATGGGTTGCCTTTCGCGCTGGTGGCCGGGGGCTGCGTCGGCTTTTATGATGGCTTTTTTGGTCCGGCTGCGGGGTCGTTCTACGCGCTGGCCTTTGTCATGCTGTGCGGCTACAACCTGGCGAAATCGACGGCCCACGCCAAAGTATTAAATGCCACATCGAATATCGGTGGGCTGTTGCTGTTTGCCCTCGGCGGCAAAGTGATTTGGGCGACCGGATTTGTGATGCTCATTGGCCAGTTTATTGGCGCACGGATGGGCTCACGGCTGGTGCTCAGTAAAGGACAAAAACTCATTCGGCCAATGATCGTCATTGTCTCCGCCGTGATGAGCGCCAAGCTACTTTATGATAATCATGGACAGGAGATTCTCCACTGGCTGGGGATGAACTAATGAATAATACCCATCACTACGAACAGTTAATTGAGATTTTTAACGGCTGCTTTGCCGATGAATTTAATACCCGTCTGATTAAAGGCGATGACGAACCGATCTATCTTCCTGCGGATGCGGAATTACCGTATCACCGTATCGTTTTTGCGCATGGCTATTACGCCAGCGCGTTACACGAAATTTCACACTGGTGCATCGCCGGTAAGGCGCGGCGTGAACTGGTCGACTTCGGTTACTGGTACTGTCCGGACGGACGCGACGCGAAGACGCAATGCCAGTTTGAAGACGTGGAAGTGAAGCCGCAGGCGTTTGACTGGCTGTTTTGCATGGCGGCGGGTTACCCGTTTAACGTCAGTTGCGACAACCTTGAAGGGGACTTTGAACCGGATCGCGTGGTATTCCAGCGCCGTGTCCATGCTCAGGTGATGGAGTACCTGGAAAAGGGGATCCCTGAACGTCCGGCGCGCTTCATTAACGCGTTACAGAATTATTATCACACGCCTGAACTTAAGGCGGAACAATTCCCGTGGCCCGAAGCGCTCAACTGAAGTCGCTGCCACGTTTACAATGAGGAAAGAAGATGATCGCGGAGTTTGAATCACGCATTCTGGCATTAATCGACGATATGGTAGAGCACGCCAGCGATGATGAGTTGTTTGCCAGTGGCTATTTGCGTGGACACCTGACGCTGGCCGTGGCCGAACTGGACGCTGGCGAGGACCATTCCGCTGAGGCATTGTACGCCAATGTGACCAGCAGCCTGGAAAAAGCCATCAGCGCAGGCGAACTATCGCCGCGTGACCAGGCGTTAGTGAAAGAAATGTGGGACACTCTGTTCCAGAAGGCTACTGCACAATAATTGCGGTAAATTGTGCCGGATGGCGACGCTCTGGTGTCTTATCCGGCCTACCTTGTTGGGGTGTTTGTAGGCCTGATAAGCGTAGCGTCATCAGGCCATCCTTTTATTTCACCGCTTTACCCTTCAATAACTTCCTGACCCACAGACGATTTGGATTTAGCGCCGCCAGCGTGCTGGCATCCATGGGAATCGGTTCATTGCTCATTTGCGAAGCCAGAATTTCTGCACACAGCGGGGCAGTACACAGCCCGCGCGATCCCAGCGCGGCCAGCATAAATAAATCGGAATAAACCGGCGCGCTTACGGCGTGCTCTTTGTCTGCAGCAAGTGTGGTGTACTGGCTGAGCGTGGCGTCATAGTCCGCGACGTTGCCGACCATTGGCATGTGATCGCGCGTGGCGCAGCGCACCCCGCAGCGGGCGGCATTGTCACTAACGTCTACCTCTTTTGCCCACACAGCGTTCGGGAAGCAGTCGATTAAGCGTTGACGGTTTTGTTGCTGATCGTCCTCGCGATACGCTGTCTCTTCACTCCCTCGATGATAGCTGGCGCCAATGCAGTGCTGCTGATTTTGCGGGTTGTGCGGCGTGAGGTAGCCGTCATAGCACAGCACCTGACGTAACGCTGAAAGTGCAGGTGTGGTGGGAATATGACTCACCTGACCGCCCACGGAGTACACCGGTAGCGGCTGCGTTTGCTCAAAACCGCTAATGCGATGACCGTTAGCCAGAACGACTGCTGCGTGAGAGGCGGTTTCTCCACTGGAAAACTGCAATTGCCAGCTTGCTGTCTGGCGAGTCAGTGAGGTCAGCGTATGGTGGTAGCGGGTGCGTAATCCCAGGGTTGTTGCATAGTCCAGTACCGCGGCGGTTAACTGCGCCGGGTACAGCCATCCTCCGGCCGGATACTGAATCCCGCCGCATCCGGTTTCCACACCTGTTGTTTGTAAAACCTGCTGTGCGTCAACCCCGACGGCGAGCGCAGCGGGCAGTTCAAGGGACAGCATCTGGGTGATTTTTTGCTGGCTTTTCTCATCCCACGCGAGTTGCGTCACGCCGCACCAGTCATGCGCGAACTCAACGGGGAGGGTGTCATACAGTCGACGGGCGAAGGTAAACGCAGTGGGGAAAAAGAGATTAATGGCCGCGTCATGTTTGCTAAGTAGGGGGTAGAGCGCCCCCTGGCGATTACCGGAGGCGCCCCCGGCAGGTTTATCGTCGGCGCAATACAGCGTGACCTGCCAGCCGCGGCGCAATAACGCCAGTGACAGCAATGCGCTGGCAATTCCTCCACCAATAATAGCGGCTTCGCGCTTATCTGTTCCCGTACGCGCAAACCATGGCGCCGAGGACGTGAGCGCCTGAGTCTGTTCCATCACGCCACAGAGCATTTCGCGTTTGCGCCCAAAGCCTTTGCATTTTTGCATTGTAAATCCGGCTTCCTGCAACCCCCGACGTACAAAGCCTGCCGATGTAAAGGTTGCCAGCGTCCCGCCGGGACGAGCCAGTCGGGCCATCGCGTTAAACAGCGTTGGCGTCCACATATCCGGGTTTTTTGCCGGTGCGAAACCGTCCAGGAACCAGGCGTCCACCTTTTGATTCAGAGAGTCATCCAGCGTACTGGTCAGTTCGTTTATATCGCCAAACCACAGATCCAGCGTGACGCGCCCATCATCAAGCAGCAGGCGATGACATCCCGCCAGCGGCAGCGGCCATTGTTCTTGCAGTGCCGTGGCCCACGGGGCAAGTTCTGGCCAGTGCTGGTGGGCTAAGGTGAGATCTTCACGCGTCAGCGGATATTTTTCAAAGCTGATGAAATGTAATCTTTCCAGGGTAGCTTCTGGGTGGGTATCGCGAAAATCGGCAAATGCCTGCCAGAGCGTGAGGAAGTTAAGTCCGGTGCCAAACCCGCTTTCTGCCACCACGAAGAGAGGACGTGAATGCGCAGGGAATCGTTGTGCGAGATGGTTACCGCCGAGAAAGACGTAACGTGTCTCTTCCAGCCCGTTATCATTAGAAAAATAGACATCGTCAAAATCTCGGGAAACAGGTGTACCCTCAGCGTTGAATTCAAGGTTGGCAGGTTGTATAGCGTATTGTTTCACGTAAGTTACTCGTCTGACAGGCTGTGACCCGATCTTAGCGATGAGTGCCTGGCTGCGCAAATTTCCACATAAAATGGCTGATCGGACTTGTTCGGCGTACAAGTGTACGCTATTGTGCCACTCGAAACTTTAAAATAGTGCGACTTACAGAGGTATTGAATGAAACGTGCAGTGATTACTGGCTTGGGCATCGTTTCCAGCATCGGTAATAACCAGCAGGAAGTCCTGGCATCTCTGCGTGAAGGACGTTCAGGGATCACTTTCTCTCAGGAGCTGAAGGACTCCGGCATGCGTAGCCACGTTTGGGGCAACGTAAAACTGGATACCACTGGCCTCATTGACCGCAAAGTAGTGCGCTTCATGAGCGACGCATCCATCTATGCATTCCTATCAATGGAGCAGGCAGTGGCTGATGCCGGCCTGGCTGCAGAAGATTACCAGAACAACCCGCGCGTTGGCCTGATTGCAGGTTCCGGCGGCGGCTCCCCACGTTTTCAGGTGTTCGGCGCTGACGCAATGCGTAGCCCACGTGGTCTGAAAGCGGTTGGCCCGTATGTGGTCACCAAAGCGATGGCGTCCGGCGTTTCTGCCTGCCTCGCAACGCCGTTCAAAATCCACGGCGTAAACTACTCCATCAGTTCTGCCTGCGCGACATCTGCGCACTGCATCGGTAACGCGGTAGAACAAATTCAGTTGGGCAAACAGGATATCGTTTTTGCTGGCGGCGGCGAAGAGCTGTGCTGGGAAATGGCGTGTGAATTCGATGCAATGGGCGCGTTGTCTACCAAATACAACGACGATCCGTCAAAAGCTTCCCGTACCTATGACGCAAACCGCGACGGTTTCGTTATTGCTGGCGGCGGCGGTATGGTCGTGATTGAAGAACTGGAGCACGCTCTGGCACGTGGCGCGCACATCTATGCGGAAATCGTCGGTTACGGCGCAACGTCCGATGGCGCAGACATGGTTGCTCCGTCTGGCGAAGGCGCAGTACGTTGCATGCAGATGGCGATGCACGGTGTAGACACGCCGATCGACTACCTGAACTCTCACGGTACCTCGACTCCGGTAGGCGACGTGAAAGAACTGGGCGCAATCCGCGAAGTGTTTGGCAACAACAGCCCGGCAATCTCCGCAACCAAAGCGATGACCGGTCACTCACTGGGCGCGGCTGGCGTGCAGGAAGCTATCTACTCTCTGCTGATGCTGGAACATGGCTTTATCGCGCCAAGCATCAACATTGAAGAGCTGGATGAGCAGGCGGCAGGTCTGAACATCGTGACCAAACCGACCGAGCAGGCGCTGACCACCGTGATGTCCAACAGCTTCGGCTTTGGCGGCACCAACGCTACGCTGGTTATGCGTAAGCTGAAGGCGTAAGTCTCAGCTTGAATACCAAAAAAGGGAGCCAACAGGCTCCCTTTTTACCGTGTTTACTTCGGCATTTTTTCGTATTCCGGCGCGATCTCAGCGGACCATGCTCTGGCTCGCGTAATCTCTCCGGCATTGTAAATGGGCTGCTCGTAATGACGACCCACGTCCCGGACACGATAAATTTTCCACCGTCCTTCCTCCCAACGGGTATATACCTCCAGTTGAATAGGGGCTGACTCAGTGCCTAACTGCAGGTTCAGTTTTTCACCGCCGAGGAATGGCTGCGCCTGTCCAACCCGCAACAGCGGGATCCATGCCGGTGCGTAATCCTGCACATACATAAAGTAGTCCGCTTGCACGATCTCCTGCTCATAAAGCATATCAATTAGCGCCAGACGCTCGATAACCTCTTTGGCGACATAGCGTTGCAGTAATGCTGATGTTTCGCGGGGCGCATCCGGATCCTGAGTGTAGTTCTTCATCCACGAAAGATAGAACTGTTTCACATCCTGCGTGCTGTCACGGTGAGAAGGGGTACAGCCACAAACCAGCAGGATGAGAACAATCAGTGGAAAGGCTTTCATTACTTCTTCCTGTAAATGGTGTATGACGGCTTTGCGGTCCGATAACCTGGACCGGCCCACATGTCTCGCTGTTTGAAGTCGGAATACCAGTCATGACCGTCATATATCGCCATGTGACCGCTCGGGTTTCCATTAGCATAAGGTTGAATGATGATGACATCCCCTTCGCGCGGCTCTTCAAGCGCGCCAATGGCGCTGAAACCGGCGTTTTTCAGCATCGGACCATAATCTTTGGCATGGTATGTGCGCCCAAGAGTAACGCCGCCTGCCTGAACAGCTTTGCGGGTATATTCCGCACAGCGCCCTTGTGAATGTGAACTCGCGTGCGATTTGGCGTAATTGACCGCCACCTTTTTATCCCAACTCATAACGACTCCTGTTAATAACATACGTAATAGCAATTACGTGATGCTTTAACAGTATTTACGCAATTGGAAATGGCAAATAGTGCTATTAATATTCTCAATATATTAAGCTGGGATATTTATTAATTTATATGCTCGATAAATTACGAGTGATCTATTTAATATTCAGTATTACTTGTTTTATCCTCTGGCTGCTGGCGTGGATAGCGTGACGGCCAAATCACGTCTGGCGAGGTTTCGAGCGCCTGCGCAATGATCTGTTCCGCTCTGGGCCAGCTTCGGGTAAATACATTGCGCAGTGAATCGGGTGATAATCCAGCCGCACGAGAAAGATCTCTGAGCGTGATTCCTTTTTTTTCCAGTGCACTTTTAATATCTGCACGATGCCAGTCTTGGCTTTTGTGTTCCATTCTGTAATCCTAAGGAAATGTGTTATCGGCGCCGATATTTTTCAGGGTATAAACCAGAGAAACAAAAGAATGTAACTTTCTTTTTGGTCACTGGAATATTGCCAGAATAAAACTGAAATTTCGCGCAAAAGAAAAAATATTTTTTATTCCACAGGCAGAAAGGAAAGAAACTAATGGCAAAAGAGTGGTTCACGGTAAAGGAATGTCTTGAATTGCCGGGGTTTCCAGGAAGCGCGCCTGCGGTTCGTTCCCGTTTAAACATGTACAGTGAAGGCAAAGAGGGCGTGAAGCGCAAACGTGTTAAATCAAAGGCTGAGGAGTTCCATATCTCCATTTTCCCTTTGTATGTCCGTCCTTACCTGAAAGAAACTGAAAAGGTGATGGCCTTAGAGAGCCGTTGCGTACAGGAAGCAGAACCGAAAGAGATCTGGGATATGATGTTCAGACTGCTGACGCCGGGGCAGCGCAAGCAGGTGACCGGACTGTTTGGCACAAAAGGAATTGATGCTGTATTTCCTTTTTTATTCGACGAAAAGTCGTCTTTACCGTGAACCAACCTGGTGAGATTTCAGGGTTGACAAATTTAGTGGCTCACAGGCAGACTTCGCACTCAACATTATCTATCTGATAATGCGTAAGCGTTTAACGTTATCCAACGCACCTTAATCCTGAAAGTCAGGTAGAGGGGGCGTGGACATTCCTCGCCTTACTCTGCATTTTGGAGTAACGCATGACAGCTGTAACCCAACAAGAAAAAACACCTTCGGCGAACTTTTCACTGTTTCGTATCGCTTTTGCAGTTTTCCTGACCTATATGACGGTCGGTCTACCTTTGCCCGTTATTCCTCTGTTTGTGCATCAGGAGCTGGGCTATGGCAACACCATGGTTGGTATCGCCGTAGGCGTACAGTTTCTGGCAACGGTATTAACGCGCGGCTACGCCGGGCGCTTAGCCGATCAATATGGCGCCAAACGTTCGGCGCTACAGGGGATGTTTGCCTGTGGGTTGGCGGGTGCGGCGTGGCTGTTAGCCGCGCTATTGCCTGTTTCTGTCCCTGTAAAATTTGCATTGTTAATCGTCGGGCGTTTGATCCTCGGTTTTGGCGAAAGCCAACTGCTCACCGGAACGCTGACCTGGGGGCTTGGGCTGGTCGGTCCAACACGCTCGGGTAAGGTGATGTCGTGGAACGGGATGGCGATTTACGGTGCGCTGGCCGCCGGTGCACCGCTGGGCTTGCTGATCCATAGCCACTTTGGCTTTGCGGCGCTGGCGGGAACGACAATGGTATTACCGCTGCTGGCATGGGCATTCAACGGCACCGTTCGCAAAGTGCCTGCTCATGCAGGAGAACGCCCTTCGTTATGGAGCGTGGTAGGGCTTATCTGGAAACCGGGCCTGGGCCTGGCGCTGCAGGGCGTTGGCTTTGCGGTGATCGGTACGTTTATTTCACTCTATTTTGTCAGCAACGGCTGGACGATGGCGGGGTTCACCCTGACCGCGTTTGGCGGGGCGTTTGTGCTGATGCGCATTCTGTTTGGCTGGATGCCGGATCGGTTCGGAGGCGTGAAGGTAGCCGTTGTCTCCTTACTGGTTGAAACCGCGGGGCTGATTCTGCTGTGGCAGGCCCCATCAGCATGGATTGCGCTGCTCGGGGCGGCATTAACCGGGGCAGGGTGTTCGCTTATCTTCCCGGCATTGGGCGTAGAGGTTGTGAAGCGAGTGCCCGCGCAGGTTCGCGGTACGGCGCTGGGCGGTTACGCCGCGTTTCAGGATATCTCCTACGGCATAAGCGGCCCGGTCGCCGGGGTACTGGCCACCGCGTACGGTTATCCCTCGGTATTCCTTGCCGGAGCGATATCCGCCGTGGTGGGGATTGTCGTGACGCTGCTTACGCTGCGCAAAGGTTAAGCGACCAGCCAGAAAATGGCTAATGCGATCATTAACGCGACAAACAGCAGTCCCGGTCGTGCCGACAGAGATTTTACCGTTTCAATCATCGGCGCGAACGGGCTGTAAATAGGCTGAAGATGGCGCGGATCGTTTAGCTCGCGTTCCCGTTCTACGCGGCGCAGGAAGATTTGATTCAGCAAGTCCTGTACCTGCACCGTGGTCAGAATCGTTTGTGGTTGGATCTGATACGTCTGCTGCGCGTACTCTTTTATTGCCGTCAGCTCATTCGGCTCTAATGGCAGCTTCAGGGCCGCCTGGAGCGTTTGTAGCGTCGGGGCGCTTTGCAGGCTGAGCGTCTGGCGCGCCTGCAGCCAGGTGACCAGATGAGTAAACTGTTTGGCGGGGATCAGCTCACCGCTTTTTACGCCAGACAGCTCTAACATTGACTGCCAGATCATCTTACCTGACTCTCCCGTGGCCGCCGCCAGTTTGGTAACCAACTGGTTCAGCGTATTGTGCTCTGCGGGTAACAACGGACGATCGGTGGCCGGGCGCTGTTGCGGTTGCGGTATAGAAAGCTGCCCTTGTTGCAGCAGCGTGAGCACGTTCTTCAACTGCTCAGGCGTGAGCTGGCTGAGCGCCGTTTGCCCATACTGCTGACGGATAAAATCACTTACCGCCTGGCGGTTATTTCCCTGACTCAGTAATTCAGTGAGCTGTGAGAGAACCTGACGATTAGCATGATTTTGCTGAGCAACACCCAGCCGCTGATTCAGGTTTTGCTCCGCGGCAGGAAAGTGACGTGATTGCAGCGGCGTATCACTTTTGACGCCCAGATCGTGCTTCATTCCGGCCCACACCTCGGCGCTTTGCTGTTGGGTGAGTGAAATCAGACGGGTAATCAGTCGTTCCAGCACGGTACGTTGTTGTGTGGATAACGGTTGTTCACCCGCAGCAGAAGGGGCATTTTGGCCTTCGCCGGGAGGGCGTGCGGGTGTACCTGAAATGGGCTGCATCATCTCTGTTCCTTAAATCTGTGCTGACCAGGTCTCGCAGTATGCCTGGCGGCGAGATTATGGCACACTTGCCCGGTTAACTCTCGTTCTCAAACAGGTGCGAAAGACGTGAAAATCCTCGTTGATGAAAATATGCCCTATGCCCGCGAACTGTTCAGTCGTTTGGGGGAGGTCAAAGCGGTTCCCGGTCGCCCGATTCCCGTTGCCGAACTGGATGATGCGGATGCCTTAATGGTGCGCTCGGTGACGAAAGTAAATGAATCACTGCTTAGCGGAAAACCGGTTCAATTTGTCGGTACGGCAACCGCAGGCACGGACCATGTGGATGAAGCTTGGCTTGCGCAGTCGAAGATCGGCTTTTCCGCAGCGCCCGGCTGTAACGCGATTGCGGTCGTAGAATATGTTTTTTCAGCGTTGCTGATGCTGGCGGAGCGCGACGGGTTTGCGTTACGCGATCGTACTGTAGGCATCGTAGGCGTGGGCAATGTGGGCGGTCGTTTGCAGGCACGTCTGGAAGCACTGGGGATCCGCACGCTGCTGTGCGATCCGCCGCGAGCCGATCGCGGTGATGAGGGAGATTTCCGCTCGCTGGACGAACTGGTAGAGCAAGCCGATGTGTTGACTTTCCATACGCCGCTGTTTAAAGACGGACCGTACAAAACGCTGCACCTGGCAGATGATGCGCTGATTAGCCGGCTGAAGCCGGGCACCATTGTGATCAACGCCTGCCGCGGGCCAGTCATCGACAATACGGCATTGCTGAACCGATTGAATGCCGGGCAGTCGCTGAGCGTCGTGCTGGATGTCTGGGAAAGGGAGCCGGATCTCAATGTGGCATTGCTGGAGAAGGCCGATATCGGCACGGCGCACATTGCCGGGTATACCCTGGAAGGAAAAGCGCGCGGCACCACGCAGGTCTTTGAGGCTTTTAGCAAGTTTATTGGTCGCGAACAACACGTTGCGCTCAATACCCTGTTACCTGCGCCGGAATTTGGTCGTATCACTCTGCATGGCCCGTTAGATCAGCCAACGCTGAAAAGGCTGGTGCATTTAGTGTATGATGTGCGCCGCGATGATGCGCCGCTGCGTAAAGTCGCTGGAATTCCGGGTGAGTTTGATAAGCTGCGTAAAAATTATCTTGAGCGCCGTGAATGGTCGTCTTTATACGTGATGTGTGACGACGCAACGGCTGCTGCCTTGCTGTGTAAGCTGGGTTTTAACGCTGTTTATCACCCGGCACATTAATGTCTTCTTAATGCTCCCTGTCGAATAATGCGACAGGGACGCTTACGTATTTCTGGAGTAAATCACCATGTCTGAAGGCTGGAATATTGCCATTCTGGGCGCAACGGGCGCCGTAGGCGAAGCCCTGCTCGATACGCTGGCTGAACGCCAGTTCCCGGTCGGTGAAATTTATGCGCTGGCGCGTAATGAAAGCGCGGGTGAGCATCTGCGTTTTAACGGTAAATCGGTCCTTGTTCAGGACGTTGTAGACTTTGACTGGACGCAGGCGCAACTGGCATTTTTTGTTGCGGGCGCTGAAGCCACCGCCGCATGGGTGGAAGAAGCGACCAATGCCGGTTGCCTGGTTATCGACAGCAGTGGCCTGTTCGCGCTTGAGCCGGACGTTCCGCTGGTGGTTCCGGACGTTAACCCGTTCGTACTGGCGGATTACCGCAACCGCAATGTGATTGCGGTCCCTTCCAGCCTGACCAGCCAACTGCTGTCTGCGCTGAAGCCGCTAATTGATGACGGCGGGCTGTCACGTATTACGGTGACCAATATTATTTCCGCTTCCGCTCACGGTAAAAAAGCCGTAGATGCGCTTGCCGGACAGAGCGCGAAACTACTGAACGGCATCCCGATTGACGATGACGATTTCTTTGGTCGTCAGCTGGCGTTCAACATGCTGCCGCTGCTGCCGGATCGCGAAGGTAGCGTGCGCGAAGAGCGCCGTATCGTCGATGAAGTGCGCAAAATTATGCAGGACGACGGGCTACTTATCTCCGCCAGCATCGTGCAGTCGCCGGTATTTTATGGCCACGCACAGATGGTGAATTTTGAAGCTCTGCGTCCGTTGGCGGCGGAAGAAGCACGCGATGCGTTTTCACGCGGTGAGGACGTAGTGTTGTCAGAAGAGACCTATATCCCGACGCAGGTTGGCGATGCGTCAGGTACTCCGCACCTTTCAGTTGGCTGTGTGCATAACGATTATGGGATGCCGGAACAGGTTCAGTTCTGGTCTGTGGCAGACAACGTACGCTTTGGCGGTGCGTTGATGGCGGTGAAAATTGCGGAAAAACTGGTGCAGGAGTACCTGTACTAATGTCTGACCTGCAACAGCCGTCAACCCATAAAATTGCGCTGGGCATAGAGTATGACGGCAGCAAATATTATGGCTGGCAGCGCCAGAACGAAGTGCGTAGCGTTCAGGAAAAACTGGAAAAAGCGCTCTCTCAGGTGGCGAATGAACGCATCACTGTCTTTTGTGCGGGACGCACGGATGCGGGCGTTCATGGCACAGGGCAGGTCGTGCACTTTGAAACGACTGCCCAGCGTAAAGATGCAGCCTGGACACTGGGGGTAAATGCGAATTTACCTGGTGACATTGCTGTGCGCTGGGTGAAAGCTGTACCCGATGATTTCCATGCCCGATTTAGCGCTACGGCTCGCCGTTATCGCTACATCATCTACAATCATCGGTTGCGCCCTGCGGTTTTAGGTAAAGGGGTAACCCATTACTATGAACCGCTGGACGCTGAGCGTATGCATCGTGCGGCCCAGTGTTTGATTGGCGAAAATGATTTTACTTCGTTTCGGGCGGTGCAGTGTCAGTCGCGCACACCGTGGCGTAACGTGATGCACATTAACGTTGAACGTTTTGGTGCATATGTGGTGGTGGATATTAAAGCGAATGCCTTTGTACATCATATGGTCAGGAATATTGTCGGCAGCCTGATGGAAGTAGGCGCCAACAACCAGCCGGAGAGCTGGATAGCAGAACTGCTAGCGGCGAAGGACAGAACGCTGGCAGCGGCAACGGCGAAAGCGGAAGGACTGTATCTGGTTGCAGTAGATTACCCGGAACGGTTCGACCTGCCAAAACCGCCTATGGGCCCGCTATTTCTGGCGGACTAATTTGAGTCGTATAAAGGCAAAACTATGGACCTGATTTACTTTCTTATCGATTTTATCCTGCACATTGATGTGCATCTGGCGGAGCTGGTTGCGGAATACGGTATCTGGGTATACGCGATTCTGTTTCTGATCCTGTTCTGCGAAACCGGGCTGGTGGTGACGCCGTTCCTGCCGGGAGACTCGCTGCTGTTTGTCGCTGGCGCGCTTTCTGCGCTGCCAACTAACGATCTCAATGTTCATCTGATGGTGATGTTGATGATTGTGGCGGCGATTATCGGCGATGCGGTGAACTACACGATTGGTCGTTTGTTCGGTGAAAAACTCTTCAGTAACCCGAACTCTAAAATTTTCCGTCGCAGTTACCTGGATAAAACCCATGCGTTCTACGAGCGTCATGGCGGCAAAACGATTATCCTCGCGCGTTTCGTACCTATTGTGCGTACATTTGCACCGTTTGTTGCCGGTATGGGGCACATGTCCTACCGTCACTTTGCGATGTATAACGTCGCAGGCGCGCTGCTGTGGGTATTGCTGTTCACCTATGCAGGCTATCTGTTCGGCGATCTGCCGATCGTTCAGGAAAACCTGAAATTACTGATTGTGGCGATCATCGTCCTTTCCGTATTGCCGGGCATAATTGAAGTGATTCGCCATAAACGCGCTGCGTCACGGGCTGCAAAATAGAAAGTAACTCAGCGGTTCGACCACTTTTTTATCCAAAGTTTCGGGCTGTTATGTTTTAATGTGCAACATTCATGGTCTGTTAGGGGCAAAAATGGCATTATGCGCCCCTTATAACAAAGCTGACTAGGGTTCAGGCAGAAAGGTCACCAATGAGCTGGATTGAACGAATTAAAAGCAACATTACTCCCACCCGCAAGGCAAGCATTCCTGAAGGGGTGTGGACCAAGTGTGATAGCTGCGGTCAGGTTTTATACCGTGCTGAGCTGGAACGTAATCTTGAGGTCTGTCCGAAGTGTGACCATCATATGCGCATGTCGGCGCGCAATCGCCTGCATAGCCTGTTAGATGAAGGTTCTCTTGTGGAACTGGGTAGCGAGCTTGAGCCGAAAGATGTGCTGAAGTTTCGTGACTCCAAAAAGTACAAAGACAGACTGGCTTCTGCGCAGAAAGAAACTGGCGAGAAAGATGCGCTGGTGGTAATGAAAGGCACGCTGCACGGTATGCCGGTCGTTGCTGCTGCATTCGAGTTCGCGTTTATGGGCGGCTCCATGGGCTCTGTGGTCGGCGCGCGTTTTGTCCGTGCCGTTGAGCAGGCGCTGGAAGATAACTGTCCGCTGATCTGCTTCTCCGCTTCTGGCGGGGCGCGTATGCAGGAAGCGCTGATGTCTCTGATGCAGATGGCGAAAACCTCTGCTGCGCTGGCGAAAATGCAGGAACGCGGTTTACCGTATATTTCTGTACTGACCGACCCAACAATGGGCGGTGTTTCTGCTAGCTTCGCGATGCTGGGCGATCTCAACATTGCAGAACCGAAAGCACTGATCGGCTTTGCTGGTCCGCGTGTTATCGAGCAAACCGTACGTGAGAAACTGCCGCCGGGATTCCAGCGTAGCGAGTTCCTGATTGAAAAAGGCGCTATCGATATGATCGTCCGCCGTCCTGAAATGCGCCTGAAACTGGCAAGCATTCTGGCGAAGCTGATGAATCTTCCTACGCCGAATCCGGATGAGCCGCGTGAAGGCGAGGTGGTACCTCCGGTTCCCGATCAGGAATCAGAGGCCTGATAGTTTACTCTATGGGTTTCGGGTTGCAGGCAGGCGATAAGAGAGTTGATCCCGATGAGCTTACACAGGTAAGTGATTCGGGTGAGCGAGCACAGCCAACGCATCTGCAACGTGAAAAACAACGTGTAAAAAAGGGCAGGCCGGTTGGTGCTGCCCTTTTGCTTTTCTCAACGTAAAGAATCTACAGCCATCATGGACAATAAACGTATTCCTCAAGCCGCGTCGCCCCTGGCATCGTGGCTTTCTTATCTGGAAAACCTGCACAGTAAAACCATCGATCTCGGCCTGGAACGCGTAAGTCAGGTGGCGCGCAAACTGGGTGTGTTGAAACCCGCGCCATTTGTTTTTACGGTGGCGGGAACCAACGGGAAAGGCACAACCTGCCGTACGCTGGAATCTGTGCTGACCGCAGCAGGTTATAAAGTTGGCGTTTACAGTTCGCCGCATCTGGTGCGCTACACGGAACGCGTACGCGTGCAGGGACGTGAACTGCCGGAATCAGCGCATACAGCCTCGTTTGCTGAGATTGAAGATGCGCGTGGCGACATTTCCCTGACCTACTTTGAATACGGTACGTTATCGGCGCTCTGGTTGTTTAAACAGGCCCAACTGGATGTCGTCATCCTGGAAGTTGGGTTAGGCGGTCGCCTTGACGCGACCAATATTGTGGATGCCGATGTTGCGGTGGTCACCAGCATTGCGCTTGACCATACTGACTGGCTGGGCCCGGATCGCGAAAGCATTGGTCGTGAGAAGGCGGGAATTTTCCGTGCAGAGAAACCGGCTATCGTCGGCGAGCCGGAAATGCCTTACACCATTGCCGATGTTGCGCAAGAGAGCGGGGCGATTTTGCAACGCTGCGGCGTGGACTGGCGCTATGCGGTCACGGAGAACGACTGGTCCTTTACGGACGATCACGGCACGTTGGCGCACCTGCCGTTGCCGCAGGTCCCGCAACCTAACGCCGCTACCGCACTGGCAGCACTGCGCGCAAGCGGGCTTAACGTCAGCGAGCAGGCCATTCGTGACGGTATTGAACAGGCGATTTTACCGGGGCGCTTCCAGATTGTGAGCGAGTCGCCGCGGGTGATTTTTGATGTTGCCCATAACCCGCATGCGGCGGAGTATCTGACCGGCCGTCTGAAAAAGTTAGTGAAAAGCGGGCGTGTACTTGCGGTTATCGGTATGCTACATGATAAAGATATTGCCGGTACGTTAGCCTGGTTAAAAAGCGTGGTTGACGCCTGGTACTGTGCGCCCCTGGAAGGGCCGCGTGGTGCTACTGCAGAACAACTGCTGGAGCATCTGGGCAAAGGCTACGCCTATGACAGCGTGGCGCAGGCATGGTCTGCGGCGCTAGCTGAGGCGAAGCCAGAAGATACCGTGTTGGTGTGTGGATCGTTTCACACTGTCGCACATGTCATGGAAGTGATAGACGTGGGGAGAAGCGGTGGCGAGTAAGTTTCAGAATCGATTAGTCGGCACAATTGTGCTGGTCGCGCTGGGGGTGATTGTGCTCCCCGGGCTGCTTGACGGGCAGAAAAAGCATTATCAGGATGAGTTTGCGGCGATCCCGCTGGTGCCGAAACCCGGCGATCGCGATGAACCAGACATGATGCCTGCAGCAACGCAGGCGCTGCCGACGCAGCCGCCGGAAGGGGCGGCAGAAGAGGTGCGCGCGGGCGATGCTGCCGCGCCATCGTTGGATCCGTCACGTTTGACGACGGCAAACAGCGCGGAGTTAGATCCTGTCCCCGCGCCTGTAGAACAGCCGAAACCCAAACCGAAGCCGCAGCCGGTTGCCGTCGCTCCGACGCCAGCACCGGCTCCAGCGCCGAAACCGGCCGCGGTGGAACCGCCAGCGCCAACCGGCAAAGCGTACGTTGTACAGCTCGGTGCGCTGAAAAATGCGGATAAGGTCAATGAGATCGTGGGTAAACTTCGTGGCGCGGGCTTCCGGGTATATACTTCCCCGTCAACGCCGGTGCAGGGTAAAATAACCCGTATTCTCGTAGGACCTGACGCCTCCAAAGATAAGCTGAAGAACTCGCTGGGCGAGCTGCAGAAGATCTCCGGTCTGAGCGGCGTAGTGATGGGGTACACCCCTAATTAAGGGATTGCGCTGTTCACGGCGCTGCTCTTAATTCAGGCCGGATAGGGCGTTTTTACCGCTATCCGGCAGTGCCCGAAGAGGCATAAAACGGTATGGCGTTGAAGATTTTTTCAGCGCCATTTTTATTTACGCGTGGAAAGGAAATCCCTACGCAAACGTTTTCTTTTTCTGTTAGAATGCGCCCCGAACAGGACGACAGGGCGTTAAATCGTGGGACACTTATGGTCTGGATTGATTACGCCATTATCGCGGTGATTGGTTTTTCCTGTCTGGTTAGCCTGATCCGTGGCTTTGTTCGTGAAGCATTATCGTTGGTGACTTGGGGTTGTGCTTTCTTTGTCGCCAGCCATTACTACACTTACCTGTCTGTCTGGTTTACGGGCTTTGAAGACGAACTCGTTCGAAATGGGATTGCTATCGCGATACTGTTTATCGCGACACTTATCGTCGGCGCTATCGTTAACTTTGTGATAGGCCAACTGGTAGAGAAAACAGGCCTGTCGGGTACTGACAGGGTGTTGGGGATCTGCTTTGGTGCTCTGCGAGGAGCGCTGATCGTCGCCGCCATACTGTTCTTTCTCGATACCTTTACCGGTCTGTCGAAAAGTGAAGACTGGAGCAAGTCGCAGCTGATCCCGCAGTTCAGTTTCATCATCAGATGGTTCTTTGACTATCTGCAAAGCTCGTCAAGTTTCTTGCCCAAAGTATAAACTTTGGGTTGTTGCTGAACGAGGAAAAGACGTATGTGCGGTATTGTCGGTATCGCCGGTGTTATGCCGGTAAACCAGTCGATTTATGACGCGTTAACGGTGCTCCAGCATCGTGGTCAGGATGCCGCAGGCATCATCACCATTGATGCCAACAACTGCTTCCGCTTGCGTAAAGCAAACGGAATGGTGAGCGATATTTTTGAAGCGCGCCATATGCAGCGTTTGCAGGGCAATATGGGCATCGGTCATGTGCGTTACCCAACGGCTGGCAGCTCCAGCGCCTCCGAAGCTCAACCTTTTTACGTCAACTCACCGTATGGCATCACGCTTGCCCATAATGGCAACCTGACCAATGCGCATGAGCTGCGTAAAAAGCTGTTTGAAGAAAAGCGCCGCCACATCAATACCACTTCAGACTCTGAAATTTTGCTGAATATTTTCGCCAGCGAGCTGGATAACTTCCGCCATTATCCGCTGGAAGCCGATAATATTTTTGCTGCTATTGCGGCAACCAACCGCCAGATCCGCGGCGCCTATGCCTGCGTGGCGATGATTATCGGCCACGGTATGGTTGCCTTCCGCGATCCTAACGGTATCCGTCCGCTGGTACTGGGTAAACGCGATATCGGGGATGGTCGTACCGAGTATATGGTAGCCTCCGAGAGCGTGGCGCTGGATACGCTGGGCTTTGAATTCCTGCGCGATGTGGCACCTGGCGAAGCGGTGTATATCACCGAAAAAGGTCAGCTGTTTACTCGCCAGTGTGCCGATAACCCGGTTAGCAATCCGTGCCTGTTTGAATACGTTTACTTCGCACGTCCTGACTCCTTTATCGACAAGATTTCCGTTTACAGCGCCCGTGTAAATATGGGTACCAAGCTTGGCGAAAAAATTGCTCGTGAGTGGGAAGATCTGGACATTGACGTGGTGATCCCGATTCCGGAAACCTCCTGCGATATCGCGCTGGAAATTGCCCGTATTCTCGGTAAGCCGTACCGTCAGGGTTTTGTGAAAAACCGCTACGTGGGGCGTACCTTTATCATGCCCGGCCAGCAGCTGCGCCGTAAATCCGTGCGCCGTAAGCTGAACGCCAACCGTGCGGAATTCCGTGATAAAAACGTGCTGCTGGTGGATGACTCCATCGTGCGCGGTACCACCTCGGAACAGATTATCGAGATGGCGCGTGAAGCCGGAGCGAAGAAAGTGTATCTGGCCTCTGCGGCCCCGGAAATTCGCTTCCCGAACGTTTATGGTATCGATATGCCTACGGCGACGGAGCTGATTGCTCATGGTCGCGAAGTGGACGAGATTCGCCAGATAATCGGTGCAGACGGTCTTATCTTCCAGGATCTGAACGATCTGATTGAAGCGGTCCGCGCTGAGAACCCGGATATTCAGCAGTTTGAATGTTCAGTGTTTAACGGCGTGTACGTCACCAAAGACGTCGACCAGCAATATCTCGATTTCCTTGACTCCCTGCGTAATGACGATGCCAAAGCAATTTTGCGTCAGAACGAAGCGGAAAACCTCGAGATGCATAACGAAGGGTAATGTTCTGTTGCAGGTCAGGACACATAGAGTGGACTGACTTGCAACTGCGCATAAAAACCTGCAAAGTCAGCCCTGAAGCAAGTAAGGGCGAAAAAATGAAACGACTCATTGTAGGGATTAGCGGTGCCAGTGGCGCGATTTATGGCGTGCGCCTGCTGCAGGTTTTGCGTGACGTTACTGATGTGGAAACCCATCTGGTGATGAGTGCTGCTGCCCGACAGACGCTGGCGCTGGAAACAGACCTCTCTGTACGCGACGTGCAGGCACTGGCGAATGTAAATCACGATACGCGCGATATCGCCGCCAGTATCTCTTCCGGCTCTTTTCAGACCGCCGGAATGGTAATATTACCTTGTTCAATCAAAACGCTTTCAGGCATCGTCCACAGTTACACCGATGGGCTGCTTACCCGTGCGGCAGACGTGGTGTTGAAAGAACGCCGCCCGCTGGTGCTGTGCGTGCGTGAAACGCCGCTGCATCTGGGGCATCTGCGGCTGATGACGCAGGCGGCAGAAATTGGCGCGGTGATTATGCCGCCAGTCCCGGCATTCTATCATCGCCCGCAAACGCTAGATGATGTGATTAATCAAACAGTTAACCGCGTACTCGACCAGTTTGATATCTCCCTTCCACAGGATCTGTTCACCCGCTGGCAAGGGGCGTAAAACCGTTCCATCAGCGTGCAAAGAAACATCCGTTGCCCTGTTTCAGGGCAATTTTGTAACCGCGATCATATCCTCAACATTTAATTCGTTAAAACTCAACGAAACGCTGCGGTTCAACCGTCAGACCTGCTATCTTCAAAATCAGGACATTATTGCAACGTTTTATTAACATATTTAACGTCGAATATCCTCATCGACGCGAAAATGGCATAAGACCTGCATGAAAAAGTCTGCAAACACACAACACAACGTAAAACATAATAAAATTACGCCACTTGAGGGTTATGTATGAAGAAGACGGTTCTTGCTTTGTCTTTGCTGGTAGGACTCTCCGCCACCGCGGCCAGCTACGCAGCACTTCCGCAGACGGTTCGTATTGGTACAGATACAACGTACGCACCTTTTTCCTCTAAAGATGCCAAAGGCGACTTTGTCGGCTTTGATATCGATCTGGGAAATGAGATGTGTAAGCGCATGCAGATTAAATGTACCTGGGTAGCCAGCGACTTTGACGCGCTGATCCCGTCGCTGAAAGCGAAAAAAATTGATGCCATCATCTCCTCGCTTTCAATCACTGAGAAGCGTCAGCAAGAGATTGCGTTCTCAGACAAGCTTTACGCAGCAGACTCACGTCTGATCGCCGCGAAAGGTTCCCCAATTCAACCAACTCTGGATTCCCTCAAAGGTAAACATGTTGGCGTACTGCAAGGCTCGACTCAGGAAGCCTATGCTAATGACAACTGGCGCAGCAAAGGCGTAGATGTAGTGGCCTATGCGAACCAGGACCTCATCTATTCTGACCTGACAGCGGGTCGTCTGGACGCGGCGTTGCAGGATGAAGTCGCGGCCAGCGAAGGTTTCCTGAAGCAGCCTGCCGGTAAGGACTACGCTTTTGCTGGTCCGTCGGTGAAAGATAAAAAATACTTTGGTGACGGCACCGGGATTGGATTGCGCAAAGATGATACAGAGCTGAAAGCTGCTTTCGATAAAGCGCTGGGCGAACTGCGCAAAGACGGCACCTACGACAAAATGGCGAGCAAGTATTTTAACTTCAATGTCTACGGCGATTAATACGCCGCAGCGGGGAATGGACTGCACCATTGCGGGTAACCATTACGGTGCATAATAAATTCAGTGCACTGTTTTAGTGCTTTTGTCGCTGTCTTAATAAGCATGAGTGCATACTTAAGCGCTTTTCATGCAAATAAATACCGCCGACAGGGTAGAATGCTTTGCCTTGTCGGCCCGATTAATGGCACGATAACTGCACCTGGTCCTGTAAAGATCCCCTATAAAAGACAGTCTGTTGAGGATAGTTATGAAAAAACTGGTGTTGTCTCTTTCTCTGGTCCTGGCTTTCTCCAGTGCTACCGCAGCATTTGCAGCCATTCCGCAAAAAATTCGTATCGGTACCGATCCTACTTATGCGCCGTTCGAATCGAAAAATGCACAGGGTGAATTAGTCGGTTTTGATATCGATCTGGCTAAAGAGCTGTGCAAACGTATCAATACACAATGTACCTTCGTGGAAAACCCGCTGGACGCGCTTATCCCTTCGTTAAAAGCGAAGAAAATCGATGCGATTATGTCCTCGCTTTCCATCACTGAAAAACGTCAGCAGGAAATCGCCTTTACCGACAAGCTTTATGCAGCCGACTCGCGTCTGGTTGTCGCTAAAGATTCTGCTATTCAACCAACCATTGAGTCGCTGAAAGGTAAACGTGTTGGCGTGCTGCAGGGCACGACTCAGGAAACCTTCGGCAACGAGCACTGGGCGCCAAAAGGCATTGAAATTGTCTCTTATCAGGGGCAAGACAATATCTATTCTGACCTGACTGCCGGGCGTATTGATGCTGCATTCCAGGATGAAGTCGCGGCTAGCGAAGGCTTCCTGAAACAGCCGGTCGGTAAAGATTACAAATTCGGCGGCCCATCTGTAAAAGACGAGAAGTTATTCGGCGTGGGTACCGGTATGGGGCTTCGCAAAGATGATAACGAACTGCGCGAAGCACTGAACAAAGCCTTTGCCGAGATGCGAGCTGACGGTACTTACGAGAAGCTGGCGAAAAAGTACTTCGATTTTGATGTTTACGGCGGTTAATCACCGCAGGTGCTGATAAAGCCCGTAGATTTTTGACGAGTTGAATTTATGCCTGATGGCGCTGCGCGTATCCGGTCTACAGCGATTTTGTAGGCCGGATAAGGCAAAGCCGCCATGCGGCATTAAACGATTTGTCTGAAATCAAAAGAGGCTTATTACTCCACCACACACGACAGGACAGGCAGCATGTTGTATGGCTTTTCAGGTGTTATTTTACAGGGCGCAATTGTTACGCTGGAGCTGGCACTTAGCTCGGTGGTACTGGCGGTTCTGATAGGCCTTGTCGGCGCGGCAGCAAAGCTGTCGCAAAGCCGGGCGCTGGCGCTTATTTTCGAAGGGTACACAACGCTTATCCGCGGCGTGCCCGATCTGGTCTTAATGCTGCTCATCTTTTACGGATTACAAATCGCGCTGAATACCCTTACCGATGCAATTGGTATCAGCCAGATTGATATCGATCCGATGGTCGCGGGTATTATTACGCTCGGGTTTATCTACGGAGCCTATTTTACCGAAACATTTCGTGGCGCATTTATGGCCGTGCCAAAAGGACATATTGAAGCCGCGACGGCATTCGGTTTTACCAGTTCACAAATATTTCGCCGTATTATGTTCCCGGCGATGATGCGCTATGCCTTACCGGGAATTGGCAACAACTGGCAGGTCATTCTTAAGGCCACAGCGTTGGTATCGTTGCTCGGCCTGGAAGACGTAGTGAAAGCCACTCAGCTTGCCGGAAAAAGTACCTGGGAGCCATTCTATTTTGCCGTAGTGTGCGGGGTCATCTATCTGGTGTTTACCACTGTTTCTAATGGTGTGCTGCTGTACCTTGAGCGCCGCTATTCCGTGGGTGTGAAGAGGGCTGACCTGTGATTGAGATTATTCAGGAATACTGGAAGTCCCTGCTGTGGACCGACGGGTATCGCTACACCGGCGTGGCTATCACCCTGTGGCTTCTGATTTCATCGGTGGTGATGGGCGGGATACTGGCGCTGTTTTTGGCAATTGGTCGTGTTTCCAGTAATAAATTTATCCAGTTTCCCATCTGGCTGTTCACCTATATTTTTCGTGGGACGCCGCTGTACGTCCAGTTGCTGGTGTTTTATTCCGGGATGTATACGCTGGAGATAGTCAAAGGCACGGACTTCCTCAACGCGTTTTTCCGCAGTGGGCTAAATTGCACCGTGCTGGCGCTGACGCTGAATACCTGCGCCTATACCACGGAGATTTTCGCCGGGGCTATTCGTTCCGTACCCCATGGTGAGATTGAAGCCGCGCGCGCTTACGGTTTCTCGTCGTTTAAACTGTATCGCTGCATTATTTTGCCTTCCGCGCTGCGTATTGCGCTGCCGGCTTACAGCAATGAAGTTATTTTAATGCTGCACTCCACGGCGCTGGCATTTACCGCAACGGTGCCTGATTTGTTGAAAATCGCCCGCGATATCAACTCGGCAACCTATCAGCCGTTTACCGCCTTCGGTATTGCCGCTGTTCTGTATTTGATTATTTCGTATGTCCTGATCAGTCTGTTCCGCAAAGCGGAAAAACGCTGGTTGCAGCATGTATCCTCTAAATGATTCGAGTAACACGATGTCTGAAAATAAATTAAACGTTATCGATTTACATAAGCACTATGGCGAACATGAAGTGCTGAAAGGGGTATCGCTGCAGGCCAATGCGGGTGATGTTATCAGTATTATTGGCTCGTCAGGTTCCGGTAAAAGTACCTTCCTGCGCTGCATTAACTTTCTCGAGAAACCGAGCGCCGGGTCGATTGTCGTCAGTGGTCAGAACATTGGTCTGGTACGCGACAAAGACGGCCAGCTTAAGGTTGCAGACAAAAATCAGCTGCGCTTGCTGCGCACGCGACTGACGATGGTCTTTCAGCACTTTAATCTGTGGAGCCACATGACGGTGCTGGAAAACGTGATGGAAGCGCCGATCCAGGTATTGGGGCTGAGCAAGCAGGAAGCTCGCGAACGTGCGGTAAAGTATCTGGCGAAAGTGGGTATTGATGAGCGCGCTCAGGGCAAATATCCGGTGCATCTGTCCGGTGGTCAGCAGCAGCGTGTCTCCATTGCTCGTGCGCTGGCGATGGAACCGGAAGTGTTGCTGTTTGATGAACCCACGTCGGCACTTGACCCGGAGCTGGTGGGCGAAGTGCTGCGCATTATGCAACAACTGGCCGAAGAGGGAAAAACCATGGTGGTCGTGACCCACGAAATGGGGTTTGCCCGTCATGTCTCCACGCACGTGATTTTCCTGCATCAAGGGAAGATTGAAGAAGAGGGCGATCCGGAGCAGGTATTTGGTAATCCGCAAAGTCCGCGTTTGCAGCAGTTCCTCAAAGGTTCGTTGAAGTAAGTCACCTGCCCGGAGGCGCTACGCTTTCCGGGCCTGGAATTTTAGCGCGTCGCACTCCAGACGATAAACCCAGTCGTCGTAGGCGATACCATCAATCTCATACGCCTTTTCCAGCACCTGCGTACGCACGAACCCCGTTTTTTCCAGAATCCGTATTGAGCCCTTATTATCCGCCAGTGCGTAAGCATTTATCGCTGTGACCGCCGCGTGCTCGAAGGCGTACTGGCACACCGCGCGTACGGCTTCGCTGGCAATACCTTTCCCCTGCGCCTGTGGCATGATGGCGTAGCCGATGTCGGCTTCGTGCGGGTAGAGATGGCTGATTTGCAGACCAATATCGCCGAGCGGCGTCGGGTTGTTGTGCTCGCGGATGACAAAAGTGTGCTGTGCGGCAAGGCGTCTGGCGAATAACAGACGCGTATCTTTCGCCGGGGCGATGTTGCCCATATAGCGCATGACTTCAGGACATTCACGTAGTTTCTGGAAAAATGACCAGTCAGAAAACTGAAACAAAGAGAGGGTAAGTCGGGGAGTCGAAATTATCGCCATAACGTCGCCATTGCAGAAATCTGGCCTATAACCTTACCACCACAACGGCGACCGTGAATAGCGCTTAGGGGTTATCGGATGACATCCGCCAGCGCTTCTTCTAAATCGTACCAGCGAAACGCGAAACCGGACGCTTCCAGGCGTTTTGGCAACGCTCGCTGCCCGCCGAGAACCAGCACTGAAGATTCGCCCATCAGCAACCGCATTGCGGTGGCGGGAACGCGCAGAATGGCAGGACGGTTCAGGGCGTGGCCCAGCGCGTGGGCAAACTGCTCATTGTGCACCGGGTACGGTGAAACCATGTTGAAGGGACCGCGCAGATCGTTATCCAGCAGCCAGAGAATTCCGTTGACCATATCATCAATATGGATCCAGGCCATATACTGGCGTCCGTTGCCAATTGGTCCGCCTAAGCCAAGACGAAACGGCGGGACCATTTTCGCCAGAATGCCGCCAGCAGAGGCCAGTACCACGCCGGTGCGCAGCATACACACGCGGGTTTTGTCGCTTTGCGCGGTGCTGGCAATTTGCTCCCAGCGTGCGCACAGCTTATGGGTAAATTCGTTATGCGGCGGCTCTTCTTCTGTGACCACCACTTCGCCTAAATCGCCGTAGTAACCGGTAGCGGAACCGGAGATTAGCACTGTGGGCGGTGTCTCGCTGGCATTGATTAAATCGACTAGCTTCTGCGTAATGACCCAGCGGCTCTGACACAGGCGTTCCTTTTGCTGGGCACTCCAGCGCTTGTCCGCAATCGGCTCTCCGGCAAGGTTAATGACGGCATCAATGTCATTGAGATTTTGCCGCTCTTCCAGCCCTTTGGACAGCGTAACCCGGGAGTCGAGAATCTGACGCGCCTTATCAGGAGAACGGGTCACTACGGTTATCTGATGCCCCAGCTCCAGCAAGCGGGGGATCAGATGACGTCCAATCAGGCCAGTACCGCCGGTAATCAGAATCTGCATGTCGCCTCCCGGGTTATGTTTAGCGCTGCCAGCTCAGCGTCATAGAGACTGAGTCGGCGTAACGTAATGCGTGAAGTTTATCTATCTCTACTTGAGCATAAGTGACCCAGTGATGTTCGCGTGCGATATCGAGCACATCTTGAGTTAATTTTTCTAACAATGAGAAGCGGTTACCCTCCACGTGGGCAATGATGCTCTTGGTGATAGTGCGATAATTCAGCGCGTCGTTGATATCTTCGCTGGTACGGGCTTTGTCTGCCGGGTAGTGAATGGCAATGTTGATGACGATATCCTGGCGGTTAAGGATCTCCTCTTCTTTGATGCCGATAAAAGTGCGCAGACGAAGGTTTTTTATACGAATAATTGCGTCAGGTTGTGACATTGCAGGTTTCCTCCATGTATGAACCTTTGCATGATACACGAGAACCGAATCGCGTCACCGCTTCTCACTTTGTGCTTGTTGCATGGCGCGTTCCGTTGCGGGACGCGTACGGATGCGTTCATGCCAGTTATTGACCGCCGGGTAGTTGTCGAGGTCGATGCGCTGACGCTGATGGGCGTGGATCCACGGCCAGCAGGCAATGTCGGCAATGCTGTAGTGATCGCCTCCCAGCCAGGGGGACGTTTCCAGACGTTTATTCATCACGTTGTACAGGCGCTGGGTTTCAACCTGGTATCTTTCAATGGCGTAGGGAATCGTTTGTGGGGCGTAGTGGCTAAAATGATGATTCTGACCCAGCATGGGTCCGAGGCCGCTGACCTGCCAGAACAACCACTGCAGTGTAGTGTGGCGTTCACGTAACTCACCGCTCAGCAGCTTACCGCTCTTTTCTGCCAGATAGAGTAAAATTTCTCCGGACTCAAACAGGCTGATGGGCTTTCCGCCGTCTACCGGGGCACTGTCGATAATGGCCGGGATTTTATTGTTTGGTGAGATTTGCAGAAAATCAGGGTGAAACTGGCTACCTTTGCTGATATCGACATGAATCAGACGGTATTGCAGCTGCGCCTCTTCAAGAAACAGCGTTATTTTGTGACCGTTTGGCGATGGAGTGTAATAGAGATCGATCATTTTCAGCGTCCGTTTTGTCATGAACCGGGTCATAACAAGTATAGAGCCTGTTGGCGTGCGTGAGTTTTCATCAAGTGACAGTGAGAGAAAGACTCTATATTTTGAAGGCAAGCCAATACATTTCAGAGGACATTATGAGCAAATCTGCAATTACGCTGTGGTCAGATGCCAATTTTTTCTCCCCTTACGTGCTGTCTGTTTATGTCGCTCTGCAAGAGAAAGGACTGCCTTTTACGCTGAAAACCGTTGATCTCAACAGCGGCGAACACTTGCAACCTTCATGGCAAGGGTATGCGTTAACGCGGCGCGTGCCGGTGCTTGAAATCGACGGTTTCGAGCTGAGCGAATCATCAGCGATTACTGAGTTCCTGGAAGAGAGTTTTGCGCCGCCGCAGTGGGAGCGAATCTACCCACACGATGTGCAAAAGCGCGCGCGGGCGCGCCAGGTTCAGGCGTGGATCCGCAGCGATCTGATGCCTATCCGTGAAGAACGCTCAACGGACGTAGTTTTTGCTGGCGTGAAGAAAGGTCCGTTAAGCGAAGCGGGAAAAGTCAGTGCGGAGAAATTGTTCGCCACTGCGAGCCATTTATTGAGCCACGGGAAGCAGAATTTATTTGGCGAATGGTGTATTGCCGACTGCGATTTAGCGCTAATGCTGAATCGTCTGGTCCTTAACGGCGATGAGGTTCCCGAAGCGCTTGCAGAATATGCCGCCTTCCAGTGGCAGCGCGCTTCAGTCCAGCGTTTTATCGCGCTTTCAGCGAAGCGTTCCTGCTGAAAAACGGGGCGTAATCCAGTATCATTACAGGGTACTTTTCAACGAGGAGTGAGTGATGAAACTGATGTTCGCATCGGACATTCATGGTTCGTTGCCAGCCACGGAACGCGTACTTGAACGGTTTGCCGCAAGCGGTGCGCAATGGCTGGTGATATTGGGTGATGTTTTAAACCACGGACCGCGTAATGCGCTCCCGGAAGGCTATGCGCCTGCGCAGGTTGCTGAGCGGTTGAATGCGCTGGCAGCGCGGATTATCGCGGTGCGTGGCAATTGTGACAGCGAAGTGGATCAGATGCTTCTGCATTTTCCGATGACCGCGCCGTGGCAGCAAATTCTGACAGAAAACCAGCGACTCTTTTTGACGCACGGGCATCTTTTTGGCCCGCAAAATATGCCGGCGCTCAACGTGGGAGATGTGCTGGTTTATGGGCATACACATTTGCCCGTCGCTGAGCGTCAAGGGGATGTTTACCACTTCAATCCCGGCTCGGTAAGCATCCCGAAAGGGGGCTTTGCGGCAAGTTACGGGATTCTGGATGATAATGTTCTCAGCGTAATGGCACTCAATGATCAAAGTGTTATTGCACAGGTCGAGATTAATCCGTAATTTACCCCACAAACATAAACGCGCCGTAAGAGCGCAAGAAAAAAGAAGGTTTCCTGATGGTGGAACAGCGTCGTTTGGCAAGTACGGAATGGGTGGATATTGTGAATGAAGACAACGAAGTCATTGCACAATCCAGCCGGGAACAAATGCGGGCGCAACGCTTACGCCATCGTGCAACGTATATCGTCGTGCATGATGGTATGGGCAAAATTCTGGTTCAGCGTCGTACTGAGACAAAAGATTTTTTGCCCGGCATGCTGGATGCCACCGCTGGCGGTGTTGTGCAGGCTGACGAGCAACTACTGGATTCAGCGCGCCGTGAAGCGGAAGAGGAACTGGGGATTGCGGGCGTACCGTTTGCCGAGCATGGGCAGTTTTATTTTGAAGACCAGAACTGTCGCGTCTGGGGCGGGCTGTTTAGCTGTGTTTCCCACGGACCGTTTGCGCTTCAGGAAGAAGAGGTTAGTGAAGTTTGCTGGCTGACGCCGGAAGAAATTACCGCGCGCTGCGACGAATTTACGCCGGACTCACTGAAAGCCCTGGCGCTGTGGATGACCCGCAACGCTAAGAATGAAGGGGCGAAAGCCGAAAAGCAGGAAGAAGCTGAGTAAAATCTGCTCATCCGGCCTACAGCGTCGAGAAGTCGTGTAGGCCGGGCAATCGTTTGTTAATGGTAACCCATTATCTGCGCGCCAATCACCACCACGCTGGACATAATAAACAGCAGTCCCAACAGCGTGGCGCCTACCTTCAGCCAGTTACGAAAATCCACCCGACACACGCCTAACGTTGCCATCAGCGATGCCGACGTAGGATAGATAATATGACTGAATCCGTCGCCAAACTGGAAGGCCAGTACGGTGACCTGACGGTTTACGCCAACCAGATCGCCTAAGGGTGCTAATAACGGCATGGTCAATGCAGCCTGACCAGAGCCAGAAGTAACGAAGAAATTAAACACCGCCTGGAACAGCAGCATAAACCACGCCGCGATGGCGTTATCCAGCCCGCTGATGCCGTTGGCAATGCTGTGCAGCAGCGTGTTCAACACGCTGGCTTCCCCCGCTTCTCCATTACCGACCAGCAGTAATATGCCCTTGGCAAAACCGACCAGCAGGGCAGGGGCAATCATCATTCGCGCGCCTTCAGTGAATGAGGAGGCCATGATGTTGACCGTCATGCCGTTGAGACGAAAGACCACGCCGATAATGCCAATTACCAGGCCCATGGTGAAGAACTGGCTGGCTATCTCAGGAATAAACCACGCGTTGACGATCACGCCCCAGACAACCCAAATCATTACCGCAGTCAGCACCAGCAGCACCAGCCAGTCGCCCAGCGTGAAGCGTCGTTCCACAACGTCGTCCTGCTGTTCGCGAAAGAAACGGTCGGATTCATGTACCCGGGACAAAAGCGGATTCTTTTTGATGCGTGCCGCATAGGCCAGCGTGAAGGTCAGCCCTATCAGGGTCGCAACCACCCACACAATGATACGCAGGCCGGAACCAGAGAGTACCGGCACGCCCGCAATCCCCTGCGCGACGACCACGCAAAACGGGTTCATCCATGAGCTGGCGAATCCAATTTGAGTCGCAATATAGGTGACCAGAACGGTGGTGATACTGTCGTAACCTAACCGTACCATTAACGGTGCGATAATAATGGCAAAGGCGACCGCCTCTTCTCCCATGCCAAACACCGCGCCGCCTAATGAGAAGAGAACAAACAGCACCGGGATAAACAGGACTTCGTTTCCTCGCGTATGGCGGATGAGCGCCAGGATGCCGTTATCGATGGTTCCGGTACGCATAACGATGCCGAATGCGCCGCCAATCACCAGCATAAACATAATAATGCCGACGGCAGTGCCGAATTTAGAGCCGGAGGTTAACCCTTCAAACGGAAAATTCATCAAGCCCGGGCGCTCATCACCGGTGGTGAAAAACTGCACCCGGTGATACTGCTCTTCGCCCGCGTCGTTGGTCAGAATTCGAAAAGAGTGGGGGTCGACCACCTTACGGGTTTTGGTTTGTCCATCAACCTGATACTGCACTTCCTGACTGTCGAACATCCCGACGGGAACAACCCATGTCGCCAGACTGGTTAAAATGGCAACGAAAAAAATAATCACCAACGTATCGGGCATCGCCCATTTTTTAGCTGGCTGTGTTTCTGTTACTGCTGACATGAAAGACTATCCCTGTTGCAATGCAAAAGAGGATAAGTATGCAAACAGGAGAATAGTTATTCATTGATGCAGCGCATCCTGGCAAATGTTTCAGAATATGCCAACGAGAAAAACAGGTATAAAAAAACCGGAAATATAAGCTATTTCCGGTTTAATAAGCAGAAGTGTTGCCGGATAAGACATCCGGCACACTCGACAGATTACTGCTGCTGTTGGGAAGACTGGATCGCGGTCAGAGCGATGGTGTAGACGATGTCGTCAACCAGCGCGCCACGAGACAGGTCGTTCACAGGCTTGCGCATACCCTGCAGCATCGGCCCGATGGAGATCAGGTCGGCAGAACGCTGTACCGCTTTGTAGGTGGTGTTGCCGGTGTTCAGATCCGGGAAGATGAACACGGTAGCACGACCTGCAACCGGAGAGTTCGGCGCTTTGGATTTTGCTACGTCAGCCATAACGGCGGCGTCATACTGCAGCGGACCGTCGATCATCAGGTCAGGACGTTTTTCCTGCGCCAGACGCGTGGCTTCACGAACTTTTTCTACGTCGCTACCTGCACCAGAAGTACCGGTGGAGTAGGAGAGCATTGCTACGCGCGGTTCGATACCGAAGGCAATGGCGGATTCAGCGGACTGAATCGCGATTTCTGCCAGTTGCTCTGCAGTCGGATCCGGGTTGATCGCGCAGTCGCCGTATACGTAAACCTGATCCGGCAGCAGCATGAAGAACACGGAAGACACCAGGGAACTACCCGGTGCAGTTTTGATCAGCTGCAGCGGCGGACGGATGGTGTTCGCGGTGGTATGAACTGCACCAGAAACCAGACCGTCAACGTCGTCCTGTTCCAGCATTAGGGTACCGAGAACCACGTTGTCTTCCAGCTGTTCGCGGGCAACGGTTTCGGTCATACCTTTGTTTTTACGCAGTTCGACCAGGCGAGCAACGTAGCTTTCGCGAACCACATCTGGATCAACGATTTCTACGCCAGCGCCCAGCTCAACGCCCTGAGAGGCCGCAACGCGGGTGATCTCATCCGGGTTGCCCAGCAGTACGCAGGTTGCGATACCGCGTTCAGCACAGATAGCCGCTGCTTTAACGGTACGCGGCTCGTCACCTTCCGGCAGAACAACACGCTTGCCGGCTTTACGTGCCAGCTCGGTCAGCTGATAACGGAACGCTGGCGGAGACAGACGACGGCTGCGCTCAGAGGTCGCGGTCAGGGATTCAATCCAGTCAGCGTTGATGTAGTTAGCAACGTATTCCTGAACTTTCTCAATACGTTCGTGATCGTCAACCGGAACTTCCAGGTTGAAGCTCTGCAGGCTCAGAGAGGTCTGCCAGGTGTTGGTGTTCACCATGAATACCGGCAGGCCGGTTTCAAATGCACGTTCGCACAGTTTAGTGATACGCGCGTCCATTTCGTAGCCGCCAGTCAGCAGCAGGGCACCGATTTCCACGCCGTTCATGGCTGCCAGGCATGCTGCAACCAGCACGTCAGGACGATCGGCGGAAGTCACCAGCAGAGAACCGGCACGGAAGTGCTCCAGCATGTGCGGAATGCTGCGTGCGCAGAAAGTCACAGACTTCACGCGACGGGTATTGATATCACCTTCGTTAACGATAGTGGCGTTCAGATGACGCGCCATATCGATTGCACGCGTTGCGATCAGATCGAAGCTCCATGGCACCGCGCCCAGAACCGGCAGCGGGCTGGATTCTTGCAGTTTAGCCGGATCAACTTTGATCACTTTTGCTTTGGAAGAGTCGTCGAAAATCTCGGACAGATCCGGGCGAGTACGGCCCTGCTCATCAACCGGTGCGTTCAGTTTGTTAACGATTACGCCGGTGATGTTGGTGTTTTTCGCGCCGCCGAAGCTGCTGCGAGTCAGTTCAATACGCTCGTTCAGCTGTTCCGGGGTATCGGTACCCTGAGACATTACGAAGACGATTTCTGCGTTCAGCGTTTTCGCGATTTCGTAGTTCAGAGACTGCGCGAACTGATGTTTGCGGGTTGGGACCAGGCCTTCAACCAGTACAACTTCAGCGTCTTTAGTGTTCGCGTGGTAGTTCGCGATGATCTCTTCCATCAGCACATCTTTCTGATTGCTGGACAACAGAGATTCAACGTGGCTCATCTTCAGCGGCTCAGCGGCTGGCAGAGAAGAGTTAGCACGGACGATGCTGGTAGTCTGGTCTGGCGCATCGCCACCGGCACGCGGTTGAGAGATCGGCTTGAAGACGCTCAGACGAACGCCTTTGCGTTCCATTGCGCGGATCACGCCAAGGCTGACGCTGGTCAGACCGACGCTGGTTCCGGTAGGGATCAGCATAATAATACGGGACACGGTTTATCCTCTTTCGTTACCGTCGATGTAGACGGGTTACAAAACAGCACCGCCAGCTAGGCTGGCGGTGTGAAATCAGGCAGTCAGACGGCTCGCGTCTTGCGCGATAACCAGTTCTTCGTTGGTTGGGATAACCACCGCAGGACGGGTACCTTCTTTGTTGATGAAACCAGATTTGCCGAAACGTGCGGCCAGGTTACGTTCGTGGTCAACTTCAAAGCCCAGAACGCCCAGTTTGCCCAGAGACAGTTCACGAACCATCGCTGCGTTTTCACCAATACCACCGGTGAAGACAACTGCATCCAGACGACCATCCATCAGCGCAGTGTAAGAACCGATGTATTTCGCCAGACGGTGACAGTAAACGTCCATTGCACGTTTAGCGTCTTCTTTAGTCGCGTAGTTATCTTCAACATAACGGCAGTCGCTGGTGACTTCGGTCAGACCCAGCAGGCCGGACTCTTTGGTCAGCATTTTGTTGATCTGGTCAACGCTCATGCCCAGGGTGTCGTGCAGGTGGAAGATGATCGCCGGGTCGATGTCACCGGAACGCGTACCCATCACCAGACCTTCCAGCGGGGTCAGACCCATGGAGGTATCAACACATTTACCGTTACGGATAGCAGATACAGAACCGCCGTTGCCCAGGTGGCAAGTGATGATGTTGAGCTCATCAACCGGTTTGTTCAGAATTTTTGCCGCTTCCTGAGTCACGAAGAAGTGGCTGGTACCGTGCGCGCCGTAACGACGAACACCGTGTTCTTTGTACAGGCTGTATGGCAGAGCATAGAGGTAAGACTCTTCCGGCATGGTCTGATGGAACGCGGTGTCGAACACAGCCACGTTTTTGTCTTTCAGATTCGGGAAGGATTTCAGCGCTTCTGCGATACCGATCAGGTGTGCAGGGTTATGCAGCGGTGCAAAAGAGGCTGCGTCTTTGATACCCTGAATAACAGAATCGTCGATAACCACAGAGCCGGTGTATTTCTCGCCGCCGTGAACAACACGGTGACCAATCGCAGTCAGCTGAGCAGACAGTTCTGGTTTTTGTGCCAGAATAGTATTAACGATAAAATTCAGCGCTTCACTGTGAGCGGCGCCTGCACCTAAAGCCGCTTCTTGTTTACCGCCGTCCATTTTCCACTTGATACGTGCTTCTGGGAGATGGAAACATTCGGCTAAACCAGAGAGGTATTCTTCACCGTTTACTGCATCGATGATGGCAAATTTCAGTGAGGAGCTACCGCAGTTCAGAACCAGTACTAACTTACTCGACATGGAAGTACCTATTTATGATACGTGGCTAAAAAAACGTCAGGAAGTCATAGAGCGTAGCGCATGATGACACCGACGTTTATGATTAACATCATGCGCCATAGTCTTTTTGGGCACGATGGAATAAATACCTTTGAGTCTATGTCATTTTGCGTATTTTTCAGCCAATGGCATACTATGTGTCAATTTGACGACTCAATGATTTTGGACTAAAGGCCTTACAGGCCGGCACAGGATACCTGAATGTGGGTATTAAAGACAAAATGTTTTGAACGATGTCCTTTGTAGTTGTTGTTTTGCACAAATTTTTTAATTTTTATATGTGAAGTTGAGGTAACCGCCATGTCGACACCGGATAATCGTTCCGTCAATTTTTTTAGCTTGTTTCGCCGGGGGCAGCACTATGCGAAGACGTGGCCAATGGAAAAGCGCCTCGCACCTGTGTTTGTAGAGAACCGCGTGATCCGCATGACGCGTTACGCGATCCGTTTTATGCCGCCTATCGCCGTCTTCACCTTATGCTGGCAAATTGCGTTAGGTGGGCAGTTGGGACCGGCCGTGGCGACTGCGCTGTTTGCGCTCAGCCTGCCGATGCAGGGCATGTGGTGGCTGGGTAAACGTTCTGTAACGCCGCTGCCGCCTTCAATACTCAACTGGTTCTACGAAGTTCGGGGTAAATTGCAAGAAGCCGGGCAGGCGCTCACTCCGGTAGAAGGAAAGCCTGATTATCAGGCGCTGGCTGACACGCTTAAGCGCGCCTTCAAACAACTGGATAAAACTTTCCTTGATGATTTGTAATTGACCCCTGATTACGCATATAAAAGAAGGCACAAGATGCCTTCTTTTTTTTCATCGCAGTAGTAGTGATACAGGAGTCCCAAATGGAAATGACCAACGCTCAACGTCTGATTTTGTCTAATCAGTACAAAATGATGACTATGCTCGATCCCACTAACGCCGAGCGTTATCGTCGTTTGCAGACGATTATTGAACGCGGTTACGGCTTGCAGATGCGCGAGCTGGATCGTGAGTTTGGTGAGCTGACGGAAGAAACCTGTCGTACGATTATCGATATTATGGAGATGTATCACGCATTACATGTGTCCTGGACTAATCTTAAGGACGCGCAGGCTATTGATGAGCGCCGCGTGACCTTCCTTGGCTTTGACGCCGCAACGGAAGCCCGTTACCTCGGGTACGTACGTTTTATGGTTAATGTGGAAGGTCGTTATACCCACTTTGATGCGGGTACGCATGGCTTCAACGCCCAGACCCCGATGTGGGAAAAATATCAGCGTATGCTGAATGTCTGGCACTCTTGCCCGCGCCAGTATCACCTGAGTGCGAATGAAATTAACCAAATCATTAATGCCTGAGGGGGCGAGCGTGCAGTGCAAAGGTTTTCTGTTTGATCTGGATGGAACGCTGGTCGATTCCTTACCCGCAGTAGAACGCGCGTGGTGCAACTGGGCCGATCGTTTTGGCCTCGATCACGCCGAGGTGCTCGGCTTTATTCATGGCAAGCAGGCCATTACCTCCCTGCGACACTTTATGGTGGGCAAATCTGAGGCTGAGATCGCCGCGGAATTCACCCGCCTGGAGCAGATCGAAGCGACGGAAACCGCGGGGATCACTGCGCTGCCGGGAGCGGTTGATTTACTCAACCACCTCAATAAAGCGGGTATTCCATGGGCGATTGTGACCTCCGGATCCATGCCGGTCGCACGAGCGCGTCATCGTGTCGCGGGGCTGCCTTCTCCTGAAGTGTTTGTCACCGCCGAGCGGGTAAAAAGAGGCAAACCCGAGCCAGACGCCTATCTGTTAGGCGCCCAGCTTCTGGGTCTTGCGCCACAGGAATGCGCGGTGGTGGAAGATGCGCCCGCTGGGGTGCTTTCAGGACTGGCTGCAGGGTGTCATGTGATAGCGGTCAACGCGCCTGTGGACACGCCGCGTCTGGATGAGGTCGATTTTTCGCTGACCAGTCTGGAACATATTTCTGTGACCAAACAGCCTAACGGAAATGTGGTCGTGGTAAGAAATACCTGAACATGATTTAGCCCCAGATTGTTGGGGCTTTTTTATGGCAGAATCGATCCATCCCTCTCATTTAACAAGGATATGTTGTGAACGGTGAATTGACATGGGTTCTCTCATTGCTGGCGATTGCCGTCGTCTTGTTTGTCACTGGCAGAGTGCGTATGGACGCGGTCGCTTTGCTGGTCATCATTGCCTTTGTTCTGAGCGGAACATTGAGCATCACAGAAGCCTTTTCCGGATTCAGCGATCCTAACGTTATTTTGATAGCGGCATTATTCATTATCGGCGACGGCCTGGTGCGTACCGGGGTGGCGACGGTAATGGGTGCCTGGCTGGTGAAGGTGGCTGGCAGCAGTGAAGTCAAAATGCTGGTGTTGCTGATGATTACCGTTGCCGGGCTCGGGGCGTTTATGAGTTCGACCGGCGTGGTCGCCATCTTTATCCCGGTGGTCTTAAGCGTTTCCATGCGCATGGAAATTTCCCCTTCACGCCTGATGATGCCGCTGAGCTTTGCCGGCTTGATAAGCGGCATGATGACGCTGGTGGCGACGCCGCCTAACCTGGTCGTCAACAGTGAACTGTTACGTGAAGGACTCAACGGGTTCAGCTTTTTTAGCGTTACCCCGCTGGGGCTGGTGGTTCTGGTACTCGGCATAATTTATATGCTGCTGATGCGCTTTATGCTCAAGGGAGAAGATTCCAGGCAGCCGGGAGACGGCTGGAAACGCCGGACCTTTCGCGATCTGATTAAAGAATATCGCCTGACCGGGCGCGCGCGTCGCCTGGCGATTCGTCCCGGTTCTCCTATGATTGGCCAGCGTCTGGATGATCTGAAGCTGCGTGAGTGCTACGGGGCAAACGTGATTGGCGTGGAACGCTGGCGTCGCTTTCGTCGCGTAATAGTCGACGTTAACGGGGTTTCTGAGTTTCGCGCCCGTGACGTATTGCTGATTGATATGTCCGCGGCCGATGTCGACCTGCGTGAATTTTGCAGTGAACAGTTTCTGGAACCGATGGTACTGCGCGGCGAATACTTCTCGGAGCAGGCGCTTGATGTGGGGATGGCCGAGATCTCTCTGATCCCTGAATCGGAATTGATCGGCAAAACGGTACGGGAAATCGCTTTTCGTACCCGTTACGGGCTGAATGTCGTTGGGCTGAAGCGCGATGGCGCGGCTCTGGCTGGAGCGGTGGTGGATGAGCCATTGCTGATGGGCGATATCATATTAGTGGTGGGCAACTGGAAGCTCATCACACTGTTGGGACAAAAAGGGCGTGATTTTGTCGTGCTGAATATGCCCGAGGAAGTCAGTGAAGCTTCTCCGGCGCACAGCCAGGCACCGCATGCGATTTTCTGTCTGGTGCTGATGGTTGCTCTGATGCTCACTGATGAAATTCCCAATACGGTGGCTGCGATCATCGCTTGTCTACTGATGGGGAAATTTCGCTGTATTGATGCCGAAAGTGCCTATAAAGCGATTCACTGGCCAAGCATTATTTTGATTGTCGGGATGATGCCCTTCGCGCTGGCTTTACAAAAAACCGGCGGTGTCGACTTGGTGGTGAAAGGGCTGATGGATGTCGGTGGCGGGTATGGCCCGTATATGATGTTGGGCTGCCTGTTCGTGCTGTGTGCGACTATCGGGTTATTTATCTCCAACACCGCGACGGCGGTGCTGATGGCGCCAATCGCGCTGGCGGCTGCAAAGTCGATGGGCGTTTCACCGTATCCTTTTGCGATGGGGATTGCGATGGCAGCATCCGCAGCCTTTATGACACCGGTCTCTTCGCCGGTAAACACTCTGGTGCTCGGACCTGGCAACTACAGCTTTAGCGATTTCGTGAAGATTGGCGTACCGTTTACCATCATTGTGATGGCGGTGTGCGTGGTGATGATCCCGATGCTGTTTCCGTTTTGATTTTGTTGGCGGATGGCGACGGGGATATCTTCGCCGCCACCGGGTCATGCGTTTATAGCGGAGAATCCTGGCTGATTTCATCTAATGAGAGGTGAAAACTCGGGACAAACACGTCCATAAAGTAGTCCATCTCTTCGCTGCGTCGCGACTCCAGCGTTTTTTCCAGACGCGTCTTGGCAAGCAGGAATTCGTTATTACCGGCAGAGAGTTCCTCCAGACACTTCAGATACGCGCACAGGGCATCGGCCTGTTTAACAATCGATCTCTCTTCTTCACTTAAGGCATGTTCATCAATGAGCGGCGCAAAAATATCGCGCAGTTCATCAGGTACCATATCGACCAGCTTTTGCTGAGCAATTTTCTCTATCGCTTTATATTCCTGCGCAATCTGCGAGTTGAAATATTTCACCGGGGTAGGGAGATCACCGGTCAGCACTTCTGACGCATCGTGATACATCGCCAACAGAGCAATACGCTCAGCATTAACCTGACCACCAAATTTGCGGTTTTTGATCGCGGCCAGCGCATGGGCAACCATGGCAACCTGCAGACTGTGTTCAGACACGTTTTCGGTGCGCACGTTGCGCATCAGCGGCCAGCGATTAATGAGCTTCAGACGGGAGAGGTGGGCAAAAAAATGGCTCTGCTTCATAACGACCCTTATATGATGGCAACCTAAGAGTCATTTTGCGCAGAGAAGGCTGTCAGATGCAAATACTCGTCATTCATCCGACAGCCTTTGTTTAATTACAGCTGGTGATACCCTGACAGGAAACGCTCAAATTTACTCAGCGACATTTCAATATCGTCAATACGCGGCAGCGTGACGATGCGGAAATGATCCGGCCACGGCCAGTTGAACGCTGTTCCCTGAACCAGCAGTACTTTTTCCTGCAGCAGGAAGTCGAGCACCATCTTCTGGTCGTCATGAATGTTGAAGCGTTTAGCATCAATTTTCGGGAACATATACAGCGCGCCGCGCGGTTTTACGCAGGAGACACCAGGAATGTCATTGAGCAGTTCCCAGGCGCGGTTGCGTTGTTCATACAAACGCCCACCAGGCATGATAAATTCGCTGATGCTCTGGTATCCGCCCAGTGCGGTCTGAATGGCATGTTGCGCCGGAACGTTGGCACACAGGCGCATAGAGGCCAGCATCTCAAGACCTTCAATATATCCTTTAGCATGTTTCTTCGGCCCGTTCAGCACCATCCAGCCCTGACGGAAACCGGCAACGCGATAGGTTTTTGACAGGCCATTGAAGGTGATGGTCAGCAGATCCGGCGCCATTGCAGCAATGGAGTGGTGTTCAGCGTCGTCGTAGAGAATTTTGTCGTAAATCTCATCCGCAAAGATGATGAGGTTGTTCTGGCGAGCAATCTCAACAATCTCCATCAGCAGCTCTTTAGAGTAAACAGCGCCGGTTGGGTTGTTTGGGTTGATGATGACGATCCCACGCGTACGCGGAGTGATTTTGGCGCGGATATCATCCAGGTCCGGGAACCAGTCTGATGATTCGTCACACAGGTAGTGCACGGCATTACCGCCGGAGAGCGATACAGCCGCCGTCCACAGCGGATAATCAGGAGCAGGAACCAGCATTTCGTCCCCACTGTTCAGCAATGCCTGCATAGCCTGCACAATTAATTCAGAAACGCCGTTGCCGATATAAATATCTTCCACGGTTACGTCGCGCATACCACGGGCCTGGTAATGCTGCATAATCGCTTTACGGGCGGAATAAAGGCCTTTTGAGTCGCAATATCCTTGCGCTGTTGGCAAATTGCGGATCACATCCACCAGTATTTCATCTGGCGCTTCAAACCCGAATGGCGCCGGGTTGCCGATGTTCAGTTTCAGAACTTTATTGCCTTCTTCTTCCAGGCGCTTTGCTTCCTTCAGAACCGGGCCGCGAATGTCATAACAGACGTTTTCTAATTTGCTGGATTTTTCAATGGGGGACATGAACGTTGACCTTTTTAGCTGTGAATGCCACTCCCTGCCATGGAAGTCAGCCCAGCACAATGTACTCCCACGGCGGTGAGTTTTGAAGGGTCTTTAGTAGAAGATTTTGAAAAGCTATGAAGTGATAATTAACTGTTAACAACTAAATAATGTAAATATCATGAGATAATAATCTATCTAGATGCGTTTTGTTGGTAGTATGTTTTGTTTTATTGGTTTGGTTGTGGTGATTTGTTTGGTCAAAAAAAGTTAAGCCTGTAAAGCGAAATGTCACGGGTGTCTAAGCTGGATGAGGTAATTCGAAAATACTGAGGTTTTAACTGCGGGACCTGTTATCGGCCTGATCCGTACGTGATACGGTGTGAATTCATTGTTAAGCAGAATTAATGAATTGAAGAATTCTTAATTAATTATTATTTAATATTTAAACGACATTAAATTGAATGGGCCAATAATAGCAAAACCGCTGCTCTGACATAACACCTGGTAGCCTGGAATTATTCACGATAACACTTATAAATATAGTGGTTTTAGGTTAAGATAAGTCTCATGAAATGGTAAGTAGTCTGAATTTTAAGATAATTCAAATGTTTGTTGGTTGTTCCTAACACACTGAAAAGTTAGTTTTTAATGTGTAAATTATTGTTCGTTAACTTTTTTTTAAATTTACAAAATTTACATGTTTTCCCTAAGTCAGAATCATCCAGCAGCTAAAAATTCGGCTCTTTCTCGTTGCTATATTCCGATGAATATCACGGGAATTAAAATAGCCAGGAAAGAGAATTGTTTCGTTTGTTAAACCAAATACATCCTTATTTTCACTTGGTTACACTAAGCGAAACTGCGAGGGAGGCACATTACAAATGGAGTTGTTTGATTCCAAATGCACAGCATTAACCCGGTATGACCCGCGAGTAAGTGAAAAACTATGATAAATGCAAATCGTCCGATAATTAACCTCGACCTCGATCTGCTGAGAACCTTCGTTGCTGTTGCCGACCTGAATACCTTTGCGGCTGCGGCAGCTGCGGTATGTCGAACTCAGTCTGCGGTGAGTCAGCAAATGCAGCGTCTTGAGCAACTCGTGGGGAAAGAGTTGTTCGCGCGCCATGGACGCAACAAACTACTGACCGAACATGGTATACAACTGTTGGGTTACGCCAGAAAAATACTGCGCTTTAATGATGAGGCATGCTCATCATTAATGTTTAATAATCTTCAGGGAGTGTTAACTATCGGTGCTTCTGATGAATCAGCCGATACCATACTGCCTTTCCTGCTCAACCGAATAAGTTCGGTTTATCCGAAGCTTGCGCTGGATGTGAGGGTCAAGCGTAACGCCTACATGGTGGATATGCTGAAGTCGCAAGAAGTGGACTTGGTTGTGACTACCAACCGTCCTGGCGATTTTGAATGTCTGAATCTGCGTACCTCGCCAACGCATTGGTACTGTGCTGCCGAATATATTCTGCAAAAAGGTGAGCCAGTACCGTTGGTTCTGCTGGACGATCCGAGCCCGTTTCGCGATATCGTGCTGGCGACATTAAATGCTGCTCAGATCCCGTGGCGTCTGGCTTATGTTGCTTCAACATTACCTGCGGTTCGCGCGGCGGTAAAAGCAGGGCTCGGCGTCACTGCGCGGCCTGTTGAAATGATGAGTCCAGATTTACGCGTACTGGGCGCCGCCGACGGATTACCGCCATTGCCTGATACTGAGTATCTGTTGTGCTGCGATCCGTCCACGCAAAATGAGTTGGCAGAAGTTATCTTTAAGTCGATGCAAACGTATCAAAATCCTTGGCAATACAATCAGTTTACCCCTGAAGGGGGAGATGACTCGCTGATTGTTGAAGGCGACTTTGAGTAATCCGTCACATAAAATCGTTTTAAAATGTTAGTGTAAAAAAGAGCCTCTGGTGATGAAAAAACATCCAGCGGCTCTTTTTTTATGTAAATATTGCCGCTTTATGTCATTTGCTATACTAAAACTTAACAAAATCAGAAGGTAAAAAAACGGCCTGACACCTGGCTGAAAAATAAGCAGCAGCGTTACTAATTGTTTCCATGTTAAAAAACTAGAGAAATTGTTGCTGTTTTTTATGGTGAATTAACAAAAGCGTGTCACAGATCAAGAAAATACTCCCATTTAGGGGGAGGCATCTGGGTGAATTCCTGTCAAAATAGGCGAGTATTATCTTTTTTACTTCACTACGGACACGATTCAACAACATTAAAAATGACCGATGATGCGATCGAAATTGGTCTAAATAGCACTTTATGTTAATGAAGTTGGAGCGGTGTAAAATAATGTGAGGAAACTTTTGTTAAAGTTGACAAAAGGTTATAGAAAGGAGTAAAAAACCCCATCAATTAGCTGTATAAAATGGTTTTTCACAGTGATTGTAAGGTTTTTTTTATTCCTCCCCATGAATCGATGTGGCGTTCATCTGCCGAAAAGAGCAGAGAATTTGGCGCTACTTTTGATGAGTAAGCAATGAGTATGTCAACATCCACTGAAATCATCGCTCATCACTGGGCATTCGCTATCTTTCTTATTGTTGCCATTGGCCTGTGCTGCCTGATGCTCGTCGGCGGCTGGTTTTTAGGTGGTCGCGCGCGCGCGAGATCTAAAAACGTGCCGTTTGAATCAGGTATCGACTCGGTCGGCACCGCCCGCTTGCGCCTGTCTGCCAAGTTTTATCTGGTAGCCATGTTCTTCGTTATCTTCGACGTTGAAGCGCTGTATCTGTTCGCATGGTCAACTTCTATCCGTGAAAGCGGCTGGATTGGCTTTGTGGAAGCTGCAATTTTTATTTTTGTGTTACTGGCAGGTCTGGTTTATCTGGTGCGTATTGGCGCGCTGGACTGGACGCCCGCGCGTTCACGCCGCGAGCGTATGAACCCGGAAACGAACAGTATCGCTAATCGTCAACGCTAACCGCGAGGCATTAAGATGGATTATACGCTCACCCGCATAGATCCTAACGGTGAGAACGACCGTTACCCCCTGCAAAAACAGGAGATCGTAACCGACCCCCTGGAGCAAGAAGTTAACAAAAACGTGTTCATGGGCAAGCTGCATGACATGGTTAACTGGGGCCGTAAAAACTCAATTTGGCCATATAACTTTGGCCTTTCCTGCTGCTACGTTGAGATGGTGACCTCGTTTACCGCCGTGCACGATGTGGCCCGTTTTGGTGCGGAAGTACTGCGTGCATCGCCGCGTCAGGCTGACCTGATGGTCGTAGCCGGAACCTGCTTTACCAAAATGGCGCCGGTTATTCAGCGCCTCTACGATCAGATGCTGGAACCGAAATGGGTTATTTCCATGGGCGCATGCGCCAACTCCGGCGGTATGTACGACATCTATTCTGTGGTGCAGGGCGTTGATAAATTTATTCCGGTCGATGTGTACATCCCGGGATGCCCGCCGCGTCCGGAAGCGTATATGCAGGCTCTGATGCTGCTGCAAGATTCCATTGGCAAAGAACGCCGTCCGCTCTCCTGGGTGGTTGGCGATCAGGGCGTTTATCGCGCCAATATGCAGTCAGAACGCGAGCGTAAACGCGGCGAACGTATTGCTGTAACGAATCTTCGTACACCAGACGAGATTTAATTTGCGCCTGTCGGCAGCAGCACTTCCTTCGCTTATCACTACATAAATAGCGCGAAGCACTGCCGACCACCACGGACCATTTGCAATGGTGAACAATATGACCGACTTAACCGCGCAAGACGCTGTATGGCAAACACGGGATCACCTTGATGACCCGGTCATTGGCGAACTGCGCAACCGTTTTGGGCCGGATGCCTTTACCGTTCAGGCGACTCGCACCGGGGTACCTGTTGTTTGGGTCAAGCGTGAACAATTACTGGAAGTTGGCGATTTCTTAAAGAGACTGCCGAAACCTTACGTCATGCTGTTTGACTTACACGGCATGGACGAACGTCTGCGTACGCACCGCGAAGGGTTACCTGCCGCGGATTTTTCCGTTTTCTATCACCTGATCTCCATTGAACGCAATCGCGATATCATGCTCAAGGTGGCATTGTCTGAAAACGACCTGCGCGTACCGACGTTCACCAAACTGTTCCCGAACGCCAACTGGTATGAGCGTGAAACCTGGGAAATGTTTGGCATCGACATCGAAGGTCACCCGCACCTGACGCGTCTGCTGATGCCGCATACCTGGGAAGGTCATCCGCTGCGTAAAGACTACCCGGCGCGTGCGACCGAATTCGATCCGTTTGAGCTGACTAAAGCCAAACAGGATCTGGAAATGGAATCACTGACCTTCAAACCAGAAGAATGGGGCATGAAGCGTAGTTCCGAAAACGAGGACTTCATGTTCCTCAACCTCGGTCCTAACCACCCGTCTTCTCACGGTGCGTTCCGTATTGTGCTGCAGCTTGATGGCGAAGAAATCGTCGACTGCGTGCCTGACATCGGCTACCACCACCGTGGCGCTGAAAAGATGGGTGAACGTCAGTCCTGGCATAGCTACATTCCGTACACCGACCGTATCGAGTACCTCGGCGGCTGCGTTAACGAAATGCCTTACGTACTGGCCGTTGAGAAACTGGCTGGCATCACCACGCCGGATCGCGTCAACGTGATTCGCGTTATGTTGTCTGAACTGTTCCGTATCAACAGCCACTTGCTGTACATCTCCACGTTCATCCAGGACGTCGGTGCGATGACGCCGGTCTTCTTCGCCTTTACCGACCGTCAGAAAATCTATGACGTAGTGGAAGCGATCACCGGTTTCCGTATGCACCCGGCCTGGTTCCGTATCGGCGGTGTGGCACACGATCTGCCGCGCGGTTGGGACAAACTGCTGCGTGACTTCCTCGACTGGATGCCAAAACGTCTGGATTCCTACGAGAAAGCCGCACTGCGTAACACCATCCTGAAAGGCCGTTCGCAAGGCGTTGCCGCTTACGGTAAGAAAGAAGCGCTGGACTGGGGTTGTACCGGTGCTGCGCTGCGTGCGACCGGTATTGATTTTGACGTGCGTAAAGCGCGTCCATACTCTGGCTACGAAAACTTTGACTTTGAAGTCCCGGTTGGCGGCGGCGTGTCCGACTGCTATACCCGCGTGATGCTGAAAGTTGAAGAGCTGCGCCAGAGTCTGCGCATCCTTGAGCAGTGCCTCAATAACATGCCGGAAGGCCCGTTCAAAGCGGATCACCCGCTGACTACGCCGCCGCCGAAAGAGCGCACGTTGCAACATATCGAAACCCTGATCACCCACTTCCTGCAAGTTTCGTGGGGACCGGTTATGCCGGCAAACGAGTCCTTCCAGATGGTGGAAGCGACCAAGGGTATTAACAGTTACTACCTGACCAGCGATGGCAGCACCATGAGTTACCGTACCCGTATCCGTACCCCGAGCTATGCGCACCTGCAGCAGATCCCGGTAGCGGTACGTGGCAGCCTGGTGTCCGACCTTATCGTCCACCTGGGTAGTATCGATTTTGTTATGTCAGATGTGGACCGCTAATTATGCACGAGAATCAACAACCACAAACCGAGGCTTTTGAGCTGAGTGCGGCTGAGCGTGAAGCGATTGAGCACGAGAAGCACCACTACGAAGACCCGCGTGCGGCGTCCATTGAAGCGCTGAAAATCGTTCAGAAACAGCGTGGCTGGGTGCCGGATGGGGCGATCTATGCGATCGCTGATGTGCTGGGGATCCCGGCAAGCGACGTAGAAGGTGTTGCCACGTTCTATAGCCAGATCTTCCGTCAGCCGGTAGGTCGCCACGTGATCCGCTACTGCGACAGCGTGGTGTGCCATATCAACGGCTATCAGGGGATCCAGGCTGCGCTTGAGAAAAAACTCAACATCAAGCCGGGGCAGACGACCTTTGACGGTCGTTTTACGCTGCTCCCGACCTGTTGCCTGGGGAACTGCGATAAAGGGCCGAACATGATGATCGATGAGGATACTCATGCTCACCTGACCCCGGAAGGCATTCCCGAACTGCTGGAGCGGTATAAATGAAAGACATTATCCGTACTCCCGAAACGCATCCGCTGACCTGGCGTCTGCGTGATGACAAACAGCCGGTCTGGCTGGACGAATACCGTAGCAAGAACGGCTACGAAGGTGCACGTAAGGCCCTGACCGGGCTGTCACCGGACGAAATCGTTAATCAGGTAAAAGACGCTGGCCTGAAAGGGCGCGGCGGTGCGGGCTTTTCCACCGGTCTGAAGTGGAGCCTGATGCCGAAAGACGAATCCATGAACATCCGTTACCTGCTGTGTAACGCCGATGAAATGGAGCCGGGTACCTATAAAGACCGTCTGCTGATGGAACAGCTGCCGCACCTGCTGGTGGAAGGCATGCTGATCTCCGCGTTTGCGCTGAAAGCGTACCGTGGTTACATCTTCCTGCGTGGTGAATATATCGAAGCGGCTGTGCATCTGCGTCGCGCGATTGCCGAAGCAACCGAAGCCGGCTTGCTTGGCAAAAACATCATGGGCACCGGTTTCGACTTCGAACTGTTTGTCCACACCGGGGCAGGACGCTATATCTGCGGTGAAGAGACGGCGCTGATTAACTCCCTTGAAGGTCGTCGTGCTAACCCACGCTCTAAGCCGCCGTTCCCGGCAAGCTCTGGCGCTTGGGGTAAGCCGACCTGCGTTAACAACGTCGAAACCCTGTGTAACGTACCGGCTATCCTCGCGAACGGCGTGGAGTGGTACCAGAACATTTCGCAGAGCAAAGACGCGGGCACCAAGCTGATGGGCTTCTCCGGTCGCGTGAAGAACCCTGGCCTGTGGGAACTGCCTTTCGGTACTACCGCGCGCGAGATCCTCGAAGATTACGCGGGCGGCATGCGCGATGGCCTGAAATTCAAAGCCTGGCAGCCGGGCGGCGCGGGTACGGACTTCCTGACTGAAGCGCACCTCGATCTGCCGATGGAATTCGAAAGCATTGGTAAAGCCGGTAGCCGTTTGGGCACCGCGCTGGCAATGGCCGTCGATCACGAGATTGGCATGGTTCCTCTGGTGCGTAACCTGGAAGAGTTCTTTGCCCGCGAGTCCTGCGGCTGGTGTACGCCGTGCCGTGACGGTCTGCCGTGGAGTGTGAAAATTCTGCGCGCGCTGGAGCGTGGCGAAGGCCAGCCTGGGGATATCGAGACGCTTGAGCAACTGTGTCGTTTCCTCGGCCCGGGTAAAACCTTCTGTGCACACGCCCCGGGTGCGGTGGAGCCGCTGCAGAGCGCCATTAAATATTTCCGCGAAGAATTCGAAGCTGGCATCAAGCAGTCCTTCAGCAATACCCATCAGATTGGTGGTATTCAGCCGAACCTGCTGAAAGAGCGCTGGTAATAGCAGGGTAACCCTGAATCGCGATCAGAAATTCGATTAACGCTCGGTTTTAGACCGAGCCAACTGGAAGCATGCTGACTATGGCTACGATTCATGTAGACGGCAAAGAATATGAGGTCAACGGAGCGGACAACCTGCTGGAAGCTTGTCTGTCTCTCGGCCTTGATATTCCGTACTTTTGCTGGCACCCGGCGCTGGGAAGCGTCGGTGCTTGCCGCCAGTGTGCGGTGAAGCAATATCAAAACGCGGAAGACACGCGTGGTCGCCTGGTGATGTCTTGTATGACACCGGCCACCGAAGGCACCTTTATTTCAATTGATGACGAAGAAGCGAAGCAGTTTCGCGAAAGCGTAGTGGAGTGGTTGATGACTAACCACCCGCACGACTGTCCGGTCTGTGAAGAGGGCGGTAACTGCCACCTTCAGGATATGACCGTCATGACCGGTCATAGCTTCCGTCGCTACCGCTTCACGAAGCGTACTCACCGCAACCAGGACCTGGGGCCGTTCATCTCTCACGAAATGAACCGCTGCATCGCCTGCTATCGCTGCGTACGTTACTACAAAGATTACGCCGATGGTGCGGATCTGGGCGTCTATGGCGCGCATGACAACGTCTACTTTGGTCGTCCGGAAGACGGTACGCTCGAAAGCGAATTCTCCGGTAACCTGGTGGAAATTTGCCCGACCGGCGTCTTCACCGATAAAACGCACTCCGAGCGTTATAATCGTAAATGGGACATGCAGTTTGCGCCGAGCATCTGCCAGCAGTGTTCTATCGGCTGTAACATCAGCCCGGGCGAGCGCTACGGTGAACTGCGTCGTATCGAAAACCGCTACAACGGTACCGTTAACCACTACTTCCTCTGCGACCGTGGTCGTTTTGGCTATGGTTACGTGAACCTGAAAGACCGTCCGCGTCAGCCGGTACAGCGTCGTGGCGATGACCTGATCACGCTGAACGCCGAACAGGCGATGCAGGGCGCGGCAGATATTCTGCGTCAGTCGAAGAAAGTGATTGGTATCGGCTCCCCGCGTGCCAGCGTTGAAAGTAACTTCGCGCTGCGTGAACTGGTCGGTGCGGATAACTTCTATACCGGTATTGCCCAGGGCGAGCAGGAACGTCTGCAACTGGCTCTGAGCGTGCTGCGTGACGGCGGTATTCATACCCCGGCACTGCGCGAAATCGAGTCATACGATGCGGTTCTGGTCCTGGGCGAAGATGTCACCCAAACCGGCGCGCGCGTTGCGCTGGCAGTGCGTCAGGCGGTGAAAGGTAAAGCGCGTGAAATGGCGGCGGCGCAGAAAGTGGCCGACTGGCAGATTGCGGCAATCCTCAATATTGGCCAGCGCGCCAAGCACCCGCTGTTCGTTACCAACGTCGATAACACCCGTCTGGATGATATCGCGGCATGGACCTACCGTGCGCCGGTTGAAGATCAGGCGCGTTTAGGTTTCGCGATCGCCCATGCGCTGGATAACAACGCCCCGGCGGTTGACGGTATCGACCGTGACCTGCAGAACAAAATTGACGTCATCGTTCAGGCTCTGGCCGGGGCGAAGAAACCACTGATTATTTCCGGTACCAACGCCGGTAGCGCCGACGTGATTCAGGCTGCTGCCAACGTGGCGAAGGCGCTGAAAGGCCGTGGCGCAGACGTCGGAATCACCATGATTGCTCGCTCTGTTAACAGCATGGGGCTGGGTATGATTGGCGGTGGTTCCCTTGACGACGCGCTGACCGAGCTGGAAACCGGTCGTGCTGACGCCGTTGTGGTGTTGGAAAATGACCTGCATCGCCATGCTTCAGCAACGCGTGTGAACGCCGCGCTGGCGAAAGCGCCGCTGGTACTGGTCGTTGACCATCAGCGCACGGCTATTATGGAAAACGCCCATCTGGTGCTTTCCGCCGCTAGCTTCGCCGAAAGCGATGGTACGGTAATTAACAACGAAGGGCGCGCCCAGCGTTTCTTCCAGGTCTATGACCCATCCTACTACGACAGCAACACCGTAATGCTGGAAAGCTGGCGCTGGCTGCACTCGCTGCACAGTACCGTGCAGAGTCGTGAAGTGGACTGGACGCAGCTCGACCATGTTATCGACGCGGTCGTTGAGAAGTTACCGCAGTTGGCGGGTATTAAAGATGCCGCGCCGGATGCAAGCTTCCGTATCCGTGGACAGAAACTGGCACGTGAACCGCACCGCTACAGTGGTCGTACCGCAATGCGCGCCAACATCAGCGTTCACGAACCACGCCAGCCGCAGGACAAAGACACCATGTTCGCTTTCTCTATGGAAGGGAACAACCAACCGTCTGCGCCGCGTTCGCAAATTCCGTTTGCCTGGGCTCCGGGCTGGAACTCCCCACAGGCGTGGAACAAGTTCCAGGATGAAGTGGGCGGTAAACTGCGTCATGGCGATCCGGGCGTGCGTCTGATCGAAGCTTCGGCAGATGGTCTGGATTACTTCACAACCGTTCCGGCGAGCTTCCAGGCTCAGGATGGTCAGTGGCGTGTCGCGCCTTACTATCATCTGTTTGGTAGTGACGAAATGTCCCAGCGTGCGCCTGTCTTCCAGACCCGTATGCCGCAGCCGTACATCAAACTCAACCCGGCTGATGCCGCGAAGTTGGGTGTGAATGCCGGTACGCGCGTATCTTTTAGCTACGATGGCAACACGGTTACGCTGCCGGTTGAAATCGCTGAAGGATTAACGGCAGGGCAGGTTGGTTTGCCAATGGGTATGCCTGGCATCGCGCCGGTTCTGGCTGGTGCACGTCTTGAGGATCTGCAGGAGGCACAACAATGAGTTGGATTACACCCGATCTGATTGAGATCCTGCTGAGCGTTCTCAAAGCGGTCGTGATTCTGCTGGTGGTGGTCACCTGCGGGGCATTCATGAGCTTTGGCGAACGTCGTCTGCTCGGTCTGTTCCAGAACCGTTACGGACCGAACCGTGTTGGCTGGGGCGGTTCGCTCCAGCTGGTTGCGGACATGATCAAGATGTTCTTTAAAGAAGACTGGATCCCGAAATTCTCGGATCGCGTCATCTTTACCCTGGCACCGATGATCGCCTTCACCTCGCTGCTGCTGGCTTTCGCCATCGTGCCGGTGAGCCCGAACTGGGTGGTTGCTGACCTGAACATCGGGATCCTGTTCTTCCTGATGATGGCAGGCCTCGCGGTATACGCGGTGTTGTTCGCAGGCTGGTCCAGTAACAACAAATACTCGCTGCTCGGTGCGATGCGCGCGTCTGCGCAGACGCTGAGCTACGAAGTATTCCTCGGACTTTCCCTGATGGGCGTGGTGGCGCAGGCCGGTTCATTTAACATGACCGACATCGTCAACAACCAGGCTGATATCTGGAACGTTATTCCGCAGTTCTTTGGTTTTGTCACCTTTGCCATCGCGGGCGTGGCGGTGTGTCACCGTCACCCGTTTGACCAGCCAGAAGCCGAGCAGGAACTGGCCGACGGTTACCACATTGAATACTCCGGTATGAAATTCGGTCTGTTCTTCGTGGGTGAGTACATCGGCATCGTCACCATTTCTGCACTGATGGTTACCCTGTTCTTCGGTGGCTGGCATGGTCCGTTCTTACCGCCATTCGTCTGGTTCGCGCTGAAAACCGCGTTCTTCATGATGATGTTCATTTTGATTCGTGCGTCGTTACCGCGTCCTCGTTATGACCAGGTAATGTCCTTCGGCTGGAAAGTCTGTCTGCCGCTGACGCTCGTCAACTTGCTGGTAACGGCGGCTGTCATTCTCTGGCAGGCGCAATAAGGGACACAAAGACCATGACCTTAAAAGAATTGTTAGTAGGTTTCGGCACCCAGGTACGCAGTATCTGGATGATCGGCCTGCATGCGTTCGCGAAACGCGAAACGCAGATGTACCCGGAAGAGCCGGTCTATCTACCGCCCCGTTTTCGTGGTCGTATCGTTCTGACCCGTGACCCAGACGGCGAAGAGCGCTGCGTTGCCTGCAACCTGTGTGCGGTAGCGTGTCCGGTAGGCTGTATCTCTTTGCAAAAAGCAGAGACCAAAGACGGCCGCTGGTATCCGGAGTTTTTCCGCATTAACTTCTCACGCTGCATTTTCTGCGGCCTGTGCGAAGAAGCCTGTCCGACAACGGCTATTCAGCTTACTCCAGATTTCGAGCTGGGTGAGTACAAGCGCCAGGACCTGGTTTACGAGAAAGAGGATCTGCTGATCTCCGGTCCGGGTAAATACCCGGAATATAACTTCTACCGGATGGCAGGTATGGCAATCGACGGCAAAGATAAGGGCGAAGCAGAGAACGAAGCCAAGCCTATCGACGTCAAGAGCCTGTTACCGTAAGGAGAGGGGCAATGGAGTTCGCTTTTTATATCTGTGGCCTGATAGCCATTCTCGCAACCTTGCGGGTGATCACCCACACCAATCCGGTACACGCACTGCTGTACCTGATTATTTCGCTGCTGGCGATTTCCGGGGTGTTCTTCTCGTTAGGTGCTTACTTCGCGGGGGCGCTGGAAATAATCGTCTACGCGGGCGCCATCATGGTGTTGTTCGTGTTCGTGGTCATGATGCTCAACCTCGGTGGTTCTGAAATTGAACAGGAACGCCAGTGGCTGAAACCGCAGGTGTGGATTGGACCGGCGATTCTGTCGGCCATCATGCTGGCGGTTATTGTTTATGCCATTCTGGGTGTTAACGATCAGGGCATCGACGGGACGCCAATTAGCGCGAAAGCTGTCGGTATTTCCCTGTTCGGACCGTATGTACTGGCGGTCGAGCTGGCTTCGATGCTGCTGCTGGCAGGTCTGGTTGTGGCCTTCCACGTAGGGCGCGAAGAGCGTTCTGGTGAAGTGCTGAGCAATCGCACCGATGACCGCGCGAAAAGAAAAACGGAGGAGCACGCATGATCCCCTTACAACATGGACTGATCCTCGCGGCTGTCTTATTCGTACTGGGCTTAACCGGTCTGGTTATCCGCCGCAATCTGCTGTTTATGCTGATCGGGCTGGAAATCATGATTAACGCCTCCGCGCTGGCCTTCGTGGTCGCCGGAAGCTACTGGGGCCAGACCGATGGTCAGGTGATGTATATTCTCGCCATCAGCCTTGCGGCTGCGGAAGCGAGCATTGGACTTGCGCTGTTGCTGCAACTTCATCGCCGTCGCCAGAACCTGAACATCGATTCAGTAAGTGAGATGCGTGGATGAACATGCTTGCCTTAACCATTATTCTGCCATTTATTGGCTTTGTATTACTGGCGTTCTCTCGCGGTCGTTGGTCAGAAAATCTGTCCGCGACCGTGGGTGTCGGGTCGATTGGCCTGGCGGCGCTGGTGACCGCGTTTGTTGGCGTTGACTTCTTTGCTAATGGTCAACAGGCCTACAGCCAGCCGCTGTGGACGTGGATGTCTGTCGGTGACTTCAATATCGGTTTTAACCTGGTGCTGGACGGCCTGTCGCTGACCATGCTCAGTGTGGTGACCGGTGTGGGTTTCCTGATCCACATGTTCGCCTCCTGGTATATGCGCGGTGAAGAGGGATACTCCCGTTTCTTCGCCTACACCAACCTGTTTATCGCCAGCATGGTGGTTCTGGTACTGGCGGATAACCTGCTGCTGATGTACCTCGGCTGGGAAGGCGTGGGCCTGTGCTCCTATCTGCTGATCGGTTTCTATTACACCGATCCGAAGAATGGCGCTGCGGCAATGAAAGCCTTCGTCGTGACCCGTGTGGGTGACGTGTTCCTCGCCTTCGCATTGTTTATCCTCTACAACGAGCTGGGCACGCTGAACTTCCGCGAAATGGTGGAACTGGCACCTGCTCACTTTGCCGATGGTAACAACATGCTGATGTGGGCAACCCTGATGCTGCTGGGCGGTGCGGTGGGTAAATCCGCGCAGCTGCCGTTGCAGACATGGCTTGCTGACGCGATGGCAGGTCCGACGCCTGTCTCCGCGCTGATCCACGCCGCGACGATGGTTACCGCCGGTGTCTACCTGATTGCACGTACTCACGGCCTGTTCCTGATGACGCCGGAAATCCTGCATCTGGTGGGGATTATCGGGGCTATCACTCTGGTACTGGCTGGTTTCGCCGCGCTGGTACAGACCGACATCAAACGCGTTCTCGCATACTCCACCATGAGCCAGATTGGTTATATGTTCCTGGCTCTCGGGGTTCAGGCGTGGGACGCGGCGATTTTCCACCTGATGACGCACGCCTTCTTTAAAGCGCTGCTGTTCCTGGCATCCGGCTCGGTTATCCTGGCCTGTCACCACGAACAGAACATCTTCAAGATGGGCGGTCTGCGTAAGTCTATTCCGCTGGTGTATCTCTGCTTCCTGATCGGTGGCGCGGCGCTGTCGGCTCTGCCGCTGATTACCGCAGGCTTCTTCAGTAAGGATGAGATTCTGGCCGGTGCGATGGCGAACGGTCATATCAATCTGATGGTTGCAGGTCTGGTTGGTGCGTTCATGACCTCTCTGTACACCTTCCGTATGATTTTCATCGTGTTCCACGGTAAAGAGCAAATTCACGCTCACGCAGGGAAGGGGATTACACATCATCTGCCGCTGATTGTGCTGATGATCCTGTCCACCTTCGTTGGCGCACTGATTGTGCCACCGCTGCAGGGTGTACTGCCTGCGACGACCGAGCTTGAGCATGGTCGCGTGATGACCCTGGAAATTACCTCCGGTATCGTCGCGATTGCAGGCATTCTGATCGCTGCATGGCTGTGGCTGGGTAAACGTACGCTGGTGACGTCGATTGCCAACAGTGCGCCAGGCCGTCTGCTGGGTACCTGGTGGTATAACGCCTGGGGCTTCGACTGGCTGTACGACAAAGTGTTCGTCAAGCCGTTCCTGGGCGTTGCATGGCTGCTGAAACGCGATCCGCTGAACGCAATGATGAACATTCCGGCGATCCTTTCCCGCTTTGCAGGTAAAGGCCTGTTGTTAAGCGAGAACGGCTATCTGCGTTGGTATGTAGCATCAATGAGCATCGGTGCCGTCGTTGTGCTGGCTCTGTTGATGGTACTGCGTTGATCGTAAAGTGAATTTTATCCAAATTCGTTGAAAATCAGGCCTCTATTAGGGGCCTTAAAAAGGAATAAAAATCGCCATGTTACTACCCTGGCTAATATTGATTCCCTTTATCGGTGGCTTCCTGTGCTGGCAGACCGAACGCTTTGGCGTGAAGGTGCCGCGTTGGATCGCGCTGATTACCATGGGACTGACGCTGGCGCTTGGCCTGCAACTTTGGTTGCAGGGCGGCTATTCACTGACGCAATCCACTGGCATTCCGCAGTGGCAGTCTGAGTTTGTCCTGCCGTGGATCCCACGCTTTGGCATCTCGATTCATCTTGCTATCGACGGTCTGTCGCTGCTGATGGTGGTGCTGACCGGCCTGCTCGGTGTTCTGGCGGTACTTTGCTCCTGGAATGAAATCGAAAAATACCAGGGCTTTTTCCACCTGAACCTGATGTGGATCTTAGGCGGCGTAATCGGCGTGTTCCTTGCCATCGACATGTTCCTGTTCTTCTTCTTCTGGGAAATGATGCTGGTGCCGATGTACTTCCTGATCGCGCTTTGGGGGCATAAAGCCTCTGACGGTAAAACGCGTATCACGGCAGCAACCAAGTTCTTCATTTATACCCAGGCGAGTGGTCTGGTGATGTTGATTGCCATCCTGGCGCTGGTGTTTGTGCACTACAAAGCGACCGGCGTGTGGACTTTCAACTATGAAGAATTGCTGAATACTCCGATGTCCCACGGCGTGGAATACCTGCTGATGCTGGGCTTCTTCATCGCTTTCGCGGTGAAAATGCCGGTGGTTCCGCTGCACGGCTGGTTGCCGGATGCTCACTCCCAGGCACCGACCGCAGGTTCCGTTGACCTGGCAGGTATCTTGCTGAAAACCGCAGCCTACGGTCTGCTGCGCTTCTCCCTGCCGCTGTTCCCGAATGCGTCAGCGGAGTTTGCACCTATCGCAATGTGGCTTGGCGTCATCGGCATCTTCTACGGCGCGTGGATGGCCTTTAATCAGTACGACATCAAACGTCTGATTGCTTACACCTCCGTATCCCACATGGGCTTCGTACTGATTGCTATCTACACCGGCAGCCAGCTGGCATACCAGGGTGCGGTGATTCAGATGATCGCGCACGGCCTGTCCGCAGCTGGTCTGTTCATCCTGTGTGGTCAGTTGTACGAACGTCTGCACACGCGTGATATGCGTATGATGGGCGGCCTGTGGGGCAAAATGAAATGGTTGCCTGCACTGTCAATGTTCTTCGCAGTGTGTACGCTGGGTATGCCGGGTACAGGTAACTTCGTTGGCGAATTTATGATTCTGTTCGGCAGCTACCAGGTGGTTCCGGTTATTACCGTGATCTCGACATTTGGTCTGGTGTTTGCTTCTGTTTACTCGCTGGCGATGCTGCATCGCGCTTACTTCGGTAAGGCGAAGAGCCAGATTGCCAGTGTTGAACTGCCAGGGATGTCGCTGCGTGAGCTGTTTATCATCCTGTTGCTGGTCGTGCTTCTGGTACTGCTTGGCTTCTATCCGCAGCCGATTCTGGATACCTCGCATTCTGCGATGAGCAACATCCAGCAGTGGTTTGTTAATTCCGTTACTACTACAAGGCCGTAAATCGCCATGACAATAACTCCACAACACCTGATTGCGCTGCTACCGCTGCTGATCGTCGGCTTGACGGTGGTGGTTGTGATGCTCTCCATTGCGTGGCGACGCAATCACTTCCTCAATGCCACGCTGTCGGTCATTGGGCTTAACGCCGCACTGGTTTCGCTCTGGTTTGTTGGCCAGGCGGGCGCTATGGACGTCACCCCGCTGATGCGGGTTGACGGTTTCGCCATGCTCTACACCGGGCTGGTGCTGCTGGCGAGTCTTGCCACCTGTACCTTCGCTTACCCGTGGCTGGAAGGCTACGACGACAACCGGGAAGAGTTCTATCTGCTGGTGCTGATTGCCGCGCTCGGCGGTATTCTGCTGGCTAACGCTAACCATCTGGCGGCGCTGTTCCTTGGTATTGAGCTTATCTCTCTGCCGCTGTTTGGTCTGGTTGGCTATGCGTTCCGTCAGAAACGTTCGCTGGAAGCCAGTATCAAATACACCATTCTGTCTGCCGCAGCGTCTTCCTTCCTGCTGTTTGGTATGGCGCTGGTGTACGCGCAGTCTGGCAACCTGTCGTTTGTCGCGCTCGGTAAGAGCCTCGGCGACGGTATGCTGCAAGAACCGCTGCTGCTGGCGGGCTTCGGTCTGATGATTGTTGGCCTCGGCTTTAAACTCTCACTGGTTCCATTCCACCTGTGGACGCCAGACGTATACCAGGGCGCTCCGGCTCCGGTTTCCACCTTCCTGGCGACGGCGAGCAAAATCGCTATCTTCGGCGTGGTGATGCGTCTGTTCCTGTACGCACCGGTAGGTGATAGCGAAGCGGTACGGATCGTGCTGGGTGTGATTGCCTTTGCTTCCATTATCTTCGGTAACCTGATGGCGCTGAGCCAGACCAACATCAAACGTCTGCTTGGTTACTCTTCTATCTCTCACCTCGGTTACCTGCTGGTGGCGCTGATTGCCCTGCAGAGCGGCGAGATGTCGATGGAAGCGGTTGGCGTTTACCTGGCCGGTTATCTGTTCAGCAGCCTCGGCGCGTTCGGTGTGGTCAGCCTGATGTCCAGCCCGTACCGCGGCCCGGATGCAGACTCTCTGTTCTCCTACCGTGGTCTGTTCTGGCATCGCCCAATCCTTGCGGCGGTGATGACGGTGATGATGCTGTCTCTGGCGGGTATTCCGATGACGCTGGGCTTTATCGGTAAGTTCTACGTACTGGCGGTGGGTGTGCAGGCTAATCTGTGGTGGCTGGTTGCCGCCGTGGTGGTGGGTTCCGCGATTGGTTTGTACTACTACCTGCGCGTTGCCGTGAGCCTGTACCTGAGCGCACCGCAGCAGCTGAATCGCGATGCGCCGTCCAACTGGCAGTACAGCGCGGGCGGTATCGTGGTGTTGATTTCTGCCCTGCTGGTACTGGTGCTGGGTATCTACCCGCAACCGTTGATCAGCATCGTGCAGTTAGCGGCTCCGCTGATGTAATTCGTCATGCTGTGATCGAAAAAGAGTCTGGACAATGTCCAGACTCTTTTTTTTACCTGTCTATACTCGTCATACTTCAAGTTGCTGGGGTGTCAGGCCGAAAGTTGACGGCTCACCAGCGGGCCGCTGATGCCTTTCGCTGTGCGATCCATCACTTCCTGAATTACTGAAGACAGCTCATTGACTTCGAATTTGGCCACGTAACCATCTGCTTTCACTCGGCGTACGTGATCTTCATTGGCGCTACCGGAAAGTGAGGAGTGGATAACGACCGGGATCTTCTTCAGGCGTTCGTCGGTTTTTATCTTACGGGTAAGCGTAAAACCGTCCATCTCCGGCATTTCCAGATCGGTGAGCACCAGCGCAATCTTCTCGCTGATTGGTTTACCTTCCGCTTCTGCTTCTTCAGATAGCTGTTGTATCTTTTCCCACGCATCCTGGCCTGTCACATGCATCAAGTGTGGGATCTCCATGGCGTTAAGCCCTTTTTCCAGCATCGCGCGAGCCACTTTGGAATCATCAGCCACAATCGCCACCGCACCCGGCGTAATGTTGAACTTATTGGTTTTCAGCTCTGTTGCGCGCAGGTCGTGGTTCGACGGTACGATGTCGTACAGGATCTGTTCGACATCGAGCACCAGCGCCAGATTGTTAGTCTCTTTGTTGTCGTCCAGACAGGCGATACTGGTAATGTAGCGACCATTGACGGCTTTTTCGGCGGTATGCACCTGTTGCCAGTCCAGACGCATAATGTTTTCTACCGACTCCACCGCAAACGCCTGAACGCTGCGGGCATATTCCGTGATCAACAGGATGTTGAGTCCGGTCTCTGGCTTACAGCCCGCGACGGCAGGCAGATCAATCACCGGGATCACCTGATCGCGAATGTTAACCATACCCAGCAACGGGGCTTTCATACCTGCGGGACGCGTAAAGGTCGGCATCGGCACGATTTCACGCAGTTTGAATACGTTGATGCCAAACAGTTCTGATTTCTGCTCCTCGACGGATTTGCCAAGGCGAAACAGCAGCAGTTCAAAACGGTTAGACAGGGTTAGGTTTGTCCTGTCATCAATATCTTTCTGGAAATTGTTCATCCTGTCCTCAGTGTGAAAGCCAGCCTTTCCTCTGTTATCGGCACTGAGGCGGAAAAATGGAGCATTAAACGGTGAAAATGGCGAAATCGTGAGCCAGTTCAGTGTCTGGAAATATCGCTTTGCACTCTTCGAGTAACCGCTGACAGCCTTTTTCATCGTAGCGTGAGCTAACGTGGGTCATGATCAGGCGTCCCACTCCGGCCTCAAGCGCCAACTGGGCGGCTTGTCGGGTCGAGCTGTGACCGCGGCTGTTGGCTTTTTCCTCCATTGAGGAGTCCAGTGTGGTTTCATGTACCATCACATCCACACCGCGTGCCAGTTCAATGGCGGACGCGCAAGGTCCTGTGTCGCCGAAAATAGCCACAGATTTTCCTCTGGTGGCAGGGCCGAGAAAATCGGCGCCGTTAATCGCTCGACCATCCTCCAGCACGATGGTTTTCCCGGCTTTCAAATCCTGGAACCACGGGCCCGCTTTAACACCAGCCGCCTTCAAGGCGCTGGCGTCAAGTGCCCCCGGTTTGTCGTGCTCTTCAACACGAAAACCGTAGCACTCCAGCGGATGCTCCAGCGGGTACGCCGTTACTTTACGCAGGCCGTCATCGACAATTTCACCCGCGGTGATTTCGACAATATCCAGCGGATAATCGGTCCAGGAGCCGCTCAAACGCAAAGCCGTTTCGGTAAACTCTCGCAATCCCTTTGGTCCGTAAAGCGTCAGTGGCTGGACGTTCCCGGCCATTGAGCGACTGCACAGCAGCCCCGGTAAACCAAACAGGTGATCGCCGTGTAGATGGCTGATAAAAATACGCTCGAGTTTTCCAGGGTTAAATGGCGTGGTCAGCATCTGATGCTGCGTTCCTTCACCACAATCGAAAAGCCACAGCCCCGCCTGAGTCGGGTGTTGCAGATTCAGTAAAATTGCCGTTACATTGCGTGAGCGCGTGGGGACTCCCGCAGACGTGCCTAAAAATAGTAATTCCATCTTCGCGTTACACTTTTCGCCATCAATAAGGCAGGGTGTTCAGGTTATCACAACAAAGGGGCAGACTATGATTCACTGGCAAGATCTCCACCATGCAAAGCTCAATACACAGCAGCTGTACGCCATTCTTGAGCTTCGCTGTGCGGTATTTGTTGTTGAGCAACGGTGTCCGTATCAGGATGTGGATGGTGATGACCTGAGTGGTGAAAACCGGCACATTCTGGGTTGGCATAACGATGAACTGGTGGCGTATGCGAGGATTCTGAAAAGCGATGATGAGCTTGAGCCGGTCGTCATTGGGCGGGTGATCGTAAGCGAAGCGCTGCGGGGTGAAAAATTGGGGCAACAGCTAATGACTCAGACGCTGGCCTCCTGTACGCAGCATTGGCCGCACAAGGCGCTGTATCTGGGGGCGCAGGCACATTTGCAATCATTCTATGCGCGCTTTGGCTTTGTGCCGGTCACGGATATCTATGACGAAGACGGTATTCCACACGTCGGAATGGCGCGGGAAGCACATCAGGCGTAAACAGGCGCAAACACGCCTGATTGTCTATAGTTAGCGGGTACGTCAATAGAAAGGGAGAATAAAATGTCTTTTCATTCTTATGAATCACGTATCGATGACGATCTGGAATTATTGAGTGAAACGCTGGAGGAGGTGCTGCGTTCTTCCGGCGATCCAGCCGATCAAAAATACCTTGAGTTAAAAGCGCGGGCAGAGCGGGCGTTAGAAGAGGTGAGAAATCGCGTCAGCCACGCCTCTGACAGCTACTATTACCGCGCGAAGAAAGCCGTTTGCCGGGCGGATGATTATGTGCATGAAAAACCCTGGCGCGGAATCGGCGTTGGCGCCACGGTCGGTTTAGTGATGGGATTATTGTTAGCACGGCGATAAATTCCATTCCGTCAGCGCATTTGTACGTACTCCCTAACTGGGGGTACTGCTTTTTCTGCTCAGTACCCCGTATAATGTGAGGTTTTTAACAGGGAGAGGTCCGCGTGCATTCAATCACTACTGCGCTGGAAAGTCTGATGCGTCATTTGTCGCAAGAGATACCAGCAGCACCTGGAATTCGTATTTACGATATCCCTTTCCCACTGAATGATGCGTTTGACGCTTTAGGATGGCTGGCTAGTCAACCTGTCTGGCCCCAGTTTTACTGGCAACAGCGTAATGGCGATGAAGAAGCCGCCGTACTGGGCGCTGTTGCTACATTTTCCTCTCTCGAATTAGCCCAGCATTTTTTACATCAGCATAATGATAATCCTGACCTGCGTATCTGGGGCCTGAATGCCTTTGAGCCTCAGCGCGGCCATTTGTTATTGCCACGGCTGGAGTGGCGACGTTGCGCCGGAGTGGCGAGCTTACGCTTACATCTCTATAGCGACGTGTCGCTGCGTGAAGACGCCGCGCAGGCGGTGGTGTTTATCTCATCGCTCGCCAACGTAAAGCCGCTGCCCGCATTGCGTCTGCGTTTGACGGGAGAACAGAACTGGCCGGATAAAACTGGCTGGACAGATCTGATAAAGCTCGCCACGCAAACGATCAATAGGGAACAGCTCGATAAGGTCGTGCTGGCGCGGGCGACCGATTTACAGTTTTCTCAGTCGGTTAACGCCGCGGCCGTGATGGCTTCCAGTCGTCGTCTAAACCTGAACTGCTACCATTTCTTTATGGCGTTCTCCGCAAAGTGTGCGTTTCTTGGTTCTTCCCCTGAACGGCTGTATCGGCGGCGTGACACGGCGCTGCGCACCGAGGCGCTGGCGGGAACCGTTGCCAACCACCCTGAGGATCACCGGGCCTGGCAGTTGGGGGAATGGCTAATGAAAGATGATAAAAACCAGCGCGAGAATATGCTGGTGGTCGAAGATATTTGCCAGCGTCTGCAAGGCTGTACGCAAACTCTTGATGTGCTGCCGCCGCAGGTGCTTAGACTGCGCAAAGTGCAGCACCTGCGCCGCTGTATCTGGACGGAACTGAATCAGGCTGATGATACGCTTTGTCTGATGCAGCTCCAGCCCACGGCGGCAGTCGCAGGTATTCCGCGTGAGCTGGCGCGTGAATTTATCCAACATAATGAACCGTTTGAACGCGAGTGGTATGCCGGTTCTGCGGGTTACCTTTCTCTGCGCCAAAGCGAGTTTTGCGTGTCATTACGGTCGGCGAAAATTAGTGAAAACGTGGTACGCCTGTATGCCGGGGCAGGGATCGTGCGTGGTTCAGATCCTGAACAGGAATGGCAAGAAATAGACAATAAAGCGGCAGGACTGCGCACTTTATTACAGATGGAAGGGTAATGAGTTGTATATTACCGACTCATATCAAAAATCCATTTATTCGATTCTTTATACTGTGTCGCAATATTGATACCGGACAATCTCATGTCAGTAAGCGCATTTAACCGACGCTGGGCGGCGGTCATTCTGGAAGCACTCACTCGCCACGGCGTCAGGCATGTCTGCATTGCCCCTGGCTCTCGTTCTACACCGTTGACTCTGGCGGCTGCGGAAAACCCCGCTTTTATTCACCATACTCATTTTGATGAGCGTGGCCTTGGGCATCTGGCCTTAGGTCTGGCAAAAGTCAGCCGGCAGCCTGTCGCTGTGATTGTGACGTCCGGTACGGCGGTGGCAAATTTGTATCCCGCGTTGATTGAAGCGGGCCTGACCGGTGAAAAGCTGATTCTACTCACGGCTGACAGACCTCCTGAGCTTATCGACTGCGGCGCTAACCAGGCGATTCGTCAGGCCGGAATGTTTGCCTCGCATCCATCGCAAACGCTCTCTTTACCGCGCCCGACCCAGAACATTCCGGCTAGTTGGCTGGTATCCACCATTGATAACGCCTTAGCTGCGCTGCATAGCGGGGCGGTTCATATCAATTGCCCATTTGCAGAACCGCTGTATGGCGACATGGACGAAACGGGGATTGACTGGCAGCAGCGCCTTGGCGACTGGTGGCAGGATGATAAACCCTGGCTGCGTGAGTCGCGTCGGCTGGAAAGCGACAAACAGCGTGACTGGTTTTTCTGGCGACAAAAACGCGGCGTTGTTGTTGCAGGCCGCATGAGCGCGGAAGAGGGCAAAAAGGTTGCGCAGTGGGCGCAGATGCTAGGCTGGCCGCTGATTGGCGATGTTCTGTCGCAAACCGGACAACCTTTGCCGTGCGCCGATCTGTGGCTGGGAAATGCGAAAGCGGTCACTGAATTACAGCAGGCGCAGATTGTGGTGCAGCTTGGCAGTAGCCTGACCGGAAAACGGCTCCTGCAATGGCAGGCCAGCTGTGATCCGCAGGAATACTGGATTGTCGATAATATCGAAGGCCGCCTCGATCCGGCTCACCATCGTGGGCGCAGACTGGTAGCGGCGGTTGGCGACTGGCTGGAGCTGCATCCGGCGGAGAAACGTCAGCCCTGGTGCGTGGAGATCCCACGCCTGGCGCAACTGGCCTGGCAGGCGGTAGAAGCCCGTCGCGACGCGTTTGGTGAAGCGCAATTAGCCCACCGTATCCGCGAATACTTGCCGGAGCAGGGACAACTGTTCGTGGGCAACAGTCTGGTGGTGCGCCTGATTGATGCGCTGTCGCAGCTTCCGGCGGGTTACCCGGTCTATAGCAACCGTGGCGCGAGCGGCATTGACGGCCTGCTGTCAACGGCAGCAGGCGTACAGCGCGCCAGCGCGAAATCGACGCTGGCTATCGTCGGCGATTTATCTGCGCTGTATGACCTCAATGCGCTGGCGTTATTGCGCCAGGTTTCCGCGCCGTTTGTCCTGATAGTGGTCAATAATAACGGCGGGCAAATTTTTTCCCTGTTGCCGACGCCAGCAAGCGAACGCGAACGGTTCTACCTGATGCCGCAGAACGTGCATTTTGAGCATGCTGCCGCCATGTTTAACCTTAAATACCACCGCCCGGAAAACTGGGAGCAACTGGAGAGCGCGCTGACTAACGCCTGGCGTACTCCGGCGGCAACGGTGATTGAGCTGGTGGTAAACGAAACTGATGGGGCGCAAACCCTGCAGCAACTGCTGGCGCAGGTAAGCCATCTATGATCCTGCACGCGCAGGCGAAAGTGGGCCAGACGGGATTTCCCTGGCTGGTTTTCCTGCACGGTTTTTCCGGTGATTGTCGGGAATGGCAGAGGGTTGGCGAAGCGTTTAAGAATTATTCGCGGCTGTATATCGACCTGCCGGGACACGGTGGCTCCGCTGACATCAGCGTGAGCGGATTCGACGACGTAAGCGCTTTGCTGCGTAACACGTTACTTAGTTACAACATACTTAAATACTGGCTAGTAGGCTACTCTCTTGGCGGCAGAGTCGCGATGATGGCGGCTTGTCAGGAGATGCCAGGACTGTGCGGTCTGGTGGTTGAAGGTGGACATCCAGGCTTGCAAAGTGAGGAGGCGCGCCTTCAGCGTCGCCTCTCTGATGGTCGCTGGGCTGCGCGTTTTCGCGCTGAGCCGTTGTGCGAGGTGTTTATTGACTGGTATCAACAGCCGGTTTTTTCCTCGCTGAATGCGGCGCAAAGAGAAGCGCTGGTCGCACTGCGTAGCCAGAATAACGGGCATACGCTGGCAGCGATGCTGGAGGCCACCTCGCTAGCCGTACAACCTGATTTACGTGCGCAACTCACTACGCGCACATTTCCGTTTTATTATTTATGTGGTGAACGTGACGATAAATTCCGTGCTCTGGCGGCGGAAATATCCGTACCAAGCCATGTGATTCGTAATGCCGGACACAACGCGCATCGGGACAATCCCGCTGGCGTGGTGGACTGTCTGGCTCAGATTCTGCATCGCTGACTATAGGACATTTTATGATCTATCCTGATGAAACAATGCTTTACGCACCGGTAGAATGGCACGATTGCTCTGAAGGCTACACCGACATTCTCTACGAGAAATCCACCGACGGTATCGCAAAAATCACCATTAATCGTCCGCAGGTACGCAATGCCTTCCGTCCGGTCACCGTGAAAGAGATGATCCAGGCGCTGGCGGATGCTCGCTATGATGACAACATTGGCGTGATTATTCTGACCGGTGCTGGCGACAAAGCGTTCTGCGCAGGTGGCGATCAGAAAGTGCGCGGTGACTACGGCGGATACCAGGATGATTCCGGTGTGCATCACCTGAACGTACTGGACTTCCAGCGCCAGATTCGTACCTGTCCGAAGCCGGTAGTGGCGATGGTTGCAGGCTTTTCCATCGGTGGCGGCCATGTGCTGCACATGATGTGTGACCTGACCATTGCGGCTGAAAACGCCATCTTCGGCCAGACCGGTCCGAAAGTTGGTTCCTTCGATGGCGGTTGGGGTGCCTCTTACATGGCGCGTATTGTCGGTCAGAAAAAAGCGCGTGAAATCTGGTTCCTGTGCCGTCAGTACGATGCGAAGCAAGCGCTGGATATGGGCCTGGTAAACACCGTGGTTCCGCTGGCCGATCTGGAAAAAGAGACCGTACGCTGGTGTCGTGAAATGCTGCAAAACAGCCCGATGGCGTTGCGCTGCCTGAAAGCTGCACTGAACGCCGACTGCGATGGTCAGGCTGGTCTGCAAGAGCTGGCGGGTAACGCCACTATGCTGTTCTACATGACGGAAGAAGGTCAGGAAGGCCGTAACGCCTTTAACCAGAAACGTCAGCCGGATTTCAGCAAATTTAAACGGAATCCGTAATGCGTAGCGCGCAGGTATACCGCTGGCAGATCCCCATGGACGCGGGGGTGATTCTGCGCGACAGGCGGTTAAAAACGCGTGACGGGCTGTACGTTCGCCTTTGTGACGGCGAGCGCGAAGGGTGGGGAGAGATCTCCCCGCTGCCGGGCTTCAGTCAGGAGAGCTGGGAAGAGGCGCAAACCGAGCTGCTGGCCTGGGTCAACGGCTGGCTACAGGGGGATTCTTCCTTACCGCAGCTGCCTTCGGTCGCCTTTGGCACAAGCTGCGCGCTGGCCGAACTGGCTGGCGTATTGCCAGAGGACGCAGACTACCGTGCTGCGCCGCTGTGTACGGGCGATCCTGATGATCTGGTACTGCAACTGGCGGACATGCCGGGTGAAAAAGTAGCGAAGATCAAGGTCGGACTGTATGAAGCGGTTCGCGACGGTATGGTTGCCAACCTGCTGCTTGAGGCTATCCCGGAGCTGCATTTACGGCTTGACGCCAACCGAGCCTGGACGCCGTTGAAAGCCCAGCAGTTCGCGAAGTACGTTAATCCAGAGTACCGCGGACGCATCGCTTTTCTCGAAGAGCCATGCAAAACCCGCGATGACTCTCGTGCTTTTGCGCGTGAAACCGGCATTGCCATTGCCTGGGATGAAAGCCTGCGTGAAGCGGATTTCCTCTTCGAAGCCGAAGAGGGCGTCAAGGCAGTGGTTATCAAACCTACGCTGACGGGCAGTCTCGAAAAAGTGCGCGAACAGGTGGCAGCGGCGCATGCGCTTGGTCTCACCGCTGTTATTAGTTCGTCGATCGAGTCGAGCCTGGGCTTAACCCAACTGGCGCGAATTGCGGCCTGGCTGACGCCGCAGACCATTCCGGGGCTGGATACCTTGAGCCTGATGCAGTGCCAGCAGGTACGCACCTGGCCGGGTAGCGCATTGCCGTGTATCGATGTTGATGCGCTGGAACGCCTGCTATGACCCAGCGGGAAATGCCCGAAAGCGTAAGCATATCGGGCCTGGTACAACCCGATGACTGGCCGTGGCATCACTGGCGACAGGTTCGTGCAGAGGTGCCTGCTCTACGCCTCAACGATGAAGTATTAAGCTGGAGCGAGCTCTGCACGCGCGTTGACCATCTGGCCAGCGGTTTTGCCGCTCAGGGCGTGGAAGAGGGCGATGGCGTCCTGCTTCGCGCCTGGAATCATCCGCGTGCTTTGCTGGCCTGGCTGGCATTGCTGCAATGTGGGGCGCGGGTTTTACCTGTGAACCCGCAGCTGCCTCAATCGCTGCTTGACGCGCTGGTCCCGGACTTAACGCTGCGTTTTGCGCTGGATCTTGAGGCAGCTAATGTTCTCGCGGGACTCCATCCGTTGCAGATGCAGGCAGTGCCAGGCAAGCATGCCGCCGCGTGGTTACCCCAGCGGTTGAGCACGATGACGTTAACCTCAGGTTCTACCGGATTGCCAAAGGCAGCGGTGCATACCTGTCAGGCTCATCTGGCAAGCGCGCAGGGCGTGCTGTCATTAATGCCATTTGATGCTGAAGATGACTGGCTGCTCTCGCTGCCGCTGTTTCATGTTTCCGGCCAGGGTATTTTGTGGCGTTGGTTGTTTGCCGGGGCACGAATGACCGTGCGCGACAAGCAACCATTGGAGCAAATGCTGGCTGGATGCACTCATGCTTCGCTGGTGCCCACGCAGCTGTGGCGCCTGCTGGTCAACAAAACGGCGGTAACGCTCAAAGCAGTGCTCCTGGGTGGCGCGGCAATTCCTGTTGAATTGACGGAACAGGCGCGCGAGCAAAGGATTCGCTGCTGGTGCGGTTACGGTTTAACGGAGTTTGCTTCTACGGTCTGTGCGAAAGAAGCGGATGGCCTAGCGGATGTGGGGTCGCCCCTGGCAGGCAGAGAAGTCAGAATCGTTGGTGGTGAAGTCTGGCTGCGTGCCGCCAGCATGGCACAAGGTTACTGGCGTAACGGGCAGCTGATTCCTTTAGTAAACGCGGAAGGCTGGTTTGCCACCCGCGATCGCGGGGTGTTGAAGGACGGCAAGTTAACCATTGTCGGTCGGATGGACAATCTGTTCTTTAGCGGCGGGGAAGGCATACAGCCGGAAGAGGTGGAACGCGTGATTGCTGCGCATCCGCATGTTCTGCAAGCCTTCATTGTGCCGATAGAAGACAAAGAGTTTGGTCATCGCCCGGTGGCGGTCGTTGAGTATGACACCAATGCGGGTGACACCAATCTGGCAGAGTGGGTGAAAGATAAGCTGGCCCGCTTTCAGCAACCGGTATGCTGGCTGACATTGCCACCCGAACTAAAATCCGGAGGGATTAAAATCTCTCGTCGTGCGCTGTCAGATTGGGTAAGTGCTTCATTCTTAAAATTAAGCAAACAGTAATTACATTTCTCACTTTCGCTATTGAGTCGCTATTGTCATTTTGTTTATCTGCTAATGTGTAACCTGTTGTGAAATTTTTTAACAAAAGGTGCGCTATGGAATGGCATGTGAAGAAGTCTTGCTGTCACAAAAAAGCAGGCAGGCTCTATATCGTACTTTGTGATGGCGGCGGTTCGCTAAAGATGCTGGCTGAGGCGCACTCTTCCGAGTGGGTTAAGCCCGGAGACCTCCTTTCACCGCTGAAAGATGCACTGTATTGCATTAATCGCGATACCTCACGGTTAATCAAAATAATTGATGCCAGGCAGTACACGTGCGAGGAATGGGAACGCCTGTTACGACTGTCTGAAGATAAATAATCTCAGGGTTGGCGCTGGTGTGAAGGTAAAAAAATCGTCAGTAGCCCTGCCATGATGCACAGCACTCCGGCGAGCGCTTTCGCTGAAAATATTCCCTGCCAGCCGGGCAGGATCATTGATGCAACCCACACCAGTACATAGCTCAGGCTGAGCAGGGCATACGCTTTGCTCAGCGCGAGCTGGTGCAGCGCTTTATGCCAGCAAATCACCGACAGTAAATACCCTGCCAGTCCGGCATACAAAGCAAATGCGCCGACGCTAAGAGAGAATACGGCGGAAATGAATTGCTGCGGCTGCAGCATTGGCGGCAGATTATCCATCGCAAAGCCAAGACTCAACTGGGCGGCTGAAGTGATAATAACGCTGCATAATCCCCAAAAGATGCCCATTACACTGCACTCCCAAGAATAAAGATGCCGGTGATGATTAACCCCACACCCAGCCAGTGGCAAGGGGTGACGGGTTCGCGCCAGATTTTCCAGGCAGCCAGAGTCACCCATACAAAATTAAGACTCAGCATGGGGTAGGCGATGCCGACCGGAATGTTCTGCAGCACCGCCAGCCATAGCAGCATAGCCAGACCGAGACTTGCCAGAGCAAGCCCAATCCATAGCGTAATGTGGCGTTTTCGCGCTCGAACGGGAACGGGTCGCGACGCCTGCTTCTGACATAACTGACCGCAGACGCTGAGCAGGCTGGCGAGAACTAAGGCTATCCAGATCATTTCGGCCGATACTGAATCAGGACCAGACGCCCCTGATTATCGATATAGTCAGCGGGAGGGATAGCAAGTCGATTAATATCTTCATCCTTATCGACTGAAAGCACGAGCGTAATGTTTCCTTGCTGACGATGTTGCGCTAACCACGCGGCAAAGTTCCCCCGACCGACAAAACGACCCTGGGCATCCGGGTAGTTAAGGCCATATTTTAACTCGCCCGTTTGTCCGTACATTATGATGTCGTCACGCTTCAGGCTCCAGGCCAGCCCCGCGGCGACGCCAACGCTGTCGGTGAGAATATAACGGCTCGACTCCAGCGACTCTTTGGTCATCTCGACAAAAAATTGTGGCTGTTTAGATTCCATCACCCGGTCAGGAATGGAGAAGCCAAACAACAGTGCCAGGCCTAATGGACACAACGCTGCGAACGTCCAGTTCTTCTCGCGGTTATTTAGCGTATACCAGCCAAAGAGCGTCCAGATGATAAAAATGCCCCACGCACAAAACACCTTATAGGTTTCGATATGCGACCAGACCGGCGTCTTTAATGGACCCAGTGTAGAAACAATAAACGTGGCGACAATGCCGGTCACGCCGAACAGAACGTTGATCCAGCCATTCACGCGCAGCGCGGTTGCGCCTTTTTGCGCGGCCTGCAGGCCGAAACGCGCCGTCAATATTGCCAGCGGCGCGAAGCAGGAAAGAATATAGGTCGGCAGTTTTCCTTTCGCGATGCTGAAAAACAGGATTGGCATGATAATCCAGCTCAGCAGGTACAGTGCGCTGCGCGGAACATCCCGTTCACGCCAGCCCGTACGCAGCGCGCCGGGGAGCAGCCCGAGCCACGGTAATGCGCCTGCCACCAATACCGGAATGTAGTACCAGACGGGGGCCTTATGTTGGGCATCCTCCCGCGCGAAACGTTGAATATGCTCGACCCAGAAGAAGTAATGCCAGAAATCCGGCTCACGCCGGGCGATTGCTATTCCCCAAGGCAGCACAGTCACGATGCAACCGACTACTGCCAGCAGACCGTAGATAATGAGATCTTTCCAGCGCTTTTGTACGAAAACCCACGGCAATACGCTGAGCACAGGAACGGCGAGTGCCAGGAAACCCTTGGTCATCACGCCCATGCCGCAGGTTAACCCTAACAGCAGAAAGGCGGTAATTTTGCGCGTTCTGCTGGTGGCTTGCATCCCCTCCCAAAAGCAGCACATGCCCGCCATTAGCCAGAGCGCAATGATGGGATCAAGTACCGCGTAGGTACCGATGCTGTAAACCGAAAAAAACGTTAAGAAGATAACCGAAGAGAGTACGGCGGTGCGCTTATCCCGCCATAACCGCATGGCAAGCCAGGCTACCATTAGCGCCGTCAGCAAAGTGGCAAAAATGGCTCCTGCTCTGACGCCGAAATTATTGGCGCCAAACAACCATTGCCCGATGCTGTTTAACCAGTATCCGGCAATCGGTTTTTCAAAATATCGCAGCCCTAAAAAGTGCGGAACGATCCCGTCGCCAGAGGTCAGCATTTCCCGACTGATTTCGGCATAGCGCGTTTCATCAGGCTGCCACAGCAGGCGACTGTTGATGGGGAGAATAAAATACAGCGCAATAAAAGCGATAAATGCCAGGGTGTAGCGGACAGTAAGTTTCATCTTGTCACACTCACTGGTTGTTGGCGGCCGACCCATCCCTCTCTACCGGGTATTTTGCCACGCACGATCTGCCCTGTTGGCAGCGAACTGACATCGTCCGGTAACAGGTCGCCGAGCGGGCAAAATGTTATCCCCATGTCTGCGGCGCGAGTAAGCAGCTCGTCAAAATTCTGCTGAAAGGCGATGCCTTCAACTTCCGCATGAATGGTATACACCGGTGTTCCTCTGCTCATCTGGATGTGGGAGAGAATGTAAGCGTTGAAGTCCACCGCCTGGACTTCCTGACCAACCACTTCATCCCAGGTGGGTAGCGTGACGGGAATTTGCGGCGTACCTGTTTTCCCGGACGTCAGCACCGGACGGAATAACGACGTTCCCCGACAGTCGCTGTTATAACGCAGATGGAACGTTTCTTTGGCGTGGACGACGCGATCGTCGGCACGCCATCCGGCAACGGCAGAACAAGTGACGGGTTGTCCGATAAGAGTTTCAAGGGCCGTGATGCCTCGTGAAATATCATCAATCAGCTGTTTATCATTCCAGTTTCCGCTTCGCGCCTGCCAGGCATGGTGATCCCAGGCATGCAGACCGGTTTCATGAATCAGGGCGGTTTGCGCAATGATCGCCGCGTTGGCCAGGCCGATCTCTTTTCCCGGCCAGGCGGTTCCCGCCAGCAATATATCCCATCCGTAAAGTGATGCGGCGTTTGAGCGCAGCATCTTCCACAGAAATTGTGGTTTCACAAGACGCCAGAGGTGGCGTCCCATGTTGTCCGGTCCAACGCTAAAGAAAAAACTTGCCCGCACGTTATGTCGGTTCAATGTCTCCAGCAGACGGGGTACGCCTTCGCGCGTCCCCCTGAAAGTATCGACATCTATGCGCAAGCCGACTTGGGTCATGATGTGTGTTCCGTGATATTCACACTGCGTAAGAAGAAGTCCAGCGTCTCTTCTACCGTTTCCTGCATCTCAATGGTGGGCTCCCAGTTCAGGCAGCGTTTCGCATTGCGGATGTTGGGCTTACGATGTTCAACGTCTTGATAACCTTTACCATAGTAGCTGCTGCTTTCGACGTCACGGAAACCGGCAAACGGCGGGAAGTGGTTACGCAATGGATGTTTTTCAAAGCAGGTAAGCAGCATTTCTGCCAGTTCCTGAATACTCGCTTCGTTCTGCGGATTACCGATGTTGATAATCTCACCGTCGCAGCGTCCGCCTTCGTTTTCAATGATGCGGTACAGGGCTTCGATACCATCCCGAATGTCGGTAAAGCAGCGTTTTTGCTTGCCGCCTTCAATCAACTTAATCGGTGAACCTTCCACCAGATTGAGGATCAGTTGGGTAATGGCGCGTGAGCTGCCGATACGCGCGGCGTTAAGGCTGTCCAGACGCGGTCCCATCCAGTTAAATGGCCGGAACAGGGTGAAACGCAATCCCTCTTTTTCGCCGTATGCCCAGATTACGCGGTCCAACAACTGCTTGGAAACGGAGTAGATCCAGCGTGGTTTATTCACCGGACCGACGATCAGATTCGAGCTGTCCTCATCGAAGACTTTGTCGGTACACATGCCGTAGACTTCGGACGTTGACGGGAAAATGATGCGCTTACGGTATTTCACGCAGTAGCGAATGATTTTCAGGTTCTCTTCAAAATCGAGCTCAAATACGCGCAGCGGGTTGCGGGTATATTCGATTGGCGTTGCGATCGCCACCAGCGGCAGCACGACGTCGCATTTTTTAACATGGTATTCAATCCATTCGGAGTGAATGCTGATGTCGCCTTCGACGAAGTGGAATCGCGGATGCTGCAGAAAACGGCCAATGGCGTCACTGCCAATATCGAGTCCATGCACTTCGTAATGATCTTCTTGCAGCAGGCGTTCGGTCAGATGGTTACCAATGAAGCCATTAACGCCAAGGATCAGCACGCGTGTACGATGTTTAGTGGTGGTAACTGACTGGCTGTTCAGGCGAGAACCTGGTACCAGGCCCAAAACCTGCGCCAGTTGTGACCCTTGCATTGCAATACCATCGCCAGCTTGTCCGGTAATAATTTCCAGGGTGCCATCGCCACAGGCGATCAGCAAAGGAGAAACGGAGATGACGGTACCCGGTTGGGCCGCTGAGTCATTTACGCAAACGCGCGATGACCAGACGGTGAACTTTTGTGTGCCGACATAGCTATATGCGCCCGGCCACGGATCGCTGACGGCGCGGACCTGGTTATGCAACTCCGCGGCAGGTGTGTTCCAGTCGAGGAAGCTATCTTCCGGTGTACGGCGACCAAAACAGGTAGCATCTGCTTCCTGTTGGGGGCGTTCTGCATAATCCCCGGTTTTAATCGCGGGCAGTGCCTGTTCCAGCAGCTGACGCGCAGCCTGGCACAATTTATGGTGCAGCGTTAACGCCACGTCATCCGGCGAAATAGCGACGCGCTGCTGGGCAATAATGGCGCCAGCATCCGCGCGTTTGACCATGCGGTGAAGCGTGACGCCGGTTTCGGTTTCGCCATTGACCAATACCCAGTTCAGCGGCGCGCGACCACGGTATTTCGGCAGCAACGAACCATGCAGATTAAAAGCCCCCGCAGGCGCAAGACTGAGGATCTCATCGCTCAGTAAATGACGATAGTAGAACGAGAAGATAACATCCGGCGCCAGTTGGCTAATGCGTTCAATCCACAAGGGATGATTGACCTCGTCCGGGGCGTAAACCGGAATTCCGGCGCTGGCGGCAAGGCGGGAAACCGATCCAAAAAATGCTTTTTCGCCCGGATTATCAGTGTGCGTAAAAATGGCAGCGATTTCATAACCGGCATCCAACAAAGCCTGGACACCCTGACATCCCATATCGTGATAGGCAAATACGATGGCTTTCATGCGCGGTTTTCCTCGGTTGGCTGCGTGGTTTGTGGGCGGATAACGTGTTGAACAAAATAGCGGGGGCGGGCGCGGACATCGTTATAGATGCGACCGATATATTCGCCGAGTAAACCCATGCCAATAAACTGTGCGCCGATAAAGGTAAACAGGACGGCAAACAGCATGAATACCCCTTCCGCGGCCCACTGTGGACCGAGCGTCAGACGCAGAACCACAAGCAGGATAGACAAGGTAAAGCCAGTGGCGGCGATTACGCTACCCAACAGGCTCAACATACGAAGTGGCGTTGTGGTCAGACAGGTCACCAGGTCATACATCAGGTTGATCAGACGCATAAAGCTGTATTTGGAGTCACCAAATTCTCGCTCTGCATGGTGTACCGGGATTTCCGTAGCGCGCCGGGCAAAAATGTTGGCCAGAATCGGGATAAAGGTGCTGCGCTCCTGGCAATGCAGCATGGCATCGACAATGTGGCGGCGATAAGCGCGTAACATGCAACCGTAGTCGCCCATCGCTTTACCGGTGGTGCGCTGAATCAGATGGTTAATCATTCGCGATGCGGTCTTACGAAATACGCTGTCCTGACGGTTCTGACGTACCGTGCCGACCACATCGAAGCCTTCATCTGCGGTGGCGACCAGCCGTGGGATCTCCTCCGGCGGGTTTTGCAAATCGGCATCCAGTGTGATGATCACGTCGCCGGTGACATGACTGAAACCGGCCATAATCGCCGAGTGTTGCCCGTAATTGCGATTCAATAAAATAGAAACAATGTGGCTGTTCGGTGCCTGGGAAGCGTCCATCATCAGCTGTGCGGAATGGTCGCTGCTGCCGTCATCAATTAGCAAAATTTCATAGTCTTTGCCCAATTTTTCGCAGGCAGCGCTGGTACGTTTGATTAACTCCGGTAAGCTTTCCTGCTCATTAAAAACGGGAATGACCACCGAGACTTTTTTGATCGGTGCTGCTTCAAACATGGTTATTGTCCTGCAATCTCGTGAAGTGCCGTAATTACCCGCTGGGTGTCATCGGCGGTCATATCGGGGAATAACGGCAGTGAGCAAATGCGCGCGCTATTCCATTCTGTATTGGGGAGCGAAAGGGTAGTGAAGCGTTCGCGGTAATATTTTTGCGTATGGGCCGCACGAAAATGCAGACCGGTGCCGATATTTTTGGCCTTTAACGCCTCCATTAAGGCATCTCTGCTCAGACCGCAGCGGGCTTCGTCAACGCGGATGATGAACAGGTGCCAGGCGTGAACGTGCGCCCACTGGGGCAGACTCAGTGGTTGAAATGGCGTATCGGCCAGCGCCTGTTGATACTCGCGGGCAATTTGCGCCCGGCGTGAGTTCAGGTGTTCCAGTTTATTTAGCTGTACCAACGCAATGGCGGCATTGATATCCGTGAGGTTGTACTTGTACCCTGGCGCAAGCACTTCGGCCTGCGGCGCCCGGCCATAGGTTTGTCGATCAAAGGCATCAACGCCCAGACCGTGAAACTTCAGGCTGCGAAGCCGTTGGGCAAGCTGGCTGTCGTCGGTAACGATCAACCCGCCTTCGGCGCAGGTAATATTTTTGATGGCGTGAAACGAGAATATTGCCGTGCCGCGCGCGCCGACATGACGACCTTTATACAACGTCCCTACGGCGTGGGCCGCATCTTCTATAATCGGAATGCCATAGCGTTCGCCAATGGCATAAATCGCGTCCAGGTCGGCGGGGGCGCCTGCGTAATGTACCGGAATAATGGCTTTGGTTCGCGGGGTGATGGCGGCCTCAATTTGCTCCGGTGTGACCATGAGCGTATCGCGGTCGACATCGATCATGACTGGCGTCGCACCCAGCAGGACAATCATGTTGAGGGTAGAAACCCACGTCATTGACGGTGTAATGACCTCATCGCCTGCACCGATGTCCAGCGCCATCAGCGTGATGTGCATTCCTGCCGTAGCGGAGCAGACGGCGACGGCGTGTTGATTTCCCGTGAGCTGGCAGAAGGCTTCTTCCAGCTGTTGATTTTTCGGGCCGGTGGTTATCCATCCAGAGTCCAGAACCGTCTTCACAGCGGCAAGTTCTTCAGCCCCCATTGCCGGGCGAGAGAAAGGCAAAAAGTCAGGCATCATTATTCCTTCAAGCCATTTAACGCCACCGACGTTTTATTTTTAGTGATAAACAGGGGCGTCGTTAATTATTTCATCAGGCTTCAAAGGGTAATGACGGAAGGTTAATTTATCCTTAAGAGTTTAAGGTTTGGGAAAGAGAGAGGAATAGCGTATTTTTTATTTATCTTAATGAAAAAAAGATCATGTAGGTTTGAGTGGTTTGGGCGACATTGCTGTTATCTGCAGACTGATGAGCGCAATGCCGCTATTAAGAATGCTAATTATATGCCGTTATTAAAATGATGATTTACAGTAACCCTTTCAAGGTTAACGTTTTACGCGTGGCGATATTTAAATCGTAAGAGCCGAGATCTTGCGCTTTAACCCAGGCGAATGCCTGGAATTCTTCATTAATTTTCACTTCACGATTAGCCGCCACACAATCGAAGATGAGATAAATCATATAAATCTCTTCCTGACTGCCATCGGCGTACGTTTTGGTGCGAACATCGTCACTGAAGGTCCATGGCGTAATATCTGATAACACCAGTTGTTCGCCCAGCTCTTCTCTTACTTCACGGCGCAAAGCTTCTTCAATACGTTCACCCGGTTCAACGCCGCCGCCAGAAAGCGCCCACTGACCGGGGAACACACCGCGGTCGTCAGCCATTTTGCACAGTAAATAACAGCCATCGTTTTGAATTAATGGGCAAACAATTGTTCTTTGGCGCATAAGTCGAATCCTTGTAGGGGGAGGTATAGAAAATTCCATCGTGCACGCATCTTACCTTTTGCTGACGGTAGAAAAAACGCTTCATCGACGAATAACGCCGCTTTGCCAGGGAAAACAGGATGTTTGTTGAAAATGGCGTTCTGCTGCCCTCAGTAGCGTAATTGCTACAAGAATTTAACCTTATCTAAATCTTGTGAGTAGTATTTGCTTACAATATGTTATTGCATCGCTTTTTTAGTGCATTGATTCCTCGTGATCTAACAGTACAATTCACCGGTTTTGGGGCTATGTTTTGATTCTTGCTGGAAAGGATAGAAAATGAAAAAAAGTTTAATGTTGGGTTTTGCCGGAATGCTGTTTGTTTCCGCGTCGGCGAGCGCGATTAGCATCAGCGGCCAGGCTGGCGAAGACTACACCAACCTGGGTTTCGGTATGGGTACTGAGACCACCGGTTTGGCCGTCAGCGGTAACTGGATGCATAACGATGACGACGGCGATGCGGCCGGTCTGGGACTGGGTCTGAATATTCCTCTCGGTCCGCTGCTGGCAACGGTCGGTGGGAAAGGCATTTATACTAACCCGAATGATGGTGACGAGGGTTACGCGGCGGCGGTCGGTGGCGGTTTGCAGTGGCCGATTGGCGACAGCCTCCGCCTGTTTGGCGAGTATTATTACTCTCCCGATTCTCTTTCCAGCGGTATCGACAGCTATGAAGAAGCGAATGCAGGTGCGCGTCTGACCATTATGCGTCCGCTGAGCATTGAAGCCGGTTATCGCTACCTGAACCTGGCAGGCAAAGACGGTAACCGCGATAACGCGATTGCTGACGGCCCATACGTTGGGGTTAACGCGAGTTTCTGATTTTTCCGGCGCGGCGTTCAGTCGCGCCTTCCCCCCTCCATGCGTTATAGTGTTTTCATCATAAAAGCAGGAGAACACGATGTTAAACGTGGAGATGCTATCCACCGGGGATGAAGTGTTGCACGGACAAATCGTCGACACGAATGCCGCCTGGCTGGCCGATTTTTTCTTTAATCAGGGGTTACCACTAACCCGTCGCAACACGGTAGGTGACAATCTTGATGATTTGGTCGCCGTTTTGCGTGAGCGTAGCGAACATGCCGATGTACTGATCGTTAACGGCGGTCTGGGACCAACCAGCGATGATTTGAGCGCGCTGGCGGCGGCAACGGCAAAAGGTGAAGGGCTGGTGCTGCATGAAGCATGGCTCGCCGAGATGACGCGTTATTTCCGCGATCGTGGACGCGTGATGGCACCGAGTAACCGCAAACAGGCTGAGCTACCTGCCAGCGCGGAATTCATCAATAATCCCGTAGGAACCGCGTGTGGGTTTGCCCTGAAGCTTAACCGCTGCCTGATGTTCTTTACCCCAGGAGTGCCATCAGAATTTAAAGTCATGGTTGAGCATGAGATCCTGCCGCGTTTGCGTGAGCGTTTTTCGCTGTCTCAACCCCCGCTATGCCTGCGATTAACCACCTTTGGTCGTTCTGAAAGCGAGCTGGCGCAGAGCCTGGATCCGCTGCAATTGCCTCCGGGAGTGACAATGGGCTACCGCTCGTCAATGCCGATTATCGAACTAAAGCTGACCGGGCCGGATTCCCAACGGGAAGCGATGCTGGCGCTGTGGCCAGAAGTTAAGCGGGTTGCCGGGCAGAATATGATTTTCGAAGGTACGGAAGGTTTACCCGCGCAAATCGCCCGCACGTTGCAGGAACGGCAATACAGCCTGACGCTAAGCGAACAATTCACCGGTGGTCTGGTGGCGCTGCAGCTTTCGCGCGCGAATGCTCCGCTGTTGGCGAGCGAAGTGGTTCCGCCCCAGGAAGAAACGCTGGCGCAAACGGCACACTGGATAACCGAACGACGCGGCAACCATTATGCCGGGCTGGCGCTGGCGGTATCGGCTTTCGAAAACGAACATATTAACTTTGCGCTGGCAACGCCTGATGGAACGCATGCCTTACGCGTACGGCTGAACGCTAATCGTTATAGTTTGTCGGTGCGTCAGGAAGTGTGCGCAATGATGGCGCTCAATATGCTGCGCCGTTGGCTCAACGGGCAGGATATTGCCAGCGAACACGGTTGGATAGAAGTGGTTGAATCCCTGACGCTGCCTTCCTGACTTGCACTCTCTCACGCGCTTGTTATGGGAAGGCATTCTGGCCTTCCCGTTATCAGTCCAACCTGTTGTACTCTCTGTAAAAAAATCCGTGCGTTAGTTCACAATTATGCTCGTTTTTTCTCCAGCCAGCTGGAAGAACGAGAGGATTTGATGCGCTTCACAATTTTAACCCCCTTAACCTACCACACTGATTCCAGTATCTAAGACTGGAGTCCAGTATGTTGGAATCAAGCAAAGTTCCCGCGCTCACCAGGGCGCTCGAAATACTCAATCTCATTGCGCGTATCGGCCCATGTAGCGCTGCCACCATCATAGAGACGCTGGGCATTCCAAAAAGCACCGCGTACCTGTTACTTAATGAACTGAAGCGTCAGCGCTTTATCAGCATTGATCATCAGGAAAATTACTGCCTGTGGACCAAGCTGGTTGAGTTGTCCGGGCATGCGCTGAGCAAGATGGATTTACGTGAACTGGCGCGTCCCCGGCTGACACAACTGATGGATGAGACAGGGTTACTTTGCCATCTCGGGATCATCGACCACGAAAGTGCGTATTACATTCTGAAAGTGGAATCGTCATCCACTATCAGCGTGCGCTCCCACGAAGGGAAAAGTCTTTCGCTCTATCGCTCGGGTATCGGCAAATGCCTGCTGGCCTGGCAACCGGCAGCCGCACGAAAAGCCATTATTGAACAGCTGATATGGGAACAGGCAACGCCGACCACTATCACCAGGCCACAACAGTTGAATGACGAGCTGGAGCGTATTCGACAGCGTGGATGGAGCTTTGATAATGGCGAAGATTATCCCGATGTTCGCTGCGTCGCAGCGCCTGTTTTTAACGCTAACAATGAACTGACCGCCGCGATTTCAGTGGTCGGCACTCGTCTGCAAATTAACGAAGAGAACCGTGATTATCTGGCCGGTAAAGCGATTGCCTGCGCCAGGGATATTTCACGCCTGTTGGGATGGAAAAGTCCCTTCGACTCACTCGCTTCATAAAAAGGAGAACACCATGACCCTACCTAAAATTAAACACGTTCGTGCCTGGTTTACCGGTGGTGCTACGGCGGATAAAGGCGCTGGCGGCGGCGATTATCACGATCAGGGGGCTAACCACTGGATTGACGATCATATCGCCACGCCAATGAGCAAATATCGTGAATATGAGCAATCGCGCCAGTCCTTTGGCATCAACGTATTAGGGACACTGATTGTTGAAGTGGAAGCTGAAAACGGACAGACCGGTTTTGCTGTGTCCACAGCAGGGGAGATGGGGTGCTTTATTGTGGAAAAGCATCTCAATCGTTTTATTGAAGGGAAATGCGTCAGTGATATCAAACTCATTCACGACCAGATGCTGGGCGCAACGATGTACTACTCCGGCTCCGGCGGTCTGGTGATGAACACCATCTCGTGCGTGGATCTGGCGCTGTGGGATCTGTTTGGCAAGGTGGTGGGTTTACCGGTTTACAAGCTACTGGGCGGCGCGGTACGCGACGAAATTCAATTCTACGCGACCGGAGCGCGCCCTGATCTGGCGAAAGAGATGGGCTTTATTGGCGGCAAAATGCCGACCCACTGGGGGCCGCACGACGGGGATGCAGGGATCCGCAAAGATGCGGCAATGGTAGCCGACATGCGTGAGAAATGCGGTCCGGATTTCTGGTTGATGCTCGATTGCTGGATGAGTCAGGACGTGAACTATGCCACCAAACTGGCCCATGCCTGCGCACCGTCCAACCTGAAGTGGATCGAAGAGTGTCTGCCGCCGCAGCAGTATGAAGGTTATCGCGAGCTGAAACGTAACGCCCCGGCGGGGATGATGGTCACCAGCGGTGAACACCACGGGACGCTGCAGTCCTTCCGCACACTCTCAGAAACCGGCATCGATATCATGCAGCCTGATGTGGGCTGGTGCGGTGGGTTAACCACGCTGGTGGAAATTGCCGCTATTGCTAAATCGCGCGGACAGCTGGTGGTGCCGCATGGTTCCTCGGTTTACTCGCACCACGCGGTGATCACGTTCACCAATACCCCATTCAGCGAGTTTTTGATGACCAGCCCGGATTGTTCAACGATGCGTCCACAGTTTGATCCGATCCTTCTGGACGAACCGGTACCCGTCAATGGCCGCATTCATAAGTCGGTGCTCGACAAACCAGGATTTGGTGTCGAGCTTAACCGCGACTGCAATCTGAAGCGCCCTTATAGCCACTAATGACCAGTGCGTTGCCAATGCCACGGCAACGCCCTCATTTCTTTGAGGATCTTGCTATGAGTACCACGTTACTTGATGGTGTGGTGAAGAAAAACCGCGCCCGTTTGATTCCCTTTATGCTGGCGCTGTATGTGCTGGCGTTTCTTGACCGCTCGAACATCGGTTTTGCCAAAGAGACCTATCAGATTGATACCGGTCTGAGCAACGAAGCTTATGCGTTGGGCGCGGGGATTTTCTTTGTGGTTTACGCCTTTCTGGGGGTTCCTGCCAACCTGTTGATGCGTAAATTTGGTGCCAGAACCTGGATTGGTACCACCACGTTGCTGTGGGGATTCCTCTCTGCGGCGATGGCATGGGCGGATACTGAATCGAAATTCCTGATTATCCGTACTCTGCTGGGGGCGGCAGAGGCGGGCTTCTTCCCCGGTATGATCTACCTGACTTCCCAGTGGTTCCCCCAGCGTAACCGCGCCAGCATCATGGGGCTGTTCTACATGGGGGCGCCGCTGGCGTTAACCCTGGGATCGCCGCTTTCCGGTGCGCTGTTGGAGATGCACGGGTTTATGGGGCATCCGGGATGGTTCTGGATGTTCGTTATCGAAGGTTTACTGGCGGTAGGCGCGGGTGTTTTCACCTTCTTCTGGCTGGATGATACCCCGCAGCAGGCGCGTTTCCTGAGCGCGGAGGAAAAGGCGATGCTCATTAGCCAGTTGACAAGTGAAGAGGAAAAAAAGGTCACTTCACGCCTGTCGGATGCGCTGCGTAATGGCCGTGTCTGGCAACTGGCGATTATCTATCTGACGATCCAGGTGGCGGTGTATGGCCTGATCTTCTTCCTGCCAACTCAGGTTGCTGCGTTGTTAGGGACAAAAGTGGGCTTTACGGCTTCGGTCGTGGCGGCAATACCGTGGGTGGCGGCGCTGTTTGGTACCTGGCTTATTCCCCGCTACTCCGATCGCACCGGCGACCGGCGTAATGTTGCCGCGCTGACGCTGTTGGCGGCAGGAATCGGCATTGGCCTTTCCGGGCTGGTTTCACCGGTACTGGCGATTGTGGCGCTCTGCGTCGCGGCGGTCGGTTTCATTGCGGTACAGCCGGTGTTCTGGACGATGCCAACGCAACTTCTTTCCGGGACTGCTCTGGCGGCGGGGATCGGCTTCGTCAACCTGTTTGGTGCCGTCGGCGGCTTTATTGCTCCCATTCTGCGCGTCAAAGCCGAAACGGTGTTTGCCAGCGATGCGGCGGGCCTGCTGGTCCTCGCGGGCGTCGCGATTATTGGCTCGCTAATCATCTTTACGCTGAGTGTGAACCGTTCAGTTTCACAAGCAGGCGCTGCGCATCATTAATCTTATCTACGTTGTAAGGATCGTTATGAACGCATTGTTATCAAATCCCTTCAAAGAAGGATTACGCAAAGGGGAAGTCCAGGTCGGCCTGTGGCTCAGTTCGACCACCTCTTACATGGCGGAGATTGCCGCGACGTCGGGCTATGACTGGCTGCTGATTGATGGAGAACACGCGCCGAACACGGTGCAGGATCTTTACCATCAGTTGCAGGCGATTGCGCCTTATGCCAGCCAGCCTGTGGTTCGCCCGGTGGAAGGCAGTAAAGCGTTGATCAAGCAGGTGCTGGATATTGGCGCGCAGACGCTGCTTGTCCCGATGGTCGACAGCGCAGAGCAGGCGCTTCAGGTGGTTTCCGCGACTCGTTATCCACCGCTCGGCGAGCGTGGTGTCGGCGCCAGCGTGGCACGGGCGGCGCGCTGGGGACGTATCGACAATTATATGGCCCAGGCTAATGAATCACTCTGCCTGCTGGTACAGGTCGAAAGCAAAGCGGCACTGGATAATCTGGATGCCATTCTGGACGTTGACGGTATTGACGGTGTCTTTATTGGCCCGGCGGATCTTTCTGCGTCGTTGGGCTATCCGGATAATGCCGGACACCCGGAGGTGCAGCGGATCATTGAGCAAAGCATTCGCCGTATTCGCGCAGCCGGAAAAGCAGCCGGTTTCCTCGCTGTTGACCCAGCAATGGCGCAGAAATGTCTGCAATGGGGAGCAAATTTTGTCGCGGTAGGCGTGGATACCATGCTTTATACCGAAGCGCTGGATCGCAGGCTGGCAATGTTTAAGCCAGGCCAGAGTACGCAAACGTTGAAAATCAGTTATTAATATCGGGCCCGGTGGTGTACTGCCATCGGGCCTGAAATAGCTCCTAATGGTGATGTTCTGTCACGTCGTCAGCAGAAAATCCGGTAATGGTCAGGACTGTCTCATGATCGATGCCTCGCTCCAGCATCATGCGGGCAATACGTAATGCTTCTTCTCGTGTTCCTTTTAGCCAGCCTTCCTGCAATCCATTGTGATGGCCTTCCTGGCGTAGTTTCTCTGCGATCGTCATCAATTTCTCCTTGTTATGGGGTGAGCGCCCGGCAATTTCACGGATAAATTCGCTGACATGAGAAGCCTCACCGCGCTGTAGCAGATAATTAAACAGCGTTTGCAACTGGCTGTCATTAACGGTACGAGTAACTAAAAGCGCGACCAGCCTGTCCACCAGTCCTATCAAATCGCGATCGCGGATATGTTTTTGCATCAGTTCAAGTAGAGCGATACGCCGATGCTGCATAATCTCGTCGTCAGATACCACAGTGATGTCCACTAGCGGAAATGCTTCTGAGTAAAGCTTGCGCGCCAGTTGTGGGTAATCAAATTCGTCCAGCCAGTTGAGCGACCACGGATACGGGCTCTGTTGCCCGTGATAAAAAAGCATGGGGATAACCAGAGGTAGCGTTCTGTATCCGGCATCCAGGTGATATTGCATGGCGGCAGTGGCATAACGCATCAGGCGAAATGCCATGTGTTGTACCGCTGTACTCTGATGTTCGATAACGCAGTAGATGTAGCCTTCACCTTCGCGGGTTTTTAACGACCACAATACGTCGGAATAGTAAGCACGGAGATCCTTTTCGATAAAACTGGTAGGCTCCAGCTTCAGCGTTTGCAGGTCACATATCTCGCGTAATGCGACGGGAAGGTGAATTTCAAGAAAATCGCGAGCCATCTCAGGATAAGAAATTATCTTTTTAAAAACCGCATCATGCGGTGTTGATGTTGCTGATTTAGCCATGGTAGTCCGTCACCAGAGGAAGAAGATGGCGTGACGGTACCCACGGATGACGCGGGCTGCATTCGTGGAATTGATTCTTTGCGTGGAGGAGTCAGAGATAAATACGTCCGGTTGCAACGTATTCAGTTATGTACAACGGCATTCGCAAAAATGCCCGGTAGCAAATGCCACCGGGCAACAGAATTAACCTAACGCTTTGGCAAGCAGGGTGATGGGGTGTTCGCAGCGTTTGCTTGTCGACATCTCAATCTGCCATTTACAGGTTTCGCAGTCGGTGACGACGATATCAGCGCCGCTGTCTTCAATCTGGCGGAACAGCGGTGCGCCAATGGACTGCGATGTCGGGTAGTTTTCCTTTTTAAAACCGTATGTCCCGGCAATCCCGCAGCATTGCGAGTCCAGCACCGTTAGCTCCAGCCCTGGAATTTGTCGTAGCAGTTCCAGCGTGTAGAGCGTCCAGCCCATTTTCTCCATGTGGCATGGCGTATGGTAGACCACTTTCAGCGGCAGCGTTTTCAGCGGCAGCGTTTTGCCTTCATCCAGCTTGCGCCACAGCCAGCGGGTTGCCAGTTCAATGTGTTCGCGTAGACCTGAGTTGTCGACGTCCAGCACTTCCGGATATTCATCACGCAGCGCAAAGGTGCAGGTTGATGAGGTGGCGATCACCGGAATGCCTTTGCCGTCAATTGCTTCTCTGAGGGAGGCCACGTTGCTCACCGCCTGCTTACGCGCTTTATCGGTAAAACCGTTGGCAATCAGCGGTACGCCGCAGCATTTCTCTTTGCTCAGCAGTTGCACTCCGGTTCCCATCGCATTCAACACTTTGATCAGATCTTTGCCGAGCTGCGGATGGTTGTAATTCACAAAACAGCCGTGGAAAAAGGCAACCTGATCCTGATATTGCGCTTGCTGAGCGGCAACGCTGCGATACCAGCGGCGGAAGGTGCCGAAAGAGTACTTCGGCAGCGTACGGCGATGGTCGATTTTTAGCGCGTAATCCAGCAACTGACGCACCGGTTTGAGTGAGGTGGCGGTATTCACTATCGGGGCGAATGGTGTGGACACGCTACCCATCAAATCGGTATGGCTTAAGACAAAGTTACGCAGCGACGGACGCGTAGTGTCGTATTTGGCGCGCGCGCGTTGGATGATATCGCCAATCTTCACATCTGAAGGACAGGCCACTTCGCAACGCTTACAGTTGATGCAGTATTTCAGCGCATCGTCATATAACGCGCCATCTTTCAGGCGCAGACGCTCACCGTCCGGTCCGGCCTGTTTAGGACCAGGGTAGTTCGGATTGACGCGACTTACCGGGCAGGCCGTGGTGCACACCGTGCATTTGATACAACTTTCAAAACGTGTGTCGCTCATTGCTGGCCTCCTGCACGTTTCGCAATATGATGTGCGGCGTGTAAGGCGCTAACAGCGCACACGCCGCCTCCGCAACCCTGGGCGATAGGGTCGAATCCGCCGAGAACGGAACCGATGGCATACATGTTCTCTATCGTTTGTCCCGCCAGCGACGGGCGCAGCCCGGCATCGGTCGTAACGCCAAACTGCTGCCACGGTTGTGGGTCGAAGACGTCACGCTCATACCACTCGGCGCGGGTGGCGGTTTGCTGTACATCCAGCCCCAGGATAGGTTCGTAGATGGCCTCACGCGTGGCGACCAGCCCGCTGCTGAAGAAGCTGCCGCTGGCGAGCACGGCGAAACGTGGCCGCAAAGGAATATCGGCATGATTACGGGTCCAGATTTCGCTGACTACGCCATCCTGACAGGTGATTTTCTTCACTTCATCACCCGGCATCCAGACGCCGCCCTGGCGCACAAACTGGCGCTGCAATTTGTTATGCAAACGCATACCCAGTACCGAAGGCGGTAGGGTCGGTAACAGCGTCAGCGAGCAGGGGAGGCGCTCGTTAAGCCATTGCCAGAGCTGTTCATCCGCCAGACCGAAGCAGGCCGGCATAATTATCATGTCGCAGGTTTTTGCTACTGGCAGTAAAGCGTCATAGAGCAGCGACCATTTATCTTCGTTATCCAGCAGGCGCGCAATATTGACGGCGCGAAACTCGGTCGGGTTATCACGCAGGACATCCAGCTCAGGCAGATCGATTTCTGCCGTCTCGACGCTGAGATTGCGTTGACGCAGCGACGCCGCGGCGAGATGTGCCTGAAAATCCAGTAAACCGCTAATACCTACAACGCAGATACGCTGCGCGGACAGCGGCCAGACCGGAACTTCCGGGGAACTTAACCAGGTTGAGCGCAGCGTTCCCAGCGGGGTGATGCGTTGATGTGACTGATGTACCTTGCCTTGCAAATGCGTTCCGCATTCTTCCAGGAGATTTTGCGCCTGCTGGGCCAGCTCCAGGACGTTGTGCGTTCCGATGGTGCTGTACGGGTGCGCGGGTGCCTGAGTGCGCAGCGCATTCAGGCCTGCTTCTATATCCGTCACCGGTTGGCCATCGGGTAAGTTGCTGAGCAAATCCAGTGAGCCGGAGGAGAAATGCAGGGCGCTTTGGCCGCGAGTGACAATCGTGCAGCGTAAACCGCTTTTTTGCAGTTGCAGGCCGCACAGCAGTCCGGCCAGGCCGCCGCCGATAATGACGGTATCAAATTTCATCCTGGTGCTCCTTTTCCAGACCGCACAATCCCTGATAGACCCAGCGTGTGAATTCGCTTTCGCGCAGCGCATCTCCCCAGGCGATAGGCTGCACGCCTTTCCAGCGTTCATTGAGGAAATCGGAAAGCTGGGTGATAGATTGCGCGGCGGTGGTGACATTAAAACGTTGCAGCAAACCTGCGGCGCGGCAGGCACACAATTCGCCCTGGCAGGTCCCCATTCCAACACGGGTACGGCGACGCAAATCCAGCAGGCTGTTGACGGTCAAATTCTCGACGGCGTACTGCACTTCACCTGCAGTGACCGCTTCGCATTCACAGACCAGGCTGCGGTGCTGACGACCTTCGCTAAGCCACGCTGGGGTGCGATCGCCGTGACGGTAGACCGCTGAACCGCGCAGTGGCGCGGGCAACGAGATCACGCGTTTGAGCGTATGCTCGGTCGATTCTTGTGAGCCAGGCAGCGCCGTGTCTGCCGTTGTGCAAGGTTGGGTATTGCCCAGCTTACGGCAAACGGCATCGGTGGCCCACTCTGCCATCAGGCGGTAGGTCATCAATTTGCCGCCGGTAATGGTGATAAACCCGTCCAGTCCGTCACGCTGGGCGTGATCGAACAGTACAATCCCACGGCTGACGTTACGTCCACTTGGATCGTCGTCGCTGGCTACCAGAGGACGCACGCCGGAGTAGGCGCGTAAAATGCGCGTTTTCGCCATAATCGGCGCCAGTTTTTCGCCTTCACGCAGCAGTATATCGACCTCTTCTGCGGTGACGCGGTTACTGTCGATATCATCGTAATCAATGTGCTGTGAGGTGGTGCCAATCAGCGAAATGGTATCACCAGGCACCAGGATATCGGCGTCAGACGGCTTACGACAGCGGTTGATGACATGCTGGTTAATGCGGTGATCCATAATCAGCAGCGAACCTTTGGCCGGGAACATACGGATGCTCAGGTCGGCATATTCCGCAATGCGCTGGCCCCAGATCCCGGCGGCGTTGACGACTACCGGTGCATGCAGGGACTGCATCTCTCCCGTCAGATGATTGCGTACGTTCACGCCGCAAACCGTTGCCCCTTCACGAATCAGTCCCGTCACTTCATGCGCCGTTAAGATTACTGCGCCATGCTCACGCGCATCCAGCATGTTGGCGGCGGTTAAGCGGAAAGGATCAACCGTGCCGTCCGGCACTTTTACCGCGCCAATCAGCTGTGGGTTGACGGAAGGTTCGATAATGCGCGCCTGCTTAGGGTCAATTGCTTCTGCGCGAATACCGGCCTCTTCACAGGCGCGAATAAAGGTTGCCTGGAAGGAGAGTTCATCTTCCGGCAGGGTAATAAACAGACCGTCCGTCGGCTCAACGCAATGACGGGCGATACGTTTGAGAATTTGGTTTTCGCTGATGCACTCCCGGGCAGATTCAGCGTCGGTGACGGCGTAGCGTGCACCGCTGTGCAGCAGACCGTGGTTACGTCCGGTCGCCCCTGTGGCGATATCGTGGCGTTCCACTAAGATGACGCGCAACCCGCGCAGCGCACAATCGCGTGCGATCCCTGCACCTGTTGCTCCTCCACCAATGATAATCACGTCACTTGTTTGCGAGTCGCGAATTTTCATTGTTTTTCCTCACAGTTCGTTTTTTATCATTTAGCCACATAAAAAACATGGATTGTTTGATTTCGCGCATAATCGCTCATTATTCGAAAATGAAACGTGATTTCGTGCGCCTTTATGAACATTTGTCATAAATCTGTAACAATATGTGCAGCGTTTCACATTTTTGTTATGTATCTTTCCTTAACATCGCGGCCACACTGGGAGCGGTAGGGTAGTAATGACGAACTGCAGTGTTTACTTCGAATGAAAGACGGCCACGGAGGCTACACTATGTTGAGCATTTTTAAACCAGCGTCACACACGGCGCGTTTGCCTGCAGCGGAGATCGACCCGACATATCGTCGATTACGTTGGCAGATCTTTCTGGGGATTTTCTTTGGCTATGCCGCGTACTATCTGGTACGTAAGAACTTTGCTCTTGCGATGCCGTACCTGGTTGAGCAAGGTTTCTCGCGTGGCGATCTGGGTTTTGCGTTATCCGGTATCTCCATTGCTTACGGATTTTCGAAATTCATCATGGGGTCCGTTTCGGATCGCTCGAATCCGCGCGTTTTCCTGCCAGCGGGTCTGATTCTGGCCGCCGCAGTCATGTTGTTCATGGGCTTTGTGCCGTGGGCGACTTCGAGCATTGCGGTTATGTTTGTGCTGCTGTTCCTCTGCGGATGGTTCCAGGGAATGGGGTGGCCGCCGTGTGGTCGTACCATGGTGCACTGGTGGTCGCAGAAAGAGCGTGGGGGCATTGTCTCCGTCTGGAACTGTGCGCACAACGTGGGCGGTGGTCTGCCTCCTCTGTTGTTCCTGCTGGGTATGGCCTGGTTCAATGACTGGAAAGCGGCGCTGTACATGCCTGCTTTCGGTGCGATCGTCGTCGCGCTGTTTGCTTTTGCTCTGATGCGTGATACGCCGCAGTCTTGTGGCCTGCCGCCTATCGAAGAGTACAAGAACGACTACCCGGACGATTACAACGAGAAAGCGGAAGAAGAGCTGACTGCGAAGCAGATCTTCATGCAATACGTACTGCCGAACAAACTGTTGTGGTACATCGCTATCGCCAACGTGTTTGTTTATCTGCTGCGCTACGGCATCCTGGACTGGTCCCCGACCTATCTGAAAGAAGTGAAACATTTCGCGCTGGATAAATCATCCTGGGCCTACTTCCTGTATGAGTATGCGGGTATTCCGGGCACGCTGCTGTGCGGCTGGATGTCGGATAAAGTCTTCCGTGGCAACCGTGGTGCGACCGGCGTGTTCTTTATGACGCTGGTGACTATCGCGACTATCGTCTACTGGATGAACCCGGCAGGCAACCCGAACGTGGATATGGCTTGTATGATTATCATCGGCTTCCTGATCTACGGTCCGGTAATGTTGATTGGTCTGCATGCGCTGGAACTGGCACCGAAAAAAGCGGCGGGTACGGCGGCTGGCTTTACCGGTCTGTTCGGTTATCTCGGCGGTTCCGTAGCGGCGAGCGCCATTGTTGGCTATACCGTTGACTTCTTCGGTTGGGACGGCGGCTTTATGGTGATGATTGGCGGTAGCGTGCTGGCGGTTATTCTGCTGGTGGTCGTCATGATTGGCGAAAAACGCCATCACGAAGAGATCGCACTGAAGCGTAACGGGGGCTAATAGATGAAAACCACATTGAAAAGTCTCAGCGTGGCGCTAATGCTGACAGGTATTGTGGTGAGCAGCGCGGCGGTTGCCGCAGAAAAAATCGTGATTGCGCACCGTGGCGCCAGCGGTTATCTACCGGAGCATACGCTGCCAGCAAAAGCGATGGCTTATGCTCAGGGGGCTGATTACCTGGAACAGGATTTGGTAATGACCAAGGACGACCATCTGGTTGTCCTGCATGACCACTACCTTGACCGCGTCACCGATGTTGCCGAGCGTTTCCCGGATCGTGCGCGTAAAGATGGGCGCTACTACGCTATCGACTTTACGCTGGATGAGATTAAATCGCTGAAATTTACCGAAGGCTTTGATATCGAAAATGGCAAAAAGGTCCAGACCTACCCGGGGCGTTTCCCGATGGGTAAATCTGATTTCCGTGTGCACACTTTCGAAGAAGAGATTGAGTTTGTTCAGGGATTAAATCATTCAACCGGCAAAAACATTGGCATTTACCCGGAAATGAAAGCGCCGTGGTTCCATCATCAGGAAGGGAAGGACATTGCGGCTAAAACGCTGGAAGTGCTGAAAAAGTACGGGTACACCGACAAGAACGACAAGGTTTATCTACAGTGTTTTGATGTCGCAGAGTTAAAGCGCATTAAGAATGAACTGGAACCGAAGATGGGGATGGATCTCAATCTGGTACAGTTGATTGCGTACACTGACTGGAATGAAACTCAGGAGAAAAAGCCGGACGGTAGTTGGGTTAATTACAACTACGACTGGATGTTTAAACCGGGTGCCATGAAGCAAGTTGCGCAGTATGCGGACGGCATTGGGCCGGACTATCACATGCTGATTGATGAGAAGTCGAAGAAAGGCAATATCTCGTTAACGGGTATGGTACAGGACGCGCATCAGAATAAGATGGTGGTGCATCCTTATACCGTTCGTGCCGATCAGCTGCCGGATTACACCACTGACGTAAATCAGCTGTATGACATTCTGTATAACAAGGCGGGCGTTGACGGGCTGTTCACCGACTTCCCCGACAAAGCAGTGGCATTCCTGAATAAAGAGTAATGGCACAAGGTCTGTGATGCACCTCCGGTCACAGGCCTGGTTGGATCAAACGTTATTAACGGCTAGATAAGGCCGTCTGCCGTCAACGTGGCCATACCTGCCTCCAGGAGAAATAAAGAGCTGCCGTTCATCGGCGGCTCTTTTTTAGTCCTAATTTTTATCCCGCCACGCGTTACAGCTCTATTTCAATATCGCCTTTTGCCCGACAGCAGCAGGGCAAAATTTCACCTGGCTGAATGAAGGCCAGAGGTTCGGCAATCCAGTCGACCTGTCCCGCTACCAGACGGGTACGGCAGGAGCCGCAATAACCTGCGCGGCACTGGTATTCAACTTCAACATTGTGCGATTCGAGCGCGGCAAGCAGGGAAGGGTGTTCATCCTGGCACAGCAGTTGTGTGCCAGAGATGCGCAGAGTAACGCGGCCCATCAGAGCTGGAAGTTACTCAGGTCGTCGGTATCGACTTCCGAATCGATCTGGCCGACCAGGTAAGAGCTGACTTCCACTTCCTGCGGCGCAACCTGCACGTTATCAGACACCAGCCAGGTGTTGATCCACGGGATTGGGTTAGAGCGGGTCTGGAACGGCAAGTCGAGTCCGACAGCCTGCATACGGATGTTGGTGATGTACTCAACGTACTGGCACAGAATATCTTTGTTCAGGCCAATCATTGAGCCGTCACGGAACAGATAATCCGCCCACTCTTTTTCCTGCAGCGCGGCCTGTACGAACAGGTCGTAACATTCTTGTTTACACTCTTCGGCGATTTCCGCCATTTCCGGATCGTCCACACCGCTGCGCAGTAGATTCAGCATATGCTGGGTCCCGGTCAAATGCAGGGCTTCATCGCGGGCGATCAGGCGAATAATTTTCGCGTTGCCTTCCATCAGTTCGCGTTCGGCGAAGGCGAAGGAGCAGGCGAAGCTGACGTAGAAGCGGATCGCTTCCAGCGCGTTCACGCTCATCAGGCACAGATACAGCTTCTTCTTCAGTTCACGCAGGCTTACGACAACCGTTTTACCGTTAACGGTATGCGTGCCTTCGCCCAGCAAATGCCAGTAGCTGGTCATCTCAATCAATTCGTCGTAATAGCTGGAAATGCCTTCCGCGCGTTTCTGGATCTGCTCGTTGGTGACGATGTCATCAAACACCACCGCCGGATCGTTCACGATGTTACGAATGATGTGGGTGTAGGAACGGGAGTGGATCGTTTCTGAAAACGCCCATGTTTCCACCCAGGTTTCCAGCTCAGGGATCGAGATTAACGGCAGCAGCGCCACGTTCGGGCTACGTCCCTGAATGGAGTCCAGCAGCGTTTGATACTTCAGGTTGCTGATGAAGATATGCTTTTCATGTTCCGGCAGCGCCTGGAAGTCGATGCGATCGCGAGAAACATCAACTTCTTCCGGACGCCAGAAGAAAGAGAGCTGCTTTTCGATCAGTTTTTCGAAGATGTCATATTTTTGCTGATCGTAGCGGGCGACGTTCACCGGCTGGCCGAAGAACATCGGTTCCAGAAGTTGGTTATTTTTCGTCTGTGAAAAAGTGGTGTATGCCATTGATGTGAATCCTTTGTGGGATGAGTGCCGGATGGCGTTACAAGCACCCTTTCCGGCCTACAAACCAAGCTACTGTAGGCCGGGTGAGCCTGGTGCCACCCGGCATCGTTCATCAGATCTTACATGCGCCGCTTTCGCAGCCATCGTCCTGAATGGACGGCACCAGATCGTCCTGAGAATCTTCCGCACCGTCACGGGTGTTTTGATAATACAGCGTTTTGACACCAAATTTGTAGGCGGTGAGCAGGTCTTTCAGCAACTGCTGCATCGGTACTTTTCCGGATGGGAAGCGCGACGGATCATAGTTGGTGTTGGCGGAAATCGACTGATCGATAAATTTCTGCATGATACCTACCAGTTGCAGATAGCCATCGTTGTTCGGCATTTCCCACAGCAGTTCGTACGCGTCGTGCAGGTGTTCGTAGTCCGGCACGACCTGGCGCAGAATACCATCTTTCGACGCTTTGATGCTCACATAGCCGCGCGGCGGTTCAATACCGTTGGTGGCGTTAGAGATCTGCGAAGAGGTCTCCGATGGCATCAGGGCTGACAGCGTGGAGTTACGCAGACCGTGCGTCTTGATGGATTCACGCAGTTGTTCCCAATCCAGATGCAGCGGCTCGTTGACAATAGCATCGAGATCTTTTTTATAGGTATCGATCGGCAGAATACCTTTGGAGTAGGTCGTTTCGTTAAACCACGGGCACGCGCCTTGCTCTTTCGCCAGCTCGTTAGAGGCTTTCATCAGGTAATACTGAATGGCTTCAAAGGTTTTGTGAGTCAGGTTGTTCGCGCTGCCGTCAGAATAACGCTTACCGTTTTTCGCCAGCCAGTAGGCGTAGTTGATCACGCCAATACCCAGCGTACGGCGACCCATCGCGCCGCGTTTGGCGGCAGGAATCGGATAATCCTGATAATCGAGCAGCGCATCCAGCGCGCGCACCGCCAATTCGGCCAGCTCTTCCAGCTCGTCCAGGCTGTTGATAGCACCGAGGTTAAATGCGGACAGCGTACACAGCGCAATTTCGCCGTTTTCGTCGTTAACGTCGGTCAGCGGTTTGGTCGGCAGGGCGATTTCCAGGCACAGGTTAGACTGGCGCACCGGAGCGACAATTGGATCAAACGGGCTATGGGTGTTGCAGTGGTCAACGTTCTGAATATAGATACGCCCGGTAGAGGCACGTTCCTGCATCATCAGTGAGAACAGCTCAACGGCTTTCACGCGTTGCTTGCGGATACTGTCGTCGTTTTCATATTTGGTGTACAGACGTTCGAATTCGTCCTGGTCGGCGAAGAATGCATCATACAGGCCCGGGACGTCGGACGGGCTGAACAGCGTGATGTCGCCGCCCTTCAGCAGACGGGTGTACATCAGTTTGTTGATCTGTACGCCGTAGTCCATGTGACGCACGCGGTTGCCTTCGACGCCACGGTTGTTTTTCAGGACCAGCAGGCTTTCAACTTCCAGGTGCCACATTGGGTAGAACAGCGTTGCAGCACCGCCGCGTACGCCGCCCTGGGAGCAGGATTTTACCGCGGTCTGGAAGTGCTTGTAGAACGGAATACAACCGGTGTGGAACGCTTCTCCGCCGCGGATCGGGCTACCCAGCGCACGGATGCGACCGGCGTTGATACCGATGCCGGCGCGCTGGGAAACGTATTTCACAATCGCGCTGGAGGTGGCGTTGATGGAGTCCAGGCTGTCGCCGCACTCGATCAGTACGCAGGAGCTGAACTGACGGGTAGGGGTGCGCACGCCGGACATAATCGGCGTCGGCAGCGAAATTTTAAACGTAGAAACGGCGTCGTAGAAACGTTTTACGTATTGCAGACGCGTTTCACGCGGATAGTTAGAGAACAGGCAGGCCGCTACCAGAATGTAGAGGAACTGCGCGCTTTCATAAATCTCACCGGTAACACGGTTTTGTACCAGGTATTTACCTTCTAACTGCTTCACCGCAGCGTAGGAGAAGGTCATATCACGGTCGTGTACGATGAACGAGTCCATCTGCTTGAACTCTTCTTCCGTGTAGTCTTCCAGCAGATGATTGTCGTATTTGCCCATTTCAACCATTTTCACGACATGGTCGAACAGTTTCGGCGGTTCAAACTCGCCGTAGGCTTTTTTGCGCAGATGGAAAATCGCCAGGCGAGCAGCCAGGTACTGATAATCCGGTGCCTCGCGGGAGATCAGGTCGGCGGCAGCTTTGATGATTGTTTCATGGATATCGGATGTCTTGATACCGTCATAAAACTGAATGTGGGAGCGCAACTCGACCTGAGAAATCGATACGTTATTCAGTCCTTCTGCCGCCCAATCCAGAACTCGGTGGATTTTGTCGAGATTGATGCGCTCTGTACTACCATCACGCTTTGTCACCAGCAGACTCTGATTCATGTGGTTTTTTACCTGTCCGTGAAAGAAAAAATATCCCCCATATTATCCACAAAGTCATGTTGTGACTAAGTCTGTGGATAAATACTATATGTAGGGGTTGTTTGATAAAGTAGACGCTATATGGTGAGTATTCTAGTAGGGATTCTTTTCAGTACAAGAGTTGATTTTGAGGTTAAATTGAGGTTGCAAAAGGGTAATAATCGCTAAGTGCGCGTCTTATAAGGCCTGGCGAGGATGTCAATAATTGAGAAAAAAAATAGAAAATTTGATCGAGTGCTGATTTCTTCATCTAAGGCAAGGTAAGTTCTTATGACCTGGCGCAAAAATTGCCCTGACGATCCTACTCAGGATTGGTAGGCGATGCGCAGGCCCGAAAGCTGCGCACTATCGGGCACGGTGCCGGATTGCGGCGTTGCACGCCTTATCCGGCCGGGTGGAGGAGGTTAATCTGCTTGCGCGGTAGTGTGTACCATATAGTTCACATCAACGCCGGGGCCGAGTTTAAAACTGTTGGTGATCGGGTTGTAGTGCAGGCCGGTCATATGACGCTCTTTCAGCACGGTCTGGTCAACCCACTCTAACAGTTCAGCCGGCTTAATGAATTTTTTCACATCATGCGTGCCTTTCGGCACCATACGCAAAATATATTCCGCGCCGACCACCGCCATTAGCCAGGATTTGCCGTTGCGATTAAGCGTGGAGAAAAACACTTCGCCGCCCGGTTTGACCAGTCTGGCGCAGGCCCTGACCACCGACTGCGGGTCCGGTACGTGCTCCAGCATTTCCATGCAGGTCACAACGTCATACTGATGCGCATGTTTTTCCGCATGTTCTTCAACCGTTTCTTGAACGTATTCCACCTGGATGCCACTCTCCAGCGCATGCAGTTTTGCTACCTGTAACGGTTCAAAGCCCATGTCAAGCCCGGTGACGGTTGCGCCCTCGCGCGCCATGCTTTCCGCCAGAATGCCGCCGCCGCAGCCGACGTCGAGTACCTTTTTACCAAACAGGCCGCCTGAGCGCTCCGTGATATAGCCCAGGCGCAGCGGGTTAATACGGTGCAGTGGCTTAAATTCACCCTCAAGATCCCACCAGCGTGACGCGACTGCTTCAAACTTGGCAATTTCTTCCTGATCAACGTTGTGAGTTACCGGAGGTTTTTCGGCATTCATTGGGGCTTCTACTCCTAAATTTGCGATGCAAATGAGTATATCAGCCTGACGGGATGAATAAAGCCTCTGTCAGGGGGAATCCATTTACCTGAATCTGCACGGATGTGTTATAATTTGCGACCTTTGAATCCGGGATACAGTAGAGGGATAGCGGTTAGATGAGCGACCTTGCGAGAGAAATTACACCGGTCAACATTGAGGAAGAGCTGAAGAGCTCCTATCTGGATTATGCGATGTCGGTCATTGTTGGCCGTGCGCTGCCGGACGTCCGAGATGGCCTGAAGCCGGTTCACCGTCGCGTACTTTACGCCATGAACGTATTGGGCAACGACTGGAATAAAGCCTATAAAAAATCTGCCCGTGTCGTTGGTGACGTAATCGGTAAATACCACCCTCATGGTGATACCGCCGTTTACGACACCATTGTTCGTATGGCGCAGCCATTCTCCTTGCGTTACATGCTGGTAGATGGTCAGGGTAACTTTGGTTCTGTCGATGGCGACTCCGCAGCGGCGATGCGTTATACGGAAATCCGTATGTCGAAAATCGCCCATGAGCTGATGGCTGACCTGGAAAAAGAAACGGTGGATTTCGTCGATAACTACGACGGCACCGAACAAATTCCTGACGTCATGCCAACCAAAATTCCTAACCTGCTGGTGAACGGCTCGTCCGGTATCGCGGTAGGTATGGCGACCAACATTCCGCCGCACAACCTGACGGAAGTGATCAACGGCTGCCTGGCATACATTGACGATGAAGACATCAGCATTGAAGGGCTGATGGAACATATTCCGGGTCCGGACTTCCCGACCGCCGCGATCATCAACGGTCGTCGTGGTATTGAAGAAGCCTACCGTACCGGTCGTGGCAAAGTGTACATCCGCGCACGCGCGGAAGTCGAAGCGGATGCCAAAACTGGCCGTGAAACCATCATCGTCCATGAAATTCCGTATCAGGTGAACAAAGCGCGCCTGATCGAGAAAATCGCCGAGCTGGTAAAAGACAAACGCGTTGAAGGTATCAGCGCGCTGCGTGACGAGTCTGACAAAGACGGTATGCGCATCGTGATTGAAGTGAAACGCGACGCAGTCGGGGAAGTGGTTCTGAACAACCTCTACTCCCAGACCCAACTGCAGGTTTCTTTCGGTATCAACATGGTTGCGTTGCACCATGGACAGCCGAAAATCATGAACCTGAAAGATATTATTGCTGCGTTTGTACGTCACCGCCGTGAAGTCGTAACCCGCCGTACTATCTTTGAACTGCGTAAAGCCCGCGACCGTGCGCACATCCTTGAAGCACTGGCGATTGCGCTGGCGAACATCGATCCGATCATCGAACTGATCCGCCGTGCGCCGACCCCGGCAGAAGCGAAAGCAGCGCTGGTCGCGCGTTCGTGGGAGCTGGGTAACGTTTCTGCCATGTTGGAACGTGCCGGCGATGATGCCGCGCGTCCTGAATGGCTGGAACCGGAATTTGGCGTGCGTGACGGTCAGTACTACCTGACTGAACAGCAGGCCCAGGCCATTCTGGATCTGCGTTTGCAGAAACTGACCGGCCTTGAGCACGAAAAACTGCTCGACGAATACAAAGAGCTGCTGGAGCAGATCGCTGAACTGCTGCACATTCTGGGCAGCGCCGATCGTCTGATGGAAGTCATCCGTGAAGAGATGGAGCTGATTCGTGAACAGTTCGGCGACGCACGTCGGACCGAAATCACCGCGAACAGCGCTGACATCAACATCGAAGATCTGATTAGCCAGGAAGATGTTGTCGTGACCTTGTCTCATCAGGGCTACGTGAAATATCAGCCGTTAACCGATTACGAAGCGCAGCGTCGTGGCGGTAAAGGCAAATCTGCAGCACGAATTAAAGAAGAAGACTTTATCGACCGCCTGCTGGTGGCTAACACCCATGACACGATCCTCTGCTTCTCCAGCCGCGGTCGTTTGTACTGGATGAAGGTTTATCAGTTGCCGGAAGCAAGCCGTGGTGCGCGTGGACGTCCTATCGTCAACCTGCTGCCACTGGAAGCTAACGAACGTATCACCGCAATTCTGCCAGTACGTGAGTACGAAGAAGGCGTCAACGTCTTCATGGCAACCGCCAGCGGTACCGTGAAGAAAACAGCGCTGACCGAGTTCAGCCGTCCGCGTTCAGCCGGTATCATTGCGGTTAACCTGAACGAGGGCGATGAGCTGATTGGCGTTGACCTGACGTCTGGTAGTGACGAAGTTATGCTGTTCTCTGCTGCCGGTAAAGTGGTGCGCTTCAAAGAAGGGGCTGTTCGTCCGATGGGACGTACCGCGACCGGCGTACGCGGTATCAAACTGGCGGAAAGCGACAGCGTGGTATCGCTGATCGTTCCGCGCGGTGAAGGTGCTATCCTCACCGTTACCCAGAACGGCTACGGTAAACGTACGGCGGCGGAAGAGTATCCGACCAAGTCTCGTGCGACCCAGGGCGTTATCTCCATCAAAGTCACCGAGCGCAACGGTTCCGTTGTCGGCGCAGTGCAGGTTGAAGATACCGACCAGATCATGATGATCACCGATGCAGGTACGCTGGTGCGTACTCGCGTGTCGGAAATCAGCGTGGTAGGACGTAACACCCAGGGCGTGATCCTCATCCGTACTGCGGAAGATGAAAACGTTGTGGGTCTGCAACGCGTTGCTGAACCGGTTGATGATGAAGAGCTCGACTCCATCGACGGTAGCGCTGCTGAAGGGGACGAGGATATCGCGCCTGAAGCGGAAAGCGATGACGATGCAGCGGACGACGCTGAAGAGTAATTAAGACGTGATAAAAAGGGCCGGAAATATCCGGCCCTTTTTTTTAATTCATTCGCTCTACTATCATCGCAATGCCCTGACCGCCGCCGATGCACAACGTGGCCAGTCCAAGCGTTTGATCCCGTGCCTGTAGCGCATGCAGCAGCGTCACCAGTATTCGCGCGCCGCTGGCGCCAATAGGGTGTCCCAACGCAATTGCCCCACCGTTGACGTTAACCTTTTGCGGATCAAACCCCAGCGTTTTACCAACGGCAAGAAACTGAGCAGCAAATGCCTCGTTAGCTTCGATCAGATCGATATCAGAAAGCTGTAAGCCGCTCAGTTGCAGTGCCTTCAGCGTGGCGGGAACCGGCCCCATGCCCATCATCGCCGGTGCTACGCCGCCACTGGCCCAGGCTTTGATCCGCGCCAGTGGCTTCAGCCCAGCCTCCAGTGCTGCGGACTCTTCCATTATCACTAATGCCGCTGCACCGTCGTTGATCCCCGAGGCGTTACCTGCGGTGACGGTTCCTGCTTTATCGAAGGCTGGACGCAATGCGGCGAGGCCTTCGGCCGTCGAGTCAGCTTTGGGGAATTCGTCACGCTCAACGATGATGGTTTTCTTCCGTGATGACACGCTGACGGGCACGATTTCAGCCTCAAATGCGCCAGACTCGATTGCGGCAACGGCTTTACGCTGTGACTGCAGAGCCAGTTCATCCTGCATTTCGCGGCTGATGCCATACTCTTTGGCAACATTTTCTGCAGTGATCCCCATGTGGTAACCATGCTCGGCGCAGATCAGGCCATCGCGCAGAATCACGTCGGACAATTGCCCGTCACCGAGGCGATAGCCCCAGCGGGCTTTTGCGTCTAACAGGTAGGGGGCCAGGCTCATGTTTTCCATCCCACCCGCGACGATCGCCTGGGCTTGTCCGGCCTTGATAGCGAGGGCGGCAAGCGCCACGCTTTTCAGGCCAGAGCCGCACACTTTGTTGACGGTAAAGCCGCAAACGGTGTCGGACAGGCCGCTTTTTAATAATGCCTGACGCGCTGGGTTTTGCCCGAGTCCTGACTGCAGCACGTTGCCCATAATCACCTCGTCCACGCGCTGTGGGTCAAGGTGCGCGCGTTCAAGAGCGGCTCTAATGACGATTGATCCAAGCTCGACGGCACCCGTAGTTGCCAGTGCGCCGTTAAAACTGCCGATTGCGGTACGTGCCGCGCTGACGATGACACAGTTTTTCATTTTTCAGTTCCTTTAATTAAGTTGTTGCCGTCAGAACAAGGTCAATCCAATAACAAAAATGACGCCGGAGAAGAGCAGGGCGGTGATGCAGTAGCCCATAATGTCGCGTACTCCGAGACCGGCGATGGCCAGCGCGGGTAGCGCCCAGAACGGTTGTGCCATGTTCATCCACTGCTCACCGTAGGCGATGGCCATGACTGATTTGCCAAGATCGGCACCCAGCGCCTGAGCGGCAGGCATGACGAACGGTCCCTGAATAACCCAATGGCCACCGCCGGATGGCACGGCAAAGTTAATCAGGGCTGAACTGAAGAAAGTCATCAGTGGGAAGGTATCTTTGTTGGCAACGTTGATGAAAAATTCAGTAATGAGCCCACCGAGGCCGGAGTGCTCCATCATCAACTGAATACCGGCATAGAAGGGGAATTGCACCAGAATCCCGGCGGTACTCCGTGCGGCAGCACTAACGGCACGCATATAGGCCATCGGCGTTTTGTGCAGCAGCAGACCGGCAATCATAAACATCAGGTTGACGGTGTTGATGGTGATGTTGAAACCTTTCTCGGCAAAGTAGATACCCAGATAGGCAATCCCTAATGCACCGATGAGCAGCGCCAGAATGCGGCTCTCTTCCAGTTTTTCAGATGGCGGCGCATCCGGCGGCAGTTTCTTTTGAAAATCAGCTTCTTCCAATAAAAGTTTTGGATCGATGCTCACCACATCTGAAGGTTTTGGCGTCATCATCCGGGTGATAAACGGCATCACCACAATCAGGCCGAGCGTGATGAAAATATTGAAGCCGGTGAACAGGGTATCCGCGACAGGAATGAGGCCCGCTACGTGCTCGACCGGGTTGCCAGGCGTTGCCGCCAGCAAAGGCATTGAGCCGGAGAAGCCGCCGCCCCAGGTCAGGAACCCGATGTAGGCGCAGGCAATCAGTAACGGATAATCGGAACCCGGTACCCGACGAGCAACTTCGCGGGCGAACATCGCCCCGACCACCAGACCAAATCCCCAGTTAATAACGCAGGCAACTGAACCAAAAAACGTCACCAGCATGACGCCCTGAGCGGGGGTTTTGGCGGCTGATGCCGCCGTACGCAGCAGGCTTTTCACCGGTCCGGAACTGGCTAACGCATGGCCGGTTACGATGATCAGCGCCATCTGCATACCAAACGCCAGCAGGTTCCAGAAACCGTCACCCCAGAATTTCACCATGCTGATGGGGGTCTGCGGCGTTAACCACAGCGCGATACCAAAGGTCAGCAACGTTAATAACATGGCGAAAATCAGTGGGTCGGGCAGCCAGCGGCTGACTACCCGTGTCATAAAGCGAGCGATGCGGCCAATCATGCGTCACCTCGCAGGATGCGCAGATCGTCGGCAATTTCAAACTGTGCTTCGGTTTTTTCACATAGCGTTGCGATGTCGCATCCTTCGACGATTTCAGTCAGCCACATCTTGCCATCTATAAAGCGGAATACAGCCAGCTCGGTGACCAGCATATGCACAGCATGCTGTGCAGTGAGCGGCATGGTGCATTGACGCAGGATTTTTGCGGAGCCGTCTTTTGCGCAATGCTCCATGGCGATAATGACTTTACGTGCACCGGTCACCAGATCCATTGCGCCACCCATGCCGGGCACCATCTTGCCGGGAACCACCCAGTTGGCGAGGTTTGCCTGCTCATCGACCTGCAACCCGCCAAGCACACAGGCATCAACATGACCGCCGCGAATCAACGCGAACGACATGGCGCTATCAAACATCGCCGCGCCCGGCAAAATACCGCACGGTTGGCCGCCCGCGTTCACCAGGTCAGGATGGGCGGTGGTGACTGGGCCCAGCCCCAGAAAACCGTTCTCAGATTGCAGCGTAATGTGAATATCAGCAGGTAAGTAGTTGGCTACCATCGTTGGCAGGCCGATACCTAAGTTGACGATATCGCCATCGCGAAGTTCTTGCGCCACCCGGCGCGCAATACGTTGTTTAGCATCCATGATTAGCTCTCCTGTGGAATGACGATATGGTCGATAACGGCGGCGGGGGTCACAATCTGGTCAGGCTGCAGCTCCCCTGTTTCAACCATTTCGTCCGGTTCGACCAGCGTGATGTCAGCGGCGAGGGCAATCAGAGGGTTAAAGTTACGGGCGCTGAGCTGGTAGGTGAGGTTGCCAAGCATGTCAGAGCGGTGGGCGCGAATAAGCGCTAAATCGGCGCGTAATGGGCGTTCAAGCAGCCAGGTTTTACCCTCAAGCGTCATGGTTTGCTTGCCTTCTTCCACGATGGTGCCAACGCCAGTGGGGGTCAGAAAGCCGCCAAGACCCGCGCCGCCGCAGCGAATCTGCTCGATCAGGGTACCTTGCGGAACCAGCTGTACATCCATCTCGCCGGCAATCATGCGACGACCGGTTTCCGGGTTTGTACCAATGTGCGAGGCAATCACTTTGCTCACCCGCCCATTGACGATCAGGGGTCCGATACCGGTATCGACAAAGGCGGTATCGTTAGCAATCAGCGTCAGATCTCTGACGCCGGACTCCAGCAGGGCTTCAACCAGACGAGGTGGTGTGCCAACGCCCATAAAACCACCGACCATGATGGTCATGCCGTCACGAAAGAAGCCCGCAGCGTCTTGTAAGGTAATCAGTTTTGTTTTCATTATGTTTCCCTTTTTGCATACTCCATTTTGGGTACGCTCAGGGAATTGCAAGCAGGGTGCCAGAATGACTAAAGAAACGTATTAATGTTTAATTGATTGAATTTATTGGTTTGTTTTTGTGGTCCTGGTGAAAGGAGACCACGAGGGGTTATGCAGAATTTTGCGCAGTGTGCAAAATTCTGCATAGCAAATTTGCGTATCAGGAACCTGATGGGTCGATGCCGTACTCTTGTAATTTATACATTAAAGCGCGACGGCTAATTCCCAGCATCAGCGCCGTGCGGGTGCGATTGCCGTCCTGATTGTCGAGGACTTCGAGGATAATTCGTTTTTCCTCACGTTTAATCTCTTCTTTCAGATTGCGTTCCCCGGAGTAAGTCGGTTTTGTTTCTGTTGTGGCGCTAACCGGGTTGCGCAACGGGTCGGGGAGATCGTCGGCAAAGATCACCGCACCGGTATTCATAACGACTGCACGTTCGATGACGTTTGACAGTTCGCGAATGTTACCGGGCCAGGGCCAGGCGGTGAGGATCGACATCGCCGTCGGGTCGATTTCGATAATATCCCGCTGATTTTCAGAGCTGAATTTTTGTAAAAAGTGGTTTGCTAATAAGGCAATATCTTCACGACGCTCGCGTAATGGCGGCAAAGTCAGATGGATAACGTTGAGACGGTAAAACAGGTCTTCGCGAAACGTTCCTTCCTTCACCATCGTTTGCAGACAGCGGTTGGTGGCGGCGACGATTCGAATGTCAACGCGAATGGTCTGGTGCCCGCCGATGCGTTCAAACTCCCTCTCCTGCAAAATGCGCAGCAGCTTGGCCTGCAGCACCAGCGGCATCTCGCCAATTTCATCAAGCAATAAAGTTCCCTGATGAGCGCGTTCGAACAATCCCTGGCGTAATGTCTGTGCCCCGGTATACGCGCCTTTTTCGTGACCAAATAGCTCGCTTTCCAACAACGACTCCGGCAGGGCCGCGCAGTTAATTTTGATAAAAGGGCCATTGGCGCGTTTGCTGTTGTAGTGAATGGCGCGGGCGATCAGCTCTTTTCCTGTGCCGCTTTCACCGCTAATCAACACGTTTGCCTGGGAGAGGGCGATTTTCGCCGTGTCTTTACAGATATCCATCATACGCGGGCTGGTGGTCAGAATATGTCCCCACTGCCAGCTGGTGGTCAACGCTTTATGCAGATTGCGGATTTCCTGTTTCATCTCCTGCAGTTGCAATGCGCGTTGAATCACCATGCTTAGCTCGTCGAGATCAAAGGGCTTAATCACGTAGTCGAATGCGCCGCTACGTAAAGCTTCTACTGCGGTTTCTACTTCAGCGTAAGCGGTCATCAGAATGACGGGGATCCGTGGTTGCTGCGTGCGCATAACTTTCAGCGCGTCGATACCGTCCATCTCCGGCATGCGAATGTCCATCAGTACCACGTCTGGCTGCGTTTCGCTAAACAGGCTCAGTGCGGCTTTCCCGTCGCTGGCGCAATGTGTCTCATGCCCTTGCAGGGAAAATGCGGTGGCAAGCATACGGCGAACATTTTCTTCATCATCAACGATGAGAATACGATAGGTCGTTTTCATTCTGACGGATTTCCCTGCGGGTTAAGAGGTAAAATCAGAGTGAATATCGCCCCGCAGCCAGGCTGGCTGGTTACGTGGATATCCCCCTGATGCGCGTTGATGATGCGCTGGCTCAGCGCCAGTCCAAGACCGGTGCCTGATGCTTTTGTCGTAAAAAAGGGATCGAATATTTTCTTCTGTATGGCGAGATCGATACCGTTGCCATTATCTTCAATCATCACGGCCTGTTGCGAGGCCGAGTATTGCCAGGTACGGATGCGAATTTCGCCTCGCGCAGCGATCGCCTGCACCGCATTGATTAAAATATTGAGGATCACCTGTTTGATGAGTTCGCGATCGGCGACGATCGGCGGCAGGCTGGGATCTAATTCCGTTGTAAAGGCGATCCGTGCCTGCAGGCCAGCGGTTTGCACCAGGATTAGCGTCTCTTCAATGAGCGCATTGAGCCGAATCTGTTGCCACTGACTTTGTCGTGGGCGTGAGAAATCTAACAGTTGTTGAATAACTTTATTGATGGAATCAATTTCATTCAGCACAACAGATAAATATTCCTGATGTTCCGGCAGCGAGGTTTGCTGGCGGATGATCTGGACGTACCCACGAATTGCGGTCAGCGGGTTTCGCACTTCATGCGCGACGCCGGCCATCAGCTCACCCAGGGTGGCAAGCCTTTCGGTTTGCGCCAGTCGACGCTGGGTCTCTTTACGGGCGGTTAAATCGGAGAAAATAACCAGCGCGCCAATCAGCTCGCCGTGTGCGTTATGGATCCGACTGGTGGTTACACTGATCTCAATGGTGCGTTCACGTCCTGGAAAGCTAATTTCCTGGGCCACATGTTCAGTACCGTGCTCAAGGGTGTCCAGTACCGGGCTATAAAACTGCGTATTGGCAAAGAGCGTCGCATAGGGCTGTCCGACCAGCTCATGCAGCGTGTAGCCCGTTATCTGTTCTGCCGCCGGGTTCATGGTGGTAACGTCGCCTTGCCTGTCGATGGCGATCACGCCATCTGCGGCATTTTCAATGATCAGATCGTTAAGGGTTTTGGTTTCCCGTAGCGTTTGTGCCAGCGCATTGACGCTACGGCTGATTTGTCCTAACTCGCCGGGGAGTTCAGGCAATCGGGTAGGGGTTTTTTGTGCCAGCGTGGAAAGCCCATCGGTGATGATGTCGATATTCGCACTGAGTCGGCGTGAGAAGTGCACGATGAGCAGCAGACTACAGATGAGCCCGGCAACCAGTACGGCAATAATCCTGACGTCCATTCTCCAGGCCTGCTGGCGGATATCTTCGGTGAGCTCATTGGCCCAGATATACCCAATAACCTCTCCCTGGCGCGCTATTGGGATCATCGAGTTGAGTATGTCGCCGCGAACCTGTCGCCCGGAATAGACCACAGGCGCGTTGCTACTCATCACTTCGCGCCCGGGATGATCCTCGGTGATGGTGATACCTACGTTGCCTTGGTAAAGCGCGGAGGGAGCGTAGGTGATAATGGCATCCAGCGCTTTGTGATAATACCCGGCGCCAATGCCGGGAAACGCTTGCGTAATGCGCTCGGTGATGGGGGCCAACTCTTGATTAAGCGCGCGAATGCGTGCTTCACGCGGCAAATTTGGGTAGTGACTAAAGCGGTCGCCCAGCGCATCGTTTAGCAGGGTTATCACCGATGACAGTTTTTTCTCTTTTTCAGATAAGACTGCTGAACGGCCTTCAGTTTCTACGATATAACCTATAGATATCGTCGGAATGATGACCATCAGGATGGCCATCATGATCATTTGGTTGCGTAATCGTCGTGGGTATAACCGACGAGCCAGCCATCTCAGGTCGCGCATTCTGACATCCGTGCAGTGTTTTTCAGGCAAACGACGATTATCACGGGTTAAGACAATGGTTTCAGAGCGGTGTATCATATTCCCGTAAAGAGAGGGCATTGCGACGCCGGACATTTACCGCTACCTTAACCACACTCTATTAATGCCCTGAGGCGGAGCTTCGCCCCTTTGAAATACCTTGCTTCCGTTCATTCAACGCTAAAAGTCTCACGCTATCTGTTCAGGGCGTTGGCGCTCCTGATCTGGGGGCTAATCGCATTTGCCTCCGTTTTCTACATCGTGAATGCGCTGCACCAGAGAGAGTCCGAGATTCACCAGGAGCTTAACCTCAGTTCCGATCAGGCCCAACGTTACATTCAGCGCACCTCTGATGTGATTAAAGAGCTGAAATATATCGCGGAGAATCGCTTAACGGCGGAAAACGGCGTGATGTCGTTGCGCGCGCGGGATGATAAAACCGCCGTGCCAAACTTCGAGCCGCTGTTTGCCGACTCCGACTGCTCGGTGATGGGCAACGCCTGGCGAGGTTCGCTGGAATCGCTGGCGTGGTTTATGCGCTACTGGCGGGATAACTTTTCCGCGGCCTATGATTTGAATCGTGTGTTCCTGATCGGCAGCGACAACCTTTGCATGGCCAATTTCGGTCTGCGTGATATGCCTGTCGAACGTGACGGGGCGTTGAAGGCGCTGCATGAGCGCATTATTAAGTATCGCAATGCACCGCAGGACGAAAATGGTAATAACCTGTTCTGGATTAGCCAGGGGCCGCGGCCGGGGATAGGCTATTTCTATGCGCTGACGCCGGTTTATCTCGCTAATCGCCTGCAGGCGCTGTTGGGTGTGGAACAGCCTATCCGCATGGAGAACTTTTTCACGCCGGGCAGTTTGCCGATGGGAGTGACCATCCTTGATGAAAATGGTCATGCGCTGATTTCGCTCACCGGCCCTGAGGGGAATATTAAGGCTGAACCTCGCTGGATGCAGGAGCGCTCCTGGTTTGGCTATACGTCGGGTTTTCACGAACTGGTGCTGAAGAAAAACCTGCCCCCGTCATCGCTAAGCATTGTGTACTCCGTACCGGTTGACCTGGTGCTGGAGCGGATCCGCATGATGATCCTGAACGCTATTCTGCTGAATGTGCTGGTTGGCGCGGCGTTATTTATGCTCACGCGCATGTATGAGCGGCGCATTTTTATTCCTGCGGAAAGCGATGCCCAGCGTCTGGAAGAGCACGAGCAGTTTAACCGTAAAATCGTGGCTTCCGCGCCGGTTGGGATTTGTATTCTGCGTACGATAGATGGCATTAACATCCTGAGTAATGAGCTGGCGCACACCTATCTCAACATGCTAACGCATGAAGACCGGCAACGGTTAACGCAAATTATCTGCGGCCAGCAGGTCAATTTTGTTGATGTGCTGACCAGCAACAATACCAATCTGCAAATCAGCTTTGTGCACTCGCGCTATCGTAATGAAAACGTGGCAATTTGTGTGCTGGTTGACATCAGCGCGCGCGTTAAAATGGAAGAGTCGTTGCAGGAGATGGCGCAGGCGGCGGAGCAGGCGAGCCAGTCCAAATCGATGTTCCTTGCGACGGTAAGCCACGAGCTGCGTACGCCGCTGTATGGCATTATCGGTAACCTTGATTTGTTGCAAACCAAAGAGTTACCCAACGGAGTGGATCGCCTGGTGACGGCGATGAACAACTCTTCCAGCCTGCTGTTGAAGATTATCAGCGATATTCTCGATTTCTCGAAAATTGAATCTGAACAGCTGAAGATTGAACCGCGCGAGTTTTCACCGCGAGAAGTAATGAATCATATTACGGCTAACTATTTGCCGCTGGTGGTTCGCAAACAGCTGGGGTTGTACTGCTTTATCGAGCCGAATGTACCGGTGGCGCTCAATGGTGATCCGATGCGTTTGCAGCAGGTGATTTCCAATCTGCTGAGTAATGCTATCAAGTTTACCGATACCGGCTGCATTGTGCTGCACGTGCAGTGTAACGAAGACTATCTCAGTATTCGCGTGCGTGATACCGGGGTTGGGATCCCTGCCAAAGAGGTCGTCCGCTTGTTCGATCCTTTCTTCCAGGTGGGAACCGGCGTACAGCGTAATTTCCAGGGAACCGGGCTTGGTTTGGCTATCTGTGAAAAACTGATCAGCATGATGGATGGGGATATTTCCGTCGATTCTGAACCGGGAATGGGTAGCCAGTTTATGCTGCGTATTCCGCTTTATGGCGCGCAGTACCCGCTGAAAAAAGGTATCGAAGGGCTTGTCGGCAAACGTTGCTGGCTGGCGGTGCGTAACGCGTCGCTGTACCAGTTTATTGAATCCAGTCTGGCGCGTAACGGGATGACGGTGCAGTGCTATGAGGGACAGCAACCGGATGCGGATGACCTGCTGATTGCCGACGATGTGCTGGACCAGGCGTGGCAGGGACGTGCCGCGGTGATTTTCTGCCGTCGTCATATCGGTATTCCGCTGGAAAGGGGGCCTGGGGAGTGGGTGCACAGCGTGGCATCGCCTCACGAATTGCCCGCGCTGTTGGCGCATATCTACAGCCTTGAGCTGAGCAGTGAAGAGCTTTCAACGGCGTTGCCAGCCCCGGATAAAGTTGCTGCAACTAACGATGACATGATGATTCTGGTGGTCGACGATCATCCTATCAACAGGCGTTTACTGGCCGATCAGTTGGGATCGTTGGGGTATCAGTGTAAAACCGCGAATGACGGCGTGGACGCACTCAATGTACTGAGTAAAAACCATATCGACATCGTGCTGAGCGACGTTAACATGCCGAACATGGATGGTTATCGTCTGACCCAGCGTATTCGCCAGTTAGGATTAACCCTGCCGGTTGTCGGCGTGACGGCCAACGCGCTGGCTGAAGAGAAGCAGCGTTGTCTGGAGTCAGGTATGGATAGCTGTCTGTCTAAGCCGGTGACGTTAGATGTATTGAAGCAAACGCTGACGGTCTATGCGGAAAGAGTGAGAAAGGCGCGGGAATAAAAGAGGCCGGATGGGGACATTTGCCTTATCCGGCCTACGGAACACGCACAACATCGTGTCATTCGTAGGCCTGATAAACGCCGTGCCATCAGGCACGTCGAGGTTAAAAGAATTACTCTTTGTCTGACGGACTCAGCGTGACGGAAGAAAGGTAATTCAACAGGGCGATATCGTTTTCCACACCGAGTTTCATCATTGCCGACTTTTTCTGGCTGCTGATGGTTTTAATACTGCGGTTGAGTTTTTTCGCGATTTCAGTAACCAGGAAACCTTCGGCAAACAGGCGCAGAACTTCGCTCTCTTTCGGTGACAGACGTTTGTCGCCGTAACCGCTGGCGCTGATTTTTTCCAGCAGACGAGAAACGCTTTCTGGGGTGAATTTCTTACCCTTCTGCAGCGCGGCAAGCGCTTTCGGCAGATCTGTTGGCGCGCCTTGCTTCAGGACAATTCCTTCAATATCGAGATCCAGCACCGCGCTCAGGATTGCCGGGTTGTTGTTCATGGTGAGAACAATAATCGACAGGCTCGGGAAATGGCGCTTGATATACTTAATTAACGTGATCCCGTCACCGTATTTATCTCCTGGCATGGAGAGGTCGGTAATCAACACATGAGCATCTAACTTAGGCAAATTGTTGATCAGTGCAGTGGAGTCTTCAAATTCGCCGACAACGTTTACCCACTCGATTTGCTCAAGTGATTTACGAATACCGAACAGTACAATCGGGTGGTCATCGGCAATAATTACGTTCATAGTGTTCATGTATTGGGCTACCTTGCTACAGCAAGCTCTTGACGTAATCGTCAATGTCGCTGATGTATTTTTCTATACCTGGAGCATCTTTCTCTTGAATAAGATGTTCCAGCGCTTCACATAACTGCTTGCCGGGTACCAGATTAAGCATGGCAAACACGCCTTTCAGGCGATGGGCCGTTTGGGCTAACGCAGCGAAATCGCTGGTTGCTGCCTCAGTATACAACCTCTTAACATCATCCGGTACTGTGTCTACAAAGAGTGCATAGTAACCACTGGCATGAAGTTCGGCGTTTTCATCTCCGCCGAGGGGGAGTTCCTGGATCTCTTCTTGTGCCAGCTGCTCTTCTATCAGCTCGAGGACAGCTTCCTGCATAGCATTGCTCATATTAAAGTTGACGCGCAGCTGACCAGGGCCAATTTTCCGCACGCCAGACTCATCATCGCTTAAAAGAAGGCCTGAGGCAGTAAGATTAGACGGATTATCTGTTAAAAAGAGATCATATTCTTGACTATTCAACCGCTCATCAGGCGTGATGCAGGTTGCTCCCCAGTTCTCCAGTTGGCGTAATACGATGCTGCGTACGTCATTAGAGGTGACATCAACCATTATGCAGACGTCATCTAACAAACGCTCTTCACTTTCAGCATGTTGATCGTGCAGCGGCATTTTAACATGGACTATATAACGTGTTCCAAGTTCTTCCCGCGCTTTAATGTTCAGGTGTCCACCTAGCTTGCGGGCGAGCTGATCGCATAACCAGAACGTCAGCGGGTTGGCCTTGCTATACCGATCGCCCTGGGTGTCATTGATGAACGGGAAGTGCAGGTTATCAACTTCATTCAACGTGACACCTTGCCCGGTATCCAGAATGCGGAAGGTCAGGCGTTCAGTCTCCGACTCATCCTGGTCGACTTCCAGCGTGATTTTGCCAATTTGCGTGGTGGTTACCGCATATTGGATCAGCAACAGCAAAATACGGCGCAGGGCATCGCGGTCGCCGCGGCGTTCATCATGGGCGCTAAGGTGATTTTTAATCAGTAGCTGCAGCCCTTTACGTTTAATGGCTGGCAGAACCTCCGGAACCACGTCATCAATTAACGACTGCACGGAAAACAGCGTCGATTCACTTTTCCAGGCGTCGCTTTCCAGCAGGTTGGCCAACTGGATTTCATCTACCATACGCACCAGAACGTCTGCCTGATTGGCCAGTTTCTGGCTGTCCGGGCTATTCAGTGCGGCAGCATTAGCGGCAAGTGTTTTCGCCGGGTCTTTCAGTGCGCTGCCGATATTCTGCATAAAGGCCGCCCGGGCCTGCTGGTTTTTCTCATACAGTCGCTGCGCTTGCTTCAGCTTCTTATTAACCAGCACTTCGCGGTCCTGGTCACGAATAATAAAGATCTGCGTTCTCGATGAGATCTGGCTACGGAACAGCCGGATCTCATACAGCTCATTATTGATGGTGGCCTGAATCACCCCCTGATGCTGCTCCGCCATACTGGTAATGTTTTGCAAATTTAAATGCGGTAACAGGTGGTCGGCAATTTTATTGCTGATAACCGTGCGGTTTGCTTCTTGATCGTGCACCAGCAAGCCCAGAGGCAGCAAAGACACTATCTCTTCATTGATGGCGCGCAGAACACGCAGTTCATTATTTGCCGCAAGGTTTGGTGCCACTTCGGTGGAACGGGCAGGGAGGTGGCGAAAGGTGGTATAGCCAAACAGCGCCAGGGCCAACAAAGCAATGTTGAGTAACAGCGGCAGCAGAATGCTTTGTAAGGTGTCGAGCAGCAATGAGCCAAACGGAACCTGCCACACCAGTCGCATATCCGTTGAATTTAGCGCCGAAGAGATCTCAATTTTACTGTTGTTGAAATTAATGCTGACGCTGTCAGGCGACTCTTTTTCATTCAGATGCTCAGTTGTTGACGTGGCATCTGGAACCAGATGGAAGCTGTCCAGCGGCATGCCGGGTGGGATCAAGTCATTAATCGGCAGGTCAAAGGCGACAACCGTTGCCAGATGTCCAGGCTGATTAAAGGTCGTGCGTAGCGTGAAGTAATGCCCGTTCTGCCACGCCAGACGGCGCAGTGAAGAGAAGCTTTCACGTTCATCCAGCGCATTGGCCTGTTGTAACATTTCCGCGCGCCGTGAATCGACAATATTACCAATCGTCGACTCTTTAAAACCGGAAGTCAGATCTTTTAGCGGCAACGTTGAGATAAGGATCAGGCTATTGTCCTGACCATTCAGGTAATACATAGACCACGGAACATTTTCCGCGCCCCACAGCGTATCAAGATAGGTTGAGATGCGTTGGGTCATCTCCAGCGTAGAACTGTCATGGGAACCGAAAATCAACGCCTCGGTCTTTCTGCGCGGTTTCTCAAGATAATAGACGTCTTGTTTCAGACGCGTTTCCTGCAGTCCTTCTGCACCAGGTGAACTGGCCGTGGCGGCAATATTGTCATAGATTTGCCAGGTCACGTATCGCCAGGTATCGACCCTTTTATGAATGGCATGGGTGATATCGACAATCTGATAGCTCTTATCCTTTAACCAGGTGTTGACGGCGCTCTGGACCATAACGCCCATCATCACCAACAGCACAACGATCAGTAATAAGAAGAAACGGGTAATACTTCCCGGTAGCAGGGAGAATCGGGTAGAAGCCGTTGTGTCAGACTGACTCATTCGTGTTTATGACCTGTTAAACGACGCGAAAGATGATGGGGCAGTATAAAGGGTAATATATGAATTGCCACACTTACACCACGCCGGATGGCCCGCATTTTTTACGCTCCATTCTGTTGCAGCCATCACAATGCAAAGGTGTACAGTGGATAAAGGCGGGTACAAATATTTGTACGGAATGTATACATTTAGCATTAAATAACAAGAAATTATTAATCAGATTTATATCTGAATACGACGCAATGAGATAGTTAATAGTTGTTATAGTTTTGCATCGGTAGCACAGAACGGTAAGTTTTGTGTAAAGAAGGGTAAAAAAAAACCGAACGCGAAGCATTCGGTTGAAATAGGGGTAAACAGACATTCATGAATGAATGACGGTAATAAATAAAGTTAATGATGATAGCGGGTCTATTTTAGTTGCGAGTGAAGATTTTGTTTTGTCATTCAGTGCTATAACTATTTTCGATGTAACCTATTGATTTTAAATTTAATTAAAATAGTTCTTGATTATTTGTGCTTATTTTGCCTGTTTTTTGATTTTAAAAAAGTTCCCTCGTATTAATATTTTGAAACATCTATGCCGATAAATGAAACACCTTAAAAGTTTTAGTATCATATTCGTGTTGGATTATTCTGTGTTTTTGCGGAGAATGAAGTTGCCGACTGGTTAATGACCTTAATCAGTATGCAGTGGCATAAAAAAGCAATAAAGGCATATAACAGAGGGTTAATAACATGAAAGTTAAAGTACTGTCCCTCCTGGTACCAGGACTGCTGGTAGCAGGCGCAGCAAATGCGGCTGAAATTTATAACAAAGACGGCAACAAATTAGACCTGTACGGTAAAGTAGACGGTCTGCACTATTTCTCCGACAACAAAGGTGATGATGGTGATAAGACTTACATGCGTATTGGCTTCAAAGGCGAAACCCAGGTTAACGACCAACTGACCGGTTACGGCCAGTGGGAATACCAGATTCAAGGCAACCAGAGTGAATCCAGCAACGACGCCTGGACGCGTGTGGCATTCGCGGGCCTGAAATTCGCTGATGCAGGTTCTTTCGACTACGGTCGTAACTACGGTGTAACTTATGATGTAACGTCCTGGACCGACGTCCTGCCAGAATTCGGCGGTGACACCTACGGTGCGGACAACTTCATGCAGCAGCGTGGTAACGGTTATGCGACCTACCGTAATACAGATTTCTTTGGCCTGGTTGATGGTCTGAACTTTGCCCTGCAGTACCAGGGTAAAAACGGCAGCGTAAGCGGTGAAAACGAAGGTGGTCGTAGCCTGCTGACCCAGAATGGCGATGGTTACGGCGGCTCTCTGACTTACGATCTCGGCTCTGGCTTTGGTATCGGTGGTGCGATCACTACCTCTAAACGTACCGCTGATCAGAATGCTCTTGGCGTGTACGGTAACGGTGACCGTGCAACGGTTTATACCGGTGGTCTGAAATACGACGCTAACAACGTTTACCTGGCTGCACAGTACTCCCAGTCCTATAACGCAACCCGTTTCGGTACCTCTAACGGTAGCAACCGGACTGCTGCATATGGCTTCGCAGATAAAGCACAGAACTTTGAAGTTGTGGCACAGTACCAGTTCGATTTCGGTCTGCGTCCTTCCGTGGCTTACCTGCAGTCAAAAGGCAAAGACATCAGCAATGGCTTCACCAACTACGGTGACCAGGATATCGTGAAATATGTTGATGTTGGCGCGACTTACTACTTCAACAAAAACATGTCTACCTATGTTGATTACAAAATCAACCTGCTGGATGACAATGCGTTTACCCAGGCAGCAGGTATTGCTACCGATGATATCGTAGCGCTGGGTCTGGTTTACCAGTTCTAATCTGCGCGCATGTCGTTAAAAGGCCCTGCGGGGCCTTTTTTAATGCCGTTTTTTCGTCGTACAAACAACGATTTTTGGTGTACTCTTGCGCCCGTTCGCATGAGGATAATTACGTATGGAAGTGAATTTCTATCGCGCAGCACTACTGGCTGTGACGATCTTTTTTGTCGGGTGCGATGAAGCCCCGAAACCTGCCCAGTCCACACAACCTGCCACCGTTCTGGAAGGTAAAACCATGGGCACTTTCTGGCGGGTCAGTGCGGTGGGCGTAGATGCCAAACGCGCCGGGGAACTGCAGGCGAAGATCCAGGCTCAGCTGGATGCCGACGATCAGCTTCTCTCTACCTATAAAAATGATTCTGCGTTAATGCGCTTTAACCTGTCGAAAAGCTTGTCGCCATGGCCGGTTAATGATGCTATGGCCGATATCGTGACTTCGGCGCTACGCATTGGCGCAAAAACCGGTGGGGCCATGGATATTACCGTGGGTCCGTTGGTCAATCTGTGGGGCTTTGGCCCGGATCAGCAACCGGTGCATATTCCTACGCAGGCGCAAATTGACGCCGCAAAAGCGCAAACCGGGCTTTCACATCTGAAGGTTGTTAATGAGGCGCATCGGAACTACCTGCAAAAAGATTTGCCCGAGCTCTACGTGGATCTCTCGACCGTTGGCGAAGGTTATGCCGCCGATCATCTGGCACGATTAATGGAGCAGGAAGGGATCGCCCGTTATCTGGTTTCCGTTGGTGGAGCATTGAACAGCCGCGGTATGAATGCAGACGGGCTTTCGTGGCGAGTCGCAATTCAGAAACCGACCGATCGCGAAAACGCGGTGCAGGCGATTGTCGACATTAACGGGCATGGCATTAGCACCTCCGGCAGCTACCGTAACTATTATGAGCTGGACGGTAAGCGCCTTTCCCATGTTATTGATCCGCAAACCGGTCGTCCGATTGAACACAACCTGGTGTCTGTAACGGTAATCGCACCAACGGCGCTGGAGGCTGACGGCTGGGATACCGGATTGATGGTTCTCGGCCCGGAAAAGGCCAAAGAGGTGGTGCGTCGTGAAGGACTCGCGGTCTATATGATTATAAAAGAGGGCGAGGGGTTTAAAACCTGGATGTCGCCGCAGTTTAAAAGCTTCCTGCTCAGCGAAAAAAATTAAAAAGCAAGATTGCGGGTTTTTGTATCCGGCTATGGGGACACACTGAGGCTAAGCGCTATGCTTAACAAAGGAGTCCATAATGAAAAATCGTTTACACATAACTGATGATGACCGCTGGCAGTCCGTTGTGGATCGTGACGCCGACGCTGACGGTCAGTTTGTTTTCGCCGTCCAGACCACCGGCATTTTCTGCCGTCCGTCCTGTCGGGCGAAACATGCGCTGCGCAAAAATGTCAGTTTCTTTGCCGATGCCCGGCAGGCGCTGGCCGCCGGTTTTCGTCCCTGTAAACGTTGTCAGCCGGATAAAGACAGCGCCCACCAGCATCGGCTGGAGAAAATAGCCCACGCCTGCCAGTTGCTGGAGCAGGAATCTCCCCTCACGCTGGACGAGCTGGCGCAGCAGGTGGCGATGAGCCCGTATCACTTACATCGCCTGTTCAAAGCCACAACGGGCATGACCCCCAAAGCGTGGCAGCAGTCCTGGCGCGCCCGCCGTCTGCGCGATGCCCTGGCGAAAGGCGTTCCGGTAACGCAGGCAATTCTCAACGCCGGATTTCCCGACAGCAGCAGCTACTACCGAAAAGCGGATCAGACGTTAGGCATGACCGCAAAGCAATTTCGTAAAGGTGGCGACAACGTTTCTGTACGCTATACCCTGGCAGATTGCTCTCTGGGTCGCTGTCTGGTGGCGGAAAGCGAACGCGGTATCTGCGCGATCTTACTTGGTGATGATGACGCTACGTTGGTTGCGGATCTGCATGAGCTGTTTCCCGCCGCTCAGGATGTGCCAGCAGATGCCGATTTTCAGCAGCGCGTGCGCGAAGTGATCGCCGCAATCAATGCGCGTGACGCGCCGTTATCGCTGCCGCTGGATATCCGGGGAACCGCATTTCAGCAGCAGGTGTGGCAGGCGTTGCGCGCAATTCCGTGCGGCGAAACGATGAGCTACCAGCAACTGGCCAGCGCCATTGGCAAACCGAAGGCGGTGCGTGCGGTGGCCAGCGCCTGTGGGGCGAATAAACTGGCAATCGTCATCCCGTGTCACCGGGTGATCCGCGGCGATGGCGCGCTTTCTGGCTACCGGTGGGGCATTGCGCGCAAAGCACAGTTACTGCAACGTGAAACGACTGGCGAGGAAACATAATGCTCGATCTCTTTGCGGATGCGAAACCTTGGCAGGAGCCGCTGGCGTCAGGCGCGGTTATTCTGCGACGCTTCGCTTTTGACTGCGCACCGTCTCTGCTGCAGGCGATAGCGGCTATCGCCAGACAGTCGCCGTTTCGCCAGATGGTGACGCCCGGCGGCTACACGATGTCGGTGGCAATGACCAACTGCGGTCGTCTGGGTTGGACGACCGATCAACATGGTTACCTTTATTCTCCTTTTGATCCGCTAACCGGCGCGCACTGGCCGCCGCTGCCGGATGCATTCGCTGACCTGTGCCAACAGGCAGCGACGGCGGCGGGCTATGCTGATTTTCAACCCGATGCCTGTCTGATTAACCGCTACACGCCAGGGGCAAAACTGTCCTTACATCAGGATAAAGACGAGCCCGACCTGCGGGCGCCGATTGTCTCGGTGTCGCTAGGATTGCCGGCCATCTTTCAATTTGGCGGCTTGCGCCGTAATGACCCCTTAAAGCGTTTGCTGCTGGAACATGGCGATGTGGTGGTGTGGGGCGGTACTTCGCGGCTGTTTTATCATGGGATCCAGCCGCTTAAGACGGGGTATCATCCGTTGACCGGAGACTGTCGCTACAATCTGACGTTTCGTCAGGCGGGTAAAAAGGAATAAAAATAAGAATTATTATTGCTGTCAGCGAAGAGATGTTTAAACTGCGGGCTGTTATTACTTGTCCGGGTTGTTCGCATGGAACTTTTACTTCTTGTCTGGCGGCAGTATCGCTGGCCATTTATCAGCGTCATGGCGCTCAGCCTCGCCAGCGCTGCGTTGGGGATTGGGCTGATTGCGTTTATCAACCAGCGTCTGATTGAAACGGTCGACACCACGCTGATGGTGCTGCCGGAGTTTCTTGGCCTGTTGCTGCTATTGATGGTTGTCACTCTCGGCTCTCAGCTGGCGTTGACCACGCTCGGCCACCACTTTGTCTACCGTCTGCGTAGCGAATTTATCAAACGTATTCTGGATACCCACGTCGAGCGTATTGAACAGCTTGGCAGCGCCTCATTGCTGGCCGGTTTAACCAGCGACATTCGCAACATCACCATCGCCTTTGTTCGTCTGCCTGAGCTGGTGCAGGGGATTATCCTGACCATCGGATCGGCGGCGTATCTGGCGATGCTGTCGACCAAAATGCTGCTGGTGACGGCAATCTGGATGGCAATCACCATCTGGGGGGGATTTGTGCTGGTGGCGCGGGTGTATAAGCACATGGCTACCCTGCGCGAAACGGAAGACAAGTTGTACAACGATTATCAGACGGTGCTGGAAGGGCGCAAAGAGCTGACGCTCAACCGCGAGCGCGCCGAGCATATCTTTAATCAGATGTACGTCCCGGATGCCAAAGAGTACCGTCACCATATTATTCGCGCCGATACCTTCCACCTGAGCGCGGTCAACTGGTCAAACATTATGATGCTGGGCGCCATTGGTCTGGTGTTCTGGATGGCGAATAGTCTGGGCTGGGCGGATACCGCCGTGGCGGCGACTTACTCACTGACGCTGTTATTCCTGCGTACGCCGCTGCTCTCTGCCGTTGGCGCGCTACCAACCCTGCTCACTGCGCAGGTGGCTTTCAACAAGCTGAATAAATTCGCACTGGCACCTTTTAAGGCCGAATTCCCGCGCCCAACCGCTTTTCCAAACTGGCAAACGCTGGAACTGCGTAACGTGGTTTTCCACTATCAGGATAATGCCTTTTCCGTAGGGCCGGTCAATCTGACGATTCATCGCGGTGAACTGATCTTCCTGATTGGCGGCAACGGCAGCGGGAAATCTACGCTGGCGATGTTACTGACCGGGCTATACCAGCCGCAGTCAGGTGAAATTTTGCTTGATGGTAAGGCCGTGGCCGTTGAAAAGCCGGAAGATTATCGCAAGCTGTTTTCCGCCGTGTTTACCGACGTCTGGCTGTTCGACAAACTGCTGGGGCCGGAAGGTAAAGAAGCCAATCCGCAGCTGGTAGCGAAGTGGCTGGAACATCTAAAGATGGGTCACAAGCTGGAGATGAACGATGGTCGCATCCTCAATCTGAAGCTGTCGAAAGGGCAGAAGAAACGCGTGGCGCTGCTGCTGGCTTTGGCGGAGGAGCGCGACATCATTCTGCTGGATGAATGGGCAGCCGATCAGGATCCCCATTTCCGTCGTGAGTTCTATCAGGTCCTGTTACCGCTGATGCAAGAAATGGGTAAAACTATCTTCGCCATTAGCCATGACGATCACTATTTTATTCACGCCGATCGTCTGCTGGAAATGCGTAACGGACAGTTGAGTGAACTGCTGGGCGATGAGCGTGATGCCGCCTCGCGTGACGCGGTGGCCCGCACTGCGTGATCCCACATGCCGCCGGTTTTTTATCCACCCGGCGGCACTGTTTATTGTTATTTACATAAATCGGCATCATGATTAATGATATTTCATATCATGGATTTATGATTAATGCCTGTAACAAACAAAAACAGCGCCAGACTGCGTGATGAAGAGCGTGCGCGTCTTATCTGGCTGCTGACCACTGATAAAGCCGTTGTTTCAACGCTATTGGGCAAGCTTACCCTGGCTGAGCAATATGACGTCGGCACGTTAGCCGACGATATTGCTGAGGTAGGGGCGCTGGTCGCCCACCTGCCGCCGCCCGATCTGGCGGATACCCTCGAAGCATTACCTTCTGAAGAGCGTCACGCCCTGTGGCGGCTGGTCGAAAGTGAAAAGCGCGGTAACGTCCTGCTTGAGGCGTCAGAAAACGTCTGGGACGACCTGATCGATGAGATGAGCGACCGTGAGCTGCTGGATGCGTTGCAATACCTTGATATCGACGAACAGATTTATCTGGTTCAGCACCTCCCTCGTAACCTCACGGGTCGACTGCTGGCGACGTTACCGGCCGAGGAGCGGGCGCGCGTCCGCCAGGTGCTGCACTACGAGAAGAATCGCGTCGGTGCGATTATGGAGTTCGAAGTTATCACCGTGCGTCCGGACGTGACGCTGGAAGTGGTGCAACGCTACCTGCGGCGGCTGGGAAAAATGCCGGAGAACACCGATAAACTCTTCGTGACCGACCGCAATAAAGTGCTGGTCGGGGAACTGACGCTCACCTGTATTCTGCTCAATGATGTGCAGCGAAAAGTCAGCGAGGTGATGGAAGATGATCCGCTCACCTTTTCTCCGGAAGATATCGCCGAACACGCCGCGCGAACCTTTGAACGTGACGACCTGGTCAGTGCCGCGGTCGTTGACTCTTCAGGTAAACTGATGGGCCGTTTAACCATCGATGAGATCGTCGATGTGGTCTATGAAGAAACCGATACCGATCTGCGTCGAATGGGCGGCTTAAGTGCCGGAGAGGATGTGTTTGCCCCCGTCACGAAAGCGGTTAAAACCCGCTGGGCGTGGTTGGCCGTTAACCTTTGTACCGCCTTTATCGCTTCGCGAGTGATCGACGGCTTTGAACATACAATTTCGCAACTGGTCGCGCTGGCCTCGCTGATGCCGATTGTGGCGGGGATCGGCGGCAACACCGGGAATCAAACCATCACCATGATTGTTCGCGCGCTGGCGCTACAAAATATTCAGCCGGGAAACCTGACGTTTTTGATCCTGCGTGAAATGGGCGTGGCGTTGATTAATGGCCTCGTGTGGGGCGGAATTATGGGCGGCATTACCTGGTGGCTGTACGATGACATGGCGCTCGGCGGCGTAATGACCCTGGCGATGATGCTCAATTTGCTGATGGCGGCGTTGATGGGCGTTATTATTCCGATGACGATGGTGAAGCTCGGGCGCGACCCGGCGGTCGGCTCGAGCGTCATGATTACGGCAATCACCGATACCGGTGGTTTCTTTATTTTTCTCGGTCTGGCAACGCTGTTTCTGATGTAGCCGCACGTTTGCCTCTGACGATACGCGGCAAAATGAGCATCGTCATCACCCCGGCAACCACGCCAAGCGCCAGGTTGCCGGTTGACACCGTTGCCGCGACGGTCATCAGCATCACCAGCGTTTCAGTAACGGGGAGTTGCCGCAGCGTAGCGGGCTGGATGCTGTGCCAACTGAAGGTTTTCACCGCCACAATCACCATAATTCCCGCCAGCACTGACATGGGGATTTTCGCCATTACTTCGCTTAACGCAGTGACCAGCAACAACAGCACCAGCCCGGCGGCGACCGTCGAGACGCGGCTGCGTCCTTTGCCCATCTCGACGTTAACGATGGTTTGACCAATCATCGCACACCCGGCGATGCCGCCATAAAAACCGGCCAGAATATTGGCTATCCCCAGCCCGGCGCTCTCGCGATTCTTATTCGACGGCGTAACCGTCAGGTCATCCACCAGACGGGCGGTTAACAGCGACTCCATTAATCCGACAAAAGCGATGCTCAGCGCGCAGGGCCAGATAATCGCCAGCGTTTGCAGGTTGAGTGGTACCAATAACTGCGTGAATCCCGGCAGGCCGCCGCGCATTGAACCTTCGTCACCGACGGTCGGTAATAGTTGTCCGCTGGTGACAGTGAACACCGTCAGCAGCACGATGGCGATAAGCGGCGCGGGGATCGCTTTAATAAACCGCGGAACCCACAGCACAATCAGCAGGGTCAGGACAAACAGCCCCCAGATTAGCGGGCTTTTACCCCAGAAATGCGGGACCTGGGCAAAGAAAATCAAAATACCCAGCGCGTTCACAAAACCGGTCATGACGGCTGTAGGAATGAATCGCATCAGACGCGCCATCCCCAATACGCCAAACAGGATCTGAATAATCCCGGCCAGCACCACCGCAGGCAGGATGTACTGGACGCCGTGTTGATGCACCATCGGGCCAATCACCAGCGCGACCGATCCTGCCGCTGCGGTAACCATTGCCGGACGGCCACCTAAAAATGACATTGCCAGGCACAGTACGACTGAGGCTATCAGGCTGACTTTAGGATCGACGCCGGCGATAACGGAAAAAGAGATCACTTCCGGGATCAGCGCCAGGGCGGTTACCACACCGGCCAGCGTTTCGCGAACCAGCAAACGGGGTTGGCGCAGCACTGCGCGCGTCGCGTGCTCCGCTACTGCGACAGAGGTGGGTTGAGTTGCAGACATCGTTACTCTTAGGTCAAAAATGGCCCGATACAGCAGACCGACAGGCATCCGTGCGGTGAATAGCAAAGCGCAGCATAGTACCTGTCTGACGGATCGGTTTCCAGAAATGATTGTCAATAACCGTATAAACTATCAACTTATTAATAACATTTTTAAAAATTAAATATAATTTATAAACAATATTTAAATATTTTTACTTAAGTGTTACCGTTGATACCGCTCGATTTTCACCTGCATTAAAAGCAAAAAGCGATACTAAAAGTAAGGCATTAACATTATGAAAAAAGTGACTGCCATGCTCTTCACCATGGCCGTTGGGCTGAATGTTGTCTCGATGGCGGCAAAAGCGAAAGCGGCGGAAGAGCAGGAAACGGATGTACTGTTGATTGGCGGCGGCATCATGAGCGCCACGTTGGGAACCTATTTACAGGAGCTGGAACCGCAATGGTCAATGACCATGGTTGAGCGACTGGATGGTGTAGCGCAGGAAAGCTCAAACGGCTGGAATAACGCCGGAACAGGCCACTCCGCACTGATGGAGCTGAACTACACGCCTAAAAAGGCCGACGGTAGCATCAGCATTGAAAAGGCAGTCGAAATCAACGAAGCCTTCCAGATCTCCCGCCAGTTTTGGGCCTATCAGGTCAATAATGGCGTAATGCATGAACCACGCTCATTTATCACCACCGTTCCGCACATGAGTTTTGTCTGGGGTGACGAGAACGTGAACTTCCTGCGTGCCCGTTACACCGCACTGCAGCAGAGCACGTTATTCCGTGGCATGCGTTATTCCGAAGATCACGCGCAGATTAAAGAGTGGGCGCCGCTGGTCATGGAAGGCCGCGATCCGAAGCAGAAAGTCGCGGCAACGCGTACCGAGATTGGTACTGACGTAAACTACGGCGAAATCACGCGCCAGCTGATTGCCTCGTTGCAGAAAAAGCCCAACTTTGCGCTGCAGCTGAGTACCGAAGTGCGTGGCTTTAAACGCAATGCCGACAATAGCTGGACCGTCACGGTCGCCGATCTGAAAAATAACGAAGCGGAACACGATATCAAGGCGAAGTTTGTCTTTATCGGTGCCGGTGGCGCTGCGCTGAAGCTGTTGCAGGAAACCGACATTCCGGAAGCGAAAGGTTATGCCGGATTCCCGGTTGGCGGGCAGTTCCTGGTTGCGGATAATCCGGACGTGGTGAATCGCCACCTGGCGAAAGTGTACGGTCAGGCCTCCGTTGGCGCGCCGCCGATGTCCGTGCCGCACATCGATACCCGTATCCTTGATGGCAAGCGCGTCGTGCTGTTTGGGCCATTCGCGACATTCTCCACCAAGTTCCTGAAAAACGGTTCATTGTGGGATCTGCTCAGCTCGACCACCACCTCGAACTTTATGCCGATGGTCAATGTGGGTCTGGATAACTTCGATCTGGTGAAATATCTGGTAAGCCAGGTGATGCTCAGCGATGACGACCGTTTTGCCGCGCTGCAAGAGTACTATCCGCAGGCGAAAAAAGAAGACTGGCGTTTATGGCAGGCGGGCCAGCGTGTGCAGATCATTAAAAGTGATGCGGAGAAAGGCGGTGTGCTGCGTCTGGGTACCGAAGTCGTCAGCGATAAAGAGGGCACCATTGCCGCGCTGCTGGGCGCTTCTCCGGGTGCATCAACCGCGGCGCCGATTATGCTGCATCTGATGGAAAAAGTGTTTAAAGATAAAGTGGCCAGCCCTGAGTGGCAGGCGAAACTGAAAACCATTATTCCGTCTTATGGTACCAAGCTGAACGGTAACGTTGAAGCTACGGAACAAGAGCTGCAATACACCAGTGACGTTCTGGGGCTGAAATATGACAAGCCGCAGGCTGCTGATGAAGCGCCGAAACCTCAGTTGAAACCTCAGGCGCAACCGCAGCCTGAGCAGAAAGCTGTAGCGGATATCGCACTGTAAATAAAATGCCGGATAAGGCGGTGCGCCGCCCTCCGGCACATTCTCACTTATCGCGCGACTGCGTCCTGAATCTTCTCTTCCGCTTTCCAGATACGGTATTTCACTTCCACGTTCTCCGGCGTATAGACCACAATCGGTAACTTGCTGTTGTAGCGCAGCATGCCGTCATCACCCAGATACGCGGTAATAAATTTCTTCTCTTTCTTACCGTCCGGGCAGGCCATCATGGTTGAAACCGGAGACGTCACTTTGTCGAAGACATAGTAGTCATATCCCCAACCTTCCAGCGTTTTGCTGTCCAGTTCTCCGCCCAGGCGGTGTTGGTTGCAGTCAACTTCCAGCGTTTGTCCGATCAGCAGTTCTACTTTCAGAGTAGATTCATCTTTCTCAGGAGTAAGCTGGATAACCTGGCGCTTCATACCCTTTTCCGCCTTAGGATAAGGGGCGACTTTTTCCAGCGGCTGAGCGCCGGCATCGTTACTGGCAGCCCATGCAGAGGTGCTGGCAAAGGCGGCGAAAAGTACGGCAGGGACAATTGTTTTCATCTTATTGTTCACAGTGTTTCCTTTCTTCTGTCTTATGAACGAGTCTGGGGCAGGTTAACATATTTACATAATCGATTAATCTGGATTTACTTATATTTTAAGTGTATTTGGTAGAAGTCTGCTTTCAGACTAGCGATATATTCTAAGAATAATCTTAATTATAAAATCATTCTCTTTTTGAGAGGTTCGTTATATACAGTGTTATATAACTCATTGAAATGTGAGCAAAAGCGCATTTTTTCCCGCCAACTCAACACTCCTTTGATCCGGCAACAGCATTTACCCCGATTGGGGTATGCACCTCTAACACATCCTGAAATATCTTACGACTAAAAATAACTACTCATAAATAGTGCAGTTTTTTATGTCGTTCAACCCGCCAGGGAAGGGCGTCATTATGGAAGGACAATGTCATGGTTGATTTATCCCGTCGAGGCATGTTGACAGGCAGTTGGCGAAACGCCAACTCAGGGATCCGTCCGCCCTGGAGCAAGGAAGACTCTCACTTTCTGGCCCATTGCCTTCGTTGTGACGCCTGCATCCAGGCGTGTGAAACCGACATCCTGCAGCGAGGCCAGGGCGGTTACCCGAGCGTAAATTTCAAACACGGCGAGTGTAGCTTTTGCTATGCCTGCGCAGAGGCCTGTTCTGAATCCCTTTTTCTTCCGCGCCACACCAGGGCATGGGATCTGAATTTTACGATTGGGGAAAACTGTCTCGCACATCAGTCCGTTGAATGTCATCGCTGTCAGGATAGCTGTGAACCCATGGCCATAACCTTTCGTCCCACGCTGTCCGGCATTTATCAGCCGCAGCTCGACAATCAGGACTGTAACGGATGTGGCGCATGTGTCGCTATCTGCCCGGTATCAGCCATTAACGCGGAGTACAACCATGGACAATAACTGGCAGGTCTGCAGCCTGGTCGTTCAGGCCAAAAGTCAGCATATCAATGATATCGCCACGCAGTTGCGTTCGTTCCCCGGTTGCGAAGTTGCACTCAGCGATGTGGAAAGCGGTCAACTGATCGTGGTGGTGGAAGCTGAGCACAGCGAAACGTTAATGAAAACTATTGAGTCAGTGCGCAACGTTGCGGGCGTGCTGGCGGTGTCGCTGGTTTATCACCAGCAGGATGAGCAAGGTGAGGAAACACCATGAAACTCAGTCGTCGTAGCTTTATGAAAGCTAACGCCGTTGCGGCCGCTGCGGCGGCTGCCGGGTTAAGCGTGCCGGGCGTAGCCCGTGCGGTAGTCGGTCAGCAAGAAGCCATCAAATGGGACAAAGCCCCGTGCCGTTTTTGCGGGACGGGCTGTGGCGTATTGGTCGGGACGCAGCAAGGGCGTGTTGTGGCATGCCAGGGCGATCCGGATGCGCCGGTTAACCGTGGGCTTAACTGCATCAAAGGTTACTTCCTGCCGAAAATCATGTACGGAAAAGACCGTTTAACGCAGCCGATGCTGCGCATGAAGGACGGTAAGTATCACAAAGAAGGCGAGTTCACCCCGATTAGCTGGGACCAGGCCTTTGATGTGATGGAAGAGAAATTCAAAACGTCCCTGAAAGAGAAAGGCCCGGAGTCTATCGGTATGTTCGGCTCGGGTCAGTGGACGATTTGGGAAGGTTATGCCGCTGCCAAATTGTTTAAAGCGGGTTTCCGTTCGAATAACATCGACCCGAACGCGCGTCACTGCATGGCATCAGCGGTAGTCGGCTTTATGCGTACCTTCGGTATGGATGAACCGATGGGCTGCTATGACGATATCGAGCATGCAGATGCTTTCGTCCTGTGGGGCGCGAATATGGCGGAGATGCACCCGATCCTGTGGTCGCGCATCACCAACCGTCGTCTGTCCGATCCCAATGTTAATGTCGCGGTGCTCTCCACCTTCCAGCACCGCAGCTTTGAGCTGGCGGATAACGGCATGGTCTTCACGCCGCAAACCGATCTGGTGATCCTCAACTACATCGCTAACTACATCATTCAAAACAATGCGATCAACCAGGATTTCTTTAGCAAGCACGTTAATCTGCGTAAAGGCGTGACGGACATTGGCTACGGTCTGCGTCCAACCCATCCGCTGGAAAAAGCGGCGAAAAACCCGGGATCCGATGCCTCTGAGCCGATGAGCTTTGAGGATTACAAAGCCTTTGTTGCCGAGTACACGCTGGATAAAACCGCCGAAATGACCGGCGTACCGAAAGATCAGCTGGAACAACTGGCGCAGCTGTATGCCGATCCGAAGAAAAAAGTCATCTCCTACTGGACGATGGGCTTCAACCAGCATACCCGTGGCGTGTGGGCCAACAACCTGGTCTATAACCTGCACCTGTTGACCGGTAAAATCTCCCAGCCAGGTTGCGGTCCGTTCTCTTTGACCGGTCAGCCTTCCGCCTGCGGTACCGCGCGTGAAGTCGGTACGTTCTCCCACCGTCTGCCTGCGGACATGGTGGTTACGAACGAAAAACACCGCGATATCTGTGAGAAGCACTGGAATATTCCGGCGGGGACTATTCCGGCAAAAATCGGTCTGCATGCCGTGGCGCAAGACCGTGCGCTGAAAGATGGCAAGCTCAATGTCTACTGGGCGATGTGTACCAACAACATGCAGGCCGGTCCGAACATCAACGAAGAGCGTATGCCGGGCTGGCGCGATCCGCGCAATTTCATCATCGTCTCCGATCCGTACCCGACGGTCAGCGCTCTGTCGGCCGACCTGATCCTGCCGACCGCGATGTGGGTAGAGAAAGAAGGTGCTTACGGTAACGCGGAACGTCGTACACAGTTCTGGCGTCAGCAGATTAAAGCGCCGGGTGAATCGAAATCGGATCTGTGGCAACTGGTGCAGTTCTCTCGTCGCTTCAAAACAGAAGAAGTGTGGCCGGAAGCGCTGTTGGCACAGAAACCGGAACTGCGCGGCAAAACGCTGTATGACGTACTGTTTGCCACGCCTGCAGTGACGAAATTCCCGGTGGCTGAACTGGCAGAAGATCAACTGAACGATGAATCCCGCGAGCTGGGTTTCTATCTGCAAAAAGGGCTGTTCGAAGAGTACGCCTGGTTTGGCCGCGGTCACGGGCATGACCTTGCGCCATTTGACGATTACCACAAAGCGCGCGGTTTACGCTGGCCGGTCGTTGAGGGCAAAGAGACCCAGTGGCGCTACAGCGAAGGCAACGACCCTTACGTGAAAGCGGGCGAAAGCTACAAGTTCTACGGTAAGCCGGACGGCAAAGCGGTCATCTTCGCGCTGCCATTTGAACCTGCCGCAGAAGCGCCGGATAAAGAGTACGACCTGTGGCTGTCTACCGGACGTGTGCTGGAGCACTGGCATACCGGCAGCATGACGCGTCGCGTACCTGAGCTGCACCGTGCTTTCCCGGAAGCTGTGCTGTTTATCCATCCGCTGGATGCAAAAGCACGCGATCTGCGCCGTGGCGACAAAGTCAAAGTGGTTTCCCGTCGTGGTGAAGTTATCTCGATAGTTGAAACGCGCGGGCGTAACCGTCCACCGCAGGGGCTGGTCTACATGCCGTTCTTCGACGCCGCACAGCTGGTGAACAACCTGACGCTGGATGCGACGGATCCGCTCTCCAAAGAGACGGATTTCAAGAAGTGCGCTGTGAAACTGGCGAAGGTGTAACGCGTTATGTCCCGGTCAGCAAAACCCCAAAATGGCCGCCGCCGCTTTCTGCGCGATATGGTTCGCGCAGCGGGCGGATTAGCCGTCGTTGGCGTGGCGCTGGGGTTGCAACAGCAAACCGCACGTGCAACCGGCGTGCGGCTGCGCCCGCCAGGCGCACTGAGCGAGGAGGCATTCGCCAGTGCCTGCGTGCGCTGTGGTCAGTGCGTTCAGGCCTGCCCGTATGACACGCTGAAGCTGGCGACGCTGGCCTCAGGGCTGGCTGCCGGTACGCCGTATTTTGTCGCGCGTGATATTCCCTGCGAAATGTGTGAAGACATTCCGTGCGCCAAAGTTTGCCCCAGCGGTGCGTTGGACAGGGACATTGAATCTATTGACGATTCACGCATGGGGCTGGCGGTACTGCTGGATCACGAAAACTGCCTCAACTATCAGGGATTACGCTGCGACGTTTGCTATCGCGAATGTCCGAAAATCGATGAGGCTATCACCCTGGAGCTGGACCGCAACATGCGTACCGGCAAGCATGCGCGGTTTATTCCGACCGTACACAGCGATGCCTGCACCGGCTGCGGGAAATGCGAAAAAGTCTGCGTCCTGGAGCAGCCAGCAATAAAAGTGCTGCCCCTGTCGCTGGCGAAAGGGGAGTTAGGACACCATTACCGCTTCGGTTGGCTGGAGGGGAACAATGGCAAATCGTAAACGTGACGCCGGGCGTGAAGCGCAGGTAAAAAAAGGATGGTGGAAGAGTCATCGCTGGCTGGTGCTGCGTCGTCTGAGCCAGTTTCTGATACTGGCGATGTTCCTTAGCGGCCCATGGCTTGGCGTCTGGATCCTGCATGGCAATTACAGTAGCAGCCTGTTGCTGGACTCCATCCCGTTCACCGATCCGCTGATTACCCTGCAAAGCCTGGCCAGCGGACACCTGCCGGCGACGGTTGCGTTAACGGGGGCGGTCATCATCACGGTGCTGTATGCCCTGGCGGGTAAGCGACTGTTTTGCAGTTGGGTTTGTCCCATGAACCCTGTCACCGATTTAGCCAGTTGGTTGCGCAGAAGGTTTGACCTGAATCAGTCTGCAACCCTGCCGCGCCATATACGGTACGTCCTGCTGGTGGTTATCCTGGTCGGTTCCGCCGTGACCGGTACGCTGCTGTGGGAGTGGATAAATCCAGTCTCCCTGCTCGGACGGAGTCTGGTCATGGGATTTGGCAGCGGAGCGCTGCTGATCCTCGCGCTGTTTTTATTTGATCTACTGGTCGTTGAGCATGGCTGGTGCGGGCATCTTTGCCCACTGGGTGCGCTGTATAGCGTGGTGGGGAGTAAAGGTGCATTAACCGTTTCGGCAAAAGAACGTAACAGATGTAACCGCTGTATGGATTGTTTTCATGTTTGCCCGGAACCGCATGTGCTACGTGCGCCGGTGCTGGATGAGCAAAGTCCGGTGCAGGTAACCAGCCGCGATTGCATGGCCTGCGGTCGCTGTGTGGATGTCTGTTCTGAGGATGTTTTTACAATAACAACACGATGGAGTTCGGGAGCGAAATCATGAAAAGCCATGACCTGATTAAAGCGCTGAGTCAATGGACGGCTGCGATGGCCCTGGTAGTCAGTGGGGCCGTTTGGGCTGCAAACGGAGTGGATCTGAGTCAGTCACCGGAAGTCTCAGGGACACAAGAAGGGGCGATTCGCATGCCGAAAGAGCAAGTGCGTATGCCGCTGAACTATGTGAATCAGCCGCCGATGGTTCCGCACAGCGTTGAAGGGTATCAAGTGACGACTAACACTAACCGCTGCCTGCAATGTCACGGTGTGGAAAGCTATCGCACCACCGGTGCGCCGCGCATCAGTCCGACGCACTTTATGGACAGCGACGGTAAGGTATTGGCTGAAGTCGCGCCGCGTCGTTATTTCTGCCTGCAATGTCACGTTCCGCAGGCTGACGCCGCGCCGATTGTTGAAAATACCTTCACCCCCTCGAAAGGTTACGGGAAATAAGAGGTCATTATGGAAAATTCTAACCGTAAACCAGGCTGGATTAAGCGCGTCTGGCAATGGTGGCGTCGCCCCAGCCGTCTGGCGCTCGGCACGCTGTTGTTAATCGGCTTTGTGGGCGGCATTATTTTCTGGGGCGGCTTTAATACCGGTATGGAAAAGGCCAATACAGAAGAGTTCTGCATTAGCTGTCACGAAATGCGCAATACGGTGTACCAGGAATACATGGAAACCGTACACTACAACAACCGTAGTGGTGTGCGAGCGACTTGCCCTGATTGCCACGTCCCACATGAGTGGGGTCCGAAAATGATTCGTAAGATCAAGGCCAGTAAAGAGCTGTACGCGAAAGCACTGGGGCTGATAGATACACCGCAGAAATTTGAAGACCATCGTTTAACGATGGCGCAAAATGAGTGGCGGCGTATGAAAGATAACAATTCGCAAGAGTGTCGAAACTGTCACAACTTCGAGTTTATGGATTTAACCGCCCAGAAAGGCGTTGCGGCCAAAATGCACGACCAGGCCGTGAAAGACGGGCAAACCTGTATTGACTGTCATAAAGGGATAGCGCACAAACTGCCTGATATGCGCGAAGTCAAACCGGGATTTTAACAGGATGTAGATAACCAGGTATGCTTGAAGCCAGAGAATTACTTTGCGAGCGGGATGACAGAATACTGTTCAGCGATTTGTCATTTCGCGTCAACGCAGGGGAATGGGTACAAATTACCGGCAGCAACGGCGCAGGGAAAACCACTTTGCTGCGGTTACTTACCGGGCTGGCGCGTCCCGACGCAGGGGAGGTTTGCTGGCAAGAGCAACCGCTGCATCACGTGCGGGACAGCTACCATCAACAACTGCTGTGGATCGGACATCAGCCGGGGATAAAAACCCGGCTTTCGGCGTTGGAAAACCTGCGTTTCTTCCACCATGACGGCGACGTCGCACAGTGTCTGGCTGCGCTGGCGCAGGCGGGGCTTGCCGGATATGAAGATATCCCGGTGAATCAACTCTCCGCCGGACAACAGCGGCGCGTGGCGCTGGCCCGTTTGTGGCTGACTCGCGCCCGGCTGTGGATCCTCGACGAACCCTTTACCGCCATTGATGTGAACGGCGTTGAGCGACTGACTCAGCGTATGGCGCAGCATACGGAGCAGGGCGGTATTGTTATTCTCACCACCCACCAACCGCTCAATGTAGAGACCGATAAAGTGCGACGTATTGCGCTGACCAGCGAGAGGGCAACGCAATGATGTGGCGAATCTTCCGTTTAGAACTACGAGTTGCGTTTCGTCATAGTGCGGAAATCGCCAATCCTTTATGGTTCTTCCTGATTGTTATTACGCTGTTCCCGCTGAGCATTGGGCCGGAGCCGCAACTGCTGGCGCGTATTGCACCGGGCATCATCTGGGTTGCGGCGTTGCTGGCGTCGTTGCTGGCGCTGGAGCGCCTGTTTCGTGATGATCTGCAGGACGGCAGCCTTGAGCAACTGATGCTGCTGCCGTTGCCGCTGCCGGCAGTGGTGCTGGCGAAAGTAATGGCGCACTGGGTCGTGACCGGCCTGCCGCTGCTGATCCTCTCGCCGCTGGTGGCGTTGCTGCTGGGCATGGATATGTACGGCTGGAAAATTATGGCGCTGACCTTGTTACTCGGGACGCCGACGCTGGGCTTCCTCGGCGCGCCGGGCGTGGGGTTGACGGTGGGCTTAAAGCGCGGCGGCGTGCTGTTAAGCGTACTGGTACTCCCGCTCACCATACCCTTACTGATTTTTGCGACCGCGGCGATGGATGCGGCTTCCATGCACTTACCGGTTGAAGGGTACATGGCGATTCTGGGCGCGTTGCTGGTCGGCAGCGCCACGCTAAGCCCGTTTGCCACAGCTGCGGCGTTACGGATCAGCGTGCAGTAGCGCAGTTGAGATATGCAGGCCGGGCAAGGCGCTCCGGCACAATGGATATTAATTTACGGAGTCTGGTGACTGAACTATGTGGAAAACACTTCATCAATTGGCGATGCCTCCTCGGCTCTATCAGATCTGCGGTTGGTTTATCCCGTGGCTGGCGATTGCCAGCGCGGTGGTACTGATAACCGGGTTGATCTGGGGCTTTGGCTTCGCGCCTGCGGATTATCAGCAGGGGCAGAGCTATCGCATTATTTATCTGCACGTTCCGGCGGCAATCTGGTCGATGGGTATTTATGCATCGATGGCCGTTGCCGCGTTTATTGGCCTGGTCTGGCAGATGAAAATGGCCAATCTGGCGCTGGCCGCGATGGCGCCCATTGGTGCCGTGTTTACCTTTATTGCGCTGGTGACGGGCTCTGCATGGGGCAAACCGATGTGGGGCACCTGGTGGGTCTGGGATGCCCGACTCACCTCTGAACTGGTGCTGCTGTTTCTCTACGTTGGCGCCATTGCGCTGTGGCATGCCTTTGACGACCGCCGTCTGGCTGGTCGCGCTGCCGGCATTCTGGTGCTGATTGGCGTGGTCAACTTGCCGATTATTCACTACTCGGTCGAGTGGTGGAATACGCTGCATCAGGGGTCGACTCGTATGCAGCAGAGTATCGATCCGGCAATGCGCGCGCCGCTGCGTCTGGCGATCGTCGGCTACCTGTTACTGTTTGTCACGCTGGCGCTGATGCGCATGCGTAACCTGATTTTGATGATGGAAAAACGCCGCCCGTGGGTGAGCGAACTGATCTTAAAAAGAGGCCGCCAATGACCCCTGCATTTGCATCATGGAGTGATTTTTTCGCGATGGGCGGTTACGCCTTGTATGTCTGGCTGGCTGTGGCGATGAGCGTTATCCCGCTGGTGGCGCTGGTGCTGCATTCTGCGTTACAGCATCGTGCCATCTTACGCGGTGTCGCGCAGCAGCGGGCGAGAGAAGCGCGTATGCGCGCGGCGCAAGTGCAACGGGAGGCGGCGTGAATATTCGACGTAAAAATCGGTTATGGATAGCCTGCGCGGTCCTGGCAGGTCTGGCTTTGACCATTTCGCTGGTGCTCTACGCGCTGCGTTCCAATATCGATCTGTTCTATACGCCGGGAGAGATACTCTACGGTAAGCGCGAAACGCAGCAAATGCCTGAAGTCGGCCAGCGCCTGCGCGTGGGCGGTATGGTTATGCCTGGCAGCGTAAAGCGCGATCCGCAGTCGTTGAAGGTGAATTTCAGCATCTATGACGCCGAAGGTGTGGTGGATGTCACCTATGAAGGCATTCTGCCGGATCTGTTCCGCGAAGGGCAGGGCGTCGTCGTTCAGGGCGAACTGGACGGGGGAAATCATGTGCAGGCCAAAGAAGTGCTTGCTAAACATGATGAAAATTACACCCCGCCGGAAGTCGAAAAAGCGATGCAGGAAAACCACCGTCGCCCGGAAAGTGTTTATAAGGATAAAACGTCATGATGCCTGAAATTGGCAATGCGCTGTTGTGCCTTGCGCTTGGCGTTGCATTACTGCTGTCGGTCTATCCGCTGTGGGGCGTAGCGCGCGGCGACGTGCGGATGATGGCCTCCGCGCGTCCCTTTGCCTGGGTACTGTTTATCTGTGTGATGGGGGCGTTCCTGATTCTGGTCAACGCCTTCGTGGTTAATGACTTTACCGTGACCTACGTCGCCAGCAACTCCAACACCCAGCTTCCGGTCTGGTATCGGGTGGCGGCGACGTGGGGGGCGCATGAAGGCTCGCTGCTGCTGTGGGTGCTGCTGATGAGCGGCTGGACGTTCGCCGTTGCAGCGTTCAGCCAGCGCATGCCGCTGGATATCGTCGCCCGCGTGCTTGCGGTCATGGGAATGGTCAGCGTCGGTTTCCTGCTGTTTATTCTGTTTACCTCCAACCCGTTTGCCCGCACGTTGCCGAACTTCCCGATTGAAGGACGTGACCTGAACCCGCTGTTGCAGGATCCGGGGCTGATTTTCCATCCGCCGCTGCTGTACATGGGGTATGTCGGCTTCTCGGTCGCCTTTGCGTTTGCGATTGCTGCGCTGATGAGCGGACGACTG